>JAABUT010000020.1_pt1 | contig 270532 bp, 252 predicted proteins | sample 5559281 | NCBI WGS metagenome assembly JAABUT01 (sample SAMN10711880, study PRJNA513359) | rock metagenome | isolation source: Antarctica rocks | place: Antarctica: Victoria Land, Ricker Hills nord | collected 2016-01-04 | reverse complement strand
ACTTCTTTAGTATACGAGATAGTGCGCATACTTGTCGGTTGGACTACTGGTTGAGAACTGCACTTTACTCGTTATCTTGCGCATGTCGCAATCCGCCTCGCTGTTATGCCATATGGGCCCTTCGACATACTCTATCGCGCGCACTCTACAGACCTGTTTATCACCTCTGCCGTTCCTCATCCTTCTATATAGAATTATTGAAATCGAGAGAACACCTGCCTTTTTTTCTAGACTCTATACGCCAACATCTCTCATCCGCAATACCGGCAATTCTCTGACACATCCAAGGGCAAGTCAAACCACAAACCTTCAAGACTTCGATCCTCAGAATCACCAATTCGCCACAGTGACTACCCAAACCGGTCACCTCTCCACAACTCTTCTTTGCTACAATTCAAGCTTCAGAACTCTTGATCTCTACTTATTATCGCTCCTGAATATACAAGGTCCAGATCTCTATCAACCAACATGGATATTCGCTCAAGGCGTCTTCCACTCTTTGCCCTCTTACACCCTTTTTCCACTTATTGAGCAAATGAGAGTTTTGGAAAGATACATTCTACCGTAATAACCGTCAAGAACAAAAGCCTAGTCGAACATTCCCATAAAAATCAATTACCATATATTCTACCCTCAAAAGTATCGCTCTTCACCATATTCAGAAGGCCCCTCATACCCCCTAAAATATCAAACCCGTACTCTTTACCACCTTTCCCAAACTCCCGAAAAGAAACGCACTCAAAATCCCACCATTCCGCCGCCCCCCCTGCGCGATGGTGTCATTACCGCAATCCCGGAATCTGACCGTTCCCGTTTAGGAATTAGGGTGCCGGGCAGTGTGGCTGCGCCGACTAGCCTCGAGGTGTTGTTGTGATCTTGATCCTTGTTCACAAAAAACCTCACTTCCACACCTTCTTTTCACGCTTTGTGATACTCTTCGTGCTCATCTTGCACGTGTGGCTTCTAGAGTATAGATGCAAGAGTCGATGGCAGTGCTTGGCCTTTGTCTGTCATACAGAGGTGGCTTTTACCATTTCTTCATCCCGCACTCTGGGCATTACACTGGCGATGTTGTGATCTTCATGCTTGCACCATATGGCTGCGAGAGTGGCTGAACGTGGCTGGATCGGTGCACGATCATGCTACGCTCTAAAGCAGGCCACAGACGAGCATGATAATCTTAGGACTCTTGTCTTGGATTCCAGCGGCTGCTGTTGAGCAAAAGGTCCTGCAATATGCTTGGCCTACAGCTGGCTGTCCCTCCCAGCCAGCTACGCGTTCACATGTCCAGATTGTTGCTGTGTCGAAAGCAGACCACAGACGAGCATGATCATCTTAGGACTCTTGTCTTGGATTCCAGCGGCTGTTGTTGAGCAAAAGGTCCTGCAATATGCTTGGCCTACAGCTGGCTATCCTTCCCAGCCAGCTACGCGTTCACTTGTTCAGATTGTTGCTGTGTCGGAAGCAGACCACAGACGAGCATGATCATCTTAGGGCTCTTGTCTTGGATTCCAGCGGCTGCTGTTGAGCAAAAGGTCCTGCAACATGCTTGGCCTACAGCTGGCTGTCCCTCCCAGCCATCTACGCATTCACATGTCCAGACTGTTGCTGTGTCGACAGCAGCCTGGGCTACCTCTCAGATTCCGGTTTGGAGCTCACTGAATAGTTCGACAGGAGCAGCAAAGATAGGCGATAGCAACCGTATCTTAACAGCTAAGAGCCCGTCGGACTCTATACAGTACCAGTGCTTCAAACACTCCCATACAAGGTGTCCACTCGGCTCTGTCGTTACATCGTGCGATGATGACCCAGCAATGGTTGCCATGCCACACGATTTCTCTGGCTAGATCTTTCATACACTCGTCGGACTGTGGCCTCTTCAGCATTAGGACTCGCCTGAGATTTTCGGTCGGATCTGCGAGTATACTGAGCTCAGATGACTCAATTGTGGATGCAATGGTGCTCTGTCACACGAAATCTCTGGCTAGATCATTCGTTACATCGAGCCTAATAACATGGCAAACTAGAGAGCTCAGGCTCCAAGAGATGCTGGTTAGGACCTGAAAGCTGGATACATGGATGGAGCCATCTCTGAGGAGTCAGTGACAAGTAAGTCTATGTTAGCAGCCACTTGGTCAATAGATAACTGATTCTTCCATTTCAGCAACACGAAAACAGAAGAAGCAAGAGCATGATCCCCTGAAAGCGAAAGGGCTCCGAAAAGCTGAGGCGCAAGAATCAGCTTATCTCCTCCACAGAGCGTTTTCCGCGCCAGATTATGGATTGAACAGGAACGGAGGGCTTGTTCAACACGGATTCCAAAGAAACCAAACCGCTGGAATAGCGAAAGAGCTTCTGAAAGCTGCTCAAAGAGACGGGGGCATGCCTATCACATCTCGGCGTGTTTCCCATGAGTGATGACCGACGTGGATTGCGGCTGCGCAACATATATATACAACTCTTTCGTCAAACTTGTAAGATCAACGATGGTCTCGCATACCTTTCGGCACGAATAGCCTGTATTACCGGCTGTCAGCAAAAGCAAATCTCTTTTCGACAACGCTAATACATTGCATCAATCCAGCTACTTAGCTATATCTTCAACTGCTTGGGACGGGAAGTGGATTGAGCATCTGAGCATGACGCTCCGCGTCTCGGGAAGACCAGACTGCCCAATGTCTTCGCGAAGTACTCAAGGATCTGTTGGATATCTTTGTGGAGCTTTGCTACGGAATCCCGAAACGGGCAACTCTGATTGGGAATCCCTCGAGCAGTGGTGCGGAGAACAACCTCCACCAGCCAGCCAATTACCTCCGGATTGTACGCCGAGCTTACGTCCTTAACAACGCAATGTTCGGGTCTCACGCTTGTCGGTAGTATCGCCATAAATCCCCAAAAAAGTTGTGTCCTTCATGGGAAGGCGGGATTCGAACTGCAGCAATTGCAGTGGAAAAACTCATGGTCGACAACGGAATCCTACCAATTGATGATTGAGGCGACGAAGCCAACCTACCAATGGCTTATGGGCAAGACCCAGGTGTTGGTTTACGAATCGGCCAAAATGTGAACACACTTTGGAACAATCCTATTCAGGTATGTATAGCATATTTCAACACTAGGAAGGGTAAGATATCAGCAAAACACGCTTGAAATCTCAGGCCGGGAACACATACGATTAACGGTTACCCTGTAGCATGGACCAATGCTAAAAGAGCCCCTCATGGACGGGGATATATCGTGGCACATTCGAGTCAGAAGAAAGACGTCTTCGCAAACCACTTGAAACGCACATCCTTGTGGAACCCCGGAATAAAAAAACAGGGTCGAGTATTTCTGTCAGGTTTATTGCGGCCAGTTTTGTTGATTTCGACCTTATTCGGTCCTTTCGCTGCGGGAAAAGTATGCGTCACCTCAATTCTACGCAGGACCGTCAGCTTATCCTCGGTCCACCACATTATGATTCCGCCTGTTGCGGGCAAGATTTCGTTGAAGAAAACAAACGAAGTACTTGAGCTATTGCTGGACACTCCACATCGACCACACCACCGAAAAATCTGGTTTGTCGTCGCTCCATATTGTCGGCATTCATTGTGGTCATTTTTTTCAAATGCTCCGGAGCCTCAAGTATTAAATTCCACATGTCATACAGATTCAATGATGTTACTGGGTATCTCGATCAGTCAATCCAGCAACAACCTTGATCGACCGCTCAACTCCGGGTTACAGTCCAGGACTCCTCGTGACTCGATAGTACTGTCAGCTTGGCCTTAATCCGCCACGCATAGCTCCGCTATCTGACAGCAAAGATTCCTCGAGAACGGCGGAAGACTTCGCGTGGTCGTCTATCAGGACAATAGCACAAGCTGCGCTGCTGATGCGGATCCAAAACACCGTTAACGCTCTCACTAGTGAAATTTCGTGAGACATGCATTCGGTTCCCGCCTATCTTTAAATCTTCGTTCGGATTGAAGGCTCAGCTTTCAGAAAGACTGAACACCAGTCATCGATGTTGAGTATGTGGGACAGACGTTTCTCGTGCCACTGGATTTACGTAGTACAAGGGGAGCGGTGCGTGGTCTTCAGCTCTCGGCTGCCGTGGTCGTTGCATTAATCTGGGATCCAAGACTAATGGATCTCAAAACCTATTATGGATGCTGTCATGGCCAGGTTCAGTCGCCAAATTAACAGATGAGCATTCAGCGTGGTGCTCATGCTTAGACGCAGCTAGTTGCTACTCCTTGCAGAGAGTCTGGCCTCATCCAACCGGATTGGAAAGGGAAACAAGATGGATGATATGGACATTGACCTTTTGCACTCAGTCATCTTTGAGTTTTGATAAGAGGGCTCGAGCTTCCCACTGTCATTCTTGCACGTCGTCATTCTAGAACGTCAACACCTACAAACTGTGCTGGGACTTGCTTTCAGAAGACCTGACTGGTTCAACAGAAAAGCGCTTGGGCTCATCGTCGCAGCGATAATCATTGCAGCGCCATTTGCTGTTTCAGTTCCCGTGATCCAAGATATAGGACACTTGCGCGACTCAGACCTTACACATATTGAAACCTCTAGAGTAATATCGACCTGAATAGTGTAGCAACGTTGCTACGATGCTGTTTGATGCCAGGGCGGCCTGCCATAAAGGATTGTTATATGGGAGTTTAAGAGTCCTTGCCATACAGGCATCCGAAACCATCCCGTCGCCGCAGCAACTTCGTCGTACCACATTTCGGGATTACTGTATTGCCATGGAGAAGAGACCGTGTGGGAGGAACTGCGTGACTCGGAAGCTTCATCCGTCCACAATTGTCAGCAGTCCCTCAGAACCTGCCGATCACTATCATTATCGCTGAAGAAATCCATTCGATCCATTTTGAGGTTTATGCCGTGGAGAAGTGATTGAGCTTCACCAAGTGAGACATCACCTAAGGGATGAGTTGGCAAATAAGTATGGATTGGAAGCCGTTGAATTTCAGACGCCGGAGTTGCCTTTGTCTAGGCCAGAGCGCGTGGGTAAAAAATGTGTATTTGCAGCTTCCTCCATGTCTTTGAAGTTTTTGATGAATAAAATCACTGGAACCCCGTACCGTGAGTTAAAACAGCTCAAAATGACAGGTTCGAGGAACGCTGTATATTTGCCCAGCATGGGTAAATCCAAGACGAATTCCATATGGACAAAGGAATAGACGGTGGAGCATATACGATGATAAGAGGTTTTAATAGAGAATTCTCCGCCGCGCCTCGGGAAAATTCCATGTCCGGCCATCCTGTGGAGTTTTCGCCGGCGGAGTTAACAGGCCAATATCAATGATGGAATGCCTAGACTGGGACGACCCCAAGCATCAATACACCGAATGCCGAGTGGCAGAGTTGAACAAGCTGGCGGAAACTTTCAAGAATTATGTAAAGCAATGGTTCGCTACCATCGGTGAATTGGCCAAAGCTTATGTCGAGAGTTCAGTCCCGTCCTCCCAAAGCTTATGTGACGAAGATGCGAGAACGTGCATGGTTGGGCCACGAACTGATGACAAACAAAGTTCGCGGAGATCCAGCTGACTCAGACTCATCTCGCCGTGGCAGCGAAAGAGGTGCCAAGGCTTTTTAAGCTTAGAGTCATCATCCCATCTCTGAGACCATTATCTGCTATACCGAGTCAGATATCAGAGCAAATTTCTGGCATCTAAAACTCCCAGGTCTTTATAGCTCATAGACCTATGCCAAACATCACGAGATGGCGATAGGCTTCACATTGGCAGCTCGAGAAATTCCACAGGATAGATGCTAAACAGCCAGCTTAGCGATATTATTGTCGCCAGGGATTTTCGTATGTCTAAGCCTCAAACACTCGAAGGGAATCTGGCGTCCAGCTTGTCCTAGGACAGGATGGAGACTAGAAAGCGTCTGCACAAGACATAAGAGCAAATTTCTGGCATCTAAATCGCCTTGCGTCGAAGATCAAATGACTTCTAGATTTAACCACAGGAGAAGTGGTGATTTTGTTTCTGACGATGGAGAGAACCGCTTCTCGCTCGGATGATAACTACTCCATATTTACGTTTTTCTCGAAGACCCACAGGAAAACGACCATCTGCTGATAAGGGTAGGAGATCACAGCCGGTATGGTCGTCGGGCGCCATAGTCAGAGTTTCTAGACCTTCAGAGTATTCATCGCTATGCTCTTACATGGAAAACTTCATGCAGCAATCCACATCCATCAAGAAATGGGAGAGATCTCGATGGCGTCAAAACAAGACACGAGAGCAGACTTCTGGCATCTAAATCAGTTGCTGGTTCGTGGAAACAGCGAACCATACGCTTGCTAAAACCCAAAAACAAGTTAGAAAACTTCATTGGATGGTGGATAGCAGTGACGAGGACTTTGTTTGGGATGATAAAATAGCAAGAAGGTTGAACTTGCCAAGAGTTGTCCATGAGGCCGTGACCCCCCACGCCGTGTTGGCGTGATATGGGACATGTTATAAATCCACTGGCTCAGGTTTCGGCTTTACGGCATATCTTGATCAACGTGCCGATTCGGAACCATCAGATCGATGTGAACCTCGAAACAGCTCGCACTAAACGAACTATCGCCATTAGATATGGATTCAATTTTTCAAGAGACGATACGAACGCATGTCAAGGAATCACTTCTCTTTACACGCGAGCAGCGATAAAAATTCACGGGTCAACGACTTCGACAGCCAGTACTCAGTCTATCATAGATTAACATACTTTCGCTCAAGCAGATGTTGATGCGACTTATCTGAAACCTGAGCATTGAATATCACGCAGATTCGACATCGATACTCGAGTACCCCGTGTACTCTAGGGCCACAAAGCCCAATCCAATTACGATCTTGGTAATGCTGTTGTTAATCATACTTTCAAGAGCCACTATACCCTAGACCAGGAAGAGAACTTTCCAGTACCTCGACTTCGAGGTCATTGAATACAACGACGCTGCACAACCCTGAAATTAACGTCCTCAAGTCTCATACGATATTGCTGATATCTAGATGACGAAGCAGTAAGGTTGTTCTGGCTGTCGTCTCGGACAACAGAACAAGTTGTCTCCTGTTTGTGCTGAGAAGGATCACGATGTCGTCCCTCCCTTTGTTAACAAGAATGATGCAAGACATCCAAATACGTTCCTGATACACCAACCTGCTGTGCTCATGCTTTCGTATTTGATGAGTGGATGATTAACGCATCTTTCGAATACTCGATATCTCAATTCCATATCAGAAAGCTTACCAGGGACCGAAGTTTCGGTGGGAACAAGATATCGGAGTTAGGATAGAACGAGGAGGACGAGGATGTTGATCTTCTTCCTACGTCCAAGTGACGCAATACCAGATGGAGTTGAGCGACCTCCACACCGCAAAGCGACCATCAAATCCTTCCACACGGCTGAAAAGGAAGAGAGAAAGTGGATATTCCATCCCCACAAGAGTCCACACAGAAATCGTATGAAAAGCATGGTTTTCTGGCTACTATACGAGTTACCAGAAGTTCACAGCAGAGAAAGGAAAGCTACGGCTACAGAATTGCCCCAGCGCCTTGTGCCTCAACAATCTGAGCCTGCCTGCCAATGCTCATGAAGATCACGGCATCGCCCCTTTATCACCTCGAATGATGCAAGACACCCACATACATTCCTGGTAAACAAAGTTGCCATGTCAATGCTGTCATCTTGAACAAATGAACAATGACTCTCATGTCCGTGCTAACGAAGATCACGGCATTGGCCGCTTATCACCTCCAAAGAAAAGACACAGAAATCCCTGTTACGCCAACTAGCTCTGTATTCAAACCGATTTGGAGTCTTAGTGAGGCCGATCATCACAAAAGGATGCTCAGTGAGCAAGTATCGTTGACAACCGTTGGCAACTTTTGGATGAAGACTGCTGTAAAAGAACGTGGAACTTCCCGTGGAGCAGTTATGGCTGGAAAGGGAAGAGATTCCCCTCAGACTCTAGGTGAAAGTCCCGGATTGCGGAAAACTTAGAGCCAGTGGAACTTCTCATGAAGCAATCCTGGCAGAAAGGGAAGAGCTTTCTCTCAGGCACTGGATGCAATCCAGGATAACAAAAGACTTTCAGCTTTAGGAAATGCAGACTCGTCTGACAAGGCACTGTCTGTGTATATTGCGAAAACACTTCCGTTTCAATTACCGTCCATTACTTTCCCTCCATTGAACCAGACGTGATCTCAACGCTTTGATATTCTCCGGCGTTATGCCTGGGATAGAAGTTGTTGAAGTCCGCTTTGCTGTCTTTCGACAAGTGTCATATAATCCGCTCTTGGGAATTGCTTCGGTCATCTGGCGAATTCCGGGAAATGGAATATGGACTTATTGCTGTTGTTGCGTTAGGAGTCGTTGCCAGAGCGAAGTGGGACCCAGTTCTCCCACTCCAGAGTTCAAGAGTCAATCGCTACCGTCTCCACCCAGCTTTCCTGGTATGCCAAAAATACACCCGATTCTGGGGCCCACCTGCCTTCGTCAACTCCCAGTACCTAAAGAACACGCCCATCGCCAGTGGTATTCTGTACGGCCATTATACCAGCCGAGTGTTTACGGTGCATGCCCGGGATTGATTTAGGCGCCACCATAATCTATACCACTACCCTCAGGTCAGAAGTATGAAAGAATTCTCTGAGCTCGGTAGGAACTACAGATACCCGCGCAAGCGTCAAAGTATCCAGCGTCGCTCCGTGCTCCAGTACACAGGACTCGCCCAGGCATCTTCCAAAAGCTCGGAATCCGAAACTGACACGACGGTAATGCCACATCATTCAAAATAAACTCTTGTCCGCAAATTTCCTTCCGAAACCATCAGGAATCAGCAATATCGTCTGTAGCCAGCGATATTTCGTGCACATCATGCGATGGGTCCTCTGCCGATCGATGTGCAAGGCCTACTTCACCCAAGGAGGTTCTCGGGTGGTAGTTAGAGACGACAAGCGCGAAAGCTCGTGCCATATCATCCGGATTTTCGAGCGCCGGTAGATATGGAGGTATGGATGTTGGCTGTGAAAGATGGAGGGATTTTTATCGTTAACATAATACTTCATTCGGGCGTTATTGATGAGGGACTGAGAGCTAACTTAGACATGAAGAAGCACTCGAAAAGAAAAGGTGACGAAACCGAAGCGCGTAAAGGTTCCGAAACAACCCAGACCTGATGGAAGCCTCGACCAGCAACTCGAAGAAGATGATTGGATGGATGTTGATACGGAAGTCCATGGTAAACCAAAGGACGCGCTTGGTAACGACATCGAACCGACGGGTAAGAATGCAACTAATGTTGGAAAGATAATGCTAATAGTGATAGGTACCACTCCTTCCTACGCAAACGTTCTCCGCCTTGGCACCAACACCAAAGCAAAACCCGCCGACAAGGCCAAACGGGCGAACGATGAGAAGGTAATCTTCGCCTCGATCAAAAAGCCAAAGACCCTGGAAAACTTCACCGGTTTGTACGAGCTCATTAAGAAGAATGCCCTGAACGGACTGACCGCCTGCGTGCCCTCGGGCACATCCTACTACGTTCTAACGTACGACAAGGCAGCGGCGGCTAAGATCGGCATTACTGTACTCAACCAGGAAGTGAACGGGGCCTTGGTCACAGCGGAGAACTTCGGCGCCCAACTCAAACACAAACCAGCAGTCAACCGATCATGGACGATAGAGATCCCCTCCCTACCTCTGGCGAAGGAGCTGAAAGAGGGACTAACGGCCTATTTTAAAGAGAGACAGGTGACGGCCGAGCAAGTGGAAGCGTTGGTGAAGGAGGCGAAGGGGCTGTATGACGGGAAGGTATTTCTGGGCCGAATCTTGTTGCAAGCGGATGCGAAGCTGCCGTGGGGCCAGAAGGGCATCCACATAGGGGGGGTTCGAAGGTCGATAATGTTGGTTTACGAATCGGCCAGAATGTGAACACACTTTGGAACAATCCTATTCAGGTATGTATAGCATATTTCAACAGATAACTGTGGTAGGGCAGAAGTGCCCCATACACAAGACTGTCTCTCACAGTCTGCTCCATTGCATAGGGCAATCGGACCAGTTATCAATCTTGTACCCTAGATAATGGTAGTGTTAGCGACCTTGAATGCGAAAGGTTTAGGCGACCCCACAAAATTTGTGGGAAATAGGGGAGATGGTAATCTAGGGCTGATAGGGCTGGGGCCCGCTAGTAGAGTTTTCACCTTCCACCTCCTAGATAGACTCCTAACAGCAACAACCAAAATAAACTTTGGTCCTTATTACATTGAACCTACATAAATGAGCGATGAATTCACATCAAGGCCTTTTATCATCCATCGTTCCGAACAATAGCATGGCATATATGTATGCATGCAACAAGTCCAGCTACGGAATCGTGAGACGTGGAAACGTCCACTACGTAGCATGACATATTTTGGCACTTCTCTAAAGCTACATGCATTGATCGACCCAAAGTACAGTTACATTACAGTACAGTACCGATGATAGTAAACCGTTCCGTAAAGCCATCAATCGTTAAAGCGGGTTTCATGATCCATTTGGTAACCCTTGAGGCATCTTGGGGGGACCTTGTGGGGAGTCGTCGTCCTCATCCATGTCTTCCAACTCTTCGGGATGTCTGCGATGGCGATTAGCTGCCGTACATGTGATCGATCATGCTATTCGGATACAGAGAACGTACCCAAGCAGCCCCTTTACATCCTTCATCTCATAGTGCTTCTTCCTCATCTCCTCAAACTTTCTGTGCTTCTCCTTTTCTTCAGCCGACAGACCCACGTTCTCGCCGTGTGCCCCCGAGTCGTTAGTTGGCTCAACAATGACTTGTTTCTCTCCCTTCGCGCTCGTGCTAGACGACCGTGAAATCCTATCTCGATCATCCTGCAACTCGGGGTACCCTTCCGCATCTCCAAGCTCCAAGCCTGGGATCTCAGCTTCTCTCGTCCTTGAACGTGCGCCGCTCACTTGGTCCAACTCATCGACTTTCAGGTCTGCGGCGTCCAACGTCCGCATTTCCTCTTCATCCTCTTCCGGCTCGTAACGCTTGGCATATGGAGTCTTGGGCTCGTCAATCTTCATGGTACTACTCTTCTCTTGCTCTGTGAGATACAAGTTTACCTCGTCCCATTTCAGTCGAGGGTTGTTGGGATCGTCGTCTAGAGCGGGGTTACTGGACTGACGGCGTGAGACATTACCGCGAGGGTTTGAGGAATTGCGTCGGTGACCAGCATTCTGAAGAGTATTGGCTAGAGTAGCATCTTGGTCTGTAGAAACGCCAGTGATATCACTGGGGTTGGACGTGTCTGGGGAAAGACTTTGTGTGAGCATTTCGGTTGGTGGCGGGGCTGCGGGGTTCGGAGGCGATTGGTGATAAGAGTTTTTGAGTATGCCTACGAGAGTGATGAGCGGTATCTTAGCTAAGTGATAAGTGATGATTGTAGAAAACACAAACCCTTAGGACGCTTCGGTGCCTCTCCGCTTGGAATACTCATTGCAGATACTTGGGTCATGCTGTGTTGCCCGTCTGGAATCTTGAAAGGAGGTTGACTTTTCTTCTCGTCGCAAAAAGTAGTGTGTCGACTCAGATGCTCTGTATAAAAGTCGTTGTCGTGAAAGTCTAGCAAGCGGGTGTGGTCACATCAGGTTGGCAAAGATGATAACAGCGTCATCAGGTCTAAATGCTACTACAAGTAAGGTAACAGGTATGCACCTTACTGTAACATGATGATCAGCAAGTGATTGCCGCGGGTTTACGGAGGTATCCGCGGTGGTTCTAGAGCTATTCTATAGACGGCCTAGTCTATCGGTGATTGCTCCGATGAGGCCCGAAATCATCCTGCGAGTCACCCACCCAGGTTCACAGCAACGAATCAAGTATGAGTTGTTTTTCAACAACTGCAGCATGTAGATCCACTTTGGATCTGCCCAATGATTCTATTACCGCACTCTAGCAATTCGCTAGGAAATCTTACCTTGTAAGTTGTGCAAATTACAAGAGCTGATCCGGAAGATGAAGCTAAATACAAGCGCTATCAAAGGTCGATACTGGCAACCATCCACCGTGACCTCCTGACCTTTGTGGCGCGATAGCGGCATTGTGAAAGAGAATGTTGTTGAGTGATCCCCATGGCATGGCAAAATGACCGACGGAGGAGAAAGATAATATATCAAGCGATTAGAGTTAGACTTCATCGGCAAACTTGGGGGTCTTCGAGACGACTTCGAATGCGACTGCCTCCGCTTTGAAGGCGTTGCGGCATGCTATCTTGCCGTTGAGATATGCAGGGGGTGGGCTCAGAGTGGGGAGAAGTCGACCGTATGCTAAGGTGACCGTTTATCAATTGACATCGCGAAATTCCGAAAGAAGTCCACCTCGGAGGCTGTTGATCTCGGCATGATGTTTAGTTAGTCTGGAGTAGTAGTATGTTAGTTTCCAATGTCAATATCTCCAAATCGATCAAGTATTTATGTACGATTGAAAGAGATTTAATGACGACGAGGATCCTGCAGAAATGCACCAATGGGTGAACTCCGCTGATGAAGCTATAACGAGTACAAGGAGAAATGTCCTTAGCATATTCCTCTCAACTGACAGCAAGCACAACTATCAGTGCCTGTCCACTCTAGGCCACTATGCACTCCGTGGGATCCGGGCTGCTGAGCTTCTCAGAGGCTTGGCACTAGTCTTTCCCTTAACAGACATAGCGCCTTGGCATACGGGCCCGAACTTTACTGTGGTAGGTCACTGGTAGTGCTCTTCTCATTCTAGGCGCTTCAATCACATACAATCTATCCGGGGTGATAATCGTTAAAGCCAACAGCACTAACCTTAGTGCAGAAGATTCTCTTACCGCCTATAGCTAGATGGCTCTTGTACTTGTAAGGTACTTGTAGTTACTCTAGGGACTTTACAGGTTAGAGTGTATCAGAATCTTCTGCCGAGAAAGCTGTGTACTAACAATTAAAACCCCAAGTACCGTAGTATTCTTTCGTTCTACCATTGGCACATTGCAAATTGTTGGACCTCGTTCCCTTGTCACCCTCATATCTACCTCTCTCTTGCGTGACCTCGCTGAAGACACTCTCTTGTTGTCCAGTTGTGCGCGAGTGACGGTTACCCAGACCAAAGCTGCACGTCGGTCCAAGATCGGAGAATTGCTACGGATTAATATCACCACCGATAACGACATCCATCCCGCTGGAACGTGCTACAAGTAGTAGTACTATGTAGTACATCGGGACAGGGGCGGTGGCGTTCGCGATCGCGATCGCCTGCTTTAGCTTAGCGTTGCCAGTCGCGTGGCCCTCAAGGACAGCTTCAGGGAATCTGTCCAATCGTTATAGATATCAATGTCGTTACGGGGATGTTATCCTGAATGCATCACTAGAAGCCACCGCTAGAAGCCTCTCAGCTCCTTGGAAGGTTGAGACCTCGAGCGTTCGAGATTTGGGGAATGTCGTCTTTTACCCGAGCAACTCAAGCCATCTCATGCCATCTCCAAAGTATCTAACGTCGGCGTCCGCGCGCTCAGTCCTTGCGCTCGCGCGTTGTCTTTGCTTCAAGAGATCAGCTTCGGAGGTGTTCTTTGTTTGTTTCACAGGCAGCTCTTTTCTTCGGCCAGGCTTGTATTCAGGCTATCTGTTGCTGGCGACCCCCAAGTCAAAAAAAAATTCAATATGGCATCCATTCCGACACCAAGTGAACTCCTATCATCAGGAGCACATCCGCGATTCCAAAGTGGCCGATACCCTCGCTTCAAATATCATCACCCTTGTTGCTGCTTATATCGCTGTTGGCCTGCGTTTCCTTTCTCGAAGGACGGCAAAAACCGAATACAAAGCAGATGATTGGCTCATTGTACCTGCCTTGTGAGCGAATACCAGCATCTGTTTGCAAACTGAGGCGTGGGATTCGTAGGGTCTTCATCACTGGTGAATTCACCACAAACCAATTGAGTCTGTCGTTCTTGTACTTTCCACCAGACAGTTGCTGATATTCTACATTCAGTGATACGTTACGGGGTGGGGAGGCACTCCATCTTATTCCAGGGTTATGAGATGCGCTATGCTCAGGTACTGTACCCAGTCTGCTAGAAACCTTGGGAGTTAGAGGGGCAGTCCTGACCGTTCAACTCCAGTCCCTGATCGCAGCAGAAGTCCTCTACTGTGCATCTATGCTTGCCGTGAAATCTTCCATCCCAGCCCTGTATTACCGAACCTTCTTCGTCAGCAGAAAATTTACCATAATCCTCTTGGCCGTTTTCCTCTTCTGCTTGGGCTTTCTCGGTTCCCAAGGTCGTGCGATTTGAGATGTCGAGACAAATGCTCTTTGCGACTGAATAGCTTGCCACAACTAGGAAGAGTGCATCTGACGCGACGTCTTATCGTCAGTTGCAAGATCGATGTCTGCGGTATCGAGTGACCTTGCAGACGGAAGTGCACTGGTCTATTGTTCTCCAGCCAAATCAATCTGTTAGCTGACGGAGAGTACGGAATACTTGAATTCATGATCCGGATTAGGTTCGATTCCTAATGGCGCTAGTACAATGGTGTACCTAGTGGTTTCGTTTCTTTTCTTTAGCGGCCCACCTCGCGTGGCATCAAGGTACCTTACATGTAACAATTAAGTCCGCGCCCTAGCTCCGGGCTGACAGCGGGCACCATCAGGGTACAATAAGCGTGCACCCTCATCACAAACCGTGCTAGCACTAATGACCCAATGCATCAGAGAAAGCGAGAGGGAGTATGAGTTGTATATTATTCATCGCATGTTGGGAACATGCTTACAAACTGGAGTTCGGCGTTCGGTGAAGGGAACTTCCATTGTATTTCCCTTTTGTCAGCAATGGGAAGCTTCCTCCCGACACTATATGCAGACTCACCATACTTTATCGATTAGGGATTCGGAACCTATTCTCTTATTCAACGTCCGAATAGATACCCTCGACTTCATCTATCAAACAAACCACTATCAACCCACCACACTGACTCTCCCCATAATAGTTCGCTTGGGGCCGTCAGTATCACACCTCTTCACCGCCCACCAAAACAAGTACGATAATTTCCAACGATATGAGCAGCATCACCAAAGTCGCTTTGGCTGGGGTGAGAAAATTTCCAATCATTCCATCCAGCTCATCTTCTCATTCCCTTTGCTGTGCCCTTCCAAAATCTTGACATCAAACTCTCACGCAGGCTACTGGCAACCTCGGCCCAGCCATACTCAACCAACTCCTCAACGCTGGCTTCAAAGTCACAGTCCTTACTCGCAAGAACAACACTCATAGCTTTCCCTCCTTCGCCACCGTCATCCCAGTCGACTACGACTCCCTCGACTCCCTCACCAACGCCCTCAGGGACAAGAAGCCCTCGTCTCTACCCTCGCCTCCGTCGCTATCGCCACACAACTTCTCCTAGTCGAAGCCGCGGCCAAAGCCCACGTCAAACGCTTCATTCCCTCCGAGTTCGGTTCCAACATCCTGAACGAGAAGAGGCGTGTTCTCCCTTATTTTAGGGACAAAATCGCAGTCCAGGACGCCCTCAAGAAAGAAGCAGCCTCCGGCGGCATGACATACACCCTCATATCCTCGGGGCCTTTCCTCGACTAGGGCATCATGGTCGGCTTCATCATGAACCTCAAAGAAAAGAGTATCGACCTATTGGACGGCGGCGGTCGCGTCTTCAGCACCACGTCCCTCCCAACTATCGGAAAGGCCGTCGCCGGCGTCCTTACGCATCCCGAGCAAACAAAGGACCGCGTGGTGTACGTGCAAGATACTGCAACGACGTTGAAAAAGCTGGCAGCTATGGGCAAGAAGGCCGCTGGGGCAGATGGATGGAAGGAGAATGTTGTGCCTATCGACGAGGTGCTCGAGCAAGCATGGGCAGAGCTGAAGAAGGATAAACCAGATCCAGATACAGTCTTAGTCAGCTTCGTCAATGCGTCGATTTGGGGTGAGGGGTATGGAGGTCGTTTTAAAAAGCTGGATAATGAGTTGTTGGGCATTAGGGAGATGAGCGATGCTGAAGTTCAGGGTTTGTTGAACAGCCTGGCACAGTAGGTGTCTGATGCGGGTGGACGCTTGGTCTAGATAGTTGTATCAGCAAGACGCTGACTTGATGATAAGACTTTTGTCTTCTTGTCTGGCTGAGCTGATAATAGTCGTGATGCAAAGTCAATCAGCGTTAAGCAGCTTCTTTCAAAAGTAACTAATTATCAAAGGACTGATGAATGAACATGGTTGAATCGATCGACGAAAAAGTTCTAATATTTAGATATTAAAGTAGAACATTAAAAGCCATTTATCATTTATAGAGTGAAAAGCATACCCATCTTCATTAAAGTGTGTGGCTAAACACGAGCTAAGCGATAAGCGCTTAAAAGAACTCCTACCGCGGCTTGCGCGGGTAAATCGTAACAATGAAGCCTTGATTGTTCACACCTTCTTTCCACCTTCTTCCCGTCATCCCTTTCTCCCTTCCCATACAACACAAAGCATATACGCTCTACTCGCACCTCACACACCTACCAATAAGTGCAAAAAAGCTCCCACGTTAACTCAACCCAGCCCCGCGAGCCCAATGCCCCCTTGTACCACGCGCTGCGATAGCTCGAATCAAATTTAACTCAATTCGAAACCTGCGATGGATTTTCAACGCATAATAACAGACTTGGCGCGTCGACAATCGGCTCGAGAGACAGTCTTACCACCGTCAGCCGATGCAACAGTGACTCGGAGTAATTAGGAACGGGAGCTGCACAGGCTGGTACGAGTATACCGATGAGCAACATGCTCCTGCGGCAGCCAGCAGCGTGCGTTACCTTCACTCGCAGCCTTCCCATTTCGTGGCGGTCGATTTGGTGAGCTGGGTATTCTAGTGGAGTCTCAAGGCTCACTCTGCCTAAGCCTGAAGGGAGGTGATCTTCTCGATATCACCAGTCGGAGTCTAGTCGAGGCTTTACTCCAAGCTGCAACTTTTACCCCTGACACCGTACAGCTGTGGACTTTAGGGGGTGGTGTTCTTCCGCTTGTTTCTCGAACCACATGGAACATGATGTTTTGTGATTGCTTATGTTGGGTCTTGGTACGAAGGACTCTGCAGGCTTCTGGAGTATCCCACATCCCGAATCCCGATACACCGGATGTAAAAGATAGCGCAGACCCCAGAGATTTACACCCTAACAGGATGTGTGATATGCATTGAAACGGCTAGGCAAAGCGTTTGCCTTGAAGGAAAAGATGGCTTTAATCCCGCCCACGTGAAAACCGTTGACCTATAATTGTGATCAACCTGACCATCGTCGTACGTGCACATACACTTGCTGAACTGGAATATGGCCTTTCTACCATGAGGATCCTACCATTTGAGCTGACGAGATGGCAGGCGTAATGTTCTCTATTAGTGAATGAATGAATGAACTCAGGTAGATAGATCCGACAAACCAGAAGCATTCACTTCTCCGTAGTGAGCAAGCTCTGCTTACGTTACATGACGACATGATCTGGTGGTCTAGCTGAAGAAACGCCCCGATACCGGATATATCCCTTATTTATTCACATCTCCTGGCTATGGACTGTATGAGTCTCCGAGCTCTCCAAATCCCCAGGCTCTGGAGTTACATCACAAAAGTCTTACAACTTTGTGTTGACATTACCTTAACTCTATCTATTTAACAAAGGATTCTTCGTTATTTGACAAAGGAGCATTGAGAGGCACTTACTACACGATGATTTTCATTCTCTGCTTTTTGGGCGCTCTCATCGTTATTTCGGGAAGTCTGTTATGGATTAGGCGTGCTAGGCCGGTTGAGGTCGACGAGACAGGAAACATCTCAAGGATACAAGACTTGAGGACTCTCAACGGTCGGCACGAAACAGCGTCAATTCTAACAGAATTGTTCGATAGAGATGGCGCGGGAGCATGGCCACCGAAAGCGAATCATGACTCATACCCAATGGCCCTCCGCCCGTATAAAGATATCTACCTGGAGCTTGTTCCACTATTGTCTGCGGCCGAGCCTTCGCTGGATGACAACGTCAATAATGAACGACGCAACAAATACCGTTCGCTCATGCGAAAGCTCTTGACCGAACGAATCAACATCGCTCAGGTCGAGGAAATCATGGCTGCAGTGGAAGCTGGAAACTGGGATGTCCTTCCTCGAGACGCTTACAACGGATTTTATGCTTGCGTTGCTGTATGTCGCCACGCCTATAGGTAATGTTTATAACGCTTCCAGAGAATGAAACCAATCTGAAAATGTCTTAGATGGGCAACAATCCCTGTTGTAAAGGTCGCTCAATATGAGAAGGTTGTCGAATTCCCACAGGAGCTTGATGTGCCTTGGCCTTACCTCCAGCGAAACTTCGGCGTGACTGCTGATAGCGGAAATAACACAGCAAACGTCCTGCATAACTTTAACGAGAAAGGTGAAAGAGTTTACAAGATCAACGTTGGTATGTCGAATTTGATCAGATCATCAGAGGAGGTCTTTTTCCGTATGTTCTATAATCTAGAAGTTTTGGTATGTATAGTCGCCTCTGAATCTGTTTCCTGATTCTAACAATTCATCAAGGCTTTCCCTATTTATTATGAGATGGTTCGTGCCATCATCTGCTTCGAGGAAAACGACAAGGTGTTGTGCGTGAACCATCTCGAGAACATTACTTTTAGACTTCGCCATCTCCTCCTGATCTTTTACGAAAACCTCACCAAGTCTCGTATATCGCACTTGGTGTGGTTGAGCTACGTCCAGGGCTTCCAAGGCTGGGGTGTTGGAAGAATGGTTGACGGCGTGTTCATCAAGTATGATGGACTTTCTGGTAATCACGTCCTGTTCTTTCAAGCGCTAGACGCTTTCTTGGGCATGGACCGCTACCTCACCGACGAGAATATGATTAGGTATATACCCGCTAATCAGAGAAAACTATGCATTGCGTTTAAAAAACACTCTTTCCGCAACAAGCTGGAGGAGCATAGTGACATGAAGATCAAGGATGAATTTAGGAAGATTGTGAATCACATGAAGGTACGGTTCTTTTTTTTAAATCTGCAAACGGCTCCTAACATAACGCAGGTATTCAGAACAGCTCACCGAACTCGAGTAGTGCCATATCTGGAACAACCCGCTCCAGAGCGATTAACCATGACGGCCGGAAAATCCATCCTCGAGGGTCCTACCGCCAAGGACACCAAAGAAGCTTTGAAAGTCTTGGATCAGATGCTGCTCACTAGGCTGAAAGAAACGGTCTAGTCAGATATCAGATGTGGGAACAGCTGATTCACCCGAACGAGTCTCGATCAGGTGGATACAGTCAACTTAGCACGGCATGTCAAAAGATTACGTGGCATTTTAGGAACGCTGCCCGCTAGCCTGCTTGGGGCTAGCGCCAATTGCGGCAGAAAACATAGATAGCCTTCTGTTGTACCTTTAGAAGTTTAGACAATCATCCGATCTACACTTCATCAATAGCTAAACGAATGGGTGCCTAGAGGAAAGAATGGAAGCTACCCTCTAGGTATCTTCAAGCTTCTGGATATAGGCTAAGCAGACCACCTTACCGTGACTACTTAGTGGGCACAAACTCTGGGGCTGTGGCAACAGTATGAGTCCAGGCCGTAGTCTCCTCGCTCACGGTTCCAACATGATCCATAATCACTACATTAGGGTCATGAGCACTCTTGTACCGGAGGTAGACTGCAACAAAGAAGTAAGCATTCCAGCTAAAAGGTCGGAGCGGAGACACTTACTGCGGCGGCGGATACCTCTGTTGGACTCCGCTCACTTTCCATCAGTACTCTTAACAGGTTCAATGCCGGCGGTAGGGTCGTTGGCGAAGACGACTGGATGAAGATCAAGCTGCGGGAGAATACGTTGAGGAAGCAGAATCTTTCACTCAAGTGACGGACGCTTACCTGAATTGCTTTCACGTCCTCCTTAATGTCAAGCTGCTCAGAGCAGTGACTTTCGGGGCTCTCTCCAAATTGGTTGACATATGTGATAGCATAGCTGACAGCAAGATCAGCTTGATATAAACCCCAGTGCATTGATGACAATGAACGAACCTCACACTCTTTCCCCAGTAAGGCGATTTATCTTCTGCGCCAGGCTTGTCTGACGTGGTTTTCGCAGGGACGTGTTGTAGCGGCTTGCCTTCAAGCCGCGAGATAGGAGAGGCAGGAAGACGGCTGTTCCAGTGGCGAACTGTTGGTGCGAAAATGGCTGAGTGAGCTATTCGAACATCACACAGACACAGACAGTTGAACCTACTGCCATCGGCCAAGCTCTCCATAACGGCACGAGCGGGCTCGAGATAAGCTTCTAGAGTACGCTGAGCGACCTCTCTGTAGAAGGCGTATACGGTTGACTTCTCAAAGTCTTCATTTGCGGTCACTTCCATGTCAGTCTTAGCTTTTGCATCGTCGGCAGAAGGAGTAAAGCTCTCAGATCTAATATTGATAAGTTAATTCTGACTGCTCAGTGTATATGACTAGCACTTACAGGAGCGATGAGCGATAGCCCTATACGACTTACAGAACGCTACTTACATTATTGTGCATTGGCAAACAAGAACTTGGCTTCAAGACTTCGACAGATGATGACGCTAATAACAATAACAGTCAGTTTGAAATTTCTATCAAAGAGTACTCGAAAAAAACTCCTACGCCTAGACGAGGTACACTAATTAGCAAAACCGCTACGATTTTTGTGAGCATAGCCAACATACCTTGTCAAAAATCAAGAGCCAGTGAACGGTCAACAGATATAGCTCGAGCATATCTCGTGAAGGCATGTAAGAAGGATCCTCAAGGTCCCCTTCAATCCTCTTGACCCCGTCCAGGAGTCGACCGCGCTCTTGCGGAAGCGTAGGGCCGCCATCTAATGAGTTGAAGACGATGTTGAATGCGCTCGGGCCGGAAGTGGCGGTAAGATCGTTGAAGAGATGCGATTGCTCCTTGAAGTATCCACTTAAGATTGAGGCGATTAGCCCCGTTTTACTTCACAAGTCAAGACTTTGTACTTACATTCGGGAAGTGATCTCGGTGCGGAAGTCAATGTACCTCCGGTGTTTATGGTATTCCTGGAGCTTTTCTATTCTTGCGAGGACTCTCTCGGCAACGTTTTCAATCTCAGTACTGAGTGTATCCTTGATGTCGCTGACAGTTTTGAGGAACAGCTTGATATCTTCCTCGCTCCGTTTGAGGTTGACCGTCAAAGGTTATTCAAGCGGATCTTGGGTGCTAGGTGTAATGGACGAATATCCAAGAGCAGGATCATCGCTGAAGATGGCGCTAAGCGCGGGAACGGCTACGTCGATGATTGGGCCTATATAAGAAGACAGTCAATCAGATCAGCCAGTGTCATCGTATCTTAGCAGCTCTAGATGCATACCGATAACGGGGACGGCCTGAGCCACCAGTCCTGCAAAGGAGCCCAAACTCTTGACAATGGGCGAGTGCTTAACCTAGATCTCCAATTAGCAACTGCGTTGACAATCCGGGGACGTATAAGGCACTCCTCAAATCAAGGCCCTTGACAATGCTGGTGGAACCCTTCTTGAGGAAATCGAAGAAGCCCATGCCTCGTAAATGTACTCCTAAGTATTGCGAACTGACTGCTTAGATCAGAACGAAGTGTGGGAGAGGAAGAGTAAGAGGTTCGCGTGCTGCATGAGGAAAGACTGCGGAGAAGAGAGTTATAAGTACATGGGAAAGAGAAGCAAAGATCAATAGCTCCATCGCCTGTAAATAGTAGAATCGAATCAATTGGAGGTCAAGAGAGGCATCCTTATCGCCAATGGCGGAAAGGAATGTCCCATTTCCGAAGATCAGTCAGCCACAATCAGTTCGTTTCGTGGATCAGCCAGCCACGGCCTATTCATTCAATGCTACAGCTAGCCACAATCAATCCTTCCCAAAGAACTGTCAGTCATGGCTCATCTCCCTCGCATATCAGCTAGCCACATTCAATAGTCTCTGTAAGCGGTGTGAGTCACGACCAAAAGCGGCCCACTCATGACGAACCTTACTCCTCCCAAAACTAGAGAGAATACGTATTGTTCACTCTAGTAAGATGAACACCTATATGCTTAGATAGCGCTTCTCCGACTCTCAGTTCTCAGTTGGCATTAACAGATCCAAAATCTTTTGCCCTCAGTGTCAGTGAGCTTTTTTTGAGAACAAGATCCCTAATCTGCGTTCAGCTACATTGATTAACCTACCGATCTTCGCATCACACTTGAGCACTCCTCATACTTCCTCGCAATGGCCAGCGTCTCCTTGAAGCCTCTATCCTTGGAAGTGAGCCTTATGACCGCGCAGCTAGTTGCTGTGGAGGTACCAGGAGTTACAGAGAACACGATTGCAAAATCAGTGCTGAAGGCAGAGCGCAAAGTCAAGCCCCATGAACAGACAATGGCAGCAGACGTTGCTGCTCATCTCCAGAGCGTTGCTGCAATTTTAAAGAGCAATGATTTGACCGATGCCGATCTCTCGGCAGAGGCCCAGAGAATGACCGAGAAGAACCTCCTCGACGCTGCCGCATTCTATCAGACCATCACCCAAACCAAACGCAGCATTGAGGCGCTGAAAATCGCGGTTCCTGGTCACGCCACCATCGGGGGCACCACCGGTGTCCTGTTACGAACTCCTAAAGCCGAACATTTCGACATTTACATCAACATCAACAATGCTCTATGCAGAGCTAGCAAATCGGCCACGCAGTTGACTGCGAGTCTAGCCACAGTTGGAGGAGTAAAACCATTTGATCCATTTACGTGAAAGTTGAGACCCGACTTATCCAGATATCGATATGAGTTGGAGGAATACGGGCTGAGTCGTGCGTATATCCAAAACCAGTTTTCGCGACCCCCAAAGTTACATTTTGGTTTTTTCTTACAACGTGAACAGCACCAAGGCGATAATCTTTCCGATCGTTTCGAATGGCAATTCGTTGTAGGGTTTATGCGGGACGACTGATGGTGAGGAACAGGGAAGAACGATACTACAAAGTAATACTAGATATTGATACTATCGTTCATGCTCTGGTTTCATTTTTCACTGAATTCCCAAAAGCTGCAGTCTATTCTGTGATCTAGGTTCAGTCCAACAAACTGTCGAGCCAGCCCGAACGAATTAGAGAATAACACCACGCTCTAGCTCACAGAGATAAAACTACGGTCGCACCAGAAAAACTCCGGTCATCATGCTAATGTTACCTAGGAATCGGATTACAACCCTCACAGAGCGTCCTCAGTAGCCCCTTAACCCTGGCATGCTACCCCAAAAAACCGCGTCACCAAACGCGAGTACCTGAAAGAACCGCAACGCTGATTTACTACAGCCTCAAATGAAATGATCTTATTATAATCCATCCTCCATTTCCTATCCACAACCACCTACACCCCCCACTCCCACTTACGAACAAAACAGCCACTCCAACCGTTCCCACCCCACCAAACGCCTCCGCAGCGCACCTGCAGCATAAACACCCCTCAATAATCTACGTGAGATTCGGTTTACCCCCATCGCCGCCAAGCTTGAGAATACGGTATTTTGTAAGGATTTTTGGCACTCGGAGCTTCAAGATCCTGCTTCAAAGATGCTTCCGATACCAGGGGGGGGGGGGGGGAGGCTGCGGACGAGGAGATGGCAAGGGATGGCTAGACTGACAGCTAGAATGAACGGCGAGCTAAAGTTGATATCGATCTATCTTTTTCTGCTTGTGTTGCGGTTTTTTGCTTCTCGGACATGGGTGTGGGTTTGTGGATATATATACTTACTGCTGATAGTGAGTTTTTTCATTTGGAGATTTTCAAGCAAGGAATATGAATACTAGCAGCCAGACCTTGGATTCTTTGATAGTAAATAGTTGCCACGCTCTTAAGGCGGATTGGTTTTTCTACTTGCCAGCTTTCGCCTCCGCTTACAACAGGATTTTCAGATACTATAGGCGCCCCTTCCCTCGAACCTCCACAAACCCAACCACATCACCACCCCACCAACCCCGACCACTCAAATCAACCCTCCCTCCTCCTAATCCTAAACGGGATCTTCCCCTTCGGCGGCAACCCCCCAAAAGGAAAATAGGTCAAATCCGGCTCCGGCTTGAACCCTTCCTCAGTTCTCAGCTCGATATCGTACGCGGTGCACAGCATTGCAAACGTGGCTATCATCTCCTGCTTGGCGAAGTGGCGGCCGGGGCACATGCGCTGGCCACCGCCGTACGGGACCCAGGCGCCGGAGAGGCCTTCTAGGGAGAATTTTGGGGGGGCATGGGTTTCTTGAGCGGTGGGCGTTGCTGTTGTGTTTAATGAGTTCTTAGCTTGGGGTTGGGTGTACTTCTTGAGGGGTCCGCTACTGGGGTTGTTCGGGTATATTAAGAATCTGTCGGACCAAAAGTCCTCCAGCGGATGAGGATCTTTGTCGGTACCAGTATTCCAAACCTCCTCGTCCATACCTGCAGTACGGCTGGAGATAGCAATAAGTTCGCCCTTGGGAAAGATCCAGTTTCCGAGCTTGAAGTCGGTTCGCTCCGGCGTGCGGGTTACTACTATGGCTACTCGGAGGCGAAGCGTTTCGGCGTAGATTGATTGCAGTAGTGGGCCGCTGCAGAGTTTCGGGATGTCGAATTGCAGGGCTTTTGGGTCTGATGAGGGGATGATAGCGCTGTTGATTTCGGTTCGGACACGAGTTAGGAGTGAGGGGTCGCGGACTATCTCGAGGAGAAACCAGCAAGCGGCAGGGATGGAATTGGAATTTGTGCTGTGTGATAGAAATTAGTCAGTCATGAGAATTGTAACCCTAGAACGGTGACTAGCGCAGGCAAGTAATGATGGAGATGAGCATATATTTTGAGGAAAGATCGACTTACGCCCATAGCAGCCCCAAGTCTTCGGACGCCACTGCATCTTCATCCAGAGATTCCGTCTTCCCGGCGTACTCAAGTCTCTCTTTGATCAACCTACTACCAAAATACATATCCCAGTCTTCATTGTTAGGGACAATCTGGCTAGCGTCATAGTGCTCTTGCGCAAATGCATGCCATTGCTTTACACTCTTCAATGCTTTATCAAGGGCTCTATATGATAGAGGAGTAACCCATCTGGGATATCCTTTGAATAGATCAGGCACGCATCTGTCAAAGTCCCAAAATTCCTTGGTGAAGTCAGGATTGAGACAAAAGATGATTGGCCCGCACATCGCTTCCACCGAAGCATGGAATAGCTCAACCTGTAGGAATGAGTAGAGATCAGGCATGTCCACCCACTCAGATTCTATGCTGCTTTTGCATATCCGTTGCCTCAGGTTTTCCAGAAATCGACGTGTAAGATCGTTCAAAGCGGAGCCAGACAGATGCGTCAGCGTAGCTTTATGTTGGAGATAGAAGATACGACGGTGCGGTGCCACTTTGCTTTGAGGGTGTGCGTTGAAGGCTGTGCCAGAGTCATCGGCATTGTATAAGGCGAGAGCCGGCTTTGATAACCCAAAGACATTTTCCAAGGCCACAAGAGCAGCTTGCTTGGGTGCCAGGTTTCGCGTTTGCTTGAAGATAGTGCTGATGTTATCAGACCCTGAGACGAACCGCATATTCCGAAAGCCAACATTGACTCGGACTGGGATAGAAGCACCAAAACGCTTTCTGTAAAGGTGTCAACGAATAAAGTTTTGCTCGTAGTTGAAGTGCCAACGTAGAATACTGGGTACGGGACTCACGTAATGGAAGTGACAAATCCAGCTGGATCACGAGCAAACGATATTGAGTTACCTAGAAGTGGGAGAAAATAAGGGAAAATAGGCGGTTCTTTCTCGGCTTTTCTGCTTCGTAACGCAATCATTGATTTTATTGTGGTAGTCACATAGGTTGAGAGGAACAGCGATGATAAAATCAAAGCAGTGATGGTCACCCAGTTGCACTCCGCTACAATGCTCAACCTATTCGTAAGACCTCGATATAAATCCATCGGTAATATTGAGAACAATGGTTTTGGAGATACTGCGGATCTAGTTGAAAAATATCTCTAAGCTTCTTCTCCGAGAGTCCCCGATTCATTAACACACAATGATCGTGGGAAATGGAAGGCCACTATAGTTGGACAACTCTAATACATTGTCCAAGGCAATCTTTAGGTTGGCGGGAAGGGAGCGTGCAGATGCGAAGATTAGATGCAGCGGCAAGGGGACGTAGGCGTTTAACGCGTCTAGATTAGCGACATCTTTTGATCTTTCGATGCATCCCCAAGTTTATTCTTGCTTTTTCAGCCATTAGAAATAATGGCTGGAGAAGAGTCCATGAAATCGGAGTCTACTACTTGGAAGAGTCAGGGTCAGAATGGTGGTCCACCAGATTTGCGTTTGCTTCACTTCAATGACGTCTACCATATTGAGTACGCGAGATAGTCAACAGTAAAGTTCCTGTGCAGTTCCGACTGATACAATATCAGAGCTGGCTCCGCGGAGCCTATAGGAGGGATATCGCGTTTCCAATCAGTCGTTGACCAGTATCGTTCAGATCCGCAATATGCCAGGCAATCGAAACTCTTGACTTTATTCTCTGGAGATGCATACAATCCCAGTCTTGAAAGTTCAGTCACCAAGGGAGGACATATGGTTCCAGTACTTAATGGTATTGGTACGGATGTGGCTTGCGTGGGAGTGAGTATGGACACCTTTTCTTATCGCTAGATCGTCGAATCTTGGAGTTTCCAAGTGGACAAGTGACCCAGTGGCCTGGTAATCAAGTCGTCAACCCTATTCTGTTGGTGGATATGGACCCATGCAATTTTTTCCTATTGACCTGGTAGAGAGGTCGTGGCCAACGATTATACTGACAATGATGGGGATAGAATCATGACCTTGATTTTGGAGTCCCCCAATTTCGACATTTACAAAACCAATGCAATTTTCCTTGGCTACTTGCGAACGTGTTGGACCCTGCACTAGGGGAGGATGTAGCTATCGCAAACTGCCCAAAGACAGCTATGATCGAGTCTTCGAATGGCATCAAGATAGGCGTAATCGGACTAGGAGAGCGAGAATGGTATGTAGAGAACCCAAGCCCAACCTAATCTTTCAAATTTCTTATAATCATATTATTCTATAAAAATTAGTATAAAGGTGTATTTCCTAGCGATAGGTCCCGTGGTGTAGGGGTTCCGTTTCTTGAAGTACAGTGAAGCACTCTGTTGCGATGGGTCATGGCTCACCATGGCTCAATGGGCCTACTCTTCCGAGGGTACGACCCCCCTTCAAGTTCGGAGCCAAACACCGAAGGTCGTGGGTTCGATTCCCACCAGTTGGGTCCAATCCCTAACTCGGAGAGCTATATTCCATCAGTTGGGTCCAATCCCTAACTCGGATCATATATTTTTCTTTTGCGTTTTAATTTTTTGACTCATCAATATCTACTAATTGACGTTGTTAGGCTCGATACAATCAATGCCATACCGCCCAACCTGATATACAAATCCGCCTCCGAAACTGCAATCGAGCTAGTGCCATCGCTTCGCGCTCAAGGCGCCGAAATAATAATAGCACTAACCCACATGCGCGAACCAAATGACTTGAAGCTAGCAGAAAAGACACCACCCGGCCTCATCGACCTCATCCTCGGAGGGCACGACCACTTCTACGCCCATCACATTGTCAACAATGTTCACGTCCTGCGCTCCGGCACCGACTTTAAACAACTAAGCTACATCGAAGCCGGCCGAAAACCGTCGGGCATTCCTGGTTGGGACTTTAACATCATCCGGCGTGACATTACCCGTTCCATCCCCGAAAATCCAGCAACTGTAGAATTGGTAGATAAGTTGACATCAAGCCTCAAATACAAACTCGAAAAACCCATAGGCTACACCGCTGTCCCTTTGGACGCGCGCTTCACCACCGTTCGCACCCGTGAATGCAATCTTGGGAATTTTGTCTGCGACTTGATGCGTTTCCACCACAATGCGGACTGCGCTTTGATGGCCTCAGGCACAATAAGGGGAGACCAGATCTATCCACCTGGCGTGCTACTACTGAAGGATATCATGAATTGTTTTCCATTTGAAGATCCTGTGGTTGTAATAAAGGTTAAGGGTAAAGCAGTTTGGGAGGCGCTGGAGAATTCAGTAAGTACGGTGCCGGCGCTGGAGGGGAGGTTCTCGCAGGTTTCAAATATCAAATTCGCCTACAGCGCCAACCTCCCACCCGACTCCAGAGTTTTATGGGCTCATATTGGCGATACGCCACTGGACATGGGGAGAGACTATACTCTAGCGACAAGAGGCTACATGGGCCGCGGCAAAGATGGCTTCTCCTCCCTACTAGTAAAATCCGAAGGCGGAACCGCCGAAGAACTTGTCGCGGAAGAGAACGGTATCTTAATTAGCATGATCATGCGCCAGTACTTTATGAGCCTCAAAGCCATCGGCAAATGGCGGCGCTGGGGACCGAGTCTGGGAAAGCATTGGGGAGGCGTGCATGAGCAATTGCACGTCGATGGGAAGGTCCGAGAACCCACAGATCTCAAAGACACAGATCAGCATGCGGAAGCAATGGGCCGCAAGAGAGCTCGTACAATCGTCAACCACCGCCCCGTTGATTCAGATACCGAGGACGAGCACGACAAGACTCTATCTATTCATCATACCAAAGAGTCAGACCAGCGGCAAAGGCACAAGTCCATCGCGCGCGCTACCGTGAAGAAATGGATGTCCGTAGCCGGTGTACGCAGAGGAAGCGCCGAGGTGGATCCCGACGAACCTGTAACGGGATATTTGCCACATTGGACCAAAGCCATTGCGCCCAGGTGAGTTCATAAGTGGCTGTAGGTTACACCACATTACATTCAGCTGCTAACGTCCAAAGGCTTGAAGGCAGGATTGTTCTTATGGACAGCGTTAACGGTTGAGACTCGAACGATCCCTCGTGAAGGAATCGCTTGGAGATTGACGGACATTGCGAACGGATCAAATTCATCAAGAAAACCCGGGCATTCATGATGCCTTCTACTCTTCCATCCCACGGGTTATCAACATCCAATCATTAAATCTCTGCCAAACACAAACAGAAGAAGAGAGAACGGTGATCCAAGCAAATCTTAACCCGTTCTCAGAAGAGAAAATCCGAGAAGCTCACGAACCGTTAGACCATGCTTAGGCCAACCGCCCTTACGACGAGATGATGGAAGAAAAAATGACAAGAACTCACACTTCCACCAAGATTAGATTTTGTTTCCCTTTCCCTAAATTTCCTGCTGCACCTCGGTTTTTCATTTGGCGACGAGGATAGGTCTTGCTACTTTTTTTCCCGTCTCTAGCCCCGGGACCCCCATGACATCAATTTCCAAAACCCGCTGGCTTCCTCCCACTTCCTACAATTCCATCCTACCGCCCATGCGCCCCATGCCCAGAATCAAGCTCGCTTGACATCCAAACCCCCTTCCTAACACAAGCTTTAACAAAAAAACTCCCAGCCCATCCATCCCCAGAACCCCCCCCTTTTGAAACAACCTCACAAAGAAAACAACGACGAATATCTAAAACCTCAGCATCAGCACCCCAGTCGCACCAAGGCTATAACCCCCCAGCGATTCCCCAAAGTCTGAATTCTCGGGTACATATGTACATCATTCGAGATCTGACATCTATAAGATTTCGTAGGTAATTATCCCTATCATCTCTTCTATACAAACCACCAACCACCACCTTCTCATCTCCCTTCTCACACTTCTACTTCCCCCTCCCCCTCCCCTAAAAAACAAACACACACACACACCACGAAAACAACCGACCCATCCCTTCCTTCCTCCGTTCGTCCGTCCGAACCACCCTTCCCAATATGTGCTCGTCGACAATCACCGAGATCAGTCTCCTCCCCCCCACCATCCCCAACTCTAAATCTACCGATATGAAAAACCAATCAAAACGGAAAGGTTAGAACGGACCATACCAAATAATGGAATGGAATGGAATGGGATGGAATGAAATATTCTTTACGCATGTACTTTGGAAGGGGTCTTGGTGGTTGAGCGGGGAGGGGAGAGGAGAGGAGGGGATGGTGTAAAGGATGAGGTAGAGTGGAATGGGAAGGTCATGTTAGGGATGATGTTAGAAAAGGTTGTCGTATAGGGTATTTCTTCCACTGCTGCTTTTATGCCGTGTGGATTGCCATTAAGCCACTTCACTACGTCCGTATATCCCATACAGCCCCACTTCCCTGCAACACTTCCCGTCACCCACACCCCCAGGAGCAAGCACTCGAACATCCTCATACCATCCAGGACAGGTCGTTTAGAGCCCATTCTCCGCCTTGAATCCCTCCCAAGCCTCATTCAGCGTCGCGAACACGGCCGCACTGATCATTTTCTGCTCCGTTGTTGCCGTTGTCGGTAACTTTTTTCAGTCAGCAGATTTCCACTTCATAGACGCACGCACTAAAAGAAAGAAAGCCCAAGCAGAAAGAGAAAGAAAAAGACAAACCTTATCAGGATGCACTCTCCCAATCCCCCTCATATAAACCACCTTGACCCTCCCCGCAAGAATCAGCTCCCCCATCCCCACCTTCTTCCACCCCGCTCCATCCCAAAGTATTAATTCTAAACTCGCCAAAAGCGCCCTCAGATTCCCCTCCTTGCCGCCCTTCCATCTCGCAACCCTCTCGCTGACTTGGTCCGAAAGCGCGAATTTCTCATCGTCGAGACGGTCGGCAGCGGCGTTGGCAGCGCGTAGGCGCGTTACTGCTTCTGCGGAGTCGGTTATTGAGGTGTGGGTGGGGCGGCCGGAGAGGTCGTCGAGGGCGGAGGGTTTGGGGACGGGTTTTAATGGAGATTTTTTGGGCGCGGAGAGGCGGGGCGTAGAGGAAGGTTTTGAGGGGCCGGCAGTGGCTTTTTCGCATCGGTTTCTTCCGGCGATACTGGTCGCACCGCCTACGTTAGCTTCAACGCAGGTTTTCCATACCGCGGCAGCTTCTGGCCAGCGCTCGAGTTGTTCCAAAGCTTCGGCTTGGCGGGTCATGGCTTTGGCCCAGAAACCGTTCATATCCTTGCTGCCTTCGTCGCCGAGATTGATGGTCTCGGAAATTCCACGGGAGGGGCCGATGAGGGTCACGGCAGCGGTGGCGTCGGCGATGCATGATTTGGGGTCGCCCGTTTTCAAGTGGGCGAGAGCCCGGTTAGTGAGAACGACGATGCCAAGAGGGTGGGTTTGAGGTAGAGGAGAGAGCGCGGAGGTGTAGTGGGTTGTGGCATCAGCGTAGTCGCCCCTTTTGAAGGCGGCTGTACCGGACCGGCGACTTGTCGATGAGCTTTGAAGGGCAGGATCAGAAACGGAAGGGATTACACGTTTTGGTGGGGGAGGACGCGTTGGAATGGTAGACTTAGAAGGGATTTGGGCTTCATTTTGTGGGGTTGATTTTGGACGTGGGTTTGGAGGAGCCGGCTTGGATGTTGCTTGAGAGGCGCCAAATAACAAGTCTCGCTCTGGAGGGGGAGGCTTTGGGGGGGCTTTTTTCCGCCGCGCTGGGCTGATGTAGGCTTGTGAACTCTGCTCCTCAACGGCTTGCCGGGTGAGCTTTGATCTTGGATCAGGGGCCCTCGATTTTTGTAAAAACCTAGGTTGGGGAGGATCCTGATCTCGAGGTTTCGCTCCGATTACAGGGGATGGATCTCTAGAAGAATCTGTGCTCCAAGCTGGGACATCTTGTTTTGAACGTCCTGCAGACCTACGAGGCACAGGACGAGCGTCTTGTGTCTCCAACATCAGAGCCTCATCGGTTACACTAGGCGCCTCAGTGGTGGGCTTTCTCCGCTGCTGCATCTTTGCGGATGTCCCATTTTGACCATTGACTTCTCTCTCCTGTTGTAAGCCCGATGGCTTGCGGTTCGTGGATTCAACCGATGCTTCTCTCATCCACTTAGGCTGACTAGAATCACTGTCAGAGTTGAGATCAGAGACAGCTTGATTCAGTTTCTTGGTTCCAGTCTTCCACAAAGAGTTGGCGGTCTTGAAGAGATTGTTGCCAAGTTCTGCAGCTATCTTTGCTGGATCCTTGTCACCGTTGACTGGAGATCGGCTATCTTGACGGCGCTGTGTTGCATCTGACTGGCTCTGTCCTCGCATCCACGCGGGCACTGGAGCTTCAGTACTAGGACCGCCGCTACGTCTCCGGCTTTTCCTTGGCTGTTGATCTCTAGAATCACGACCTTGATCATCCTGTTTCCGCTGCGTTGAAGTCTTTTTTCGCGACTCTTCATGTGCCTGACTAAGTAGCCACCCAACGGCAGCTTGAACATCTGTGCCAGACTCCGTAGTCCCAAGAGCTTCTTTGGATTTATCAGGCTGAAATCCCATGTCCACTAGCTCCGCAAGAGCATGGTCGTTTGGTCGTGAGTTGATGGGTTTTTGTATCTTTGGAGATGGCTCCGGGTTTGCCTCTTTCCGTACAAACTCCGACACAGGTCGTGCGAGGAGCCCCAGAACATCGTCATCGTCTGCAGCTATAGCTTTCTTCTTTTCCATAGGGCTGGGACCATTCCCTGTTCCAAGTCCAAAAAGATCAGTGTCTCGCTGCTCTGCTTGATCTTCATTTATCCCAATCAAGTCGTGCAGTGCCGTGCTTGCGGCTTGATTCTTGTTGATTCTAAGTACATTATCATCGCTTGTATGGCTATAAGGGGCCGGCAGATGGCTGGAACTATCAACAGGCGTAGCCGCATTGAAAGCTGTAAGCAGGTCGTCTCCATCGTTGACTAGCGTCCTGCTTTTAAAGGGAGGCTCGGCTCGATCGATGTTTGCGAAAGGTTTGTTGATCGCCTTGGATAGCTTGTGTCCACCGTATTCGTCAGTTGCAGCGTAGGATGGCGGAGATATTCCATGGTTCGATGTCGCTTTCCCGTCGCCCAGCTTATCCCAAAAATGACCGTCTGCCCCAAAGCTTGTATCTTCGGGTCTTTTCTGGTCTCCGAATTTCTTCCCCCGTTGTGCTTGCAATCGCCGTTGCTGTTCCTGCAAAGAGAGATTATCCGTAGGTTGCGCAGCGCTGAAGCTGACCAGGTTCGCGAAGCTATCACTGGCCGGTGTTGAGCTGTGACTTCGGGAGGCTAGATTGGCCAAAGACTTATTGCTGTTTGAAGGAGGCTGAGCGGGTGCTGGCGTCGATCTCCCTGACAAGGGCGGAGTAGGTCTCAGAGTGGGGTACGAAGAGCCGAAGGGAGGAGGTTTCTGACTTGAAGAGGTTGGGGTGGAGCTTGTCCATTCAAGGCCTGATAAATCATCCATCTAGTAGGCATGCCTGATCGTACCTCATATTACCTTAGTGTAGCTGTGACATGATATGGAGCTGCCTGGAGCTTTAGGATTGAATTCACTCGTCATCATTTCAACACACGGATCTTGCCTAGCGACCTTTGTTGAGCCTCATTTCGCCAAGCCTCAAAGCGCGCCACAACCCTATTTCCAACCCTTTTCCCTTTTGTTTTCCAAGCTCACAAGGAGTCGATGACTCATTGGAGATGATCGGAGAAAGACGCTCAGTACATTCTAGATTCGCTGATAATGCTAAAGAGACGGTATGGGCACATGTATTCTCTCCGAATGGGGATGACTTGGGTAAGCACCGAGAACTGATCTTGCCTTCCATCTCCCTTAACGGCGGAGGATAGCAATCTCCAAGTGATTGCCGGAGACCGTGGACTTAAAAGTACGAAGCACCGGCAGATGGTTCATCACGTTCATGGTTGGTACCTTAGCCTACGCGTAACCCTAATTCCAAATTACCCAAAAGGTTCCGATCCCGTTGGCCGTGGCAGTAAGGGGGATCCTGGATGCGGCTCGGACGACTGCTCTCATCTGTCAATTGCTAGTAATTTCAGGGGCTTAACACAAAAACAAAAGCCTAACTAAGGCTGCTGTACCCATCAGGAGAGTTCTCTGTCTGACTTCTGAGGCTACTACTTAGTTACAGTTACAAGAAGGTCGAAGCTGACAGTAACATTGTCAACATCCGATCGGTAAGGTAGGTGGTGTTGATACCTACCGAGCACGTGGGTTTGAGCGATACCTCCGTCGGCTTTGTACGTAGAATCTGTCTATTCCGTAGAACTCTCCGCAACGTGGGACGGTGGGGAATAGAGACCAGACCAGCTAAGGTGTCTAAGGTAGCCTGTACTTCCGTAAGTTGTTGACTGTTGCCATTCCCCTGCAGCATGCATAAGGGATCACTTTAAAGTACCTTTACCTCCGGAATATCCCACGATGTGTCCTTCTCCCCTCGAGCCTTGAAAGGATATCTAGGTCTAGAAAGCATATTGTACATGTGTGTTTCCATTGAAAATTCTTCAAATAAAGAGGAGACGGAGCCAGTTGGTTCTACGCGCTTTGACGCTGGATCTAGACCCTTCGAATGGACAACCTTTCTCCACGGCTTGCCCCGTCTTATCGATTGCATTAAACCCGCGGGCTGCAGCACGGGGACTTATCTCCCCGTACCACCCAATGCTCGACACGGCCATGGTGTGGTTGGAAATAAACCCTTGACCTCGGACTGGGAATTACGGGCGTATATATTACAGGATTCCACCATCCTGATCCTTGCGACGACGGATGTACTGTTGCAAACTTTTGTGAAGTACCTTGCATGATTAATTGTGGCGTGTCTGGCTGTCGGAGAACCCCTCTTTGGGCGCTGCATTACTGTGTATTGTCGAAGATCGAGGATTTAATTCACTCGAATCGGTAGTCACATGATGCTGCGAAATATCATGCGAGAAGGAAGGTAGAAGAGTATCTAGTATTCTACTGATAGCAATACTACACTCTCCGTAAACACATCCCCCCCCCTTCGCCACCCTACAGAGCTTCGAATTCGTAGCATTGCGGTTGTCTTGCTTTCTCCTCACGCACGTGCAATCTGCTCGCTTGATGCTCTGACCATGGGTTTATTCAATCGAAAAAACAGCAAGTTAGTCGACACTGCTTCGAATGGTACGAACAACTCGACCAACTCCCTGAAGTCACCGACAAGTCAGAAGCCCACCAATGGTTTTACTTTCAATTCGCCGTCAATGCCAGATATCACTCTACCAAGTCCTCCTGATCCGACCCTCGACCCAGCAGCATATCTCCGGAGCATCTACGCAGTGAGAGCGAGGTCAAAGATAATATTTGAACATGCGAGGAGGGGTCAACTGAAACATTTCGACGTTGACGTTGCCAAGTTCCGGGAAACTGCCGACTATGTAGTCGCGATCATCAAGGTAGAAACCCCCACGAGAACGTGTCATGCAGCAGCCCGGCTAACCGGAGTCCCTGTTCCACAGAGAGATTACGCCCCCGACTACTACAAGATTCCTCCCCATGGCCGTTGGCAACACTTTGAGGCAGGCGGACGACCTAGAGTGGATCAATTGCTTGCTTCCTGGCCCTCCTCGGTTGACAGTCAAGAGCGGACTCGCCGCTTGCTTGACCTCTTCCTAGTATCCGTTCTCCTCGACGCCGGCGCAGGACCAAGATGGTCGTACAAATCAAAGGAATCCGGCAAGGTCTACCGCCGTAGCGAGGGCCTCGCAGTGGCCAGTTTGGAGATGTTCAAAGCCGGATATTTCAGCAGCGAACAGTTGGAGCCTTGCCAGGTTGATGGCGCGGGACTGAAACGACTGAACGTACAACAACTCGCCAAAGGATTACAAGTATCGGAGACCAACCCTATCTCTGGCCTAGAAGGTAGAGCCGGTCTTTTGTCAAGACTCGGGGACGCTATGGACAATGCATCTCTGTTCGGCAAAGACGGGAGGCCGGGAAATATGCTAGACTATCTCTTATCCCATCCTTCTACCCATGCCGCTTCCGTTCCTATTGTCACTCTTCCAACGCTCTGGTCTGTCCTCATCAACGGGCTCGCGAGCATCTGGCCGGAATCACGTACGCGAATTAACGGTGTCCCCCTTGGTGATGCCTGGCCCTGCTCATCCATGCCGGAGTCGCCTCCTGCGCAACCGTGGGAGAATATTGTACCTTTCCACAAATTGACGCAATGGCTATGTTATTCGCTCATGGTTCCTATGTCTAAACTTCTACACATCCAATTCGCCGGGGCAGACCTGCTCACAGGATTGCCCGAATATCGCAACGGAGGCTTACTCATCGATACTGGCTTACTGACCCTCAAAGCGAAAGACTCGGAGAGAGGGCTTGCGAATTTCAGAAACAACGCTATGCAAAAGGGTCAGCCAAGCATGGAAGTTGTGCCACTATTCTCGACAGAGGACGATGTGATTGTCGAATGGCGCGCCGTCACGGTTGGCTTTCTAGACCAGTTGCTCCCTGAGGTCAACCGGTCACTTGGACTTCAAGGGCCGGATCAACTGACTCTGGCACAAATGCTGGAAGCTGGCACGTGGAAGGTGAGTCTTCACGTTCAGCAGTATTTATGCAATAAAGATAGAACGATGACTGACCCAGCATAGGGTGGGCGAGAATTGGCAGAGGTCTCAAGACCAAACACCAAGGAGCCGCCTATCATGATCTTGTCCGATGGCACTGTATTTTAAGAATTCTCTCTTCTTTGTTTTCATGATACCAATTTCATAGGGAAAGATAGGGCAGCAAATGGACGGGCTTGCTACCCGAAGACGGTTATGGTCTACATATTCGATTTGGTCTCACTCTTGCAGGCCACACTCAGGGGGTTTCTCAAGTCTTCCATGTCGTTGGAAGCAGTCCTGAGAAGGGCCGCCTTCTTTTGGCCGAATGCCTTTCTTCAGCCGGCGACAGCTGGGCTTTCAATTTCGGTCTTTTTTTGGTATTGGAGCATGGCTAGGGTTAGTACATGGCTACTTTTACAATGATATCCAAACTGTTTCACAACCTTGCAGTCATGGGCAGGTAGATCTGACGAGTTTGGTCTTGATCTGGAATTGGGGTTCTGAGTTTTGACGAATTTGACTCGTGGGGTTAGTGCCGTGTTACAGCTGTTCGTCTGTTCTGGAGAGATTAGACATGTGGAGATACACTGTGTAAGACTGTTCATGCATCAACGTCAAACCTCCGTGCCCCCTTGTTCATCTTTGGAGCGCTACGCTGCCCTAACCTTCGCTTAGGGGCCTCGGCATGTCGGCATGTCGGCGTGGACTTTTAGCTACCCGCAGAGCCTCTTACGTAGGTAGCCTTATACGTACATAGCGTCGTTTCCCATGCTCCGAGGCCCAGCCATCTCCTCTACATCTGTCCAGCTGAAGATGTCCTTTTCGCACACCCATCGTACCTCCTTACGCAGAAAAGACAGGATTCTCAATTGGGCTTACTATCCTACATGATAATCACACGAGAGTGGAACTATTGGCTGATGCGACAAGACAAGGCTGTCTCCGAAATCCACGGCTTGATATCCTTTAGGGAAAATAAACCAGTCTCCAGTAGAGCAAGAGGTTGCGTGCCATCATGGACAGCCTCAAAATCAAACCGAAAAAGAAAAAGGTGCTTTTGATGGGAAAAAGCGGCTCTGGCAAATCATCAATGCGAAATATTATTTTCAGCAATTATGTCGCTAAAGACGTCCGGCGATTAGGAGCGACAATTGATGTCGAGCATAGTCGGATCAAGTTCCTAGGCAATTTGATACTCAATTTGTGGGATTGTGGCGGGTGATTACACCATACCTTCTTCCAACAGCTTTCGAACAAGTATTAACCAAACATTCACAAGGACAGACAAGACGCCTTTACCGAAAACTACCTCACCTCCGAAAAGCCCTACGTCTTCTCCGAAGTTGGCGTCCTCATCTACGTCTTCGACGTCGAATCTCTCGAATTCGACGGCCGCCAGGGCTACAATGACCGCGACCTCATCACGTACTCCGCCGTCATCAAAGCCCTCGAGGAATACTCCCCCCGCGCCCACGTCTTCACGCTCGTGCACAAAATGGATCTCGTGCAGACTGAGCATCGCGATCGCGTCCTGGAGGCCAAGACGGATGCGATTAAAGCGAGGAGCGAGAGTTTTATGAGGACCGTAAGGACATATGGGACGAGTATCTGGGATCAGACGCTGTATCGGGCGTGGGGGAATATTGTGCATAGTCTAATCCCGAATTTAGATATTATCAAAGGATACCTCGAGCATCTAGCTGAGATGACGGAAGCGGAGGAGGTGGTGCTGTTTGAGCGGACGACGTTCTTGACGGTAACTTCAGTCACCTCGAAAGTGGGAGAGAGAAATACCTACAGCGACCGCTACGAGCGCCTCTCCAACATTATCAAAACTTTCAAAAATTCCCTCTCGTAAGTCTTTCCCCCTGCGTTCACCCTCTTCAACCGTTGCCCCCAGTCCACCCCAACTTCAATCCCCTAACGACTAACCCTCCCCTCAACAGATCCTTCACATCCACCCCCCCTTCCTCCCACCAATTCCTCGAATTCACAATCAAAACCCCGCGCTTCAACCTCATCATCGCCCGCCTCACCACAAACACCTACGTCCTCATCGTCCTGCCCCCCGGCACTGCGGAGATGGAGTGTTCGCGGCTGAACGTGCTGGCGGCGAAGGATGAGTTTGCGCTGCTGGATGGGGGTGGCGTTGGCGATGGTTAAAGGCCGGCGAGGCGCGGTAAAGGGGCAGGGCACGACTCGGGCAGCTGGGCAGTCGCTCTCTCCAGAGTCGGGGATTCATGAGCGCGCAAACCGCACGCGACTATGGCTGATGGGTACCCAAGAAGGCGGTAAGCGGGCAATCGGTTCATCGGATGCCAGTGGCGGTGAAGGGGGAATGGAAGAACCTGGTGAGCAGAAGGGTGTGACATGGTTGATTGAGACGGAAGGAGATACTGTAGATAGTCCAAGGCTCAGCGCGACCCAATGCAAAAGTTCGCCCATCTACCACAACCCTCCCTCCTACCCCACCCCACCCCACCCCCTCAAAAACACCACCCCCTCAAAATACCACCCCCTCCGCAATCCCACATAAAAAACCCCTCCAACCATCTCGCTTTCACACCCCTCCCTCTCACTCTCCCTCTCCCTCTCATCCAATCCAACCCAACCCAACCCAAATCCCTCAAAAATCCCTCAAAATCCCATCCCCACCCACCCATCTATCTCCCTCTTACACACCCACCACCCACAAAAAAAAACCCGTCCCACTCATACCATCTCTTCCGGTCTTAGATCGTGGCTCCGAGGTAGGGGTTTTGCCGGTGGGAATTGGAGATGCGTGCGTGCGTGTGTTTGTGTGTTTGTGTGTTTGTGTGTGTGTGTTTGAGTGTGTTTGAGTGTGTGTGCTAGAAAATACGGGGATGGTGGTTGTTGCAAGATGGGTGGGGAGGTGGTGGATGTGTGGTGGGGTGGGGGAGAGAAAAGGGGGGGGGGGGGATGGGGCTTTGGGAAGGGGGAGAGGGGAATTAAGGTGGCGAGGGAGAAGGGGGTCGAAAAGAAAATCCCATTTCCACCCTTCTTTTTTTTTGAAAATGGAAAAGAATCTGGAAAGTTAGTGCATGTACTGTGGTTCCGAGATGTGTTGCGTATGTCTCTCGCTAAGCAAATCATCTGGATGAATGGTATGGTTTCTTTTCTGTATTTAGGGATGATGTGATGTTGAGAGATGTCAGTGGAAAAGAAAATGGATGCGAATGGTTCTGAGTATATATATGTTTTGACATGATGCGTAGACGAGAAAGGTGAGGTGGTTTGAAATTAGTGGGGAGAGAATCGATGCTGATAGTGAGTTAAGAAGGGGGTTGTGCTGAACTCCTTTCGGTCTGGTCTCGATACATAGTTTTGAAGCTTTATTCTAGCCAAGACCGACAGAGTACAGTATCGACCTGGGAATTTTCATCATGTACGTTTTAGTTTCGACGCCGCTCAGCCCGTACACGTACGCCCTCCTGTTGTATGCAACAATTTCAAACGCCAAATCCTTCTTTTCGGGGTTGACAACGATAGGATCTCGAAAAGGTGCCAGATTCAGCAAATGATAAGAGTGATCTTCAGTATTCCCTCCTATGCGGATGAATAGTGGGGGGGAAGATATCGCTGCTTTATTGATGCTGGATTAAGAATGAATAGGCGTCCAAGATTCGTCACGACACTGGTGCTAGATCCCGATACACCCAAAACTGCCCAAAGATCACCAAGTCTAATATCAATGTTCCCGCGCTGCCGACCAACCAGCTCGTGTTGACGGCGATATACCGCCAGTAAGCGCGTGCGTATTCGCCCTCTGCGCACCCATCCTGGTACCTATCTGCATCTCCCGACCATGTCTTTGCGCAACTAGGCTCATACGCAAAAATGCTGAGAACATAGGTCAAGTTGCCCGCGCAGGCGAAAAGGAAGAAGAGCATGCTAACGCCCTCTGTGCTTTTCCTTCGGTAGTTAAGCAGGAGCTGTGGGACACGAGAGCCGAGGTAGAGAGCTGCACAGAGGTATCCGAAGATTTGGCCGGAGGTGTCGAAGCTGATGCGTTCGTCGTTTGTTGATTGGTGGTGGTGGTGATGGGAAGGGTACTGCCGTGAGATCCACCACCCGAAGACGCCGGCGGCGATGACGAGAGCGAGGGCGGTGGCGTTGAGTAGAATGGTCTGCAGGGTGGAGAGAGGTCGTGCCGGGGTGGTGGCGGTGGCAGTGGGGTCGAGTAGTGGGGTTGCGGGGGAGAGGTGCGTAGCGTCGACGTGTTTTGAAACGCGAGAGTGGTTTGAGGACGAAGACTTCCGCCTTTGTTGTACGTCCGTGGGCCGAGTATGAGGGGACTCGCGATATATCAGCGGTGATTCCTCGTCCTCTTCTTCAATCACCGGCAATGATTTCGTAGGCGCATCTGAAAACCTGAAACCTCGGTAATAGAAACATTGGGACAGCAGCAGAGTGTCTGCAAAGGCGTAATACACGGCTAAGATAGTCATGGTGGGAAGAACGCCCTGGAACACGGCCCCGAGGATGTTGCAGACATCACCGGAGAGCCAGACGATAATGAAGAAGACGGAGAGGCCATCGGCAGAGGAGCGGCGGAAGTTTTCGAGGATTTGGGGTGAAAAGACTACGATCCAGCAGGCGATGGAGATGGATCTGGCATGATTGGGCTTATGTTAGCAGACTATATTCGGCGGATAAGACGGTTGGTTGTTCAGGGACTCACCCGCAAATGCCACTGAGTGCTTCCAAGTCGATATTGGGGCCTTGTAGTTGTGGGAACATGTTGATATATGGGTCGATGGAAATATATTGTAGGAGGAGTACATTATCCAGAGAGTGAACTGTACTGTATAAGGTACCTTATGGGAAACCTTGAAGATTTGAGATTGTACCCCACATGATCTACTTTCATCTGCTCGAGCTAGCGGGCCGAGGACCGCCGATTCTAACTGATTGGTAGACAAACAAAACAGTACCTATAAGATTTAACTGGTAGAACGAGTGACATTGTAACAATTTATTTATTTATTATAGGGTGGCCCGTTGGGTTGGGTGACACCCAATAAACCCAACCCATTTCACCCCAAGGGGTAGGTTTGGGGGGGTGTTCTCAGCATCTTGGGTGGGTTTACCAAGGTGCCAAGCTAGAGCACCCACCCAAGCACCTACAAGTAGCCCAATGGGTGCCGAGGCCTTAGTTAGATTAGATTAGATTAGATTAGATTAAAAATTTCAAACAGAACCAGCAACAGAACCATTACACACACAATATTGATCTGTGTTTCATGGATTTTGCATCGTTTGAAATACATGAGTTCCAGTTGAGGTAGATATCTGGCTCTTGTCTTCAGGAGAAGGTCACAGGGACAATCGTCCAATCAGAAATGGTCTACTCACGGATGCAGTTCCACCTGATTTACGACTGGTCGAATCCTCGCAGTCTCCAAAGATCCGCTTCGTCTTGAAGATATTGACGTTTTGAGAGGCCTATCCCTGGGCTAGGTTTTGTTATGTAATTATTCGAAGCTTCAGACATTCACAGTACACAAGCATGCGACGTTTTTAATCAGTTGGTATGGGTGGCCGGTAATATTGCGGTAGAATATCGTCTAAACTATGTAGATATGGAAGATGGTAGGCCCTATGTATGTATGCCTGCCAGCTTATCGTTGTGTGCAAATGTTGGACACCTCACCTAGAGTTTACGGAGATGTCACACCACAATTAAGACAGTAGATATTGCTGCTGGGCGCTCACTGCCCGAGTGTCTACAGAAGCCTTCCTTCCATCATTTTGCAGCCCAACCCCATTGAATTTCCCGCAAAACGACATTCAAATACTCTACTTACCGGGAGGTCTTGGGGGCGCAAGTATCCAGCGCACATTGCGGGCAGCGTCACTTTTACTAAACCTTAATATACTTTAAATTAGGTGGTGTTTGCTAGGGAACCGCTATCCGTACATCCTCCGGGCTAACATGTGAGCAACCTCTTCATGATCTTCCCCACAGCCTCAAACGATTAATCTAGCCTAGTAAATTCACAGACTTGTTGTAAATCTTCTGACACTCATCATCGCCATCATCATTGTCATGATCATTCTCACCGACGCCTCATCTGTCAGCATCACCTTCGCCGATCTCATGTCTTTGACTTTCTTCATCTTTCGTTTCGAGGAAGATCTGTTACGATCCTAGCCTTCGCCTATCCTTCGCCTAGCCTTCGCCTGGTTCCACCCTAATCGGGCCTAGCGGGAACCTGACCTAGGGGTGATATCATTGGGACCCTGCATCATATGTGTAAGGCGCCAACCCAATCGGGCCTAGCACAGGGCTGAGAAACACACATATAAGAACCGAGTTCTTTCCTGTAGATACTTTCCTTCCTTAGCATTTATCTATTAGTTAAATGACACCCCTATGACTCGCTCTAGGCCGGCCCCTAACAAGATCTATGACGATGTGAAACTTCTGAATGAAGAGCTCAATAAACACGCTGAGTCAGAGAACTATGCTGTCGTCATTGCACGCTTCAAGAAAGTTCAAGAAAGATGTTGATTGAATCGTCTATATACGATGCGATCGTGAAAGAAAAGCAAGTCTAAACTCAGCGAGTTTTGAAAGACGTATTCACAGTGACACACGACTCATGAAGTGTTCTTTCAGCGTCGTCGACAAATGAAACAACAAGAGCTACAGCGAAGAGTGAAGCAGAGACGAGATCGAGATCTCACACGAGCAAGAGATGAAGAGCAGCGAGATGAACGTGCTGTCACATTCTCTTTCATTCAAACGAATGCAGACCTGTTTGCAGCGTTTCATATGTAGCGAAGAAGATGCTGAAACAGCGATATTGAAGCTCTTTTAAACAGTGCAAAATTACTGTGAAGAGAATTATATGTAAATTCTTGAATTGCCTACTAAATTTGATGTGTAACTGAGTGATGCGCAATGAAAATTTCAGGTTTCTTCGAGGAGGTGTACGTGTAAGCAAAGAGGGGTGTACATGTAAGCCAGAGAAGTGTACGAATATCGACTCCCTAGATAATTTAAAGTATATTAAGGTTTAGTAAAAGTGACGCTGCCCGCAATGTGCGCTGGATACTTGCGCCCCCAAGACCTCCCGCTCTACTTACTTACGTGCCTCGCGCTCCTTCTCTCTCTACCTTGCTACTTTCCTATTCTAAATAAGTAGATCCTGCTGCTGTTGCTGTGCTGCAAAGGGCCCTGGCAATCTTTCTCAATTAAAACCTAATGCTAACATCGGCATCAATGATAGTTCTTTTATTGACTCGAGTGCGGCGTCGCGAAGCGGCGCGCTGTCTTAACCGAAGCTAACACTACATCAGACACTCGCTAAGTATGTAGGCCTGGTTACCCACAGACTATACAATCGCCACCGAACTGTACCATCCTCAGGAGTCAGGACAGGTCCTCAATACACGAGATTCCTCCTATTCGTACCCCCTCCTTCAGTACTCCAGGATAGCTGGCCTTTGTAGAATAGCCCCACGGAAACGAAAAACCATCGGGTCCGATGGAAACTCTAAACAGTAGAAATGCATTGATGTCTCTAGGTATAGAGGCGTATGAGGGAGACTGACAATTGGATCCAGTCCTGCACAGTCCCTGACACTCAAACGACACGTCGTTAAGTCTTGATTCCCCCTCTTCCTGAGCATATCAACTTTCCAACCAACTTGTATACCTTCATCGTAGTGGGCGCTGGATCCAAGAGCCAAATATATATATTCACCAACTCTGTGGGTTTTGATGGGAGGGGGGGGGGACATATTTCCTTGCCACCTTTCAATTCAAGGTCATCAAAAAGACACTCCACGATGTTTTTGAACGTTTCTTTTGTATTCATAGTAACTAGCTATATGGTTATTTCGATCTTCGAGTTATTTCGTTACAACCCTTTAGACTCCAACAGGCTCGGACCAACGCCCCGGCTCACCCTTGAAAGTTTTCGCTCGCGAATCCGTGGATTTCGTCTGTGAATCACCTTTTTCGAAGGCGGTGGGTGTGATCGGCTCTAGATAATGCCAAGCGCACTCCTGAAATCCTCACGCTCGTTTCCACAGGTATCATTACTACTAGCTGCTCGCGACATTAGGGGTATGCTTCATCCAAAATGGACTTGGCACAGCATAATCCTTTCTCTCTCCCATGGCCCTCCATCAGCCCTCCGTCTGCGCCACAGGGAAATTGATCGCAGTTGACTCCTTTGCCGGTTGCCCTCCTCGGAGGCTCAACCCGCCCAAAGCACCGACCAATCTCCCGCCAACCGCATCCACCGCCCCCATTGGCATTCTCAAGCTAGGGCCACCCATCTCACCCTTCTCGACCTTGAAAAGCCTAACTCCCGTTCCGTTCCACACCCCCACTGTCCCCTTCTGCACCACCATCTCAGACGCAAAAATGAAGGACCAGAGTAGACTCTCGTACCAGCCGAGGGAGAGCGGGGTCCAAGAGAATAGGTGGATGCGGGCGGGTGTGGGATCGATTGAGGCGGGAAGGGTTGGGGGAATGTATATTGGGGTTTTAGGCGCCGGGCTTGGTGCGGGGGAGGGAGGTTCTGGGGTAGATGTAGGCTTTGGGGGAAGGGAGTGAGACGAGGAAATCAGAGTGAGTATGGTGTGGAGGGGTAGAGTGGGAAGCCAGGAGTCGATCTGTGAGGTCTTAGTGGGGGTACGGCTGATGAGTGGATATGGAAGTACGTACCCAATGTGCTGTAGGATCGAATCCGGGGTTTGGCGACATGATGGTTGCAGGGTGACTATTGAGGCTCGTAGTGCTATTCTGGCGCAAAAACGAGGGTTGGCCAGCTGGCATTTTGCCACGGGCTTTTTCTGACATCCCACGGAGTTGAGTGGGGAGAGGCTCGTCGATAGATGATGACACGGAAGGTGTTCGAGAGTTATGGTTTGAGGGTGATGATTGTGATTGTGTAGGGAGGATTTCGTGATTCTCGTCGTCATCGGAATCTTCGTCGTCGCCAATTGCAAAAGCACCGCCTTCCTCAGGGACGTTACTGAGCGTTGGGGTTCTGGCAATTTGCGGGCTTCGGATGCTATCTATGGAGCTGTTGCGTGATCTTCTTGCGGGACTATTTGCAGTTTCCGCACCATTTGCGGCGTCCTTCTTTTGTTGCTTCAGAAATTCAATTTCCTCTTTGCCACTTTCTAACGTGAACGACCTCAAAGCTTCAAACCGCTTCTTTGACTTCAAAATAGCTTGGACGAAAGTTTTGTTGCCTTCACCATGATTTAGGACCGTATTCCAAATATCAATTCAGGCGTTTCCACTTACTGGTATATTGATGCTCTATTATAGCGTTCATAGACTCAAGCAAGGACTGCAAAAGTGTGTAATTCGTCTCGTTGGCAAGAAGGAAACTCGGCGAGGACATGGAAGCAAACAGATACAGTAGCTTCATACTTGCTTGAGGACTCAACTTCCTGAGATATGCTGCGATATTATTGACCGTCGCAAGGAGTGCTGGATAAATGGCGTCGAGCTTTCCTTTGCTCGTTGTGATAAGAGTATGAATTGACTGTTCCTATTAGTAAGTCAATCTTTTACTGGTGGAAAGTTCCTTACGATTATCAAGAAGTCAGCGTAGGTACCCTTGAATTTGTCCAATCTCATATTGGCAGGTAGCGAATCTTGACCCTCAAACTCGTGATTCAAGCGTTTACCAAAGTTCTCCTCAGTACTGAGGGTTTGTAAAACAAAAACGCACATCCGGACAAGCCCCTGTTTTGCAGCGTCGGTCTTGTATTCTAGTGCATAAAAGAGGATCAAGATGACAAAATCATGGGCTCTATCGGTGTCAACAATAAAGGATCGGAATCGCTTGTTGCATTGGAGCGTTTCCCAAAACAGCATGATCATTTCGGGAGCCCATGCTACTGACTTCTGACTGCCAGGGAGATAAGAGGAAGTAGCTTGTAGCTGAGGTATGAATCAGTGTAATGCTATGACTTCTTGATACGTAGGTAATTACCGGTTGATTCAAGGTCTTCGTCATACCATCTACTAGAAGTTGAAAATCTTGGGGGCGGTGTAGCCTGCCAAGGAAGTGTCGAATATAGTTCTTCGGAGGTGCGCCTCGGTCCTCTTCTGGTATAGGGTACAAAAGCAAAACGAGAAGAAGTTGCAGGCAATAAGATACAAGCACCTGCTTTGGATCTTTGTAAACCACATGATCGTACGGAAGTCGCCAGGTAGTAATATTGTAGTTGAGAGTCTAGATGATGTCAATGGAGAACATGCAACCAAGGCAGAAAACCCACAGTGTTTAGCAGGGAGCAGAGCAAAGAAAGAACCACCTGCTTGTCCGGGCACGTCGTGATGTATGTAATGGCTTTGACGCCTTTGACGGGAAGGATATCTGATCTTCGTAAGTGATCTAGTCATACCGTAATTGTTCTGATACTCACTAGCCGGCATATACAAAGACTTGCTAGAGAGAGTCAGAAGCAGTCGCAATATCTCTGTCCTATTGCTTTCCATTTCCTTGCTTGAGCTCAGGGACGTATTGCACCCTACACCACTCTGCCATATTGAGTACGTAACTTTTTTCTTTAACTGGTCATTATGTGGTAATGTGAAGCCTGCGAAGAATAACAAATCGATCAATGTATCAATCAGTTCTTCCCCCAAAGGCCTGGCATCCTCGTACAACTCTTCAGACTCCGGCTTCGTAACATCTTCAGGATGAGACTCATCGAACAATATCTCAGTCTTTTTTACCCGGCCTTTGTTTGAGAGTTTTCTCCCCGCGTGCCAGAAGAACTTATCCTCCCATACTTCGAGGTGATCTGCTTCGTAGAGGAAGGGCAGGATGCGCGTGAGCACTCTAATGCAATTGAGAGCATGTTTCTGGGGTGCAAGATCCAAGTCGGGGAACGCTGGAAGATGTCGAAGGGTAGAAAGGCGATAGGTGAGAGTTGTGATGAGGGTTTCAAGGTTCCCTAGGGAGTTGTCACGGGCTCGGCGGACGTCGACCGGAGAAAAGAGACTGAAGATGTCTTCAGTAGATTCGGGCAGTTCCCAAAACTAGATACTTATTAGCACCAGCCGTTTCTGCTCAGGCGTTGGGAGAAACTCACGCCTTTCCAATAGGGATCCTCTGCTGGTATGACACTTGGTTCCGAGAGCTTGAAGATGCCTTGTTTGAAAACAAGCTTGGAGTCTGAATTGCCCATGGTGGGCAAATTATCTTCACGATTACTTCAGTTACCTAGCTGATCGTAGCATAGAGGGTTGAAAGAATTGCAAGATCCTCCAACCTCTCATGCCTCTACTGAAGCAATCGTCAGCCAGCTATCCCCGGATTTTCCGGACATAGCCCCTAGGGCTGATGAGTCAGCTTCCAATCAGCAGTTTGTGAGTTCATACTTACTTTATGTATGGGGTGAAGAAAGTGCATTGGCCATTATGCCATCAGGGCGTTGGAAGACCCTTGCTGATAGCTATGTACATATTGAGAACTGTTTCCCTTTGGGTATTTGTAATACAAGGAGACTTTATTCGTTTATGATACATTTCATGCTCAAGAGTATATGCCACTACTCCTAGGACTTGCTCTACCCCTCTCATACAGCCATTTACTGTTCAAACCAACACTAGCTCCTCTCCCTACCGACGGACTGGGTGTACTCGGGGCCCCTAATACACTTGCATCTTTGCCGCCAAAATTACGCCCAAGCGGTGATGGCGTACCAAAGCTGTTGCGCCTTGTGACATCTCGAGAGCCTCCAACAGCCTTTTGCCACATCGGACTCGCAGAAGGCGAATATGGCGAGTTGCTTTCCTGCCTGCCTAACGGACTTTCTTTTCGTAATAGCGGAGAATCTGAGTTGCTACCGCTTCTACTACCGGGTGAGCTCGTTCGTGGCGTAGGTGATCGAGGATAACGTGGAGGTGTGATGTACTGTGTGGTGGGGGTCGATGAGGGTGTAACGTTAGGATCAAGACCTAGTAGGGCTCGCTGGGTTGGAGTCAAAGGAATGTCGATAAGATCATCCTTTTGCTTTGCAAGCGGCAATAGAGCCGTTCCAATGTTGAAGAGCAAGACCAAGTTCAGGATGATGAGGATTGGCTGCGTATAGGCTTGTACATGTTTAGGTACAATAGTACTCCTGATCTCTGTACTTTGCGCTGAATTAGCCTTGTCTTGACTCCTGGCATATCAAGAATCGTACCTACCCAATGAAGCTATCCACAACCCACAATATAAACAAGGCACCCCCATTCCAGATAATTCGTCGCACATTGCTCTCATCAAAGATATTTTGACCTTGTCTCCTCGCAATCTCATCAAATTTTGGATGACGCCAGGTACCAGGAGAGGGAGTCGAGAAGGCGGCTTCTGCAATCTGAGGCTTGGGCGTTCGCGGTGCTACCGCCATTGCCATGGCGTTCTCCTGTGAGTTAGTCAAGGTTAAGTCAAGATCGCAGCGAATTAGAACGTCATATCTGCTGCCGATTCTATGTGAGAATGAGGCTGCGACGATTGCTACGTTAGTAATGTACAACACGTTGATCTATGGACGAGTACGAGGATGTGTTCCATTTGTTCCGAGGTCGCGGTTCTTTGTTTGCTTTGACGCGCCGCTAGTGCGTTGCCGCTAGGCTTTAGAATACAGGGTTAAGGTAATGATTGAGCAAATGTTTCGAATGGCCCTCGGGCCTCACAAATATTTATCAATACAATAACATGATTCCCGCGTGGTGGGATGTTCTCTTTGGTGAGGTTTGATTCGGATCCTTTGCGTAGTACCGCGATGATGTCACGTTTCTTATGTTCTGACTTTTGGCATTTTCTCTGTGTGGGAAGGTGTCCTGAAGAGTGGGGTTACAGCTGGCGAAGGGTGGGAAAAGTTGGCATATGCACAAAACATGCGAATCATGAACTCCACTTGTGACATGCTCACTCACAAGCTATCGCTCACGTTATCTTCGTCAGACGTGCTCGTGATTTGCATCATCACTTTTCTCATCGTCTTCGACATTTGCATTGCACGGGTCTCGAGCGGGCTGAGTTTCTTTTTAGTATATGCGCGGCATATGCGGACTGCGACTCTCACATTCAAACCATTGAGTCAATCTGTTATCTCATCCGCTCGATTTTCAGCGTCGATGCTTTCGTTGTTCATCGATGTTTCTTTATGCTCAGTTGATGCTTCTCCAAACCCGACGTCAAGTCTTGGATGTGCGGGACATATGCTATTTTCAAAGTCCAACGGCTCAACTTTTCCAACCCACCCGCGAGCTGAAACCCGGCATAGGCCTCGAAGCTTTTCCAACCCGCCCGTCAAGTCTTGAATGTGCGGGAAATATGCTATTTTTAAAGTTCAACCCGACGCCAAGTCTTATTTCCGACCCCGGCTCAACTTTTCCAACCCTCCGCCGCCAGCGAGCTGAAACCCGCTGAAGAGGAGGACGACCCTCGGCCTCGAGTTTTCCAATTTTCCAATTCCGTTGCTAAGAAGACTGACTGGACCGACACACTATTACTCTCAAAAGTCCCAACTCCCATATTTCACGTACAACTAAAAGAAATCTTTACTGGGAGAGAATAATTTGCGAACTTTTTAGCCGTTGTATTGTTTCAACCGCAAGATTCGACGTTCAACCCACGCTCTTGCCGCAACCAAATAATATGCGCATAGTGTGGGCGTGGGATTGAGTGTATCTAGACGTTGATGCGAGCTGCTACTATGCGGCTGGGAGGGAAGTTGTAGCCGTACAAGCGATGACAACTTCATCTATATGATTCCCCATCCAGATTCTGCATTTGAGTATTTTCTTTCTTGTAGCAACACATTCCAAGATGAAGAGTCGACCCGCCCATTTCGTATTGTGGCCCAGCGCTATCTTGTCAACGTTCGTTGCGCTCCTCCTTTCCCCAACACCAGCATCAAGCACCCCACTCAACACCAACATTTCCATTCCCGGACCCCTCCAATCCGCCCCATGGTGCACCAGCTCATACGACTGGATCCTCCCAGACTTCGTGCCCCAAGACTGCCCCTCGGCCCTACAGGCCTTCACCTACGGCGACTACCTCCGCTACGGAGCGACGCGCTTCGAATTCCGCAACCGCCGCACCCCCCAACGCACCCCGCGCCTAGACTCCATGCGCACGCCGCGACGTTATACAATCGGGAACTGCACCATTGCGGTCGCCATACTCGAGGACTCCTGGTTGCTGCCCGGAATGGAGGGGGAGAAGCATTTTGAGCGGACGGATTCGGCGAGCTTCAGAGAGATCTATGAGAGCTTGCGGAGGATTGGGCTGAGCTGTGTCACAAGGGCTCATACTGCCGGGTGGGAGCCGGTGGGGAGGGCCGGGAGCCTGGGTGTTTTTATGTATGCGGCGAATAGCCCGTTTGATTCGCTCCTTCAACTTGGTGAGCATACGAGCGTGTCGAAAGGCCTGGGGAACGGGACACTGGATGGGAGTTGGTCGACGTCATGATATTTGGTAACATGAGCTGAGTATGTTCTTGGGGCTTCAGGCACTGAGGAAAATTGTAATTATCGCTCAACATCGAAAGGACTACTTACAACGCCAAAAAAATTCGTCGGCGGAGGTATCTACTTTGTTAAATCCACGATGCAACTGCCTATTAATGTAGGGCATTGCAACACGGATCATATAAATAGATGAGAAAAGTGAAACCTCTACAGTCTTCCATTCAATCCATGTCTACTTACCTTCTCTTCCCCCTTAAACATCTACCTTGAGAACTACTACTAGCAGCCCCTATTTTCTCCAACATGATTCCAGTGGTTTTTTTCTGAACCAACAGAAATGAATGAGACTAATGCACTGCTTTAATTTAACTCCGTGTGTACCCGAATGCTCGAATTCGGTTTGGATTATCAGGGCTCGGTGGGAAATAAATTGACGTGCCTTGACCTTGGGGTTTTGTTGGCGAGGAACATCCTCTTCGAGGTGAGAGTTGGGTACAGAGTAGTGGTGTAATTGGAAAAAGGTGGTCCGCGGAGAGTGCGCAAGGCAATGTGTCGTTTCTTTGCAAAGGAAATACTTGCTATAAAAGGACCCGAAATGGGTGATACCCATTGAGTGGACAACTTCATGTTGTCCCCTAAGCTATGAATTGCTAAAAGACACCAATCCCACCGTTACCTTTAAACCAGATCTAGCCCCTCGGCAACCGGTCTAAATGCTCACCAAAAAGCCTCCCAGTGTAACAAGAACTGAACATGTTATAATCTGTCGTAATAATATATCCTCACATCACGGCACTCAACTCTCCGTTTCCTCTCAAGAAGTCCTTCGCATCCTTGTCGCCTCCATTCGCTGCCAACTCCATCCAGTGGAACACGACTGCAAATGTCAACGGATCCAGTGCCCCGGACTCGTTCCCACTCCGTTCATTCGACGTGGCCGACTTGAAGACATCCTTGGATTTAGAGAGCGGAAGGGTGACGCGAGGTAGAAGTTCTGGATGCGTGAGATAGAAGAGGCCGAGCTCGCGTGCAGCAGTAGGGGAGCCTTCCTTTGCGATAATGATCCATAACTCAGCGGCATCCTTCAGGCTAGAATGTGCGAGGTTTTGAGGTATGGACAAATCATGCCTGGGGGTGTTCTTGCCCGAAATGTGGTATGTGGTGATTTGATTTGCGCGGTCGATCATCGACTCGCACAAGTCTTCCTTGAGCGCTAGCGCAGCGAGACCCGCATCCCAGAACGCTTTGCCTTTCGGGGTGTGATCAAGTATTTCAGGAGGAACGAAGGCTGCAATGAGTTGGAGGTCGCGGAACAGGGTCTGGGGGCGATAGTTGCTGTCACGGAATATGGCCAAAAGAGTATTTACAATGTCGTCCGTATCGGGAACCTCAGTCTCAGCACCGTAGAAGCTCGCACCTCTTGGGGAGGGGATAAGGTTCGACGATCTAGGTTTCATAGTGCCAGCTCGTCGCTCGAAGCAGTTGGCGACGACCTCCTCTAGACTTGTCGCTTTCGTTCTCGGCGTCCTCATCGTACGCGCCGTAAGATGATTGTTTCTTGGTACAGGGGTATTTGATTTGCCCAACGTAGAATCATTAAGGTGCTCCGAGATTGATGATTGTTGTATAGAATTCAGCACTAGCATCTCGAGCTCGTAAAGCACCTGGAGTTTGACATGCGGATCTGGGCTGGCAGACAATTTCTGAAGGAGGCTTTTGTAGGCTTCCAGGTATGGAAACGCAGAGCCAGAGCTGGAGCCACGAATGCCAATGCCAAACTGTTGGCCACCTGCAGGATTATCACTGGGAATCCTTGCGGTGTCAGTCGAAGATCGGTCAGTAGGTCTTGAACCATCAAGTTCTGTGTGTCCCTTTAATACCGTAGTGTTCTGCGTGTCGGGTACGGGCGTGCCTTCATTCATGCTATCATTGTTGTGTTGAGGCGTAGTAGGAAGTAGAACTGTTGGGTCTGAATGTAATTTTGGAAGATCCAGGTTAACCCAAGCATCCGTCTCGCTGCCTTGAGCCCAGAGTAGGTAGCCCAGATCGCTAAGCAACAGGCTAGTGAGGTTTTGCTTTATTTGACGTATAAAGGCAGTTCTCTTAGCTTTACCAATTTGTCCAGAAGGATTTCTTCGCAACATATTGTCATCAGGAAACTTTTTAGATTGACTTGTTGCCAAGAGTGTAGAAGAGTTGTCAAACCACAAATGTCTTGCACGGACTGGTTCTTGGACCCAAGGAATGCCAGCCGAATTAGTTTCCGCAGTCTCGTGCGATGCTATTCTAGGAGTATTCCATAGGCGGCTGATGTTGTTAGTGATGTCGTTGGTTCTCAGGCTTTGGAAAGTGGTTGGGACCAATTCCGGACCGTGTCTCTGTGACGATGAAAAGCTACCACGGCTCCAAGGATTCGCACTTGTATTTGAGCCTACGTCTCCAAGCCCAGTAACCTCCTCTTTGTCAAAGGCCAGCTTTTCGCGCTCGAAGAGCCGGCTAGACCACAGTACCGGGCTGTCCAGCAAACTGGCCCCACCAAGCTTACTCACACACCTCTGGATCTCAAAGCAGAACCTGTGAATTCTCTCTTCACCCTTGCAGAAATTCTCGACGCTGTTCCGAGTCAGCCATCTCGATGTCAAATCGATTTGCTCGTCGGCCAGCTTATGTGGACCACCATGGTCCTTTTGTGCAGATAGAGCCTCGAGTGCCTGAGCTTCGTATCTATCGTGTGCAGTAGAACTTCGAAGTCGATGACGAGCCCAATTTGTTATGCTTCCAGACTGCTTCATACGTGGTGGACTGGCCATAGCCCGCAATGCGCGTGTGACATGCAATGCATCTTCATATGTCGATGAGTGTCTGACATCCGAAATGTACCACATCTTCAGTCGCAAGGCATTCTGTTCTACTTTTAATCTCTCGAGCACGTTGTGTTGCTGGACCTGCATGATCCTATATGAGCGAAGCCATTTCTCATTCTGCTCGTTTATCCTAGCATGATCCATCGTATTTGTCCGGACATCGTGCCCAATCGAACGTAGGAGGGTTTCACAGGAGTTTGGTGAGTTTTCGGTATGTGTGAAATGACGCAACGCTTCCAAACTCTTCCACCAGAAGTGAGCATCGCTGAAATCAAAATTAACTTGGCACGTCTTCATCATTGCAAGAAAGATATCTTCTAATCGCAGGTCTAAGCTGTCATTCTCTGCAAATCCACTCTCTAGGACTGGGATTTCAAGGAGATTGTTCAGCCTATCCTGGTTATCCATCAGCTTAATGACCGCTTCTCTCAAAAACACGTAGTCCATGTTTTGGTTGGTTGTCGGATGATTGCGGTCCGCTCCTGCCGTCCCTGAAGGTTCATCTAAATTTGCGACAGTCTCAAAGGGCGCCAATGAAAGCTTCTCTCCGTTCACAGAAATGTAGACGAATGCCCACTCTTCCGGAGAATGGATATCGTTGGGGCTCGTTTGAAGTCCCTTCCTTTCCATCAGTTTCCCGCATACCGACTTGAGTTGGACTCCAAGATCCTCTTCCGTCTCCTTAGCTCTCAACTTCAATCCAGAAGTACAATCAATACTTTGAGCCAGCGGAAACCCCGCCTCCTTGACTTGTGGACCTACAAAGGGACCTTCACTAAGCATAGTGGTACTGGTCATAGACGTGCCACTAACGCTTGGAGTCGTTGATGAGACCATTCCACTCCCAGGCTCCATGGAACCTGTAGTAAGGGTAGAAGACCCGGCAATTGAAGACTCAGTGGAGTCCGTACCATAAATGGAGTTCGTAGAACTTGACGAAGGAGGAGAATCCGGAAAGAGCGTCCTGACCAACAACTCAACAGAGTGCAGACTAAGCATCAACGGTGCCTTGAATGTATTTGCGGCAAACTCTCCTTGACCCTGTTTGATCGAAAACGTAGAATCTTTATGTTCACTGGGATCAAAATACTGGAAAAATTGGCCAATGCACGCCTGGATATCAGATGCTACTAAGAGCGGTTTTCTCCTAATAGGTTATCTCAATGAGTCTAATCAAACATATTAGAGAAATTGCAAGTCATACCAAGGAGAAGTGATGTCAATCACTTGTTTCTGCATTCGGATCACCAGCTCTTTGAGTATCATTCGCCTGGCGGTGCTTCCAACGTGGTGTGTCATCATAAGACCTTGGCTCTGATACGTATAAGGTTATGCCTAGGGTCAATCAAGCTAAGAAGTTGACTTACCTCGGGATATACAAGGATATTCGAGAGAAAAGATGAAAAGTACCATTTGGCGGCAATAAAATTCTTCGCGCGGATCCTAATTCTTGGGTCCTTGATCCTGCCTAGAAAAGCACGCGCAAAATCCAAAACGCTCCCCGGTATGCTATCCCGCGCTGAACCTCCTGTCAACAGTTTGAAGAGATCATTCAAGGCTTGGTCAAAGAAGTTGGAGCCGGCTATGGCAGCCCTGGCCTTGCGTATTTCCACCGGCTGCTTGAAGTCGATGAGTTCACTGGCAGACGAATCCAGAAGAAATGCCCCTTGCTGGAGTACCCGGATCAGGAAAAGCTCAACTTTGGGTTTCAGTGGCCACTCCTGCAGGCCAGCAAAAGAATTTAAGGCGACATTCAAGAATTCGTCACTGCCGCGCTTCCCCAGTGTGGTGGTTCGTGCACAAGTTGTGGACCATACATCAATCCGGCGGAGATACTCCGAGGACCTTGGTTTGGAAGAGTCGTCAAAACAATCGTAGAATAGAGCGAACATCGGATCCTTGTGATGGAATCCTCTTAAGGTATCCAGGCAAGCGGGATCTGTTCCAAGCCGACGAGCCTTGTCGTGGCCCCTGCCTTTACCATGAGATAGGTTCTCTAGCACAGAGTCAACGACAGAAGTAGATTGATAAGGAGAAGACAAGGCAACGAGCTCAGCAGATGACAGGCTAGAGATACGGTCCGGTAAGAAATTTGGATCTGTCCTGATCCTCATGAAAAATTTAAGGACGTCATCCTGTTGGGCTGGCGGCAGATCCTGTAACCATGAAGATGTTGAACCTCCTCGAAGTTGCATATACGCAGAATCGTCAACACTGTCCCCAGTATCGGTTGGTATGGAATGTCCAATTTCATGGCATTTATGGAGCATTTGTTCACATGTTCTGAATAACGCTGCGAAACCGGCTTGGTTATCGGCCTTGAAGTGGTCCAACATAGCAGCGTAAGCCAATGTGGTACTGCGTATTAACCTCCTGTTCAGGCCGCAGAGGAGCATGTCACGGGAAAGAGTATTTTGCACAGATGAAGCATGACCAGATTGATATTTCTGAAGCCGGATGAGCTGAGCCAATTCGTCCAACGATACGGCCGGTAATTCGGTGGCCGCGACTTCGATCACATCCTTACTAGTGACACCCACCTGGAGCTCTTCTGCTGGTGGGGTGGACATGTCCTGCTTTCCTTGTGCCTCATGGGTGATTGGTGCCTCTTCTGTTGTTTGGGGCCCCATCATAGCCTGTCTTTCGTAGTCCTCTTCATCCCCTGAGCAGGTGCTTGAAGCAGGTAACGGTATTGCCAGCTCGATCGGAAGGTCCAGGATGGGGCCGATTTCCTGTGTTGCCATTGGCGATGTCGCAAATGTCGTCAGTGGAGAAGCGTCGGACTTGACTGGTATTATTGTCGATGCCAGGGCTTCGTGGATTAGCGCACTCCTCCCACAAACAAGAAAGAAATGGCTCGAGCCATTGTGTATGTGCAGCCAAGAATCTAGGAAGTGATGCTACGTACACGACATGCTTCGTGTATGCCCATGCAAGGGATAGCTATGCTCCATTATGTCCACCATCTGTAGCCGATCCGGCGCCTGAAAAGCGACGACGCCGGCTCTTGACATCAAGACCTCCGCATCCTGCGCAGGCAAGAGAGGATACTGCGTTTTCGAGGTTGGTCTTGGCACATTAAGAGGGCCACTGATGCTGATCAGAGAGCTGCTCGTCAGCTCAAGCGCATTGTGACAGTAGACGGATGAGTTTGATGGAAAGTCTTGAGAATTTGGTAGGATCTTTTTTTTGGGCTACCATGGAGGCGGTGTCGTCGCAAAGTGTGCAGAAGTCATGCTTGTAGAGTAGCTATTCATGTGGTGAAGTGGTGGTGTGCTGCTTGTTGATTGGGCCAGCATCAAGTGCTGCTTACTGAGGTAGATAGGACTACAGTAACAGGGATTATAAGGTAGAGGCCGCTCGGACCCCCTCATCCTTTCAACGTCTGTCTATGACTCTATGTACGAGTACACAGTCACACAGTATACCTGGAACGCATCCTTTTACACAAGATACATAGGATGGAATTGACGTCTATTTGTAGAGGTTCCGATACGACTGGATGATCTCTTCACCGACAATCCTGATGGCTTTGCCTTTTCCCCTCTGTTGGGCGTGCTTCCAGCGCAGCAGGCTAGACAGAGAAATGCGCAATACGCAAGTAGCTGGCGTCGAGTCTTAGGGTAAGGTACCTCGACTATCGAGCATTGGTTCAGTCAGCTGCCGTTGGTCAATCGACTGAGCTGCTTCCACTAAGTGACTACGTTAGATAGAACTAGGGCTAGCTGCTGGTCCTGTTCTCAAGATATTAGATATATGCACAACACCCCATGGCCGGACGAATCAACACGCCTTGCTGTTCACGAGAGGCGTTCGACGCCACCACACCATCGAGACCGTCGAGTCCTGACAGCCTGACAGGTCCATTATCTCTTGGCGTTTCGATCTTTCGGGCCTGCTGCAGATTCTCTTGAAACAACCTTCGGTTCTCTTATCCGTGAACCGAAAACGTAAATCGCTGTCCAGAACGAGTTTTATCGATGCTGAAAAGCTTTCAGCCCCAGACAGTCCTTTTCTCGACTGACAGCGCAGACACCACTTAATCTCACGGTCGGTTGTCAGCCTGCGCCGATATGTCATCCGAGGTGCACTTACCGACCGCACCTGCAGCTATCCCACGTGCCCGCTGGCATTGCATAAACTTCTTTTGTCAGAAGGGCATTATGATCGGGCCCTTTCCCACTAGATTTCTATCTCGGTCCTCTGTTCGGTCTACCCATCTATACTCATGGGGTTCAGGGTGTTGACCGAAGTCTGATTTGACAATAGGTAGGAGCCTTTGTATTGAGACCTCTCAATCCTGACGGTCCACCCAACAAATAGAAATGCCATGCCAGCATATGTGCCTCAGCAATCTTTCACCCCTAGATCACAACACTCCGGTTCTAATACCCCCATTAGGAGGCTAACAACCCAGAATCTTGCGTGTTAGGAGAACTCGATGCACTGTTCAAAATGCAGTGTCCAGACCACAGGTCATTGATTACCCTATACTATTAACCAGCAACTATGCCTGGGTGTTTTGCGCACTTAGCTTATCGTTCCGTAATATACGGAAATCCTGAGTTAGATAAGTGTGGAATCGCCAAAGTTCTTAGTTCTATGAGTAGATCGTTTAGCCTGAATTCTGCGTATGTCAACGATCAACGGAACTGGGGAAATCCCGAGAGAATAGCGATGCTTGTTGGAGTCGTTGGTGTGTAAATAAATGATCCTACATGATACATCTCGAGTCGTGGTACCTTACCCTAAGGTATCTGGCTGTGTTCAGCCCTACGATGCTCCGTTTCCCATGGAAAAAAACAACGAAATTCTAGAAATTCAATTTATTTAGCGCGCAAGTAGGTCATCATCTAATTGTTAGCTCACCACACAAAATTCTGGGGGAAAACACCTTATGCGATCAACAACAACTTCTTCACACGCCACTGTGTCTTAACATTACATCCACTTACAAACTTCCAACCAGGCAACGTCGATGCAAAACAATCACTATCAGAGCCACAATTCCTCATCTACAGACGCTTAAAACATCCTTCATGAGCCGCAAGGACCTGCTACGCTTCCTATCAAAGCCTGCAAAGTACGTACATTTGGATGGCCACAGCGCCACATTCACAACACTTCGACAAATGATCAGTGAAGCTAATCTGCTTTGCACAGGCCCAGATAACACCCCCCACAAACACCCAAAGTAAAATCCACCACCTTTTCTTACTTACAGGAGATATCCTTGTCTGCTAGACCCGGTACTTCTAGAGGGTATCGGACTCTGTCAGAGCAAGGAACAAAACAAACAGCCAAGATTCCTTGGTTCAAGGCCTTCTTCATCCCGCTCTCCGCTCGACCTCCGTAACGACCCCCAAGGTTTACCCGATAATACTACCTACTGCTGCTGGCAAAAGCCAGCCTCCACTTTACCCCACTTATCGTGGGCCTTCTCTTCTCAGGTGGACACCGCATTGTTCTTCTGAGGGGTGGAGTGAGCATCACATATCTTAGCATTGCAGGTACAATTCCAGGTTAGTTTGTCATGTTATCCTACCGGGTGGCGGCAATGTGATGCATAATTGCTGACGTTATTACAGAACAAGCATTGAAAGCCGCCCGGAAGGATCAGCAGACCAGGTCACCGCACGGAGATGGTCAATACTGAAATACCCCTGAACTATACATCTTCTCCATCCTCTTTCAGTGGTACGCCGCATTTGACCATCAATCGTGATGTTACTGTTGATCTCGATTCCACCAATGCATTCGAAGGTACGTCAAATTCATTGGCTTCATTGGGCTGTAGGAGTGACTCTAGATTAGGCCCGGAGAAGCTTTTAGAAGTATGGTTCAGCGTGTCTCCAGGCTCCTTGCCAAAGTCTACGGCTCCCAAGGGCTTGAAAAATGTGCCCTCTGAAGTCTGGAAGGATATGCTGGATTTAGTTAATTGCAAAGTTCTCTCGATTGTCGAGTCCGAGCACGTCGATGCCTACCTCTTGTCGGAATCAAGCATGTTCGTCTTTCCTCATAAGCTGATACTCAAGACATGTGGTACTACGACCCTACTCTGTGGCCTACCTCGGATCCTTGAAATTGCTGCAATCGCGGCCGGATTTCCTCATACTGTGGCCAATTCTGTGACTGGTACCGGCACAGCTGCGATTCCTTACCGGGTCTTCTACAGCAGAAAGAATTTCCTGTTTCCGGATCGTCAGCGTGGTCCACACCGGAGCTGGAGAGATGAGGTCAGATCACTCGATAAGCTTTTCCTGGGTGGTAGTGCATATATGATTGGCAAGATGAATGGTGAACATTGGTATTTGTATCTCACCGAGCCCAACACCATTTTGACACCGCCGGCTACACCAGATAGGAAAGAAACAGAGATTAAAATGCTTGACTTACCGACTTCCAACCATGCAATCAAGACGTGCGGTGATGAGGAAGATGATGGGCAGGATGAAACTTTGGAAATGCTGATGACGGATTTGGACCATGATAACGCAAAACAATTCTATCTTGACCACGCGAGTGCGGTCGCGGAAGGTCAATACTTTCAACGAGCTCACATAGCTCGCCAAGATGCACAGCAGCACCTGGGCGATATCAATGATCAATCTCTATACGATCAGAAAACCACTGGCAACGGCGCCTCCAAGCTTAGCCAAGTCAGCTATGATGACATCCTCGACGTTTTCAGCAATACGTCCTCCGAAGATGAAGAGTATGAAACCGACAATCAGCTCTACAACCTGCCCGAGGAGTTAGCAACAGAAGGCCACGCCCTTGGCACCATCGTATCCGAAGCCTCCGGGCTCTCCGCCGTCTACCCACCTTCCAAATACCCTGACGGTCGCATTGACGCCTTCCTCTTCACTCCATGCGGTTTCAGTGCCAACGGCGTCATCCCCGCTCCAACCGGACCCAACGCTACACACTACTTCACCGTCCACGTGACCCCTGAACCCCATTGCTCCTACGCCAGTTTTGAAACCAACGTCCCTAGCCGCCAAACCGGCCGCGAAACCGCCGACGTCGTGGAGCAAGTCGTTTCCATCTTCAAGCCCGGCCGCTTCTCCGTCACCTTGTTCGAAGCCAAAGCGGTGCCTTTTGACGATGGAGAAGGTGATGTGCTGGATGTTAAGGCCGCGCAACAAGTCCCGAAAAAGAAGTGCGCGCGCATGGACAACATCAGGGGCTATAGGCGCGTGGATCGCATCGTGCATGATTTGGAAGGGTATGAATTGGTTTTTAAGTACTACGAACGCCATGATTGGGAAGGGGGCGCGCCGAGGTTGGGGGAGGTGGGATTCTAGGGGATCGGAGACGAAGGTCGGGCTTAAGAAGGGGCAGGGGAATGTGTAGGGAAGATGGGGAGAGATGGAGGGGGGCGCTAGACTTGGACACTCGTTTGAGTTTCTCGCAATGCTATGTCGACTGCTTGTTCTCAGAATGGAACGGGATTGGGCTTGAGCGTGGCTGTTGGCACACCTGCGATAGTGATGGCTTGAGCACCTTACGGCTCGATGAGTGGTTGTCGTAATACCTGATTAGTCTACGGCGGGTAATTTGGTAGCAATCAATCCCTTCATTTTATCTCAAAGATTACCTATTGACCTCAACACCCCACGCCCCATTCTTGCAATCCACTCACTTCCCCGCCCCCCCATTGCTTTCCACTGCCTTCCACGCCCCAGCATCCCAAACCAGAACTCCATTCCTTCGGTCATCAAAGGATGCCATAGCGCTACAACTTTCCCGTCTACGGAAACAGCTTTGCGGGGTGCGGAGGCGGGATGTTGAACTACCATGATGGTCGCTGCTGAGTTTGTATCGCCCAGGGGAGATGAGGTGGAGTGTCGAGTCTGGGGTTTTCGGAGAAGGTTGCGGGCGCGGGATGATCCAGGTGTGCTGGAGATCTGAGGATGGAGTGGCCGGTGTAGGGGAGTCGGCATCAACCTTGCCTCACGTGAGAGGGGGAGGGGCAAGTGCTTGGAGTATTGTATTGTCTTATTGAAAATGAAGCTAAGCCAGTTTTGTGCTCGCTATGTTGGGTTTTCGCGGTTGGGGCGTTGGTGGCTGGGTTCCCGGGCCCTGTGGGATTGCGATGGGGAGATGATGGGGGAGATGATGGGGGTGCGGGAGCTTTATGGGAGAAGGGTTGTGGGGACTGCGGGGGTGGGTTTTGGGATTTTGATGGGTTGGGTGATGGAGGCTGTTGGTGAAATTGGAGGGTGGTTCTTTTGGATATGATCCGTCCAAAGTTTCTATCCATACCAGGGTTAGACTTTCCTTTACCTCTTCGACAGCGGTAATGCGCATCGTTTTCTGTGCTCCATGTAACATGCATCCATCACAGCGAAGCCATCGAGCTCCTGTTCTCGCCCAAGATCCTATGTAGAGCATCCGCAGCGCTGGAATCTCGAATCTGTAGACTCTCGATCCGCGAGGTAGAGCCTCGTAACCAAGCCATGATTTGGTCCGAGCACGAACCCGACAATTGGAGCGTGTTTGCCGGTGACTGCGGGGGGGATCTCGGTTGCGATGTAATATTCGAAGTTGCAGCAACCGGACTGCTTGAAAGTGCAAGCGGGGCCCGATCCGAGGACGTGCTGGCGAGAGCGAAACTATGGCGTTGGGCATGCCGGGATCGTGAAGCTTCCTCCACCGGTTCGAGTCGGGAGAGGGCTGCCATTTCTGGCGGGTTGCTCTGCTCGCGTAAGGGATGGAGCTGGCCTTGGGGTGGGAGATGGCTGTCGTACTCGTCCGCCAAGCTCATCTTGCTCCGGGCGCAGATCTCGGCGATGGTGTCGATGGAGGCTCTAATTTCGGGGTCGATGGAGGCGAGGATGTGTTGGAAGGAGAAGCTTTCGAGGGGTGGGAGGTCGTAGGTGTTGGTGTCGGCGGTGGGCTTTTGTTTTCTTTTCATGGCGGCTGCTTGAGAGGAGTTGGAGGTGGGTCTGGGGGTGAGGTAGGAGCGGACGAGGACGGGTTGGGTGCTTGTTGTGGAGCCGGATTCGGAGGTGGCGATATTGTGTTTGTTGGCAGAGACGGTGCCGTTCAAACGTCGTAGGGCGACTTGGTGGGCGGGGTAGCCTTCCTTGGTATCAGTGTCTTGAGGTTGTTGGTCAGTCTCCAGGGGAGGAGTCGATTGCGCTATGGCATGAGCCTTGAGGTTCTCTGTAGAGAGCGAATAAGGACTTTTAACAGAATGCAGTGGATTGTTTTCTCGATTTGTGGGCTCTAGTATATGGACAGCGTCATCTGCTGCTGGGATTCTGCTGCGTCCGCCATGATACTGCATGCCTTGTGCAGGAGCCGCGTCTGCAGAAACACCAGGTGCTGGCACTTGGTCAGGAGCCTTGACCATGATGCGCTCGGCTGTGGTGCTGGAATATCGAATGGATTGGCTTCCTATCGGACGGTGCATACATCTAAGACATGAGGAGTGCAGGCTGAAGATGCACTGGAAAGAGAAACGCGCGGAACCAGTGGAGTAGCACCAATGCGGGCGGGGATGAGGAACATGCAGCATGCGCTGGCAATCATAAATTGAAATAATATTAATGTGGGAACAGGAAGTGGGAAACAATAATAACCATGAGAGAGTCAAGAGCTGAGGGGGGCAGCTCGGCTTATTCTAGAATATGTTCTCTCGCGACGCCCACCAATCGCTGTTGATCCTCGAGCGAGTTTCATGTTGTTGCCCACCACGCCCACCTAACCACCTTCCATGAGCTGATCCGATCTGCAGCTATCATGCAGCCTCTTGTGCCAGGTCACATCATAGGGACGTGTATTGATATTTCCAGCTGCGGCACTTTGGAGAGCGTCTGTGGCAACTTCAGTGTGAAAGTCAAGATTGACCCCGTTCCATATGCTGTGTTTCCCAATACTTCTCATCGCATTTGCTTCTGAAAGGCAATGAAGAAACTTTTCAACTAGACAACAAGTCTAATGGTTCGTTTCGAGATCTTCTAACTTTCGAGACCCTGTGAAGAAGTAATGAGACGAATAAGGGTGAATCTACAAGTATGAGTACATGAAGCTGCCATCTTTCCAGAAATAGCATTGATGCGACTTCTTTCCTAATAGTTCAGCTGCTAGTTACACGATGGATTGAGTTTCATGTGTATCATCTATCATTCTCTATATATCTATGGCCGTAAAGTTCGTGAATCCATCTGCAAACCCATGCTAAGGGCAAACCATCGACTCCCACTTATTTGCAAGTGCATTTTGGTATGTTTCTTGCATTGGCTGCTCTGAAATTTGTTACTGCCTTAACGTTGTCGAAGCTCAACGGCACACCTTTTCTCGAAGCAAGCAACTGCGCCGTCTTGATGACGTTCCTGATCTGGCGTCCATTCATTAGAATGTCTGACAACGTCTGAAGATTTTCCTCTGTGAAATTGGTGGCTCCTGAGAAAGGGGCGCCCAAGAAGGTCTTCCAGACGTAATACCGAGATGAGTGAGAGAGTTCCTCGTACTGCAACGACAAGTGGATTCGCGACTCAAACGCTGCGTCGATATTGTCGACGCGGTTGCTAGTCAAGAAAAGAAATCCTTCGTAGTACTCGAGGATGCGGAGGAAGATAGAGACAAGCTTGTTGCGCTCTAAATCGTGCGTGCTTCGTGCTTCGAGGAATACGTCTGCTTCATCTACTAAGAGAACTGATTGCCACCTGGTAGCCATAGCCAGGATCCTGGACAGCTTTTCCTCAACTACACTGGGATCAGTGCCAAGATCGCCAGCGGATAGCATGTACAATGGCACTCGCATGGTCTCCGCCACACACTCGGCCGTGAGAGTTTTACCTACCCCTGGAGGGCCGCTCAAGAGCATGATGATGCCTTTGCCCTTTCCCTTGACGACGTCGTCAAATACGTGCCCGTGCTTTGCTTGACTCTCAGCAAAGGCGAGTACAAGTTCCTTTTGATCAGAGGGAAGCACAAGACTTTCGAAAGCTTTGTCATTCCATACAGCATCTTTGACGGAGTCTATCCAAAACTTGAGCCATTTCTTGTCTTTCAAGGAATACCCCCGGAAAGATGCGCTGCACATCAGCAGTTGGTCGTCAGTCAATATTTGGTTGTCTAACCAATCAAGTCGCATCCGGCCATCCGGCTGAAAGCGGCTGTATGAGTCGGTGTCGATAATGATACGACTATCGATGTTATACTTAATGGACTTTTCATCCATTCCAAGGCCTTCATATTGTTTGTAATGGTAACCCTTGTTGGCCTCGAAGACTTTACCTCTTGTGATGAGGCATTCTTCCAACTTGCTTTTATTTTGGTGGTACTCCAACGGAACAGCACGTAAACCTTCGATTGAAGCTGTCCCTTTGAATATAGAGATTTCAATGGTTTCGTCTTTCAGCCCAAAGCGCTCGCCATCCCAATCAATGTACTGACATTCCAATTCGTAAGTACCACTCGAATCGAAACTTCCATCAGTGAAGCGCAACAGTCTTTCGTGGCCATCATCAACCATGAAAACTAAACATCCGGGTTCAAATATTGTCCAAATGTGCTTGAAGGTTATTACACCGTGTGTAACATGGTCTGCCTTCCTTCCTAACGTGTCTCTCAATTGGTGTTCGAGCGTACTCCATAACAGATCGAGATGAATCTTGGCTTCCGGGTCTTGCTCTGCCTGTCTGGCCGTTTCTAGCTGCTCCCACCGGTGAACGAAAGGCTTCGAATTCCAATCGGCCTAGTCCGGTGGTAATACCGGGGTAGTCTTTAAGGACCTTTCCTAGGATTCTCTTCAGGATCGGACTCTGCACGACGATTGAATCAATCGTGAGTTTCTTGTGACTATCGCTACTTTTCCGATTGCGAACAAGCAGAGCGTAACACAGAGTCTCCGAGTTCTCAGCAGGCTCTTCAATATAATCTGGATAGTTCTCGGTCCAATCGCGGTCTCCGTCTTCATCCGCCTTAGTTTGGTAGAGGTTCTTGATATCGCACCGCATGCCAGTGGATTTCTTCACATCTGGTTCGCTGGTCAATAGAACGTACTACGTTGGGTTATGGCTTATAGAACTACCATCGGTTTCTTCCACTTCGTTGATGGAATCGTCACTAACTCTGCGAGTGATGGCTCTTATTCTTATCATCTTACCCATTCTAGCGTTTTGAGTCCGGGATATGTAGTTCTTTTGGGCGTACGATGGGCTAGCGCTGCAAAGGAGAATTTTGAATATCTCAGAATCTATTATTTACAGCATGAATGGTAAGGAAGGCGGATGAAAGACTATATAGACGGAGGTTTAGGCAAGCTTGTCATCTCACCAGGCATAGGCATGGTTGCTGCCTGCCTAACTTCCTTGCCGGTTTGTTGCTGCGCGAATCCTCCGATGCAGCACAGCCACGGTTCGCGGCGTGTATTTGGCAGACTAGCATGTTGTTCAAAGAGCATGAGTCACATCAAAGTTTTACAGGATCGGTGGGATCAAATGAGCCAGTAAGACCTGCAGTGATCTGCTATCTAGGAGGAAGCCTCATGCAAGCAGACAGCGCACCACATATTTTCATAAGGCGTATGTGATATCCATAGCATGGGAACCGTCCTATTGACTTGTTTCAGAACCCACTGCTGGTGAGATCAGGTGTAATTGGTGTATCTCGATATTCAAGGGCTGGCAATCCATAAGTGCAGGAGTCTTTACCTTCTGTCGGCGGCGGTGGAAGCAGGTGAAGGGTTCCATTGGCATGACTAAGCATGCTTCAGCCTTGAAAACGTCATGTCAGTAAGCAATGATAACCATGCAAAAGTCGTTGCCGATTTTCAAATTGATCGATCCCCACCAAAACATAGGCCTTCTAGGCAAAACAGGTTAGGCAACCAGTACATCGAAAGCGTTATGGAAAAAAGGCAGATAGAAGCCTGCGAGTTGCCCAAGATATGTTTTATCAGCTCACTGTCTATCGAGTTCGGCTTCGATTAGACTCTCCGTTCCTTGTTCATAGGTCCACATTTTGACGACCTTAAGCCCCACGGATTCTAAGAGGGCTCGCCACTGCGTCTCCGTACGTTCGCGTACGCCTCCAAGAACCATCATAAGCCAGTCCATGGACGTTATCGACCATGTAGCGCCCTTATCAGAGACGACATTCTCATTGATAAGTACCTTGGAATAGTTTGCCCTCATCGCAGGGACTAGGTTACTCAGGATCTTGCGACATGTATCGTCATCCCAATCATGCAGTACGGAATGAAGGTAGTAAGCTTTTGCCCCTGCATTATTTTAGCTGGCGATTGGCTCTTTATATCGTCCCACATACCTTGGATGGGCTGAGGAGTAAAGAAATCATGAACAGTTGCTTCAAAATCTTGCTCGGACTTCGAGATATGCGTAATGACTTCCGCCCGTTCTTGCAGAATCAGACGTCCAGGTAAGTCTGTATGTTTAGCTTTGAACTCTTTCAAGTCATGGCCGATACCACCTCCAACATCCACGAGCAGGACGGCATCTTCATTATCACTCAGCCCTTGACCGAGTCTTTCTGCAACGGGGTAGAAATCAGTCTCCATCCAGCCGCGCTTTCCTTGACGATAACCACTCATGTAGTTGTTGAAGTGTTCCACGTAGCCGTTTTCGCTCAGCCAGTCCCAGAAAGGTACCTTCGTATCGTGTGCAGATCTGAACTTTGAAAGGAAGAAAGAAAAACCAGTATGTGACCCCGTCACGATATTTCGGCTCTGTCAATGCCTTCGAAAAAGCGGTCGAGACGTAGGTATCCGCTTCTTTTTCTGCAACTATATTCATGGCCGCTAGATGTTTCATAGTACGAGCTAGTAAAGGGAAATGAGTATTGGACGACTGTCTTCCAATTCAAAGAACACTTGCCAACAAGGGAGACATCGGCTTTTGTATCTTTCGCAAGCTGAGCAGCACTCAAGCCTGTCTTATCATTCGCAGTAAGCTTGTCGAATAGCTTCAAGTCAATTGCTAATCTTGCAGCGGCAAATCTAGCGGGCTAGAGGCTCAATACTGATCAGAAGACGGATAGGCGAAAGAAGCTTTGAAGAATTACCTCAGCCCAACCAATCCTCTGGATAGTTTCGCTGGGTGTTTCGAGCGCAGCGGTCAATGAGTGAGCTAGGTCCAGCAACTCTTCTCGAGACCCAGGTTTTGCCTGAGCGAATGCTTCTCTTGTGGCAGCGATAGCGTCCAGCAAGGCCGGAGTATCAGGTTGTGGGGTCATTGTTGACGAATTTTCACGAAGCATTTCAAAGGGTTTGGGGTCAAAGGGTGTCTGGATAATGGGCTTTTGATCTGTGGTGGTTGTGCTGCACTGGATCTGGAAGGCTGTGGAGTGTGATCTGAATGGGCTGGGATTGGTTTGCGGCAACATGCGGACCCCGCCGCTCAGCCTCACGTTGCGAAACCCCAATTCGACTTTGCATTCGTGAGACCCGAGAAGTGGACCAGTACCAATGGAATATGATTCTTAGCTGCTGTTATGAAGAGCGAGCACAGCGTTGTGATCGAGAATAGAGAATAAATACAGCTCGACGAAGTAAGAAACGATGTTAATACTCAAGGCAAGTTACGAAAATACAGTTCTGCTTTATCTGTGAAGCGAGGTAAAGAGCAAGAAGAGCATCATCGAAAAGTGTCATGTGACTCATGTCTGTATTTATGTTGACTGCTCACACTGAAATTCTTCGAATGAGTTGAGTTAGAGATGAAGCACAATTCTGGACAGTGAATCTCGAATTTTCAGATTCTTGTTTCATCGCTGCGACCACTTGATTCTTCTGCCTCTCAATTCTTGATGTTCTGACAGGATAAAGCGGCTTCAACACCTATCAAATCTGAACGTCAGAACATCAAAAGACCCGCGGCTCTTAACTGTTTGACACGTGCTCGAGTAGATTTAGTTCGTTCTGCTTTACCATAGGGTTTGTGTCGTCTATATCAGATGTTCGAGATCGCTACATGACAATGTGATTGATTTTCTCGTGATTTTGGTAGTGTGTTTTTGAAAATCGTCAACGACTGACCCTCGGGTCTCCGTACAGATATCCACTTGAATACCACGAATACCTTGTTCACATAGAATAGTGAGTTCGTGTATTCGGGCTCCAATGCAAAACTTGTGCGATAAGAAGACATGGGCAAAGAAACGAAAGTTGGCCTTGGTATCGATTGTTGTTCGATGAGTTTCGACAGCCGTGATGATTGATGAGAGAGCAAACATCGATGACTGTTCTCTTTTCTTCCCTTCATTAAGTCCAATACTTCCACTGATCTGTGCCATATACTTTTAATGGTTCCAGAGGCTTGTTGTTTCCTCGAGATCGTTGGCGATGGCTTCCCTAGCAGCATATTCGACAGTGCTCTCTTCAACAATCCTACGTCTCGTCGCGTACACCTTTCTAAGATGGGTATTTATCTAGCATCTCACAGATGTACTATTACCTGACTAAGGCCGACCGCAGATACCTGGGCATCATGCTCCTCCAGTAGTGCTTGGGTCTGCAGTAATCTATACTACTTCGTACATCATTACCTGGCGGTCCGACATGAAAGTACTTGCGATTGAACCAAGCATTAGTCCGGTGGTGAAAACCAATAGCACCACCAAGAAGTCTTTGGAAGTCGCGGGAAAAAACATAACAAGAGCCACCAAGGCAACATATTCTGCTAATGACGAAAAAGCAAAGGCGAGAAAAGACCCTCGGATACTTCAGACACTGCTGTTGGGAGTACCCAGTCCAGCATCATCACTGTGGAGCTGTATCACCGCTGCTATCAATCTATTACTAGTTATTTTCGTAGGAGACCTTGTTTTCCGGGCCCCACTCTTGTACCCAAGTCACGATCTATCTTTCGCTAGGGTTGGCTACGTCTCTGATACCAGCGCAAATATCCTCCTAAGAGAACCAGACTGCGCCCAGCTACCCATTTACATCTCCTACCGAAGTGCTCTCAAACCAGAAGATCCACCGCAGGACGGTTCATGGAAGTCTGTTAGCCCGGTGTATTGGCTGTCAAATGACACTGATTACACATATGTTGTTACCATCTCCAAACTACGTCCATTTAGTCGCTATGAGTATGCAATATCAAATAACCACACGGGGGTCTTTTCTACGGCTCCTCCTGCAGGCCAAACAGCTTCAGATAATGACAAATTCACATTTATCACCTCCAGTTGCATTAAGCCACATTTCCCCTATAATCCACTCTCCCATCCTTTATCCATCCCAGGTTTTCAGCATCTAGCGAAATGGATCCCGTCCCTCCACGCCGCCTTCATGCTCTTCCTAGGCGACTTCATCTACATCGACGTCCCTCGCCGTTTCGGCACCGATATCGAAACTTACCGCCGCGAGTACCGTCAAGTCTACGCCTCCCCAGACTGGCCATCAGTCTCGTCTTCTCTGCCCTGGCTCCACGTCCTTGACGACCACGAAATCGCGAACGACTGGGACGCCAATACCACCGCCCCCTACCCCGCCGCCGTAGACCCCTGGCACCTCTACCACACCTCCGTGAACCCTCCTCCCGTCCGCCCTAACGCTTCCTACTTCCAATTTACCCAAGGCCCGGCCTCCTTCTTCCTCCTCGACACCCGCCGCTACCGCACCCCTGAGCACTCAGCCAACGCAAGCTCCCCCACAAAATCCATGCTAGGCCGAGACCAGCTCTCTTCTCTGCTAACTTTCCTCTCGCGTCCCGAACCCTCCGGCGTCAAATGGAAATTCATCATCTCCTCCATCCCCTTCACCCGCAACTGGCGTTTCGGCTCCGCCGACACCGTAAGCATATTTTCGGACTTGTTCTTACCTAATCCGGACCTAATCATAAGTGTTGAGACATGTTTCCAGAGTACATATTCTGCAAACATATTCCACATCTCATGTGTCCATCCTAAGAGAACAATGCTGACTCCAAAATCTCGCAGTGGGCCGGCTACCTCCACGAGCGCCAAATCGTCCTCGAAGCCATGTGGGACGTCGGCGCTCGCGGCGACGGCGTAGGCGTCGTCATCCTCAGCGGCGATCGTCACGAATTCGCCGCCACAGCGTTTCCGCCGCCCAAGGGTAGCCAGTGGCCGCTCAGCGCGACGGTGCATGAGTTTAGCACGAGCCCGTTGAGTATGTTTTACTTGCCAGTGAGAACGTATTGGGAGGTCGAGGGGGAGGACGATGTGTGTATCAAGTATATTCCTGATGGGAACTCGAAGTTTGGGGCTGTGGAGCTTGAAGGTGTGAAGGGCGGGGAGCAGGGGATACTTAGGTTTAGGTTGTTTGTTGATGGGGCGGAGGCGTGGGAATATGTGCTGACGACGCCGCCGCCGACTGGGGTTGGGAGAGGGAGAGGGAGAGGGAAGGATGCTGTTTGGGGGTGAGTGTGTAGGTCAATACTGATGTTTTCTAATGAGACGATGGTTTGTGGATATGGAACTCTCAGTATCTAGTAGAGAAAGTTGTGGAAGGAATCCATGAAGAACCGAATGACCGCGAATCCAAAGTAACGCGCAGGACCTCAGTGGGTAGACCATTTTCTGACACTAGAAAAGGATCAGAGTATGGGGAAGACCGGTCTCGGATTGCGCAATATCACGACTCGATGAACTCGACAGCCCATAAACCCATAAAACCCCTATCCATAGGTGAACTTAACAAGTTGTTCGATCTGTTCTGATGGTTATAACCACATTGTGCCCTTAGGATCTGTACAATGCACCCCCACCGCCATCGCAACTGCAAATCTCTCTACCTCGCACTCACCCCCACCTTCCCACTCGCCGGATTCTTCGCCGCCTTGGTCGGTTCCCGCACCCCCACAGCCCCACTCCTCACCAACCTTCTCTGCCTCAAATACTGCTCCACCACACGCTCCACACTGCCCCGATCATGCTCCGGCTTCCGCATATAAAACAGCCTCGCCCTCCTCGCCCTCTTCTCCGCCCTCTTCACCACCTCCACCCCCTTCACATTCGGGCTATACACCTTCACCCACATCTCCACCCCCGTCGTCAGGAGTCTGTTTCTCAGCAATATAGCCGTATCGACGCCGCGGCGACGGATGGAGAGGCAGACGCCGGCGAACGGGTCGCCAGATTTGAAGGTTGTGAGGAGGATGTCGCCGGGGTTGGGGACGTCGGGGTTAGAGCGGGAGAAGAGGCGTTGGCGGGAGCCGGTGGGGTCGAGGACGGAGAGGGAGGAGGCGGTGAGGTCGGCGATGGCGAAGGGGTAGTTGTTTTTGGTGGAGGGGGGAGGGGGGTAGGTTTTTATTCTCATGGGCGCTGGGGGAGAGTTTTGTTAATTTTGGTTGGGGGGAGGAGATGGCTTTTGGTCGGTGTTGGGGAGGGGTTGAAATATACGTACGAACATAGGGTTTCATCGGGGTGTCTGCCGGAAGTCGACGTGGTGGTATTCGGGGTATGGGTTTTATGGGGGCGGTGGAGAGGCAGCGCAACGGTATTGACTGTTGCCGTGACTGTCGTAGAAAGCTTTTCCAGCAGGCCAAGGGCCGCATTGTGGATTTTGAGCACGCCATTGTCAAGTGAGAAGGGAAGTGATTCTGATGAGAAGTTGTGCTGAGGTCAATGTCGGGCGGCGAGCTTGCCGCAAAGCGCGCTAATCTTGGCGAGCTAAAATTCGTCAATAACCTCGATTGTTGGACGAGCGCTTCATGCCTACGCAATCCGAGCAAAAGGGTACCACTCCCTATTTTTAGTACACTTGACTGTGCACATGGCGGGTCTCTATACTGAAGCATCTTATTGCTGCCGCCCGTGCCTCCGCCGGCTCGCTGTCCCATCACAATCTCGTTCTTTCACGAGCACCCCCTCCCGCCGAAAACATGGTACAATATCTCACTCTTTTGCGCCCTAGTGCGTTCAGCTAACGCCTACCAGGTGGTCTTCCCCAGTTCACTCTCACATCCTCCCCTGAGCTCGACAAACTCCTATCCACCTTCCGCAGCAACATCTTCCTTCCCTCCCATCTCCTCCGTCTCCAACGCAACCTCCTCTACAAACCCAAAAACTTTGCCCTCCTCACAAGCGATGAACCCGCTACCGTCCGTGTTGGCAATGAAGTCCTCCAATTGCAACCTCTGAACCATCTCCGCGACGAACCCCCTACTCGGCGATCCTTCAATAAGATACTGGACTTGATGAAGGACGGGAAGGATTGGCAAAATTTGCCGAAGTTTTTAGAAGGACTGCAAACGGCGAAAAGGCAGCTGCACGTGTGGCAGATTGAGAAGATGGTTAGAAGGGCGAACATCGCGGGGCGGCAAGGTGCAGTATTGGAATGTTTGAGGAGGCCGGGGACGGGCGTGCGTCTGACGGATGTTCGGATTGTGAGGGAGGTGATGTGGGGTGCGGTGATGAAGGCACAAGAGGGGAATTGGGAGAAAGAGGCCGTGGAGCAGGCGGCCAAGCTTGCCAGAGCCGTGTGGGATTTGTTGGAGGATCCAAATCATGTTGTGAGGGCGCGGGATGTAGGTCCGGAAAATGTGGCCAGAGCGAGGCCGGAGATTGTGGGGGTGGTGGTGCAATTGGAGGCGGCGAAAGCCTTACTGGTTGGAGAGGGAAAGGATGAGGGGGGAAAGGTGGAGACTTTAATTGAGATGTTGCTATGGTGCTGGGCAAATGCAGATCTGGCATCTGGAGAGATGAAATGGTTCGATGCGGATCACAAGGTGATGATGTGGGCGCCCCTGTGGCATGGGATGAAGATGGCACGGAGGGTTTTGGGTGAGGACTCGAAATACGGAAAATCACTTGGGGAGAAGATCGATCAAGATTTGGTACCGGCACTGAAAGAGGCTAGAGATATTGTGGCGCGTGCTCCTCCACAGGAGCGTTTGAGGCGTGGGGTCAAGATGTACGAGGAGCTGTCTAGTGTTTCCTTGTAGAAATTTTTCAATTTAGGCTGTTGGCATCGTCTTCTGAACTCCTCGACAGCAGCCTGCCGGTACTCTTTTTCCAACCGTTCAAGGTTCGCAGTGAGGACCCACTGAGTGCCAAATTGTTTATTCTGAGATCTGTATTAGCTTCGCTCACGTGCCAGTACTGCAAAGACTCAGTTCCCGCTACAAAGGTGTATGCCCACTCAACAGTACATCAACCCAGTCATTCATGTACTTCGGATGCGTATTCACATGAGCCTCTATCAGCATCTCATCTTTCCCCTGGAACGGCTTCGTATACCATTTGAAAGACGACCAAGGCTCATCATCGACTCGTAGACATTCGGTTCGACGTAGAAATTGCTTGCTTCCCAAAGGTTATGGTAGTGGACCTGAATCTTCAGCCCAGTGCCGTTGTGCGTGAATAGAATTTCTATCAATTAAGTGACACTGTTGACAATTTGGTCTGTTGAGTGGTCTTCGTAGGCTTGATTAATCATTAGTTTGGGCCTCTTCCAAGTCTTCGCAAAGACAAAATAAACTTTGGGATCTCTATAATGAGATGCTTGATTTGTTTAAATCTCTCTGCCGGCGGAAGGAGGAAATCCCTAGTGTACTCGACGATAGGCCGGTCGACAAAGAGCAGTAATGTGAACCGATTTTTTGTTTGGAAGCGTGTAAGCTCAGTGTGTCCGAGACAAACTTCACGTTCTGACAAGGGTTTACCATTCTCATGGTAAAAAAAAGGTGGAAGGTTCAGCAAATACCTGCTTGTTGATACGAAGCAAGGCGCTCTAAACGATGTGTCCTGACTTTTGACAGTGAAAGTCTCTGCACTAACGAGCGCAATGCGGTAAATTCTATTGCGGATCTCTCCACAATCTTGATGCTGGAGGCCGAGCTGAGATGTTTGGGGTTTTATTTTGTGAGTTCGCTCATCCACACTGAGAGCCGTGCTGGGTAGATATTGCCTATGTTTTCGTAGAATGATCAACTTGGGTTTTTAAGATAACTTGAAGTGATGAGGGCTGCTGCAGTTAACAGTGATCCAAATGTATTACATGAGTCATGGAAACACGTCTCTCGTTCTCCGCAGGTATGGTGTACTGCATCGATAAATTGGATAGAAAATTGTCTATGCTTCGAATACCCGAGTTTGTTAGATACCAAAAGTGCTGAACATGCGCATGAATGGTTTCCAGAGGAATGATTCCTAACATTTCCAAGGGTAGGCAGATGATAATAACCGGATTGGTAATCCATCAGTTCCCACATCATATCTCTAGGAATGACTGTCAAAAACATATAAGATATTCCGAAGTGCCCTATGTCCTGCAAAGTGCCATGACGTAACCAGCCTCTCTACAAGGCAACTTCTTCTAAGTCGGGCCAAGGACAGTAGAATCTGCCCTTGAAACCATGCGACCTACGGAAGCTTCAACGTATTATCATCTCTCATGCTCGCTATGATGCCGAGGTTGGCTTCTCCTCCTACCACGGCAGGCCCACCCGCAACGAGCCAGCCAGTTGGATCAGTACCATCTCGAATCTTATGCTCGGGCGAGTCCTTCAACATGATTTCTAAACAGCTTAATGGAGGTCCGAAGTGGGAGGCTTCGTTCGCGTTCACCGTTGTTCGGTAGTCGAAGACATTAGATTGACTGACAGCACCAGCCACTTTAGCAGAGGTAAGAGCATAGATGATGCGAGCTCCCGTCAGTATCCTAAGATCAGATATGTTGGCCGAAGAAAGAAGCAACGAATTTGCCCCTGCACGATGGGATACAAAAATCACGCGCGGACTTTGGTTCAACATTGTCGTGGACAGTTTCGGCATCACGCCAGATGCCAGAGACCTAATTTGCCTTGAGTAGCTTATCTTTTGGAAGACTCCTGTCACAGCAGCCTTCTTGGCGCTGCAGGCTCTTAACATTGTTTCTTCAGACGCAACGATCATGGTGGGTGAGATGCCTAAGAATGCCATGGAATAGTCGGCTGTGGGCCCGCTGATCGAGGTAAGTACAATTGACGCATTCGAGAAGAGAGCGGCAAGAGTCACTGTTAAAGGGTAGAGAAGACTAAGCGAATCAAGCGGCAGTAAGAGATCAGAAGGCCGGAAGCGTTGGGACTTCGGTAAAGCTGATATTTGCGCAGCTATGCTAGCCACTATGTTCTAGAAACCTTGTTAGACGTATGGTTAAAGTACTCGGTTAGAATACTTGCCTTGTGCGTAAATCCCACGAGCTCATACTTGGCAAGCTCTCCTGGATTTGTTTGCCACACCGTAATTATATCCCGCACTGTGTCACCAACGGCACTCGCGGGTGGCTCTGATGAAGATGATTCTCCCTTTTCATCGATAATTTCGTGCCAGACAGCAATATCAGCTTTACCCCCAACTCCTTCCGGGATTTCGTTCCATTCCATGTGACGGCTAGTTCGCTCTGCTACCCAGATGACCTGCATGAGACCGGAGTATTTACTGAGTAGCCCTTCCAACGGTATCGCGCCTGCAGCAGCAACACACATATCGGCATTTGTGTCTTTCAAAATCATGGTAAGGGTCTCGAGCGATTGCCCTTGCGGGATGAGAATGGGTGTAAATCCGTAGAAAGCAGCAGCTATGCCGTTCGATCAGAACGAAGGATGGGGGATCAATCGTAGGCCTTACCAAAGAATGTAACCAGCAATTCCACAGAGTTGGAAAGATAAATAGCAACACGTGCACCCCGATGTGCCACAATGTATTCTCCAATGGCGTTGATTTCTTTCGTCAACTGATCAAACCCGTAATTAACAACCTCTTCTCTCCCCCGGACTGTTAGCAGTTTCCCAGGTCCTCCAGCAGTGTTCCCATCTTGTTCTATCGGGCCTTTCAATGCCTGTCTCCATACGTCCCGCAAGTCTCCATCCCTTCCACTGGTCCACTTCTGAGCACCGGGATCCTTCACGTTCAGCCCGGTCCTGAGCGGATAACCATGGGGAGTTTCCAACGCTCTGTAAATGGCAGACTCGCCTGGTTGTCGCACATGGGAGGTTGAAGACTGGCGAGCGAGAAGTAATGGATGGGTGTCAGGCTCCGGTGTAAAGAACAAGGGATATATGAGGTAGGTGACAAGCCCTAGGCAGATAAGAGTGGTATAGATGTTCCAGCCAGCAAACAGTTGCTCAAGCTGAGAGTCAAGCTGTCGTAGTAAGGAGCCACTGTCCGCCATACTCGAGGAAGGATTAATTTGAGTCTATGAAGTTCGCGATGTAATAATCTTGAATACCTGAAGTCACTTTGTTTGGGAACGCCTTGGAGCTGTCAAACGGGACCTAAAGTTAGTAAGCGCTAGGCGACCTTGCTAGCTGACACGTCTCTGATGCACCCCATTCCCTTCCACGGTTGAAACGCTCATATCTATGGATCAAAACGATCCATGGATAGGTGCCTCCATTGATGGGAAAATCCATGGGTAGAGTACAACATCTACGATAATATTGTAACCCTACTTTAAGATACAGTCACCTCTTCCGCTGGTCGACAAATGAGCGTCAAGGCTCAGGGCCTGAGCAACAATCCAGATCTTACTCCTAGCCAAAAACATTGAAAATAATACTCACGAGGGCCACCTCATGATCCAGAGCCTCAAGTCTAGGCTTCTGAAATGTATCATGGACGCGCGGTGGGATATTGTCCAATACAGCATACAGGTCTGTGGACAGCACGACGAATTGACCGGTGAGGTCAGAAGCGTAATTTCCGTGCTACGACGACTTGAACTGGAAATGTCAAGGTCTTTAGAGTATGATCCGTGGAAGTGATGGCTATTGAGTCGAACTGCAAGGCATTATTGGCCGCTGCGGGTATTCAGCTGAGGGTTTCACAATTGATTCTCATCCAAAACACTGCTTGAGCGAACAGGCAAATAGGTAGGGAGCTATGACCTATATTATTAAGATGACAGGTCTGGGATATATCAGAGTCGATTTGTCATTTTGATTATTTCAACCACTTTCTCTTGAAAATTTTATATTCTATTTGCGAATCCGACAGGCAGGGTAGAACAGCAAAGACAATTTGCGGGCGATGAGCTTAAGAACATTCGCTTTGCTATAGAAAGATATCACAGCACATCTGATGGCTAGCAATCAGAATGCTCAGTACTTATGACCTATAGTGACAATGACAGCAGGACCTATGGGGAAACTTCCGAAGAAAGCTAGTCTGCAAATACTTTATCCGGTGTACTCATCAAAAGGTACAAAGCGACGATAAAATCTTATATTAGAGCACTTAGTAATTGGTGTTTACTTAACGAAGCAGCAATAATAGATTATGGAACATTGTGAGCATGCAGGCCGGACCAAGTCTTGAATGATCTACCATGCCCGGGCACATTACTCGCCAGCATTAATCTGCCTCTAAGAAACGGGGCGATGTATGTGCATTAGAAGTATTCTGTCTATCTCTAAAGAGGAACATGTTGCTCACTAAAAGTCAACATACCCTCTAGTTTGTAGGGCAAGAGTTTTGACAGTAGATTTTGCCTGCCATGAAAGGAGTTGTGATTCACCACACTCTGAATCATGCCCTCTTGTAGTCAGGGAACCCCTCCCACACTTAATCATTCAAGATTTCCAGCTGTGTGTTCAACATTTCCCAAACAGAACTACCTCAACCTTCTATTCCTAAAATTCACCATGTGAGCGAGGCTCTGAGACAGTCTTTGAAAAACGCATGTACCGTTCTGAGCTCCTCTCCATCGGTTCACCTCATCTTTTGACACCCCTTACTCAAATAGTTTCCATTTTCCTGTGGAATATTTTCTGCGTCTGTTGGACCGAGCTCAACCATATCAACACCCTCAACCTACATGGTCGAAGGTAAATCAACGACAGACACGTATCCCCGTAAAAGAAATCGATGGATAAGGCTTCAACTCTACAACTTACTGAAGAAGCCGTCCATATCCAAATCCCAAGGTACACTGACGTCAGTCTAACGTCAATTGAGCGCATATGCTGTCACAATTATCCTACCGTTTAGACAACCACTTAGTCTTGGACTTTCTCTTCCTATTTCCAACTCAATCGACACTTTCCACATCAATATCCCCGAGAATGACTGAATCTGTCCAAGACAAGAACGGCCAGCCTATTTCCGTCGGAGACGAAGTATACACGAAGATGAGAGGGGGAAAGCACCAGGGTGAGGTAAGTTGCCTTACATCCACGTCTCTCCTTGTAGAAACCCCCCAGAAATCACTCTTGGTTGCGCATCTGGTGCGGCTGTTGCTCGGTAACCAAACATGCATCTGCGCTTACGAAGCGGTAAAAAGATTGAGTGCTAGAGAGTAGCATTTACTGGTAGGTAGATGAAATAGCCACGACCAACGAAGAAGCAGAGAAAGAGGGTGTGGAAAACCCGCCTAAGGTAAGCTTTTGTCTTAATATCTTCCGCCGCCCATTGCCAACTTTTCCTACCTATGTCAAATCTCTCACAAGTCCACTCAGTCGTATATCATCTTCCCCTCCCGCCACCTTCTTCATCTGCAAGCAATATTGCAGGACAAAGCGGTTGCGATTGAATCGCTGTACTCGTTTATTCTCCTGAGATAAAAGCTCATGAGAAGACACAGGTCCTGTTTACGGACCAGCACGGCCACTATGTTGGCACATAACCCGGGGACATTGGAGAATTTGAGCAAAGGTGGGAAGGAATAAATGTGAGTTGATGTCTTTACGGGAGGTTTGATGAGGTGTGAAGGTTTGGATCCTTGAGTTATGACTGAGCTCTATGGACGGGGCAGGTCCTATGGGGAGAGAACACATACGATTAGAAGTTCACGTAAACACGATGCAGTCCACCCAAGTAAAACATACCAAGCGTTTCCCCATGAAACGATCTTTCCCATTCCGAAGATAAATCCATGTATCAGATCATTAAGGCGGACCATCCGCGTCTCTCCTGACGGACTCCGCCGTAGTTCTACAAGAGCACAAGCCAAGCAATAGATGCTATCAAAAGCCTAAGCCTAAGACATCATCTAACAGTCTTGGCAAACAACTGGATCACGGGGCGCAGAGGACGTACTTTTAGTCAATACCCAACGTGTGAACTAAAGAAAAGACCCCATGATTCGAAAGATGTCGGATGTTGATGGCAAAGAGATCCAGGCCAAACCTCGAAGGGTACGTTTTTCGCTCGATTTGTGAATACGTTGCACTGGATGCCAAGAGGTGGAAGTATGTACTAGAGTTATGAATGGGGTAGCAGCCACACCTCAGGGGCATGGAGTCAAGCCGAAGTTACCGGTTTTCCAAATTGGTGAATGGACGGATAGTTTGTCCGTTTTTCTTGTTATATTTTGATCATTAACAGGGTTCAACCGTAGAGAGTGTGCGATAAGAAGGACTGGGCAATGAACCTATGAAGCTGATCAATTTCGACATATTTTACTCGACTTGGCGTTTGGTCTAATAGTTGGCCTGGCTATCGATTGTTTGTTCACCGACTTTCTTCATATTTTGGCAGCACCGGTTTGGCCAATCCATAAAATATCTGGTAGAATGTTTCCAATTCTCCCAGAAGCATCGGCTCTTCCGTTAAGCGATCTAAATAAAATTGATCCTATTAAACCTACAGCTTACTCTTGCCAACTCCCCAGATCTCAGCGCCAGGGTTGTTCATGTTCTCGCCAACCGTACCAGGCGGAGGAGAGGCTGCCTTTGATCCTGATTCGTTACCAATAATCAGCGAACTGGCCTTGTTGATGGTTTCTTCAGCTTCGCTCTCGATGCGCTTAACAAGCTCCTCGCACGATGGGATATCGTGAATTAGGCCAATTACTTGACCCGCTGTCCATACCTTGAATGAACTCGTTAGCGTCATTCCGGAAAAGGCGAAGGTACACTTACTCCGTAGTCCACGTCTCCATTAATAAAGACTTCTCGGCCACGCTTGCCACTGACGTATGGCGCAACGTCTTCAAATTTCCCGCTAGTGCTTTCCTTTTCTACCTTGACAGCTTCTTTTGCAACTTTGTTCGCAAACAACCTTGAGGTATTCTTCCACCTTCGCAGCACAAGCTCTGTATCCGTCTCCTGCGCATCGACAATCGCCTGTTTAACCTTCTGGTGTATAGGTGCTTCTATCGTACACATAAATCTCGTTCCCATATTAATGCCTTCGGCGCCTAAGCTCAAGGCCGCGGCAAGTCCTTGGCCATCTGCAAACCCTCCCGATGCTATGAACGGTATATTCAGCGACTGACGAGCTCTGCTGAGAAGGATGAAATTCGTAATGTCCGACTCCCCAACGTGGCCAGCACACTCAAAGCCATCGATTGATAGGAAGTCTACACCAAGCTTGATAGCAGACTGTGCGTGACGGATGGTGGTACACTTGTGTAGGATGGTGCAGCTGGCCGCTTTTAGTTGTTTGATCACTGGCCCAGGGCTGTTGCCAGCAGTCTCGACGATTGTGATGCCCTCATCAATTATAACCTTCGCATAGCCGTGGTAGTCTGGCGGAACCAAGGCAGGAAGCAGGGTAAGGTTCACACCGAAAGGGTTCTTGGTCATTGTCCGGCATCTCCGAATTTCTTTTCGAAGGTCTTCTGGTGTAGGTTGTGTGAGAGCTGTGAGCTAGACAGTTGGTCAGCTTCAATGATTCGATTTAGGTGTAGGTGAGCAATACTATCCCCAATCCGCCGGCATTGCTGACGGCACTGGCGAGCTCAGCGTATCCGACCCTTGATAGTGTGTCAGTTGCGCCTGCCAAGACTGAAACAATCTGTGTTCATACCATTGCATTCCCCCTTGAACCACAGGGACTATCGGGTCGTTAGCCAGCATAATGTTCTGTAACGCTCCATGATCTTACTTTTAATGCCGAGTCGCCTCGTGAGGGCGGTGTTGAAGGGCATGATGGCTGATTTGTCACCCAGAATTCGGTCAAAATAAGCAGTAAATTGGACTGCGCTGGATAGCTCTTGAGACGAACAGCAAAGGGCAATGTGGGCAATCACGAGTAAATAGAGAGCCGCAGTGTCTCACGCGGTTTGCAGCCGAGGTCATCCCAATTCAGCCATATCACCGTTAAGTCCGTAACTCTTTTCAGAACCTTCAAGTGGAGTCGCAATACGTATGAAGACCGGACTGCCTTTATCTTAAGGAATGGCTTTGTCTTGTCACAAGCATTCAATGTGCCGCTTCAACAGCGAACACTCAATCTTACCGAGTTATCGTCCTGGAAATCTTCGATTTTATTACTCTGAGAAATCTTCATTTGCTGACTCACTGTCTGGACAGAGTCTCTCAAACCCTAATCCATCAGATCGAATATCTACGCGTCTGGAAGGTATTCTTTGGACTGAAGGGAATTCGGCCTGGGGCTTCTTGATACTTAGGAAGGCAGAATGTACTGATATTGCCCTGCCACAGAGCGTCGAAATACTTCGAAATTCTCCTCTGTCTTTGCTGGAGTGTGGATTGAGATAAAATAAAATGCCGCCTGACCAGTCTAGACTTGGAATGCATTGCGAGATGATAGAAGAAGCCAAAACGATCGTGAAACACATCGTAGTGAGGCTGGATGAGCAGTTGAGATGTTTTGACGAACTGTATAGAAATACTTTCCTTCGCTTTTCATTCTTGACAAAACTTATTTGGTGAAGTTACCTCTCTATCTCCTCGAGGATGTTCCATTTCGCAGTTGTACTTGTTAATTTCTTCATGTTGCCTTGAGTGTTACCTCACTACCCATCGTTGATCTAGGCTACGTCAGTCCTTTCTGTTCCACTCAACAATGGTACCAAGCGTGCCAAGCTAACGCTACTAGAGAGAAGGACACCAGGCTATCAGTCTAATTATAAGTCGGTTCAGCATTTCCAACCAAGCATTACTGACACTATGTAGGAGAAAATCGGGTCCTATCACTTCTCCAATATTAGATATGGGCAGCCTCCAACTGGAGATCAAAGCTCCGCTGCCCAGAGAGGCCGCAGTTCTGTTGCCACAAAGAGATCACATGGGATAGTATGCCCCCAGGCTAGTCCAATATGGCTTACCATTGACCCGGATCAGCCGCAGCTTATCTGAAGGGTCAATCTTTTAACTTCTCAGCTGCCAAGGTAGCTCAGGCGAATTCTCCTACTAAACACTCTGTGGATCCTATGGAAACGGAAGTTTGCGTTGGAGCAATAGGTAAAAACAAATACAAGCGCAAGCGGAATTCAAATGCTTGTCGAAAATTTCTCTTCTTTGTTAATATCACCTCCACCTATCCATATTAGTCGCCATACATTAATTCAACAGAATCGTAATCCATACCACCGTCCGAAATGTGGCTATCCTAAACTCTCTGTTCCGAAATCTCGATTGATGGTGGAACGCTTCGATCCAAACCTAAGCAAGAAACCAAAAATTCAACTCTTACATACGTTTCCCAAATCTCTAATTCGACATCGCACATTACTCCTTGGATACATAAAACAAAGTCAATGAAAGCTTTTAAGGGGCGGGTTGATACATGGGTTGTCATGCATGAGGGAAAAGGGATGTGAAGGACTGGGAAACCTCCGCTAGGTGGGGCGATGCTAAGAAGATTTAGGTGACTTGATGTTTAGAGGTTTTATGTATGGGAGGATCTGATTTCCTGTTGAAGAGTCCTCCTTGTCAGGGAATAGTTGGTTTGCGGGGTCATGCTATATTTGATTCAGATGCTGTGCTCTTTGTGCAGCATATGTGAGATCGATGCTGCCACAGTAATTATAGATATAGATGCCCAAAACCAGATTATTCCCGTAGCATGTATATATTACTTGACTTATACCGCAGATATCTTGACTGATCATGGAAATAGTAAGATTAGACACGAAGATTCCCTTAATATACAAGACAGGAGCTCTAAAATTAGCGGTTTGCTTTCTCACTTCGAAAAGAGTACTGACGCTAGTGTTGTGACCATTGATACGATAAGGTGGAAGTTAAGCAGATCATTATACCAGATAAAAGAACAATAGAAGAGATGTACGCACAGCGCAAAGGAAATGTCCATCGCAGCAAGTAGGCCAAGCACCCAACGTTGGTGATGGGGACGGTGTGTATGCCAGCATCTAAGTCGAAAAAGGAAAACGAGAGGCTTATGGCGGACATTCTTGTACTGGGTGACGATAGATGGAAGTCTTTATCCAGTCGTGTAGTACCATACCAATTACATATGTGGTACAAAATTCGACCACTCCACATTAATGTAAGACCCATGTGGAAGTGAGCGCAAACTTGAGAAGGCCAAAGCGACTAGTAACATGCGGGCAAAGAAGTAGAGAGTCCCAGGAACAAAGAAAACCAGATTCCAGGGCCACAGGACCTTGTAACCCTCGATATATCGCAAAGGGATATGATGGCTTGTATTCCAATACGCTATCCTTTCTGAAACACCATGAATGAACAACGATGCTTCAGCCAGAACGCAGCAGATGCGCCAAATCAAGCGTTCTTGCTCGGTAGGGAAATGGAAATTCCATTCGATGAAACTGATTGTCGAAAAGCAACAGACCAGGAGACCGAGATAGGCATGATGATAGACATTGAATAGTTGAGGGTTGCGATCGTTTGGGATCCGTACCAGAGGTTTCTTATAAGGTCCGCAAAGCCGTGATAGACGTGGCCATTGATCGAGAGTATAGATTTCAGGTTCCGCAAAATCCATTGGCGTGTTCCAGAATGGCTTTTCTGCAGACTCTCTCTCTTGAGTCAGGACCTCAGCAATCCCGCAGTCTAAATTCAAAATTGTGGGCGTGAGGACATTGAGGGGCTTGTTAAGCCAGAAGAAGTATGTAGTGGCCGTGCAAAGAATGATAGCACATGTTGTGATCTCTAGTGGCGAGACTGGCAGGTGTTCAATGGCACGAGCAAGAGTGACGAACCACCCGCTCTGTAAGCATGCGATCGTCTTTGTGGTTTGATCTGCTTTACTCTTATCCAGTATCTCTTTCTCGGATATCTCTGGGACCTTTATATATTTTCCCTTCACTAGGTAGTGAACCTGTTTAGCGGTAACTGGAAATGGTCCGTAATCTGGCGGCTGAAGCACGAATCCTCCGCTGTCGGCGTAAAAGCCATGGGCCATACTCCATTGATCATGTCCCAACGCCTTCATGTCTACCTTTGATCGCTTTGCTGAGGCCCACTGACCAGCAGAAGCCAGAAGCAGAGTCTCTGGGGCCAAGGCGCCAAACAACAGCCACCTTGATTTACGAAAAATCAAAGTCCAGAATCCGTCGGTTTTGGCTGGAACATTGAGATGTAGCATGACCCACAAGCAAAGAAAAAGTGTAGTTGAGCAGCCCCATATGATATCGAGGGTCCCGCGTTGATCACATTGTTTGACCCAGCCTTGGCTCAGGGAGGTTTGAACAGTGGAGGCGTTATTGATGGCTGGAAATATGGCCATCATATCCTAGAACTCCACGGCCGGTCACGAAGACTCATTGCTTGAGTATTGGGGAAATAAAGGAAATAGTAGACGAAGCCTTCGGTTTTGTACATGATCACGTAGGGTAGATCTTGACGCTGCAAGGAGACCGAGAGACTGAAACGATCAGGCCTCGTAACACCACCTCAACTGACAAAGATCACGATAGTAAGTGCGGGGATAGTGCAGACGACCGTCGAAATTCCTGAAACAATATTAGCCTAGTTACCATACGAGACCTTCCTGCACGTAGCCGATGAATTACCTATGATACTATGTATATGCATAGCCAGGAACCATGTATAAAATGGAGATCGATTATTTATGGCTATCCGAGACTCCCCGGTGCAGTGCATGAAGCAGTATCGAAGGCCAAAGCAGCGAAGCCTGCAAAACAACACGTCTCATGGGACACCGTCCTATGTCACGTAATACAGGTGAGGCTGATCAAAGTCAAAAAAGCTCCGAGCGATACGCCTTGTTTGTTTTCGGAATATTCAATGGAAAACAGATGCAGTACGACAAGCTTTGCAGGAATGCAAAAGCTAATCGAGAGATTGAAACGAAAATTGGGCATGACTTGCAGAACATTACGTATATGGCTTGATTCAAGGTGACATCGAATTCGTCCGAGCGATGCATATGGTCGCCTTTGTTTAGGTTCCACAACATATACGCTCCGTACTGAGAAGGTATCAGGGGCTTGCGAATTCTCTGATACGTGCCGCTGATTGGTGTCGACCAACGACATGGTGGTGTGCCATGTGCCCTACATGAGCTGCGAGCCAAGAAAGCGACTGGCATGAAACTTCTGTACACTTTATAGATTATTTTCAGAGTCTCAGAGTCATTGGGGAGTGGGGGAATAATGGAGGAAGACAACCCAAAGGATTCATGTCCAATTCTAGAAAAGGGGAAGTGGTTGACGTCAGATTATTTACAGTACGACTAACGTATTTTACTCGCCGGGGACCTTACTTTTCAAAGGGCACATGAAAGGCTGACGGAACATCTTACACTGTATGATACGCAAATACTGTTTGGAAATTAACGTGGATATGGATATGTGCAGTGTTGGGAAGGCTGCTTCTTGCCCAATCGGTTGTTGGTTGTTGCCTTCCCAAAGCTTGACCATACACATCGCCTCTTCTCGTTGACTACTCCATTCATCCTCCGTCTCCAGACATTCTGCATTCTCCTATCTGTCATGGCTACAACTCTATCAAATGGCAGAGGCATAGTTAACGAGCTTTCCTTCTTCCTGCAGATGATCTCTCATCAATGGAAACTTCTTCTCTTACCTTCGGCAATCGCCTATCTTTGCCTGGTCTCATCACTACGTTACAAGCGTATGAAGGACATGCACCGACGCTTTCCATATCATACGCGCGAGTCCCTTTCCAAAATGACTGTAGATGAGGCCTTCGCCATTCACAATTATCTCGTCAAGCTCGAATTTCCAACAGTCTTCAATGCCGCTACGTCGTTTGCTCTGTTTAAGGTACATTGTAACTTATTCTTCGGTCGCGTTTTTCCTGTAAACTGGACACTCTCTGACTGACTCTGTTCTGGGAACTTCATAGACCTATGGCATTCCATCAATATCCAGTCTTTTGGTTGCGACCGGGCAGCTTGTGAACGACACCAGCGCGTCCAAGCGCTATGCGGATACAGGGGCCCTCCTCCTCGAAGCCGTACTCAATCGCCCAACGTCAGATCGCGCCATTGCGGCTATTGCACGAATCAACTATCTCCATGATCGGCACCGCAAGCACGGCAAGATTACGGAGCCAGACCTACTGTATACTCTGAGCTTGTTCGCCCTTGAGCCATCCAGCTGGGTTCCTAGGTATGAGTGGCGCGACCTAACTGATATGGAACTCTGCGCGATTGGTACGCTCTGGAAGAGCCTAGGTGAAGCTTTCGATATACCCTATACTCTACTTCCGTCATCTCCAAGCGGCTGGGCAAATGGCTTGGACTGGTTGGACGAATTGAGGGAATGGAGTCGCGTGTACCAAGAGAAAAACATGGTTCCAGCCGTCAGTAACAAACGATTGGCAGATTCAACGTTCCAAATCCTGCTGTGGAAGTTACCAGGTCCGCTCAAAGGCGTCGGAAAGAATCTCGTTGCCGCTCTTCTCGAGGATCGGCTTCGTGAAGCGATGATGTAAGCTGCGCTCATTTTCATCTCCAGCTGAACCCCCAAATGAGCATCGGTGGTGAGGCTGAAACCCAGATAGGATTCCCCCTCCGCCCGCTGGCTACACTAAGTTTCTCAGTGTAGCTATAACAATCCGCAAATTCGTCCTTCGTCATCTGACTCTGCCTCGACTTCGCCCGAAGCGCGTCCTTCCTCAAAGCAGCCCTAGTTCAGACCGCCTGTTCCTACTCAAATACCGCATGCATCCTTGGTATATCGAGCCAACATGGAAATCAAGGTGGGGCTTATCGGCTTGGACGAACTGGTTTAGAGGTGCCACAATGCCTGGTGACAGCAAATACTACCCCGAAGGATTTCTATCGAGCGAAGTGGGTCCTAATGCTTTGATTGGAAAAGGGCATGATGAGATGGAAGAAACAAGGGAGCGACTTATGCGAGCAAATCGTGGGGGATGTCCCTTTGCTGCCTTTTGACTGTTCTGCTGTCGGAACCGGTGCATTAAGCTTCAGAGCGAAGGTCTCCAGAGTCAATGGTCGAGTGGATAGAGTGACGAGAAGCACAACGGTCGGGCTTTGAGGTAAATTGAGACCGAGATCTGAAATTGCTAGAAGCTAGCCTTTGCACAAAAGCTAGAACAGAATCATAGCTTGAAAAGCGCAATAGACACAGGAATTACGGTTTGTTCCTTAAAAAGCTGATGATTGACGAAGTTCTCAAGCACCTACGGGAACCCAAAGCTAATGCAAAGTGATTCTAACAATTGTAGGGCGAAACTTCTATAAAGAACTCTTCTCAACGAACCACACACAAACTCCACTCTCCACCGCAACTGCCTTGACCACAAAACCCCCGGTTCACACACACACCTGCTGTATAATTCGTACCATGAGTGAAGACTTCGCAACTGCTTGAGTGAAATAGCCAGCGCAAGTACTCGGGATTCTGGGTGCTCGATCAGGGGCTGAGTATGCTGTCAAGGCTGGGATTCGCAAGGGTTTTGGTGTTTGGTAGTGTTTATCTAGGGGGTGGGTTGGGGAGTGGGATGGCTTCTTGAGGAGGTGGGCGGTGCCGGGGGGGGGAGAAGTTGGTGCTCATGGGGATTAACAGCAGAGGAGGAAGCGTTGAGGGGTTGCATGGCGTGTATGAAGTGAGTAACACGGACGTAGTTCATAGAGAGGACGTCACGTCGGTTGCGGCGGCTTCGTTAGGGATTCCTGGGGTTTGGAAGGATTCATGTCGATGCGGACGTGGTCTGCAGGTTTTACTTTGCTGTCAGATGGTCGTTGAGATCTACGGAATAGCTCGAGTACGTGCGCTTCATTGATGCCATAGATGGCCGTGCGTTTTAGCGCTTTGTGCCCTTGTTCGGCGTGGAGGTGTTTGGTGTTGTAGCTAATGTTGAGAACCGTGGGGGGGATCGGGGATGTGGTGAGGCGGTAGCAGGGGTGGGAATGGGAGTCGAGGATAAGGTTGCTGGCGGGGTACTGTAGTTGGGTTGGTTTAGGGTCCTGAGGGGGCTGGGTGGGAAGGATGTTGAGGGGTGGAGTGGAGGGCAGAGTGGATTTTGGTGGTGGTGGGGAGGTGAGCTAGCTGCTGTAGGGTATGCTTTGGGAAAGACAATTTTTGAGAACTGAAGTGAGCTGACATGCGTAGTAGGAGAGGATATGAGATGATATAACCCTTAAACCTATGACTGCTTGTACGAGACCGCGAATGGCAGCTTCCGCTGGAATGCCCTTGACTGCGCGCTCGATATGGGCCTTGACAGTCGCGTTACCTCGAATCATCCAAACAGTGTTACCAGCCGTTTGTTTGAATGTCTTTCACTAGATTGCCAGCTTTCTCAAATCAGCGCCAGATCTAAACACGAACAGTCGAGTTCCTTTCATCATCATCCAAAAAGTCAAGCTTCGCCCGAGTCCACCATGACAGCTCCAACAAGAAGTAAGTGGCATCTGCTGTGAACTCCGACGATGGATGCAACGGTAGTAGCTGTACTGGGATCTTTGTTGGCTCGTAGCATAGAAGTGTCTTGACAAAAGCTAGGTCATTTGAAAATGATGCCACGGCGTCGTCGATTTCGGCAATGTTGACTTTGCTAACTCGTCCTAAAGGCGGGATTGACTGTTGGCGGTAGAGATACGTTGTAAGCCGAGGGAAGTCTCCATGTATCTTTTACATCCATTCGTGCATGTCTAACATGTCGAGAGATAAGTAGTTACCCTAGATGGTAGAAGCACTTATGATACCTTTTGGCAATGGGCTTTCTGTGGGGAGGAAGCTTGCGTATGGGGTTTATAATCATTTTGCTGCAAGCATTCTGCCGTAGCCTTTTCGCTGAACCCTCCTCTCTTCCATTGATACCATTTTCCTGACCAAACCAGACTCTCCACGCAATACCTCGACACCCTCGCCCACGACGTCAGCATCAAAAAGAACCGAGAAATCAATTCCATCGCTGAAATGTCAGCGCCGTATCAATCGAGCGATTACGGGGGCTTGATTGAGGAGTTCTTGGAGGCAGGAGGAGGATAGCGCTGTGGCTGAGGTTAATGGAGAGTTGAGTGGGAGTGAGAGTGGAAGGTGGGTGGTATGGTTTACGGCGAAGGATTTGAGTGGTGAACGGGGAGGATACTTGGGTCGTGGTTGGTGGATGAGTTGAGGGTTCTCGAGGGGGGTCTAGTAGGTACAGATCGCCTGGAAGGGTAGTCAAATGTATGAAATTTTCAGATAGTCGCAAACTCGAAAATCCGGTCGATGTAAGAATGGTTTGACGAATAAATCTCCCAGGTAAGAAGTCTCTCACTCCTATTTCTCGTTCAGTCGGTTGCTAATCATCTAACTTCTTCCAGCTACTTTCATTTTTTGGGAGAAAGCGTCAGATCATATAGAGAGAAAATTCGCATACACGAGAAGTTGGCCATGCCATTATCGTCAAGGCCCCGTGCAGTAAGACTCTGTCTGTGCATCTTAGGTATAAAAGGGAAGATGGGAATGGTTGATTCGTGGAGATGTATGCATTGTGGGATGGAGGGATGTTATTTTGGTGTCTTCTTTGCCTTTGCTAGTTTGCGATTTGGGGAGCTGGATTATACGAATATCAGCTGTGTAAGATCGTGTGTTACGGATTGAAACTGAACGGTTTCGAATATGTGTGACTGGATAGGCATTAGTAACTGCTCCGTTAGGCTCAGCTGTTCACGAATGATTACATGGACGGTGAGTGTGCTAAAGCTTCTTCTTTTCCACTAGGTCGATGAGCCGAATCGATGTTCTAGTATGTGTCTAATTCCATAAGCACTCGAGAGTCCTCTAGTTTATGAGATCGAACCTGTACATTTTGATGACGCCGCCTTTATTGTGCTTGATGCATACTTTGTACATGTCGTATAAACACGCTTTTTGTCACCTTTGCAAAGCACTTAGTACGACATGAGAGCGCAAAGAACAGGACGAACTTACCAGTCCCATATACTTGCCGTTCCGCACAATATAGAGATAGTCAAGTTCCAGCTTTCTGAAGCAGTCGTAGGCGAACGCCTGTTTCGTGTTCGCCTCGAAAGTAAAGGTTGATTGTTTAACGTAAGGTGTAAAGTCTACCATATAGCCATTCCATGCTGCTTCTTCTTGCGGATAGCTGGGGGCTTCGGAAGATAGCAAGCATAGGGTGAAACGGGGGTCTTCTAGTCCATTTAATGCATTCTGAAGAGCTGCAGCAAGAATGTGGCCGACTATTCTTCCGTGCGATAAAATGGGAAGCCCGAACTCGTGCTCTTCCGGATCTTGAAGTTGGTCGAGCTTTCCTTGGAGACTGCTTGCTAGAATGCAAGGAGAGCCTGTGATGTTGATGACTTGATCTTCGTGGTATGGGGCTAGGACTAGGTCTCCAACTGTTCCGGTCAATATGTGACTTGCGTTATGACTGGGGAGCGGATAGGCTTTTATCTCGCAAACGAGATCCTAAGGCAATATTTGATTAGGCGCTGCGTTCTGTTGATCAATGGGACAACTTACATATATACTGGAAATCTCGATAGCGTCCGCAACCCACTTTGAGACAAATATTGCCATAGAGAATGGAATTATATAATCCAAGTTTCCTGTCAACTCAAGGACGACTATTGCAAGTGTCACTGTCAATCTTGTCGCCCCACACATCGTAGCCCCAGCACCTATAATGGCATACACTCCGGGTGTAATACAATCCATGCCATTTCCAGCCTTGCATACTGAGAACATCATCGAATTGGGAAATGTGAGAACCGCCAACTGAACGGCATGGCCAACGAATTTTCCGAGTAAGCCTCCAACTACCATAGAAGGTATGTAGATCCCAGCAGGTACATGAAGTCCGAAAGTGACGACTGTGAGAAAACACTTAATCACAAAAGCAATCGCCAAAGATCTTAACAAGGTAGGAATGCTTTCGATAGGAGGACAAGCGCCTGAGTCAGTCATGGAGATATGAGCCCACTTATCGCAGGGGGTGGCTAGTTCGGACAGCAGTTCAGCCGCGCCGAATCTGGTGTGTCTATTCCAGAAGCTCAGAAGGCCTGTAAGCAAGCCAACAAGAACCGTCTCCAATAGAGGATTTCGGTTGATTATGGGGATGCGGCGAAAGCTATTTTCCCAAAGCCGGGACATTTTGACAAAAAGCGCTCCGATTGTGCCGCCTGTGATCCCAATGAGGACGAATACAACTATTTCGAAAGACTTCCAATCGGTTGTGTAGTGGACCTCGAAAAGTACCGTTTTATTGCCACCGTAAGGATTTAGAATCTTCAAAGATAGCGTTGATACCTATGGTTGTCAGTCTTTAGAGTAAAAGCCGTTTTACCTATTCCTGTTGGAAAACTTACAATGCAACAGAAAAATACCAGAAAGAGTTGCTTAGGCGAAGCTCCCTCGCTTATCTGACATTAGCTTCGTCCGCAGCGATCAACATGAGATGGCCACATACCCAAGATCCTCTAGAGCAAATACAACACCACTAATGGGGGCGCCAAATGAAACCGCGAGCCCCGATGCAGCTCCAGCACGTAAAATGTCGTTCATTTTTTCAACCTTTTCGTAGCCAAATAATCTAGGCACAATGTTGCTAATACAAGTGGCAAGATGAACGTAAGGTCCTTCCTTGCCTAAGCTCATACCAGACGCAGCACTCAAAACTAAGGCCACGGTTTTGAAGAAGAGAGTCTCGGCACTCAAATACCCTGGAAGCCGAAAGCCACCAATAATTAACCTCACTTCTGCGACACCACTGCCAGCTGCTGAGTAGTACTTTATAGACGAAGAGACCTCAGGACTGCCATGCTCATCGCAAGTGTCTGGTGTAACAGAATCTGCCGAGAATAGAGAAGTTCTGGTCCGCAAGGAAAGTAGACATGATAAGGTCGCAAGGATAACGACTAGCAATATATAGATTTGGAAATCGATGAGACGGCTGGCCTGGCCGTTTCGGCTCAGAACTTCCGACCATTTCGACCACGAAGTACAGTCTCCAGCTAAAACTTCGAGTAAGCTGATTTCGTGAATTATTATTGAATCACGAGAGACATAGAAAGCATGTTGGAGTGTGGAAGAACACTCACAGCCAGAGCAGCACCTTCTTTTGCTTAGATACCATCCACCTTTATCTTTATTTTATTAATATTAAATCCTACGTCATGACCAGAGGATGTGCCCACTTTTGCAAAATCCATACTTGTAGTCAAATATAACAATCTCACTTATGTTGACCATGGAGGCCATCAATGCAATCAAGCCGCCAACGAAAGCAACTAGTAGCCAATATTGCACGGCCATGGAGCAGGTCAATAATTGCCGCCGAAAGCTTCTGAAGTTTCTTCCATTAGCAAAGTCTAGAGGGTTCCCAAAGAAGAGAATATACCTTGATGCTTTGTCCGGGTCGAGGGCATTCTATTACAGAGAAATAAGCACAAGGATAGCTTTTACATCTCAGCGTAAACCACAGCACATACCCGACCGAGGCATGCTAGGTCTTCATATTCCAATAAAGTCGACGATACCTCGTCTTGCGGTGATGTTGTTGCGCGGAAAGCCACTAACAAGCGCTCACCACAGGACCGCACATTTTCAGCAAAGAGAAGCAGTTGATGCTTTGCTTTGGCTCCGGTTGAAGGTCCCTCATCTTCAGGTAATGCATGAGGTCTAGGGAAACTGTGATACTGCCGGCGTACTTCGTTTGTTTGCTCAAGAAGCGCCGAATACTCTGACCTTCCCTCACCAAATGTCATTATCCCTTGATTGATAAAGAAACATGAACAAAGTGTAAATGTAAGGTAGACATCAACATATACAATCAACATACATACGCTGCATGGAATGAAAGCACGATGATGCATGAACCCTGTTAGATGATGGACGAGACGAGTTAGATCGGCGAGATAAAGTACGGTACCTACATGCGGTCTCCGAAGATGATGCATATGACAGAACATTGATCGAGCCGCTAATGCTCGAAACATACCTAGTAAAGGGGGCAATCACTACAACGAAATTAAAGAGGCAGCTCAGGATTCAGGAAGGCCAATGCAAACGCGTCGCTGGTAGCTAGTACGAGGTCCTTGTTCGGGAATTGGGATGCGCAGATTTACGTCGAGCACAGATTTCGCGACCGACAAACAGCAGCTGCGTTGTATTTTGCGGAGCGCCATAGCGCAAGTGTGTGGAAGATCTTTTCGAAGATAATGAGGCAAGGGAAGTTTTCGCGAACAGGAAGAAGGTCGTGCCAGTAAATACCGACATGTACAATACTCTCTAGCTGTTGTTCCAAAACGGTTAGCGGTACAATATCTGTCATCCAGATTGGCGTTAGGGCATTTCATGCAAAGGGGATCTGGCGACCAAGAACCGGGGCGGACCACTCAATATTTGAGTTGAAGGCAATAAAGGTCTTTTCTATACGCAATCTGAAGGAAGATACGGCATTATGGACTATCCGTGTTCTCTTTTGCTTGTATATCCGTTCAAACATGGTCATGGTCTTGAGCTGGTTTGTGTGGCACGAAATGGCTCTTCCTCCTTGATCACATTCTCGATATAAACCTCGTTGTTTCGGCTGGGTTACTCGATAGCAAGCTATGTTACATTGATGACGAAGTTTATTCATTTTCACTTACCAAACGTACTTTCTCATCGAAATTTCGCAGCTTCGATTGAAGCCTTATTCAGTAGTTCAAGGAGTCTGATGTGCTTGTTCTTGTTGAAGCATTCGAAGTTTGCGTAGCAGCAATGCATTCGATACGTTAATTTCTCTACACAGGGACTTCTCCGCTAACAAAAACGCCCGCTTGAGAACGATCACGATCACGTTTTCCGGATGAAAAACTTTCAGAAGCCAAAGCAGATGATATCCCAACAAACCATCGAATCGGAACGCGCGCTCTAGATTCGTGAATAGGCACACACTTACCCCCCCCACGAAAACAGCCTCCTCTGAACGGCTCTCAGCGAGGTTTGCTGATTCCAGCTGCGATCGGTCCCAGCCTCCACAGAGCATTGGCTGTGATCCATAAAGGAGATGGCGGAAAGGGAGAAGGGGAGGGAGGGGGGGTTAGTAGAACTGGAGTATAGTCGAATTTTTTCTGGCCCGTCACCGGGAGTTGCTTGCGGAATATAACTATTATGAAAGGACCTGTTCTGCAAACCTTACTGTGAATACATACTCCTAGATATACAGATCGAGTGTAATAGTGGAACCAACGACGCTGCCATCCGACCGCAAACAGGCAAGAAAGGCAAACGTAGAGAATGGGGGACGAATTGATGCTGGTAGTCCAACATGGATTAAATTTAAAGTTGCTTCATATACTGTAAATAGAGACTTTTTTTGCCGTCAGGCCAGACACATAATAGTTCAGGAAGCAACCATCTTCCCGCAAACGCCAACCACTTTTACTGTACCAAAATCATTGCGCCTCACGAGCCTTGCGACCGCGCACATTCCTCGTCAAACGCATAGCCTTGCTCCAAACGCTCCCACCTACCCGCTTCTGAGGCGGAGGCTGCTGCACCACCACAATCTGCTCCTCCACAGGCACCACCTGCGCCTGCCCATTCCCATCCAACGAAGGCGACAGCGTCGAGGTAGATGAGCGACCCACCGAATCCGAAGTCCTGCGCGACGAGATCAGAGCGATTTGCTCGCCCATAAGGGGTCGCTTCATCAGATCCTCGAGGCGGACGTCATAGCCTTCACCCTCCAAGAACGCGGTCAGAGAAGCGAGGCCGATGAGATCTCCACCCATTGTGTAGAAGGACGAATCTAGGCTCAAGAAAGCCGAATCTTGTTTGCTGCGGGGTAGGACCATCCTCCAGGCGCGTCGCAACGTATCTGCCATTTCAGATACGTTACGTTTTGTAAGACCGCGTAGCATTGCCTCTAGCGGAGGTGTTTCAATGCGCTGGATTTCGTCGTGTTGCTGCGTCAATGGCTTCGGGCCTAAATCGCCATATACGAACGGGATCGTGCTGTTTGGGTGGTCGTCGAAGTCTTGAGCCACGGAGCACATTAGCTCCAGCGCTTTTTCGACGAAGCTTGGGAGAATGATGCCGTCATCAACAAAACCCAAGCATATTTCCACCATATCCCCATCCTTTGGCGTAGACACCACAGTGAGATCGGCAAGTGTGTCCTGTGTACCGACGAAACCAACTTTGTATTTAGTTCGGCCCAGATGGAGAGCGACATCTTCCGCAAGGTTTTGATGCTGGACTATGCTGGAGAAATACGTCCAGTCAGGCCAGTCTGTGCAGTGCTGAACTATTTCCCGAAAGCCCAACGACTCGAATGGCATACCAGCGACCTGTTGATTTTGGATGCGGCGGAGAAGATCTAACGCTGTCCATTTGGGATCGAGCTTCATTCTGACAGGTATTATGTTCAGGCACGGCCCGACAATGCTTTCGACTCCTTCTACTGCCACATTGCGACCGCTGATTAGGTTTCCATAGACGATGTCAGACTGGCCTGTTAGCTGAGCCAGTGTGAGGGTCCATGCGGCTTTGAGGATTGTGGCCGGTGTAATGTTCTTGGAGGTAAGTGCCGGTAGTTTGATAGTCTTCTTAAGTGTTGTTGTCGTCGAGTTCGATGCGTCATATTTTGGTTGCTCGCGGTGTACAACAGCAGTCATTGATGACCCTTGGAGAAGCCCCTTCCAGTAGTCATAGTGGCCGTGATTAGCACTTCCAGTAGCCTCCGCGACGTAGCTGGAGAATGGCGGCGAAGGAAACAACTGGCTGCCTTCGTATCCTGCCCGAAAAGCCTCGATAATCTTGGGAAGACATACACCATCATACTGTGCATGTGACAGCCGTAAGATAATGCGATGGGCATTATCACCTGGCCTTCTGAGGAGGATAAACTGAATGAAAGGCTCGCCCAGTCTTGGCGAAGCATCTGGACCGTGATCTCGTAGCTGGCTGGTGTACGTGTCGAAATCCTCTTCAGTCTCGTAAACGTGAACCTGGGGCCGAAGTTCTCGAAGGACAACTTGGTAGAAACGATTTCCACATGGTATGAAGACGGTGCGTAGGATATCGAAAAGCTGTACGAGCTTGAAAGCACTCTTTCTGAGCCGCTCCAAGTCCAAGAAACCTTGACCATCAAAGGTGATGTAGTTTAACATCCACTTCGACTCTACCAGAGTGCCAGCGACAGCAAGAGCTTGAAAGTCCGTAACAGGGAATGCGTCTACAATGCCGCCACGGAAGACGCCGATTTTGGGGCATATGTAGTCTTGGATAAAAGCCTCGGCGTTTGCAGCTTTGAGAAGAGAAAAGCGGCCAAACTGGTCTTGCTCCATGATTTCAGTCATCGCGCCATTCTCTGTAACGCTAGCGGCCTGCATAACCTTCATCTGGTCCTTCCTCGCAGAGCTGACTAGAAGATGTGCCATTTCTGAGAAGACTGGAGAGTTGAAAATGTCCGCGACTGTCAGCGTCAACCCAACATCCCGGGCAGCGTGAGCCAACTCCATGGCTAGGATTGAGTCCCCTCCAAGAACGAAGAATGAGTCATCGTCGTATATCTTTCTCTCGGGTATGTCTAGAAGCGGACTCCAAAGCAATCGAAGCGTTCTCGACGTCACTTCAAACGGTCCTGCCTCAACATCTGGACCGTCCCATGTCGCTCCCCCCTGGGCGAGGGGTACTGGATCTTTCGAATGTTGTTCGGCTTCCCCACCAGGAATATCATCTAACGTACGTGTGTAGCTTATCAAGTCACCATCCCTGAACATCTGTTCGATTGTTTCACGCACACATTCCTTGACAAGGTCACGGTATGCTTGCGGCTGTAGGTTTGGCAGATCCGGAAGACCTTTAGCAACCGCTGGCGAATCTTCGGCGAGTGGAGTCTCTTTCACTTTGGCCGGCATGTCCCTGACTTGCTCCTTACTGAGCATCTCTGTGTTTTCCAAGATGCTTTGGTCTTCGACTGGTTCTGTGACAGTATTAATCTGTGAGACTGTTTGTTCTGCCTGGCCTACTATTGAGCCCAGTACATCAGCATAAGTTCGAGTTAGCTTTTCGCCTTCTTCAACCGAAACATGGGACGTCCAATGCTTGATACGAGCGCCCTCATTACCCGGGGCACTGCGTATGTTCACAGTGACAGCGTACTACAATCATAATATTAGCCGTTTTCCTGTTTCACAAGAACATGTCACTTCGGCTTACCTCAGTTGGGTCATGATCTGTGAGGGGTTCTATCTCAATAGAATCACCCTCCTTCTCTGCATCTTGTGTGGAGATCTGGTTCTGGATCGAGACAGCAGTGTTGAATAGAGACTCTCCAGAAAGGCCAAGATCATGTTGAAGTTTGGCGAGCGAGCAATGTTGATGCGGCAAACATGCAAGATAGTCGCTCTGTACGTTGCGAATGACATCTTTCAGAGTCCTTGACTGCGCAAAATCCACACGGCATACGAGCATGTTGATGAAGGCGCCTACTGCGTCTTGTATGCCATCTACCGGCGCATCTCTTCCTGCGGTGAGATTGCCAAAACAAACGTCGTTACTGGAAGTGTACTGCCTCAACACCAATGCCCAAGCAACAAGCATTACATTCGAGAGTGTAAGCTCGTTGGCTCTGCAGAATGCATGAAGCTCCGCAAAACGGTCGAATTGCAGGTATATGGCGTTCAAGCGCTTGGTTGCTCCAGGCACGGCATTCAAAATGGGTAGGTGGCAGCGTGCAATTCCATTCAAGTATTTCTTCCAGAATGTAATGTCGGCACTGTCACCGCGACTGCTTATATATCTGACGTAGTCAGAATATAACGGTTTAGGACCGTCCGGTAGGCGGTTCTCGTAAGCTAATGCTAGATCGCGTGTTATCAAAGCTCCTGATCCACCATCGATGACTGCGTGGTTCAATTCGAGCTTGAGGTAGCACTTTCCGAAGGTTGTAGTACAGATTGAAAGTTGGTGCGGTAGCATCGGCCGCCTCACGCGATTTACATCCCTCAAACTTATCTTGCCGAGCTCACTCTCGTATTGCGAGTCTTCGCAATGTACGACCTTGGCTCCACCAGCCGCGTGCTTGAGTGCCACTTGGTCAAAAGCATGACCCTTGCAAACACTGTAGACAAAGGCAGTCCTCAGAGACTGATGCCGATCGACCACTTTCTGCCACGCCCTCACAAGTCGCTGCACATCAATTCGAGCACCCTTGTGGGCTAGCTGTACCTCCGAAATCACGTAATTGATATACTGATCAGGGTTTCTGATTTGTGAGAAGAGAAGTCCCTCTTGCGTGGGCGCGCAGATGTACATATCTTCCACCTCGTCCATACTAGAAATTCCGACCTCGGGAAATGTTTCTTTGACATGTCTTTGCAGCCCGCTGTAGGTTGTGGGCAGCAAGGGGAAGTCGCTAAGGGTTGGTTCCGGACGAAGCTTCGCAAGTTGCTCGACAAGATCTTTGAGAGTGTGTTCGCATTGTGTTACCCACTGGTGGATCTCATCCTGGTGCTGCATGTTTTTGTTGTACATGAAAGAGAATTGAATCTGATCATTTGAAGCTGCCACAGAAACCTCGAATAGCGCCATTCGTGGTGCTTTCGGTCCCACATCGGCCGTCAATCTTTCGTCGTTCTCGTTCTTTGTAAGGTTGATTGGCAGAAACAAGGAGTCACTGTGTTCAGACTGATGCGAGTGCCCGGTGTAATTCAGAAGGATCTCCATTGGCATGTGATCGCTAAAGCGCCATCGGCCGTCAGGTGTCAGATAGCGGTGAGCAAAATATTCCGTTCCATTCCCAGGAAGAGAGCGTCGAAGATCCTTTGCTCGTTTTAGCACTTCCAAAGCACTGGCCGTTTCCTTACTAGCCGCCACGTTGATGGGGTAGATGGATGTAAACCACCCGGTTATCCCGGTGAGATCAATAGCTGTATCCCAGGCATCGCGTCCGTGGCTTTCGTTGAAGATCGTTGGTGTGGCTCGTTGTGGGAATAAAACTTTGAATGAATGGATTAATACCGCAAGGAAGATCTCGACTGGCTGTGTACGTAGTGCTTCATTGGACTTTCCGAAGGCCAATTGAGTGGTCGACTTGTCGAGTAAGAAACTTTCATGTCTGACGTCTGCATATGTATTTGTGCAGCCCTCCATGCCCCAGAATGCCATGTCCGCCCTTTTTATATTGAACGGCAAAATATTCTTGACGCGTGATGCATCCCTTTGGCTGGCGTGATCGTTTTGCAATGCGCACCAGACTTGAAATGATAGAGGCTTCTCGATTGTTTCGGCCTGGAAGGTAAGCAGATCCTCCAATTGTTGGAGAATGATGTTCCAAGACACGACGTCAATGACCAAATGATGCGCAACAAGTGATAGTACTTGTCCATCTCTCTCGGTATGAAAAAGCTCTACCGCCAGTAGGGGTCCATCCTCAATATTCAGGCTTGTTTGGCTGGCAGCAAGCAAGGGCACGACCTCGTTGGAACGTTCGAGTTTATGTTCGCGGAAGCGGTAAGAGTTTGAGGCGACCTGAGTGATTCGCTGCTGCCAGTCGCCTGCATGGTTTTTGAAGAATCTTGCTCTGAACATCGAATGTTGCTGGACGATAATCTCAATGGCATTTCGCAAAGTCTCAGCTTCGGTCTTACGTTTAATGCGCAGAAGCTGACTTTGGTTGAAGCGACCGTCACCAGTATGATCGCGGGATGGTCCGGCTAGTTGAAAATACAGCTTCTGGACTGGCGAAAGGTCGAACGCCTGATCCGTCTTCTCTTCTAATGATGCCACTTTGCTGATTTTCGAGGATTGACCTCTTGAATCGACCAAGTTTGCGATTTGAAAGAGCGACTTGCTCTGGAGAACCTCTTGTAGCGATAGGATGATACCAATCTTGCGACATCGAGCAATGATTGACATTGAAATCAAAGAGTCTCCACCTTGGCTCATGAAAGACTTGCCTGGATCAATCTTGTCCATAGGGTGGTTGAAGACAGAGGCCCAGACCTCCCTCAGTTGTTGTACAGTCTCTGTAATTGGTGCTGCATCATAGGCATCATCCTCGTCAGCCGTAACGTGACGGTATCCTGCTTCATCGAGATTCTCAATCCATCGCTCAACTTGCTTCCTGTCCAGCTTACCCGAGACAAGCAAAGGAATTGCCTCCACAGTCACCCAAATAGCTGGCATCATATATGCGGGTAGTTGGCTGGACATGAACTCTCGAACATCTTTCAGTAGGAGTTGCGCTTCCTTCACGCTATCTTCCCCTTGGAGAAGTATGCATTCGCGCGCTGCTGACGCTTTCGACTCAGCACATAAGTCGGACATAGAAAAGACTGCTACCAAGCGCTGTTTACACAAGCCTGTTTTTGGTAACAGAGCAACAGCATGCCGAATTTTTGGATGAAGCTCGAACTTGTGCTCAATCTCTCCAAGCTCTATTCGTTGTCCGTGCAGCTTGATCTGATTGTCTTTCCGACCGATGAAGATGATACTCCCATCTTTGTTATATTTGACCAAGTCCCCGGTGTTGTAGAGTCTTTGGGAAGTCGGCCGCTTATCACTGACTTGCATGGCCCACGCTGGGTCGTTGATGAAAGCCGCTGCTGTTTTGTCTTTATCATGAAGATATTCACGGGCGAGAATCGGGCCCTCCAAGAGAAGCTCCCCAATACAGCCCAAGGGCGCGAGGCGATCATGATTGCCAGGATCAGTAATCCATGCGTGACAGTTGGCGTGAGCAAAGCCAATATTCGATGGGTCTTTCTCTCGCGAAACCTGCGCATTCGCTACAGATATTACAGAAGCTTCTGTCGGACCGTACCCATTTACGAGGGATACGCGATCGGCCCATTTGACTACGTTCTCTTTCGACATTGCCTCGCCACCGCATACCAGGACCTTCAACGATGGGACAGCGACTGGTTCGATAAGATTTGCGACTGATGGTGTCAAAAATGCCCACGTAGCACCGAGACTATCGATAGCTGAGGCAAGGTCTGACATCTTCGCTTCGTTATCTGGCACGCAGACGCATGACCCCATCGTCAATGGCGATAGATTTTCCATGAGACCCACATCGAAGGTGACAGAGGCGAAGTTGAAGACACGGGAGCTGGGGTCCATAAGCATAGCTTTAGAGAACGCCATTGAACTCGTGCAAAACGCTTCATGCTCCACAACGACTCCTTTGGGACGGCCAGTTGAGCCAGAAGTGAAGATTACATAAGCTGTATTCTTGCTTGTCGCCTGAAGAGCCGATAAATCGCTGTGATCGGGCACATGTAGTTTTGACAGAGACTGCTCATCAATGGGGATCACCTTTTCGACTAGAGGAGCATACCGACTTTGATACTCTGGCGAGCAAAGCAATATGGTGGCCTTCGTGTCTTTTACAATTTCCGAATGACGGTCCAAAGGATGTGCTGGGTCAAGTGGAACAATCGCCCCGCCGGCCATGAGTACACCCATTTGTGCCACCAGCGCCCATCGCGATTTGTTCATGCAGAAAGGCACCAAGACCTCGAGCGAAACGCCAAGCTGCCTTAAGTGTTTGGACAGCCTCTCCGCATGATTTCTCAGATCTTGGTAGGTGAAGCTCCCATCCCAAGCACACACGGCTTGGGACTTGGGAATTCGTTCTGCTTGGTGCACGAAAAGATCATGGATACACTGGTTGACCGTAATTGGCTGATAGTCGTTCCATTGCCGGATCAGGTTCACGTCTTGCTCACTGATGATTTGCACATCACTCAATTTGACATCGCTATCTGCTGATGCCGAACAAACTCGACTCAGAACAGACTCGAGTTGGTAAAGTAACCTCTGGGCATGCCACTTGGAAATGATGTCATCATTGTAGTGAGCATCAACGTGTACGCTTGATTCACTTGCGTTGCATTCCACAACAAGTGGATAGGTGAAAAAATTAGAGCCCACACCGGTGTCCTGAGGATTCCACAGCTTCGGCTCGTCCTTGGCTTCTGCTGTCTGAATGACAAGCAGGTTTTGGAAGTCGCAAGCAATCGCTGTCTCCGTGGTGAGCCTTCGAATATGCTGCAGTCCTGCATGTTGATGTGGGATAACATCTGCGGCCATCTGGTTGATCTTTTCCAAGTATTCCATAATGGTCGAGGAAGCATTTACGTGGATCCTGGTGGGCACTGTTGTCAGAGTTGGGCCTAGCATATCAATTATCCCATCGATGGGGATATCTCGCCCTGTCATGGTCTCACCAAACACCACGTCTTCACTTCCGGTGTGCGCAGATAGCAAGATGGCCCAGGCAGCTCTGATCATCGTTGGTAAGGTAATTCCAGTACCAGTTGGCCTCTTCGGGAGTTGAATGGTGTATTGCAGAGTGTCAGTAGTAGCAGGTTGATCCGCAGCCGATGGTAAGATTTTCGGAAAATGCAAGGCCTGCAAGCCATCGAACTTGGACTGCCAGAAACGATCGCAAGCTTGGGTGTCGACGTCCGAGAGATACTTGATGAATTGCGAGTAGGAGGCTTTTGGTGGAGACGGTGGATCTTCGAAGTAGATGTCTTCGACCCTTTGAAGCATTTTTGGCATACTCCAACCGTCATAGAGAGCGTGATGAATTGACCACACAAAATATCTATTCTGGCTAGTGCTGTTGTCGACAATGGTAAATCGCATGAGTGGCCCGCCGCTATGGTCAGTAATCTGCAATGATGAGTCCGTTACATCTTCTGTGCGCTCTGCGGTATACCACTCGATCTTTTCTTGCTTAAGAATGACTTGACAGAAGGTTGACAGGCTTGTATGCACGATTCGGGTCCTCAATATTTCCATGTCCTCCATCGCTCTCTCCCATGCTGCTTTGAATTGAGCAACATCGACAGCTTCAGGAAGGTGGAATACGTTGTGAGCGATGTAAGCACCGGGCTGCTTGATAGACAGGGTAATAAGGCCCTCCTGGAGAGCGGAGCACGGGTAGGCATCCGCCAGGTCCTCCTTTTCCACGTGGCATTGTGCTACCATCTCGTCGAGCAGTTGTTCGAGAGCATCAACATTGGTAAGCAAGCCGAACGGCTTGAGCACCGTCTGATCTTCCTCTTCGAGGTAGCTACAAGCTTTCGCCATCTCGAAGAGTGTTGGCTTGCGGAAAATTTCCAGTACGCTCAACAGTATCCGATCTGTCCGAGCTGCGGCAACTAGCCTCATCGCCTGAACGCTGTCTCCGCCCAATACGAAGAAGCTGTCATCAAGAGTGACCGATGCAGGCTCTAAGTTCAACACAGTTTCCCACAGGCTTTGAAGCACCTTCTCCATTTCCGTGGTGGGAAGTCGCTTGTTATTGGAGCTTGCGAGCTTGAATGGCACTGTCTGTTCTTTCGCCATCGCTGAGACTATTTTGCATAGTCTTAGACGGTCAAGTTTCCCTGAAGGAGTCCATGGCATCTGGGAAAGGGGTACAAAGAGAGCTGGGATCATGTAGGCTGGCAATTGTCCGGCAAGGCTGGCTTTGAGATTCTTGCAAAGTGAAGTTGCCGTCTCGGACATCGGCAACAGGAGCGAGTCCACCTCCGAGGTGGCGGGTTCCGGCTGCGCCTCATTATCAGGAGAGGAAAAGAACATTGCCAATGCGCGTTGTTGACCTGAAGGCGCGACCATCTCGACAGCCGTCTGGATGTTCTCAGGTAGCTGTTGCTTCACATGGTGCTCGATCTCGCCTAGCTCGATCCGTAGACCATTAAGCTTTATCTGAGTGTCTTTCCGGGATACGTAAACAAGGTTACCATCTGATATGTAACGTACAAGATCCCCTGTCTTGTAGACAGACTTGGTGTTGTGGCTAGCAGATTCATGGTCATCGGGTCTCACCCAAGTTGGTCGAGTGACGAACGCTTGTGCAGTCTTCTCATCATTATTCAGATACCCACGCGCAACAGTGTTTCCCTCGATAACGAGCTCTCCGACGCTTCCAATGGGCACTAGTTGAGTGTGGTCTTGCGGATTCACAACCCAGCTCCGGCACCCCACTGCATGACCTATCACGGATGGTTCTTCATTCAAAATGCGACCTTTCTCATCCACTTTTATACTCGTTGTCGCAACCACAGCACATTCACTCGGCCCATACGCGTTCACAAGACTTGTCTTTCCGCACCATTTAGATATATGTTTTGCTTGCATTGCCTCTCCTCCAGTCACGAGTACCTGCAAGCTTGGAACACTCTCTGGCTTCAAGACATTCGCTACCGAGGGCGTCAACAGAGTCCAATTGACAGACATGCGGCTAATGGCGCCGGCAATATTATTCATGCGCTCTTCGTCACTTGGTATACAAATACAAGCGCCTGCCATCAACGTCGTGAGTATTTCCATCACTGAGGCATCAAAGCAAAGGTTGGAGAACTGCAAAACTCGCGAAGTTTGGCGCATGAGCATTGCAGGTGCGTGGTCAGTGGCACCCGTTGCAAACGCACGATGAGAGATGATCGTTCCTTTCGGTAAGCCAGTTGTTCCACTTGTGAAAATCAAGTATGCTGCATTGTCCGGATTCGGCGATAACATCTCACTTTCGACGGCCGGCTGAACCTGCAGATTGAGATTATCGTCAACCACGAAGGTGGTAACTTCCGCAAAGCTAGTGAATTTGTCCTGATATTTCGAAGACGTTAGGACCAATTTTGCGTTCACGTTGTCCAAAATGTACTTGATTCGGCTTTCGGGATGCGAAGGCTCCAATGGAACGAATGCTCCACCCGCATAAAGCACCCCCAGAATTGCCACGACAGCCCAGGAAGATTTTTCGAAGCAGATGGGGACGTAGGATTCAGGTCCAACCCCTAGGGCAGTGAAGCGTTTCGCAAGGCGCTTTGACAGAGACATCAGCTTCACATACGTGAGGTCTCCATCCCATGAGCATATTGCGGGTGTCGATAGAGACAGCGATTGAGATTGCTGGTAGATGACATCGTGAACACAACGGTCCACCCTAGGGAGAGGTTTCTGGTTCCACTGAGAGATCTGTTGTAGATGGCTGTCGTCACAAAATTCGATGGCTTCGATCGTTTGAGAGGGATTGTCAGGACGCGTTATAGACCACAAAACTTGACGAAAGGTGGTCGATATATTCGTAGCCTGGTTGTCGCATAGAATGTCCGTCCAGTAGTTGAATTGAACAGCGATGTCATTCTCACAAGCTTCTACGTTCACCGTCAAATCGTACTCGGATGGATCATATGCTTCAAGAATGTCAAACGATAGTTGTTGACTCGATGCGCTCTGAGTTTCCGGCCGCCTCTGGAATGTGAAAGCTGTATTGAAAAGGGACTTTCCCGAAAGCTGCAGCTCATGTTGCATGTCCCCCAGAGAAAAGGCTTGGTGAGACATGCTTTGTGCGTACTCGTCCTGAATCTGCTCGAGCGCCTTACCCACCAGTACGTCGTTACCAAGATCCATTCGACATACTAGCATAGAGATGAATAGTCCCACAGCATTCTGGATGCCGTGGAGAGGAACGTCCCGACCAGAACTAATATAACCAAAGCAGATGCTCTCATTGCCCGTATAAGCTCGTAGTACTAATGACCACACGAGCTGCAGAACGTTCGATAGCGTCACACTGTGCTGAGCACAGAAAACTTGTAGTTCAGAAAGATCTTCAAGCTTCAACTCAAGCGTTCGTAGCTCTCTATCTTCTTCCATGCTATCCGCTAGGGCAGGGAAGTAGCACGGCTCAACATTTGCCAAGTAGCGACGCCAGTAAGCGATATCTTCGTCACGAGAGGCCTGCTGAATGTGTGATATGTAATCACGATACGGTAGCGCTCTGTCGGGTTCTGCTGGCTGTTGGATGTAGTACTGGGCAAGGTCTTGGAAAATGATTGGTATGGAGGTACCGTCACAGATGGCGTGACTCAATTCAAGTTTGCAGAAAGTGCGCCCGCCGTTTGTCTCGCAGATTGTCAGTTGATGATGAGGTCGAAGCTCGACAAAACTTATTGGCTCCTGATTTCTCAAAATTTCCAATGCATTTGCTGCATCACAAGGCAGAAAGACTATCCTAGGCGACGTTCTTTTGAGGACTGCTTGATCCCTGAGACCCTCATCCGACAGACTTTCTATGAAGACTGTTCTGAGTGTTGAATGCTTTTGTACGACCATTTGCCACGCGCGCGCAAGTCGTTTCGCGTCGACAGAAGTAGCCGAGTCAACGAAACTGACTGCAAAGATCGACTGATACATGTATTGTCCAGTGTTCTTGATCTGACTAAGCAGAAGACCCTGCTGCATGGGCGAGCAGCCATAGATATCTTCGAGATCATCTATAGAGGTAATGCCCATTGAAGGAAGTCTGGTCTGAAGTGTCTCAATAGTGTTGTAGGCCAGTGGTAGAAGCGGGAAGTTGCTCAGCGTCGACTGAGCCTCTAACTCGAGCAACCGCTCGGAAGAAAGTCGTAGAGCCTTCTCGAGCTCAGTAACCCAGAGCTGGATACCCTGTTGCCGTTGGATCTCCCGACTATATGCGAAAGAAACATTCAATCTATCTTTAGATATCACCGCCGAGACTTCAAATAGCGCAAATCGAGGAACAGAGGCGCCAATGTCTGAGTCAGTTGAAAGGTCATCGAGTGGCTGAAGCATTGAGCCTGTCTTTTTGAATTGCTGCTCCTGACCCAAATAGTTGAAGGCTACTTCCATTGGCCAATGGGAAGCGGATACCTTTTCTCCCTCTTCCGTCAACATTCGATGCGCAAAGTACTGGCGGCCCTTGTCTCTGCTGCGGCTTCTTTGATCCTTGACCCAGCGAATTATATTGGCGATATCCATGTCTGGGATAGCTTCCGCCGGGAGGGATACTGGGCTGATTGTCGTAAACCATCCAACTGTATGTGTCAAGTCATACTTCGAATCCCAAGGCTCACGGCCATGAGCTTCGTTGAAAATTGCGGGTGGAGAGTCCCTGTCCGGAAAAGCGCGGCAGAAGGCATAAAGAATAGATCCAAGCAATACATCAATCAATTCTGTCTTGAGTGGATGTTGACAGGGGCCAAGTAGCCGTTTCGTGGTCTCTGTATCGATTTCGAAATCTACGTTTTGGACGGCGCCATACACATTCGGTTTTCCCAACATACCCCAGTAGGAGTAGTCGGCAACGGGCGTTTTGTTATTCATGTGGACGTCTTTCGAAGGCCCTGATAGCGCATGTTCACTCTGGAGACGGCTCCAGATCTGGAAAGGAAGTGACGGCTGTGTCATAAGTTGCCCGGAAACGAGCAGAGCCTCAAGGTCCTCCAACACTATGCCCCATGAGACAATGTCGATGACAAGATGATGCGCAACGATTGAAAGGACTTGTGAATTGTTTTCACCAAATTCAAAGAGGTCAGCTGCAAATATTGGTCCACTTTGAACATGAAGGCTTTTTTGACTCGCCTCTACTGACGATCTGATTTCTTCAGACGAGAAGTTGCCGGAATGCGCTTTAAACCGGTAAGAGTTTGAGGTTCCTCTGTCAAGTTTTTGCACCCATTGGCCGGTACTGTCTTTCTCGAAGCGTGCTCGCAACATTGAATGAGTATTGACCAGCCCCTCGACAGCAGCAGATATCTTGTAAGAGCTTTGTCTTTTGGTCACTTTCATCACAATGCTCTGGTTGAAGTGATGAACATGATCTCCCACCCAATCGAAAAACAATCGCTGCATTGGAGATAAGCCAAAGGGTCTGTCGTATTCCTCGTCTGCGTATTGCGTGTTTTGTGGCAACGTAACTTGCGAAGCCAAATGCGAGATTGACTGACAGCGAATGATGTTCTGAACAGTGATTCCAAGGCCTTCAGACCGGCACAGCGATGCAGCCTGCAAAGCCGAGATGGAGTCGCCGCCAAGGTAGAGAAAATTCTTGTCTATCCCAATCTGCTCTGGGGGTAGACGTAGAACCTTCGACCAAACCATCTGGAGTCGTTGCTCGACTTCTGAGCCTTGGACGTCGGTGTCTTCAGTCTGCGTTCCCGAAAGCTCACGGAAGATGTCTTCAGGCATGTCCTCAACCCATCCTGTTACTTTTTTGCGGTCCAGCTTTCCGCTTGCGAGTAGGGGAATATTCTGCAAAGAAACCCAATTAGACGGGACCATGTAAGGCGGCAGACGACTAGATAGATATTCCCGGACACCTCGAACAAGTGACGCAGCATCATTGCGAGCGATTATTTGAAGTCCACTGTGCGCGACAGATGACTGTATCCTCTCCTTGAAGGAGAGAACCGCTACCAATTTCTTCTCGTAGGAACCGGATGAGGGGATGACGGCTAAACCATGTTGAATCGTGGCTACTTGACCCAAATGATGCTCAACTTCGCCGAGTTCCAACCTCTGGCCGTGGAGCTTAGTTTGATTGTCTTTCCGGCCAAGGTATATTAGAGAACCGTCTTCAGCATATTTAACAAGGTCCCCTGTTTTATAGACCAGACCACCCATCAGATCTTGAGAGGGGTTGAATTCTTTCATCCATTTAGGATGACAAATGAATGACTGTGAAGTCTTTTCTGGTTCCTTGAGATAGCCACGGGCCAGGATAGGGCCTTCAACCAACAGCTCTCCAGTTGCGCCAACAGGCACCAGCTCATCATGATCGTATCGATCGACAATATAGCAACGACACCCAACTCCCCGTCCTATATTTGAAGGCTTCGATGTCGAGGAGACGTGCTTGTTCACAGTAGCCACTACCGCACACTCACTTGGACCGTAGGCGTTGATGAGATGCGTCTTATCGGCCCAGGTGGAAAGTAAGTTTTGAGACATAGCCTCACCACCCAGAACCAAGGTTTCCAGGCCGGGAACTTGTGATGGCGAGATCATCTGAGCGAATGAGGGTGTCAGAAGAGTCCAATTGACATTCATCTCGTTTATTGCCTTCGCTATGTCGTTGAGTCGTGTCTCTTCGTCAGGCACGCATACACAGGCACCTATTATCAGCGTGGAGAAGATCTCCACGACAGAAGCGTCGAAAGTGTAGGATGAAAACTGAAGCACCCGTGATGTTGATTGCATACGCATCGCTGGACCATGCGCGGCTGCTCCAGTAACAAAAGCTGCATGAGGGACCAAAGTACCCTTGGGCTTCCCTGTTGAGCCACTGGTGAATACAATGTAGGCAACATCGCTGCTCGCATAGGTCGGAAGTGGAAATGCTATTCTAGGGCCATCGGCGATCGTTTTAAGGTCAATGATAAGGGTTTCAGTGCCTAGGGATTTGCAGACTCGTTCGTACTTTGGTGAGCTAACAATAAACGCTGCATCCACATCACGCACAATGCTCTGCAGGCGTGGCTGTGGGGATTCGCCATCAATTGCCACGAAGCCCGCCCCAACCTTCAAAACTGCAAGCATGACGACAATTGTCAATGCAGATTTCTCGAAGCAGATCGGTACGTACGATTGATGGCCGATGCCAATCTCAAGTAGTTGGCGGGCGAAAGAAGTGGCCAAAGTGTCCAGCTCCTGGTACGTAAGTTGCGCATCCCATGAACAGACAGCAGGGGTAGACAGAGGGAGAACATTGGCTTTGTCCTGTATGATTTCATGGATGCATCTGTCAAACGAGATTGGTGGTATGCTATTCCACCGCTGTATGGAGGTTCGATCTTCAGGGTGTATCATACGCATATCGCCCAGTGTTGAAGATCCTCCATCCGTTGTGTTTAGTCGCATCAGAGCACACTCAAAATAGCGGATCAGTCTTTGGAGATGCCATTCAGGAATAACTTCGGGGTCGTAATGAGCATTCATTCGAACCTCCGAGGTGCCGACATCGAAAGAGACTGTAAGCGCGTAGGTGAAAAAGTCATCGGTTCCGAGCGTCTCACTTTCTCCAGATTTCCAGAAGTTGCTATTAGAGTCTAGGGCGGCGCTGTTGATAGCTATTAGGTTCTGAAAATCGCAAGCTTTTGCAGTATCCGAGTTGATGCGCTTGATGCGTTGAAGGCCCTGATGCTGATATGGTAGAGCGTCCGAGAATTCATCTTGTTGAACCTTTAGATAATCTGCGACCGTGAGCTCGCGTTTGGTTTGAATGCGCACTGGAATCGTCGCAAAAGCTGGCCCAATCATGTCAGCGATGCCTGAGACCGGAGCGTCGCGGCCAGTCACTGTTTCAGCAAATACGACGTCATCTGAATTGGAATATGCTGAGATGGTCATACCCCACGCCGCACGGATCAGCGATGGCATGGTAATCTCTACCCCTAGCCTGCGAGCAATTGAAGTTTTGTGGGAGATCATTCCTGTTACTCGTGGCTCATAGTTCGGCTTCGGTAACATGGGGAATTGTGGTGACGTCGTGCCTCCCAATTTCGATTGCCAGAAGCTTTCGGATTCAGTGGCATTCACGCTCGAAAGATATCGAATAAAGTTGGAATATGACGTCTTCGTTGTCGCATTCGTCGGCTCAGAGCCCTCGTAGCAGGCTTGAACCCTGCTTAAAACAAGCTCTATTGACCATCCGTCGTAAAGAGCATGATGGATGGTCCACATGAAGAGGGCGTCACCTTGGTTCTGTTTGACAATCGAATAGCTGGTCAAGCAGCCCCCGTTGTAAGCTGGCTTAATTCTCTCCGAAGCAGACGTCTCTTCTAGATCATCTCGCTCCAGCCAATCTATTGGCTTATCGACAACCACTTGAAGAAAGCCTAGAGAATCGCTGTAAACGATGCGTGTTCGTAAGATGTCTTCTGCCGCAACAACAGCCTCCCAAGCTTCTTTAAACCTATCAAGGTCGATAGAAGACAAAGAGTACAAGTTTTGAGCAACGTAGGCTCCGGGCTGTTTGGTACTCAGCGCAATCAATCCCTCTTGAATAGAGGTACAGGGGTAGATGTCTTTAATGTCGTTTTCGTCAACCTTGGAAAGACGTGCAATTTCATTGATGATCCGGCTGGAGGGAACCGTTGTTGGGAGGAGCTCAAATGGTTGAGGGCCAGGCTGTACGCACCCGGGGTCAAGCGTGTCTGAAAGAGTGGCATTCTTACACATCTCCGATAGCGTCGCATTACGAAAGATGTTTCCAACAGTGAGGCGAATTCCTTGGGACCTTGCCGCGGTAACGAGGCAAATTGCTGCGATTGAATCTCCACCCATTCGAAAAAATTGTGCATCCATGCCTATGGAGCCCGCCTCAAGGTTGAGTACAGACTCCCACAAGCTTGCCAACGTCCTTTCAAAGTCGGTCGATGGTTCTCGTCCGCTGCTACCAGCGAGCCTGAACATTGCCATCTGACTTTCTGTCAACGATTTCGCGACGCTGTGCAACTGCTTCCTATCAAGTTTTCCCGAGCTTGTAAGTGGTAACCTCGCTAAGGGAATGAACATCGAAGGCACCATATGTTTCGGTAGAGCCTTTGTTAAAGACCCCTCCAATTTCTTGAAGGTAGTCAGGAGCATAGCTGACACCGGCAGCAGACCGCTTTTGGGGACGGTCGCAGAGACATTATCATCCACTTGTGGGCAGGCAAAGAGCGCAAGGGCTTTGAGGCTTCCCTTGCTGTTCCCACGCGTGATCAATTCAACAGCAAAAGGCCAATCGGCTTCGAGGTGGTCTCGAACGTGAAATTCAATCTCACCCAATTCGATCCGCTGGCCGTGTAACTTGACTTGCTGATCTTTACGACCGATATAAGAGATCGTGCCGTCAGAGTTGTATCGTACAAGATCGCCGGTTTTGTACATGCGTCGTGGGCCACGGCTCTGGTCGATCTTGAAAGTCGGTTCCTGTGCCCATGCCGGATCTTCAATGAAGACTTCGGATGTCTTCTCCTTGTTGTTAAGATAACCCCTAGCAAGGATTGGACCTTCTATCAGTAACTCTCCCTCGCAACCTATTGCCAGGAGGCGATCATGGTCCAATGGATCGACAATCCATGATACACTTCCCACTGAGCGTCCGATGCTAGAGGGTTCACTTGACTTGTGAATGTCTGTTCTGTGCATTGAATTGATGGAACATTCAGAGGGGCCATATTGATTGTGGATTTGTACTGCGTCTCCCCATACTTCGAGCACCGTCTTTGTTAGAGCCTCTCCTCCTAAACCTAGCCCCTTGATCGTCGGCATTTCGACCGGATTCAGATACGTTGCAACAGTTGGCGTCAAGTCCATAAAATTTGCCTCAAGCCTTGATATGGCACCAGCAAGATCGTTCATACGATCATGATCAGAAGGCACGCAGACAACACCGCCGCGCATGAGCGTCGTAAATATCTCTTCCAGGCTATTATCAAATGTGTAGCTCGAGAATTGTAGGAACCTTGAGTTTGAGTTGATACCCAAAGCTGACCCATGGGCATTAGCGCTTGTTACGAGAGCTTTATGCTCGAGGACGACCCCTTTGGGTTTCCCAGTGCTACCACTTGTGTATATGACGCAGCATGGATTATGCGGCTGTGCTGATACAGACAGATGACCTTGCAGCGGCTGCAGCTTATCAAGGAAAACTTGGTCAACGGAGACGACTTGGAGGCCCATTCCATCAAACATGGCATTGTAACACGACGAAGTCAAGATCACTCGTGCCCGGGTATCTCTGACGCGCATCTCGAGCGCCGCCATGGGATGCATAGGGTCCAGGGACACGAAAGCGCCTCCGGCTTGCAGAACGCCAAGCATGCCGATGATCGTAAAAGCGGACTTCTCAAAGCAGAGACATACATATGATTCAGCACCCACGCCCAAAAGCCTTAGATATCCCGCAAGTCTTCCTGAAAAGACATCGAGCTCGGTATAAGTAAGCTTCGCGTCCCAGGCCTCAATAGCTGCTGCTTCAGGATGGAGGGCGGTTTGTTCACCAACAACCTCGTGAACGCATTTGTCTATGACGTTTGGCATGTGACTGTTCCAGCTCGATATGCGTTGTCGGTCTGGCTCGCTCATGGTGTTCAAGTGCCCAGTCTTCATCTCTGATAACTCAAGGATGTTTTTCAGTGCCTCGAGGAAGGTGTTCGCCACGTTCTCGGCGTGTCCGTCCGACAGACAGTCGGTCCAGTAGTCTAGATCAATAGCAGCGCTCTCTTCGGAGACCTCGATATTGATTGAGACGCTGTATTCTGTAGGATCATAGTAAGGGGAACATTCATTGAATGAGATCGCGTGGTGTTCGCCTGCGGTTGCAAGGGGAAGTTTTCGGTAAGATAAGGACGTATTGAAGAGCGAAGTTCCGGAAAGCTTTAGGGTATGCAGAACTTCTGATAATGCGGTTTGTCGGTAGGCCTGAGCGTCGGAGAGATCCGTTTGAATCTGCTGCATGATCGCAATGAGCGGTGTCTCTGGAGTAAACAAGACTCGGCAAACAACCATGTTGACAAGGTATCCCACAAGGTTTTCGACGTCTTCTATCGACGGATCCCTTGTAGACATCAAGTACCCATAGCAGACTTCTTTTGAGCCAGTATAGCATTGAAGTGTTAACGCCCATGCTGTATGGAAGACGTTGGCCATTGTCACGCCATGCAGGTTGCAGAAATTTTGAATCTCCGTAAGCTCGTTCAAATTGAGATGCTTCGAATGCAACTCCCGGTCAACACAAGTCGCATCGTTGAGCACCGGAAAAGAAGTGGGCTCCACCTCGGCGAGGTATGACTTCCAATACCCGATGCCTGCTTGGAGCTGCTGGCTTTGTAGGAATGCAATATAATTGCTGTAAAGGGGCCCAGTTTTGGGCAACGTTCGACCTTCGTAAAGAGACACTAGCTCTTGGAAGATGATCGACATTGAAGCTCCATCTATGATGGTATGATCGATTTCTAATTTGCAGAACACTTGATGCGTTGATGTTTCGCAAAGGGTGAGCCGATGTGGTGGAGCTTGGTCGTTGGGTTCCATGGATGGCTGGGAGGCAAGTGCTTGAGTGGCGTCCTCGTCGGTCATGCATTTCAGGCGTACAATGTTTGCTTCTACAGTCTTCAATACAACCTGATCGTAGAGCGCATCATCTGGACTTAGACTGTCAACGAAGATTGTCCGCAGTGAAGCGTGCCGGTCGACTATCCTTTGCCATGCATCTGCGATTCTGCCGCTGTCAACCCGAGTATTGTCTCTCGAGTCGATCTTGTAGACGCTCTCGACCGCATAAAATGCTGCGTCCTTCTGCTTGCTTATCAGTAGTCCCTGCTGTATCTGTGAGCATCTGTAAATATCTTCAACATACCTGACATCTGATATTCCAATTCGAGGTAGCCTGTCTTTAATTAGCAACTCAAGACTATCGTAAGTCATTGAAACCAGCGGATAGTCGCTCAACGTGGGCTGATAGGCCATCTGGGCGAGTTTTGGTGGCAATGAGAGTAGAGTCTCTCGACATGCGGATATCCATGTCATGATCTTTTCCTGGTGTCTCATATGCCGATTGAAGGTAAATGAAAAACGGAGTCTACCTTGTGCAATAACGGCGGAGATTTCAAATAAGCCAAAGCGAGGGGTGTCGTGACCGACATCTGCTTTGCCGCCTGCACCTCGAGCTTCCCCTGCCATTTCCTCAACTGGGAGAAGCAGAGCATCTTCGCGTTCCAGTTGCTGGTAAATTCCAAGGTAGTTGAATGCAATCTCGAGAGGCCAATGGCTGCCAAACTTTTTAGATCCTTTGGACGTGAGCATTCGACTGGAGAAGTAATGTCTTCCATTAGCTGGTACGGTACGGCGGTAATCCTTCACGCGGCGTAACGTATCAACAAAATCTCCCGAGGCTGAGTAAGGAACGTGTATCGGATACATGGTGGTAAACCAACCAACGGTCCGGGACAGGTCAATAGATCCATCCCACACCTCGCGCCCATGACCTTCGTTGAAGATTGTCGGCGGTCCTCGGTCAGTGAAGGTTTGCGAGAATGAATACATCATTGCGGCGATTAATACATCGACCGTTTCAGTCCCCAGAGCTTCATGACACTTCGACGTTATTAGAGCGGTAATGGGGACCTCTAGCTCAAATCCTTCGCTGTCGACATCTCCGTACGAATTCGCCAGGTCTTCCATTCCCCAATACGCGTAGCCCTGTATTGGTATATCACTGACTGGCAGGACCGTGTTGAGTGCAAGCCGATGAGAATGCTCCACCTGCATTTTGCACCAAGCTTGAAAGGAGAGAGAAGATTCCACATCTGACATCGCCTTTGGATTCGTGAGGAGCTCTTCCATATCTTGAAGAATCAATCGCCATGATACGAGATCGATCACTAGATGATGACCAGTCATGAAAAGGAGTTGACTGTCGCCTTCAACATTGAAAAGGTCAACTGCAAAGAGCGGGCCATTCACTGGATCAAGCGAGGCTTGGCTCTGCGACATGATAGGTTCAGCATGTTTCCTTGAACAGCAATCATGCACATGAAAGGAGTATGAGCCTGCTATGTCCGTAGTGATCCGTTGTTTCCAATCATCATCAAAGGTAGACAGACGAAACCTTGCTCGTAGCATTGAATGACGGCCCACGATTGCTTTGGTCGACTGGTGTAACACCGTAGGTGAAATCGTCTTTGTCAAACTCACGAAAACACTTTGGTTGAAGTGTCCTTTCCCACGATTTGGAAGTTCGAAATACAAGCTTTGAATTGGCGAAAGGTCAAAATCCTCTTCGATTCTCTCGACCTCTTTGGCGTTGTGACCCACTTTTTGAGTAAAGCTTGCGAGATGAGTTATGGACTTGGCACGAAGGATGTTCTGGACCGTGATGCCAATGCCTTTCTTTTTACACTGATTTTGCACCATCATTGCAGATATTGAATCCCCTCCCAGACTCAAGAACGACTGTTCTAGGCCAATCTGTGTGGGTCGTAGATTAAGGACATGGCTCCATATCGCTCTTAATTGGGTTTCCAGCTCAGAGGCTGGCTTCCCACCAGAGTCTTTGCCTCGAACCCATTGAGAATAGCACTCCTCGCTCATATTCTGAACTCGATTCAGGATGGCTTTTCGGTCAAGCTTGCCGGATCTAAGGAGTGGTATAGACTGTACTACAAGCCAAATGGATGGAAGCATGAAGGCAGGCAGCTGATTTGAAAGTCTATCACGAGCAACAGCAACGACTGGCTGGGCTTTGTCTTGGTCCATTTTTTCGACCAAGTGGACATCTACAGCGCCCTTTAGGCAGTTTACAGCTGACGCACTCTGTAAAGAGATCACTGCCACAAGGCGATGCTTACAAAATCCTTCTTTAGGCATAATGACCATCGACTGGTGGATAGCAGGATCTTCTCCGAGGTGATGCTCTATCTCGCCGAGCTCAATCCTTTGCCCGTGAAGTTTCACTTGTGTATCCTTGCGTCCAAGGAAGTAAAGCATGCCAGTTGAAGTGTGATACCTGACAAGGTCGCCAGTTTTGTACATTCGCCGTTTGAAGTTACGACTGTGGCCTGTAATAGCCCAAGCAGGATCTTCAATAAACGAAGCGCGTGTTCGCTCTGGATCATTGAGATAACCGCGCGCTAGAGTAGGACCTTCTATTACGAGTTCTGCTGCGCACCCGGGAGGAACCAGTCTATCATGGTTATCTGGGTCTACAAGCCAACACCGCACACCAATGCCGCGGCCAATCAGGGTAGGTTCTTTGTTCAAGGTGATGTTGGAATTTGTGGTCGCGGCAACCGCGCATTCAGCCGGACCATAAGCATTCAGGAGCTTGATGGTAGACCATGTCGCTATGTTTTCCTGACTCATGACTTCCCCAACCAAAAGTAGAGTTTTCAGTCCAGGTACAGTAGATGGAGTGAGGAAATTGGCAACGGAAGGTGTGAGCACAGCCCAATCGACACGCAGTTGGTCGGCAGCGGTAGGAAGGTTGTTGAGGCGCGAGTCCTCACTGGGGACGCACACAGTAGCTCCGATCATGAGTGGGGTAAGGGTCTCGATGATGGATGCATCAAATACATAGGATGAATACTGCAGGACACGTGATCTCGAATTCATCCAGAGAGCCGGTGCATGAGCCTTGGCAGCCGAGCAATAAGCGCGGTGTTCAATCACGATGCCTTTAGGCTCTCCGGTCGAGCCAGATGTCCACAAGACGTAGGCAACGTTTGACGGGGTAGCTCGGGAAACTCTGTCGCTTGGAAAATCATCCGATAGGCCCCTCATTGTTTCAGCGTCAATTGGCATGATGTAATTGGTAACAGATGTCAATTTTTGATAGTGTTTTCGCGAACATAGCAAAGTTTTAGCTGTAAGCTTTCGAGTAAGGTTTTCGAGACGAGCATTCGGCTGTGTCGCATCCAGAGGGCAGAAGCCTGCGCCTGCTTCCATGACAGCCAGCATTGCGACTGTCGACCAGATGGACTTTTCAAAGCAAAGAGGCACGAGATCCTCCGGACCTACCCCCGCCTTCACAAGGCTTTGCGCCAAGCACCGGACATACTTCCACAGTGCGCGATACGTCAGCGTTCCGTCCCACGCGCACACTGCCTCATCTTCAGGGCGCTCGAGAACCTGTTCGTAGATCACATCATGTACGCAATTGGCGACCTGTTCATCCGGATCCTGACCATAAGCCCATATCTGCCTTTTCTGACGTTCATTGAGATAATCCAAGTCTGCCAGTGGTATCCGCGGCGAGACGGCAAGTGTGGTTAGGAGATGGTCGACGGTGTTTGCAAGACTCTCGAGATAGCCTTGTGACACATCGCAGCTTTGCGACTTCAATGTGAGCCTTAGGTCGCGATGTGCAAGAGTTGCAAGGAGCCAAATCTCCCCCTACCGTTCATGTCAGCCTGTTCTGGGTCAAACTATCATAGGGATAAGCGTTCACGTACCTTGGTCCCCGAGGAATCAATGACTTGGCCATCGGGAGAGCCGACTTCTTGAACCCATAGAGTTGTATTAGAATCACTTGAGCCAGAGGCGGAATGTGCATTCGAGCTTGCTGTAGGTGGACGAGGTCGCCTTAGCTCCAAGGGTTCTTTGTTGCCTTGTCTGGCTCTCTCAATGTACGTCGAGAGGCTTTCCTGCTCATGAAATGCCATTCGAACAGCCGAGGAACGTTCGCCATCGCTATTGGTTTGTCGAAACTGGAAAAATATATCATCCTGGCCTGTATAGCAGCGTAAAAGAAGCCCCCAGGCGGTACATAGGATGTCATTCAAATTTGCTTTATCTCTGTCTTGCGCGCAAAGCTCTTGGAGCGTCCCGGCATGTTGGAGCTCCACTTCGGCCGCAATTATCCGACTTTCAAAGTTGCGTTCTCCGTCCAGGAGAGGAAGCTTGCAAGTCACAGCTTCGGTGTGGGACATGGTAGCGCGATTAGATCCTTCCTGTTCCTGGCTTGCGATCATGTTTTGGGGCATTATGAGGGCGATTCAGAATCCGCCGATGGATTCGAATGGGGAAATCAAGACGGTGTAATGAAGGTCTGCAGGGTTGTCAAGAGAAACCAAGGGAAAGCAGTAATGACTGAGCTTCAGTAAACATTACTCCCACTCCAGTCGCTTGGAACGGAAATTTACAGCTGCTGAAAATAGGCTATTCGCTGACCACCCCGTCATAGAGAGATTACCATCACAACGCCACACGCCACACGACTTGACTAGAAGAGAGTAGGTTGTCATGCGTGCAAGGTTTCTGCAGAGAAGCCCCATCTTTCCGCCATGATCATGGGAGTCAAGTCAACCTACGAGTACGGACTGTTCCTTTGGAAAGGATCAGGGCAGGAAAGAGGGAAAGTCAATAATGACAGGGCCATTTGTCCAGCTGGTTTCTCTACTACCCCACGGCTTGCCAAACGTGGTGCGACATCCGACCGGCATGTAGCGCCGTCGAGTCATGTTTGCGGACAGCCACCTCAGGACTCAGCAAAGACGAAGCTGGTGTCGATGTCGTCTTCGCTACACGCGTCGGGGCGCTCTTGGGCTAGCGCCCACCAACAGTCCAATTCAGTCATCAGGAAGGAATCCTGGACCCCGAATGGCGTAGCTGGCGTCTTGGTTGGTTACATTGGGGAATCATGAGCTGGTTCATCTCCCTTATACTAATAGTCTAGGTGCTTGGATCGGCTGTCAGATTCTGTGGCGGCAGGTTCCAGAGGCCTTAGTGACGAATGGCAGGCGACCAAACTCCGGGGCGCCATACGTAGCACCGCTTTGGCAGGTCGAATCGAGATTTCCATCGGCAGAGCATGTTGCAGCCGTGTGGGGAAAGATCGTGGAATGGCGGGGGGGGGGGCAGGGGTAGGGGTAGGCGACTTACTGCTAGGGGCAGGGGTAGGCGAGTTTCTTGGCTTGGTAAGGTAGATACATGATACACGATGCCTGATGCATGCATACCCCGTAGAATACTGGGTACCGCGTAACTGGATGAGCGGGTTCGAAACTTGCTGCGAGTCGGACCCTTTGGTCTTGCCATGCGATCAGCGTTTGATGCGAATTATCTTATTGTTGGAGCGAGCAAAAAGGGTTAGGGTGTGGTTCAAATAAACTCCTCTAGGAAGGCGGGGCGAGGAAGGGAAGGGAAGGGAGGGAAGGGAGGGAAGGGGAGAGGATCAGAGGGGGGCGGGCTGTCCACCGGCCGCTAGGCTTTATAGAGCTTTTCTAGAAAGCGCCAGCCCTTTCTAGGAAAAGCCCACGGATATCGCCTAGCGTCCTTGCGCCAAGCAAGGAAATCTCTGTTTTCCCAGTGAGTACTCTATACCCGAGTACGATGTGGTCCTCCACATACAACACGTCAACCCTTCAATCTATCAACAGCCTCTCTTCTCCCTCTCTCTCTCTCTCTCTCTATCTCTCTCTTTAATCTCTTTTTCCTGCTAAAGAACGGTGAATCCCGAATACCTATTACAGCGCATAGAGTTTGCCGGCCCCACACTTGGTCTCTACATGGAACACAGGGTTCTTGAGCTTCTTCAGGAACTCTGCCGCACCTATGGCAAAATGTAACCTCAAAATACTACCCAGTAGTACTGGCTGCAGCTGCATGCATATTCCGATCGAGCAAGCATATAACGGTCGGGCATTGGGCGAGCACGCCATCCCCTACCTAGGCTAAGGCTGAGTTTTTAAATAATACTCCATCGAAAATCTTGGAAATTCTTGCAGCGCGAAGCATCAACTATGGACTATAAACCTATACACGCCACCGGCGCCACGACTTGAATCTCGGTTCCAAACAGCGAAGGCTTTGCGTCAGCGGCTGTAGAATGTGACCCAAGTAATGCAGCAATGGCTTCTAGAGCGCGGACCAACGTCATGTCTGGGGCCCTTACGTGGCATAAACAGCCATGAAGATGCGCATCTTGTCCAAAATTAAACACCACGCTTGTTCCAATGGGTTGGCCCCACCTAGTGACCCTGTTGATGCTTTGTTGCTGGAAGATGTGCCGCGCTGCCATTCTGGTGGGATTTTCCTGGAGCCCAGAAATCTTCAGATAACTTTCGACTCTCCTGCGCAGACGACGTCTGTGCGTTGCAATCCAGGTCGTCTTCTTAAGAAAGCAATCCAGCTGAGCAGGAGAAAATGGCGTCCGCATCGTGTAAGCTCGTTGATAATACCTTCGGTCCCTACGCAGGAGGCTGCCGCGGCGGCTTTGATTTCACGTTGTTGTTCGAGGAAGGCATTCTATCAATACTACCGCTTGCTTTGCTTCTTATCATCATACCTTTTCGCATCTCGTATCTCGTTCCAAGGACCATTAAAGTCGACAGCAGCCTTTTGTTACCTACTAAGCTGGTATGTGGCTTCATGTCCAATTCTCCATCTTCATGGAGCTGACGCGTAACTCGTGCAGATAACATACGCAATATACGGAGCAATCCAAGTCGCACTCATCCCTCTATGGTCGGAGCCAAAAGCTATCAAAACCAGGGCATCGCTTCCGAATGCTGTCATTAGCCTTGTGGGTGCCCTTGCACTTGGGGCCCTTTCCCTCGTAGAGCACCAGCGGACGATTCGGCCCTCCCTAATTCTAAATTTCTTTTTATCTATAACCCTCATTTTCGACGCCGCTCGAGTTAGAACGCTTTGGCTGCAAGGGTACAATGACACCATTGCGGCTGTCTCTACCACTTCCCTTGCCATCAAACTCGTCCTGCTCGTGGTAGAGGCAGTTGGGAAACACGGTATTCTACACGTGGAATGGAGAACAACTTCGCCCGAGGCTACTAGCGGACTTTTTGGCAAGGCTTTCTTCGGCTGGCTCAATCCCCTTTTTCGGACCGGCTTCTCCAGATCTTTATCTGTGGAAGACTTGTTAGCACTGGACAAGCACCTGACAACCGACTATCTCTATCACAGGCTGCATGGGGCATGGGGGAGCCTTATCAACAAAACTCCTCGATCGCTCCTCCTGCTGTATTTCAGCAAGTTGAGATGGCATCTTCTCTCCGTGGTCCCTCCGCGGATAGCGCTTATCGCTTTCACTTTCTGCCAACCATTCTTGGTTCAACGTGCCATAAGTTTCTCCCAACAGCCCGTGACCGAAGGCTCCACCAACGTGGGGTATGGATTGATCGGCGCATACTTTCTGGTATACTGTGGGATCGCCATTACGAGCGGCCAATACCAGCATTTGACATATCGTGCGATAACCATGGCCAGAGGAGGGCTTATTTCGATGATGTTCGCAAAAACGTCGACCTTAAAGGCTAATGCTGTCGATCCTGCCACATCATTGACTCTCATGAGTGCCGACATCGAAAGAATTACAAATGGCTGGCAAACAATGCATGAGATCTGGGCGAATCTGATCGAGGTGACCCTTGCAATTTACCTACTTGAGCGCCAGCTTGGCGCAGCCTGTGCGATTCCCCTTGCCGTCGCCATATGTAAGTCTATCTCTCAATATCTGAACACGAGGCACAGTTACGCCCTGCCGTCAAAATCGAAGATCTACAACAACCTGACTAATCATTATTTCGTGGTTTGCAGTTTCATTCTTAGCTTCGGTCTTCGTCCTGAACTTGGTGGTACAAAGGCAAGCCCTTTGGCTCGAGGCGATTGAAAGACGAATCAGCGCTACGACGAAGATGTTGGGCTCGATGAAGCGCATCAAGATGTGTGGCTTGACAGAGATTCTCTTTGAGAGCCTGCACGACTTGAGGCGTCGAGAGTTGCAAATCTCAAAAGGTTTCCGGAGATTGCTCATCGGGAGCATGTTCTTTGCTTACACCACTCCCGTCATCGCCCCGGTGCTGACCTTTGCTGTCTTTTCGATTTTGGCTCTCAGGAGCGGGGGCAAGAGTACTCTGGATACCAGCAAAGCCTTCACGTCGCTATCGCTGTTCGCACTTCTCGCTGATCCTTTGGCGTCGCTGATTATGGCCTTGACAGCTTTTGCCGGCTCCCTAGGCTGTTTCGACCGCATTCAAGCATTTTTGGAAACGACTGAACATACGGACAAGAGGCTCAAGGCTTTCCAGTCTGACTCTGACTCTGACACGGTTCAGGGTTCTCATGGGACCAACGGCAGCCCAAGTGAGAGCCTCACCTGGACCCCAAAGTCTATTACGACTCCCATAACAGAGAAGTCAGTCTTTCCCTTTTCTAAGACAGATGTTGATGCCATGTGCGTAGAAAACGGAAGCTTCGGCTGGGACCCTGAAAAACAAGCCTTGGTCTCTTCAATACAGCTCAAGATTCCTCGAGGAAAACTGACAATGATTGTGGGCCCTGTCGGCTGTGGGAAAACGATATTGCTCAAATCGCTCCTGGGCGAGGTCCCTGCCCTGTCGGGATCAGTCAAGCTTTCTGCTGGTGGTGTTTCCTACTGCGACCAGTCTCCGTTCCACATGAACGGGACTCTCCGGGATAGTATAACTGCATTCTCGGGACTCGATGATCGTTGGTACCACACTGTTCTCGAAGCGTGTGCTCTAGAAGAAGATCTCCGACAGATGCCACTAGGAGACCAGACACGAATTGGAAGCAAAGGCATCGCTCTAAGCGGTGGCCAGAGCCAGCGGCTCGCGCTAGCCCGTGCTGTCTACGCTCGACATGACATATGCATCCTGGACGATGTCCTTAGCGGTCTAGATTTGGATACAGAAAATCGCGTGTTCCACAACCTTCTTGGATTAGATGGCCTTTTACGCCGTCAAGATGCCACCGTGATCCTTGCGTCCTCTTCCAGCAAACGGCTTGCCTTCGCCGATCATATCGTTGTTCTCAATGAGAAAGGCAAGATTGCAGAACAGGGCAGCTTTAAACAGCTCACTGCAAGCGGAGGCTACGTCTCAAACCTTGACCTGCAGGCAGCGGAGTGGAGATTCAAATCCAAGGAAACCAATCTGGATCAGCTCTTGTCTATGTCTCATGCTGCGAGCAAACCCGCCCACTTTACAGCGCCGCCACCCATTGACACGGTAGAGACAACGGAATTTGAAGCTAATAAGCGGACTGGAGACCTCTCTATCTACGCCTACTACGCGAAGTCTGTCGGGTGGTTCTCCGTGGCCACTTTCGTCGTAGCTATTAGTGCCTATGTGTTCTGCATATCTTTTCCGCAGGTCTGGCTAGGCTGGTGGGCGGCCGCAAACGCCCGGGCACCGAACCAAAAGATGGGATACTATCTTGGCATCTACGCTATGCTTGGGGTGATGGGTATGATATCTCTCGTCATCAGTACCTGGCAGATAATCATCACCATGGTTCCACAGTCAGGCGAGAACTTTCACTTTCGGCTGCTGAAAACAGTCCTTGCCGCCCCTGTGTCCTTCTTTTCCACGACAGACACTGGCGTCACACTCAATCGATTTTCGCAGGATCTGCAGCTCATCGATATGGACTTGCCCATTTCGGCTCTGAACTTCTTCACGGCCTTTGTTCTCTGCATTGCTCAGATCATCCTTATCGGAGTATCCTCGGCCTATGCCGCTGTATCGTTCCCCGTATGGTTCGTGGCAGTGTATGTCATCCAGAAGTTCTATCTCCGTACCTCTCGGCAGCTACGTTTCCTCGATCTCGAGGCCAAATCACCTTTGTACACGCAATTCTCCGAAATCATAGCCGGCCTGACGACGGTGCGCGCGTTCGGGTGGCAAAGAGACCTGGAGGAGAAGAATCGCTTCTTGCTTGACCAGTCCCAGAGGCCGTTCTATCTTCTCTTCTCAGTTCAGCGATGGCTACAGCTGGTCTTGGACTTGCTCGTAGCTGCTGTTGCAGTGATGTTGATGGTTTTGGTGGTCGAGTTGAGAGGCGTCTTGAGCGCCGCGTACGTCGGCATCGCTTTGCTGAATGTCATCCTGTTCGGCCAACATCTCAAGCTAGTCCTCCAGTACTGGACTATGTTGGAGACTCACATTGGAGCGGTCAGCCGAGTCAAAAATTTCTCGGATAGCACTGCACCCGAAGACTTACCGCAAGAAAACGCAGTGCTCCCTCGTGACTGGCCAGCGCAAGGGGCCATAGAATTTCGCTCGGTCTTTGCAGGCTATGATGCATCGCGCATGGTACTAAAAGATTTGACCCTCTCGATCCAGGCAGGTGAGAAAATCGGGATCTGTGGGAGGACAGGGAGTGGCAAGAGCTCACTGATCATGGCTATATTCCGCATGGTCGAACTCCATGGTGGCTCAATCACGATCGATGGAGTCGACATCTCGACCATTCCGCGACGAGAGGTCCGCTCAAGAATTATCGGGCTTCCTCAAGATGTGTTCTTGTTGAATGGAACGGTGCGGCTGAACGTTGATCCCTACAAGAGAGCTACTGACAAGGCGATCATCGCCGCTTTGCAAGACGTTAGATTGTGGCAAGCAATTCAAGAAAACAAAGACGGACTAGACGCCGACATTGAAGCCATCAATCTATCGCATGGGCAAAAGCAGCTCTTGTGTGTGGCACAGGCGCTCCTTCGGCCTAGTTCAATCCTTATACTGGATGAGGCAACAAGCAGGTAAGCAAAGCGTTTAGTCGCCCCCGCAAGCGTTTTGTGTACTTGATCTTGCTACCCGACATTATCATGGGTAAAAAACAATGGCTGACTGTTCTTCCTGCCTTCAGCGTGGACGACGTGACGGATGGATTGATCCAACGCATCATTCGACAAAAGTTCTCGAGCCACACCATCATTGCAGTAGCACATAAGCTGGACACCATCATCGACTTCGACAAGGTGGCTGTACTAGACAATGGTACTCTCCGAGAATTTGGCAGCCCACATACGTTGTTGGCACAGCCGTCATCGGCGTTCCGCCAGCTGTATGATAGCTCGGTTGTGCACGGGAGGGACGACTAAAAAAAAGGCAAGGCACACGATGACGGCTTCTGTTTGCAAAAGGGGTTTTTCCACATTGTTGCAAGGGCGGATTTTCTGGTACAAGGGCGGAAGTCGTACATGTATGGAGCGTAAAAGTCGGTGTCGGTGTATCCTTTCATCATACAAATGTACTCAATCTGCTCTTCCTAGCTGGACCGCTCTGTGCAGCACATCATCCAAAGCGTGCGCATCCATGTTCGGCAATGATGTCGACGCGATGGTCCGAGAACCTTTGAAGAACGCACTGACGGCCGAAAGCTAAACTTACCGCATCTTCATTTCACGATAGAGCCCCATGGGGTAGCGAGGCTGAACGGTTTTCCCCAGCCGTTTCGAAGGCACACGGTCGAAACAAGTGTTTCACAATCGACATGCCCAATTCTTGCAGTGTCTAGGGTTAGCTACGTACCTCGAATTGATATGCGCACGGGCATTTTCATTATTTCGACAAACTGCCGGCCGGCTTAGTCATCCCCGCATTCCTTAAAAGGTAGGTTCTCCAAGGCATATGCACAGTACGGGATGCAGAGTGGGTGTGATCCCCACATGTAGGTACCACATGGTATAGCTACAGTAATCAAAGCAATTTATGCTTTCTCCCCACACTGGTCAGCAGAACAGGAGCGGTAGGACCTTCCCGTTTTCCATCGCTGCCTGTCGCACAGATGCAGAAAAAGTAACCGAGGCAGGCACACACACACACACACACACACACAAGGCAACGGTCGGGCGCGAATGCACGTCATGCAAGGCTAGGCTAGTGGATTGCGTGTAAAACGACGTCGGCAGAGTTGGACTGTAAAAAGGTCCCTCGTCTAGATTATTTTGTTGCCTGGATCAGATGACTCGATGGGTTCTCTCGTATTCTTAGCCTCTCGCTGCTGCTTCCAGTGTCTACCTTACGGATGCCGGCGTGTGTGGGAGATGTTGGTGGCTTTTTGCTTTAAAAAAACAAAACTCTGTTTGTCATACATAGTCCGAACAGGCATCTGGGTTGTTACAGTAGATGGTTCTTTTTTCCCCCCCCATGGCGGGGTTCGCCGGGTGTGTGTGTGGTGATCGAAAAGATCTTTTAAAGATGCGACGACAGCGGCATTAGTACGACCAGGGCCATGGCACGCGAACAGTTTACTGCAGGGGATACCGCATGTTCAGCTGATTGATTCCCTGCAACTTTTGAAAAAAAAAAGCTCATGGTTTGTTTGTTGAGCTTGGGCCTTCAGCTTACGCTTTAACCGCATAAGAAGCCATTGAAGCGCTTCGCGATGGTGTGCCGAGTATTACGTTTTAGAGGCGCTTTTTAAACTTTTTTAGTCAAGCGAAATAGCCAAGGTGAAAGTCTGGTGATTCGCTTTCGATATGAGAGATGGGTAATGTTGGAATACGAGGTCATATGGGGGAATTTCGGTATATTGGTTGTTGCTGTTAGGAGTCTATTCTAGGAGCGAGCAGGTGAAAACTCTACCAGCGGGCCCCAGCCCTACCAGCCCTGTGAAGGCGGAGATTACCATCTCCCCTATTTCTAACAGGTAAAGCGATCTTACACATAATAGATAGTTCATGGGGGGGATGATCATAAGCAACAAAAACTGTCGTAGTTGTTTGCGTCTTATCAGATTTTGGCTTTAGTGAAATGAAAAGTATTGAATCGAATCCCCCCCATAAGCTAGATATTCAACACCCAAAAGCGTACAGTAGATGAATTATTGCTTAAAAAAAAAGAAGGGAGAAAATAAAGTGCGGAACGAGAGAAAATACACGTGGCTTACTTACCCTCAGCTATATTCCTCAGTATTCCGTAAGCGTGTACCTTCCGCCCCCGCGCAACGGGGTTGAGCTGAGCTGAGTTGTTTTGTCAAGGGAACGATGCGCCCAAAATATATATATATATCTACTATCGATACCTAGTACAAAAGGTAGTGGTGGGGGGTAACTGCGAAAAGGATAAGGGGGCGAGCTGGAAGCAGGTTCAATATGGAAGCGCGCTAACCTATGTACTGTACATACTACGGATATGACTCCTAAACAAAGCATCAGTTTTTCCATCCTTGCCAGAGAAAACCCCCATTCAACAACCCTAGCCTTAGCAAGCCCCCATTCCCCGCAAAAAACCAAATAACCCAGCCACGCGACCGGGTTTCGTTCACTCACTCTGGGACCTTTTGCCGAGGTTGAGGTATTTAGTTTTAGACTTCGGATAACTACATACCCTTGAATGGGGATAACTTTTTTATCCTTGGCTTCATATGTGTGGTACTTCGTAGATAGTGTTGGTTTACGAATCGGCCAAAATGTGAACACACTGAACACTCCTATTCAGGTATGTATAGCATATTTCAACAGATAGAAGTAGAGTGTTGTCTGGGGGGGGTAGAGTGCTGCAAGGTAACGTCCACATAAGCCCAGGGGAAAATGGACAAGTTGTGTGGGGTGTGTGAGATACGGACTTGGATCCTTTTTTTCCCCTTCTCTGATATTCATCTTTTGAGGCTGTGTGTGTGTGCGTTGTTTGTGTAGAGCTTTACACAGTTGTTGCAACCCCATCCATGGAGATCGGGGGTACCACCACCATTGATGGAGCCTCCTCTCATCCCTTGGATATAGTGGTGCAAAATTTTTGGCCCCTTTAATCCAAAAAGGATCGAATACCCCCATTTTTCGGGAATTGTTTGAATCATACATTAAATCTTTAACATGTTTTTTACGATTTGTTGTATTTGGGCCCTGTGTTCTCTTGCCTGGCAGTCCTTTGTCTTTCGACTTTCTCTTTCGTTGCAGCAGACTGAATTGATGAAAAGGGTTTGAAGTTGATCTCGTTCAATTGCGGTTATTAGGACGGCGTGTGTGAGAGAGAGTCAAAAGACGATATGTAGTGCAGATTGTTCATTTCAGCTGGAAAATCATTGGTGGGTTTGAGGAGTTGCTTCATTGATTTTTATGTTAAATCCTGATTTCATCAATATATCATTTGATGAATGAATGAAAGGGCCGAATTTGCACCCTATTCATGGATGGGGGAGGCTCCATCAATGGTGTACCCGATCCATGGATTATCGTTTTGATCGATTGATTTGCGCGTTTCATCCATGGGTGGGTATATCCATGGTTCGGGTGCGTCATAGTCAGTCTTTCTGTGGCGGCCATGGGCTTTGTTGAGCTTGCTTTCTTGGTATCGTGCACAGGGGTGCCTAGTACTAGGGCTATTGTTGTGTGGTCGTGGGAAGGGTTTGAAGGGGTTTTGTGACGCTTATTTCTGGATCGAGGGTTTCCTGAGTTACTAAGGATCTAAGGTTATGACCTTTAAGATCTTTTATGTTCTTGATCATGATGGTCTTGATCATGATGGTCTTGAATTGATTTCATACTAGTATTTTCTATCGGTTCAAAGCAGGAGGTTCAATCTATGTCTAATGAATGGGCAATTTCTCTGAATGTAATTGGTATCTCGCTCTAACGAATACTAGTGACAGTGGAATTGATTCATTTCGGGGTGTTTAGAGGCTCTGTGACAGAACTACCCTTTTCCATCTTCCGCATGTCACACAAAAGGCAGTTCCGGCGAAAAAATCCTAGTTCGACCATGCCTCTGCTACCGTCTTCAAGTCTCTCCTTCTCTTCCAAAGTTCCTCTTCCGCAGATTCTAGGGAATTTGATGAGTCGCTACTCTATTGGGATATTGAAGTTTCAGATCTTCTGCTATACCATTCTTCACGAGTTGCTATTCGGTGTCAACAGTGTACAGAGTAAATCCTGTCCGGTAGAAACGGAGGAGCAATTGCTCGCGATGGAGGTTGAATCTTCGACTGCGCTGGAGGGAGTAAGCAGAACGTCCAACGAAACTGAGCGATGTTGGTCGGCCTCCCTTCCGATGATGGTCCCAGTAGAATTGACTGTTATTTGAGCGTGCTCCTTAACCGACCTAGCGCACATTATGTAGCCCAATACATGCTAGATACGTATCAAATTATCGGAAACCGAACCTGATAAAATATGCTATACATACCTGGATCGTTCCAAAGTGTGTTCATATTTTGGCCGATTCGTCAACCAACAGAACCCCTTTGCTTTACCTTCATCTCGAGAAGCAGCTCCATAGACAGTCCTTTCTCTAGCAGCTTCTTACCCTCTCTCCACTCGATCTCAATAGGAATTGTCTCCTGGCTTCCCATTGCTCCAAATAGGGTCCATTTGTTGCCTGATCCTTCACCTGACCAGAGAATGATCGCCGGATGGTTTGCCAGCGGCTGTTCCTCAGGCACTACCCAATAGTCTGAAAATCTGGCGAGGAATTCTTCCAATATCGCTGGATTGACGTGAGCGACAACAAGATAGACCTTCGAGAGAAAGATACTGGTCGGCTATCGATGTATCTACTTTTAATTTTGCCACACTGGACCTAAATCCCACTCTCTTGTTTGGCGGTGCTCTCTCAGGCCGTCTTTCTCGACCCACAGAATCTATTCGAGCCGGAACTGTGATACTAGTAGCGCTATGCCCGTACGGTTGAGCGTGATCAGTAGTACTAGATAAGCGCGGCTTTGAGACCTTTGCCGAAAGTCGAACTGGATTGACTCCTGGAGCAGCTTGGCCAAAAATTGGATTGAGCACTGTCTGGTGGGACATGACCAATGATGAATAAGGTGTCCAGCGCGATTGATCAGTGAAAGGTATTCAAGAGCGCGATATGTGAATAAATAGAGGTAGGCTACGGATAACATGTGCATAAATACCGGTGATGCTGGTTATGAGGAAAGAAGCTCGAATAGATACTTATCTTAAGGAAGGCGCGGTTCTCTGAACGTTGGAACTTTTTGAACTTTCCGTCGAAGATCCGAGCCTCAAAAAATGAAGGAGGTGCGTTGGGAGATATCTGGAAACTCGTATCCCATGTTGTTCAAGATGAGAGAGGAGAGTTCGGAGGTAGCTGGAATAGAACAAGAAAAAATTTATTACAAGGGGGTCTATGTGATAAGAAGACAGACCCACCACGCATATCATACATTCCGAGCATGTACATACACCAAGGGGTGCGGGAAGTCAATAAACAACAACAGCTATCCTTCGAGATATCCTAAGGAACAACTATACGCATTCTTTTTTTGGAGATAGTATAAGCGTCAACTTGAGTTCAACTGCAAAACTTGCGCAGTGAGAGGAATTGAACAACGAAGCGTGTAGAGCTACGATCATGATTTCTCTTACCGAAACTACCACATAGTCTGATAGTTGACTCAGCCTTCCCGGCTGTCGGTTATTGTATACGTGTTTTCTGGATTCACTGGTGCCCTACATGCTGAGCAACATACCACAGTACTAGCACTGGTTTTTGGTTGGTCCGGCCAAACCCCTACTTAAAACAAGTGGAGATGTAGCGTGCAAGTCTTTATATCTGTTCGAGTTGAAGGCTCCACGTCAGCCCTGCCATCTCCAAGACAGGCTAGTCTGGGGAAGGCTAAAGTTTAAACACCGACCCTTTCTCTGGTGTCACATCCCCTGCACATAGTTCCCTCAAACATCGTAAATTTTACTCCAGTATGGCTCAGCTTGTGTAGCTTTACTTCAGATCTAACACATATCATCATCAAGGGGACAGAAGGCAACTGTACTTCACGCATGCTTACACGATTCTTTGCAACTGTGCCACGAGCCTCGAGTTCGAACACGACAATACGCTTAGTTTTATCAGCCACCAAGGTGCAGGTTTATTCAAGTTCATCGTAGTTCAGTACTGAAATATAGAAACAAGTTCCCTGCACGAATGACAAAGTAGCGGAGGTCACACCAATAAGGGCCAGTGGACCAGTGCCAGGGGCTCGATCTTTGCGTAATGGATCGGCACTGGAAGTGCAGTCTTCCCAGAGGTAGCAAGAAAAACCACCGTGGCATGGCAGAGTTCGGCATCGACTGCAGTCCAAGGTAAACCGATACCAGAGGGGGGAACGCTTAGAGTGTTCTTGGCCTCGAAGACGAAATGGTTGAAGAGGTAAGCACGCTCCCATAGTACTCCTATCAACGACTCCCAAGCCAAATTATACGAGTCTTTACTGCTAAGGCCTGAGCTAGGACGATATGAGGAAAAAATCTAACGGTGGTAGAATGGCATGACCTTAGCCCTATGCTGGTTTCTTCCAATCCCAATGGCCCGGAGAGGGCGCGGCGTAAGCTGCAGATCGCTTGGTACTGTGGATACAGGGAAATGGCCCTTGAGAAGCGTGCCAGGCTTGATTGGAATTGTGCTCTCGAGGGCTTTAGCGTAGCCCTATCCTAGAACCGTGCCATATAGGACGTGGCCGCTGTAAGGAGCTTGTACGGAATCTGTTACTTTGCAAGTTTCCCACTAGTAAAGGAGTTTCTATTTATGGCATATGCGATATTTTTTGTAGTCAGAGCGAGAATCCTGGTTCGAGCCCGTACGCTGGAAGGAACAAGGGAAAGAAGAAGGGTAGATGTTTGGCAAAGTGCCAAAAATTCGAATCCTATAGCCGTTCTTCTCCAGAACTTGAATATTAGAATCCGTAGCCATGATCGACGCTGAACTGACAACAAGCGCCTAGGTTTGTCTCCAAAGTGTACTTATCAGGTACCAGGGAACGCCACGCAAGTACGGAGAGCGCGGAGGCCGGTCTACCAAAGGCTGATTGTTGGAAGTGCGTTTCCCAATCACTCAAACTGCTCGAAAGGAGAAAGGACTTTTTCCTAATTACACAATTGCCATGATTGGCTGAAAGTATGTAAAATTCCGTAGAGTGTGGAGTGCATTATGATACTCTCGAAGAGGTCACATGATGATAGATTATTGCTTTGTTCCTCGTGCGCGCCGACTCACTGACTTCACCTGTGATCGAGGCCAATTTACTAACTTTGATGGAGGCCATCGACAAGCGAAATGAGGCAGCAGGGACCGATGAGGAGCCAGGGCCTGATTTAGTGGCACAGCCATCAATTCAGGCCAGCCATCCAACAAACAGTTCATTGGGAGCAGTCAGAAGGGAGATAAGAAGGCGTTTGCCGAAATGTTTCTGCGCTCCGTCGCTTCAGATTCGGATTCGGATTCGGATTCGGATTCGGCCAAAGGACGTGCCTTAGCACCTCAAAGCGGCTTCTAAGGGTTCTCTAGGGTATAGAGATCGCCAGAGGGTTATAGGTAGGCCCAGATTACGTAGAAGCATAGAAAGTTTATAAGGCAGTCATGTTATCTCGTGGTAGAGTCATGGCCCGATAGAGTAGCCAATTAATACGCGCGTTACGCGCGCTAGCTCATCAATCCCTACCTAGCGCTTAAACTTATCTCTCATACCCGTTTTAAAGAAAAATTGTAAAGTAGATTCACAACAATCTAACAGCGATGCGCCAGACTTCATCCTACGGTAGTAATCTACGGAGACCTGACGTGCCAGTGTGGAGACCAGTATTTGTTTACCAAAAAGACTTGAGGAACCTCATCCCGGAACTGGACATAACAAACGAGTGCCGAGTACGCCATTGATTACATGCGCCCATATTTGCTACACCGACCTTTATGGCTGCTCACAACACAAAAATTCAACACTGATAGGAGACGACTTCATTACACGACCATGTGCCAAAGGCGGACCCGATGGATGCCACAATATTGCATTCTCGATGATACTACATTGCAGGATCGGAGAAATCTAGTGAGCGCGACTTGTGAACACTAAGTTACAAGAATGCTTTCGGAATATCACCGCAACGAAACAGGATAGGAGGTCTAGAAAAGTGTTAATTATTGGCAAGATCAAAATGCTCCAAAAAAATTCCCCAATCTTTGTTGTACAGATCTCAATGCAACCCTGCAACTATCAATGCCATTCCGCAAGAAGCTGCCAGGAAGACCCGCATTCCTCGGAATGGAGGGCCTTTTAAGATGCAGCTATGCTACAAGCTTCTTCAACTTGGCATCGTTCTGGTTTGGCTGCATTCTGGCCGCCAAGGAGACTGCGCCATCTGCAGCAGGGGGCTGTACCGTCACGATTAATGGCTGCGCTACCAAAAACCCCCAAATTACAACCCAAAATTTCATGTTTACTCTGACCGGAGCACTTTAGCAGAGAGTTTCGGCATACTTTGATCCGATATCCAAGCATTCACAGCCTGTGACCTCGCGACCAATTCCACGGCTGCTTTGCTCTTGGGTCAGACGATGGCTACGCTTCTGGGCAACTTCATCTACACTGTCTTCAAACATGCTAGCTAGGGGGACGCCTGCACAATCGCGGCCCTTCTCACTCACGGCTTTTGGGGAGGGGAGACGTTGCGCGGGAAGGAAGTTGGAGTTGACGAAAGACAAAGCTCTGTCTTAGTGTCTCTCATGTTTCCAAACGAAATCCAGCTACCGTCAATCGTGCACCAGCGAGATCTAGGCTCAGCTGATATTGCTGACGTCTATGAATATTTAGTCGGTCTTTGACAAAGAGTACTGCAACGCAATGTGGGGTTGCGGTCCCAAGAGCTGCATTCCTACAGACTACTAGCCTCTGTAAGAATGACGTCTCATCCTTCGTCCTCTAGACAAGGTTTGTCGGGACGGACTTCTTCCAGAATATATAACCATGCTAATCTATATGGTGAGTTTGGAACATTAAGATCAATCTCTCAATTCATATATCAGCAAACGGTCTTGGCCTTTCAAAGCTTCACAACCGTCGAACGGGGTTTTGGTCGCCGCAGGGAGATAACCCAACTTCGGCACCTTGGTGTCGGGTCCACCTTCTCAGAAAAATGGGGGTTTATGGCTAGAATGAATGGAGAACTGGGCTCTCACTCGTTGAAGGCTGACTCATAAGACTCACATGATTTCGAAGGTTACGTGAGACCCTATCTCAACATAACAGTAGTTTCATGAATATGGTATATGATATCGTCTGGCCAAAGCTTCAAGACTTGCCCGATGTCACAGAAGTTTTAACGCGGACGTCTGTGGTACACAGGACTGGTATGATCTGTTCGGGCTGCTGCCATAGAAGTAGGCACCATGCGCTCTTGAAATAACTCTAGACTATGTACAGGGGTATCCATCTTCATATGTGTACAGCAAATCCACCTCACGACTTGCATCCAGCCTCAACCGCTTTTCAGCCACGAGTATTATCGCTTTCTGTGTTGGTGCTTTCATAAAGAGCAGAGCTGTCACCTAGGAATAGACTCTGCAATTTTGGGTTGGCAATGCGTTGACCAAGAGCAACAGCTAATTCTGCAGCAAAGTCCGGCACGCTAGCATAAATGTCAACCGTCTGCGGTCGACTGAAATATTCATCTTCTACATGCCAGACGTGCCAATCAACTAATAGCTTCCGGAAAGCTGAGCCTCTGCGGAGTTAGCGTACATAAACGAGATAGTAGCCTGTGATGGAGGGTAAAGACCCGTCATTTTCTTGGTTGAAAATAACTGATCAATGATCTCGTTCTTTAGTGAGTTGATGCCAAATTTATCTGATATGACATAAAGTCTTGCCAACTGCAAGTATCGCCTGTTTGTCTCAAGTTCTGTTCCGCATCCCGAAAGGCCATATTTCCTAGTGTAAAGCCATGAAACAAAGCGTTGGAATGTGTAGGCATCGTCTTCTGGAAGCTGCATAGCTTTATCTGAGGCTTCCTTGAATCCTCCAGAGAAGCCCGCTCTGAAGAAAGGTGATACATCACACAGTAGGTTCTTGTGGACTTGGAAGCTCGTTTTTCTCGCTCCGACTTGAATCTTGACTGTTTCATCGCCTGCTAATCTATACAAGTCAATGAGTATTCGATTCAGTACTTGGTGGCACTATGTTCAACACGTACTTCAGTGTTTCTTTCTCCATCGCGATCTAAGTTCGTCGATGTGCCCAGGCTTCGCAAAGAGTGTTAGTAGTAACGCTTGGTGTGATACATGCTGAAATCAGAATAGGCGTGGGAGGCATATCATGGACTCCATGACATGCTTGAGTCATTCAGTTGTAGGTTAGACAACAATGAAGCTATATTCCCTTCTGTGCTGTCCCTGTACACACGGGTATATTCAGCTCATTCACAGTATTTCCCATGAGTGTATATGCGTCTAACAACGAGTTGTTTTGGGTCTAGTAAAGAAGTAGTATGTCTTTCATGCAAGGGTTTACAGCTGCAGCTGCCCACAAATATCTTCATCTACTTCATTCTGAAACGTATGATATCGTTCGGATATCTATGCAGTTTTATCTAGCTTAACGATCGTTACTTTCACGGAGAATTCCTGCGCTTCGAAAAGGAGCAAATAGGGGTGGAAAAGCGTTGTCAAAAAACGATCTCCCTTTCTATAAAAGAATATCGGCTAATTTCTACCAGGTTTGCGACGTCACATTTGGCACTCTGAAGTTGCTTTCATTCACTTCAGCCTATACATCAGATCACGACATACAATTCGAGACCTCAAGAAGCACAAATGCACCCTTAGCAGTCCTGGAAAGACCAATTAGGTGCCAGAAACAGTTTGTACCACGCTACAACAATCCATCACTGTTTACAGCTTGGGACTATCTAGGTCGCAAAATCCGTCTTGCATTGTTTTTGGTGCCGCAAGAAACGTAGCTGCTCATGTATCTTTCAGCAAAGAGTCTGTGTCCTCGAAAATTTCCATGGCGGACTCTGTCCACTTAGACATCATATGTTCGGTTGACCGACAAATCTAACGGCCCAGACAGGAAGCTCGTCGAAGTATTCAAGGAGAGATTAAACCCTGCCAGTGAATTGTTTATACATGCGAAAGCCTCACTAAGCTATACCTTTATTTCTTTGGCATGCTACAACTGCGACTGCAGTGTTACAGACTGTTCATCGCAAGATGTCTGCATGAACTTCAGTGGAAAGTAGGAGCTTCGTCACGCTGTCTTATAATCTCCATTGTTCAGTACTCTGTTTACATATAAACTGGTTGTTTTCTTCGCCGTTCTCATTGTCACAATTTCCTGAGGTCTTGAGTTGCTACTTCTTTTCTTTCGTTTGTTCATTTGTAACCTTCAAGAAAAACTTTATTGAGCAAACACCTCAAAAATGGTCAGCAAAGTATTCACTAAAGAGGAGTTGGATGATCTAATTGATTTAGAGGCAGCTACGCGCATGAAGAAACCAGAAAAGGCGAAGTTTACTACTAGTGATAACCCGCCACAGATCCATCGAGCCAACGTAGGCTTTTCTGAGAAGTTCAAGCCACAGCAACACATACCAAGCGCTCGATTAGAGCGATGCCCGCCCCCTCGATTTTCTCGTGGTCAAATGTCTGGAACCTTCAAGGAAAATGACGTTCGGGACAGAATTCCACAGCCGCATCGACAGAATGGGACACAAGCTAAAAACTCAATTGACGTGTTTAGATACTCCCCAGAGCCAAAGCAGGCCTCAACGCAGAGCGATTGGATCCCAAACTTCCTGAAGCCTAGTCGTTCCGCCGAAAAAGCGGCTATGCCTAAAGGACTGCAACTTGGCCGCTCCAACGAGTCACCAGATATGCACTCGCCAACGCCAGAGCACGTAGGAGCTAGCGGCGAGAATGGGAAACCAAAAATACAAGACTTCCAGGATACATTCGATAAAGACGAATTCGATATTCAGGATCCATGGGAGGTCGATATATCAGATGCCGACTTACGATAGGCAATCCTAGACCTGATGAACCGTGATAACTGACTCTTGCAGGGAAGTTCGAGCGTCTATTGTTTTGAGATAAATCGAAATAGTGAGTTTTCCACCTCCGGAAGTGTGCGCCACCTTCAAGCCTTTCTTCTTTCTCTTGACGGGATTTTAGAATTTACTTTTTTACCATTATCGCGATCCGCAACTCCTATCCCTGTCCCCCTTTCAGTGTTTAGTCATCTTGCTCTGTAAGTACGATATCGCCTTCTAGATATCCAATCGCCATAAAACGACAATAAGAGACTCACATCCTGCTTCAACAAAATCCTCGGTCACTATACCGCCTTTTACATTCGCTCATGCTATTCTACACTCTCCATCAAACGTGAATTAGATCTTGACTCCATGACTTTCCGATACCTCAGCCAACCCATCACCACCTGATACCAAGAACAACAATCAAGGAACCACCTAAGTCGTTTGATAGCCAAAGAACTATAATAAAAGAAGCGGAACTGTACAGCGTTGTCGCCAACAACTAACATCCCCCCAACCTTCAAACCCTCCGAACCCCACCCCCACCGCCACCCCTCATAAACCCCTTCCCAACCCTCCAACCACCCAACCCACGCCACCTATCCCTTCTCTCCCCTACATGTTTGCAGCATCCTTGTGGGAAAATCGCGCTTCAAGTCTTGGGAAAGACGAATACTATCGAGATAGAGTAGAAAAATCGTGTGATATCAAGGCAAGGTTGAAGAGACGAAAGAGCTCGTGAGATGGGAGATTGATATGAGAATACGTTACTAGTTTTGGTGCTGTTGGGTATGGAAGTGGGATGATGATATTTGGACGAAGAGGGGGTGTTGTTCCGGTCTTCGTAAATTATTCAAGGTAGGAAAACTTGAGTGCTCATACCTCCACCCCGTTCTTTCTCACTTCCTGTTTCCTTCCTTCCAGATAAACCGTCAAGACTTTTAAAAGCAACCACCTCAACCGAATACCTTACGTCTGGCTCTGGCAGATCACTCAGCCTTTTACCTACTGCTGCCCCCAACTCAAACTGCTACAGGACCGGAAAGCACGAATTTGAAAAACCGAAAAACCGACTCACGGTGTTGGGAACGAAAACCTCGCTGCTTGGACTTTTGAGTGTTGAAGATGATGAAAGTCGTACGCCTTTTGTAAGAGTTAGGGCTGTGGTAGTGGAGAAACGATCGTCGTTTATTGAAACGTTATAAACCCATCTCGCGCTCTCATAATATCTCTCAAAGTTAAAACTAAATTGTATCACAAGAACATACAATCAATCCCTTCGATCGTTTCGCGAAACTCCTTTCTGAGGCATCTCACATCTCCTCAACCCTACATCCCCACCACCTAACCCTCAATCCCGCCATTCCTCCCTTCCCATTCTCCCCCCACGCACCCCCTCTTCCTCTCCCAGTCCCCAAAATCAAAAATCAAAAATCAAAAATCAAAAATGAAAATCCCCAGACACAAAAACACTCTTAACACAAACCAGAACGACTACTCAGCTTAGACAGCTTTTCTAATACGAATCGCAAATAAATCGCAAATAAAACGAAAAGACAAGAACACAAAGCGTTTATACGAACAGACTTGGAAGAAAGATCTCGATGAAAAAAGCTAAAAGAAAGCTGCCGTTCATATCTCCTATCTTATTTTTGACTTCTCTCTCAAACACATCTTCTCCCCCGTCATCCCCACACAACTCTCCCTCTTCAACCCTTCATCCTCCATCCCTCCCATTCCGTTCCTGCCACCTCACTCTACCTTTCTCAATAATTCACACTCCATCACTCGGAACTCAAATCCTATCGACAATCAAAGCCTCAGCGTGATGAGCAGAGCGGAGCGGAAGAGATGTAGATGGATGTTTTTTTTTATATTTGTGGTTTTGAGGATATAAGCTACATTGAGTTTTTTGAATCGATCTGTATGAATTTTATAAAAAAAAGTGGTAAGTGAAGAAACAATTAACCGGTCGATCCTATCTCATCCGCTCTTCCCATCATCCGCCGTGACAAACACCGAAGATATTCAAAAGCGAAAAATGAAAATGAACGAAAAAACCGAGAAGAAAAAGAAAAAAAAGAAAAAAGAAGAAAAGCTGTGACAGAGAAGAGAGAGATTTGATGAGGTGGCATATAACTTAGGTAGAAGAGAAAAAAAAAATGAAAAAGAAGGGGAATGAAAAAATATATATAGAAACTGCGAGCGAAGAGACGAGATGTGCTCATCAATACAAAATCCTTACTGTCCTCGAACAAACCCCCCTCTCTCTAAAATTCCACACGTACTGTACTGTAATTATCATCACCCTCATCATCTTCATCATCCTCCTCATCCTCATCCTCACCACCACCACCATCACCACCACCACCACCAAATCCAAATCCAAATCCAAATCCAAAATAAGAAATAAGAAATAAGAAATAATCACACAGTTACAAAAAACGAACAGTGAAAAAAAAATAGCTTGTAGGCAGAAAAGAAAAGAAAAGAACAGAAGAGAAAAGAAAAGAAGAGAAAAGAAAAGAAAAGGGTTGAGAGAAAGCTTGGGGGAAGATATGTACAGACAGTATGTAGTAGTCCTTGTTCGAGCGGGAGCTGGAGCTGGGGATGGAGCTGGGGATGGGGATGGGGATGGGGATTGGGATGGACTGGTCTGGTCTGATTCGTGGGACGAGAGCCGTGGCGGATGAGCATGGAGCGAAGGATCCTTTGAGATTTATCTTTTTTAATTTCAAAACGCCAAGACGTTGTCTAAAATGTCTCACACCATCTGCTCCAGGAAACAATCACCCATCGCATAACCCTGATATCAACTACCTAACCCCCTTACTCCCCTCTTCACACTACAACTTCTCCGAGCCCCCCACCACCGCGTTCCAATTCACCAACCCATCGCTCGTCGTCCCCGAAATACTCGTCCCGCTCGCGCTAAGCCCCCCGCTGCCCCTATCCACACTGACAACCACAGGCCCCGTCTGGCCATTAAACGGAACAGAGAAATGCGTGATCCCCGCCGCCGTGGCTTGGTGGCTACCCACGGCTACACCGCCGACGGTTACGGCGACGGTAGCGGGGGAGCTGAGGAGGGCGTCGACGAAGATTTTCTCCTGCGAGACTTGCGCCGCGGGAACAATGATAGTAGCGCCGGGAACACCGCTGTTGGTGCCGCCGTCGGAACCCGCGGACACGGGGTTCGGGCGGTGGTAGTAGACGAGCTTCTCGACGGAGGCGTCCGGAGCGACGCCGTTTTTGTACGCGGCGATGTATTGGGGGAGGAGGTCGCGCCAGTGGTCGTGCGGGTTGTTGTCAACGTAGCGGTTGGCGTTTGTGGGAATGCCGGGAGAGCGGATGGGGCCGATGTAGTGGGATTCGCCATAGTCATTCCAGGTGATGATCTAGGAGGGGAATTAGTATTTGAGTGGCAGGTGAGGGGAAGAGGGAGGGGGAGGGGGACGAACTTCGACGAATTCGGGTTGGATTTCGAGTACTTGGTTCCAGCGGGTGGACCAGAGGTCGTCACCGCGTAGGATCCAGTTTTTACTCCATTGCGGGAGTTTGGTGTAGAACCAGGGCGAGACGGGCATCATGTAGGGCTTTTTTCCCAGCGTCGCTTGCCAAGCCTTGTCTGCGGTCGTGTCCTTGTCGGTGTTACCTTGCGGCCAGGCATCCCACGAGAAGGCACCGTCGATGTTGTCTTGGGGGATAGCGGCGGGGCCAACACTTGACCAGTCCGGAACGAAGAAGCAGCCAGTGTTTTGTTTGATCGCAGCCCAGTCACCCTGGCGATCCACGCCTTCAAAGGTCGAGACAAATGGTTTCTCCTTGTAGCGGAACTGAGCGTTGCCGGCTGTGTTGGCGAATGTATTGATCGTAGAGGTCGCAACACCAGCATCCCACTCGCCATTGGATCTATAGTCGAAGGAGAGGAAGAGGCTGAAGTTGCCGTGGTCTTTGGCCGCCTGAGCTGCGAGGTTGATGGACGAGGTGGTGTAGGAGTCGCCGGGTGCGATGTTCAAGGCGAAAGCGTCAATGCCGACATCGGCAGCTTTGGTGATATCGTCCAGCCAGTCGTTGTAACTACTGCCAGCAGTATTGCCAACCTATGGAAGTGTTAGTGGTACTGGATGGCCGTTTCCAATTCAGGGCATGCTTACCATGAAATGGGCGAAGACGGCCTTGGCCTGGACTTGAGTTGCACTGGTCATGAGCGCCAGCGCAACGGCAAATGAGCGTGTGAGTATCATACTATAAGCTGAAAGAGTGTAGTTAAAATATAGCGAGACCGAGTTCGCCGGATGTTGAAAAGTAGAGCAGGGCGGCCTGCGTAGAGAAGGAAAAGATTGGGAGTGAAAGAGTGGACGAGACAAGAGACAAAGAGCGCAGTCTTGTACAAGAACAAAGACCAGGAGATTGCTAGTGTCAGGCCACCATATGAAGGATAGAGATGAAGCCAGGGAGGCCTGAATGCACCATGGTGGCGAAGAGAATCCGGGGGCTGCTCCTTCAACAAGGTAATAAGCAGATGGTTAGTAGTCAGTGGGTGGGTGGATTGTGCCCATCAGTCGCTGACCGAGAGCACGCGCCTCGCAGTGACATCGTCACACAGTCTCGCAGTCTCAGTCTCACAGTGTCAGTTATTGTTTGGTGAGTACTCCGTGGTAACAACGATGAAACAATTCCGACAGGATGTACCATACAATGCCACCCCCATCATCCATGAAGATTGTGGAAACAAGTGGCCAATGCAAGAACAAGGCATGTGGGGTGAAACGTGTGATTTGTGCACAACGGTGAAGGTCCTTCCTTACCGTAGTCTAATTTCCCCCCCAGGCGTTTAATGACTTCGGCCCTCGGCCCGCCCAGCCGTCCGTCTTCTCTCTTCCTCAATCTCTCTTCTCTCATCCAGCTTTTCTCTTTCCACTTTTCACATCCAGCTTACTTTACTATCTATTGGGGGCAACTTTTAGGGTTGGAGTTCTGCATCACCTCACTACAAACAACATAAAGTACCTAGTATTGTTTATTATTCTAACATCTGTAGCGCGTTGCTCGACGTGTTTGGCAAGGCTCGTCGTGAACGCTACGGAGTAATCTGAATCAAATCTTGTACAACATCTTCGATCATAATGACGGGCTGAATGAACCAACTTGTCTTGCGACCCTAGTTGACTGGTCGGATTTCCAACACTCCGCCGCCATGATCGTCTCCTTTATTCTCTTCTTTGTGCCAAGTCAGTACCCCAAAGTCCCGGCTGACAGCCTGACACGGTCACACAGCATCGGAGCCCTCCATTAAATGCTGGTCATTGTACTGACTCCTCAGCACCTCCAAAACCGTTACATGCACAACCTCGCCTTCCGCTTGCATGCCGCTCATTCGTGCTGCCACGTCTCTTCCTTGCATGTATTACGGCTGTACTCCATCTGCCCCCAAAGAGCATCCTACCTTGTAAGCGACCCGTCTTGAAACACCTTGTTCATCATCCCCATTGCGACCCCCAATCCAGATCACCAAATTCATCATCATCATCTTCCTCTCCTGCAGCACCTTCGTTCTCTGCTATCCTTCTTGCCCTATCCACAGCCTTCGCGTCAAGCTTGAAGACGTTGAAGATCTCCCCAACCACAGGCCTGTACGTACCCCGCCCACCTGCCGTGGCCTTCATCTCCCCTATTTCTACCCCAGCGGTATACCACACCATACTGCCGCGATGGTATTCCGAGAAGAGTGCACTCGCTTTCATTAGGCTCCAGTGACCCCCTCTGTTGGTGATTGTCCATTCTTGACACCACTTCTTGACCACGGGATGCTGTATCTCGTCCTCCAATGGCTTGATGTTCAAAAAGTCCTCCCGACACTTTTCCACAATGGCTTTGAATGACATTGCATGGGACTTTCTCAACGGCCTGCCATCGTCATCATCTCCATCGACTCGTACATTTGCCCTCCAAAATTCGTGGATCGTCTTCAGTCTAACTTTCACGTCCGCTAGTACCCTCAATAACGATTCGTCTCTCTGAGCCTCTCCAAGCTCTTTCTTCCAAGCTCTTACCAACGCTTCATCCCAGGTGCTTGCTTCGACAAAATGTCGTGAGAAGTGTCCCAATGCGGTCTGCCGCACTTTCTTTGCTACATCAAATACTAGTCGATCAATCACATGCTTTGTTGGTTGCGCTTTGTCCCTGTCTTTGTATGCAGGTTTCGGCAGTCGTATGGGTAATTTGTTCATCTTCAAGAACATAGTCCATTTTTGGTCGTCGAAAATGAAACCACCTTTTGCGCGATCAACCAGATGACCGAGAAGAATCGCAATGGCAATAGCGGAGGGATGATTGATACGGTTGTTTTTGTAACAGAAAGCTTCATGATACCCAGTGCATGAACCCAGCATGTTGGTTTGCAGGTTAAAGTTGAACGCGTGCTTCAGGAATCTGCTTGTGTAATCAGGATCATCGAGGATGTCCGAAACCTTGAGAGTATCCTTTTCGATGCCGTATGTCTTTAGTGAGGGGAATTCAGGGACCAGAGCGTTGTTGAAGGGTGCAACAATGGTGGGCTCCCAACAAATCCATGCTTTGTCACCGTCAAAGTCGCCTCCAGACAGTTTCTCGGCCAGTGAGCGCGTTCCTTTGGAAGAGAATACGATTACATCCCTATAAATGCGCAGCTCTGGCTTGAAAACAGCACGGACTTTCTGAATATCAGATGGTAGCAAAGCCGGTAAGCGAGCGACCAAGACATCTTCGTCATGGATCATGGTCTCGGCCCAGCCTGACTTGGAATCTCGGAAAAGTGTCGAAAATCCAATGTGAACCTCATTTTCTTCTAGAATTGCTAACGGATCAGCAATCATCAAAGCCTGGGTCGACCTGCCAATGCCAATGTTCATCCTGTCTTCGAGCCGAAGACAATAATTTTTGATCGAATGGAAGAGCAGATCCTTCAAGTAACTGCAATGTTTAGGCTCGAATCCATGCTCAACTAACCAGTTGATCCTTTCTGATAATGAATCAGGTAGACCGCCTACCATCTCTATCCCGTTGTTCCTCGCTCTTTCCTCGCTCACTGAATAATTGTCTTGGTTCCATTTGCGAAGTACAATACCACTGTCCATAGCTACCTTCAGCTCACCTACCTTCGCTGTCAGATCCTCTTCCAGCAGAACCATGAAAACCTCTTGTGGCACACCTCGATCCAGTAGAATAGGTATCAACTGGAAATTCAAAGAAGCAGGTACCAACGTTCTCGCCCACGAGTGGACTTCGAATGTCAGTCGTGCAGGATCGGGGGAAACCTCGTCAGTAGGATGGCCTTCAAATTTGAGTTGAGAGTCTGTGACTTCTATCCAGTATCCACGGCTATTCTGCGGCAGTTTTTCGTCAAGAGCATCCATCATCCAGACGCCCTTGGCGCCTCCAATGCGCCCCTGAAAGACGCAAGGAGCTTGACTGAGGTTAAGCTTCTGAGCTATGCCGAGCGCAGCGGCTTTCGATATTCGAGCACAGCCATCATTCATGATCGGAGCCTCTGAATGATGTAATTTAACGTGCGCTTTCTTCTCATCAGACCGCTTTACATTGAGCTTTCGTACCGCTGGATAGTCACTGCGAGCATCATCGCTCCTGATAATTTCCAAAGGCTTGAATTCGACAGTCGGCGACGTACTAGTAAGACCCAGACTAAGCCGAGCGAAAAATTTGAGACTCGTTTGGTTCTTGTTCTCTGATGCAGGCATGAACCACTCAATGAGACTCTGGACCGCCATGGGTGAGTGATTACGCTTCCTTGGGTCAAGCTCACCAAATTGGCTTTCCTTCCTGAAATCGTCTCCGTCTTCGGCGAAGAAGAATATACGAAATTTGGCTTCGTTGAAGCTGTCTTGATTTCTGCGCTTGGTCTTCTTGTTGCTAGGGTCCGACTTGACGTAAAAGACCTTCCACGAGCGACCTAAGAAGCAATGTGTCGTATCGATGAGCCACTTGATGATCATCTCTCGAGCGGCATGGGAGTCGTGCTTCAAGTATGATGGTAGATCTTCCATATCGATTCCGGGGATAGATATGGTACAAAAACGGTCACTGCCAAATTTTCTTGAAAATCGGTACGAAGACTCCATCTTGAGTGGTCTCAAGCGAAAGTCAAACACAGGGCTCCCTTGCTGCTCAACGAATTTAAGGTCTCCTGACAGTGCAACACCCCCAAAATCTTCTCCAGCTTGGGACCACGCGAGTAGACTTGATCTCTCCGGAAGAGCCTTTCCATGCGTCTTGGCAACTGAACTCAAAGAAGACCAAAGGTCTTCGTAATCGTTAATGCTCCGGCTCAAGCAGCTGAAGAGATCACCACTCGATAGCTTGCAACACGCGGAAATTCGTGTGATTTCATAAATCTGTCGGAAGGAGATAAATTCAGGAAAGCTTGAAGAAGCTGTTAAAGTTAGCGGGCTTAGTTTGTAAGAGTGAACTCGAAAGGATAAATTACCGAATGGGGTTTCTGAGAAGAGATGCGCCGCCAGATACTGGTCAATTGGTTCACGAGCAGAATAGGTGGGTGGGGCCATGGTTTTGTCGCTTTCGTTGGTTGCACATGCACTTATAGAACGTCGCAAATCCGTATGATCTCTTCTCTGTACAGGTGGTTTGATCGTAAGAGCTTCGGTTAGATCAGAACCATCCGCAGATGAAGTAAAGGACGTCGTGGTAGAATTAGAGTTGAAAGAGACGTTAGGGCTCCTCCAGGCTGGCGAAGCCGTTGCCGTCGATGTCGTGGTAGATGCAATACTGTCAAAAGAACGAAGTAGGTCTTGCTTGTGCGGGAGAGGCTTTCTATTGTCTCCAAAAAAACCTGGAAAACTGGGCCTTTCCTCTTCTCTGGTGATTGGCGTCATGACCGGACTCATGTAGTTGACATTATAATGCCGCGGAAACTGATCGTCCATACCGTCGCGAGAAACTTTACGAGGCACCGCAGGCTTAATTGGCTCGGGGAAAGATCGCTTTCTCCCTGACACGGAAGGTTCTGGTAAACGGACCAAATCGTACCTTTGGCGAAAGTAAGCCTCGTCTTTTGGATTTTCCAAACACTGCATTTGCCCCACTGGAATGCCCCAGCCCGCATCCCTCGATTTTGCTAGTAATGGGGATGTAGGTGGAGTTTGAAATTCCTCGTCTACGGACTCTGGTGGCGGCAATGTGATCCGAAATGGATTAGCAGTGGCTTTAGATGGGGTTACCACAGGCGGCACGTCAATCATTTTGATTTCCTCAAGGATAGCTGAGGTGTCCATATCGGGGTTGAACTCGTCTGAGGAAGCATGTTGGCTTGTTAGGGAGGCTGCTTTGGTAGGAGTATCATCTTTCCTTGGTGCGAAGAACCGACTGATGGAAGTCTGGCGACGAAGCGGTCGAGTTGATTTTGGTCTAACAGGATTGCTATCGGCTACTTTTGGCGTATTTTCTTCTATAAACCAAGTCAGGATAGCTCATAATCCTTGGGAGCTGAGGCTAGATCTACCTCGTATCTCATCTGGACTTTTATGGCCAACCTCGGCCCTCCCGCCGTCCGTCACATCAGTGAGAAAACGTAATAGACTCTTCAACAATTCGGCAGCGGCCTCCTCAGTGATCGTAGTGCGCTTCAAAAAAGAATCGGAACGTAGGGCGCTGTCAGGCGTAGACCGATTTGGCAGGACGTCGAGATCTGCGTGAGGTTTAAATTTCCATTGAGAGAACGCCACAACTGCATGCTTTTCGAACTGGTCGATTGCGTGCTGCAAACCATCCTTATTCCTGTAGAACAAGAACCTGATCCGATCATAGACTTGGTCCCCCACTGGTCCTGGGCGTGAGCGTCGAGAAGGGGTGTGCTCCTTCACGAGTAAGGGTATATCCAACCCCCATTTTGCGGACAGTAACCTAGCAATAGCTACAAACCCTTCATCCACCTTTGTCGGTGTTTCCGGGGAAGACATTAACCGACATCGACGTAAGGATTTGCTTCGCTTGCAAAAACAACCTCAGGCATTGGCTTACTCGATAGCCTCAGCCGAAGGCAACCAATGGCACCAACTCTCGCATCGACCAAGAACGTAGTATCCAAAAGATTTGTAGCCCTAGCCCCAGCTCTTTCTGAACCGCCTTGATTCAATGCGGTCTACGTACTCAATGGCTATCCAGTCTCTTCCCTAGAGTTCCGGAGACGTTTGCCTGGTAGCCCCCGAATAATCGCTGGATATTGACAGAGCATGCACCGGAGCGCGCAATTGGTCCTAAGACTGTAGGGACAAATGTTACTAACCGTTCTCTCAGCCTGGTGGTCCCAACACACCTCGAGAAATTGTAGCCTCGAAGCAGAAGCAAAGGCAATGGTGCGACTGAAGGAATGGAGCGACAATGGGGTGCAATACTAGGAGGTTAATCTTTAGCAATTCCTAGCACAGAATTGATCGAGCAAACCTCGAAGATCGAGAAAACCATATGGACAGAAGCGCTTTGAATGTCTTATGAAGCAAATAGCGCAATCAGCGCCCTCAGCGCCCGGTAGCCTCACTGCTTTGGGGAGCAAATGATCTACGGCGCGTACGGAGTTTTACTACTGGTTGCACACTGCGAAACTACATTTGACAGCTGCCGCGGTCCGGCCCGCAGCTGTCCGGCCCGCATTCAATAATACATACTTGGCTCGCTACGGAATACTTGTACTCTACCACTGGAAGGTGACAAGACTGACAGTCCCTAAGGTACTGTCAAATGTCAAAATCTTCAATTGAGGATATATATAACATCGTTTTGTCTCTCTCTCTATGTGGCTGCAAATGACGAAGTGTACGAAGTAGCGTCCAACATCGAAAGGTCTGCTCTCTTACTCTTGAAAGTGGTACATCGAATTTGCAATATCACAAAAATACTCATGCTTGTTGAGAGCCAATAACAAGCACTTCCCCACCACCCATAACCATATCCGAGACCAAGCAGAGATGGATTCACGGCTTGTCGGCAGTTTGGCTTTTTGTCAGGCTGGGTGTGCCCTCACATTACGACACATTGAGGACACTATAAACGTTATGAGCACAAACGATCGGGAACGCTCACAATGTGACTTCCTAACTTTTAGGTAAGTCAACTTGACGCTTGGGAGACATGCATTGAGATGAATCAATCTCGGGCGAGATGATACATTAAATTCAAGATGTTGGCCCGGTCTCATTCTCCAGTCCTCTTCGATCTGTCTCGTCTAGCAGTCAATGAGTGACTCTTCTGGGCAAGTCCAAGTAATTCAACCATTGTTCCATGAAAGCGCCAACTCAAGGCTGTAGAGTTGACTTTTTTACATGGACATTATCCGAAAGAGACTCGCAAAGCGGCAACCAGGATCTTGAGTGCACTTCTAATTACAAGGATTTGATTAGACGGCCCGAGCAAGAAACATCTCGTTCTCCTATTCGCTTCTCAATTGATCTCTCACTCGCATCAGCGCTTTCCCCAGTTTATTCTGGCCCCAACGGTCCTTATTTTCCAGCGCGCTCTCACTAGCAAAGCCGATCCCCCAAACCTTATCATTTGGACTCGCTTCTACAAGCTCTCTATCACCTGTACCCAGAAGTATCCCTTTCAATCGCTTGTCCTGCGAGAATTTGAGGAAGTTGCCCCTCTCGACCAAGGCGTCGCAATTCGCATCCCAAATCTCCTGGTCAAAGCTCCTGACCGCCCTTCCCAGAGCCTTTGCCTCTCCAGGTCCTGGTGCAGCTAGGATCTTCTCCGCTGCATCCTCGTCATCCATCAGTACGGCCTTCATATACATCATGTATTGTTCCGATGTGTGGAACTGGAGAGGGTCGCCAGATTGTGGGTCGGCAGAGTCTGGGTCGCTGAATGGCGAGGGATACCATTGTTGAAAGCAAACCTCGGGCTCTGAGCCCTCATAACCAAAGAAGAACACGTATTTGTCTGTAATGAGTGGAGGGAGGTCGGCGGCGCGTTTGATGTCTGCCGGGAGATTGGGCTTTTGGTCGCCAACCCAGCGAGGAGCTTGGTCTGCCATCCGAATTAACTGCGTTGTGAAGGTAACGAAGTTGGGTGATGTTATTTGTTCGTACACACAATACAGGAGCCGAAGGATTCAGGTTTACGACAATAATAGGTATCTGAGCCGGGCTTTGGGGAGGTGCGGGGCAGAGTCCGAATGGGCCGCCGCCGTTAAAGTCTACCATCTGCCCGCATGCTGTTAATGTCAAGACTCGAGCTGTTTCAACATGTTGACTACGCGCAAAGAACTCGGCTCGCTATTTAACAAATCTTAACTCTGATATATTCTAGTGATGTTCGACTGGAATTGAGCAATCTTCGGCCTTGCTCTGCAGATCTCGATTTCTATTCCGCAAGCACCCCTTCCCTCCAAGCGAAAGTATTAGAGTATATTTGCCAAGAAGACAGAAATTCGCGCTGGACTCCCCTTTGATCCGGCTACTGGGTGAGCAAGCATCGCTTACTCACTCGCAAGGCTGGTAAAGGTCGCTGCGACCAAGGGGTGGTTCTGGGTCCTGGTTCCCTTATTCTGCAAACCGCTTGACTACTACAGCGGTCACTGTACTGGCACTTTTCAGCTCTAGAAGCAAAGCCTTCAAAGTACAGGGGACCAAAAAGCCCCTGGCCATGGACGAGCATATCAACTGTGCAGACTAAAGGTAAAGAAATCCAGTCCTACGGTGTGGAATTTGGTTCTGTTTACAAGCAGCACGGTTGGCGTAGGTACTGCATTGGGCAAACAGTTACGACGCAAAAGTATCTCTGTTGAAGGTGGTTTTCTGAAACCAGCGTTAGTTACTGAAACGGTAGGCGGTGCTCTGAAGGTAGTGTCTCTGGCACCCCAGGCTGGGGTTGCGAGGCTGGATATTAGTTGTCGAGGTACCTCCGGAATTCTTGGTCTCGAGGCTATCTATATTCAGTATAAGGCCAGGGTACCCAGCTCGGTAGCATTTCCTCTCTTTTTACATATATGCATATATAGATACCACATAGCCAGATGACCAGACTTTTCCATAAAATTTACACTTGATCTATATTCTCTGCCGGCGAAGATTCGTAGGATTTCTAAAAGCAGTAGGGAAGGATTCGGTAATGACTTACACCGCATTTAAGATTCATTGTCTTCGTCATCTTCCTCCTTGTCATCATCAACCTGTTCATCAAGCGGCTCGCCCCAGACTTCACAACCCAGCTCGAGATTCTCCGAGTCTGGGGCAGACAGGATGATGTCGTCGTCCATGGGCGTCCCGCCACGCCTAGGTGAATTTGTCTCTCGCATATGTGTCTGTCGAAGCAAGAATCTCAGTAATCGTACGCATAGGAGATGGTCTGGAGCTCACCTTCGAACCAAGCTTCTTTCGGAACCAAAGGCCACCGGCAAATATCACCTTCAGTTCGTCTCTCTCGGCCTCGTAGACATCCCAGCCCGATTCGCTCCTTCCAGAATACCATCCAACGTTCGGGGCGATTTCAGCGAGACCCATGGCACCCACTCCAAATCCGAAATAGACGCTGCTTTCTGAGCTCCGCCAGGCAGTCAGAGCACACTTCTGCGTTGCATGTGTCTGTGTGACTATAAATATACCGTACTTCTTAATATCTTCAGCCAGCGACCCCTTCAAAAGAGATCTTGCATTTGCTCGCATCCAATCCTTGAATGGCGCCTTATAGTAAAAGGCCTCGCGAACGATGGGTGATGAACTTATCAGTACGGCGCCAAAGTCGGAGGATGTACTGTATTCCACCTGCAACTTTGCGTCAACCGGTAGGCCAGTCGCCGTTCCGCTATACACCGCGTTACTCATTGCATGTCAAACAAACAAAGCCCAGAGTGTTAGTGCCAGAAATCAGTTACTGACTTCACACCCCCGTTAAAGCCACCAGACCTCTCTTTGACTTTCAAAGACTGCTTTGGGGTCCATTCCTTTATTTGCGAAGACTTTGCACGCGACAAGGGCGCTGAAGGGGAGGTTAGCCCCTGCCGTGATAGACTCTCTGGGTCTTCCAGGTTGGCTATAGGATGCCAAAAGCCCAACTCGTCAAGAAATCCAACTGAGCCCGGGTTCAGCGATTCATTGGACACTGGGTGAAACAGTGCATACCCGTAGGGATGATGCTTCATTTGATCGCCATATTCGATATTGAGGTTGGCCATGCTGGACAATTGTAATTATCAAGATACAGTAGGCTACAAAAAGTGACGATCTGAATAGCATGGTTCCTGACAATGACTACAAGTTCGGAGAACGTTTTAGAGGCTTGTGAAACGTTAGTCGGATCAAACGTCGCGTGCCATCCCCTTATCGAACTGGCGCAAACCCAAGCTGATGCTTTATTCCGTAAATGGTGCCTTTCCTGGCGCGAAGGAACCGAGCTGGAGAGTGCCATCGCACTGCTTGAGACTACTTTGCACCTTGCTGAAATGCTTCCGAACGTCGAACCAGCTGTCTTAGCAAAGCTCTTACGGCAACAGGGAATCTACCGTCAAGAGAGTTTGTTCCGACAAGGTAGAAAAGTAGATGCCGACGAGGCTGCGCGGTGTTTGCTCAAAGTGCTCCAATATGAACCTTGGAATTTTATAGTTATGGCAGACTTATCTTGGATATGCCTCTATCAAAACGACGTAACGGGCTCTCGTAGACCGCTTGACGATGCCATCGAGTTCATTGAAAATGCACTTGCCATAATTCCAGCAGATCATGAAAAGCTTTCTGCTGTCCTGCGGGTCGCCGCCATGAGTCTGATCAAATGAGCTCAGTTCGACGGTTGCAATCAGGACCTAGACATGGCGAGCCATCTACTTCGCGCAGGCCTCTCATTACCACATCTCTACCAGGATGACCATGCACTACTTCGCCTACTCCTTGCTCATGTGCATCTGCTTCGCTTCGAAAGCTCGGAAAGCTTCGAGGACCTTAATGAGGCGGAATTCCTTATTGGGCAAACAGCTACTGAATTTACGGTGAGTGTGCAACATGAAGCCTATCGTAATGAACTACGTGGGAGAATGTTCCAGACAAGATGGAAATATCTTAGGACTCGAGACGACTTGACCGAGTCTTTCTCGGCATATGCGGCCATGAACAAAGCGATCGACGGAAGTTCTGCATCCCCTTCCTGTATCAAAAATAGCGTTCGATTGAGACGTGCGGACTTGCTGAGACTAAGTTATCATCAGTATTGCACCGACATACTCCTGTCAAAAGCCTATAATTTTGTAAAGGAAGCTTGTACCGTAGCGAAAATCAGAGCTTCAGAATGGCATGTATCAAGAATATCAGGAGTTGAGGCAGAAGGTCTATTCATAATGGGAGAAGTACAGAGGAGCCGGCATGAAAGATTTGGCGCAACTTCGCTCTTGGACGATGCAGTATCTTCATTTCGTCAATCGGCCGAAATGACTGAACAAAAAGATGCTGATTTTGCAGAAAGAGCATCCGCGCTGTCGGCCATTCTTCGGAAGAGGTCTAAAGCTGACTACACCAACGCTTATCAACGTCGAGCGGACCTATATGAAGCTAGACATTGGGTCGGTAAAATGATACTCTCGCGTCTGCCCTTGCGCCGACGGGATCATGTGGACTGCGTACTCGAAATAGGCCATGTGCTCTGGGATAGCGGTGGGCCAGTAGACAGGGTCATTCCACTATATCAACATGCTGTCGATCTCGATACGATGGATTTTGTGAATCGAGTACAATCGTGGCGATCTCTTGCCCAAGCTTTGATATCCAGAGGGCGGAATACCAAAAACACCGATGATCTTGCTACTGCTGGAACGTACTTGAACATAGTTGAGAAGTTGGAACTGGAAAAGGACAGCAGATCCACAGGCCGCCTCCCGGTCGTTGCTGATTTGCAGTCCGCATACTACGAATTGACGGTCAGTGATTCACGTTCTTCGAACGAATGTATGCCACCGTATTCGCCTCACTTCATGTCAATATGAGTACAAAGCGCCCTATTTGGTTGGTAGCGGTTACGAAATGTTTACATGTCTTTCACGCTGCGTCTGTAGCACTACTTATCTCATTCCGGTTTTTTTCTTTCGCTCGGCCGCTTTCTAACATGGCTGCTGCCGGGACTGTTCAAGTTTCACGGTAGTTCAATGATATAAATTGCTAATGCCATACAGGGCGATCCCGTCCACGGTGCGCAAGCAGCCCAAACAAATTACGAAATATTTTACACTTCTCAATATGACCCAATGACCAAAATTTATGCTGCATTGAGATTCGCAGCCTTTGCTATCTGGCTCGCTTGTAATGGAGACTCTAAAATTATTCAAAAGTCAGTAATGTATACTTTCGTACCATTGTTACTTATTAGGTGGAAAGTGGCTCCTCGCTGCTGAGCCAAAACTTCCACTGGATTGCCCTGTGCTCTACCCATGTCTGCTAGTATCTCAGGGGAACCTCTCTACATCTGCTTATTGTATGATGTATTACAAGAGATGTATCCTGTTATTATGAAGAATCTTCCTCAGCAGGGCTAGATGCAAAAGTTCACTAAAGATTGCTTACTTTCAAATAGGCTCCGTAGCGCGAATATTACTGTTTTTGACAATTTCAATTACAGCGACGCTATGGCTACCTGTATAGATCTTATGAGCCGGTTCATTTCAGCCGGTCACGATCGAGCACGGCAACTTTCCATGATTCGAAATTTTAGTCTCGCACCATTGATAACCATACATGCGGCACAAGCGACAGGTAAAGAAACTATTGATGTGATTAATGCAGTGGAGAAGGGACGGGGAATATTTTGGGATCGACTGGTCAATCGAAAGAGCCAAGTGGTGGCACTAGCAGAGAAACACGAGGAGCTTGCAAGTCGGTACTGCGACATTCGTAAACGAATGGGCCAAATTGGACAGCCCGATGTTTTCTTCGAGGATCAGCCTCAGGACAAGTTTCTACTGAAGTCGGAAATGAACGACTTGGTTATAAAGATTCGTCAGCAGAACGGTTTTGAGGATTTCCTACTTCCCCCAATTGACCCTTCGAAGATTCAAACGTATGCTAGCCAAGGGCCCGTTGTCATGCTTGTTGCAGGGCTTGGGCCCAATAATGGCTACGCTTTAGTGATATCAACAGATTCAGTCTTTTCCCTGAATTTGGTAGGATACAGCCAGGAAGCTTGCAAGGGGAAATTTGATCTCCTTCGACTGGGACTCGATCAAGCCAGCGATTTTCTGGCACCAACAGCAGATTCCCTACACCAAGTGCTCACCTGGCTCTGGTACGTTGCGGCCGAACCAGTTTTGAACAAATTAAGCCTCGTAGGCTCTCAAAGTCCTTCCGACGTTACCCCTCGCTTGTGGTGGATCACGTGTAACTGGGTCAATCGTTTGCCATTACATGCTGCTGGTGATCATCTCAAACGACTCAAAACCAATGAGCCATGCACCGTTATGGATAGGGTAATAAGCTCTTACAGTCCAACCTTGAAAAGTCTCATGTACTCAAGAACACGCATGGAAGAGCTCGGGAAGCAGAGTAGTACGACAACCCAGCCGCAAATTGCCCTCTTAGCTGCCATGGAAGAAACCATTGATCGACCTAAGCTAGATAATGCGTTTCAAGAGGTCGAGCGCGTCAAAGCTATCCTCGAACCCCAATTCCAGGTCTCCTCATTCACAAACCCCCCACCAACCAGGGAAGTCGTCATCAAAGGCCTTCGCAAATGCACCATCGCCCACCTAGCCTGCCACGGCGAAGCCGACCCCTCCGACCCACTGAGAAGCAAAATCTTGCTCCAGGATTGGGGTCCAAAGCCACTCCGCGTGGACTTCATCATGAGGATGGAGATGGAGAATTGCCAGCTCGCGTACCTCTCCGCGTGCGAGACGGCGGTCAGTAAAGATGAACAGCTCGCCGAGGAAGGGCTGCATATCTCCGGCGCGTTTCAGATGGCCGGCGTGCCGAACACGGTGGCGACTTGGTGGGAGATTAATGATCAGGAGGCGGTGCCGGTTGTGGAGGAGTTTTATGGGCGATTGAAGGGCGAGGATGGGAGGATTGATGTCGGGAGGGCGGCGGGTGCGTTACGGGGGGCGCTGTTGGAAATGAGGGATATGGGGGTTAGTCCGTTTGTTTGGGGGAGTTATGTTCATTCCGGGGCGTGAGTTGTTGGGCCTGAACGAATGAAAAAAGGTTGTTCTTGATGCACATGAGGGATCTGGTTATATATGGCTCATTATTCTCACCAAGATAGAGCAAGGTGATACGTTTCGTTTCTTTATAGAATCTCGGAAGGACCACGTAGATTGTCGTTTAGCGAAAGAATCAGTTTTCTGTCAACTTCTTGGCGATCGCTGTTTCATTCCTCTGTTGGAAGAGAAGTCGAGGATTCTTTGTTTTGCTCGCTGTTCCCTCGTCGTTTCAGAATAGAAGACGAATCCCCCTTTTAAGAAATCTCAATCTCATATATATATCAGAATATCACGTCTAAGAATTTTTTTTTTTTGGATTGAACATGGCACTATTAATTCATTACATTTCAACACAAAGAAGGATTGGTTGCATCGAGTGCAGCTCTGATCTTTGACGACGACGACGACAACGAAGAGTCCATAACAGTATTGTCGCGTAAACCTCGGGAAGAAGAGGTAAATACTAGACACGAATCGAAAGAATCGTGGGGTGGTGTGTTGCGATTGGTTGCGTAATGTTTTGATTCGTGAAACTCATATCCTGAGGCACCTCTTAAATGAGGGGCATGTGTAGCGCGAAAGAGAGCGGGCATGTGCGAAAGGGGGGCGAAAAAACTGCCTTGGAAGCCTCTGGGCGGGGGGAGCTCTTCGTGGATCCAACCGAACCCCTATCGACATAACTCTATCGAAGCCGATGAACGGGTTCGAAATAATTATACTCTCTAGACACTGCCAAAGTAGGATCTGCTTCGCGTCTCCTTCCGGACTCAGACGGGGTGTCTTTGATTCTTCCGATCCTTCAGCTTTCAAGCCACTCAACGACCGCACGGCCTGTTCTAGGACGAGATGAACGCAATGCTGGGAGTAAGTGGTATCAAAAGATTCAAGAACGAGGGCTCTGGTTTCTTTTTGTGTATGCAAAGTTTTATGGGAGGATAGGCGTCGAGCTTTAATGTACATCAGTTTTTTGAATGAATAGACAGTGGATCAGAAGAGGATGAATGGAGGGAGGGTATGAAGCACTTGGGGTTAGGAAAGAGAAAGATGTTGGTCAAACAGGTAGTGAGCCCGAAAAAGGTTGCAATGGCTTCGGATATCGAGTATTCTCATACATTCAGGACCGTTCGCATCCGCAAGTCGTTCGATGTCCCAACCTTGCCCTGCTTTTGGAACCGAATTCGAGTCACTATCGGGCATCGACTCCGTTTGAACCAATATATATTATATGTGTTTGGGCAAACCCGACAGCCCCTGGCGGTCTCCAGGGCTAAATTTTGCCCCGGAAGCCGCCCTGAGGTGTCAAGCACTCCCCCTATCTAAGCGACTGAGTCTATGGAGTGGGTGGGTGGGGCGAAAGCGCGTTTCTGGCTGAATCTTAAGGGATGGAGAAACAGGAAGAGATGAAGGGGGAAACAGTAGGGAGGACGGCCTTTTTATTCCCCTTTTCCCCGCTTAATCTCCTTGCTCCCTAGTGCCGAGCTAGCCGGGTAGCAACCACCTCCGCTTGCCGATAGCCTCCAGTCAAGCTGGCCCTTCTAAAGTTTTACTGGAAGAAGGTACTCTAATGAGAGGAATTGCTCCAATTAAACCATGTCTAAGTCAGACGTGTGATTCATGGGTTTCATACAGCTACAGTCCTGAGAAATTGTTCTGTGTTATCTCGCATCTGGTTAGGCAAGAGCGTGAGTTACAAGTCCGTTTTTGTTTCCATTGCCAAACCACGATGCAGGTTTCGGTTGATACCTGGCGATCTTCATGCTATCTCATCCTTCAGAACAGTATTGTCTTCCCGCCATGCTAGCAAAGGGGCAGAAGGGGCAGGCGGATCACTAGAACCCGTGGCAGCTTGGGCCAAGATTGGCTTGTTCCACATGTTCTCCTTTTCAATCATACATGTCGCACACGCCTTTTTCAAGCTCTTCAACGTACTTTTTCGAAACATCAATGAGGGCAGTTGCCCGGTTGAGCATACATGACGCACCCGAACCATGGATATACCCATCCATGGATAAAACGCTTCAATCCATGGATGAAACGATAATTCACGGATCGGGTACGTCGTTGATGGAGCTCCCCTTTCATGATTAGGATGCAAATACAGACCTTCATCCATGGATCAAATGTTATATTGATGGATCAGGAAATTTATAAATCATGAAGCAACTCTCGAATCTACTATGACCTTTGACTGAAGGACAATCTCACTGTCGTCTTCTGACTCTACACGCGTCGTAATCGCATGACGCGATCAAGTTCAAATCTTCATTAGAATATCAGTCTGGACTGGAGAAATTCGAAGGCAAGGACAAGAGGACACAGCTCAATGTCATAATTGTAAAAGACGTAAGATCTATGTACGATCAAACGTTCATGAAAGTAACATTATCTGATCCATGGATGAAGGCCTAAATTTGCACCCTGTTCATGAATGGGGAGCTCCATCAGTGGTGTACCCGATCCATGGATGGGTTGCAACATATACGGTATGAATGTAGTATAAGATATCTGTAGGGGAGGTATCATTGACGGTTACTCGTCACGGAATGGTAAGTCTGTCGTTTGGTCTCGGGTGGGGTTACTGATCTTGGCATTGTGTGAAGTGGGAGAAGCAAAAGAGGAAGGTTCAACCGTTGTAGTGTTCAGCCTGCCCTAATCTCGGCCTCGCCGTAGTCCTAGACTAACATTCGGCCTTACCTATCCACGAGACGGAATCGTCGAATAGCACACGGGAAGGCGTGGGCAGATCTCACTGTACCTGAGCGAACGTTACACGACAGTCTTGGGGTCGATCGGTTGCATCTTGGGGAACCAACACCGGAGACCTCCAACTACTGGTACTTACCTTAATCACAAGTCACAAGCTGACTCAACTCTATCTGTTAAATACACGGTAATCATAATGCGTACCTATGTACCCGAATTGATTCGGCCACTTTGCTGACTTGATTTGATTTGATTCGACCCCAACCGCCTCGTTGGGGGCGCTTTTCCGTGCCGTCTACCTACCTACCTTACTGCGGAAGTACTGAGTGTACTCCGTACTATTAGTACTGACGTACACAGTAGAGATGGCAGGTGGGGAGACCACACGCCCAACTGGCCAATGGCGCATTGCCATTGGCTGACTGTGCCATGCCGCCATCATACCAACAAGTTAACAACAAGGTACGCAGTAATCTCGCCATTAAGATGCAGCTTTACATCCTGGCCAGTGCCACGTGTGATCATCTCCAAGTCTGCGGGAAAAGGAACGGATCCCATGCTCTGCCGCACACTCCACATGTACAGTACAGTACTACTACTGCAGTACGGAAGTAGCACTGTGGTACCAGAAATGTGCGTGAATCCCATATGACTGGGTCCATCTTCCCGTCCTTCTTTGCTGCTTCTTGGGGGAAATTCTATCACGTCGTCGTCGTCGTCGTCGCTGCTGTGTAACGCCACAATAGGACGGCGCATCCCTCGGTCCAAGATCGCCCACAAACATCATGGCGTCTGCTTCGCATGTACCGACGCCGGCGGAGATTAATGCGGAAGCGGGATATGATGTGTTTGCGGACCAGGGCGAAAGGATTTTGGCTGCCAGTGTCACTTTGATATTGTTGCCGACCATCTTTGTCATCTTGCGCTTTACGTCGAGAGCGGTCTCCAAAGCTGGGTTTTGGGTATGGACTTCGAAAAGAGCTTGAACAAGTTCGAGTATCTATCTGCACACATGACTGACTCAAGAAATCCGATTGTAGTGGGATGACTGGATGGTACTGGTGGCACTTGTTCTCTCCTGGGGCTGCAACATCGGAGATATCATGTCGATACACCATGGGTTTGGACGGCACCTGATGTTCCTCGGCCTGAAAGACCCCAAGATGGCAATGATTGATATCGAATGGTTCCTCAAAATTCTTTATGGATTCGAAATGTGCTATTGGGGCGCCGTCATGACATCCAAGTTCTCAATGTTAGTTTCTCCGTCAAGATCCCATCAAGCTGGGTAGTTCAAATGCTCAATTTCTATCCAAAGTCTTCTCTTCTACCGTCGAATATTTCCCACTCCCAAATTCCGAATCCTTCTGTTAGCCTTTGGCGCCGTTACTCTAGCTTCACTTGTTGCTACAATGGTGACCATCATCTTCGAATGCACCCCCATCAAGAAGCTATGGCAGCCCACCATCCCCGGCCACTGCGTCGACATTACCAAATTCTTCGTCGCTTCCGGCAGCGTCAACGTCATCCTCGACACGTAAGTCTCCCCCTCAAAATCCTCAAAACCAACAACCCACTCTAACCCCACCCGACAGCGGAATCTGGATCGTGCCCGTCCCCATGCTCTGGCGCCTGCGCACCTCACGCACCCAAAAAATCGTCCTCACCTCCATTTTCCTCTGCGGCGGCTTCGTCTGCGTCGTCTCCATCATCCGCCTCGTCGTCCTCGCCCGCCTCGACCTCCTCCACGACCCTACCTGGAACTACGTCAACGCCGCCCTCTGGTCCGCCACCGAGCCCTCCGTCGCCATCTGCTGCGCCTGCCTCACCACCCTGCGCCCGTTGTTTCACGTCCTCTTCACCGGCAAGCCCGCCGATTCCACCCAGTACTCCACCTCCTCCTCCTCGTCTCGCGCGCTGTGGCGGAGGAGCAAGCTCGCGGAGGCGGGGCGCAGGAGTTTTAATCGGCTGGAGGATGAGGGCGTCGGGGAGGAGGGGTGGAAGCATAGGGTGGATGTGCGGGGCGGGGGGGTGGAGCTGGAGGACCGGGTGCCGAAGAAGGGGATCCAGGTCACGACGGAGGTGGCCTGGAGTCGTACCGATCGGATTGATTACCAGGGCCGGCTGTTCTAGACATTTTTTGAGCGGATCTTTTTTTTTTTTTTTTTTTTTTTTGGGTGCGTGCGGGTCTTTTTGTACCAGATTTTTGCGTGCGAGCAAAAGACATTGCATGGAGTTCTCTGGATTGGTGGCTTTTACTTATATATTATTACCATTTCCTTCATCTTTATGGAATAACCCATCGAACCGCCATCGTACAGCTTAACCCCCTCTTCCCCCCCCTCATCCTCCCCCTCAACCTCTCGAGTTTTCACCACCCCTCCCCCATCCACCACCAACACCCCTCCACCTATCACCCCAAATCCATTCCCCGCTCCCTACCACCTCCATCCCCATAGCCCTCTATACCCCCAAACCCGGCTTTTTCCGTACAGTCAGTCAGGGGCGGGCATTCCTTTATTAAATTTAATTAATTAAATTAGGACCTACAATACCTACCTACAATACCTACCTACAATACCTATCTAAAGTATCTACAGCACAGGGCCTACAGCACAGTACCTCCAGACCCTACCTATCGTACCTACATACAATACCTACACTACCTACCGTACCTACCGTACCTACCGTGCCTACCCTACCTACCCTACCTACAGTACCTACCCTACCTACAGTAGCTACAGTACCTACAGTATATACAAATAGCAGTCACCAGTCTACATACTCCGTACATAGAAAGCGGTTTAATAGAATATACATAATATCTGATTGAGCGGATTCGGGTGTGAGAAGGTGTGTATCTATGGTGTGGTGTGATGATGTGTGGTGTGGGGGTTTTGTTGGCGTGGGGGGGGGGGGGGTGTTGGGGGGGGGTGAAAAGGAAAAAGAAAAGGAAGAGGGGGGGGGGGGAAGGGAGGAGAGGGGAGGGGGAAGCGACCTGATGGAGTCAGTCGTGCGTTTTTGTTTGAAAAAGAACCGCGAAAGATTTGGCTATTTGCGTCATCTGTTCACTTTCTGTCCTGTCCTGTCCTGTCCTATCCTGTCCTGAACCTTTCCTGTACTAGCAAGTCAGTGCGTTCAGATCGCCAGAGGACGAGTATGCTATGCGGGAGTTTGGTTTTTGGTATGGGTGGGTACAGACAGACTACTGTAGATTTGCCTTTTGCACGAGTACAAGATAGGGTAGCTACGACGGGCAAAATGAAGAAGCTCGTTACACAAAATGTTCAAATTGGGAACGCCGACAGATGGCTTTGGCCGAGTTGCTTCGCCCCTGAGCTAAAGGCAATCTCATGCCCGAAGCCAAACCGGAAACACCTGGCCCCTCCCAAACCCAATAATCTCACGGCGACTCACTCCCCCCATCGTTTCGCCTCCATCCCATCTGGCGGATTCGTCTCCACGGGCTTCTTCCCCACCTCCTCCCAGTTCGTACTCAGCGCCGTCCCATTACTCTCCTGGTAGCTCTTCATCATCGCCCGCCGCGTATCCGGATCCGCGTCTTTGTACAGTTTCTGGAAGAAGCCGTTGACGGGGTCGGCGCCGTCGAGGTCATCGTCCAGGTAGTCGTCTTGGGATTCGTCGTCCGAGGAGGAAGCGGTGGAGGTGTCTTTGGCTTTTGCTTTTTTCTTTGGGGGCTTTTTGGTTAGGTCGGCGGCGACTTTGTCCCAGTTTTTGGGGCCGGTGCGCGAGGAGGTGGGGTAGACAGGGCCGGTGGTTGTTGGAGGTTGGGTGAGGACGGCGCGTTTGATGGGGTCGGGGTTGTTGTTGTTGTTGGATATGGGCTCTCCGTCAGTGGTGGATTCGGCGCCTTCAAGGGACGACCATTTTTGGCCAGGAGTAGATTTCTTGAGTGTGAATTCGACTTTGGCGGACGTGATCTTGGCGGACGATACGGAGTGGTCGATTTTGGCGAAGAAAGGGTCCAGTGAGAATTCAAAGTCTGAGCCGGTGGGAAGGGGAAACGAGATGGATAGTGATTTTTCTTGAATATCAACGGATGTTTTGTCCTTGGGTACGCCCTTGGCGAACAGTGTCACGACGACATCATCATTTGTTTGAAACCATTCGTGTCTTATCTTGCTTGCTGGAGTCTGTACACCCTCAATTTTCGTCTCGGCTGCCGGTGCTTTAGCTTCCTCTGGATTAGAATCCGACTTTTCCTCATTTTGCTCAGCCTGCTTCTGCACTTTCTTCCCCGAATTTTCTTTAGGCAGTTCCACATCCGGTATTTCCTTCACTGTCGCCTTCGCCCGCTCATCCCCCTCCTCTACACCATTCAACCTCCCCTCAACTTTGATCCCCCAGATCTGCAAACTCTTCTCCTTTTCATTCAGCTTCCTCACCCAATTGAAGCATTCCCTCGCATCTGCCCAGCGCTCCAAGCCGAACAGAGCAATACCTCTCCTCAGCTGTGATTGTGCTATAAGTTCCCTCTTGCCCCGCTTCGAGGCTAGGTTGACTGCTATTTCTGCATCTTGTAGAGCGAAGCTGTGATCGGGGGGTGAGACGCGAGTATACGCTGTTGAACGTTTGATGTAGTAGTCTACGGCTTGAGGGTTGGAATATATCGCGTCAGTGTAGTGAGACACGGCTGAAGCAAAGTCACCTGCGGCCAGGGCTGCAGCGCCCCGGGCAGCTTGATCCATGCTTGGTGTTTTGTATTCTTGACTCTGAGCTTGTGGTGTAGCAAATTTAGTACTCTGGGAGATCCTGATCAAGTGGACATAGACGATACGAATGATCAAAGCTGAGTGATCATAAAGGAGAATGGTTGTGCGAAGCTCGAAAGCTACAAAGTGGGTGACATGATGGACAGCACCAAGGTCAGGCAGCCGTTGGAAACTTCACGCGATGGTGGTCCGTGTCCTCTTGCTTCGCTTAATAGTTCTATCTTCACCAGAAACATCACACTTGATGACAGAAGTACGCCGAAATCATCACATTCAGACATACCTGATTCAGACATGCTTTGAAGGAATGTTAAATGTCTGTTGAATCATTGAGAGATTCAAAACACTTTGGTTTCAGATGTTGATATTCAACTCTTTCGATATCGTCATCATCCCATTACTACCGCTTAAGTCGACCTGATTTCATCTTCAGAATCTCAGAAGCAACTTCGTAACCGAAGACGGACTAGAGTCCACAGTACTGTAGAAGCCTGCTATGTCGGCAAAGGCTGCTATGTGCTACATTCCCACTCGCTTGATGCGCTCTCTCGGCAATCTCATTCCTCGAGTAGTTCGGGTGATCGTTTTCATAGGATTTCATACTTACTACTCCGTAAGGTATCCCTAATTGAAGTGTCTTATGGCACCTCTGAAGTCACAATTTCCTTATGTTCTTCTAAGCCTTTGATGTCCTGATCTTAGGATATGATTTGGGCGCTGAATGTGATGGTTGTTTTTCCCCAGCTCCCTACAGAATACACAACTCCTTCTCGCATCGCAAGTTTGGGATAGAAATGATTGCACAAGTATCTGCTATATTCTGACTCACTTCGTCAACCTTCTTCGTCATTCGAGTAACTTGTCGTTATTTTTAGAATACCCGAATAACGTTGACCTGATTCACCCAACAAAGTTTGTTAACCATCGATGTGCCCAGATATGCGCAGCTCGTAGCGTATCTCCAGCAGCTGTCCGCATCCTATGTGCCCACGAACAAACCGGCAGCTTGTGATAAGCAAAATCGGGAAAGGGGCCAGTCCTCTACGCTCAGACTTAGTCTACTCCTCCATCAAGGCCACCGACAACTTCGAGCACTGATACACCTAGCAGTGCACAGGGCGGACCTTAGGGTGCAGAAGTTGGTCTCGTGGACTGACCTTTTGAGCAATCCGCATGAAGTTGCAGCTCCACTTGTTACCCGCTCTCTGCGGACTGCTCGACCAATGGAAGTCGAAATTATTCTTCTTAGTTTTCCACTTTGGTGTTTGGAAGCGGCTTACCAGCTCCAAAAACCCAAATACAACAGATTGGTCTGGGACTACCCAGGCCTCAGATGATGGAACTTCGACTTAGGCATGAAGATACCTTTGACGAAAAGCAAAGTATCTTTAGCGCAGGAGATTGTGATATTCGTTGTCGTCCAGTCGATGTCTCGAACCTGGATGCCTCGAAGGACGAGGGCGTATTCAAAGATGTCTACTTGAGCGATGACTATATTGTCGATAACGAGTGGGACGGTAACGGATTGGACGATGGAAACGTGGTTCCAGTCCTTGTTCAAAACCCTCCAGTCCCATTTTCGGGCCCTTTCTGATGGCCGATGATTTACAGGAACGTGCTAGTTTCCTGGCTCGCTTTTCACCCGGACATGAGCCTGAGTTGATCAGGCGAGTCAAAGACTGTGACGATTTCGAAGTTTTGGCTCGGTCAATTCGTGCAATCGTACACAGGCAGGTATTAAAGAAATGACGTTTGCTTAAGACACTGGCAATTCTTCGCTGAGGACCTCCGATAATAAGTTACTGTAGTATCCTGGATTTTGCGTTGAGGTATGTAAGGTAGTTCCTGTCCTTGAATTTCATTTGGAAGATTATCATTCTCAATGCACTTTACATTCTCACGGTCCTTTTGGATGCGTTCGTTGGAAGGCCGGGCTCGTTAATTGAAATGCTACTCTAGACTTGCCTGTCTGGGACGTTGAACGAACACCGAGGTGAACATGTAAGGAAAGCGGGGGAACGTAAGAAACCTAAGCGAGGTCTACTCGACTGCGGGGCAGGCTTAGAAGGATAAATGTAAAGGTATCACTTCCATTCGCATCTTTATATTGCGAAAAGGAAGAGACTGGAGACCCATAATCATCATGGTGGTTAAATCACCTTACAATATTGAAATCCCTTCCACTGATATTCTAACCTACCTCTTCGGCTCCGGGACACCCCCCGACAAACCAGTGTGGATCGACGCTGTTGATCCGAGAAAGTTCCTAAGCCCTCGCACGTTGCTTCAATGGGTAAAGAGACTTGCTGTGGGACTGGACAGGCTCGGTGTGAAGCCGGAGGAGGTAGTTCTGGTTTTTTCACCGAATCACATCTTCGTACCTGTAGCCTATTTGGGAACTGTAGGATCGAGGAGAGTCTTTAGTGGTGCCAATCCGGGGTACGGCGCTGATGGTGTGTCTCAAGAGAATATTAATTGACTGCCAGCGATCCCTAATGTTTTCAAAATAGAGCTGGCTTATCAGATTCGGGACTTATCACCTCGTGTTGTTCTTGTGCATCCGGGTTTGATCCAGACAGCACGATCTGCTGCAACGATTGCTGGGTTGGCGCCAAACTGTCTTTATCTTTTTGATGATGAAGCAGTAGAACCAATTGATGGAGTTAAAGACTGGCGCTCCTTTATAGGCGCCCCTCAAGAAGCCGAAAAGTATCAATGGACGAAGCTTGATCAGGAATCCTCAAAGAGGACGCTGGCGACTGTGAACTTCTCGAGTGGAACCACGGGCTTACCGAAAGGTGTGATGATCACCCATCGTTGTCTGATTGCCAATATGGAACAAACCAACTTCATGAGACATTTAGGTAAGAATCTGGACGATAAGCCGCAAGAGCGCTGGATAGGCTTGCTACCGCTATACCACGCATATGGCCAGTTATATGCGTGTTTACTGGCTACGAAACTCTGTACTCCTGTTTTCATCATGAAAGCCTTTGTTTTCGAAGAGTTCCTCCGTGTCATCGAGACACACCGGATCACGCATCTGCACCTAGTACCTCCTATACTTATCATGCTTGGCAAACGACCAGAAACTGCCCAATACGATCTCAGCAGTGTCACAAATCTCGGCTCCGGAGCAGCACCACTATCGTTCGAGTTACAAAACGACTGTGCCAAGCGCTTCAAGTTGAATGTAAGTCAAGGATGGGGAATGACAGAACTCACATGTACGGGGTTGGGGCATCCAGGAGTTGTTGACGACCCTACTGGAAGCGTTGGTATACTTATGCCAAATTGCGAAGCTAAGCTTCTCGACGAGAATAGCCAAGAAGTCGGACCAAATGGAAGGGGTGAGCTCTACTTCCGAGGACCAAATGTCAGCCCAGGGTACTGGAGAAATGAAGAGGCAACGAAGCAGTCGATGCTACCAGGCGGTTGGCTTAGAACAGGGGATGTAGCGACGTATGACGAAAGAGGGTGGTTTTGGATCGTAGACAGGCTGAAAGTACGAAGATTTCATCCCTAAATTGTGCAAGGCTCCAAATCTGAAGAAGATCTCGACTGACACAACAAATGACAGGAACTCATAAAAGTAAACGGACTTCAAGTAGCTCCAGCGGAGTTGGAAGCGATGCTACTTCAGCACGACGACATTGCTGATGTAGCGGCAGCTGGCATAACGATCGATGGTCAAGAGTGGCCAAGAGCATACGTAGTACTGCAAGATACTTCCAAAGGCAAGATTAGCCCTAATGACATTCAAGATTGGATCAAGACTCGCGCAGCAAAGCACAAATGGCTGCATGGAGGTGTTGTTTTCATTGACGCAGTGCCGAAATTAGCAAGTGGAAAGATTCAGAGGAAGATTTTGAGGAAGTGGGTCCAAGACGATGCGAAGAATCTCAATACTTCGCCTAAGGCTCGATTGTGATATTTTGAATCATGGGAGTCGGTCTTTCGCCAAGAGAAATGGAATTGGCTGCGGATACTGAATTATACCTATGCTTCGCACAAACCATCGATCATCCTGGAGGAAGGTCTTCTACGCGTTAGTAAGGCAAGACCACCGTGGGGTTGATCTACCAGCTTTTGCTTCATAAGTTGGATCGATTGCGTGTCAAACGTCGCCATCGTCGCCAAAAATTGCATTTCATAGGTATTGATCTAATCCCAGGTCGGTGCGATGGGACTCGGTATGCCCCAAGCAATTATTAGAGCCTTATATACTTTCGGGTTGGTTTTACTATCCCGGCGTACTGTAAGCGGCTCAGAGGTTTCCCCGACCGCCGATATGTAGACAAACATTCAAATCTACTACTCTCTACTATTTTCTACTTTTATTGAGGTAGCAGGTATGAGGTAGCAGGTAGCGAGGGTAGGAAGGGTAGGAAGGTAGGAAGGGTAGGAAGTAGAATGTAGGTAGCTTACAGACGAATTCGAATTTCTGAGCCATTTGAAATTTGGATAGCTTCAATATTCGGATGTAGTGATATTTGGCAGCTGTGTAAGCCAAAAAGGGGTGGTGGTGCTGCGGGGTAATTCTAGGGGGGCCGCTTACAGTACAGTACGCCGGAATAATCCAAACCAAGCCGAAAGTAGGCAATATTGCGAAAAGAACCTTGTCGATTACGCCTCGCCGCTATTCTAGATAAAAAGCTCGCAAACGGGCTGAGATACATACATAGTGGGATCAACATCGCTGTTAGTAAGATGGTACTTCCGTAGTTAATGGCAGTTCTATGGTAGATATTCTCTCAACTCTGGTTGACTGGCACGACTGGTTTCCGACTCCCAACTTCTTAGACCCTGGATGTGGTGACGGCGGGACAATCCCTGCAGAAGAACTTAAAGTGGTGATGCTTGGACTTCCGAGGCCTCGCTGGTACATGCGGCGTATTCGAAATGCCGTGACGCGGCCATTGAGAGCGCCAAATCATCGTTGTTCTGTCTGCAATGTACATATCCAAGGCCATTTAGACATACACAAGACTCTACTGTCCTACTTGAACGTTGTTAAATCATTTGTCGTGTGAGATTCGGTTGACAAGCCTGCCAGATGGACCACCCGTAAGAGCCCAAAAAGCATCAGGCAGAACTCACTGTAGCCATGTTGTTCCTTCGACAGACCTGGACGTTGGTCCAGAAGAACATACTGATCGTGCTGGTTCGCCATGCTTTTTCAACGCCTCTTCGTTGCTTTCTTCTTCCTCTGTAAGGGATGAGAACGCTAGTCGAAAAGTCGCTCTATACTGATTCAATCGGTATAGCATCTTCACTGGATTCCTAGCATATGCGCGGAACCTCTTTATACCCCCTTCTCACTATGGCATCGGAAATCCAACGCCTGTGCGATCACTCGCGAACGCCCTGAATGCGGCAGGGGGAGGAAGGAATACAGTGGCGTTTGTTAACAATGGCTTTACAGGAGGGGATATCGAAGCTGTTATAGACTCAGTCGCGGCCACAGTCAGAAGTCAGGGGAAGATTGCGCAGATACTATCGAATGAGGAGGAACTGCTCACAGTATGTCGGAGCTCTCTGCGAGGTGTCTCGGCCTGCTTTGGCGCAGCCGTCTTCTATGGTTCGCCATTGGAAGGGCTTGGGGCCATGTGGAACTATAGCCTGAGGGCGGATGGAGGCTTGGGTAGTAAGATCGATACGACAACCGCCGATAACGACATAGAGGTCTACCCCATTCCATTGCAGCATGCTATCGATTTCTCCATCGCCTCGCACAATAATACGGTCGACAAGTCAGCCTTGCCGAATCAAGTCTACGAGTACCCCTTTACTTCCATGACACAACAACAGAGGAATGATGATATCCGGGTCAGGTACATGGGAGGTATAATCGATATCCTAGGCGTAGCATTTTTCATCGGAATCGTTGGAGTCATCTATCAGCTGGTGGGACTAATGGCATCAGAGAGAGAGCTAGGGATGACACAGATCATAGATGCATCGATGCCGAACAAACGGCGCTGGGAACCCCAGGTCGTCAGGTTAATCGCCAATCACGCTGCGTTCGACATTATGTTCGCCCCTGGCTGGATCGGCATAGCCCTCATATTGGCTTATGGGGTATTCGCCAAAACAAGTCTGGGAATCTTGATAATCTTTAACCTACTGGCTGGGCTTTCCCTCTCTTCCTTCTCGATCTTCGGGGCCGCCTTCTTCCACAAAGCTCAGCTTAGCGGTATCTCAACCACAATCATCTCTCTGTTACTAGCTGTACTCTCACAAGCCATTAACAAGCAACTCAGCACAGGTGCTGTTGCAATCCTTGCCGTTCTTTTCCCGCCAATGAACTACAATTTCTTCACGATTCTAATGGCTCGATGGGAACGCCAGAACCTATCAACCAATCTGGTCAAGTCAGCACCGCAGAACCCATGGACTCTTCCTGGAATTGCGTTTTTTGTCTTTGCCATACTCCATATCATAGCTTTCCCCATCCTTGGCGCGCTCGTCGAAAGGAAGCTATATGGGACCGCATCGAAAGGGCGGACTACTTTCATTGGAAGTTCCGGAGGGTCTCAGGCTGCGGTTCAGCTTTCAGGGTTCACAAAACTCTATAAACCGTCATGGTGGGCCCGAAATGTTGCCACACGCTTCGGAAAACGAAAAGAGGTTGTAACTGCCGTTGACGATCTCAGTCTAACCATTCCACAAGGGCAGATCATGGTTCTATTGGGCAGCAATGGCAGTGGAAAATCTACAACCTTGGAAGCCATAGCAGGACTGAATACTGTCACTTCAGGCAGCATAGCTGTGGATGGTTACGGCGGACTTGGAATTTGTCCACAGCGCAATGTTCTCTGGGATCAACTAACCTCATATGAGCACGTCCGAATATTCAACAGGCTTAAGTCTGTTGGGAAACCATCTTCGAAAGCAGAGATCCAAGAGTTGATTACGGCATGTGACCTTGACAGGAAGATTGACGCCAAAGCAAGCCATCTCTCCGGCGGACAGAAGCGGAAATTGCAACTCAGTATGATGTTCACAGGCGGTAGTCGAGTTTGCTGTGTGGACGAGTGCTCTAGCGGAGTGGATGCTCTTGCACGTCAAAAGCTATGGCAGATTTTACTGGCGGAGAGGGGTGCAAGGACAATCATCTTCACGACTCACTTTCTAGACGAAGCCGACTTGTTATCGGACCAGATCGCTATCCTATCAAGAGGGAATCTCAAAGCACAGGGTTCAGCTGTAGAACTAAAACACCGGCTAGGAGGGGGTTATAGGATTCATCTATTCAAGGTCCCCGGAACAGCGACCAATATGCCAGAATTTAGCGAAATACCGCGAAAGGTTCTAGAGGACAAAACTATCTACACCGTGCCCGGCTCCGCACAGGCAGCCGAGTTTGTAAAAAAACTAGAGGCTGCAGGTATCACCAATTATGAAATCAACTCGCCTTCCATCGAAGAAATCTTTTTCAATGTAGCAGAGGAGGCGGATGCGAATGCGGATGCGAATGCTAATGGCCGGCGGAAGCTTCAAGACACAATAGACTCGCCTAGTAAGGTCTCCAGCGCAGAGGTCGTTTTCACAGAAGGAAAGGATTCGGATCTCGATGAATCCGACAAAGACTTGCATCTTCAGACTGGTAAAAGGATTGGCATGATGCGTCAAGCCCTGACCTTGTTCCGCAAGAGATGGACCGTCTTTCAGAGGAACTATCTCCCTTACCTAGCGGCATTCCTACTCCCAGTTATCGCCGCCGGACTTGTTACGTTGTTCTTGAAAAATTTCAAAGCTCCAGGTTGCTCTCCCGCCGAACAAATCTCCCCATCTCAGATCGCCTCGTTAGCAACGCAAATAAACTATACAATTGTTGTTGGACCGGCAAACAGACTTTCTTCTACAGATCTTCAGCGTATTGGAGCTACGCTTCCTGGTGGAGGATCGGGGAAAGGAGGCTTGGCCGCACTGCAGCAATCAGTGCATCTGATCGATGGTACCCTAAGCGACTTTAACAATTACATCAGCACCCATTACGCAAACGTTACTCCTGGAGGCTTTTTCTTGGGTGAGAACGGATCTCCGCCAACGTTCGCTTATAAGGGTAACGCAGACATTTCTCTGGCGACTATAACACAGAACGCTCTCGACACGCTGTTGACCAATGTCTCTATTAGTACTCAATACCAAGCATTCGACGTGCCATGGGTATCTGGTGCTGGCAAAACACTACAATTGATTGTCTATTTTGGCCTAGCGATGTGTGCTTATCCTGCATTTTTCGCCCTCTACCCTACACTCGAGCGCCTGCGGAACGTCAGGCAGCTGCATTATAGCAATGGTATGTGTTCTCTGCCCTCATCATCACTTTATTATCTTGCTGACGTGGTTCTGCTCAAGGGGTCCGGAGCGTTTGCCTCTGGTCAGCGTACGTCACGTTTGACTTCATGATCGTCCTCGCCAGTAGTGTCCTGTCAATCGTCATCTTCCGCGGTGTGAGCGACCAATGGTATCATCTGGAATACCTCTTTGTAGTTTTCTTCTGTTACGGCTTGGCTTCTACGCTGTTATCGTACGCCATATCTCTTGTCTCGCGCTCTCAATTGGCGGCTTTCGCCTTTGCTGCCGGTAGTCAAGCGTGAGTTTGATCGAGTACCTTGATAAAGTTGAATCGTACTAACTCAATCCTAGCGTATTGTTCCTCCTCTATTTCATTGCCTATCTGAGTGTCCTTACCTACGCCCCGGTCGACAAGGTCGATTCTTATATCTACATTGTACATTTTACCATCTCACTAGTAACCCCCACAGGAAGCCTAATCCGTGCCCTGTTTGTGTCCTTGGACGTATTTTCCGTACTCTGTCGGAACAAGTCCATCGCTTCATATCCTGGAGAAATCACTCTATACGGTGGTCCAATACTCTACCTAATCTTGCAATCCATCTTTCTCTTCGGCCTCCTCCTGTGGTGGGACAGCGGTTCAATATGGGACAAGCTTCGCGGCAGGACCTACAAGCCAGACGACGCCGAAGAAATTGACCAAGCAGATGACGAGATCGCTGCCGAGGTCAAGCGCGTCAATGCCTCCCCTGATGATGGCCTCCGGGTCATGCACCTTACCAAAGCATTTGGCAGCAACGTCGCCGTAAAAGACATTACCTTTGGCGTCAAGCGTGGCGAAGTCTTTGCTCTTCTAGGCCCCAATGGAGCTGGCAAAAGTACCACAATCAGTCTTATCAGAGGCGACATCCGCCCTTCCCACAACAGCGGCGAAGTCTTTGTCGAAAATATCCCCATCAGCAAACACCGCGCCGCTGCTCGAAACTCCCTAGGCGTCTGTCCCCAAGTCGATGCCTGCGACCAAATGACCGTGCTCGAACATCTCCAGTTCTATGCCCGCGTCCGAGGCGTAGTGGGCGTTGAACATAACGTGCACGAAGTCATCCGTGCCGTGGGTCTTCAACTCTTCCAGCACCGTATGGCCGCCAAACTCTCCGGCGGTAATAAGCGCAAACTGTCCCTTGCCATCGCCCTCATGGGCAACCCCTCAGTGCTCCTCCTCGACGAGCCTTCCTCCGGCATGGACGTCTGCGCCAAGCGTGTCATGTGGCGCACCCTCGCTTCCGTAGTCCCAGGCCGCAGTCTCGTGCTTACGACGCACAGCATGGAGGAAGCGGACGCGTTGGCGGATCGTGCGGGCATTATGGGGAAGAAGATGCTGGCACTGGGGACAAGCGATTATTTGAGGCGGAAGCATGGGGATCGGTATCATGTGCATCTCATTACAAAGACCGCGCCGCATACGAGTCTAGAGGAGATGGAGCAGATCAAGGCGTGGATTGCCACCAACCTGGAGGACGCGGTCGTCGAGCAGAAAACCTATTACGGCCAACTACGGTTTAGCGTCCCTGCCTACTCCTCCCCTATTTCCCCTCCGCAATCGCAATCCAAATTTCCCCCCTCCTCCCCCTCATCTGACGACGAGATCACACCCACCAACACCCTCACCACCACCAACGCCACTATCCCCACCACAACAACAACCAGCGGCATCGGCACCCTTTTCACAACCCTAGAAGCCCAAAAAGAAGCCCTGGGCTTCGAGTACTACTCCGTCAGCCAGACGACACTGGATCAAGTCTTCCTGGCCATTGTCGAGAAGCATAATATCGAGGAGGAGAATTATCATCAAGGGGTGAGGAAGAGAGGGGTGTGGAGGAGGGTGCTGGGGAGGTGAGAGAATTGGGGGGCTGGGGGGGGAGGGGGGGAGGGGGGGAGGGTGGGTAGGAAGGTGGGTTTGGAGGGTTAGGTTGTGGAATTAGATATAAGGGGGTTGCGAGTATATATTCTACCATTTATCTAGCAGAATAATACTCATCTGTCCACAACAAGAACTAATCTAGGCATGAATGCCGTCCGAAAGCGGATTGGGGGTTCCTATGCCATGGTGACGATTTTCCAAAGCAAAATTTGAACTACTGTATGTATGCTGACCCCACTCCTTCTTCATCCCCTAACCCCCTCCTATGTATCTTCTTCCCCTCTCCTTCCCTCCATCCACACCCCAGCCCAGCCCTCTCACCAAAACTCCCCACTTCCACCCCACAACCCATCCTTTCCACCCCATCCTTTCCACATCTTTTCAACCCCATCCTCTTTCTTTCCAAACCCAAACTTGGCAGTTCTCACGAGGACCGCTCTGCTGTAGCTGTGTCTCGGATCCAAGCTCGCTTTTTACAAGGCTTCGATCTCTTTACGTTTGTGTGTTGAGGTTGTGGGGATTGTGGAGGTTGTGTTGGATGGGTGGGTGGTTGGTGATGGGGGGGGTTTGATGGGGTTGAGGTTAGGGAGGAAGGGGAGACTGATGAGGTTGGTGGAAGGGGGGTTGTGTTGACGGGTTACTGCATGCATGCGAAAGTGCCGAGTGCCAATACACAAAGTCGAGCGTTGGAATGATCGATTCTTTTCGAATGACTGCTCGTGTTCCATAAACGTAAGAAAGCCATGGGTAGTGATCCTCTGCGATATAATACAGTGACATTAACGTATCTTGGAACATCATCGGTTTCAGTTCTTCAAGCTCTTCAGATCATTTCTGTCCAACTCGCTCCCTAAACAACGACTCTCACCCCAGCCAATAGTCCGGTTCCCTCCGAATCTCTTTCTAAGGTTTAAACAGACCAATTTCCTTTCCCATCCTTCATCGTATACCTTTTCAGCCGCGGCCTCATCGTCGCTTCTGCAATTCCAGCGCATCAGTTATCACGGGCTTATCGTTCGGATCCCAATGCCAAGCGCACTGCCCACATAACCCGTAGGCACACGTCATCCACAGGACTGATTCTCCCCATGAATAATCTTTGCGGTCTTCACACCTCGGACCTCCCTTAGTGCTGCGTAACCCCTTGGCTCAACATGACCAAGATCTGACTTCATGGTTTTGAGGCGCCGGCACGTTTTCAGCAGGCGGAAGGCGACTGTAGGATTCTCTCCTTTTCACTTGAATGTGACACTGGCAATATCGTAACGTCGCACATACCCAGTGCGCCGCAAGAATACTAGAAGTGCGTCTGTAAGGCTAGTGTGTTCTCGGAGTAGAAAACAACGAAGCTTTGCGGTAAGTCTGCTTCGAGGCAAGTAGAACGGATAGTCCGAAGCGGAGATGCTTGTAGATGTGGTTGCGGACTTCTGGAGGAAGATGGAGATGATTGTTGGCACCAGAACAATTATCTTCTTCTGACGGGGTGATGTTCAAGGAAGCCGGGTCTGTGCCCTTTTGCTGGCTTTTGGCACGTTCACTGTCTTTGCTTGTACGACCTGCGACGGAGTTTGTGCTCTTGGCCTTGTGTAACTCGGCTTGTTGGTCTTGAGTCTCTTGTGTCCGGGTGATCAAGAATCAATCTTGAGTGCCCGTATGAGTAAGGAAGTGGCTCGCTGTGGCTACGTGTAGTCACAGAGAAATTTTGGTCACCTTTTGCGAGCGGAGGTAAAGGTTCTGAAAGATCAGACAAAGTAAAGATATCAGACGAACTCGAACAATGGTACGGGAAATGAAAGAGAAACTGTCGTTGATGCTGGCAATAATCTCTCTGAAGGTAGAAAAGATAGCGCAAGATGACTTGGTCTTTCCGATGTGACGACACAAACGTATAAGAGTTATTAGCTGTCGAGTTTAAACCCGATATGTTTTTAGCCCTCTATCTCAATCGAGGTTGAGGTAGTGACTTGTCCAGGTGTCAAACTGGAAGGCTTCCTGTACTTCGAGGATCTTCTCTGCACGATCTATGGAGCGACATAGCGAGGTGTTAGTTCGGCGACTGCGGTTCTCTTTGATTTGTAATGTCGAAAAATGTGGATCCTCTGACTATTATTGAGGCTTCCATAGAAAATTTCAACTGGACCATTTAGGTCTTCGAATCGCTCTTGTCATCGACCTCTCTAGACAAGGTAGACAGCGTGCCTCACATCGAGCTCGAGCCAGATGGTCAAGGAGCTTCCTCCAGGGAGATATGTTCTAAGTCTTCGTCGACCGCGGTCGCCTCAATCTGCTCTCGCATAGCATCTTCTACACTGGCCCCCTCGTGGTCTCCCATGGCACTTGTCTCAAGGCCTTTGCCTTCCGTCAATAGCCATTCGACAACTGCGTCTTTTCCGTTTATCTCCGCTTCATACACTGCGTCATGGCCCGCCTCATTTGTCATGGTAGGATCAGCCCCAGCATCTATGAGAAGCTTGACAGCTTCAAGGTGGCCGTTCAAGGAAGCCCAGTGCAGGGGTGTATTTCCAGATGCATTCTGGCTGTTGAGAAGTGTCATTGTTGAAATGGGTGAAGCGGAGGCGCAGAGGGTGATTAGATGCTTCAAAGTGTCTAAAGAATCTTCAGCTTAGTCTAGTGTTGCCATTTCTTCAGGCTGGCTTACCGATATGACCATTGGCACTTGCCATATGTAAGATCCCATTACCGCTCTGCTCGTCGACGGCTGCCGAGACGATTGAAGCCTGTGTAGTACTGGCGGACTTGGCGAAAGCCTCGAGACTGGAGAGTAGCTCTTGCAAGTCTCCTACTCGTGCGAAGTAGAGGAGATCATCAACTTCGTCTTCAGATAGCGAGGTCACTGTTGCGGAAGGCATCTTTGTGAATAGGTTTCCAGAGACTCTTCGAGTAGGAAATTTGGGAGAAGCAATGAATCTTTTAAGGCTGCCGCTTTTAGCGGCTGGCATGGAAAGCTCTCTGGGCACGATGCGTGAGGTCTGAAAAGTCAGCTTCTATGATCACCATCTTTCGCGGAAACTCTCTTCAGCCAGCAGCCATCTTAAGAACTTCTATCAACTATTTAGATTCGAAGGGGCCTCTCGCAGGAAACTACGATGATACAGATAGGTGGATTTTACAGACGAATAACTCACACTGGTGATGGCCCATGGGCTTGATACCCGACTCAACGATTCAAAGATACCGAGACATGTTTCCCAAAGTAGAAGATCAATGTATAGTTTCAGATGACTTCGCCCAGCTAAGTAACATCGTCATTCCGTGGTATGGCTTTGCACCGTCGCAACCCTCCTACAATATAGCCACATCACTAAAAACAGGCGCGATATTTATTCCCCCAAGACTCGTAAGATTCCAATTACCCGCATCCTTAGAGACCTTCGTACCTCCGACATAAAAGTTTTTGACCGTAAAGCCACTTATAGACACCACTTTCCCACTGCCATCTGTAAATTCGGGCAACTCGCTTACCTCTGCTCCAGTCGATGCGGGCGAGAATGTCTCAATCCAGAAACTGTCCATGATGATGTTTTCGAAATTCGCCAATGGGCAGATCCGAAAGAGCCCACCGCTGATACCTTCGGAGCGAAAGTTTGAAAACGTTACATCTTTAACAGTGTTGGCGAGATTGGCCGTGTTGGACACGTCTTCGGATATTTGATAAATCTGGTTCGCACCGACGAGAGAGGGGTGGCTGCCGTTGGATGGATATTTGGAATGGATTATGTCCACGGCGTTGACGGTGATATTTTCCACGGAACGGGAGTACCAGCCGAACTGGAGGGTCGGGGCGGTTTTACCTTTCCAAACCGTGATGCGCTGGATGTCGACGTTGGAATAGTAGGTTTTTATCGTGTCGTCATTGGAGTGGTAGAATACATCGTGAACGGAGGAGCCAGGGTAGTTTTCCAGACCATCGGTTTGGCCAAAGAAGGCGCCGACCTGCTTGTAGTCGAATGCTTGAACGGAGAGCGTGTCGAGATCGCCGGTGAAATCCATAGAGTTGAAGGGTGGCGCGTTGACGGTCACACCATTCAGAACAAAGGTTTGTTGTTGGCCGCTCGAGCTGACGCCACTCCACATCCTCAATGAGTCGCCGTCCGATTTGAGATTACTGTAGCCTGAGGCGGGGTTGGCTTGGTAGACGTATTGTTCTCCGGAGAGCACGCCGTGACCTGTAGCTTTCATCGTGGGGGCGGTGGTGTTATAGTACATGGCGCCCTTGACGTAGGCTCCTGGATCAAAGTGGACCCAATTAACGCTGCTGCTGAGAACGGCGTGTGCGGTACCAGTAAACCAATATACACCGGGTCCGAAGATGATCGTGGTCTTGTCCGTCGTGTCCAAGCCATTTACTAGACCAGGTTCCACCACTACGGAAGTTGACGAATTGGCCTCGGGAACCATAGTGGAAGCGGGAAAAGGACTGGCGAAAATCAACAAAGCATCGTGTGGCTCGATGCCGACAACGGGGTTGCTGGTGCTGAAACTTGGAACATATCCATAGCCGTTGGGGTCTGTGTCCTGCACAAAACCCCCTTCTGTACAAGCACAGCTGGTGTGGAATGAGTAAAGGTTGTCCACAAACTCCACGGAAAATCGAGATCCCTTGTCGCTATAAGGCACAGTGACATAAACACTGCCATCTACCTCAGATACCGTGTAGTTGAGAGTAGTGGGACGGATGATAACATTGCTTGCAGAAGTGTTGGCGCCATCGATCCGGGAAATCTTTACAGAAACGTTGGCGCCATACAAGAATGAGGTCCAAGCCATTGTCATACCAAGATCTGCCTCAACGGTGATACCATCGTCTTGAGTTGAAGTTGACGTGAGATCTCCGGGAACTCGGATATTCCCATTGCCATTTCGAGGAATCGTCTCGTACACGAAAGAGTCGTAGTAGCTGTCTTGATCTGTGGCGTTGCTCCCGGAACTCACTTGAACTGAGTACAAGTGGGACTGGCGAACGTTTCCGTCGAGGACCGCAGTTTGATGGTTAAATTCACCAGTGGTGTGCCACCAGGTTTGCAGAACGTTGTTGCTGACGGTGCGATTGACAGATGTTGCGCCACTTATTGGTAGAAGAAGAAGTGCAAATTTACGATACACAGACATTCTTCAGAGCCAGTCTGAAGTTGTGGGAAGCTAAAGGAAGGAATGGCAATATCTGCAACAAGAGAGAGAGAAATAGTTTAAATAAAGTTGATGGGTGTCTAGTCTATGTGTTGGAGGAATGGAGAAAAGAAAGTACAACACGAGTAGTTAGCAGTAAGGACGCAATGTGCAGATGAAGGAAGAAATTGGGTGAGAAGAGAGGACAAGGGACCAGGCAGCGCTCCTTTCATTGATAGGGAGGCCTAAGAAGCGTACCCTAATTACCGTCAGGTTGCACGACAGTAGGTAGGGCGGCGCTCACTCTGCGCCCGATTGAGGGTGAGGCCGGCGTGGATTTCTGGATTTCCGGCTTATTGGCTGTTTGCTACCTCACTGCTTCGCAAAGAATTATAGCCATGATCTTGTTAGCATTCATTGACTTAATTCACTCCGAGCGATGCTATGTAAAATCGTGCTTGGTCCTAAAACTGCACTTTCTCCGGATAAGCCCTATCCTGAGGCACAACATCTTGGTGGTGCCCTGGGAGAAACGTCCCTATGATACAAGTTCATTCACCCTTGTTGCTATTCAATCCCGTAGCCAAGCTTTTCGCTTTTCGTCCTTCTTTTCCTTTCGTTTCTCCTTGAAAGCCTTCAACTCCTGCCTTGTCAACTTCTTTCCACTCCTTTCCGCCTTCAAGCTCTTCCCATTGTGACTATTCGCAGCAGCGTCCACATCGAAGAAGGCACTCATCTGCCGCTTGCTCTTATTCTCGTCGTTGTGATTCTCCGGGTTTATGGAGTGCGGTTGCCATTTGCCCGTGAAGCGATTGAAGACGCCAGTGGCAGTATAGATTGCTGCTGGATCGACTGGTTGAGCAGTGCCATCTTCATTTGGCTGGCCTTGTTGAGCGTAGGAAGCTGTAGGATCGTAGTCACCGTGTATTGCTGGATCATACCCACCATATGGTCGTTGTGGAGGATCCTCTGTTCCGGGCGCTTTCTCTGGTATTCTGTCGTAATTGCCTACACCTGGCGCACTCGGGGTCGGCTCAGGTACTCGCGGGTTAGTCCATTGTGATACGGCGGTGAAGCGGTTGTAAAAGTAGTAAGCCTGAGCATTATCGTCCCAAAGTGGGTCCCACCCGTCATCTTGACTGTCACTTGGAGGTCCTTCCGCAGGCAAGGGCGGAGCCTGGTCTACATGCAGGAGCCTGATTCCTGGGTCCTGACTCTTCTCTTTCTTGACATCCAGCTCTTGCGCTACCTGCGTATGGTCTACAGAGTCAGTGTTGAAAGTAACCTCTGGGCCACGGTCATGGTGATCGCCATTAGCGGAACCACCATCGACCTGTTCACGTTCCTTGACACTGTCACTAGACATGTGGATATCAGCGTGATACAGAGGGTTAAAACTTAACACCAAGAAAAAGAAGTGTATATGAACATGAAGAGGACGATGTCGATGTCGCTGCCGGCTGGTATTGAGTGTTCAGTCTGGGATGTTGATCGATTGGCTGAATGGACGGGAGTGAAGCGACGGCTGACTAAGACAAATAATCAGGCTAGACTGATCTCTGGTTCGGGGAACATCTCCCGCTCTGCTGCGCGATAACGGCCATCCCGATCCTTGTCCCCTCCCTTTGCAGATTTTCAAGTCACCTGGCAGGTCTTCAAAATCTTCCCCGTTGCATACATGTTCCTTTGCATATTTGCACACTTTCCCTCTTATATAGAAGCATCTGACAGCAGGTCTGTCGAATAACATTTGAGCGAAACCTCCAGATTTGTCCCTTCGTCCTGGGACATAGAGTAAGGAGTGTAGCGCCAGGATGTCGTGGTTCAAACACGCTCTCGTGGACAAGAAACATGAAATCGTTCTCTTCTCTTCAACCGCCATCGCTCTATATGGATACGATCAGGGCATGATGTCCCTGATCAACACGAATTATGACTACCTAGATACGATGGGCATTAGCGAAGACAGTCCGCTCGTTGGTATCATTGTCTCCGTTTACTATCTGGGTTGTGCAGTGGGGGCTATTCTGGCAAGCTTGTTGGCAGATATGAGAGGCCGAAAACCTAGCATATTTGTTTGTTTGGCGGTCACAGCTTTGGGAAACCTCTTCATGTTCGTATCTGGTCTTGGTTATAAACAGGGCGCCTTGACCATGATGCTTTTGGGAAGAGTTATCATGGGCCTTGGTGTCGGTGGCATCGACTCGGTCATCCCAGTGTATTCGTCAGAATTGAACTCGGACGGTGGACGAGGAAAAGCGCTAGCTCAAGAGTTTCAGTCGAATATATTTGGTCTTAATATGGCATTTGCTATCAATCTTGGCGTAACCAATGCTTTGGGAAAGGAGAACCAATGGGGTGAGTATCTTCTGCAAAATACCTAGCCAAGCTGATGTAATCCAGCTTGGCGTTTGCCTATCATCATTATGCAAATATATCCAGTCTTGTTACTCTCCTTCATTAATCGTCTGCCAGAAACACCGAGATGGTTTATCTTTCATGAGCGCCAAGACGACGCACGTGACGCACTTGTTGATATATATGGTGAAGGCGATGCGAAGGAGAAGTTTGATGAGCTCGTCCAAGCACACGAGGATGAATCGAGCCATTCAGTCGGCTACAGCGATATGATCTGGCCCTCCGGTAGCCAATTCCACCAGACCGCGGTCACTGTTATGGGTCAAGTCAACCAGGCCTTGACTGGCTACGGTGCAGTCAGTGTGTATGGACCCCAAATATTCGAGCTTCTAGGCTTCGGGGTCACTGAAGCGGAATACTTGACCGAGGGAAACTACATCTCGTACTTCATCCTGATGACCTTCGCATGGTTACTGATCGACCGTGTTGGTAGGCGTATTTTGATGATTGGAGGTGCCTTTGCGATCTCTATATGCTTCCTCATTCTTACCGTATTGGGATACCTGGCTATGAATTCTGACAATCTCGGCGTTCCCAATCTGGCGGTATCGATACCTGGTAGCGTCGTCTTGTTCATTGCAACAGCAATTTTCGGCATCGGCTGGCTTTCAGAAGTCTGGCTTATCCCCACGGAGATCTATCCGTCAACATCGCGAGCTCAAGGGTCGGCTGTTTCGGTTGTCGTCTGGGGAATTGCAAACTTTGCGGTCACTCTACTGACACCAATCGGCTTCAACAACCTCCGGTACTGGCTTTTCCTCGTATTCGCTATAACGAATTTGTTTGCAGGATGGTGGACATGGGTAAGCTTTTCTGTCAGTCGTAACCCTCAGGAGAAATCAGCTGACGTTGCCAACCTAGGCGTATTCGCCCGAGACTGGCGGGAGAACTTTCGAGGAGAATCAGCAATTCTTCGAAGATGCCAAGGAACGAAACAGCTGGCTTGTGAGCAAGGTCAACGATGGAGAGTACAGGCACATGCCCAAAGGCGAGAACGAAGGTGGCCAGGACGGAGAGACCGCTCCACTATTAGGTGGTGGATCTTGAAGACCATCTCGACGACCTGATAATATACATGAGCGCCGTTTACTCGTTTTATACCTATCTAGACTTTCCGTTTTCCTCGTTCCATAGCGTTATACACGCATGTATCCAGGCAGTTGGAGATCATCCTGAGTTCAACGGGTCTTCCGTACAGCTGACTACTGTGAAATCTTCCCAGGTTTATGATTTACTCATAAATATCCAGTTGCATTTTCTCCTTTGATTTCTCCAGAACAATTATTGAAAGCGTGGCTCGATCTCACATGTATTTCACATGTCGTTTTTATGCTATCATTTCCCCTCAACGAGCTTAGTGCAGCTGATTTAGCATGTGGTTTCTGTTGTCGCAGCCTGCAGGAGATTGCTCTTAAGATTGCTATTCCGACCTCCCATCTACCTCCTAAAGGCTTGACGTTCGGCGAGAGCTAAATCTACACCGCTGCATAGGATGGAGACAACAATGGTGTCGACATACTACGGTAGATACTAGGGATTAAATGATGTCATAGCGCATCCCGGAGATGTATTAGCGTGGCCCCTAACCGCCAAAATCACATGTCACCCTTGGCTCCGGCGCTCGGGTACAAATGTCGGTCACCTGCTTCATATGCCCTTCCTTTCCAACGCGAAAACTACCTCAGGCTTCACACATCCACGGACACGAGCAATCCATTCCTGGATTCTTGAGCGACAATGGAAGTGGCAGCTGAAAGTCGTTGCGATGATAGCATACCCCCTTATGAGGCTTGGCCCTCTGTTCCCACTAAAGCTCTACCCACACATGCTCTCCAGGGTGATCCCCTACCCATGGAGGTGGAAAATTTGAAGGCCGTAAGCGGTCCAGGGTCAAGGGATACAAGCGTTCTTTCTATGGACGACATCGAAGCGGCTCAAGCTCTTGAAGGTCTTCGCACAGGTATAATAAACCAAAGTCCTAATGTCAATACGCGCTGAAAGCTGGGGACAGATTTTCTGCAAAAGTCTTCAGTAGGCTATCAAAACACACTTTCACCCATGGTTGATCCCAACGGTCAAGAGCAATCGCGTTCCCAGCAGCCTGACTCACCGCGACCGGAACCTTTACTCACACTCCTTACATCGCATCATCCTCTTCTCTCTACCGCTATCAACGGTTCATTCGCAGCTTATGCATCTTCCAAATCATACTCACCCCGGTTCAGGTCCGGTGCCGAGTTTGTTGAGCGCCTGGGTTCCCCTGTGGTAAACACAATGGGCACAGCTGGCAGAATAAGTGGAGTTGAGTCTGGAGTGCGGTGGATGCTGCGGAAGCGTGATTCTAGCGAACAAAATCAGAGCAATAAGCGAAGGCGAACGGATCGCAAGGATAGCTTCGAAGCGGACATTGAAAGTGGGCTGAGTCAATCCTCACCTCAGCATCATGTCCGACGTCAATTTTCAGAAATGTCGATTGCGGAGCCTCTCCCTCCGTATGATGGACAACGTTCACCTGAGTATGAAGCGAAAGGTTCAACGGCACAAACACCACAAAATCAGCATTGGGGGACCAAGCTTATGATGACGACGTCCGCCCTCACAGCCGCGCTCAACGAGGAATCACTGCGGAGCCTCAAATATTGCTTGACCTGGCTTTCATGGGCAAACAATCATCTGAGTCAAACAGTCGTTACGCTCAAGGGTGTAATAGAAGAATGGGATCGCTCCCACCAGGACCTGTCACACTCGGATTCGCTAATGGAAGGCCAGGATGAAAAGTCTTCGGCTAACACGGAGGGTGAACCTGTAGCACGAGATCAAGCAGCTATATCTCGACACATACAATCTCTCAAAGACGACGTTCTTCAAACCCTTAAGAGAGTTGTCAATGTCGTGTCAACTTATGCTGGTGGTGCACTTCCCAGCAATGCTCGCGAGCTTGTGCGCTTACATCTCAAATCCCTTCCTCAGCGTTTCCACCTTGCCGCCGCCGAGAACAGTAGATCTTCTAGTGATGGGAATAGCGAGGCGCAAGGTGCTCCTCCAGCAACAATCACAAGCGCACAGAGAGTGTTATCGCTAGCGACAGCTGGGTTGGACATGACAAAGCAAGTCAGTGAGATATTGAACAGTACGATAGTCAGTGCTGAAGATTGGTGCGATAAGTTTGGGAAAAAGAGAAGCGACAAGGAGGAGGAGAAGAAGCATGAGGCTCCGGTAGTCTGGCATACGGAAGACATCAAGCAAGAAGGTCTGGAACCATACCATGATGAGTTCAATCATAAGAACGATAGGCATATGCAAGATGGCCATATGGAAAATCACGAGGCGGAAACTGACAAGCAGGTACTTCTGGATCCACAGTAGATGTAACCACGGCGGTTCCTGACGAGGAGAACCAAAATTGGCAAGAACGTCATGTTCAGCAGTAACCGCTACCTAGGTCTGAATCTATCTGACAACAAAGCTAAGTCGAATTTCCCTCCCCAGCATGGAAATCTCGTTAGCGCAGGTGAGACACTCTCCTGGAAGATGCGCGGCCGAGAGTCTCATGCTTGGATTCTAGAACAACGGTGAACGGTGATCTTTCAGGTGGTCTACTCTACTTGGAATCATTGCTAAGAGACTTGACAGCACCAAGACCTTGGTTCGATTCAGAAGAGTACGTAGCATTCCTTGGTAGGACCTTGTGTGGCCAAGCCTAGAATTAGACGACGGGTAGGGGAAAGACGGCATTTCCCGTATGACGCAATGAGAATGTCGAACGAAACCCAGGGGCCGCGGAGTTGAAGAAAGTCAGACATGACATGCGTCTGCGACGTCGAGCTGTCGAGTGGTAGTTCAGTCTTGCCCGAGCCTGCGCAAGTTGTGCTTTCCTTAGGGAACTCACGGCTTCCCAACCTGTTGTTGTTGTTGTTGTTGTTGTTGTTGTATGGTTTAGATTAGCATCAGTTCCTGTTAGGGAGCATTCAACCACATGAACCCGTTGATAGTGTCTCTTCCATTACAGTCCTCTCTGCAGTCCAGTGACTCATAGATTCAGTGACACAAAAGGGGTAAATGGCTCCAAAGCCCTATCGCATCCGGGTTAAACAACATCCAGGATCAACTGGCCGTTGGGCATGAGCACCACATTGGCCATAGGAACCGTCAAGACCGACGCCCCGGTTTTACAAACGCTGGTGACGAGGAAGGAGACGAAGAATTCAAGCGGGAGGCTGCTGAAGAGCTGGAGAACCTTCAGGATCGATTGCACAAAGGGGAGCTGGTGAATTTGCGGGATGTAATAAATCAGCAAGTGGTAAATCATCGAGTGCCCATCTCGAACTGGGGAGCCGCACTTTTCGTCGTTACTAAAAGAATGACCTGCAGGATTACCACCTTCGACATTCAGAACGGCACCCACCTGGTTGGTGATATGTACTGAACACTACAGAGGACTGGATCAAGAACAAGGAAAATTGGCCTATCAACCAGCAGAAACCCAAGCGAGGGCAAGAGAAACATGAGCACAAGAACAGTAAGAAAGATGTCGGTAAGGGCGAACAGCCAAGGCAAGAGCATGAATGGAAGCGGGAACTAGGAATAGAGGAGATTATAAAGCATAATGAGGCCTATGCTACGAATGGTGACGAATCAAGACAAGATAAGGAGAGTCTCGCACCTAATGTCAGCCGTGACAAAAAAGAGGAACAAACCGAGTACGAGAAGCTTCCCGAAAAGTACTCACCGCAAGAAATTGCTTTGCTCCGGAGTTTGCAACATGAAGGAGATTACATGTACAATTTTCAGCAGAACGATGGAAAGCGAACGTCTCCTGCTGCGAACAACGAGCAACTGGTGTCCATTGATGAGGCTGATCAATTTAGTCCCGATCACTGGGTCCCACGCACTTCAAATCTGATCCGCCTGACCGGCAAACATCCTCTGAATGCGGAGCCTAAGCTCAGTTCGCTCTTTGATGCGGGGCTAATAACGCCAAATAGTCTACACTACGTTCGAAATCATAGGTAATTCATCCGGCGAATTGAAATTACAATATGCTAACACATTTACCGCACAGTGCGGTGCCCCATCTCTTATGGGAGACCCATGTGCTCGAGGTTGAAGGTGGGAAGCTGAGGCTTAGTATGAATGATCTTAGCAATAGATTCGAAAGTATTAATATACCCATTGCTCTCGCCTGTGACGGCAACCGGTGAAAAGAATTGAACATGATCAAACGCTCTAAAGGCTTCAAATGGGGTTCGGGCGCTATCAGCTGTGCCTACTGGAAGGGCTCACTGCTGCGAGACGTCCTTTTTGCTGCTGCCGTATCGCGGACCAAACCAACCAGTGAGAGGCTATGGGTCAACTTTGAAGGGTCTGATTCACCCAGCGAAGGAAAATATGCAACATGTATCCCTTTCGAGTATGCAATAGATCCTACGAATGACGTGATTCTTGCTCAATTCATGAACGATGTGCCACTGCCACCAGACCATGGACATCCTGTTAGAGTAATCATACCAGGCTATATGGGTGGTCGATGTGTGGAATGGCTCAAGAAGATTTGGGTCAGCGGGAAGGAGAACAATTCATACTATCATATGTGGGATAACAGAGTCCTTCCGAGTTTCATTACTGAAAAAGATGGCGAGTTCGCTACTACTATGTTTAACCACCCAAGTACAGCATGCAATGAGCAAAATCTTAATTCAGCCATTGTAAAACCAACTCAAGGGGAGAGAATCCCGCTGATCGAGGCACGGAAAGGAAAGACATACAGAATTGAAGGGTATGCGTATGATGGGGGAGGGTGTGAGGTTCAAAGAGTCGAGGTCTCTCTGGATGATGGTGAGACGTGGCTGTACTGCATCAGAAAAGTATAAGTTCAATTCAAAGCAATATCAATTTGGACTGACAAGACTGCTTCTATGATAGTTTCCAGACGTGCCAATTCGACATGGTAAAAAACTCTGGACATGGCTGCATTGGCATGTTGACATTGAGTTTGCTCAATTTCTACGCTTCAAAAGCATCAGCGTCCGATGCTGGAACGTCTTCGAAAACACGCAACCTGAGCGGCCCAGCTAGAATAGTATAGGTAAGCAGTCTACACAGGAAATATGACTTGCTCCCTTAATTAAAGAGGGATGGTTGACCAATTCCTTAGGTATGATGAACGATTGCTAGTATGTTGTCCGCCCAGAGATTATTGAGACCTCTGAGTCCGGGATCCCCGAGATTCTATTTCGTCATCCTTGCGAGCCTGGCACCGGCAAAGAAGGATGGATGCAACCATCTATAGAGCTTCAGATAGCGGACGCAAAGCAGGCGGCTGCTGCGCCCTCAAAACAGTTTACAAGAGAAGAAATCGAAAAACACGACGGTGAGGACGATTGCTGGCTTGTGATCGATGAGAAAATGTACGATGCAACTAGCGTACTAGACTGGCATCCTGGTGGAAAAGCTGCCATTTTGGGGCATGCTCGCAAGATGCACCAGGAAACTAGCAACGAATTGGCTAGCATACATGATGGCTACGCGTATCAGAAGCTGAACGGCAAATTGTTCTCTTCTTGGATTCGCTAGTGCTCAATGCTAATTGTGACAGAATGCATCTCTGGCGTAATAACAAACAAAGCAGCGAAGTACATCAAAAATAATGCTGTACACGAGCAAGCCTCCTCGGCGAGATCCTAAATTTGCGCTTGAGAAACACCGCTGGACGCCGGTCAAACTCTCCTTCCGCCGTGAGATTTCTGCCGATACTCGCGCTTACACCTTCGAACTTCCTCCGCCCTCGGTCTTTCCACATGCCAGCATCTCCAACTCGGCTTCCACTTTGCGGATAAGATGGTCGTCAGATCATACACGCCGACGAAACCGGTCCTGGAGGAGGAAGAGGACGGCACGTTTGAGCTTGTAGTGAAGACATACTACCTCGACGACAATCAGCCAGGGGGGGCTATGGGGAATATCCTCGATTGTGTGCCGATCGGTAAAGAAATTGAGGTAAAGGGACCGACAGGGAAGATTGAGTACCAATTAAATGGGCAATTCATGATTGAAGGGAAAGAAAAGCACTTCCAGCATGTGACGCTTGTGCTGGGAGGAAGTGGTATCACGCCCGGATACCAACTCGTGGCGAAGATCATGAAGACGGAAGGGGATAAGACGGAAGTAAGGGTATTGACGCCAACAAGACGGAGAAGGACATCTTACTTCGCGACGCTTTTCACAGCCTAGAAAGGGACAGCAACGGGCAGCTTACAGTAACGCATGTGCTGAGCCATCCTTCCGAGAACTGGAAGGGTCTAAAGGGACATATTAATGCGGATATTATCAGGGAACATACGTTTGAGCCAAGCGCAGAGAGCGTGGCGCTGCTCTGTGGGCCGCCGGGCATGATTCAGAAGGCGGCGTTACCGGCGCTGAGGGATTGGGGATACAAGGAGGAGGAAAATTTATTTGGATTCTAAAGGGGGGGTGGCCGTGGGTAGGAGGATGGAGGGTGGTGTGTGATGAAATATGCTATACATACCTGAATAGGATTGTTCCAAAGTGTGTTCACATTTTGGCCAATTCGTCAACCAGCATCCTCGAGCCGTTAGTCTCGAGGATTCCTCGGCCGCCTTCGCCGTGACTGCCTTGAGTGCAGTAAGGTATTCGTGCACGAAAATGGCAAGGATACGGCAAAGCAAACGATTGCTCGTGCTATCTGAAGAATACAAAATCACAAACGAAAACTCCTTCCAATCTACCTTAACCCAACCGCTCTCGTGTGAGAATGCAACGTTATCTAAGATCATTCGCAAGGGCCATCAAAGTCGACCTCGCAAATTCAAAGCAACACCGTATGACTTGCGTGATGACGGGGTAAAAGCTTCGTCGGCTGGCAAGGCTGCCACAAGGTGCAACAATATGGGTGGGCTTCAAGCGTAAAGAAGACAGAGCTTTCACCGTTTCGTTCTGCTGAGGAAAATTTGATCATCGTAAACCCCAAAAGTGGTCAGCCAACATGGGCATTCTGTCAACCAACCCAGTCGGTCGCTACTAGCGTATAGGAATTTCAAGGATACTATGAAAGATATTGCAATGCCGGAATCTTATGGGTCGATGGCCGGCTTGCTATCTTTGACGCCTCGATCACTGTTTACATGAAGAGCGGCTGAAGAACTCTACTCGTATTTGCGAGTCTCTGAATTCGAACCTACCCATGAACTTTACATTTTCATACAGATTCATATATGTATGACCTGTATTTCTTCTGCAGCTTTAACGCACAAGAGATGTTGTTTATGCAGAAATCAGACACTTTTCTGCGAGTCTTCCGGCACTTTTCATATTCGCGTCGAATCGCGTTATCATTGCACAATCTGGGTCTTCCCTGCCACATGTCATGCAAAATAAAGACGTTATCATGCACGTTTGTAACCATTACCCGCGAGCCTAGATCCGAGAGCACTGCAGGGTGAGAATGAGAAGCGTGCGTATGATTCCAGCACTCAAACCCTCCATCACGCCAGGTTGAGCACTGCGAATCACGCTGCACGTGCAATAGTTCGAAGCTCAAAGGTGCAGAAACGGTCTGACCATGGCTTTGTGGCGAAAGCGAATGGGCCTGAGCCGAACACTCTCCAGCAGCCTCGTGTGCACAATAGTAGTTCTTCTGCTCACATGTCAGAATATAATTTTATCTCTATCTTTTGCCTGTGTATACGACGCATAGTGTAAGACACCTTTACTTACGGCTTAGGTGAGCTTTGCGAATGAAGGCTATACCTTGAACGAGCGCGGGTTTTATCGTTCTATCGTTCTATCGCCTTACTGGGGTGTAATCATTCGCGCTATCGAGATCAGATTTGAGCGGATTCTATGTATTTCTTCTTCCCTCATTCATATTACAACTGTAGTACTTGTTGCTGATGAAAACCAGGCCTCATATCATAGAACATGCAGTGCTATTGTTTCCGTACCTATCTTAAGAATCACAGGTGGAATTGAATTCCTCCGCTGCGTTGACAGGACGGAAGAGCTGCGGATTCCAGCCCACGGCTTCGTTGCCGTGCCCAATTCGGCGAGAGGGCCCCAGTAGACACATTGACGTTCCGAGTTGTGCAATACATGAGTGAGAGAAGAAAGCGTTTGTCATGGTCATCGCCGCCCCTATTCTGGCAGTATATATAAAGGCCCAAACGATAGCCAGAGAGAGCCAGGAGTTGTTGTCTCTTGCTCAAGACTTCTATGAACGCTTTTGACTCTTGTGCGAAAAGACTGAGGGCGGTTCCGCTGTCATTGCTGGGAAGCAGATGCTGGCGAGGCAGTAAGGGGTGCTGGGAGGCTTTCATTATTTTGCGTTTGTGGATTGATACCACATCTTAAAATGCCAGGAGAGTCCTTTGGAGAAGTAAAGTTGGAGGAGGCAGGACATCTTCACTGCTGCCCGTCATTCTACTCCATACGTGACACGGTGTGCAACGATACCGTTCAGTCCAAGGAGATGCTTCAACGACGTTGTGCACACACGATGATCTTACGTCCGCAACTATGTCACGGCCAGTCCACTCCATTGCACGATGATGACGAATCCAGAGCTTCCAATACCGCATCGCTATCCCGTGCCCGCATTTTGTGTGCACTGGTAGACCATTCAGGGCGAAGATTGTCCAACACAGATCTTAAGAAAGGGACACAAGTCAGTATGACACTCACGTTCTTACCAATTTGGGCCCGTCACGATCATTCCAATATTGTAGTTCCAAACTAGACGAGAGATGAGGACATTTGGTAAAACAGCTCTGTCCCAATGGTTCCTTTTTTGGTAAGAGACACAGCTTTTTTCCTATAACAGAGTGCTGTGATAGCTTCTGATGTTGTCGTAACCCGTGTATCTAGCCGCGGTGCAAACTTGATTTACTGCAAGGAGAAACGACGGCATCTTTGTAGGGTGACCCACCTTACAAGTCCCACCTTCTCTGATGCTCCAACTCACCACCATGACATAAAAGTTCCTTGGACAACACCTCGGAACCCCCCCCCTTTCACTCAGCAATTCCAGCCCCAACGACGTCGCCATCCCAACGATATCATTAAACCGATAAACACCAAACGAAAGACTTTTGCAGAATGCAGAAGGGCGGTAGAAATCAAAAGATCAGGACAACGGAGATGAACTATGTATAGCGCCTAATTCTCTAACCATCTACAGTACTCTCTACTCCCCCCTGCTATCGACTCTAGGTACCCCTTGACGCTTCACACGGAATTCATCATGCTGATCAACCCAGATACATATTGCACAAGAACCGCAGCTGTGAAGATAGCAAGTCCGTTTTTTTTTTCCAAATTCCGGACCCCCCCCCCAAACGACAGCCTACCTGGCCCTTCTCCCTTCCTCCCTCTTTCCCAGCATTGCCCCCTGTCTCTACCTCCCTAAGTCCCCCATCCTTCCACCTCCGCGGCCCTCATCCACCTCACCCCTCACCACTTCCCGTCCCGTCCCTCCCTCCCCTTTCCTCACTCTAATTTTCCCCTTCGCCTCCCTTCTTCCCTCACCTCCGTACACCAAAACACCAACAACATAAACCCACTCGCTTTAACAAAGTACTATTGTCAACCTTTGAGAAAGAAGAGCGGGAAAGGGGGTTGAGAAAGGGAGTGGAGGGTTTGGCTTAATTGGTGTGGTAGTATATTTTGGTGGGGTTGGTGGGTTTGGTTTGGGTGATAGACTAGGGAAGAGGGTGTGGGGAAGAGTATGGGGAGGGGGAACTGGAAATTAAAGTATAGGTCAAATAATCGGTTGAACCTCCGAGATAAACCTCCAACTTACCTCAAGGTCCCAGATCGACGACCTTGGCAAATTGCCAAAACGGTGCAAGCATTGAAATGTATGGATACACTGAGATGACAGGTTCTGAGTGACTACTGTAACGAGGTGACAGCTTGGAGCATTTGCGCGTTGGTGGTATTATCCGAAAAGTCGTCTTTTCTCTTTAGTGTAATGTAGAGTTATGATAGAGGACTTCAAACAATCTGAAGATATCAAAAGAACAAACAGGTAGGAAAGTTGGCATGCTGTCAAATCCGCTGCCATGGGTCTTAGTTATCTGTAGTATCGACCGAAAGGCTGAGATGTCAAGGCCACGGTTGATTACCTTGGCCATCTGTACTACCACTGTTGGGAGAGTGCAATGATTGTGGGTAATCAGGAAAGTTTCTTCTCGGATAACGAGAAGTTATTCTTGGTACAGGGTGAAAATACAAGGATGGAAAAGAGGAAGAGGTTCCTGAAGAAGCACGAAATGCGCTGGAATGGTTGTAAGGGGGGTCATGGGAGATTGAGGCGTATTAACCATTGACGAACTCGAGAAATTTCCGCTAGGAGATGGAAAAATCAAGAACGCCGTCGCGCAACAAAGTTGAGTAGAACAGCGCTTCCTTGTTTCGAGCACTGGTCCACGTGTGGTTCAAGACCTGCCAATGTCTTTATAAGAGTCGTAAAAACCGCTTTGTAAGGATCGTCATCGCAGACCGCAACTACGTTGCTTGTATGTGGGTATCAGTACGCCGCAAAGTAGAAAAGTCCCTCGATTCCCTATTCCTTCGTTCCGAAGCCAGTCTCTGCAATTCCTTTCTTCCTGACGAAGTGCTGGTTGGGATTGTGGGTTTCTCAGGCGTAGCTAACTCCTCCAGAAGGGACCTTGCTCGCGCGCTCGTCCCTGAAGACTAGGAAGGCCGAGCCGACGAATGATACGCTGTGAAACGTAGTACAATCAGCAAAGCCACTACTAGGTAGAAGGCGGATTTGGGACTTACATTTCCACAAAGGCGAACGCAATTGCAATGTTCCAGGTTATAACCGGTTGATCGGTCCAGTTCTTGAAAGGTTTCTCGTCCTTGAAGCACACATCGAACCCTTTATCTTGTTCTCGTTGCAGGCATCCGCCCTTTGGCCTAAGCATCAAAGTCGCCGTGGCTATCCATAGAAGGAAGCCAATCAGTTCCGCGCCTATTCGTGAGATTGTGTGGGTTCTGCTTCCGCCGGAGAATGGGTTGCTGCGGTGTTGAATCCAGATTGTCATAAAGCTGACGACGAGGGTGAAGATGCATGTGATGACTGTAGGAATGTATCAGAGAAAGGATGCAGTCCGAGTACGGATGTACTAACCTCCTACTGCTAGAGGGCCATTGATGTTGTTCCACCATCCTCTATGTACGCCATCGTAGCAGATAAAGACCAAGGTAGCAGAAGCAAGACATATCTGTAGTAATCGGACAAAGTAGAGGATTCTGGGATGATTGCCGAAGAATCCCATGATGGCGGGGGGAAATGATGAGATTGGTGCGGAGGAGAACCTTCGACAACAGAGTATCGCGATTGGTCTCAACGAAGCACAATGATTTCAGTGAGAACCTGGTGACACAAACTTGAGAGCTCTTGTGACAAGGCGTAGAACGTGTGAGACGGAACAGCAAACAAAGAAGATATTAAGTAGACACGACACCGATATAGAGCTCTCAACGGACTCTGCTCAGCCTTGGGGGACAGATCCCACTGCAGGATTTGGATATTATTAGTCCCCTTCTTGTTGGCTGGGCCACCTTCCTGTATGCATGGGAGTTCCCGCGTGCACTGCGTCTCAAGGTCAAGGACAGCTAAACGGGATGATGGCTCATGGCAGCCTTGATGCTGCCTGGGATGGCCGTCAGTTAACGGCTCTTCCTTATTGGATGAGGTGGCAACATATCACCACAGCCGCCCGTGGAGGATGTTCGAGCATAGCCCACACAGCCTTGCAGGATTTCGTTCGCGTTTCATGTTCCCCGGACTTGACGTGTGGGCGAACTAGTCATGCATCCACCTTTTCATAACTGCGGCGCGCTCATGCTCCAGCAACTGTATGTGGACCTTGGTCGTCGACCCAATAGCAGTTGAGTTGCCGTGAAGTGGTGAACGATGGATGAGAAGCCCCAGGATTCTCCGTCACCAATTAGAGAGTACTGTAGCCAGAGAGTACCTAGAGTATGTAAGGCTAGCAGGGATGTGGCCCGTGCGTTAAGCTCCAAAGTTGAAAGGATCCCGCAAGGCTGAGAGACACAGCAATAGCTACCTACATAGTCGTTGCCCCTTCCATTGCTGTGACAATCAATCACTCGCTCGCTACCAAACATCATATCAATATGATTGGAAAGGAGATGACGGTTGGATTTTGATCTTGGATCTTTTCCTTCTCGTAGAGAGCTTGTAGCAATGGCTTTTAACGTGTGATGTCGTTGATTGCCTAGGCATCATTCACCACCCACCCACACTACCTTTATCGATCCGCCTCCTTGCTTCATAGGGTATATGTAGGTCAATCGAAAGCCAATATAGATGACTTAGTCTACTCTGTTTTCCAAAGAGTCGCCAATATATATTGTCTTGTACGTCCCCCATCCCAACTTTGTCAGTCTACAGCGAAACGCCCTTTCCACTGGAGAACCTCGACCCTGTTCTGCGTCTCAGTTGCCCTTCTAGAGGCGTATAATATGGCGCCTGCTCAATCCCAACATGTGGCTTGTGGTCCAATCCCACAAACTTCCCATATCCATACAGATACTGCTTACTCTTCAGGGCCATTTCCTTTTCTTGTGGCCTTGAGCTCTGGTCCATTCGTCTCATATCCCCCATGATGGAACTGGAGGCAAAATATGCCATCTGAGTTGCAATCGACGTGGGAATGCGCGGCAGGAATCTTGCAGGACCTAAGCCTCCTTGGGCTAAGGTACCTAAGGTACTGTGTAACGACCTAACAGTGTAACGGACAAGGGGCGACGCGCTTCAGAGAGGAGGTTCTACTGTATCTTACTACGGTAGTACCTCCATATATCTTGCAGAAAGAGTCTTATCAACTGCCGCGTCAAGTCATCCAATTCAAAACTCAAACTGTGTTCAATCTGCCTCGAATCTGTCAAGAACTCGCTACGAAGCGGCTCGTGGTTGGTCGTAACTGGCGAGCCTTTGGTCAATGTCTGCACATCTGTTTCCTCATGATCTCGTGCGGTGCAGCCTGAGTTGTGGAATCCCGTTTGCTTCGTGGTTGCTGACTACGCTGAAGCCTTCGAAGTTCGAAGTTCTCTTCAGCGCTAGAATTACGAAGATCCCTAAGATGTTCCGCGACTGTGATTTTAAAGAAAGGCCGAGTGCGCGATGTTCAATGCTTTCGACTGTCGTTGAGTTTCACCAATCGTCGTTGGGTCAGTCCGTTGCTAGACGCAGCAGCGTTCATCTGAGGCAATCTTTCATTTCTTACTCTGAGTTGGGGTATCCTCAATGGCATGGACCAGTGGGTTCTACTGAACGTAGTGCGTAACCAAAGTGACCTCTTAATGCCAAAGATCTCGTATACGTTTCTGGGAGAAATTATGTCGCCGTGAGGCGTATGCCATCATCAGGGTACCGGTACTGGAGGTTGCTTTATACATGGTTTCGAAAAGCCATAATCAAAAACACCGAGTCAGAAGGACCAGGAAAGATGTGCTATTTTTAATCCCTATAAATGTATAGACATAGGTGAAGGATTAGCGGGCGTCTCTATATCTCGGCTTTTTAAGGGACCTCCTCTTTAGCCATCGATTGCACTACAACGTCACGAACACGATGAGAAGCGTTCTAGCTCTTCTAGGGCTACAGGTCCTGATGCTATCGGTGTCGGCCAACACAGCCTTGATGAAAATTCTGGTATTCTAATCCGCGTCGCAGCAGGTCAAAACACTTCACGGTCGTACGGAAGGATGTACGCAGGAAAATGTTGCTGTGCGGAGAGAATGGTTTGTGCAAGAATAAAGGAAGAAAGCCCGCCTGCCCATATCTCCAACGGTACTTTATCAGAGAAGGACCGACTCGCCTACATCAAGGCATTTCTGTGACTGAAATCCAAGCCGCCTATTTCTTCTCCCTATACCCTCGTCCCGGGAGCTCGCAGTCGATTCAATGACTTCCAGGTCGTTTATATCAACCGAACATTCATCATCCACAATAACGTTAGTCGTCTTAACCACAGGCCTTGGGTAGTAAAACTTACTTGGAACAGGTGCAATTCCTTCCCTGGCACCGATACTTTACCTAGGCATACGAGAAAGCACTCCGCGATGATCGCCGTTACAAAGGCTATTAATCGTCTGCAATCCTTCATCCACCAACGAGATATTCATGACTGACCCATGGCTGCATCCGTAACTGGGATTGGCCTATATACTCTCAAGATCCTACCAGCTCAACCTTCTTTGATGGCTCTGTATATTCCCTCTCTGGCAATGGCACAGCGGTTCCCCACCGGCATCCTCACCTACGCAATGCCCCTCGTCCCCTCGCTGATCGTCAACGTGCCTACTGGCGGCGGCGGTGGCTGCATTCACGACGGCCGCATCCACAACGGCGCCTTAGTGAACATGAGCGTCAATCTTGGCCCAGTGAGCTCGAATGGCTTCCTTCCCGGCTATATCGGTGGCGGTACTGGGTTGGACTACAATCCACGGTGCCTTGTCCGTGATATCGGTCCTGCCATTAGCCGCAGTGGGCTCGCATATCAGAATGTGATAGACCTACTTGCGCCGTCGGCTGACTGTACCGCGTTCGTCAATAATCTCGACACTGGAATGAATGCATGCGAGTGGGCATAATTCAATTGAGGGACTCTTCGATCTATTTGTTTTGCCTGGTGATTCTGTGTTCTACTATCACCATGCACAGGTTGAATGAATGTAGCCGATTTGGCAGAACCTGCATATTGAGCAGAGGCAGAACCAGCTGCAAGGATCCCTTACTTGGTTTAATGGTAAATTGGATTTTGGGAACGGGAATGCCTCTGTCCTGACAACGAACAGTCTCACTATCGTATAAGATCGATCTTGGAATTATTGCGCCCTCGGTTGAGGTTGATACCATGATATCGATGATCCACGGACCATTCTGCTATATCTATGAATGATTATGTCCGCTTAAAGAGTACCACAAATCTCTTTCTCTCCGCAAAGAGAACCTAGAACAAAGGTATCACATAGATTACATGTATATGAAATTTCCCCCCTAAGATTTATTATCTAATACTTGGGAGCCTTAAGGTTTGGAGGCAGCCGGCGTTCGAACGTGTGATTTAAAATAATATAATAATAATTAAATGAAATATTAAATACACGCAGGGCATTTGGTCTAGGGGTATGATTTTCGCTTCGCATTCTTCGTGCGATATCTGTGAAAGGTCCAGGGTTCAAATCCCTGAATGTCCATTAGGAATGTTCTATTTTTGAACTTTTTGTATCAAATAGATCAGGCTTGCCCTTGGCTTGTATGTTGTGAAACCGCAGTCGGAATCAAGCCTAAAGCCGCAAAACCTCCGTACCAAAAGGGGTATCCAAATCTGCGGCTATAATTTTATTCCATATTAGTCTACTCATAAGTTACGACGAGTCCGGCCTAAATTTGAGAAAATCAAGTGGCCTTTTACTCGTATTATATCGGATCTAAGTCTGTGAATACTATTGGACAGAGACTCGAGGCATACATAATTCATGGCCTGCCGACGCTGAACGTATCACAAAAAGCTCATAATACACAGGAACAAATAAAAATGTGTCTGCTTTGCTGACTATATAGGAACCCGGTAAGCTTTGGGTCTACTTATACAGACGGTCCTCAGTATCCTTGTAGCGCAACGACAAGAGACCCGAGTTTCGAGGAGATGAAGGTCAGGAATGCTGAAGAGTAAAATTGTATAGAATTTTTGAGAAATGGAGGCTGCTGCCGAATGCAAATAGGAGAGCGTCGTGATATATACGAGAAGGAGACAGAAGGAAGGATTGGGAATGGAGATATTCGAATTCCTGAGTCTGCAAAAACACTCAATCGTGCACGAAACCCTTCAGTGCCAAGGGAGACAGAGTATCCCAAGAACTAGGTGAAACCTTTCAAGGCTTTTGAAAGACCCAATATCAAGCGACCCCAAGAGTCTCCATAAATACGCAGCTAATGCCGTGACCATCAAAATTATCAGAATTCTCCCAAATAACCTCACAAACCCCTCAAACGCCTCTTTACCTTCTCTCCCAAACTAACGACCTCTATATCAAAGCCTTCCTCGCCAACTCAACCTTCCTCGCCGCTCCCCCAGCCTTATACCCTCCCTTACTCAAACACAGCGCGCTCCCATCCCCTAACTCGATCTTGTCCTCTTGCGCCGGGAACGGGCAGGGGCAATGATGCGCAAAGTGCACGCAGGCGAGGGTACCGGGGCAGAGGTAGTTGCTGCAGTAGGCTGAAAGGGGGATTGTTAGCCCATCATACGAACAAGAGGACGTATGGGAAGTCTATTGGGGAGGTGGATAGAGATTGGGAAAGGTAACCTACCAGATTCATAGGTTTGTTGGTACCAAGCAGAGTCGCTGGCGACGTTCTGGGGTTGTTGCTGCTGCTGTTGCTGGCCTCCATTGAACATTTGCTCGAAGAATTGGAATTGGGCATTTGTGAGAGCTAGAAGGGAGAAAATGATGGCGAGAGTGAAAGCGCGCATCTTGGAGGGATGTTTGGGGGTGATTTGCGTTTGTTGTGAGAGAAATCGAGGGTTGGAGCTCGAGGACAGCTTTGGTAATGTATCTATGCGCTACAGGTAGCGTCTCGTAAATATGATAATATTACATGCAAAGTTACCAAGCTATGATTGACTTTATCCAGTCGAACAAATCATACGGCAATTGCCCATTGTTCTAAACACCATATCCTCCCCACCACCACAATGACCCTCTCCCGCCTCTCGTCCACCTCCCTCACCCTTTCCTCCTTCCTCCCCCGGACTCAGCACCACTACGGTCCCTCCCCCCTGACCCCCCTTCTCGCCCTCCTCTCCCTCCACCCTTCCATCACCCAAACCCGCCACGCCACCCACGGCGCGGAAGGTCGCGCCAGTACCGCCGCCCGTGGCTCCGGAAAACGCCTCGGCGCCAAAAAATCTGCCTCCGAGCTCGTCGTGCCAGGCAACATCATCTTCCGCCAACGCGGCACGCACTGGTTCCCCGGCGAGAACTGCGGCATGGGCCGCGATCATACGATTTTCGCGCGGGAGAAGGGGTTTGTGGTGTTTTACAAGGACCCCGAGAGGCATGCTACGAGGAAGTTTATTGGGGTTGTGTTTGAGCGGGGGCAGAGACTGCCGGTGCCGAGGGGGGCGGCGAGGAGGAGGAGGTTGGGGATGGTGGCGGCGGAGAGGGATATGGGGACGCTGGCTGTGGTGCCGGACGATGGAGATGAGGTTGTGCAAGAGGTCATGGAAGGGAACGACAACACCCTAATCGAAACCGAACCCACCAAACCCCCCACCGAACCCCTCCAAACCATCCTCCCCCAAAAACCAGCCCTGCAAGTAAAATCAGGCTACATGTACCGCGAAACAAACTGGCAAATCGGCCGCGCGGCCGAGAAGGCCAAAGTCAAGGTTCGGGCGTATGAGCCTGGAGATCGGTTTATGGCGTGGCGGAAGGCGAATGCGCGCAAGGCGGATGATGTGAAGAAGAATCTTCTGCGCGTGAAGAAGAAAGGGGCGAAGTAGGGTTTCGGGGTTGGGGCCAGGTGCACTGACTGGTAGCTAGTACCTCGAATACAGAATTTGGTTGAGAGGGTTTTGCACAAGAACAGTAGTCATTCTTGACCGAATACTGGTTGTGGCAGAGCATGTGGGGAAGAAACTATTGCGCGTGAAGAGAAGGGTTGGGGATGTAAAACGAGCCCCATTTGGGAGGAGTGAAGTGGGTTGGGACGTTTTTGTGTTCGAAGGGGTGGATGTACTATTATTAGATAGCAGCTTGAAAACCCAATACATACCAAGTATTGTGACAGAGTCACGATTTGGGACAAAGCACACTGCATTTGCAAATATTCAATATCCACCGGGTATCGTCTCTATCCTAATTAACATCCAACCTTATGGTTCAATCCAACTGCACCGTTCAACCACCTTCAACATTCCCAAGCCCCCCTCCCTAACTGCCTTCCTACTTCATTCCATCACTCCCCATCAACAAGCATCCCCAAAATCAAACTCTGAATCACAAACTCATTCCCCACTACCCTCGTCCCCCCCTTCTCCCCCGAAGCTCCAGTAACCCCATCACTCCCCTTCCCCCTCTTCCGCTTCCTCCCCGCCTTCTCCCCTCCGCCAAAAAGCCTCCTCTCAACCTCCTTCTCATTATCATGACTATACACCCAATTCCACGGCTCGCCATTCGCCTGCGCCTCCGCAATAGCCTTGGCCGCGACGTCGATATTGAGGGCGCGTGAGACCTTACTGGCACCCAGGGCGTGTGTGATTAGCGGGTGCGACTTCATAGTTTTTTCTTCACGATTGCTCATGATGAGGAGGACGGACTGGTCGTGCAGGAGTTTGGAGCGGGTTTCTAGGATCGTGGATAGGGTGGCGGTTTCGGCGGGGTAGGGTTGCAGGAAGCGGGAGTGGACGGCGCCGCCTAGGTAGGTGGATTCGCCTGAGGCGAGCAGGTAGGGGATCCAGGGTAGGATGCGGCGTTTGGTGATGGAGTCTTGGATCCAGCGGGTTGCGAGGCAGGGTATGCCTAGTGCTAAGGCTTCAATGTATTTGGCTCTACGGCAGTGTTCGTCGGCGATCAAGCATGTGAACCCTAGACTGGAGGCTGCTTGGTTTGTTTGGAACTGAGATTCGGTAGGGCTGTTCTTCGATGGTGAGGAAATGTCGAGATAGGGGATGTGGAAGAGCTCGCCAAAACCAGCATTAAGGATACGACCACCGTTGGAAAGAATCTGTTGTGTGACCCGTGAATGATCCTCCACGTCGTTGACGTTGGTTACAGCGAAAGCCATGTTTTCGAAAAGACCTCCACCAGACCTGGCGGAGCGGCTGGTACTCAGGCTTTTTGAGAACCCAGAATTCTTGACACGGCGAGTGCGAGAGCAAGGCGTAGACGGAGTTGATGGTCTCTCGGAAGGTGTACCTAGCCTGTCTAGGCCTTGATCTAATGCGGTGGCGTGAGTGTAATCTCGATTTCTAAAGTTGGTCCACATGGTTTGTGTGAGGTAGACATGCTTGACAGGTACGTACACCTTCTCCTTGTTGTGATGGTCACCATCAAGGCTCTTGCGTTGTTTCAAGGAGACTACCACCGTTACGTGTCCATAAATGTCTGTTTGTGGATATGCAGTAAGACTACTCAGTCTTGGTCTACCCCGACGTGTTGGTGTATCCGAGTCTGGTAGTGGTGTAGATAATTGCTGATCTTGAGTGGATTCAACGACATAATTGTTCGTACGCGCACCACCTATATCAAGCTTCACATTATCTCCCGGTCGCAGTTCTAGCCTCCTAATACCGTAGCCGCTGATCATATCCACTGTGCCGTCATCAAAGCGAACCCTATACCGAGGTTCCTGACCACCAACAACTCCTATACAGGTTGCAGGATAATACGCTGCACAATTTCCATTGAAATGAGCAAACACTCGGGTGGCCGCCACAGCGGAAGCCCCAATAGGTTGGGCAATTGGCTCTTGAGGTGGCGGACCGCGTACGACTCTAAGGGAAGATGCCGTCACTGCTGTGCCTTGGGTTTTCGTTCCATTAGTTAGAGCTTCGGCGATTTTGCTGGTGGTGATAGGTTTGATCTTTCTTGGTCTTCCCCTGGGACTCGATTTTACCTTGACCTGAGTTTCGATTCGTTCATCGGTGTTGTCATTTACGCCCTGCGTCATGTTCAACGCAATTGTTTTAATTGATCCGTTCTCTATGGGCGGTTGGGGCATTATCGGCTCGCTTGAGCGTGCCATCGGTCTTTCATCATTGGCCATAGTAGGATGAATCGGCGCTTGAGGCGTTGGCGGTGGTTCAGGCACTGCTGCTCGCAACGCCTGTCCATGATTGCCTCGCCTTTTCTTTCGCACCGGACTTAGCTGATCTATCACGGTCTGATATTCAACATCACCACTTGTGAGTAAATTGATATCTAGATCAACATCATCTGAGGGAGTTCCCGGTGACGGAGCTGCTGCAATCTCGGTGATGGTTCTAGGGCGAATTAATTTAGGGGAATCTGCGAAGCCGTTCTGCGGCGAGAGTTCCGTATGTCTGGCGAAGGATTGGGTAGCTTGAATGGATAGATGTGATTGTGCTGTTTCGAAGACAGTTGACCCTTTAGAGCAGTGTCCAGGCAAAGTGTCAGGTAGCGGCTTGGACCCAGACCCGGCGGACGACACAACAGCATGAGTGTGGACTTCAATCCCCTCTACGGCAGAGCTAGTCTCCGCGATCGTATCTTGAGCTCCCATCATGTATGTGGTCCGCTGATGCGAGATGATATTATCAGAGCGCCTATCTGGACTGGCTCCTCTACCTTGCGCCACGGTCGTGGTTGCCGACCTTGGAATCTCTTCGGCCGACGCTTCTGTTCTTGGCAATGCCATGCCATCACCATTTACAATATTCGTGCCTTCTCTTATGGGTTCGAGAACTTTCTGTTGTTTGAAAATTACCGGTGGGCTGCTGCCAATTAGTTCGGGGATCTGAGGGCCAACCGGGAGACCGTTCTCAGGCAGAAGCTTAGAGTTCTTTGAGGTGGATATGTCCGATGAGCCTCTCAAATGTGATGGTGGACTTTCACCCCGGCCAGGAGAAGAGACTGGGGCTACCGAACCCTCGGCAGGAGAGCGGACATGTGCGCCGCCGTTGGCTGAGTTTGATGGCTGGAGATTAGGGCCGTCCAATTGAGGCTGCGGGATGAGTAGTGGAGGATCGGGTGGAGAGCCGGGCGCTCGTGACTGCATCTTCGTATTATGTGACGTTTTTGCCTCCACATGTGATTGAGAAGATTGCGAGTCTACGATTGCGACAGTTTGAGTCGGCAGAGGGACGCCTTCAGAAACATCCGTGATAGCAGTGCTCTCGTGATCGCGGCCACCGGCTTGGCCAGGAACATGAGGTGTTGCAGCACTCCCTTGGATACGATGTGACGGACTAGATTGAGTCGTAGTGGCCAAAGAAGTTCTGTAGTTCATTCTCGAGTCTGTCATAGGTACTTGTACGCCTTTAGTACCAACGTTCTCCTTGTTGTCATCCGCCAAATCGTCGGCTTCATCATCAATGTCCATACTATTGCTCTCTTCTTCGCGCTCTGTCTCCTCTTCGGTACCGTTGCTATGAGGATCTTCCGCAGGTATGTCATCCGATATAATGACAGCCTCACTGGTCTCCCTGCTTGAACGGCGATGAAAATTGCCGGCCCGGTTTTGCCTGCCTTTGTACCCTCTGGGATGTCCCCTTTGAACCGGCGTCGGCGGTGCTGTGATTCCCATAAATTGAAGGTTTGTCTCCTGGTCAATATTTCTTCTGAGGCGACGCCGCCTGAGCTGGCTATCGAAGTCGAAATCGTCATCATCCGATAGTTCTTGCCCTACAGCACCGAGACCCACTAATGACATTCGTGCCAGCCTCTCTCTTTCTGCTTGAGACTCCTTCAAGGAGATATAGGTAGCCTGGGGCTCGGTTACAGAGCGTACCATATTCAAGCGTGGGAGCTTTGCCGGAGATGAGAGAGGGTGATCACCCGTCGACGGCCTTTGTCGAGAGAACATGTCGGGAGATGGTCTCTCGGAAAGACCATCAGACGGTATGACGTTGATCAAAGGTGATGACAGAGCCTGCGTAGCGTTGAAAAGCTGGCTAGCATCCATCAGACCATTCAATCCACCCATTTGGCCCGCGAAGGGATTTATCGGCAGCCTTGGTGTTGTACTCGGATTATCTATCGTTTCGCCCGCACGACTATGCTTTTTACTATCGGTCGAGGGTGTTGATGGCAGCCGAAAACGCTCCGACTCTGGATATATGTCCGCTCGAACATCTGCCGCCTGGGTCGCAGGTTCTATGTCATCGTTATTACGCTCTTCCACGGATGTTTGGCTATGCGCAACAGTTTGCTGGTCGTATACACCGAGAAGATCAATGTGACCTGTCTGGCCTTCATGGTAAGTGTGTGAGACTGACTTGGCGGTGCCCGAAACGCCATCAGGAAGGCCCGACTCTTTGGCAGCATGCTGTTGCTTTATTCTCTTTTGAAATTCGTAATAGAAGGATTGTGAGACGGGCTGTGTATCCTCTTGGGACTGGCTGCCCGACGTATTCATCTTGCCGTCGATTGATTCGGGTATTGTACTTGGAAGGTGAGGCTGCGAGGCAGACAGTCGGGTTGCTGGGGGTCTGTAGGCGCCTCGGCGAAGGTCAGGGTACTCCCCGTCTGGGCCGTGTAGTCGGCCGCAGTGTGGCGAGTTTTGAAGTTCCCCATCCCTTCCGAGTGCGTTCGAAATACTGGATTGACGTGTCAACGTCGCGTCCAAGTGATCATCGCGGCCTGGTAACGGTCTTCTCGCGGAAGATGGGCCGCGGCTTTTTAAAGACTGCAAGGAAGATGGCGTCAGCTATGTTGCATAACCGGTTAATTTATTACAGTATTGCAGGCATTGCAGGCATTGTAGGCATTGTAGGGCGCTTGGGTTCGCTCACTGTAACATCTAAGCCCAAAACTTGCGCCTTCAATTGTGAGATATCAATACTGTCAGCCGGAGTACTCATCTTTCACCTCCTATGTACAAAGATTGATTGAGGCGTCGTTGCGCATCTCGCCCACGCGACTCATTTATCGCGACAATGGAAACCACTTTAAGCTCACAGTTCTACACGGATGTCTAACACGAAAACATCTGACGGAACGGGCACGACGGGCTACTAACGATGCCGTCACTTGCAACACATTCGGTATCGCTTTCATTCTCAAGTGCAAAGGACTTTGAACAGACATATTTACTGCTACGAAGTCCAATTGTGTGCATGCATCACTGCAACAACATCATACGTGAGTCATATAGCACTCTCGCAACACCAAATCACATTAGTGAACTCGGGAGAGTGCTGCAATGTGCTTTCTACTTGGGAACCGAAGTGGCTTCACCGAATCCCTATCGGACAGAAACCCTAAAGACCTGGGCTGAAGGTAGAGAAGTGAGCGCAAGATGGGGACTATCATCAGTTCTTGTGATGAGGTTACAGTATAAGAACTTGGACTTCGCTACCTACGTAGGGTGTGATGTTCTATTGATCGTTTACTCGTGCACCTTGGTATGTAATCTAAGCTTTCTCTTTCTTCGAAAAGTGTTATCAAGTGAATAGCAAAGTAGTAGATACTCTCATCATTTATGAACTCTCTACATCCATAGTAGACACAAAGCTGCTCTCAGCACTGGAGAAACGTTACCATCCTACTGCCTTGGTGTAATGGCATTGCAAATGTAACGAGTACCTTAAGCGGGCACCTCGATTGTTAACACGGTGTGAATTTGTAATTCGAAGCAACCTGTATTTCCATCTATCGAATTGACCAACTGTTGAAGTTTGCATAGGGATAGAATTTTACCTCTTTGCCAGATGGTGATATCATTCAGTGGAAATTCCCCTAACACATATCTTTGAACAGAACTCCCCCAGAATTCTAGCAGCTTCAATCCAAATGTCAACCCGACAAATCTAACCCGACGCTATTAACAACCCTCAAGCCAATGGACAATACATTCCCCCCAATTCTGATTTTCGACCTTGCCAACTAAGGAGGCACTAACGTAAAAACGTTATACCACCGATCGTTATCGTTGCTTGTTGGGTAGAATGAGTCCGTGCTATCGAAGTCGATCCTATGTTCGGTAACGATCTGCTGGATCGAGTTCAGGCAAGGCTGCCACAGTCTCATTGGCATTGTCGGCTTGATGATGCGAAGGGTACATAAGGAAGAGGCGTGGTCGTTCACGAACTTTTCCAGACACCATGGCTTGGTTGATACATGTTTGAGATCTAAATGCCGGAGTTTGGGCCATTCCATCTGGCTTAGCGTGCCGATGATATCAACTCCTGGGTTCAGTCGAGGGTCCTGGATAAGTCTGAATGTTTCAAGTGAGTTCAGTCTGGTTAACCAAGAAGCAGCAATGCGACTTTCCCAAGTACCCCAGTAACCCGTTTCTAGATCTTCTGAATCCCTCAGGTCAATTTCGAGCGTTCGAAGTTCCTTTAGTCCAAAGACTGGATCGAACCAATATCCGTGGGTATCGGTAAGATTGTGAAGCTTGAGGGAGGTCAAGCGAAAATTTACCGAACGGGCGGAGGATATGAAAAGGGATAGGTGCAGGGCTTGAAGCGAAGTCCAATGATTCCTAGCAATGCATGTGGCCTTCTCCCTAACATCCACTACAGCGTCTGGATCCGATATTGGTCCCCAGAGATTGTGCGAACCGACAGATTCGATGGAGTGGAGATTAGTTAAACTTGACAGCTGCAATATAGGTACGCCGGTATATCCTGCCGAATATCCATCCATAAGAATTTCACCCTCAAGCCAATATTCAAACTTCTTATATCGATTCAACAGGATATCATCATTATAGTTTGGATTTCCCGCCAAGCCGACGCTCGATTGGAATTCCCAGCGAAACTGTTGTATATACTCCTTCCAGGCTTTGAAATTAGTAATTTCGGGAAGGTTTTCAAGATTCGCCAACTGCAACGTTCGAACGGAATTGGCAAGCTTCGGGCAATTGGCAATAAGCTTAACCTTTTCCCAACTCTGAGGGTGGTAGTAGAGTAAAAGCTTTCGATACAGGTATCGAGTTGCAGCATCGTTTAGACGTTTCGAGGAGAGTCTTAGATTCCGTAGGCTGGAAAAATCTCCCTCCAGATGTTGTATGATGCTGTCTATCATTTCCCATGAAAGATCGTTCATCTTGGATTGGGTAGGCGTCGAATATCGAGCCATAATAGTGCATGCACGCCTGGAAAGCTTCGGGAGGGCAATAGTAGGACTTGGTCTCGATGAGATAGTCGTAGCCCGATATCTCTTTCGAAAAGAAAAGGCCCGAAGTAAATAGTGGAGACATGATTCTTGTCAAGCCTTTATAAAATCCCATCAGAGAGACAAATTGATCCACGAGTTGTGATATACAGAAGACAACACTCTTCCCCATCACTCATAGTCACATTAAAGTGGTAAATATTCTAGCAAAGTCATAACATGTCTACATAAGAAATGTTGAAAAGACGCCTGTGTCATGATATGTTAGGTCTTTTAAATACAAGTAAATATTCGACTTATATGTCATTGTAATTGTAATTGTAATTGTAATTCATACACCCTTGTGACATCGGTTTAGGCCCGATCCATGAGGGATTCTATGCTATTTATATCGAGTGAACAAAACCCTCTGAGGGAGAAAATCACTCGCCGTCTACACGGCTGCTTCGCGCAGTCAAAACAGTAAGATTGACACTGTGTTATCAAATAATGAACCTATAGCTTCTATTCAGCGCGTGACGCTCGAGTAAACTCTTAATGAGTGTCTGTGTTGTTCGTTTATGACGCATCGTCTTTGCTCTGCTCTTCATTGACGATATTCTATACAACGATGTTTCGATTCAATCTTCGGTTCGAAGACGAAAGACGTTTCCTTTGCATCCGTGATGCTCGTGATTGTAGCGTACGTAGAGCTGCGTTCTCTTACTCAATGATTGTCATTCATTGCGCGGAGAAATATGTGATGAAAGAGAGACGCACACGATGAAGAGATAGAGTGTGATTGTACTGAGTAATTCTTTCCTTCTCTTGATTTGACTTATGTTATGTAAACGTTGAATGAATTGTTAGTATAGACGTGCGATCGCAATCGTTCGATGTTTGACTCTGATCGATGAAAGAGAATGCGTTCTGATCGTTCTCTTGAGCTCTCGATTTTTCGCGTAGATAGATGTATGACTTGACGTCAAGTAAAGAAGATGAGCTCAAGCCTTCTCAGTATATCAGCGTGATCGATGAGTCACTACTTCTTCGAGCACTGTAGTCACGACTCTCAGACTGAGAACGACTATTCTATCTGATATCTTTTCATCAATTACTCGACGACACTGTCGATGTGATGAAGACGTTTCAGTATATCGACGCAGTCGACGAATCACAAATTCTTCGATCACTTGTAGTCACGACTCTCATACTGAGATCGACTATTTCACTAGATATCTTTTCATCTCTTACTGACATCGACATGTCATTAATCTTCTTCGTAGATCGATTGTGACTGTTAGAAAGAGATGTTGTTGCATGAATGAAAACTCTGCACGATGACTTTTCTGATCACGCAACGTTCTAACATCGTTTGAACTGCGTTGAATTGAGATCTCTTGACTCTTCTGACTTCTATTCAAACACAGAATAGAATCAAAAGGTTCGTAGTCGACATCACGTACAGGTGAATCTCGTTGCCGACCTCGACTTATATGTCTGCAAAGATCTGTGAATGATGAAGGAAATAGAAACAATAGAGCTTCGACTTGTATAAATTTGTTCAAATACTATGATAGATTTCATAGTATCTGTGGCAGTCTTGATTGGAAGCATGCATCATTCTCTCATGTCAACTTGCTGGCTCAAGCGTGTCGACAAATCATAGACGGAAGAAATCAATCGAGTGAAAAGTGACTAAGATGACTCTTCTCAAGGCTATTGTCAGTCGCTGGACAAGCTCTTTTCATGGTAGGAATAGTCAGAATATTGAAACAGTAGTGATATAGTAAAAACCCGAGTTGTGAGAGCGAAGTTTTGAACGGATCGATACTACTGAGAAGAATACGAGTGAAATAAAGAAGTAGTAACAAGAGGTAACAGCTTCGAATACTGAATGTCAAACCTCTTGCGCACTGTAGCCTGTCATACAATTGCCATGCAGTGCTCTCTCTCGAGCGGCTTGAAATCAGAGTGAAAAAGCTCACGATCGAGTTGCATATGTGAGCCGGCTGTGAGCCAAATAGTTGCTGAGAAGGTCTAGTCATCGGCATCGCTACAAATATTTAGTAGCCATAGTAGAGATACTTAAGAGAACAAAAGCAGATTACTTTCCAGATCTCTGACTGGACAAACAGCAGAAGAAACGAAATTACCGTTGATCGACTGTCTGCTTTTCATAAATTGTACTTTGGTACCGTCTGCTCGGGTTCTCTATGTGACTCATTGTGTACTCTTTGTTTGTTGAGATTAATGACTTTGGTTTTGCCGAATGATTCAAGTGATATTCTAGATATCCCACGGATACGCTAGTCTCAGGTTTGTTTACCTACCGTACGAGGTCAAAAAACTAATTATTCGGAATCCGCAATTGGCCTCCGTAGGGCTAACGTAGTTGATTAGATAAGCTTTCATACCCACAAGAATTCAAAAATTCAAACCATACTACTTGTAGAAAAGAATATTAATCCTTTGATTATTAATCAGAAGCATCGGATGAATCAGATTATTCTTAAACAGGGTGCCAATCACTTTCATGGATAGATATATATTATAGTTCATATCATCTAACATTTCTACGTATTATTGATGCTGTTGTCATTACATTTGGCTATTTGCGTGTTCGTTTGATTTTCGTGGTAGTGCAGTTGCGGTACGGAGGCCATTCCGAATAATTAGTTTTTTGACCTCGTACCTAAGCGACACCTTGTACCTGATCACCCTGGCGAATGACCACGATTCTCGTCATATGATGAACGCTCCATAAACGAAGTAACCGGAGGACCCTCGACTTCATTATCCTCTCTTGCACAGTTCCAACTATAAGTCCACCATGACAAGAAACAATATTGTCAATGTACTTCCCGTTTGGCCCTGCAGCATGCCACCTCAAACTGAAGCTCAAATACCAGATTCCCATTCCTTCCAAACGTTCAACGACAGGCAGGAAGCCACACTATCCGGACCATCTGAAGTAGATATCAAGGCATACACCACCCCTTTCCTTGACTTCATATCTGCAAACCCTACTGTATTCCATGCAGTCGATCATTTCGCAAAGCGACTTGTGTCCCATGGCTTCACGAAGCTATCAGACCGGGAGTCCTGGACGAGCAGGCTCTCCGGAGGCGGAAAATACTTCTTGGAACGCAATGGCAGCTCGCTTATCGCCTTTGTTGTCGGTGACGATTACAAGTCTGGCAATGGGGCTAGCATTATCGCCAGTCATGTTGACGCTCTTACAGCAAGACTGAAGCCAATTCCAAAACTGTCTACGAAAGCAGGATATGTACAGCTTGGAATCGCGCCTTATGCTGGAGCGCTGAATACTACTTGGTGGGACCGAGATCTGGGTATCGGAGGACGGGTTGTCGTCAAAGACAGCAAGACAGGCAAAATCCAATCAAAGCTGGTGAAACTCGGATGGCCTATTGCTAGAATACCGACTCTGGCGCCGCATTTTGGTGCAGCAGCAGATCTATCGCACCCTAATCAAGAAACACAAATGGTTCCAATTATTGGCTTGGATAATACAGACTTGAACGGGCAGCAGAGGGAACCAGAATCGACCTCAAGTGTCCTGGGAGGGGCAGGGGCTTTTACTGCAACGCAACCGGAGCGTTTAGTGAAGGCCATTGCCGGAGAATTAAACATTCGGGATTGTAATATTAATTCCGAGCTCTTTTCAACGGGACGCTCACTAATGTTTTGCAGATAGCACCATCATCAATTGGGAGCTCGAATTATTCGACGTACAAGGAGCGCAGCTCGGGGGCCTGGACAAAGAATTTATCTTCGCTGGACGCATCGACGACAAGCTCTGCTCATTTTCCGCGATTGAAGCTCTGATAGCTTCCTCCTCACATGCAATGACGGCCGCAGACGCTGACACTCCAGAGAATCACAATGGGATTGTCAAGGTTGTGGGACTTTTCGATGACGAGGAGATTGGCTCCCTCCTTCGCCAAGGTGCTCGCGGAAACCTCCTCCCAAGTACGATCGAACGTATCTGTGAAGCATTTGCAGGCAATAAATGCGGTGCCAATGTTCTCGCTCAGACATACGCAAATAGCTTCCTAGTCTCTGCTGATGTCTCACATGCCGTAAATCCCAACTTCTTGAACGCCTACCTCGAAAACCACTCCCCTCGACTTAATATTGGTATCGCAATTCAAGCGGACCCGAATGGACATACAACAACGGACAGTATTAGCACAGCATTTCTGCAGCGTATAGCTGATAAGTGTGATTCGAAGCTGCAGGTTTTTCAGATACGGAATGACTCTAGATCTGGAGGAACGGTGGGACCTATGCTGTCGTCGGCCATGGGAATGAGAGCTATCGACTGTGGGTTGCCGCAGCTGTCTATGCATTCGATAAGAGCTACAACAGGCAGTCTTGATCCTGGGCTCGGGGTGAAGCTGTTCAAAGGCTTCTTTGATCACTTTGAAGAGGTTGACGCAGAGTTTTCTTAGATGCCGATGAACATCCCGGGATTGCTGCGCATTTCTCAGCGAGGACTTGCATTACCACTGTTTTGAATTTGAAGGAGAGGGCTCGGGCAGTGACACATGTATACTGGGACGGAGCACCACTATAGATTTGACTCATAGATCCGGCGTGGAACAATAACCGAAGACACTACCTTCATATCATTTCAGTAATTCCTAGCTGCTGTTTCTTCGCAATCCTTTGGTCGACACTCTGGCTTGTCAAGGATTTTTCTTGGATCATGGCGCGATGCCAATGTCAAAAAACCAGAACAACTGCAAATACTGCGTTAAGCAGCGCTTTGAGGCCGAATTGCTAAAGCTCTTCTACTGATCAAGTGCGGGGCTGACGTCTGTGATTCTTCCTCAACAGATTGGTGGGTAGGCGGCATACCTTTATGAGCTGCATGTCTGGAGATGATAGGACCTACCTTACTGTTCAGCTTCTCTTAAGGCCAGGATACAACGTCAGCGGCCCTCTACATCTCTTATAGTCTTTTTTGAGGGAATTGTCACCCTCAGGTACTAAGCCCTCATGACTTCACGCATTCTCGTTTTCCTGTGGGTACTGCTACGGCAATGAACTAGAAGATGCTTTCCGACGACATCAATGTGAACTCATCTTTTGATTCGAAGCAGAATTTCTCCTTCACTGGCGGCCTTCTTACGGATGTGAATAAAAATTACGCACTGCTTCACCAGCCGCCAGATCTGCGACCACTCATGAGATTCTCTTCTCAGGTGATGGTGCTGGGTACTTGATCAACAGTGCGATTGACCGACAGATATATGTAAGTGCTGCACATGGCAGATTTGATGCCATTCTCCTAAGCTTCTGAAATCGGCTTTTTTGATTGATGGCAAGATTCGGAAACTTTACCGCGACCATTGTACGTAACTCAGCTTTCTCATTTGCGGTCTCGATATCCCTTCATATTAACTAGAGGTAATAGCTCTTCTTTCGAGATGTTCTATTCATCCCCCTAAAAAATCACCTCTCACGATTGGTTCAAGACACAGCAAATCCATCTTTCATTTCATATTCCAAACCCACTCATCCACTCAATACACACCTATCTCACTACCCCATTCACCCCAATCCCCAGTAGGCCTCATTCACACTCGAAACACCCAAAACATTTGAAACTCCACCACCAACAACTCTATATAACCCCCACCGCCCTTCTGCTTACCCGATGCCCCTTCGCCCCCACCAAGATGCCCAATCATCTCCTACCTAGCACTTACTCCGCCGAAAACCTCATATCCAGCTACTTATCCACACCAGCAAACCCAATGATGCCCAGCATCGATACCAAATCCCTGTGTTACCATCCCCGGGGTCTCACGACGCTGCTCAACCTCGATACCTCACTCACCACCATTGGGGCCGCGGATTTTCCGGCTCTTGTTCCGAGTGCTAGGACTGTTGTTCTTGTGGCGTTGGTGGTGTTGGTGGGCGTGGGGCTGTATAGGGCTATACCGAGATTGAAAAGGTTTGCGGCGCTCGTACGCTATTTGGTGAGTCTTTCCTCTCTTGTCACTCCTCAAATGTGTCTTGCCCAAGAAAACAGCAATGATAACGCTCTCTCACCCTCTTCCACTAAAAAAAGACAACTAACAAGACCAAAGTACCTCCAACAACAAAAACTAAGTGCGAAAGAATCCCGCCCCCTCCACCTCGACCTCGAAGCCCAACCCCACCCACGCCACCCACAAACACCCTGGCCCGGCTTCAACCCCATCACCAACCGCTGGGATGCTCCACCTACGCCTCCCTCCTCCACCTCCGACTCCCCCTCTTATTCCTCCACCTCTCCCTCCACCTCCTCGTGCGATTTCTCATGGGAACAGGAAAGAGTTCGCTGGCAGCGGAGAGACCGATTCGAGAATCTGAACGATCTCGTGCCGTTTTTGAGCCCGGCAGAGAGAAGGGAGGTAGAGAGGGAGTTGGGGAGGTGGGTTGAGGAGGGGTGGTGCAGTGGGAGGGAGGGGTGAGGTGGTTGGAGGTTTTGGGGGAGTGAGGGGCCGAGGACGAGGGGAGTGGGAAGGTGGGATAATGAATGGTGAGGAAGATGGAAGTTAGATAAGAGGTCTATAAGGAACAAGAATGGTTTTGACGGGAAGATTTGCAAAGGCTCACAGTTGGTCGAATCCGTATGAATGTGCCGTGTGATGGGCTCTGGCTATGTTTCTCGGCGGGTGAGATGGCTGCAATTTCCCGAGGCTAGTTTATACCTAGAGATAGTAGGCTAGTCATATGTCGAGATAAGGGGAATCGAGTTCTGAGGGAAGTAATGGTGGGTTTTATGAGGAGGTATTGGCTGCTTGCCGGTTTCACTGCGAGTGATGTTTGAACAAGTAAGTTTGCAGTTGGAAGCATTTTGAATGCGTGTTGCATCCTCGAACTGCTTTGTAATCCAGTACCCCAAAACATGTTCCCCATACCCCAAATATCTAACCCACCACGCCCACCCAAACCCGACTCACAACTCCCCCCTTACCTCCCCACCCCCAACTTTCACCCCCCTAACCACCCACAACGGATCCGGCCTCCCCCCCCACCACCCCCCTTCCCCCTTCCCATCACAAACCGTCACGATCTCCACCTCCCTCCACCCGCTCCACCACAGATAATCCCCCACCATTTGCAGTCTCTCCTCTTCGCTAACCCTTAACCACCTCCCCACCGCTTTGGTTGGGAAACACCGGTTCGATATCACCAGGTGTACCTTTCCGCCTGGTTCTGTGATTTTGAATAGAGAAGAGAGGACTTCGACGGGGTGGATCAGGTAGTCGATTGAGACGACGCAGGCGGTGGCGGATACTGGGGAGAGGGAGGTGGGGATGGTGGGGTTCGTGTTGAGGTCTTGGAGGTGGGCGGAGGATAGGATCGGGTTGGCGGCTAGCTCTGCTTTGTTCATTCCGAGGCCGAGAACCTCCAGTCCGCTGCCATCGCTGTTCTTTTTTTCCTTGAAGGCCAAAGCGGCCGTTTCGAGGGATGGCGGGAAGTGGCTGATCCAGCTGGAGCAGAGATCGAGGACTCGGCCGCGGGACGGGAGGTTGTGTTGGTAGTAGGTGCGAAGGAGGGAGATGGCGTTGTCGTCGATGTGCGTGACGAAACGCGGGGAAGAGTAGAAGGAGGGGTCTGGTGACGGGTCGGCGCGAGTGAAGTCAGAAGGGGTGTAGGGGAACGAGGTGTGCCGTGGGGTGTAGGGGCGGGTGGGGAAGGTGGATTGTGGAGACGAGGGGGTTGTGGTCATGGTTGCGAAGAGAGCGGGGATGGAGAAGGAGAACAGCGGAAGCGGGCGGCGGAATGGGGGGAATGGGAGATGCATGGCTGCTGGGAGTGGAGGGAAGGGAGAACAGAGGGCGGTATGGGGCGGTGGTAATGTATGACGCGCTCATTCTGGGACGGTTAGCATGGTATGCAGTGGAGAGTTGGTGATCCATTGCGTATGCGTTTGGCGTATGTTGACTAGACTTGAGTTGGTATTCTATATCATGGTGCCAGTATTCCACGTGAACACTTGGGCAGTTGCTGTTAGAATTCGATGTCTAGGGAGGGAAAGCCATCACGTTCAATCTGCGCCAAAATCGGCTGTTTAGCGCGAGGAAGCACAACCCTAACCCTAGTTTTCCGGTGGTTCAAACCATTTCTCGACACAGTGGACAATCATATCTGCCATCTGTCGATTCAGCGAAGAAGCAAGAGGGTAATGACTCTTCCTTGGGTTTTGCATGTCATTATTCCTAGAGTCATCGATTCTCGATAAAGTTCACCGTGATGGGCTACAGGGCAATTTACATATTCTCTTATGCATTCACGCTATTTCTATATCCCCAGACTTCTTCGCAAACATACCGAGGGCCTTGATTGGAAAGATATACTTGTAGTTTGGATACGAAATCATACTGTGTCAGGATCAGCAAAAATCCAATAGAGCAATATTGATGTCACAAATTGAGCTCACCAGCTTTTGTTAAACACCCCTTCGATGGCCTCCTGCTCCCACCCCCCCTTCCTGTCTTGCCTCCCCATAATCATCCTCACAGCTTTCTCAATAGGCGCCCTCTCGGGATATCCCGCTTCCATCAACCCAATAATCGCCCAACAAGTTTGTACGACCTGACTTCTCGCATGTGGCGTATATATCCCGGTTTCGCAGCTTCGGTAACTCTCACCCCAGCCGCCATCTTCCATCTGCTTGCTCAAGAAGAATTCGCACCCTTTTCGAACATGCGCGCTGTTTTCGTATGTTTCGCCGACAGAGGCGAGAGATTCCAAGGCGAACATACCGGCGTAGGTGAAGCAGATGCCCCAGCTTCCATACCAGGAGCCGTCGGCGCGTTGGGCCTTGCGGATGTAGTCAAGAGCCCTGGTTTTGGACTTGGCAATGTCCTCGGCGCGGTAATCCGGATAGTATTCGGAGAAGAGAGAGTATGCTGTGACCACGGCTGTCGTACATTCGGGGTAGTCGTACTCAATCATGATCCGGCCAAATACCTCCGCTGCATTAAGGTATTCCAGATACTCTGAGCCTCGCGTGGGCTCGTAGCTTGCAAACCCACCGGAAGCATTCTGCAATGTCAGTAGCGTGTCGATAGCATCTTTTATCCGTTCGTCAGATATTAGTTTAGGAAATTCTGGCATTCGCTGTAGCATGATGACAGCCTTCATGGCTTCACTAGTACAATCGCTGACGGTGTATCCCTGCTGCCTTGTACTGAAAGCCCATGCACCTTTCCGTCGCTGTCGATAACACACTTCCTGCTCTCTGCAGTCCTCCCTTATCTGTTGATCATCCAGAAACTCAAGGGCTTTCGTCAACATCGGCCTCCACTTAGGATCCTTGGCCAAGCCAGCTTCAACTACTGTTTGGATGAGGAACGAAGTGTCCCATGTTTGCACACCGTTGGTGCCGTTCATGAGCATGCCTTCATTTTTTAGCCATAGAAAGTCGTACATGGCTTCACGGTGACGCTTGACAGAGTAGCTGTCGGTTCCATCATGAATGTAGCAGGCTAGGAGATTCATCGGCGCATTGACGGGGCCAAGGTTTGCAAAGTCAGTGTTCTCGTCTTCTCGAGAAATCAAGTCAAATGCCCAGTCTTCAGCACGTTTAATCAGGAAATTGGGACGTATGTATGGATACCAGACGTTGACAAGCGCCAAATTAATTGTGCTGAGAAATATGCTTTTTGGATGATAATTGTCTTTGACTGAGATGCTATTACGATGCGATGCAAAAGGAATGGAAGAGTAGGGTTGAGTATATATCTCCTCTCGAAGCCGTCGAGTCAAAGGCGTAAGGGGATATGAGAATTTTTTCGAGGCGATGAAAGACATGGGCAGGAACACTTGACGCATGTGTATCCACCAGCGCCAAGGGGCTATAGGTACCCAGTCGGGAAGAAGCCTTCATCTGATATTAACGTATAGAGACTTGTGTAACCTTGAGCACGGACATGAACTTACCAGAGCTCGGGGGGAACTGGATTAACAATATCCCATTCCATCACACCCAAGACGCTCAACCAGAACTTTGCCCAATGAGGCCCGTTGACCGCACCACCTAGTTCATGCAATTTCCCTCGGGCCTTGACCATTCTTATGTCCTCTTCACTTGCACCCAAAAGCCGGAGTACGACATAGTTCATGGCTGTCCCAAAGACGCTACTGTCGCCTTCGATATGTAGACCCCAGCCTCCATCTTTCGGATGTTGTCTTGCAAAGAGGTAACGTTTGATTTCGGTCGCGAACGGTGGAGGTATTGCAGTCTCGGTGACATACCATGTGATCACCAGACCTGGCAAAAGAAACATGGGTCCTCCATATTCGCATGCCCAGTTGCCTGGCGGCAGTTGCAAATGGGAAAAGAATGAAACGGCATTATAAGCGGAGGCACTGGGTGTTTTGGCTAATGGGAGGTCTGGCAAGTCCTAGACGATGTTATGTCAACGGTGCAAGAAGAGAAGCGCACAATTGACCTCACTAATGGCAACCCTAGATGATGCCTATCGGCTATTGTTTGTGGCCATGCTTCTAGCTCCTCGTCCGTGGTCAAATAGTGCCATGTCTGTCGACCTCGTTCATCTAGCAACCTCCATCTTTGCAGGTCTGTTGAAGGATCGGTCCCATCTGTAGTTCCGTTCTGCTGCTTCTTGTTGCCGACTACACTGCCATCTTGGTGTGCCGACCTCAAGCGCACCATGTTATAGGAGCCGTTGCCCAATGTCAATATATCGCACGATGGCGATGGCAGTTGTTGAGTCTTTCCATCACAATTGCAGTCTGGGGCTGTCAGTCAGCGATACGCGTTTGCTTGCAGGGGTAGTTCCGCGCTACTGTATTCAACTTGCTACCACAGTAAATAATACCGTATCAAGTGATGCTATACGGTGCAGATCACATTAGAGCCAAAAGACGATGTATCGACCCAGGAGGAGAACATGTACAATCGATATCGGCTGTATTTGAACAGACATGCTATTGCAATAATGAGGAGCCGATTGCTTCCCCCACCCAAGTATTAATACACCCCCAAATGCATAAAACGCTCAAGCCCTTCAAAGCCTCAATCACTCAAATCCGGATTAGCAACGAAAAGCCTAACGCCAGCCATGCCACTTAGTGTATTCGCTCGCTCGTCAACACTCCCCCTTCTTCTGAGGTCCTCGGCGCTCTTTCCCTCTTCTCGTCTCGCGCTGTTACCCGTCGGAGCATTCAGCAGTCCCAAATTGCCAAAGCTTGATTCTCGTTCCGATGAGCCTCCGCTTCCTCCCTGACCCGCTGGCTGTCCAAAGTAATCCCCGTTCGAATGCCCGTGGTAGTTCCCTGGTACAGGTGTTTCGTCCAGCTCTGGTATCCCCCCATTTGGACTGCTTCCTTGCCCCGCAGGACTGCTGCCATGTGCGCTAGTTGGCGTGCTGCCCTCGCTATATCGGTTTTGTTGCCTTGTATTCAGGTATTTATTGCTACTCAAGGAGCTCCTTCCGCTATTTGTCCGTTCATGGTATGCATTCCTCTGGCTGTTGCTGTCCTCGTTATCACTCTCCTCCTCGCCCACCTCACTGGCACTCAATCGCATGGGTACGCCTCCCCCAACCATGTTCGCCGAGCTATATCCCTGTGCTTTGGGTATGCCGTGGTGTCGAATCTTGCTCCTTACACCGAGACTGCCACTCCCCATACTCCCAGTGCTAGTCCTTCCTTCCATGTTGCCTCCACTCACCTCTCTGGCGGCCCGCAGTTTAGCAGCCTTCTGCTGTGCCACTAGCCGTGGGTCTTCATGCTGTGCTCGATCGCACCATACCGTAGCCTTTTGCTTTCGCATCAATGCTACATAACTTGATGATGTAATAGAAATCCCGGACCGGGTAGAAGCGGTGCGGCTGATGGTCGAGGAGGCTGTAGAGGGCGTACGGTTTGGAAGATACGCTGTGTTGGCAGTCGAGGTGGTGGAAGTCGAAGGGGTGCGACGCGATGTGTTCATGTAGTTTTGGTACGATGGTGCTGCCGATGAGGCTGGAGAATGAGCTGGTTTTCGCGGAAACGAGAATGACGAAGTTGCCAGAGTGGCCTGCTGCTGTCCTGTAGGAGGTAGTGCTACATCTGGGACGATCTTGGTCAAGGGCTGAATGCCGCCCTTGTGTGCTGGAATGTGAGCCGATAGGGGTTTCCTGTGTGGAAAGTGATAAGCCCCTTCCCCTCGGAAATCCACTGTCGCCATGATTCCTGTCTTCAGGTTCACTGCTGTCGCAAGATCGGGGAAACTTGGAGGAACCAGGTAAGTAATTTGCAATCAAGCCAGACACTCGGTCTAGCTCGTTGCGGGGCGTAGATTAGAAAGGAGCGGGCTCCTCAAATAGATAGATAAACTAGGGGAGGCTGAAATGGGGGTCAATGCGAGATATCTCGTCTGATCAGAAGAAAAGGATTAGATATCCAGGACGTTTATGTACTCAGTCGGGTCGACATCGAAGGCCAGCTTCGGCAGGCGAAAGTGATCCAACACGGTGTTGGTCCAGTACGATGTTGTCCGAGCAAAAAGTGAAGAAGCTGGAGCGCCTGTGAGCATTGTCGTAATGTAATTGGCTCCCCTTCCTTATTCTAGCGGCTGAGTGAGACAAACAATGGCCAAAAGTACAAGGAGCACTGGTCTCACAGATGACAATGATCATTAGATACTCATGCTCTAATCAATTTCTCACGATCTTCTTCCGCTTTCTGGATATACCAAAAGATACTTTATGATTCAGCTCGAGTCTACTTTTTATTATTTACGATTGTTTACCGAGTACAGATTTCGGTAGCATTATCGCCCCATTCACCATTCAATGCAGGGCAAGAGCGCCGGTTGAGGCGTGCGCGTTGGCCTGCTGCATGCAACAACTCTCCTTCTCCGCTCCAAAACACCAATCGTCCTCCATCAGGTGAGCGTGAAGTGCCGGTTCGCCCCCTCATGGCAACGGCCTCGATCTCTGAGATGACTGGAAAGAGCCGAACAGGTGCATTTCAGCTGTGTCTGTGCTCTCCCAACGTTTCGAGCAACCACTGATGATCGTCATCGAAAGTCGTGGCTTACTGAACGCCTGCATTATCTGAGCTCCGAGAACTCCGTGTGATTATCATTCTGCAGTTGTGTACCTACGCTCTGGCTTTTACTCCCTGTTGTCTGTCACTTACATAACCCAATCTACCTTCTGGGAAGACTACCGCTGGGAAAACGAAGTAGCCGCTGAGTGATTAGATGCTGTACTCCTCCAGAACCACCGAGAAAGCACGCAGCAGCTGGATGAGATCTGGGACAGTGGAGATACCTGCAGAATGAACAGATGGACTCTGATATAAGATAGCTCCGTTCAGCCCGCAAGGAGGTTTGAACTTGAAGGATTGATAGGGATAGGATTTGAGCTATCAGGGATCATATGCACAACATTTTTCATGTGAGTGTGAGGCATGTATTGGTTATCTCGGTCCATGACATTGACTGCATTCACATCCCGTTGTCCTTGGCTCGATAAAGCATAACGCATATTGACATTGCAGATCTTTGATTGGAACCATACGATTTCCGTACTTTTGAATCATTGGAAGAGATTATTCTGAGGGCCGAACCATCTAGATGGTGCAAGGCATTCAACGATATGTGCACTGAACTATTGTCTTCAAGATGACCAATCTCTACGGCAAACAGTATCCACCGTCGACGGTGATATCAGTACCCGTGCAGTAGCTGGCAGCATCTGAGGCTAGATAGAGGTAAGCTCCCTTGAGCTCATGGGCTTCGCCCTCACGACTGTAGAGACGTATTAGTGCTTGAGGTTTATACAGGTTTAAGGTCACCTACCCCATGGGTATCTTGTCTTTCCACATGTCTTTGGTCTCCTTGGGAACAAAGTCCGAGATCTCAGTGGCCATGTACCCTGGAGAAACCGTGTTGGCACGAGCATATCGTACCCATTCAACAGCCAACGAACGCACTATCATATTGTGAATCAGTATCATGGGTAGAGTCCGGATCATTTTGCACCGTTCCTACCTAGGTGGATGATCCCAGCCTTGGCTGCATTGTACGCTGCTTGCAATTGTGGGATGTTGACGATGTGCCCACTCATGCTAGCGGTAGCAACGAAGCTTCCGTAGGTGAAGTTCTCAAGCTTTTGGCCATGCATGTCTGTTTTCTCCAGCTTCTGGCGTCTCCAATGTGTACCGGCAGCCTTGGCACAGTAGTACGTGCTATCAAGATCGGTGGCAACGACCTTGTGGTAATGATCGATCTCTCCGTCGAGCATTGCTCCTTGTGTCCATGGGATACCGGCATTGGCGACGAAGATGTCGAGACGGCCATTGAATTCCTTGACAATCTCGTCGATCGACTCTTGGACATGCTTGGCGTCTGTGACGTTGACTTGGTATGCCTTGCCTAGGATTGATTATTGCCTTAGTTATGGTCCAAAAGGACTGCTTTGTGGGTGTTGCATACACTTGACACCATAGTTCTTCTCGATATCCTTGGCCCGTTCAATGGCTTTCTTGTTGCTGTTGTACCAGATGGCGACATTGGCGCCGGACTCAGCAAGAGCTTGAGCTACAGCGAGGCCAATACCGGCTCCGGCACCCGAGACAATTGCGGTCTTTCCCTTGTTGGAGAAGAGAGGCATAACCTTGTCCTCGGAGGGAGCAACGGTGTTGTCATGGGTAAAATTGCCCTTGGTCATAGCACCGTCCGACATGATGAAGGTAGTGTGAACAAAGTACTTGAATGGGTTATGATAGAGAGTTCAAATAGTGATCTGGCACTCAATTGGCAATATTTAAGGGTTGTAATAGACAGATCGAAGCGAATAAAGAAGCTGGTAGGGAGTAGTAAGAGGGGAGAGAGAGGGATGAAGGACAGATACAGTTATATAAATCGACCCCACCAAAAAAACAATTCCAAGCAACGGACCCTCGGACCATTGAAAAAGAGAGCGGGGCACTGCCTAGGGACTGACTCTCTGACGTCAAAATCTTCGCCAGCTCCGATCCGTCCTCAATACATACACAGCTCACCAGCTTGACATGAATCTCGATACGAGAGGTCCAACTCGGATACTTTACTCGTTCTGCAAATGCCATTGCGTACCTTACTTAGCCAGATGTGCCAGCCTCCTGAACGCCAGCACAGAAAAGGCAATACAACTACCGGCTCCTCCAGATGAGTATCTGCCTGGGAGTTTGCCTTGTTGCGCGGCGCCTGTCAATCTAAGCCTCATCATGCTCCGGCTGCGATGATGCGCAAAGGTAGGCTGCCCTCGCGATGCGCGCGCAAACCAGTGCCATCCCATAACGATTTCCAATGTCAAAGCGACTGGTATGCGGTACATCAGTAAACAACAAGCGGTCTTCCTGGAGGGCAATAGAAGATCTATCGACCTCGATTTGTTGGCATATACGACTCAATCTCTACCACAGGGCCTATCTACTGTATATTCCGTGTGCTAGTGTCAATACCTGTCTAACACCAGCCTTGATCGAGAATCTGTCGAATAAACCTGCCGAAGACTTCGTAGCTAGCTCAATACCAAAGCAGCTCAACCCAAGAACACCAGAAAGAGAATCAGTTTAGGCAGCTAACACTGGAGTGTCGGTGCCCCCATATGTGGTTGGAACCTTCTAGCGAATATCGCAGTCTTTCCGCTAGTCTAGGGCTTTCATCCGTACTCGCCGATGTTCTAACGCACTTTAACCCGCAGGATTCAGTTCTTTGTCGGCATAATCAAGTTTCCATAGCTGGTGATCGACCGAGTTGCAAGACGAGTCGGTTAGGCGGTGGTAATGTTGCGCACAGAGGGCAGAACATGAAATCTTGAAGCGTTTGCCGGGAACCGCAAATTTTGCAGCGCAATATCCGGCGCCTTATTTCCTGCCAAAACAAGAAACATCTTCTCCTTAGGACCAATGTAATTTCTTCCCCCCATCTTGGGCATCCCTGGGGCCATAACGCAAGTTCTGACGAGATCCGAAGCTTCTTGGATGACAACTGCGAGTGGAAAATCATCCTCATCGCCTTCGTCGAGCATGTCGATTAGGACAGTGCATGACTTTATGTGCCAGCGATGAGGAAGCTCAAAGCCTGTGCTCTTATCGCGAGAGAAATGCATGGGCGCCCATACTTTGTCCATTCCTCCCATGATCTGGAAGATATCGCCACAGTCACTGGGATCGATCGGAGAGAGACTGATAGAGGCTGCAAAGCACTTTGGTTCGGCCAAAACCTTCAACGTAAACAAAAAGGTTATAAATAAGCCCTTGAGCATAGTGTACCAAGGCTAGATGCTCTACAGCTTAAAGATATAAGAAGTTCGATATCGCTCGAGGCTCCTGCGACCTGTAGCTTTGAAGATCGATGCCTGGTGAATAAAGGTGGGCGAGAATGTGAGATGTTTTAATGGCAACGACTCTGCGTTATATACCTTTTGCGCAGCCTTTGCATTGCTGCGGCTGTAGGTTGTATGACTACAAAAGGTGTGTTGGAACAATTCACCCATATGCGGCTCGCGACAATCTAGACATTGGATGTCTATACTTGCATCACGGGAAGAACAGTACGCGATGAGCTCTAACAAAGCTGTAGCCTAGTCCAAGTCGAAGAACTTTATAACATCGCATCTAGCACTTGAAGATCTGCTGGGCGACCACTTTCGAGCTATACGGATCTGCCAGGAAGACACTGTTACGAATTATACAAAAAACCCTCGCATGTTTCTGGAATGTCTTTTCATGTTGACATTCCGCATTCTTCAGACCTTACCCCTTGCATGGCTCTTCGGCCAGGTCCGATATGTTCTGACATTTCTTCTCTCATACAAAACATTCAAATTGATGCTGTTGCTATTGTCTTGGGATCCTCAACCTCTCTCGAATTCATCTCTCTCTTTTTGCTGTGGACATGGTCCTTCGTCCCATCTCATACCAAAACTTCTCGCAGCCGACTTGACAACTTTTCTCTCCCCCATACCTGGAAGAAAATTCTTCCGCAAGCCATGGCGAATATACCCAGTAAAGCTGTGGTAATTGCAATATGCGCCGCGGTGGGAGCTGTTGTCTTTGCTGCTGGATCGTTTTTCGTGATAAAGCTTCTCCACTCAAAGTACAAACGCTTCCCTGCAATCACAAGTGAAATAGCCGAACGACGGTTAAGTCGCTATTCTGGAAGTCACTTCACCTTTACAGATGCAGATTTTGCCCGTACTCCTGGGACCCGAGCGAAACTTCGCCGACCCATCAACAGCCCATATAGCAGTCTGCAGCGCGATTGGGCGACTATTCCATCTTGTGAGAATGTCCAACGACGAGCGGCACTGCCACGTACTTCAAAAGCCTTGGTAGCTGATGAAGCAGGCCACGATCCGAACGCGGGTCCAAGATGGCCATTGCCTCCACGGTTGAAAAGGACGCATCCTATTCCGTTATCTGCTATCAAAAAATCTCCTTCCATTCAGCACACGGAGAGAACAGCGAGGCATGCCGACATTCCTACCAATAAGGCACAGGTTCCAGAACCAGTACAGAGGTCGGCAGAAAAGCATACAGAGCATAACACTGATCCCAGAATGACCGCCCCATCTAACAGATCACTTGTGGATATCTTGCCTGAGGCAGTGACAAGGCCAAAACCGTTGTTCTATGGCAAACAGCGGAGCAGTTCCACTGGCATTATCGTACACTGTTCAGAAAGCGGTAGCGACTTTGTGTCAGCTGGTATCTCACAGGCCACTCAACCACAATCAGAATCTTTACTAGTGCGGAGGTCGAGCCTTCCAAGATCTAGCAGCTTATTCACTCAACAGCCGGGACAGGCTCCTAGCATACCGATGCCGGAATTGCCTCCAGAGGTATACACCCAAATGCAGAAATTCAAAGTCCCCAAAGAGATTTGTCCTAAACGACCATCAGGTGTCAGTCTGGTAAGCGATTATACATCGTTGATGGATGACGAAACACCGAGAGCCCGTTCCCACACTGACACCGATTGCACATCGGTTAGTCTACAGTCGCTCTCTACTTCGGATTTTGCTCTGCCAGGGCTGGGAATAAAATTCGAAAGCGGGATGTGGGAGAGCGCTACGGATGTCATGGGCGGACAAGGTCTATGCACACAAATATGTTCCCAGCAATCCTTGGGTCCAAGTATTCACCATAGCTTGCCCAGGGATAATAGTAGTGGGTTACGTTTCTCGATGTACGATCACAACCAATTTCGCAACGATTCTAGTACAACACTGAGCAGTGATATATTCCCGAAGCCATTTATCAGGGATCCTGTAAGCGCAAATCGAGGGTCCCTAGGCCAAGAAGCACTGCCGCCAAATCTACCTCCTAGGAGCAGCCCAGAACTGAAAATCTACGAAAGTTCCCAAATCAAGCGGACATCTAAGTCGATTCTGAAAGACGTTTCGGGCAATGAGGGTAGCCCGTTGAAGTGGGAAAGTCGACCCTCGTCCACTATTGCCAGTGATCTGTTCCATATTGATGCTCATGGTTTCCTACAGCGCGGAACACCGTCCGCCGTGAATGGCTCAGTAAGGAAGCACAAAACTCAAAGCTACGTTCGCCCTCCAACGCTTCTATCAGTGGTTACACCAGAGCCAAACTTTCCAGCTATGGCTAAAGGGATTGAAAGTACTCCTGCCAAACCTCCAATACCAGGCCAGCCCAGTCAAGCAACAATTTCCAACCAAGCAACGTCACGACCAGCCTCGAAGGCCAAATTTAGCCCTCTAATCGACCCTCTTGGTCCGCGAGATGACTTCACTGGCAACGCGGATGCAGGCTCTCCAACCCTGTCAGTGATGAGGTTTTACAAACACGACGATCATAGCTCCTCCGACTCCATAGCATACACCCCGACACGAAAACCTAGCGGCCGGAATCCTTCAGCCGTTCGTCCCGAGAATAACCGCAAAAGCATGTTCTTGAGTCTGAACCCATATGACCCTGAATCAGCACCCAACTTACCAATCTTTCCCAATCTGGCTGCCCTGCCGCTTCATTCAAACCATGCAGAAACATCGCCTCCGTCCTCTAAACATTCGTCCCTCCAGTTTCCCGACCCTCCCAAGTCATTCAACCCTGATTCATGGCGCAGAACACCTCTCCACGGTCCACGGACACCGCCACGCCCATCCAGATCACTGGGTCGCCGTTCACCAATACGCCAAAGTATGACGAGATCACAAAGCCCCTCAAAAGCTGGTGTTGGAAAATCCACGTCCTCACCCAACTCTAGTCCCAGAAGCAAACAACTGCTCAATACCATCATGAATCTTAGGCGGATGAACAGTGACGTTAGCGAGTCGAGGGGCGAGAAGGCGCATGGGAGATTTCGGAGTCTTGGGAGCGCCGAGGAGACACTCGGGAAGGGAGAGGGAGGAAGTGAGGAAAGGGGGCAGGAAGAACACACGAAGAGGCTGGTAAGCGATATGAGGACGCCAAGACATTTGCCTGAACTCGAGATACCTGGATTGCTGTCCTCAAACCAGAGGAAGCAACAGGATATATGGAAGGCGCCAAAGTGGGCGGTGGCTGGAAGCGGATACAGTGAAGTTTATGGGGAGGATGGGTTTCTTCTAAAGGATTGAATGCAGTGTCAAGATGGAAAACTGGATTTCGCAAAGACTCGATTTCTCCATCTAAATTGAACGAAGACACATGCCTCCTGTTCTTCTTGATAGCTACTGAGCATGAATAACATGTATGACTATCTTTATAAGACTTTGCGACAAAATCCCCACGCCCTTGAGTTGCGCGCACTTTGGCAAATAATAACCGGGATCTGGAACTACAGGCCTCAAAGAGCTTTCCGACCCTTCCCTTCCTAAATATATTCCTGTACAACGACACAATGGAAGTGATTCGCGAAGCTCCAAGCTCGGACTCCTATATCCCTCTCTCAACCCACCAATCTCAAACCCCCGAATCCTTCTATTCCGGGCCCCCAGTGCTATACCACTACTCCCCCTCCGCAACGCTTCAAATCCACCCCAGCGATCTCGCGGCAGCTCCTGCTCTTTCAGGGCTTGGTGAAGGAACGCCTGTCAACCATGTGAACGGTTCACAATCGGTCAATGGCGACGATACGTCAGATGCGGATCGAGAGCTTTCAATACGGAATATTGATATCTGGGTTACATCCGAGTGAGCATCATTACCCTCATGGCTTGTCACACCTGAAACGCCAGCTAATATCATATGTTAGGCGCTTCATACTCTTCTCTTCGTCCCTGACAACCGGCCTTTCAATACCCTACCCCTCCATCTCGCTTCACGCCATCCAACGCCCGGCCCCCACCTCCCCCTCCTCTCTCTTTCTCCAGATCCAAACATCTTCCCCTACCTTCGACGACCATGACCCTGACTCCACAATCTCGCTCTCCCTCATCCCTTCTATCACCGCCGCTGCTCCTCCATCAGACGCCCCAGCTCCAGCCTCCGGCGAGGGACAACCTTCCGACCCCACTTCCGCGCTCTACGCCGCACTCTCCGCCTGCGCGAACCTTCACCCCGATCCCGCCTCTGGCTCAGAAGGCGCCGACGCCGAAGACCCAACCATCATGTTCGAAGGCGACGTAGATCAGGATGGCTACACATTCACCGATCCTCCCGCCGGTGGCTTGGCCGGCCTACCGCCGCCGATGCCGGGCAGTGGGGGATGGATTACTGCGGAGAATGTAGGGGAGTTCTTCGATGAGGAGGGGAATTGGAAGGGGGAGGGGGAGGCGCCGAGGTTAGGTGAAGGGGCGGGAATGGTTAGAGGGAGGGATGATGAGGACGATGTGGTTGGGGAAGGGGACGGGGAGGAGACGAAGTGGAGGAGGACTGAGTAGAAGCATGTTGAATGAGGAGCCTTTGAATAGTGGCAAATGATCCCTACACAAAAGCGATGAGATACCCAGGAAAGATAGAGTGTCTAAAAACATTAAAATATTGGACTACTCGAGGCGATTTGGGTATCATCGGACTTCTATCAACGCTACGTTCTCGATGCCATCTACAACGCTTCCACATATCCATTCGTAGCCGAAGAAAAGCGTATCATTTTCATCGGTCGTTGGAATGTGAAATTCAGGGTGCATCTTGCTATCCCTTCTGAAGGGCCATCCCGCCAAACGCACGGTCAAGCTCGTCTCCTTGCGCGGTTTGAACATCATCTGCCATCAGCTCATCCTGAGGCATTCCATCTTGCCTATCCATAATATTGACTTCTTGACTGCTCTGATCCATAGCCACCGCTCCTCCAGCACTACCCCTCGCCCTCTCCGGCTCCAAAATCTTCTCCTCGCGATCCAACCACCCGGGCGCAACCCTCCTCTTCTCCGCCAACTCCTGCTCCCTCAGTCCCGCTTCCCAATCCCTCAGCGTCTTCTCCGCATCCTCCTGCAAATTCTGAATATGCGCCTGCAGCGCCTGGCACGATGCGATGATCTCGTCCGGATTGGCGGTGTGGCCTGAAGACGACACGACGTATTTTTCGCTTTCGGCGCCGTTGGCGGAGGCGGTGGAGGAGGGGGGGAGGGTCGAGGGGAGGTGCTTGTAGGTGTAGGGGAGGGTGGGGGCGGTGGGGAGGGAGATGAAGGGGGAGACGGTAAGGGGGACTTGGGCGAGGAGGGGGTGGGGTCCTGGTGCGGGTTAGAGGTGGAGGTGGAGATGGAGACGTGACTTACTTCCGTTGTACATAACGTTTCGATGGGAGGGAACTACGGTGGATGAAAGCCGCCTTCTTTGAATTGCGTTCTAGCGTTCTCGAGTATTCGTGCAGATAACTAGAGCGTTCTGTCCACGTAAGACTAGAATCGTCGATTTAGTTAATGCGAGGTTGATTGTGGTGAAGAAATGTAGAAGAGCTCGCCTTGTCTACCTACTTCTACAGTAATCTATAAGCGCCGCCCGAAGGATCAGGCCAAAGACTTTTGGGAAGGTCGTTCTTCTCTTTTCTTTTCAGCCTCATTCTGTTTTGCACCAGAAAAAGACACACCGCACATGCTGAGATCCTGAATACGCATCACTCTTCGAGAAACATACTAAAACATCCTGACTGACAACCCATTTCTGCCTGGGCGTCCCCCGCAACACCAATTGCCCCTCGCGAATAACCAGGTAGACAGCTGCTGAGACACGCGCCACCCTACAAGACACCGTCTACGACCTCCATATGCGCTGCTGATAGCATGATAAAGACAGCGTAGTAGCATTCACTCGTTGCCGTTTTTAGTATACTCTGTTGGTGGCCGCAGTCACTGCGCAGCGTGTGCAACCGTTTGTGGCTACAAACTCATTGTATTTCCAATTTATCTTCTCTCACCGTTTTCGCACGCTTCGCTGCTACATCCGAGTCAAGATGGACCAAACTACAAATCACCTCGATGCGGCACGACGAGCTATGCACGAGAAGAAGCCTATTCCAGAGATAGACTTCTCCCTGCACACAATGGAGGATGGCGCACAAGTCAGTACACAAGAGCGGGTCTGCAAAGGTAGGTCAGCAATATTATCTACAGGGGATACAACTAACTGGGTATCTGCGACTCAGAGGTGCAAGCGCCGGCGTTTCTTCCCCCAACAGAAGACCAATTCCTGTCTCCCCATGATCGCAGCAAGCCCAACCTACAATTCCTCAAACAGCATTTCTATCGTGAGGGTCGTTTGACCGAGGAGCAGGCGCTCTGGATTATACAGCTGGGAACAGAGGTGCTGAAGAATGAGCCCAATCTGCTAGAAATGGATGCGCCTATCACTGTTTGCGGTGATGTGCATGGCCAGTACTTTGACTTGATGAAACTGTTCGAGGTTGGTGGAGATCCAGCCGAGACTAGATATCTTTTCCTGGGGGACTACGTCGACCGAGGATACTTCAGTATAGAGGTAAGTACCGTCCAGAACAGCTACCTTGAAATTGGCTAACCCCCAGGGAAGTGTGTCTTATACCTCTGGTCACTCAAGATCTGGTACCCAAACACATTCTGGCTCCTCCGAGGAAACCACGAATGCAGACATCTAACAGACTACTTCACGTTCAAATTGGAATGCAAGCATAAATATTCAGAAAGAATTTACGAAGCATGTATGGAGTCGTTCTGCGCTTTGCCACTTGCGGCTATTATGAACAAACAGTTCTTGTGCATACATGGCGGTTTAAGTCCTGAGTTGCACACTCTGGACGATCTCAAAAGCGTAAGTGTTGGGAAAGAGTAGTTCCTGCCGATTTTGGGAATGAAGCTGAACGATGCAGATTGATCGATTCCGCGAGCCACCTACTCATGGACTGATGTGTGACATACTATGGGCTGATCCACTTGAAGAGTTTGGTCAGGAGAAGACTTCGGAATTCTTTGTTCACAACCACGTTCGAGGATGCTCCTACTTCTTCTCTTACCCTGCCGCCTGCGCATTTTTGGAAAAGAACAATCTTCTCTCTGTTATTCGTGCACATGAAGCGCAAGATGCTGGGTACAGAATGTACAGGAAGACGAGAACCACTGGATTTCCTAGTGTCATGACCATTTTTAGCGCACCAAACTACCTCGACGTCTACAACAATAAGGCCGCGGTACTCAAATACGAGAACAACGTCATGAACATCAGACAGTTCAACTGCACGCCGCATCCGTACTGGCTACCAAATTTTATGGATGTGTTTACATGGTCTTTGCCTTTCGTTGGCGAAAAGATTACTGATATGTTGATCGCAATCCTGAACACTTGCTCCAAGGAAGAGCTCGAACCAGAAACACCATCTTCAATGTCATCCGAGCCCGTATCCCCGCCTGTTCCAGCCATGGAATCGCAGATTTCAGATGAGAAGCGGCGAGCAATCAAAAACAAAATTCTGGCCATTGGACGCCTGTCTCGTGTGTTCCAAGTGCTCAGAGAAGAGTCCGAGAGAGTAACGGAGTTGAAAACTGCTGCCGGTGGGCGTTTGCCAGCCGGTACGCTTATGCTGGGTGCAGAAGGTATTAAGCAAGCCATCCATAACTTTGAAGATGCTCGAAAGGTCGATTTACAGAACGAAAGACTTCCGCCAACCCATGATGAGGTGTCCAGGAAAAGCATGGAAGACCGAAAGGTGGCCATACAGCGGGCAAACGTCGAAGCAGAGAACGATACCGGATTAGCGCAGGTCGCACGAAGAATCAGCGTGTAAGTACATTAATGGTAGACCCATGGACCGTTGCTAACGTCTACAGGTCTTCCGGCGCCGGGAGGAGTAGGCCCACTGGCCGCCCTAACAACCTGGGTTAGGTGCGAAGAGAATTTTGCCTGCTTTCGATACAGTAATATCTGTCTATGGGTTCACGAGGCGATGAAGTGGGGCTAATGTTAATGTCTTGGTTAAAATGGCTTAGAGCTGAGGGGATTGAAAGCGTTGGCCAGCATCCTGTGTGAAAAAGGAGGATGCAAGCCTATCTTGACGAACGACTGTAACAGACAATTTGGTAGATAGTCTGATCATCCCCACTGTCATCTATGCTTCACAGAGCAATAGCTAGAAGTACGAGCTTTATAGGAACAGAATAAACGTTGTGATGCCCATGCAACGTAGGAGATCCCTTGGGGTCGAAAAGAACCGCGCTAGTGATGGAAACGCCCAATGTAAGGAGCGAACCACAGCGAGACTTCTCAATGCCTCCAAAATCAGCAACTTTCAGTAGAGCCCTGTCTCTTCTACAGTATGATGCCCCATTCATATGCGCTTCTTGCCGCCACCGAAAACCCTTTTCTACCTTCAAAGGCTCGGAAAAGAGCCAATTGCAGCGTAGAAAAGCTTCGACGATAGCATCTGTGACCGCCGTCAACGCCAAAAGAGATATCCCACCTGCTTTTCGGGAGCTTCATGCGTCCTTGAGCGCTCTGGAACATGAAGCGGCCGTATACGTGAATCTAAGCCAATTGAAGCTTGCACTACGAGGGCTTGAATCGGAGAATGCAGTTACGCGGGTAGCTGGTTTGGCCTACTCCTGGAATTGCTCTGATGTATTTGTATGCTGATATTGCTGGGTAGTACTTGGTTTGCACGCTCAATCCGGAGCGCGCAGGCTTGTGAGAGCATTGCTGGCGGATCCCTTGGTTCCAGAGCCAGCGTGGGAGAAGCAGGTCGCGGACAACGAGAATCAAGATGGCAGGGCTTTACTTTTACGGTAGGCTCACCTTAGCTTGAGGCGTGATTTGATGCTGATCATGTTGATAGGTACGGCGAACAGCTGGACCACGATCCGCGGCATCCCTTCGTCAAGACCCTCTTTATTCCCTCTTCAACCCTCCTCAGCCACAACCTAGAGGTTATAATACAACCGCTTAGGCCGAATGGCAATGTTGAATCTACAAGCGTGGATGAATATTTGGTACCACTATTGGAAATGCCCAACTCGACCAGTGGAAGGGTTTCGACACTGACTTATCCAGTGCACAAGGCTCTTGTCTTAGGAGAAGGATTCAAGGACCTGGTTGCCTATATACCCATTGTTCGCGAGAGAAAGCTATTCGAGAAGGCTCATGTGGTAGCAGGGGTCATCAATGGGGATTGGAGTTTTCCACTGCAGAAGCCGGAGTCGGACTCGGAGGAAGCTATGAAACCCGTGAATGTTCATCTCGCGGAAGAAGCCATCCAGCTCTTCCGTCGGTCCCTGGAAAATTCGATAGAATACGAACAGGCATGGTTTGCGAGCGGACTGCCAGCTATAGCGAACTGGCTACTGGAAGGTACTATAGCAGACCCCTCCACGCTTAAGAAGTCAGTCCGGCGTCTCACTGCGATCATACTATTGAACGCCGAACAAGCAATCCTTCGTGAGGAACAGGAAAAGCAACAGCAACTTCTCCACTCAACCGTTCCATCCCCAATCCGCGAAACCCTCGACCTCGCCATTCAGTCTTGGGCCGAATGCGCACACACCGAACTTCGAGACCAGCTCGACATAGCCTTCTACAGTAGGAGCTGGCGTAAAACCACCTGGTGGAAACTCTTCTGGCGCGTCGACGATATAGGCATGATTGCAACTGATGTCCTCCAACGGTTCTGGCTCGTCGAGGCAGAGAAGGAGCTCCTCTGGCTAGTGGGGCGCATAGAACAGGCCGGCCTCTTGGGCCCGCCAGAACCACACTACCTCCCACCTGCTGAACTCAACCCAGACGATGTGCCAAAACTAGGCGCCTTCCCCCTTTCGCCCCGCATGTCCGATGTTCTGCCTAAAACCTCCGACCTTTCATCCTCCGATACACTCATCCCCGCCCCCACAACGCTAACGTCCTACCCCCAATCCATCTCCCTCGCCCGTTCCTCCCTCTCCCAAACCACCCCCCCTCTAACCGCCACCGCCCAACGTCTCCTGCTAACCGCCATCTCCACTACCGCTCTTACATCCTCCCTCTCCGGCCTCCTCTACCTCTCCCTCCTCGAAACCTCAATCTACGAAGCCGGCGGCATTGCAGCCCTCGGGCTCGTGTGGTCGATGCGAAGGCTGCAAAAGCGCTGGGAAGAGGCGAGGGGGCTGTGGGAGGCGGATGTAAGGGAGGAGGGGAGGAGGGCGTTGAGGGGTGTGGAGGAGGAGATGAAAGAGGTTGTTAGGGAGGGCGGGAAGGGAGTTGGTGATGTAGAAGGTGAAGTGGAGAGGCAGAGGGCGAGGGAGCTGCTTGGGATGGCTAGGGAGGTGTTGGGGGAGATGCGGTAACTGATTTGGGTATGCAGAGCTCTAGAACTGCAGTAAGATGGTCTTGTAAGAGATTGGACCGCCGCACCGATATACCCTGTATCAAAGGTAATCACCTTAACAGAGCTCTAGACGCACGGCGGACTCAAATGATCACTACTGGAAGAACCTCTGTGATGGATCTTGGCTGATATAAAATTGTCGTGATAGAGAGCCAGATAGGCAAGACCCTGTACGTTCTACGCTGTCACTCTTATTGGCTTCCATCCTGCCGTTCTACCTCCGATGGTAAGACTCATATCGCATAAGCGGTCCTTCTCTATCGCTCGTAGCTGCTTAACTTTTCCACGGGTTGTTCATGTTCACTGGAGTCCAGTCGGACTTTTGAAAGTGGTAACAGAGTAATAGTGATAAGGAAAGGATTGCGTGAGGAGAAGGAGGGAATTGGGGCTTTAGGACCGCGGGGGTGCGGGAGAGGGTAGGGAGTGGAAAGTGGAGTGGGTTGGGGAAATGGGGGAAGCGAGCGAGGGGGTTGCGTTTTGCACACCAAAGCTTGGGAGGGTTAACGGGTATTTGAACCAATGGTGTTGGTATCGCTCCTCTAGTCGAATCTATCCTGCGATAACAATCATAACTCCCCATCTCTTCAAGAGTTCCACTGTTATCACACCCTTCTTCACCAAATCAGCGAGCTTGTGCGCAATCCCTCATTCGAGTCACTGCAATGGATATTCAATGACTAGCTTCGTATTCGCCGCCGCTGCGGGTGTTTGGGTGGCTGTGAGCAGAGGGCTTGACGACTTGTTATATCTTTTTTGTTGATGGTTGGGTTTTGATGACTGGAACGGTGGTGTATTGAAGAGGATAGCTCTGTTTCTAGAAAGGGGTTGGTCATGGATACTCGTACGGTATGCGTCTCAGACAACCAGAGGCTAAGAGCATTGGAGATGTTACTTCTGTTTTGAGGTTCGGCTTGTTGATGACGGCTCATAGCTGTTTCATCTTATTCAGGTTGATGCGGGCGGATTTTAAAGGGTTTATGTTCTTTTGCGTAGAAACATCGTAGAGTAGTGATGATAGACTGTGGCTGTCGTTGATTAAGGCTCCTGGGGAATGACACTCTAGGAGAGGTATCCTCTGCTTTGAGATTTTGCCTCGTAATGAAGCCCTTGGTTGCTTTGTCTTTAAGTTTACTGTGAATGAATACAGGATTCAGCTACCCATGGGTGGAGACGGTGACCAGTACGAATAGATTGTGGATGTCCCAAGAGCTCGGTTGAGGGTCTAAATCCTTTTGGATCCTTCTGGGTTGTAATTCGGTCGGCGCTGTGCTGCGGATGCGGATGCTGACCTTCATCACCGTCCACGGTTGGCTCTTCAAGTCTTTCTACCGGAGCAGCATAAAGAACTGTTGAAAGTATACAATGCTCTTATGTTTTTGTGTTATCCAATCTCCACACTACCCTCCGGCACACCCCTCCTACTCCTCATTCTGCTGGCAAGGAATCGCATGATGGGATACATCTCCGCTCTATTCCTCGGCATCCCATCACCAGGTCTCTCCCATTTATGATACCGCACATCCTCAAAGCACTTCTTGATACCATCCAAGGCACTCTTCGTGATGAGTGTATTAGTGGAGCCGCCGAGGACACAGATTGGTGTTTTCGAAGACTGATTCGCTTTTAGCGATGATGTCGGTACTGGGCCACCAATGGAGATGATTCCGCCAAATTCCTCGAGACTATTCATGGAGAGCATGGCAACGACGGCGGCCATGGCACCTTGACCGTAACCGAAAAGGAAGATGTCTCTAGGGTTGTGCCCGCAATTGCCAATCAGAGCATCTTGTATTATGTCTTTCTCGACCATCTTGCCGGCCTTCTCAAAGCCAGCGTCCAATTCCATCTGCCCAGTCGACTGATCAAAAACAATGTCATCACCCCAATGGTAGCCTCCAAGATCGAAAGGCAAGGGCGTAGGTGCTTGTAGTGAGATGCAGGTTGTTTCGGGCAAGGCAAGCTGTTTTCCGAGGTTGGTGAAGGAGGCATTGGTGTCACCCAGGCCATGCAGGAGGATGAGTACGTTGATTGGTTGGGTGGATAATGAAGGTGGAGGAGTGATGGTCAGTTGGATGTTGGAGGGGAAGTCGCTGGTGGTGGGTTGGTGGCCGGGCATGTTTTCGTACTGTTGGTGTTTTATAGCCGGCCAGAGAGAAACAGAATTAGCTAGATGCCTTAGGACGTGAATACAAGCATTGGCCAAGAGTTGCCAAGAGGGAATGGCCGCCTTGGCTGCCTTGAGAGCCGCACCATGGGATGAGATGAGATGATATCTCAGTCAGGTCTTGAAGCTTCATTCAAGACTTGAAACGCCTGACGAATCGAGGTGTGACATCATAACAACGCCAGTACATGGCATCACAGCATTTGACTGTTGTTGTTGTTGTGCTTGTTGTGCTTGTTGTCACAAGAGTGTGACGCAGATGGGAATGTTCATTCAAAAACCAGTTTAGGGAGTCAAGAGATGAGGTAAGGTACTGTAAGGTAAAGTATCTGGTTAAGTGAACGACTAATGATCACTCGTACTATTCGTCAATCGTCTTGAGCGGGGCACATAAAAGCCCCTCCATCCTCCTTCAAAAGCTCCCTCCCTCTCTTACTCACACTCACACACACACTCACACACACACACACACACTCACTCACTCACACACACTCACTCACACACACATATATCACCGCAATCATCCACCACACCTACACAATCCAATCTCTTTCATCATGTTCGGCTTCGGTTGGTGTTTTACTCTCACTGCCCTGTCCTTGGCAAGACCCGTTGCTGATCCATTCTTATGTCTACCAGGAGAATCTGAAGACGCCCATAACGAGGTCTATGAGCAGAATGGAGGGTACGAGAACCCCAACCACGAGGCCAAATTCTCTCACGAGGTCCTCGGCGGTGCTGCCGCTTTCGAGGGCATGAAGCTGTTCGAAGACCGCCAACGCAAGGAGGGTACGCAGCACTCTCCACATACAGTTCACGAGGCATTTGCTCACACTTTGTCCAGGCAAGCCGGTATCCCATGCATTTGCGAAGGAGCTCCTCGCTGGGTAATTGACGCATGTGCTTGAATCTCCACAAGCATGGCTGAATACTGCATAGGTTCGTCGGTGGAGAGGTTGACAAGCTTGCTGAGACCCGCGGTCGGTTTTCCCGTCTCTGTCAACACAACTATCTACAACTGCTGATCCTTGCATTAGGAATGGACGAGTACGACAAAATCCGTGCCAAAGACCACGCCGTCGAGTCTGCTCACAACATGTACGATGACCACTACGTTCGCGGCCAAGGTGCCGATCAGTACGACCCCAACCAATACGACCGTCCGCAGCAGTTCGACCGCTTCTAGATCAATCTGGATACGCGGCGGCTTCGGAAGGGACTGACGTTGGCACCAAGTCATGCGGAAAAGTTGTAAGCTGATGGGATGCTCGTGGGCACGTTTCGGTTATTCTAGCCAGCACACAATAAAATAAGAGAATACAACCATCGAGCATGCGATTGCACGCGTTGTTCCTCGTGACGTTCATTGGCATGTTAAATGGTTCGACGTGGTTGCGTACAGAAGCTGAAAGTTTAGGTAATTCGGCCATGAAGCATTCGCGAAACCAGACATGATCCTATAGTGTTGATGAATCCTGTCGATTCTTCGACTTCCAGACCCCTCGTGCATCATCGGATCCAATCAAACCTAGCACGGTCTCTCTAGACACGCCTCCAGTTCAATGGTCACAAAACCTCCGAGTACACATGGGCGGAAAAGCATCTCCAACACGTGGGGCTGGGAAAGGTTCCATATTGCCATTGGAAGGATTTCTTGATGCGCCACAATCACACCATGCTTTCATTGTTAAGATGTCCACTGCTAACCAGATCTCCAATTGAACAATTTCCTGTACGGAGCAACCGGGACAGCCTCCTCCTCTTTCCCAGCCCAGCTCAGCATAGACCTTCCTCTCCGGCTTCTCGCCCTGGTTGCCATGCGAGTCTTTGGGAATCTCCGTCCCGCCGCGAAGGTACTGGGAGTTGGTGGTGTTGTTGTTGGTGCATCAGCGCGGTAGCTAAAGCTGTCTTACCGAGCCTATCTCTATCAATTAGGGTTTGGCGGCAGACTATCGATAACGCCACTTCTTCCACAACTTAAAGTAGGTAGGACTGCCAGGTACAATGGCGTGAGGGGGACCACGGGGGCCTTGTAGCCAAGCTCGACTGCTGGTTTAGCATCGAAGGGAATTCATACCGGTGGTCCACCGGATTCAACTATTTAAGAAGCAAGTGTGTTCCGCAGAGCATGAGCCCGTAGCACGTCTTCCTAAATTGAGCAGCTCTCCACATCAAGCACTTTTCACTGTTCCCCGGCCATGTTCGTACAGTACTTGACCTCTGTTGCGTTGTGCTTTGCTCTGCTCAACATCACCTTTGCGCAATCCCCACCAGGACTCCAACCTGGTTCCACGAATCCATTGACAGTGATTTACGGCCAAACTGCTATCTCACCTGCTGGTATTTCGTTGACGCCAGCGCGTATGTATCCTGTCTGGCGGAGCCCACAAGAACAGCGACTTACCAATGGAATACAGAGACACAAAAACCAGCTACGATTGGTACCAATGCCGCCCTCAATGGCTCATATATCCTCATCATGATCGACATCGACGCCCCGTCGCGAACCAACACTACGGGTAGCCTCGCTCAGGTCATCCACTGGATCCAACCAGGCTACATCTCCGCATCTCTGAAGAATGGATCTTACTTCCTTCTGGTCTCTACCAGTCCGGTGGTAGTCCCATATGCTGGTCCAGCTCCACCACCAGGAAGTGGCTCGCACCGATATGTCCTTTCTCTCTTCAAACAGCCGGCAAGTTTCACCAACCCAAAAGCCTACGCCGGATTTAACGCTCAAAACCGAACGCACTTCAACACAACGGATTACGTCAAACAGGCCGGTTTGGGGCCCATTGTCGCGGCAAACTATTTCACCTCGGAGAACAAAAATGTCACCGGCGCTAATGGGACTTCGGGGACTGGCAGCGGGAATGGGACAGCAGCACCGTTCCGTGGCGACGCGATTGAGACGAGTAGCTCGCGCTTGAGCCTGGTACTTGGCTTGACCGTGGCCACCGTGGGGCTGTTGGCGATGTAGGGGGCCCGTGCTATTAGGTAATGAACAATAGACGTTTCCATCGAGCTTCACAGCCACGAGCTCTACTACCTTATGTACTTGTATTAATGCCAATCATGGCGACCATACCGCCGCGCTCAGAGCTTGTAGCTAGATGCAGCAATAATAATGCAGTTCCAGAAACTGGGCCTTACGGCGTCCGAAGCATTACGGAGGCAATCAAGGCTGGCATCAAAGGATAGCCGTAGTTGAATTCCCTGGTGAAAGCATGATACTGTAGATCTAGTGAGAAAAGGGAGTTCTGTTCTTACAGTAGTCGGCGCGGCCCAAGCGCCCGGCGCCAAAATATGTAGAATAGTCGTTGGACGGCAATTCCCGAAGCATTTTCAACGGTAAGGTACCCGTTTTGCCATGCTGCCTTGATCTGCCTCACTGCCCCATCAATCTATAACCTCAAGCACTTAGGGAATGAAAAACGATTCCTTTCTCTGCCTCATAGACCATTACACCTTTTGGTGGGCATCGCTTAGATCAGTTTGGTCTGCCACGACTTCTGCTTCCGACGCGCCGTTCGGAAGTTTCTTTGTACCTTTAGTTCCTTACCTTAGTCCTTGACGTAGGTTCTTCTTGCGCTCCCGAAATGGGGCCTAGTTACATTCTCCTGACGACGTATGCGGAACAGAATTTCGGCGGGAAAAATCCGGAAAAGTTCCTCTTGTTCCTTTTGACAAGCCCTCAATGTGCTGCCCAGTCTTTGTTTGTTGCCGCCATGAGTACGGTCACACAACATCGTTGCTTCTCAATTGACTATGAAGTTCGCCAAGTAGGTGGCCCCAAGGCGCAATTGCGAATTGGCCCAAGCTAAATAGCACACAGGGAGCTCGAGCAGGACCTGGTGCCGGAGTGGAGGGCAAAATACTTCGACTACAAGGTCAATCGGGCAGTGAACATTCGGGCAAAGACCACGTAGCTGATACATTAACAGACTGGCAAGAAGAAGGTCAAGGCCGTCGCAAGAGCATTGAGGAACATTAACCAGACTCCCAAAACCCCGGGGCGACAGAAACCAGCCAACCTCTTCTCGAGAACGTCCTATCTATCACCCATCCCTGTCCGTCATTCCAGTGAGGGTTCATTAGGCCAAACTTCTCCCGACCTGGGGACTCCAGCACTGACTCCTAAGGGCTCCGTCAAGGGTGCTCTACACAATGGAGGATCGCCTCCCAAACAGGCTTCCTTTAGCCCAGGGAGGGTAGATGATGGAGGGTTTCCAAGATCACATGGTCCCACACCGATGACCATACCAGAGCAAACGCCTGTGGATGATTTCCCGGAAGAGTCAAGTGGACCATGGGATAGCGGCGCGGTCACAAATTATGGCAGCATAATGTCTTCACCACCGTTCCGCAACCCTATGCCACCTTCCCTTGAACTGCCTGACCCTGCACTATCACCAAACGAAGAGTCGTTTCCGCGCCACAATCGTGCTTGGCGAAACAGTCGTTTGAACCCTCATGCAACTCCGTTGATTAAAACACCCAATGATGCCCGGGGCGATGCCTATAAAGTGGGAAAGACCCATTCGCCCTTAAATACTACCTCGTCTCTCTTGCCCAAGCATCGAAGACTTTTTCTACACAGATCGCAATCTACACCTGGTGGAGTCATAGCGCCGAAGCGCCCGCCATTTTTCAAGCGGATATTTTCCACAGCGAATATTGAGTCGTCCCCGATGGGAGACGTGCCTCTGGAAGCATGGAAGGAATTCGATAATCGCCAGGCTGATTTTCGGAATTTCCTTGATAAAGAGCTTGCCAAGATCGAGTCTTTTTACAGATCGAAAGAAGAAGAGGCTGGCGAGCGCCTATCAGTTTTGAGGCAGCAGCTTCATGAGATGCGTGACCGCAGACTTGAAGAGGTTCTTGCCAAAAGACGGGCCCAGGAAAATCAAAGACAAGAGCAAGATCGTCGTCTTGGGTCCGGGCATGCTCAAGGCACTAGCACGAATCTCAACGGAAATCACGACAGGCCCCTCTCTTCCACGGCGCTGAGATTCATACAACCCTTCGAGAGCCGAATTGGGTTGGGAAGTCATCGCTTCGGCAAGAATACAAAGGCGCTCGAGCAACTGGGTTCTCCCACAGGACCGCAACCCCAAGATTCGGCAAATCAACGGAAAACAGATTCTTGGCGAGACTTCACACGACGACCAACCTATGTGGATGATGTGCCTTACCGATCAGCTAAACGAAAATTAAGGCTCGCTCTTCAGGAGTTCTACAGAAGTCTTGAACTCCTCAAGTCATATGCATTACTCAACAGGACGGCTTTTCGTAAGATGAACAAGAAGTACGACAAGGCAATCAGTGCTCGTCCTACCGGCCGCTACATGTCCGAGAAGGTTAATAAAGCCTGGTTTGTGCAGAGTGAAGTTCTTGAGGGACAGATTGTGACCGTTGAGGACCTCTATGCAAGATACTTCGAGCGCGGCAATCACAAATTAGCTGTTGGGAAGCTGAGAAGCAAAAACGCGCGAGCTGGCGATTACAGCGGGAGTGTGTTTCGCAATGGGTTCCTCGTTGCTGCGGGAGCTGTCTTGGCTATCGAAGGTGTCGTTTACGGCGCGAAGCATTTGATGGATTCGGACCCCACCGTGAGACTGAATGCTAGCTACTTGTTACAGGTACCGCGCCAAGGGATGGACTGTATGTGTTTGAGCTGACTTCTTTCAGATTTACGCTGGCTACTTCCTAGGACTGTTGTTATTCCTTCTATTTTGCATTGACTGTAAGATATGGACGCAGGCAAAGATTAATTATGTCTTCATCTTCGAATTCGATACGCGACATAATCTGGATTGGCATCAATTGGCAGAGGTAAGTCATCTGGTATTGAATCCGGAAAGTATATTTAACTCAGGCAATAGCTTCCTTGCCTACTGCTGTTCTTATTGGGGCTGTTCATGTGGCTCAACTTTCAGCAAAGTGGAACTAATACTATGTTTCTTTACTGGCCTGTTATCTTAATTGGGCTTACTGTTATAATATTATTCAACCCGTTCCCGATACTCTACTATAAGAGCCGAGAGTGGTGGGCGTATTCTAATGTAAGTTGGCAGATGGACCTGACTGTTTAACATGGCTAATCGTAGAGTAGTTCCGACTGCTTCTGGGAGGACTATACCCTGTGGAATTCAGGGATTTCTTCTTGGGTGATATGTATTGCTCTGAAACATACGCTATGGGTGTAAGATGGCCTGCATCTCCAGAATGATCTTGGCTAACCTGCTTCGAGAATATCGAGCTTTTCTTCTGCCTCTATGCTAGAGACTGGCACAACCCAGTGCAATGCAATTCAACCCATTCGAAACTTCTCGGTTTTTTCTCCGCTCTCCCAGGGATCTGGCGGGCTCTTCAATGTTTACGGCGATACTATGATACCCGAAATGCGTTTCCACATCTTGTCAACTGCGGCAAATATATTTTTACCATTCTATTCTACATGTCCCTCAGCCTATACCGGACTAATCAGGTCACACAGCTAAAAGCATTTTTCATCGTTTGCGCTACCACTAATTCAATTTATTGCTCTGTCTGGGATCTTGCTATGGATTGGAGTCTCCTCAATCCCTACGCCGAAAATCCCTTCCTCCGCGACGTCCTCGGCTACAAGCGCCCTAACCTTTACTACCTGGCTATGGTCGTTGATCCCATCCTTCGCTTCAACTGGGTCTTCTATGCCATATTCTCCTCCGAACTCCAACACTCTGCTTTACTCTCTTTCTTTGTTGGCTTATCAGAAGTCTTTCGAAGAGCCATGTGGTCGCTTTTCCGCGTGGAAAATGAACACTGTACCAACGTTGGCCGTTTCCGCGCCTCAAGGGACGTTCCCCTACCGTACGATATTCCTTCTCCAACACCTTCCTCCAGCAACGAGGACTCGTCACGGTACCAGGACGGGAATGAACCCCCGAATTCACCCCAGTCTCAACGTCGCACGTCTACGCAACAACCACCGCAATCTCCCGCCTACACCGCATCAGGTGTCGATGTGGAAACTGCGCAGTCCCCGTCTTTGCGGCGCCGCCCGACGGTGACGGCCTCGACACCTATCCAGCGCGGCATCGCCCGCGTCGCCACTATCATGACCCAAGCGCATGCCCAAGACTTTGAGAGAAAAAGGAGGCCAGGCGTTGTGGACGAAGATGCAAAGTACAGAGAAGGCCGGCAAGGGGAGAGTAGCGAAGAAGAGGATGATGAAGAAGACGGGACCGCTAGGGATGATCGACAGGATGTACTGGATGCGGAAGGGATATTGGAGAGGCATCGGAATGGGACCGATTTATCGTGAAGTGAGATGGGCACGTGTCTGGCTTTAGCGTGGGACTGCACATGTACATGGAAAAAGTTATTCGGGTCATAGCTTCTGCTGATAGAAGCCATACAGTGTGTTAAAAACACGACAAATCTTTCTGTTTTCCCTAACATTTGTTCACATCTTGCACCGGGGCAGCTCCACATAATCTGCCAAAACAACTCGACATGCACTACGTCGAACTCGCAGACTAGCCTGGTTGTGACAGGGAGCTGCTAGTGAAGCATACTAACCTAGAGATCGAATTCAAAACACGGGGTGACGGTCTTAAAGGAGTTGGAAATTTGAAATGCTAATCCTTAGTAGCGGACGAACAGGGCGCTTTAGGCTGAACGCAGTCGATAAATTTATCATTCTCCGCATTCCTATAATGTCGAGACTCGCCTCTCGACCAGAACTCTATCGTTTTGCTGTAGTAATGGCGTTCCTGATCTGTCGCCCCGTCAACTCATACTTCGCCAGCTCATCGATGTGTTCTCAAAGACCTTGAATATCACTGCCCTCGTCATCCACGCCCTCCAGATGCGTGATGAACTTCTCCCAGATCTCACGTCCGTTAATAATATCAGGCTTCCTGTACTTTACAGCGAGGTCGATATGCGACTTGAAGCCTTGGTCAAAAATGTCCACGCGACTTGAGGTGAGAATGACAGTGCATTCGTAATGCTCTAGTGTCTCTGATACAACAGTTAACGAAGAGTTGCAACATTCATCTCTCAGCGGTTGCCGCCTGAAGTAGGCGTCGACGCTGTTGAGCAAAATAATACAGTCCCATAATATGCTAAAATATAAGGTCTGCTCAAGATCGCGCTTGAACCGTACTGGGTCTGTGCCGAGTTCTCCATAAGTGAGAGAAAGTAGAGGCTTCTCTGCAACTTCTACGACGCTTTTGGCAGTGAGCGTTTTACCGGTACCCGGATCACCGTATGGCAGGATAAGCGTATTATTGCCTTTTTTCGCAATAAAATCCCCCCTAAACTCCGCTACTCTTGCTTGGGCTAGATACTAAATCCTGGACTAAATGCTTTGAGTAGTCTTCGAACACCCAATTCTCGAAGGCTTTCATGTTCCAAGAAACATCCGTGAGTCTGTCCACTGCCAACTCTTCTCAACTTTGGGTCTGCAGATTGGAACCATGGATCACGCTTGGTAATAAAACCAAAAAGGGATCCGCTGGTGGCTCATCAAACAAGTCCGTGCTCGTAGAGCAGAGGTCATCTTGAAGAGTAGACATGTCGCTTGTGTGAAGCTGTCTATGTGTTAAGGGGTCAATCATGTATCGAGGGTTCGAACTCTGCATGTGCTTCTCATTGGGCTTGAAGCCGTAAACAACATATCTTCGACCTCGCGACTTCCAAACTTGAAGACCTCAGGCACGTAATTTGGACAAGAGCTGTGGGCTTTCGTACCTAACAGGATAAAGGTCAACCTCCTTGATTGGTATCAAGCCATCTGCACGTCTTGGTACGGTACTTTGAGGAGCATCTGCTCGCTATGTTTTCGAAAATAGCCGTCAAGTTTCCAAGTTTGCGTTTTAATATTCCATATTACAGTCTCGCGGTTGCAGTCAGGTGCTCCTGTACGAGGGTATCCAAGCTCAGTGACTTTGTCCCCTGTATTTGGGCCAATTTGATAGCTTCCCGTTGCATCAATCCGATTTCGTCTTGGTTTCGAGATTGCTGCACGAGCCAAGTGATCGCCGTTGTGTTTATGAACTAGAATATCGTCGCGTTGACGCAATGAAGCGAGGCGATATCATTTCTGTTCCTATCATTTGTGCTACCTCTTTGTGTTCGTTGCCATAAGTTTGGTCGATATAACCCATAAGTAATTCTCATTGCAGACGCATACTTAGAGCGAGTAGACTGCGTATTCATCAAGGGTGTCTCGATAATGGTGTGCGAACAGATAGGAAGCCTTGATTTCAAGAAGTTCGTTTAGCACATGTCTCTATTGTTGGTGAACCTCTGAAGCTTTGTGAAAAGGCTTTGCAACAACAAGCTGAAGATCTCTTGATATGATTAGAACCGACACGGAAAACGGTATCGCTGCGTTTTGACTTTGAGTGTCATATACCGCTCTTGTGATTTAGGCGCCCCGAACACAGCTATAATTTTTAAACACAAGGAATACAATGTTGGGATTTCGACATAAAATCTGCAACGGGTAAGTTGCCCTGGAATGATGTTGTACCCAAATCTCCATTCAGCCAACGGGGCTTGTCGAGATAGGTCTCCATACCACGAGCGCCACGAAAGACTCTGTGCACAATCTGCCACTGGGCTTGGCTTTTGCCGGCCTGGTTTTCGGGATTCGCTTTTCCTCCTTCTGAAGAGCGAACATTGGTATGATTCGGTTCTTTTGGAAAACCCATTGAGACATGATCGTCTTCGCTGCTATCGGCTTCTGCTGGTCCCATCGGTTTCAGAATCTTGATACTAATTCCCATTTTGAGCTCCATCGTAATTATTGACTTGGTGAGAGCTAGAGCTTTGACGCTTCGTAAATTTAGGAGTTGTTGAAATAGGCTATACATACCTGAATAGGATTGTTCCAAAGTGTGTTCACATTTTGGCCGATTCGTAAACCAACAGGAGTTTGGGTTCGAGGGTTACTGCCTTTCATGGTCGCTTTCGCAGATCCTAATTTCGATTGGAGCGATGATTGTGCGCGCTCTTCAGGAACCGGCGAGGTCTTACTGACCTAGAGTATAATTAAAGTAAAGCATGTTGCGCATTGGGAATTTCATAAAAAAGCCATCCAGATATACCTCGGCCGAGTTTTTTAACTTCTTTCGATGAGACGCTTTTTCTTCGTAGCTTGTTCTCGAGTTGCTCAATGATCTCTTCTATATAGGGTATTACATGCGTGATGAGGTCTTAAGCCTTCGAAAACATCCATCCTTTTTGAGACCATCATGCTTGTTTCGGTATCCCTTGACTTTCCCCCCTTTTTCCTTTGATTTCTTGTTCAAGCTCAAGGATGCGTGTAGTCTCAGGAGTCGTATACCAAGACATCTATGGATATCCAAGTTATATAAATGCTGGTACAATTGAAAATTGAGCAGAATTGTTCACGAGATATAATGTGATTTGGCTTGGGAAAACCTCATTCAGCCTCGCTGTGAGTAATGTTACACAGAGTAGACCCTTGACCATCGATGTTCTTCACCGTCATCGTCTCTATTCTCGTCTCCATATCTTTCTTCGTTCTTGCGTCACTCACGCTTTGATTGGCCATGAATATATTACTGTATCAGAGCATACGTCTTGACTCCTTTTTTCAAAGATTGTACACCACACAAGGGGTCTCCCTGAAACGCACCAAGTCCATGGCGTACGTCGCTTCCCGGGAGGTGATGGGACAAGGCATATGTTAGAAGGTCCGAGGAGCTCCAGCATGCACTTTCAAGGAGGGTCATGCGTAAGGATACGGCGGTATCGACTAATATCCATTTTAGTTAGTTTACATCTACTACGAATGAACGAGACATCGAGCAAACCACAAAAAATAGACTATTAGCTTCGTACCGAACATTGGGTAAAGCCGATTTTAGTAATGGTATACGATTGGTCTTGCGGGGTTCTGCATGGGATCAAGAATACAAGTCCCTCGTGACTCTTTCTCAGTGCCAACGTACTAAATATATTGCACAGATCGTAATCGCCTTGCCACGTATTTTGTTAGATCAAAAGATCTTCGGGTGCTGTAGAGCTTTATTCATCCGGCATTGTCTTCTTGCAATCCTGCTGGGCCTCAAGAGCCTTGTTCCCACCTGCCTTAGCTTTCGCCGCCCTCTTTCTTTGTCTGTTGCTCATAGGAGCTTCACTTTGGTCGTTGACCCCGTCCTTGGTTGACCATTGTTGTTGAGCTGCAAGCTCGTCGACCGCCGTCCATTCTCTTGGCAGGATTGCGAACACTAAGTACGAAGTGTGGGTCTTAAGCTCAGCTTCGGCTTTGTGAACCAATCTGCCCTCTTTGTAAAGCTTTCGAGTATCTAGAGCTTCTCGGATATGTCCTAAGCGCTGTTGTTTCGAGATCTGGGTTGTCGTCGTAGGTGAATCCAAAATGGGAAGCTCTTCTGTCTGTTCTTGATCTTGATGATTTGCGCTATGGAAATGCCTTGAACGTCCCTCTACCTCTCTTAATCTAGTAAGTGCTTCGTTTACCGAAGATGGCGAAGCATTGACCCCTCTTAGGCCTTCCTCTTGTAAACCAACCCGCTGTCGTCGAACCTCGATCCGTTTGGCTGCGATTTCCACCATTTCGATGTCTATCCAGCCTAATTGCCTCATGGTAGTAATGGTACGTTGCACTTGTTCGATGCAAGGTGAGAATGTGCACAGATGGATTGACAAGTTTGGATCTAGCAGCGACTGGTATTCCGTTGAGCCCGAGCCCATGCTCAGTCGACCTGGGCCTGAATCTTTATCATGTAATTGTGGTACATTTGAATCTCTATCGTTGCCTGACAGTTTCAGATCCCCACGTTCTATGGTTCCAGTGTCCAAGGTATTTCCAGCGACAGCACTTCTAGTGAGATGCCGCAGAGCAAGCCAAGGAGCTGGCAAGTCTAAGAAAATTGCACTGGCATTCAGACCTTCTGCTCTGACACCATGAGACCTGAAGCCATCTTGGCAGACATCCCTATGTATAATTTCTACAACCCCATCCAGTCCATGATCACCGGTCTCTGTTTTCAGCTTCTCTACTCGCTGCTCATGGAACTCAAAACTCCAGACCTTTCCAAAGAGGTTTCCTTTCCGGATGTGTGCTGGTAATCCTCCCCAAGGTCCCTGAGGATACCCATTGAACACCGCCCTCGCTGCGGCATGTGTGAAAGATCCACTGCCCGCCCCGGCCTCGATGAGAACGGCCCCAGGTCTAGCTCGCAGACGATGCAGAATATAGCTATAATCTGGCGTGTATACGACCTGCGTTCGATGGGGTAACGATGAAGTCCATATCTCAGGAGTCGGCGGCAAAAGGTGCACAAAGCCTGTTGGGGCCGTTATAGCGACCTTTTGGTCCACTTCAACCTCATCCACTTGCTCAACCACTGCAGTATCACCAGGTACCTGTTCTCCCCCATCTACCCCATCTCTTTTTCTTTTCTTCTGCCTCTCGCCTGGAGCACGCCGCCCTCTCGATCCAGTGTCTACTGTGGATGCGCGCACCTGCGAACCCCAAGGCACACCAATCAGCGTGCTATGTGGGAATGAGCCAAAACGGGTATTGGTGACTTTGCCCTCGTCATAACCTTCGTTTTGCTCGTCTTGCGAGCGGAGTATGGCGGGAATTTGATGATCGCGTTTTAGGTGAAGAATGGCGAGCGAGTCCTGGAGAGTTGTAGAACTGCGGGCGAGGAAGGGAGAAGGTCGATGAGGTTTCTGTCCAACCATTGTTAAGTGTAGCAACAAGTATACCAACTTATTACAGGTGCGTTAATCGCCTAAAAACACATCAAATCTATGTCTTTAAATCAAGATGTACATTACAGAATGGAGATCCGCGCTAGCGTACGGTACCTACCTTATAGCAGTCGTGGCCTTTCTCAATGATACAGTACCTTACATGAACGGTATTGTTGATGTGTGTGACTCTTTCATGGCTAATAGCTCTTCTACCTTTGATCCCCGAGTAACGAAGCTATATGAACAAATCTCGACTTTTCCTCAAACCACCAGTTCTCTTGTCGCCATTTACGCCTGTGTCGCCCATTCGGTACGGGTGTTCACGACGAACAATGGCAACGACTAGCCGCCAACAGCCACCTTGGGAGCCTCCTCCACAGCCAGATGCCGATGCACGTTTACCACCGCTCAAAATCTGGAACTCGCTCACCCGGTCGAAGACTCTTTTTATACCAATAGATTGGAAGAATAGGATAGTTACGTGGTACGCCTGCGGTCCGACTGTATATGACGATGCGCATCTAGGCCATGCAAGAAATTACATGAGCACAGATATAATCAGGCGAATAATGCGAGACTATTTCAAGTACAACGTGAAGTTTATAATGAACATCACGGATGTTGATGACAAGGTGCGTATGAAGGAAGCGGCGGCTCCAGCCTGCTCCAGCTAGAACAAACCACAACTATCAATTGTGGCGCCGTATCCTGTTACGCCTTAAGGGTTATGAATAATTGACACATTGCAGATTATACTTCGTGGAAGACAACAGCATTTACTAGAGCAATACGTTACAGAACGACAGAAGCAAACAGCGAGAGAAACTGATACTGAGCTTGCGGCTTTGAAGGCTTATATCTTGAAGAACCTTCCAAAAGTACCTCCAGATACCCCCCTAAAAGAAGTTTACTCTCGGGTCCATATTCAGTATGCCGACGTACTAGATGGAAAGTCCTTAGATGGTAGCAATCCCGGAGAAAGAGAAGCCAAACTTAAAATGCACATCAAAACCGTCCTTACTGCATCAGATGCCTTGACTTCTATGAAAAACGTCGACGCAGGTGTTCAAGACATATTATTACCCTATCTTGATTCACAGTCTGGATCGTCAATCGATGCGAATGATCATACGATCTTTACAAAGCTTACAAAGAAATTCGAAGACCGCTTTATGGAGGATGTAAGACTTTTGAATTGTTTGGACCCAGATGAGATCACCCGGGTCACAGAATATAGCACGCAAATTGTCGACTTTGTGCGACAAGTTCAGAAAAATGGGTTTGCTTATGCAACTACCGATGGCTCAGTCTACTTTGATATCGATGCTTTCGAGAAAGCTAACAACAACTATGCGCGACTCGAACCATGGAATCGTAATGATAGGGACTTACAGGCAGATGGAGAAGGCGCGCTAACCAAGAAGACGTCCGAAAAGCGATCCGACGCAGACTTTGCTCTATGGAAGTCGTCTAAGCCTGGTGAGCCAAGCTGGCCGAGTCCATGGGGCAATGGTAGGCCTGGGTGGCATATAGAATGTTCGGCGATGGCTTCTGATAAATTGGGAAGCCATTTGGACATCCATTCTGGCGGTATAGATCTTGCTTTTCCGCATCATGATAACGAATTGGCTCAAAGTGAAGCATACTGGTCCAGTCACGACCATAAATATCGGCATCAATGGGTCAATTATTTTATGCATATGGGGCATCTCTCAATACAAGGCTCCAAAATGTCGAAATCTTTGAAGAACTTCACCACCATTCGGGAGGCGGTGGACCGAGGTGACTGGACTCCACGGAGTTTGAGGATAGCTTTCCTACTCGGGGGGTGGAAAGAGGGTATTGAAATCACAGAAGACTTGGTGAAGGCAGGGTCAGCATGGGAAGACAAATTGAACGTATAGCGCCCTGTTCCCCGAGAAAGCCACTCGCATGTATGGTGACAGCTGATGATCTCTAGAATTTCTTTATACATGCCAATGACCGTTTGGGGAATACGGGATTGCTAAACACCGCCGAAGATGACCAAAAGTTGAAGGAAACTCTACAAAAGGCGAAAGACGACACTTTTTACGCACTTTGTGACTCTTTCAATACACCTGCCGTCATGGGCATTATCTCAGAATTAGTCTCGAGCTATAATGCCTCAGACAGGATGATGATTGGATCCGATATGACATTTGCGGTGGCCCGCTGGGTGACATCGATGGTCAATACATTTGGACTCAATGGCGCAGCGGCTCCAGGCGACGAAACAACTGGCTGGTCCGGTGTTGACGTGCCTGAAGCCGCGAAGCCATATCTAGAGTCCCTCTCTCGACTGCGTGATGGTTTGCGCCGAATGGCTAGGACCGCAAAGGGTTTAACCACGAGAGATATAGGAAAATTGGGCGATGCGACTATGAATCTATATGCAGACCCACATTCGGGCGCGGTCGCATACAAAGATGTATTGCAGAATTTCAGGAGTGAGGCGGGTACTCTAAGGGAATCACCCACTCTATCCCAAGAAATTCTTCAGCTCTGTGACCGAGTCCGAGATGTTGATCTCTGGAATCTAGGCGTTTACCTCGAAGATCGTGACGGTGATCAACCAGCCCTCATACGGCCCGTCACTAAGGAGCTGCGGGTATCTAGGGTGGAAAAGGAAGAGCGAGAAAATCAAAAGCAAGCGGCGAAAGAACAGCGCGAACTAGAAGTAGCAGCCAAAGCAGACAAAGGCCGCCAAAGTCATCTGGAAATATTCCGAACAGATGAGTACAGTGCTTGGGATGCCGAGGGACTGCCGACCAAGGATAAAGAAGGCAAGGAAATCACCAAGAGCAAAGCTAAGAAATTGAGGAAGGAAAGCGACAAGCAAAAGGAGCGACATGATGCATGGGCGAAGGCAAACAGGGTCTAGAAGCCGTACGATGAAATGATAGTTATACCGCTTGTTTGACTGCTTCTTGCGATCGGCATTCTCCGATCGAGGCTGTCTTGAATAAGCCGACCAAGCTCTCAAACTATATTCTCTCTGAGTCTGTAACTTTTCGGTGCCGTGCTAATGCCACTGTCAAAAACGGCAAGCACCATCTGTATTGGTCTATTCAGGATGTTACGAAGAAGGCACATTGCACAACTCTGTCTCCGCTGTCCTTGTGCCGATCCTACTTCTCTCCTAGTAACACATCCAATCGTGGCTATTTAGGCTTTCGGCCAAAAGTTTTGAGACGAGGCAAGAAACGCATGGTGCACAGCCCATTCGCTTCTCGCCAATCACTTGCACTTGCATGTTCTGCCTTTTCGTGCTGTGTTTCACATCACATACGAGCACAAGTGTCAAGTTTTGTCGATTTACTGCGCTCGGTGTGCCAATTCATGCGTGCAGTGTCCTTGCCTCGAAACATGTTTAGGGCTAACGAGTTATGAGGATCATTATTTCATCGCACCTAACAGCTCTTCGGAAAGGACACGTCCGCCCCAAATATATTTGGCTTAAGGAACCCATATTATTTCGCTAAGGTACCTTAAGCTGTCGAGGTGTCCACATACCCGTTCTTCGTTCACCGCCGTTACGCCAAAGTCTCAATCTGCCGCAGAAGCTCATCACATGTGGCTTCGAATCAACAAAACTCTAACCTCTCTTCCCGATCTTTGCTGGAACCAATAGATATAACGGAACCTGCAGAGGGGTCGAGGTGAGCTAGCTTTTTTCAATCAAGGGGACACGGTTGTCTTCTATTTCTCTCCTTGTATACGTAGCGGAGATCAAATGATTCATCAGAACATTGGGCTGATTTCTTCGTAGACTGAATTACTTGGGCCGTTCAAATCTCGGCCAGTTTTTGCTTGATGATAATGTTTCGGCTAACAGTCTGTCACAGCACACTGTTCCTGACCATAATTTCGAATATGCAAAGTTTTATGCGCCTCAAGACAACGAGCGCATTTCAAACTTAGATGAAACCAAATCCCTTGATTCTACCCCACCAACAATCTCAGCACCCCGAAAGAAAACGTGGAAGCAACAACACTCAGGTTGGTATGCTGGAGCACTTGCTAGCTGTCTCACAGCTCTCGTCGTCCTAGCAATCAACAGCAGTACGACCATATACGCAGCTGCGTCATATCCATTTAGCAATGGTATTGGCACACTGTTCCGTGGAGACTGTGCAAGGGCCAAGACTATCAATACATGGTTACAGCTCGCAGTAAACGTCCTGAGTACGATACTCCTGGGTGCTAGTAACTACTGTATGTAGTGTTTGGGTTCACCAACTCGAGAAGAAGTCGACAAAGCACACTCTAAGGGGTGTTTTTTGCATCTCGGAGTACCTTCAATCCACAACATCAGAGGTATTGGCTTGAGCCGTAAATTGCTCTAGCTAAGTCTTGGACTAAGCGCGTTCCCTTTACATCTGGTGTGCGTAACTATTTCCGCGAGCGCACTCTTTACAACATACTGATATAGCTTGTAGGTACAACTCTGTGGCTTTTTTGACAACGCAGGATAATATCTACACCGCAATGGCTGCATTGGAAGGGTATCATAGAGGCGGAAATTATGTTACCGGTAACATTCGCAACTCCATCCCCGAGAACGATATCTACATCAAAATTATTGAGACTGTGAAAAGTTTCCGAGATAGAATCGACAGAACAGCGAGCTTTGAAAGATTAAGTGCTCAGGATTGCATTCAAGCATACTCAACATAATATGTATCCCGAAGAGGTGATTTGTTGCTGGTGCAAAATCGTCTAGGGGTAGGTTACTATCGAGATAGAATTCGTGACTATTTTATGGTTGACAGTTTGGCTAGTATCTCAAATACTTCTACCCAATCGTACGCCGACTCTGCAAGAATTATGGGACTCGCTTACGTCAGTCTCCCTATTTCCTTTCCTTCCTACGAGTGGATGTACCCTTTTGGAGGTCAGATAATATGGAATCCTGATCCTCATCTTTGGAAGCCTTACGGCGGTATAGTCCAGTATTGCTGGAGCGAGAAAGTAAGGAAAATTGCCAAGTTCGTTTCAGTCTGTATATTGCAATTACAGTCATAACATATAATCTTGTCAAGGCTATTAGCATGTTTACGACGCTTAAGACGCACAAGCAGGGGGCGTTGATTACGTTCGGTGATGCGATAGAGAGCTTCCTGGATAAGGAGGATGCCACAACTTGTGGATTAAGCATTTACTCGGCTGATCGCATACACCTCCTTTGGAACTGGGAAGATTTCGAGTCGAAAGTTGTGTCAAAGTTGTCCTTACCTTGTGAAAAGATCCTGATGGAGATGGAATCCAAGCAAGCAATGGGAACCAAAACGTTGGTATTGGGGAAGTGCGGCGACTCGGAAGCGCTGGGCTCTCTGCTTCGCTATGTAAGCTTCCCGCTACCCGATATGTTACTCCACTCTATCGTCAGACCATCATAGTGTAGTGAAGTGAAGCTAAAGCCCCTAAGTACCATCCCATTCTTAATTACATGCATTGCACTTCCGACAGCGGCTATTCCTTCAGAAAGTTGGACGTCTCTATGGAACATCGGTATTGGAAAGCTTGTCGGAAACATTATTCTCCTTTTAATTCTCTCTTTCGTATCTACAGCGTTACTGGCAAACATTCCCTAAATCATCCTCTCGTATCTATATCTGATGTTCAATGGTCTGTTGACATGTATGGTTGCAGGTATATGAGAAGAAGTCTTCCAATCGCGCCTCGATTCTCTGACTGTTATGACAGGTAACGCATGGATGCGATACGCTCATCATCGAAGCACGCTTCGAGTCACCTCGCCAAAGGGTACACAAAGAAGCACATATTGGCTTCAGCTCCGCTACACATAATCCTTGCCACTTCTTATACTCTCCAGCTTGCTGAGCTGGCTGGCATCTCAGAGCTTTTCCTCTGTTCAAATCGGTATCCTTGACTCTGCTCGTGATATTCTAAACGAAGGAACAATCTCGAGTTATGGCTACTCACCTGAAGCAATAATCCTAACAATGGTCGTCGGAAGCAAGATAGTCTTAGGGACTTTGGCGACAGCTGCTAGGCGGTATTCTCCTGGAATGCCACTTGCTTCTACATGTAGCGCTGCTATCTCCGCTGCATGTCATCGCCCACCTAATGACGTTGATGCAGCTGTTCTGTTGGTTTAATAGGGAGTTGTGAGTATTAAGAACGGTATAGGACATTGTTCTTTCAGTAGCAAGTTAGTGAGTCCCCTAAATACCGGGGCGAACATATGATTGAATGGAATATATGGATCGAAAAGCACGAAAAAGAAGAGTGCAACTGGGTCGATAATGTATCCAGCTTGTAATAAAAATTCAATTCTGTGATTGGCAAAGGCGCAATTAGGGTTTTCAAATAGAGACTTTTGCAACTAGAAAACTGTAAGGTACTACAGGCTTATCAAACTGACAGGTATTGACCCAGAGTTTGAACATTCTCTGCGATGTACGATCTCTGCTAGGATATGAAGAGTGACTTTAGTGGTGAAGATATAGAGCAGTAACGCAGCTCCATCTACTTGCGTTGGAATGTGCACACCAACGATGACTCGAGCTTCATTTTCACCAACGCTTAAATTCGCTATCCTCGTTGTTCGATAAACTCATATCGATTACCGCATATTGCAAGTCGAGAGTATCCTAGTTTTCCAGTAAGTGAACGCACCATTGGCTTCTACGAAAATATTAATGTTTCTTGTCACGCTGATATGCTAACGAAGACTGGCTGGTATAGATCTGAGGCTCCTGGAAAATTATCCACCGTTTCCGGTAAGCTTATACATGTTCTTCACACTCCGAATGCGTCAGTACCCCCATGCCATCACTTACCTGGACCGAAAAACATTGCAATATCAAACTCTTCATTCCGCTAGCAACTCGCACAATCCCATCACGTGCTTTCAGTGATCTCCCTCGCTCAATCCAAGTTCTAAGAGGATGAACGCAGGGTGTCCGTGATGCCTTTGAAACATTAAGCTTTGGATGAATGGCGGGCTAATTGACTAAGGCTACTACCTTAGGCATATCACCCCAGAAAAGACGCACTGTCGGATCGTACAGTTTGGCACCATCAGCAACCTCGCCTTATCTAGCTACGTTTCAAAAGTCACTGCAATAATGCCTTACGGACTACTGTGCCATATCCATGCGCCAAGCAACGTCCAAGGAATTCCTCCGTAGGCCGAGTCGCATTGCAAACGTTATGATCAAGCTGATTTGCCTTTTTGGGTCGGGGTTTTCCTTGAAGACTAAAGAGCAGTAATTGGTGTATCTCCGAAGTGGGTCATGTCTTGTTGTCAGGTCGCACCATTGCTGCTAAGATGACTGCTAGAGAGCGTCGGAAAATGGGAGATGGTCGTTGGAAGCCTAGCAATGAGTGCTTAAGTCGTGGTGGCTCCGGTAGATGAAGAAGAAATGGTTGGCATGACAGTACCAGAGATAGTAGAATTCTCTCCTACCAGGCCAATGGACGGAGAGGCTAGTGTGAGTAAAGATTCGTTTAGCACTTAGTCTCGTCACGCTACCAAATGGTGTTTTGGAGGTTTATATAGGTTTATGTACAACCCCTACGCCAGTCATATTGCCTGATCTATAAATGAGGGTGGCTGTAGGGTCATTGACGGAGCTAGGGCTGCAAGTGCGGGTTGTTGGTATCTGAGGGTCATGAGGAGTATGTGCATGTGTATATATCGATTAATTACTGTAGGAAGCTACGAAGGTAGAAAGAAGGTGAAAACCCCCGAACCCCCTAGCGCCAGCCCTATAGGGCTCGGAGCAGATCAATGTCAGGACTCGTATCAGAGCAATGAATGCTTGCCAGTTATATTATTCTCAACGGGGAAAAAAGTTCCACGAGGCTGACTAAGCTTAGACGCAACTGGGGATCTTCTAGCCGAGAGAAAACATTGGGCGCTGGATGAAAGGGCAGGTTTGCCTTTGGCACTGGCATAGAGGCAAAACAAAGGACGCTTTTCCGTGCCTAGTTTCACCAGAATCAGGTCTTTCTCCTTTCACCTGCGCTACTAACAATGGCCCGAATCCGACGACCGCCCCTGCGAAAGATCCTGTCCAACAAGGTCAAGGGAAGACGCACCACCTGCGGCCAAAGATCTGGGTTCGAAACCTTGTAGTCGCCCGATAGTAGCCCTGGACAATCGGGAGAGACCTGATCGCAGTGCGCCCGGCGCCGCACACGTCGTTGACCACGAAGACGCGGCACAGGCTGCAATCCCCTCTCCAATCACGATAAATGTATTGTAGATAAACGCCTCCCCCCTGCTGAACATCTTGAAATGTTGTAGCCGGAAAATTATGGTGATGATAAGGTACTGCGCGAGGGCCGTGGCTGAAAGTATCCATACTTCTGTATTTACACTGATCAACCCTTGAGACTGTTTAACGATAGCCTGATGGAGGCCGGCGAACCCAATCCCGGCGACACCCGTTCCGGCGAGGATGAAGGCCGCCCAGAATCCGTCTACATCGGCAGGATCGTATCTGAATAGGAGCTCCCTGTCGGGCAGTGTCGCACAAATGACGTCCAAAAGGGTGGTGTTGAGCGTGGACTGCAGAGCCAATGCTCGGGTCATTGTATCGTTGGTGAGTTCGTCGATCGGAAGGTCTGTGGCATTATAGACGTCCGTGAAGGTAGCATTCGGAATCACACGGCCACTGGGGGTTTTAAAATTTCCAACGACGCTGTCCGCGCATATGTCGCCTGGAAGGGTAAGGTTGTAGCCTCCGTGGCCATCGCTAGCATTATATGAGGCACTGAGGATTTTTCCGTTAAGAAGTTCGTATGATCTCTTAGTCATACCAGGCTGGAAGTCGGTGCTACTCGCATTGGATCTGTCCGTGCCATTGATGTAGGAATTGGCGTCAAGTGATGCCACGAGATGCGCGATAGTTTTCCCGGAGGAGGGTACCTCAGACGCCCAGACAGGAGACAGAAGAAAGCCGAGAAGGCCGGTGAGAACCAAGGGGGCCGCGCTCATGAGATTCGAAAACATTTTGAGTGGGAGAATTTCAATAACGAGCGAGACAATGGTAAGTATCCTCCTGTTGTAGAGGTAAGCATGCCACGAGTTGCATCTAATGCAGCGATATCAAGGGTATCAAGGATCCTTATGTATTGCTTTCCGGACTCTCGGCTTTCCGCTTGGTGGGGGAGCCGTGGTGGCGGAGAGTGGGGATGCAGATGCAGATGCAGATGCTGCCGTTGAAGCGCTCCCGACAATGGGCGGGAACGTGGGAGGTGAAGGTTTTCCACTGAAGCGCTGCCATTGGAACATTTAAAGACGTAGATAGGGTTTCTTACAGCCGCATCACGACGTATCATCTATTCTGAGAAGACGAAGATGCCGCGTGGCCACGAAGGAAGCAAATCAAAAGGTGTCAAGGCCAGGAAATCATTGACTCGGTTGAGCGAAGAACATCGACTATCAGCCGTGTTCGCAGAACCGCAGTCGCGCAACCCGAGACAGCACGATGACTGGTATTCCGTAACCACGATGGATTACCTTTGCCCCACAGAGCCATGAAACATATGTTGTTCAAGGGATGAGTACGCAGATCTGCTTGCGACGTGTCGGCTGCAGCGTTTCAAGTCCATGGTGTGACAGCTGAGCTGGGCACGCGGATTCCACGCCAATAATGGGCAAGATCCATAGAATATTCGAGAGAAAGCGTCTGAAGGCTCCTAGGTGCTGTGATTGAGCTGTACATGTACAGTACAGTCCCCGACGGTTGTGGTTGGGCGCGAAGACACAGAAGCTTCAACGCTCGTATAGGGAGCATTTGCGGGTTTCAGATCGCGGGGTTGGAAAGTTGAGCCGGGGGTCGGAAACAAGACTGTCGGGTTGGACTTTAAAAATGGGAACCAATAGAATCTTTGCACATCCAGTTTCACTAAAGTACATACTTGTACGAGTAGACACCCATCCAGATTAGGATTAGTTACCGATACCTCAGTCGCCGAGAAATACCTTGATTTGTATGAGGGCCACCACCAAGGATCAAGTACCTCTGGGTCCACTATTAGTTCCAAGCTAATTTACACCTGAGATTGACCATAAAAGCCTCCACCACGTGGCGCTTGCTCCTGAAACTCCGCTGAACAAAGCTACCGTACCTCGCCCTTCGGCCCCCCACCCTAGCTCCCCGCCCCCCGCCCTCTCTCTCGCCCTCTGCCCCTAGAATAGGTACCTTACGTAGCTCTTGCTTCTGCCGTTGACTATAAGCGTCTTTCACGCGCTCAAAACCGGAAGAAACCCGCTTTGTAAAGTCTTCGAACTTCCGTGTACGCGTTGTGAACGCAGTAGAATCAATGATCTACCTCGAGCTTTCGCGGTAGAAGAATTCTGAACTGCTTGTATTTGATGTGCACACGAAGTGACGAAAATCTCATTGTCGTGATAAGCTTGGGCAAAATCGTGGGGCGGGAAAAGTCGACATTAGCTGGTTCTTGCCGCCTGAGTTAGAATAGCTGTTGATCTCATGTCTCAGAGCTGTGTGCTCAGCTATTGTCTTGCGTCATTTATTAGAATATGTAAATATTACGGAATACTTTCGTCGACTTCTTTAACATTTGCGCATTTTGTGTTTTAGCACTCAAATATTGAATTAATGACTAGGTAATTAGAGTATTGCGACCGTATTATACAGTAGGTTAATTAATTATTAATTTAACCAACTAATATATGCGCAAGACGAAGAACTCGATGAAGCTTTGCGATGGGGAAGCAAATCGAAGTGTCAATAAGAAACGCAATGAAGAAGCTAATGGGGTAGGAAGTCATGTAGGGAGCCATGGAGGAAGGTGAGTATGTAGGGTGGCAAGTAGGTAGGAAACCATGTAGGAAGCATTGTTCGAAGCATCGTATGCGCCCGACCGACGCGGATTTTGAAGCATGTAGAGAGTTTGGTAGGAAGTTTGATATCGAGCCATGAATTTCTATTGAGCTAATTAGCATGTGCTATGGAGCATGTATATTCGAACGCGTCGCATGAAGCATGTTTTGAAGCGAGTAGGCTGGTGGGTAGGCGAACGAGTAGGTAGCTGAAAATGTAGGTAGGCGAGTAGGTAGGGTGGTGAGTAGTAGATAGGCGAGTAGGTAGGGTGATGAGTAGGGTGGTGAGCAGTAGAATGGTGAGTAGATAGGCAAGCATGTAGAGTGGTGAGTAAATGTGACTTCAGCCCGAGGCCACATTAGCAGAATTAGCAAGTCAATATTGACGGACCGAGTCTTCGAATTGCCAATGCATGAAGCATCGAATAGGTCACATCTGAAGCACTGGGTAGGTCACACATGAAGCACTGAATATACTACATATCGAGCTTTGGATATACTACATACATATGAAGCATTGGGTAGATCACATATGAAGCACTGAATAGGCCGCATATGAAGCATTGAATATGCTACATATGAGGCACTGGGTAGGTCACATATGAAGCACTGAATATGCTACATATGAAGCATCGGGGGGGCAGTGGGGTTGAGTTTACAAATCTGGCTCTTATTGTGCACTTTTTGAAGATTCGCCACTAATTTTGGTGAGGCTCTCGGCAAATCCTAAAAAACGGCACAGGTTTCGCAATCAACGATACTAAAAAGAAACTCAGCTTGCTCAAGATTCGTGCAACGCAAATATCAAAGACGACGAGAAAAGTGATGATGCAAATCACAAGCAGAACGACGAGAATGAAGAAGAAAATGCATGAGATAGATCTGACGAAGATAACGTGAGCGATAGCTTGGGAATGAGTAGGTCACAAGGTGAGTTCATGATTCGCAAGTTTTGTGCATATGCTAAGCATATGTCTGTTCTACTACTTGCATGTAGCTGCATACTGTATACTTGGAATAACATCTCAATTCTACGTCCGCGATCGTCTGCAAGATGCTATCACTTTCTTCACCATGAAGGTCATATTCGCTCTATAACGCTGGGGCAATCGAGTGTCTGCGCAGATTCGCCTTCGCTGTCGTCTGTTACTACATGCTCTTGATCAACCTCACCAGATTGGCCCCAATACCGACTGCCGTGAGGTGTGCCTTCTGAAAGGGCGCCCCCACCGTTTTTCGCTTCCTGACCTTGTTAATTTCGCTTTCTACCTCTGCCAAACTGTGATCTGCGGTCGATACCTGACCCAAACGTACAGTACCTAGCCGATACATCTTTGAGTGTGACGCACTCGGAAATTATCTTTGATTCTATAAACCTCGCCCCCTCCTCCGCCTCGCTTGAAGAAGGTGCGAGCTCTGTCATGCGCTTGTCTAGGCGTGGCCCATTTGAAGAGCCATGGCGACGACGGCACCCAAGGAGCTCGCTAGATATCTCGTCTATCTATGTCTTGTGTGCGGAGACTTCACCCATTGGTTGATTGCGATCCGTCAGGCCTCATGGGAAATTAATGAGCTTTGCGTGCCATCAAGTCCCGCCCCAAATGTCTCGCATCTTGCGTACGACCTCGATGGCAAGTGTATACTTTAATGGTAGGACGGAAACTACTGAAAGATACTTAAAGCACCATCCCTCTCTTGTTGCTTGCCTTGACAAATCATACTCTACAAACCTTGTCAGGTGTCTTTTTGTTGATATCACCTCACAAACCTCACGATGCATTCAGTCTTTGGTCTTTTCGGCTTGTTGCCGATCTTCTTTTATCAAGCCATCGCTGCACCTTCCAGTAATCAAAAATGCACCCCTGACTCTAATGTAAAACTCACATTTTATGGATTCCCCGACAACACTCCCCCAGGTGCCAAGATTGCATATTCCTGCGGCCGATCTCTTGCTGGGGGTAAGTGCTTTTGGAGACATACTATGGACGGGCAGTAACTTACCTCTGCCTGGGTATAGGTACTGGGACTTTCGGCGACCCGCTCACCTTTGCCGCAGCTTCCAACGGACCTTTCAAGAAATGCGAAGTCATCTACGTTCCATACCTTCGAAAGTACGCTCGGTTCGAAGATGCTTGCGGCCAGTGCAGTGCGTCTCTCTTGCTCTCCCATACTTTCTAGCCCTATTTTCAAAGTTAAGAAAGGGTTTACCGTTGTGTTATTGCTGACTTTCCGTCAGAGAGAGATTTCAACGACAACAGCAAAATACACATCGATATCTGGATGGGTTCGAATACCTCTAATGGCGGCCATGCTTTGGACCTATGCGAAAACAAGCTCACAACAGATGGTCAGCCCATTGAGCGAAATCCTGGGCCAAATCTAAAGGTCGATGGTATGTGCAAATTCGATCTGACCTGCTCCTCGAATGCTTTCGCTCGATCTCAGACTGACGTCTAAATCCGCTCACTCTCATAGCAATACCTCTCTTTGAATCTCGTACTTGCAACTCCGGCCATGTCTATACCAGCGCCGGCACCTTGAGTCCATGTCCTGCGACCTCTGCTTCTTCGAAGATCACTCATACTACTTCATCAACTTCTTCATCAAAAAAAACATCCACGACTTCGAAAAAAACTTCTTCTACTTCGAAAACTACTACCACGAAACACACCGCTCCAAAACCTCCTCCTTCAAAAACAAAGCCCCCTCCGAAGTCCTCTTCTTCAAAGTCTGATACCACTTCTTCTAGCGACTCTTCTGGTAGCTCATCCACACCTCCACCTAGCGATACGTCCCCAGCTTCCTCCCCTCCGGTATCTTCTCCTCCAGTATCCTCTCCTCCAGTTTCTTCTCCCCCGGCGTCTTCTCCCCCTCCTTCGGCCCCTCCTTCGGCCCCACCTTCGGCCCCTCCTTCAGCCCCACCTTCGGTTCCCCCTTCGGCTCCCCCTTCGGTTCCCCCTTCGGCTCCCCCTTCGGCTCCCCCTTCAGCACCCCCATCGGCTCCTCCCTCAGCTTCTCCACCTCCTCCTTCAGCCTCGCCTTCAGCACCACCTTCGGCCCCACCTTCGGCCCCTCCTTCAGCTCCACCTTCGGCCCCTCCTTCAGCTCCACCTTCGGCCCCACCTTCAGCACCTCCTTCAGCCCCACCTTCGGCCCCTCCTTCAGCTTCACCTTCGGCCCCACCTTCAGCCCCTCCTTCGGCTCCACCTTCAGCACCTCCTTCAGCTCCACCTTCGGCCCCACCTTCAGCACCTCCTTCAGCTCTCCCTTCAGTTGGTCCATCTCCTGTCGGTCCATCTCCTGTCGGCCCTTCTCCCGGTGATCCTAGCGGAGGATACGGTGGAGGATACGGTGGGGGTTATGGAGGAGGTTACGGCGGAGGCTACTGAGTATCAACAGGCTCTTGCGCCGGTACGCATACTATCAATGACTTCCCTCCTTATTACTGAAGACCGTTGACTAATACGCTGGAAAGCTGCGATGTGTGCGTGGAAACCACGAATGCTTTCACAATCGATTACCCAGCACTCACCTAGCTTCGGCTGCAGCTATGCGATTTATGAGTTTCATCGATGTACGGAAACAGTAATACTTCGTACCTTTGCTCTTCATAGTTTTGATTGTATGTCCAAGCTTCTGTATCATGTACCTTTACGTTCTTTTGACCTGAAGTGGTTATTCAATTTTGCACTGTACGAGTACACTGTTGTCATGAACTTGTTCAAGATAGAAGTCCAGATATTCTAGTGCTGAAAGCTAGTTAAGAATATCATACATTGCAAGTCGTTACTTAATCAGTAGAAGTTCATTCCTTGCCAAGTGACTTGAATTGGGGGAAACGTAGCGAGACCTTTGAAGTGAACTGGTTTCTAGGGCATGAACAACCATCGGATGAACATTGTTCAATAATCAAAGTTTGTCACTGTTTTGTATTGTTATTGAGGGCCTAGTGACTGTGAAAATCTCGAAATTGAAGGGAAAGAAGGGGGAAGGTGTGAACGCACGCATTGAATTCTAGCAGGGATTTCCACAGCGAATAGGCGCTTCAAAAAGCCCTGACTGAATGGTAAAAGGGCCTTGCTATTGGAAAAGCCTCGTAAAGTTTCTTTGTCAGTTCCTACAATAGCACGTTTCGTAGGCAGAGTTTAATTAAAGAAGTGCTTTGAAGATCGTCAGAGACTTAAGAATATCACCTTTTTAGTATCATTCTTGAACCTTTTTGAAGTGTTTTTGCGACTAGACATGATTCACAATTGATCAACTTATTCATCTCGACGCTCATGTTAACACATGCCTCAAACTCGTATTCATAGCTGTAGTCGTTACTTTGGTTGACTTAATCATTAAGAGCGGACTTTCGACCAACGAAAAAAGAATTTGCAGCTAATTCTTGCGATTTCGATTTCCTTACGTGTACTATTCAATACCCTCTTCCCCGCAACTGCTTCTCTATTCACTCATACAACTGCCTTGCCAATTCAGGATCCCTAGCCAACTCAGTCTGAACACCCTCCTTCGCGATTGGCCTATAGTAGGCCTCATTATTTACCTTCAGAACTTGCTTCCTCCCTTTCGTTTCCAGCTTCGTCCATTCCTTACTCACGACTGGCGTAGTAGCTGCTCACGTTTGATTCCAGACGCCCCGGCTCGCTGATGTTGCCAGAAGTTTCCAAGATGGCATCGTCATCATGATAAGGTAGGGATGAGCTTCCAGAAACGAAGTGAGAAGATTCATCGTGACGTCGCCTGAGTGAATGCATATGAATGTGATAGCTTTGCGAGAGCTCGACGGTGAACAGCATGTTGACCAATTTCGACTGGCCGTATCTCGTTCAGGTGAAGTACGTGAATATATCGGTGACACATGCTTCTGACAAGAAGCCGGCAGGCCGCGAAGCGAGTATGTGAACATCGCTGCAGACGTTAATGATACGAACGTCCGACTGAAACTTTGCGACCGTGACTGTGAGCAGAGGGTTGGGAAGCTTGACCAAGGGAGCGTGGCTCTGGCTGAGTTATGAGCTTTTTCAGGTAAGATCAGCTTGTGCAGTTGAATTATGAATCAAGCACTTAACCTTGTGATTGGTGCCGAACTGAATCTCAAATTCGTTCTTAGTCAACTATGGTAGTTGCGCCATAATACCTGCGCTGTTAATCAACACATTCAAGCGCTCGTTCTTCTTGATTTACGAGGTCATAGGGTAGATAGGCATGTGTATATATTGATTGAAATAACCAGAAAGTAGGAACTACAGAGGGAGGAAGAACTCTGAACCTCCTAGCGCCAGCCCTATAGGGCTCGGAGCGGAGATTACTAACCACAGGGGTAACAGTACTGTTCCCCGTTTTCAACACTCCCTCTTAGGAATTGAAGCTCCATATTGAAGCTATCCAGACCCTCTACTGACTGTATATTCATGCTCTTTTACTCGCCGGCGCCATGCCCGGCGGCAGCGTCATTGCCCGACGCTAGTCCCATTATTGACCTGAACCTTAGGAATTTGCCTGAGTCTAGGGGCTTGGTTAAGCCGTCGGCCACCATTTGGTCGGTGGGTATGTATTTCAATCTAATTGCTCCCTCTTCTACCGTGTTCCGGACATAGTGATACGACGTATCAATGTGTTTAGCCCGGGGGTGATTGACGGGGTTGAATTCAGCTCCCCCGACTCCCTCCATTTTGGAAGGTTCATATCGAAGCCCCAGCTCAGCAGTAACGGCCAGGTAACGAACGATTTGTTTGACAGCTAGGTCATGATCGTCGGCAGTATTCGCCGATCCGACGAAGGTGTCATTTTTGATGTGAGCATCAAGCTCACTCCTGAAAGCGAGCTCCCACTCGTGGGACCGGCCGGTTCAGCAACCAGCCAGCTCCCTTGTTCCCTATCGGGACTAGCTCTAGCCCTGAAAGCGAGCTCCTATTGTTCCCTATCGGAACTGGCTCTAGCCCTGAAGGCGAGCTCCTATTCGTGGGACCGGCCGGTTCAGCAACCAGCCAGCTCCCTCTGTTGGGACCGGCCGGTTCAACAACCAGCCAGCTCCCTCTGTTGGGACCGGCCGGTTCAGCAACCAGCCAGCTCCCTCGTAGCCCAAGAACTGACATTTCAAGCTCTTGTCATCGAGTTTCCGACGAGCTCCCTCCATATGGTGATAGGCTGTGCATCCTAATGTATGTAGGTAGCTAAGGTCAGGCTTCTTGCCATGCCACGCCTCATAGGGAGTTATCGTCTGATTGCTTTGATTGGGTGAGCTCCCTAATTGCCAGGTGTAGAGTATGTTGGAAACAGGGAACAGTACTGTTACCCCTGTGGTTAGGAATCTCCGCATTGATCCGGCGGAGCAATCTCCGCATTAATCCGGCGCTAGTGAATGGGTATTTACCCTTCGCCCACTTCTTTCCTTCATCCTTCATCCCGTATGTTCAACCTACTAGATAGTTCAATATATATCTACATGCCTATCTGCCCTCTTGTCCTCGTATACCAAGAGGTTATGAGCCCGGGTTAGCGCTATTACCGCTACCGCAAAAAATAACAAAGGGCAGAAGCATCGAACTCGCTGTCACCAAAATCGGTGGATATTTCCCCTATCGACCTCCATCCCCTCCATACCTCAACCACCATACAACAATGAAAGGTTCGAATAATTATCGATTCCCTAAACTAAAGGGAAGCGAGAATTACGAGTCATGAAAGGTAGATATAATCAGTACTCTGAAAGCCAAAGGTCTCTGGTGAATCACCTCGAAGAAGCTGAAGAAACCGATAATTCCGGATTCTGAATCCAAGACAGCAGTCAAAAAGAAGTACGTCAGTACTATCCTTAATTGAAAAGACAAGAACGACAGAGCCTGCGATGTGATTATCTTCAGCATCGAACAGAGACTCAGAGTACATATAGTCAAAATAGAAGACGTCATCAAGATGTGATCTATTCTGAAGACTCAATATGAACAGTTGAACTTGATCACTCTATATCTGACGATCAAAGAACTCACTCAATCGAAGCAATTGAATTTCAATTTCATACAGAACTATGCTGACTCGCTCAAGCGAGCTGTCATCAGATGTTCAGACATCGATAATGCAGTAGCACTCTGAATGCTTAGCAATCTCTTTCTTCTAGATCTCAACGAAAATCTAGAATCATACATCTTCGGCTTGATACAGAGCGTCAAGATCAACAAAATCGACTTATTCATAGAGAATATGATCATCGCTTTAGTCGATCACGATAAGAGATCAAACGATGAGAAGAATTTCAGTTTCAAGAGCATGATAGCTCAGTTTGATGACAAGAAGTCAAAATTCAAGAACTCTCGAAAGAGCTCGAATAAACAATGTTTTCATTGCGAGCAATCGAGTCACAGGCAAGAGAATACTGATATCTATATTCTAAGCTTCGTTCAGAAGAATGAAAGTCTAGTCAGGAAAAGAAGAATCTGATCATCGACTTCGAAGTCAGAATAGTCAGAACTATGAAGATCTTCTTCGTCTGTCGAGCAGACAGTCGTATCAACGCCTGATAAATAGACATCGAAGCTGAGAATCATGTCTGCTACGACGAGAACTTGTTCAATAAACAGTCATATTGAAAGATCATCGATAACAGCATTGTTACTGCAAATAATGAAGCAGTAGTCATTGTCGAAAAAGATTCAATTATGATCGACATTTTGTTGAATGATCAATCAATCAAAATTCGACTGATCGATGTTTATCACTGTTCAGAACTACACTATAATTTGATGTCAGTCAATCAGATGAAAGTCAAAGAATATACATGTAGTATAAAGAACGACAGATTTCGATTTATGAATTCAAAGAATGTCGTCGTTCTCACTGACTTGAGAAATGAAGAAGAAGTTTATTTCGTGAATACATCATTCATTCTTTCAAAATCAGTCATTCTGACAAGCAGTTCAGAATCAGTCAAGACGTCATGACGTCAATGACATAAACGATTAGCTCATCTGAATATGACAGACGTCAAACGCCTGATCAACATGAGCATCGACATCGATGTGAATTCGACAAATAGTCTAGAAAACAAGAAATTCTCAGAAATGATATGTGAAATCTGTGTCATAGACAAGCAACATAGAACGTCAAGTCGAAAATCTCACATCAGAGTCATCAAAGTAAATGAGCTAGTACATACGAATCTCGTCGACGATGATAAAATATCTAAGATCGATGAAGAATCTAAATATGTGACTACTATGATTGATGATTACAGCGAACATACGATCATCTATCTACTAGAACGAAAATTCAAACTAAAAGATGTACTTCGAAATTACCTGAAATTGATGAAGACTCGAGACACTTCGATTCATCAACTGCATTCAGATAATGAAGATGAGTATGCTGATCATCAAATCATTGAATTGCTCAAAGAGCATGAGATCAAATGAGAGTCGATGACATCATATAACTCAAGTCAAAATGAGATTGCAGAGCAATGTTTTCACACTCTTTTTGAACGAACTCGCGCTATACTGACTAGCGTCAAATTGTCAATAAGACTATGAGAAGAGACAATAATGACTGTCATCTATCTGAAGAACAAAAGTTCTATCACTGCGTTGAACAATATAACTTTCTATGAGACATGACATGACAAAAAGTCTGATCTTAGCTATCTACATACATTTGAATGCATAGTCTATCATCATGTGAAGAGAGCTTGTCAAAAGCTTGATGACAAAAGCTTAAAATGTCAGTTTTTGAGCTACAAGAAAGTCAATCAGTTTCGCTTGTGAAACGATAAGAAGATACTAATATCTAGTCATATTCAATGAGACGAGATAGTCATTGAAGTCGAGAAGTATGATGAAGATCTTTCGATACTATTCTTCGATGATCAAATCGAAGATGAATCTTTCTCGTCAAAATCTTTCTCGATAATAAGCACTGAAAATGCGAAGATCGCGAAAATTCTCGACGATTACTCAGCAAGAACTTCATCTGCTACTTCAAAATGTACAATCATATCTGAAACATCAGTCGCTTCGCAGAAAGCTAGAAGCAGATCATCAGAACTAGAATCAAGCGAGTTAAATAGTTCAAGCGATTCTGATGCTTCGAGCGAACATTTCAAACGAGCTATCGCTGAATCTGTTGATTACAAAACTTTCAATGATCTCTGAGTCAAAGATCATAATCGAAGCTTTGTCAGTAGAGCAAATCGAGTTCAAATTGAATCGAATACTTCACAAACAGTGAAACATGCTAGAGTTAGTTTCGATTGAAAACAATGAAAGCTCGCATTCAGAAGTGAGCTCAACGCTCACATCAAAAGTGACATCTTTACTCTGAGAACATCTTCGTCGAATCGATGAATACTGTCGACGCGCTGAGTAACTATCATTAAGCGAGAACTCAAAGAGAAGATGATCAAATACAAAGCTAAATGAGTGTGTAAGAAATTTCGTCAGAAGCAGAGAATTGACTATGACGAGATCTTTGCTTCGATGATCAGAGTCACGATTATCAAAATGCTTCTAGCATTGATGATCAAATATGACTACGAAGTTAAACAAATGAACGTCGTCATCGCTTTTCTAGAAGCACATCTAAAGAAAGAGATCTGAGTGCAGCAATCTTCGAGATTTGAGCAAAAAGAATCAAATGAAATCTTTTTGATCTGTCGTCTAAACAAGATTCTATATGAACTAAAACAGACGTCTCGAAAATGATATGCAACTCTGAAAGTTTACCTCATCTTCATCAACTATCAAAGAGTAGAAATTGATCATTCAGTGTTCATTCATGATAATGACATCATTATCGCTATCTATGTAGACGATTTACTCATTCTAGAATCGAACATATTCAATATCGAAGCACTGAAGCTGCAATTTGCAGAGCGCTTTCAAATGAAAGATCTTGACTCAATCAAATGATATCTAGAAATGCACATAACTCGTGATAGAGCTGAACAAACTCTTTGAATCAATCAAAGCATCTATATCAAGCGAGTCATCGAGCTTCTGAGCATGAGCGACTGCAGCTCAACTAAAACATTGATGCATCACAGATGTCAGCTCAAAAAGAACATCTATTGAAAGTTCAAGAAGTGAGTCGAGTATCAAGCTATCTCTGAAGAAATAGAGAGTTATCAATCAATCATCGAAACACTGATGTGAATAGTCTGTCAAACACGATCAGACATAGTCTATGCAGTGAGCAAATGCAGCAGATATTCGACGAATTCTATCTTCGATCATGATCTAGCTGTCAAACAAATCATTCGTTATCTAGTCGAAACTGCTCAGCTGAGACTTCGATACAAATCTTTCAAAGTGAAGAAAGTTGAAAAAGCTGAATTCTTTGAATATATCGATTCAGCTCATGCGAATTGCTTGAATTCTCGAAGATTCATCTTCGACTATATGTTTTTTCTATGAAATGAATCAATTAGCTGAAGCTTCAAACGTCAGCAATGCGTTAGCACGTCATCTGCTGAAACTGAATACGTCAACGAATGTAATGCAGTCAAGAAATTGACCTTTCTGATTCAAGCATTGAAAGAGATGAGATATGATGATTCAGATACGAATTCAACTATCATTTTAGCTGACAATCAAGCGACTATAAAAATGAGTAGCAATTTCGTCAATCATCTTCGAGTCAAGCACATTGATACGTTGTATCACTATGTTCGAAACAAGGTAGAAGAGAAAGCAATTAGGTTGAAATACATACTCATCGATCAAATGATGATCGATGATCTCATCAAGTTTCTGAAGTCAGGCAAATTTCTGAGATTCAGATCAGTCATGAGACTAGCTTCAAGAAGTGAAGCTACTCTCGTCGAGCATGACGTCGACGAGTAAAAGAGCATGAATATACAGTCAGTAGAGAGTCTGAATAGCTTCATATGAAGCTTCAATTTCTAAGAGAAAGTGTTGAAAACAGAGAACAGTACTGTTATCTCTGTGATTAGAAATCTTCGCATTGATTCGACGAAGCAATCTTCGCATTAATTCGACGCTAGTGAATTAGTATTTACCCTTCGCTCACTTCTTTCCTTCATTCTTCATTCCGTATGTTCAACCTACTAGATAGTTCAATATATATCTACATGTCTATCTGTTCTCTTGTTCTCGTATATCAAGAAAGTAGTAAGATTCAACTGTTTGTATTGATTCTTTAGAATGATCAACATAGCAATCTCTATGTTGTCTACGTGTATTTCAGGTCTCTGCTCGATACTGAAGTTAATCATATCGCAG
>JAABUT010000019.1_pt1 | contig 273848 bp, 254 predicted proteins | sample 5559281 | NCBI WGS metagenome assembly JAABUT01 (sample SAMN10711880, study PRJNA513359) | rock metagenome | isolation source: Antarctica rocks | place: Antarctica: Victoria Land, Ricker Hills nord | collected 2016-01-04 | reverse complement strand
GTTCGGATAATTGGTAAAAAATGAATAACTTTTCCTGCCGTTCCTTTTTTCCTTGCATAGCACAATATACTCATAGTCAAGTAATTAAACAAATAAATTATCAAATATTAGTTGTGCAACAGCCACTGAAGCCAACGGCAATTAAAAATTTATTCCAAGCAATTTTTAAACGGCTTCTTAAGTAATTATTATAATATGATAGCAGGAATATCAGTTCTTACCTGATAAAAGAAGCATCAGGCTATTAAACTTACGTTTGGGTTTATATTGATCTTACAAATCCCTATCTTAATACTCCATAGATTACAGCAAAGTGCCCTTCAGCATAATAGCTGCAATACTAAAATAAATGATAAGCCCCGTTACATCAACCAGGGTAGCTACAAAGGGGGCAGATGAGGTAGCAGGATCGAGTTTAAGCTTTTTTAGTACCATCGGGATCATAGAACCGCTTAATGTGCCCCACAATACAATACCTATGAGTGAGAAGAATATGGTAACGGCCATTAAAACCCATTGTTTTCCATAATCAAACCAATGCAGGTATTGCCATATCGTTATGCGCAAAAAGCCAATTGCGCCTAAAATCGATCCTAAACAAAAACCGGAGAGTATTTCGCGGCGCATGACATACCACCAGTCTTTTATAGTTAGCTCTTTTACAGCTATGGCACGGATAATCAATGTAGCTGCCTGCGAGCCGCTGTTGCCGCCACTGGATATTACCAGCGGAACAAACAAAGCAAGTACCACGGCTTTGGCAATTTCATTTTCAAAATGGCCCATTGCCGTTGCAGTAAGCATCTCACCTAAAAAAAGAACAATAAGCCAGCCTGCACGTTTTTTTATCAGGGATAAAACGGGTGTGTTAACGTAAGGATATTCCAATGATTCCACACCGCCAAACTTTTGCATTTCCCTGGTATTACGTTGTTCGGCAACGTCAATCACATCGTCAATCGTAATTACGCCCAATAGTAAATCATCCTTGTTCACAACGGGCAAAACCGTACGGTCATACTCTTTAAATTTAGCTATTGCTTCATCTGTATTTTCGTTAATGTTCAGCTTTATACAAACCCCGTCCATAATGTCGCGTATCTTTTTTGCAGGTTCATTCAATACAAATCGCCTTACGGGGATATCATCCAGTAACCGGCCTTGCCCATCTACTACGTAAATTACATTTGCAATGTCATTGTCTGCATGGTTTTTGCGCAAATGTTCGTTAGCTTCCGCAATGGTCATATCAGCATGAATAGTGGCAAACGCTGTATTAACCAGTCTTGCTACACTTTGCCTCGGGTAGCCAAGCACATCATGAGCCGCCTTTCTGTTGTCATCATTAAGATAATCCAGGTATTTTGAACGCTCAATTGCATTTAATGAAGTAAAAAAAGAATTCCTGTCGGTAGAACTTAATTGATCGAGTATTCTGGAAGCTTTATCTTTAGGCAACCGTTCTATGATCTTCTTTTGGAGGAAATGGCCTATATAAGCAAAAAGCGTGGCTTTCTTTTTTTCGGGAATGGCCTGAAATGAATCAATGGCCGTATCAACAGGAAGTGTGTTGAGTATTTTGGCAACATCCGAAGGATGAATGTCTGTATTGGTGCCTGAAGGTATCAGGGATTTTAGATCCCCGCTGATGATTTTGTCTTTTATTTCCCTTAAATCCATATCAGCATAAATCTCAAGTTTAATAACATTATGAACAGCGACGTTGAAGATACAATGAAAACTGCACCGTAAAAAATTAAATTTACATGATTAGCTATTACAGAAAATTACTTTTGCAAACTGATGCTGCTTTTACCATACAAATTTATCCTTTATTTCTATAGCTTTACCCTGGCCGCTATGCTCAAAACTAGCGTTTTGCCCTCCGCCCCCCATATCGGCCATTCTTCCGCCACCGCCGCCTCTCCTGTCGCCGCCCATTCCTCCACCATTCATGCCGCCGCCCCGCATTCCACCACCACTCATACCACTGGTTTCGCCTGAAGGGCGCAACCCGTCGCGACTATCTTTTGCAGCAGTAAAACTGTTGATTTTAATATCAAATATCCAGGGTTTGCTGTTTAAATTATCAGTATGCAGCATTTTTATGGGGATAGCCAGTTCGTAAACCAAAGCCCCTTTTTCATCTATGTTCAATACTGCTTTTATACCGTAAGTGTTGTCCGTGCTGATATGCTCTGTTTCAACATCCTTAAAGCCCTTTACCCCTATATCGCGCAGCTTCAATAATTCTGCTTTGCGCCGATCTTCTATATTCTCCTGTTTTAATTGTTGCCCGGTAATGGCATTATCGGTTTTAGGCATGATAAACATGCTGTTTTCATCCGGGTATGGAAACGTTAAACTGTAGGTTTCTTTCTTTTTGCCTTCAGGATTAAAAGCCAGCGTAATCCCGTTGCGCATGGCTTGGCCCTGCTGCTCCCGCTCTTGAATTCGGACAGCAAAGTAAAGGTTTTCCTTATCGCTGGCCAACCCATAGTTTATTCTTTTAGCCGGATTATAATAGCTGAGGCTATCGCCCCAATCTTGTAAATTACCGTCAACCGTGATATTGTGCGTAGGCGGCTTTATCGTTTTGATATTTGATTGGGATTGAGAAAACCCTTGCAAGTTTAACAGCGACAAGCACGCAAAGGGCAGGAAATAAGAAAGCATTTTCATTTGCAGAAATAATAATGAAGTTTTCGGTCAGACAGATTTTTAAATAAATAGTTTAGGTATTATTTAAATGTGCAAATTTAATTTTATCAAAATTATCTTTTTAAACAGTGCAAAAGCTGCCCTCAACTGATTTATTTTATTTTTTTAAAGTGGTAGCTCCTAATGGTTTCGTTAGATTTGCTTTTACTATGTCAACAGAGGTTAAAGAAGAAAGCTTTACAATAGAGGAATTGTTGGCCGGACTAAAAGAAAGCCACCGGCTGATTTTATGGAACGACGAGGTCAACTCATTTGACCATGTGATCTACTGCTTGATGAAGTACCTGGATTATGGTGAAATACAGGCACAAAAAATTGCCTGGCAGGTACATACCAAAGGCAAATGTGCCATTTTAGAAGGGTCTTTTACCGAAGTAGAAGTGTACAGAAAAATTTTACAGCAGGAAGGGCTCACGGTAACCGTAGAATAGCGGGATTAAAATGCTTCTTTTACCGGCATAAAAAAATAAACCATATCCTATTAATCCGGTTATGATGTTTAAGGGCATCTCTAAAAACGCTCCTTTTCCTCTCCAATGGAGAGGAATTAAAGGTGAGGCCAAACAAATAATACGGGTTTTTAGAGATGCCCTTAATTGTGTTTTAAACATAGTCAGCTATTGATTTTTTACCTGTAAACGAAGCATTGCACATTCTAAACCAGAAATTATGCTGATAAAGCAATATCCGTTTTACCTTAAATCTACTGTTATACTGTTTGGGATTTCGCTTTTTGTACTGATGCTTTATATACTGGCAGACTTGCTGGTTCCGGTTGGTTTTTCTATTTTACTGGCCATTTTACTAAATCCGCTTTACAATTGGTTAAGAAGTTTTAAAATACCTAAAATTCTGGCCATCTCGCTAACGCTGCTCACCCTAATCATTTTTGTGGGTGCAGTGCTCTATTTTTTATCTTCCCAAATCATCCAATTCGGCGACACTTTACCGGCGTTAAAGGCAAAAGGCGGACAAATTATTATAGAAATAGAAGCCTGGATACACCATACGTTTGGTACAAGCATCGAAAAACAAATGCAGCTGCTAAACGAAGCGGCGAATAACAACCAAGCACTGGTTGGCAAAACCATTGGCAGTTTGTTCGGCCTGTTCAGTGTACTTTTTTTGATACCGGTTTACATATTTTTGCTATTACTGTACAAAGAACTGATCCTGAATTTTTTGTATGAGGTTTTCTCAGAAGAAAACACACATAGTGTAGCCGAAATTTTAAACCAGACTAAAACAGCCATCCAAAGTTATATTGTTGGCTTGCTGATTGAAGCACTCATTGTAGCGGTCCTTAACACTACCGCTTTACTGATTTTGGGCGTAAAATACGCATTTCTGATTGGCGTTATTGGCGCACTCTTAAATATGCTGCCCTATATTGGCGGTATTATTGCCATTGCACTGCCGCTATTAATAGCAACCGTAACAAAAGATGGCTACAGTACACAATTAGGGATCATTATTGCTTATTTGATCATTCAGTTTATTGACAATAATTTTTTGGTCCCCAGGATCGTATCTTCCAAAGTCCAGATCAATGCTTTGGTTTCTATTATCGTGGTGCTGCTTGTAGGTGCTTTATGGGGCATTTCGGGCATGTTCCTTTCTATCCCTATGGTTGCTGTATTGAAGATAATTTTCGACCGGATCGATGACCTTAAACCCTGGGGGAAGTTACTGGGCGATGAAATACCAACACAGCACATGGGCCAGATCTGGAGGAGGCGCAGGAAAAAACCGGCCGTTTAATTGGTTGGAAAGACCGAAAGTCTGTAAAGACCGAAAGTAAAAATTCAATCCAAACCTCAGTAATTTTTCTAAATTTAAACTATAATATAACCAGCTATTCTTCCCGACTTTCGGGCTTCCCGACTTTATGACCTCTTTTAAATAAAAACTATGTCAAACAAACATTTGAAGTACCTGGATGCACACCATCGTCAGTATGTTGCGCTGGTCGTTGCCTTAATTGCCTGGTTTTTTACGCGCAAGCTCTCCTTACCGGTAAATATCATGCTTACCTGGATTGTGTACGCCATGAGTATGTTGACACTGTACTGGATCTGCATCCTTTCTATGCACCCTGCAGATGTTAAAAAAACAGCCAAACTACAAGATTCCAGCGTTACTTTTATCTTCCTGTTTATTATTGCTTCGGCTTTCGTCAGTTTGTTTGCCGTAGTTTTACTTTTGCAATCCATAAAAGGTAAATCTCCAGAACAAATTACTTTGCATGTTATGTTATCTATTGCTTCGGTTGTAATTTCCTGGTGGCTGGTTCATACCGTTTTTACCATGCGTTATGCACACCTTTTTTATTCTTTCAAAGACGAAAACGACGAATACGGCTATGGGCTGGAGTTTCCAAAACAACCTGACCCCGATTTTATGGATTTTGTATATTTTTCCTTCGTGATCGGCATGACTTTCCAGGTATCCGATGTAGAGGTCAGTTCGCGTGCCATACGCAGGCTGGCATGGGCGCACGGCATACTTTCTTTTGTTTTTAATACGGTAATTGTGGCCCTAAGCATCAACATTATTTCCGGGTTGTTTCAGCACTAAAACAAGTAGTTGCCGCGCCTGTTAAATTCATGTTCAGTAAAAATTTATTTCTATGGAATTGGGGTTACGCAATAAAACAGCGGTTGTTTTGGCAGCAAGCAAAGGGCTTGGCCGTGCAGCTGCAGAAGCACTGGCAGCCGAAGGCGCACGCGTAGCAATTGGTTCGCGCAATAAAGAAGGCCTGGAAAAAACGGCGCAGGAGATCAGCGAAAAAACCGAAAGCCAGGTAATTGCCATTCCGGTAGATGTTACCGATGCAGCCCAAGCCGAAAGCTTCATCAAACAAACTATTCAGCATTTCGGGCAGATAGATATTTTGGTGAACAATGCCGGTGGTCCGCCTTTTGGCTCTTTTCAAAGTTTTGACGAAGCCCAATGGCAAGCCGCTTTCGAACTGAATTTGTTGAGCACTGTCCGGTTTACGCGATTAGTCCTTCCCCATCTTAAAAAAACCGGCAGCGGAAGGATCATCAACATCGTGAGCATGTCTGTTAAATCGGTACTCGAAAGTTCTGTTCTTTCCACCAGCATCCGCATGGGCGTTGTTGGGATGGCAAAATTGTTGGCAGATGAAGTCGGGCCCGATCAGATCACGGTGAACAACGTTTGTCCGGGCATGATCCTGACAGACCGTATCCGCAATTCGGGCATTAAAAAAGAACTGGCTGCCGGAATGAGTGAAGAAGAAGCCTTAAAAGAAAAATCAAAGAACATCCCGCTTCGCCGGATTGGCAAACCCGAAGAACTGGCCGCGCTGATTGCATTTTTGGCATCAGAAAAAGCTTCTTATATTACCGGGACTACAATTCAGGTAGATGGCGGTGCCGTGAGAAGCATTTTTTAGCACATTGAAAATTATAAATTTAAAAATGGATCAACCTATCAGAACCGGCTTATTGGCTTTTGGCATGTCCGGAAGGATCTTTCATGCACCCTTTTTAACAACTAACCCTGCTTTTAGCCTGGAAGCCGTAGCAGAGCGGCATACCAAAAAAGCAAAGGCGTTTTATCCTGACCTGAAAAGCTATGATACAACAGAAGAACTGATCAACGATCCGGAATTGGAACTGATCGTGGTGAACACGCCAAACAACACGCATTTTATGCTGGCAAAAGCAGCATTACAGGCAGGAAAACACGTGCTGATTGAAAAGCCATGCGCGCCAACCGCAGCAGAAGCCAAAGAACTGTTTGATTTAGGAAGGGAACTAAACCGTGAAGTGATGGTTTACCAGAACCGCCGCTGGAACAGTGATTTTATGGTGGTAAAAGAAGTATTGGAGATGGGCCAGTTAGGAAAACTGATTGAAGTACATTTTCGATACGACCGCTGGCGACCGGCAATAGGGCCGAAAGTTTTTAAAGAAACGCCGCTTCCGGCAAGCGGGATTTTGTACGATCTGGGGCCGCATTTGCTGGACCAGGCCATTACTTTATTTGGAAAACCGGTTGCTTTTAGTAAAAGCCTCGGCAGCTTTCGCCACAAAACGCAAGTGCCCGATTACGCTTTCATCCATTTACAATATCCCGAAAACCTGAACGTGTTTTTACATGCCAGCCTGCTGGTGGCAAAACCATTGCCTGCTTTTGTGCTCAATGGTACACGTGGCAGCTTTATTAAAAAAATGACAGACGTGCAGGAAGTACAGTTGGACAAAGGCATGTCGCCGCTATCAGTTGGCTACGGTCTGGAAGAAACCGGCACGGAAGGCGAACTAACTTGTATCAACCCGGAAACCGACCAGCTCGAAACCACAACCATACCTTCGGTAAAAGGTAATTTTATGGCTATTTTTGATGCCGTGCACCAAACCATCCGTCATAAAAAACCTTTTCCGGTAAGCGAAGAAGATATCCTGACACAACTAACTATCCTTGAATAATTTATTGCCTTAAAAGAAGCATCCGCATGAAACCCTTATATCTCTTTTTATTATTTGTAGGCATCACTTTTTCTGTCTGTTCACAGGATGGGCCGCCAAATAAGAACATTCCACCTTATAAAATCTTAAATACCGACAGTACTTACAGCACACCGGCCAATCTCAAAAAAAACATCCCGGTAATGATCATTTATTTTGCGCCCGATTGTCCGCATTGCCAGCACCTTACCAGGGACATTACCAAACACATTAAAGATTTTGGCAATACACAAATTGTGATGATCACTTTTGTTGATCCTGCCCGGCAGTTTAAAGCCATCACCAAATTTGTAAAAGATTATCAGCTGAAAAAATATCCTAACATTACGGTAGGAACAGAAGGTTATACTTATTTAGTGCAGCGGTTTTACCAGGTAAGGACTACGCCTTACGAAGCGGTTTACGATAAAACCCACCAGTTGACGGCAACTTTTGCCAAAATACCGGAAGTGGGGGATCTGGTGAAAGCGATTAAAAAATAACGCTGTGAATAAGACAGAAAGACGGGAAGTTCGAAACCAACTTCAAACCTTTCAAACTAATTTCATTTGGGCGTTACCCTGCGGGCCCGGGCTATCCGCTGCAAGTCCTCGCTACGCTGCGGGCTTTTCGCTCCTATCCCTAACGCTGGCTAAGCAAGCAAGCGCAACACAATTCGGCACCGTTACCTTAGTTCTTTTAACATCGGCCAATACCAATTTTTAACCCATAAAAGAAGTATTGCTTCTAATTTATCTAAACAAAACCGAATCAACACAGCTTATCAAATAAAACGAATTATGAAAAAGATCAGCTTAATCATATTGATTTCTGCCGGATTAGCTTTATCAGCTTGTAACAGTCCCGTTAAAACAGGCAATGCACAAGCAGATTCAGGTTCAGCCGGAAATTCCGGCGCGAGCGATACCACGAAGGCAATCAAAAGTTCTTCCTTCGGAACAAGTGCTTCAGGCAATCCTACATCTTCTGGCAGCGATACCACTACAATTAAACATTAAACAGGTTTATTGGGATTTGTTGCGGTAAAAGCGTCAATTGCTTTTACCGCATTTTCAAAACGCTCCTGTCCGGTTCCCGAAATCACGGTGTAATTTGCGTTCAACGCCTTTAATTCCCGGTGCCAAACCTGCATAAAATGGTCGCGCATGGTCGGGAAATTCCGCAGCGGGTCATCCTGCCAGGGCGTATCAATGTCCAGCAATAAATAGAAGTCGTAAGGATGCTTTGGTAATTCATCCAAAACTTCCTGCGGAGAGCTGCCAAATAATTGATCACTCCATATTTTTACCGTGATAAAAGTAGTATCACAGATCAGCAGTTTATTGGCTTTGGGAAGCAGCTCCTTTTCCAGTGCCAACTGCCCGTAAAACATGTTAATCTCGTCCTGCCAGGTGCAATCGGTTGTTAAGTTTTCACAATATCCGCGTGCAAATTCAGGAACCCAAATCGTTTGGCAATGATCGGCCAACCATTTAGACATGGTAGATTTTCCTGTAGATTCCGGCCCAACTATGGCTATTTTGATGATGTTTTGATTCATTTTTATTGATGATATTTTTTGTCATGCAGAACTCGGTTCGGCATCCCACTTGATCAGTTTACTTTTTACAAGAGATCCTGAAATAAATTCAGGATGACAGATTTACTTTTGCAACTTGTAATCCCTCCGCCAGTCCCGATAGCCCAAAGCAGCAATCACAAAATACAAAACATACATCCCGGCGGTTAAATGCAGGTTTTTGGCCGAATAAACAATCACGTAGATCACATCTACAAAAACCCAGATCAACCAGTTTTCAAGCACTTTTCGTGCTAACAATACTTGCGCAACCAGGCTGCAAGCCGTACAAAAACTATCGATAAAAGGGAAAGAAGCATCTGTTCCGTGCTTCAGCAAAAAACCTAAAACAGCGGTAAAAAGGATAATTCCGATGACAGAAAACAGGGTTTCTTTGGTAGTGATCTTTATTACCGGGACTTTTTCTGCTGATCTTGGTTTCCGGCTCCAAAAGTACCAGCCGTAAATGTTCATCGCCAAAAAATAAAACTGCAAACCCATATCGGCATATAATTTTGCTTTGAAAAATATGATGATGTAAACGGAAACGCTTACGATGGCAAAAGGCCAGTTCCAGATGATGTTTTTGGCAGCGAGGTAAACGCATAAAATACCGGTGACAACACCGGTAACTTCCAGCGGGTTTTGGGCACGGACCCAATCCGTAAAAGCGGTCAGCACAATCATGAAACCAAAGATAGTTTTATAGGCATAAAAAAAGCGATGAACTCCTTTCATCGCTGTAAATTTCAAGTTTTTGTGTTGAAGCTTTTACCAGATCTTCACCCGTTTGTCCGGATCAATCCACATCGGATCACCTTTTTTGATACCGAAAGCGGTATAAAATTCATCCACATCAGAAAAAGGGGCATTTACCCGCAAATATCCCGGCGAATGTACATCGGTTAAAATCTGGTTGGCCAAAGCCTCATCACGCGTATGGCCGAGCCAGCCTAAAGCATAGCCCAAAAAGAAACGCTGCACAGGCGTTAACCCGTTTATGGTTTTGCCCTCTTTGTATTGTGCTGTTTTTTTAAAAGCATCAAGCCCTAAAACAATTCCGCCCAGATCGGCAATGTTTTCCCCCAGCGTAGCTTTTCCGTTTACGTGCAGGCTGTCCAGCACTTTGTAACCGTTAAACTGATCCACCAGCATTTGCGCGCGTTGGGTAAATTTTACCGAATCCTGCGGTGTCCACCAGGCTTTCAGGTTTCCTTTGGCATCATACTGACGGCCCTGGTCGTCAAAACCATGCGTAATTTCGTGGCCGATGGTAGAAGCTGCCACATAACCATAAGCCACGGCATCATCCACATATGCGTCTTTTATTCCGGGAATCATAAATTGTGCAGCGGGAAGCGTAATTTCATTGTTTGACGGACTATAATTGGCATTGTACGTTTGCGGTGTCATGTTCCATTCGGCGTGGTTTACCGGTTTCCCCAGCTTGTGGATATTTTCCAGGTATTGCCAATTGCGCCCATTCAAAACATTTTGTGCATAAGAATTCCGACTGATGGTTAAGGTTGAAAAATCTTTCCACTGATCCGGATAACCAACTTTAGGATGAACGGCATTTAGTTTTAACAAAGCCTTTTGCTTGGTTTCCGGACTCATCCAATCCAGTTTTTCAATATGTTCTTTGTAAGCCGTACGAATAGCTTCTACCATATCTTCATAACGCTTTTTAGATGTTGCCGGAAAATACTCTTTCACAAATAACTGTCCCAACAACTCGCCCATCAATCCGCCTTCATTGTCCAGCACGCGTTTCCAACGTGGCAATTGTTCTTTCCGGCCCGATAAAACCGTTCCGGTAAAACGAAAGCTTTCCTGCTCAAAATCCTTGTTTAAATAAGGGGCATAAGCAGAAATGAGTTTCCAGCGGAGATAAGCCTTCCAATCCGCAACAGAAAAAGCAGTTAAAGCTTTGTCCAGATCGCGGTAATATTCCGGCTGGCCAACAATTACGCTGTCCACCAAATTCAAACCCATTTTTGGCAGCAGGTTAGTCCAATTGATGTTAGGCGTTAACTGGTTCAATTTCGCCACCGGTATTTTATGATAGTTTTTATACTGATCGCGCAGCTCAACCAACGTACGGCTGCTGTCGGCCAAAGCTTTTTCTATGGTAAAAACAGCATTGGCTGCGGCAGGATCACTCAGTCCGGAAAGTTTTAACATGGCCGGCACATGCTGCTGCGCGTAATCATTTCTGATCTTACTGGTACGTGCATCTGTTTTAAAATAATAATCGCGGTTGGGCAAACCCAAACCGGCCTGCCGAAATTGCAGCATCATCTTTACACTGTTCTTGGCATCCTGACCAACACCTGCACCGATAAAATTACGCACGCCAATCGTAGTTAAATAAGCGGCCGCATCCAGTACATCCTGCTTGGTGTTGATCTGACCGATCCGGTCTAAAGGTGTTTTGATAGCAGTAATACCCAGCTTTTCAATCGTAACGGTATCCATGCCGCTGTAATAAAAATCGCCGATCTTTTGCGTGTTCGAACCTTTTGGCGCATTCGCTTTTTCGGCATCTTCGTTGATCTTTTTCAGCCGGTCGCGTAGGTCTTCCCCCACTACATTTCCAATTCCCCAACTGGAATATGCCGCCGGGATCGGGTTTTTTTTGATCCAGCCGCCGTTGGCATATTCAAAAAAATTATCGCCCGGCTTTATGGATTGATCTAAATTCTGGTAAACCGGGTCATTTGCTTTTTTAATCTGTGCTTTTCCCGGCAAAGCAGTTAATAAAATAGCGGATAACAGGCTGGAACTGAAATAAACGTAAATATTGATATTCATTTTATACTTTAAGTTGAAACCTTACTTCCAAACATACTATTTTTTGGGATGATGATGCTTCTTTTATGCCACAAATTTATGTTGAATTAACATTAGGGATTTTTATATGCTAAAAACAGCATGTACATTTAGGCTGATTTAATTTTATGGAACCTAAATTTTACTTTGCTTCTTTTATCGCCTGTTTTTTTGTGTTGAATGGGTTTCTCACAAAAACAAAATGTTTATTTTTTGAAGAACGACGGGCGGTACGTTGATAAGAAAGACAGTGCCGATTTTATCCGTATTGTAAGGGAACCGGATTCAAATGTAAAAATTTTGAGAAGTGTTGACCCGGAGATTGATGCTGAAGCGATAAGCGTTTTACAGGAATCGCCAAAATGGAACCCGGGCTTACAGCACGGTGTTCCGGTTAGGGTTGCTTATACCATGCCGATTAATTTTAATTTGGGCAGGTAAAAAGCCCTGCAAATAATTACCTTTGCATCCCGACAAACAAGTAGGAATTTTCATTAATTTCAATTTGAAATCCTGGTTTGAAGCTGATTGATTTAAACCATCAGCCTTAAATTTTACCATAAAAGCCCAATGCCCAAAAACACTTCCGTTAATTCTGTCCTCATCATCGGTTCCGGCCCAATTGTCATCGGCCAGGCCTGCGAATTTGATTACGCCGGATCGCAGGCTTCTTTATCTTTAAAAGATGAAGGGATTGAAGTTTCGATCATCAACAGCAACCCGGCTACAATCATGACGGATAAAGTAATCGCCGACCATGTTTACCTGCTGCCGCTGAATTGTGACAGCCTGGAGTTGATCTTGCAGGAACGGAAAATTGATGCCGTACTGCCAACCATGGGCGGCCAAACGGCATTAAACTTGTGCAAAGAAGCTGAAGAACGCGGCATCTGGCAAAAATATGGCGTAAAAATAATTGGGGTGGATATTGCCGCCATCGAAAAAACAGAAAACCGTGAAGCGTTCCGGCAATTGATGGTTGATATTGGTATTGGCGTAGCGCCTTCTAAGATTGCCAATTCCTTTTTGGAAGGAAAAGAAGCTGCTCAGGAGATTGGCTTTCCGCTCGTCATTCGCCCAAGCTATACTTTAGGCGGAAGCGGCGGCGGTTTCGTACATAAAAAAGAACAGTTTGATGCTGCTTTAAGCCGCGGTCTGCAAGCTTCTCCTACCCATGAAGTTTTGGTGGAGAAAGCGGTGATCGGCTGGAAAGAATTTGAGCTGGAGCTGCTGCGCGACAACAACGACAACGTGATCATCATTTGCTCCATCGAGAACTTTGACCCGATGGGCATTCACACCGGTGATTCCATTACGGTTGCGCCGGCGATGACCCTGAGCGACCGGGCTTACCAGGAAATGCGGGACCAGGCCATTAAAATGATGCGTGCCATTGGCAATTTTGCAGGAGGCTGCAACGTACAGTTTTCGGTCAACCCGGCAAATGATGATATTATTGCCATCGAGATCAATCCGCGTGTTTCCCGTTCTTCCGCTCTGGCTTCTAAAGCAACCGGTTACCCGATTGCCAAAATTGCAGCTAAACTGGCCATTGGTTTTAATTTGGATGAACTGCAAAATCAGATCACCAAAACCACTTCCGCTTATTTTGAACCGACGTTGGATTATGTGATCGTCAAAATCCCACGCTGGAACTTCGATAAATTTAAAGGAGCCAACAAAGAGCTTGGTTTGCAGATGAAATCTGTAGGCGAAGTAATGGGCATAGGCCGCAGCTTTATCGAAGCGCTGCAAAAAGCTTGTCAGAGTTTGGAAATTGGCCGTGCCGGTCTTGGTGCCGATGGCCGCCAGAGCCGCAACCTGGAAGAAATTATGTACAGCCTGGAACATCCAAGTTGGGACAGGTTATTCCACGTTTATGATGCTTTGAGTTTAGGTGTGCCGATAGAATCTATCCGAAAAGTAACAAAAATAGACCGTTGGTTTTTAAACCAGATCCAGGAAGTAGTGAACCTGGAAATAGAATTGCGCCGTTACTCGCTCAACAATATCCCGAAAGATTTCTTCTTCACCCTGAAACAAAAAGGCTTTTCTGATGAACAGATCGCCCACGTTTTGCAGCATGTAAGCGAGGAAGAAGTTTATCAGCGACGCAAAGAACTGGGCTTGCACCGGGTTTATAAAATGGTGGACACTTGCGCGGCCGAGTTTCAGGCCAAAACACCTTATTATTATTCTACTTACGAAGGTGAAAATGAATCTGTTGTTTCCGATAAGAAAAAGATCATTGTTTTAGGTTCCGGCCCGAACCGGATTGGCCAGGGGATTGAGTTTGATTACAGTTGCGTACATGGATTATTGGCAGCAAAAGAATGCGGCTACGAATCCATCATGATCAACTGCAACCCGGAAACAGTTTCTACCGATTTTAACATGGCCGATAAATTGTATTTCGAGCCGGTTTTTTGGGAGCATGTGCGTGAGATCATAGAACTGGAAAAACCGGAAGGCGTGATCGTGCAGTTGGGCGGACAAACGGCTTTAAAGATGGCAGAAAAGCTACATGAACACGGCATCAAAATTATCGGTACTTCTTATGATAACATGGATATTGCCGAAGACCGCGGCCGTTTTTCTGATCTGCTGAAAGAATTGGGCATTCCTTATCCCAAATATGGCGTGGCAGAAAGTGCGGAAGAAGCGCTGGAAGTGGCGCATCAGGTTGGTTACCCGGTTTTGGTACGGCCAAGTTATGTTTTGGGCGGACAAGGCATGAGCATCGTGATCAACGATGAAGACCTGGAAAAAGCAGTGGTTAACCTGCTGAAGAACCTGCCCGGAAACCGTGTTTTAATCGATCACTTTTTGGATAGGGCCGAAGAAGCCGAATCTGATTCGATTGGCGATGGCGAAGATGTGTACATCATTGGTTTGATGGAACATATTGAACCTGCCGGTATCCATTCCGGTGATTCGAGTGCCGTTTTACCGCCGTTTAATTTATCTGCAAACGTGATCAAACAGATGGAAGAACACACCATTAAAATCTCCAAATCTTTAAACGTTTTGGGTTTATTGAATATTCAATTCGCCATTAAAAATGAAACGGTTTTTGTGATCGAAGCCAATCCGCGTGCTTCGCGTACCGTTCCGTTTATTGCAAAAGCCTACGATGTGCCTTACATCAACATCGCAGCTAAAATAATGCTGGGCGAAAACAAGCTGAAAGATTTTACGATTGAAAGAAAACTAAAAGGTTATGCGATAAAAGAACCTGTTTTCTCCTTCGATAAATTCCCGGAAGTGAACAAAGAATTAGGGCCGGAAATGAAATCAACCGGGGAAGCCATTCGTTTCATCCATGATCTGGAAGACCCTTATTTCCGTCATCTCTACAAAGAAAAATCAATGTACCTGAGCAAATAACAATGCTTTCTTAATCCATCAGTTGCACACCTCGCGCGGCTATTTCAAAATTGCCCGAATCATTGTTTTTCTGATGGGTCTTATCAACACCAGCATTTGAACCGGCATAATGCTGATGGTTATTAGCTATAAATTGTTTAGAGATCACGCCATCAATCAGTACATTTTTACCATTAATGCTTTGGGGCACAGTATAACCGGCTTTCATAAAATGTACACTTACCTGTCGGCCTTTAATATCCTTTACCGTAAAAGAACTGCCGTTTTTATCAACATCGGTAACTTTAGCCGAAATGGTAGTGGTAACAGAAGTACGGCGGCCAAAATAAGCATCCAAATCGCCAATGGGATGTGCTGTTTTTACATCTACTTTTTCCCCATAGATTTTTCCATGAGGCGTGATACTTACTGCACCGTCTGTTGGCCGTGTTCCATTTTGGGCAGAAACCGTTAAAGCACTAAAAAGAACGACTATAGAGAAAAATATTTTTTTCATGTTTTTTAGATCAGTTTGAATAGCATAACCGCTAAAAAAACAGATGGTTTTGATTAACCGAAAAGCAATTGAAAAACTTACGCTGGTTTTAACCTAAGTATCGGCAAAAACCTCTTCCAAATTCAATATAAAACCGGGAAGGACCGGTGTTGTTACTTCGCTATCGGAAGGCAGCAGTTTAGAAGCTACATAAACACCGTCCTGGTTCAGGGTGTATCTAAAAAAGGTTTTATCCTGAGGGGAAACGATCCAGTATTCCTGCACACCGCTTTCCTCATAAACTTCGTACTTGTTTTGCAGCTCGGTTTTATTGTTTCCGGGAGAAAGGATTTCCACTACAATATCCGGAGCACCAAGGCAACCGCGTTCGTCTATTTTAGAAGGATCACAAATTACACAAATATCCGGCTGAACAACCGTAATTAAATCTTGGTTATTTTTTGATTTACGTGGAAGGCGAACATCAAAAGGAGCAGAAAAAACTTTGCATGGCTTTTTTAATAGATAAAGTTTAAATGCAAAATAAATATTACCCGATATTTCCTGATGTTTAGAACCTGGTGCCGGGCTCATCTTAAAAATCCGGCCTTTAATCAACTCTATCCGTTCCTCAAATTTCCATTGGAGATAATCGGCGTAGGAATAGGTTTTTGAGAGATCTAGATCTGAAAGCTGCATATAGTTGATACTTCTTTTACCGGTATAAATTTGCTAATAAATCCTGTCAATTCCTTTTCATCAGCCAAAAAGCAATTGAAAAACTTGTTTTAATTAACCCGGAACTTTAATGATCTTTAAAAACAGCTTCCAGGTTAAGTACAAAACCAGGAAGTATGGGTGTCGTAACTTCACTTTCAAACGTTAGCAATTTGGAAGGAAAATATGCGCCTTCACTGTTCAGGGTGTATCTAAAAAAGGTTTTATCCTGAGGGGAAACGATCCAATATTCCTGCACGCCGCTTTCCTCGTAAACCTCATACTTGTTTTGCAGCTCGGTTTTATTGTTTCCGGGAGAAAGGATTTCCACTACAATATCCGGTGCGCCAAGGCAACCGCGTTCATCAATTTTAGATGGATCACAAATCACACAAATATCAGGCTGCACAACGTTGATCACATCTTTATTTTCTTTTGATTGATGCGGAAGGCGAACATCAAAAGGGGCAGCAAAAACCTCACAGGTTTTCTTCTTCAAATAATTAGCAACAGCAAATAAAATATTACCAGAAACGCGCTGATGCGCGGTAAACGGAGAAGGACCAAGTTCAAAGATTTTTCCTTTGATCAATTCAACCCTGTCCTCAAAATCCCATTGCAAATAATCTGCATAAGTATAAGTTTTTGAATAATCAAGATCCGAAAGCTGCATATAAGTTGATACTTCTTTTACCGGTATAAATTTCGTAATAAATCCTGTCAATTCCTTTTCATCAGCCAAAAAGCAATTGAAAAACTTCTTCGATACGGCTTACGGCTTTCACTTCAATATCATACCTCGAAAAATCCAGGCTTTTTTTGTTTTTGCCGCCAGCGGGAAGGTTGTACCTGGAAATGATGATCTGCTCGAAACCTAATTTTTGTGCTTCGGCAATGCGTTGTTCCACACGGTTCACGGCGCGGATCTCGCCGGATAAACCCAACTCTCCCGCAAAACAGGTTTTAAAGGAAACCGGCAGGTCTTCATGTGAAGAAATAATAGCTGCCGCCAAACCGAGATCAATTGCCGGATCTTCTACCCGGATTCCTCCCGTAATATTCAGGAAAACATCTTTTGCGCTTAACCTGAAACCACAGCGTTTCTCCAACACGGCCAGCAGCATGTTCATCCTTTTATTGTCAAAACCTGTGGCCGAACGTTGCGGCGTACCGTAAGGCGAAGGACTGACCAGGGCCTGCGTTTCGATCAGCATCGGCCGCAAACCTTCCAGCGTAGCAGAAATGGTGATGCCGCTTAAAGCTTCATCCCGCTGTGACAACAATATCTCGGACGGATTGGAAACTTCACGCAAACCTTCGCCCTGCATCTCATAAATCCCCAATTCGGAAGAAGAACCAAAACGGTTTTTGATGGTGCGCAAAATCCGGTAAACATGGTGCCGGTCGCCTTCAAATTGTAAAACCGTGTCCACCATGTGTTCCAATATTTTCGGACCGGCAATTGCGCCATCTTTGGTAATATGCCCGATCAGGAAAACAGGCGTGCCCGTTTCTTTTGCAAAACGCATCAGTTCGGCCGTGCATTCCCGAACCTGGGAAACGCTGCCCGGTGTGGATTCTATATGTGCCGAATGCAGGGTTTGGATGGAATCAATGATGACGATATCCGGTTCTATCGCTTCAATCTGTTTGAAAATGTTCTGGGTAGAAGTTTCTACCAGGATATAGGGGTTATTAATTTTAGTGGTAAAAGAAGCACTGATCCGTTCGGAACGCATTTTGATCTGCCGGTCGCTTTCCTCACCGGAAACGTAAAGCACTTTGATGCCCGGAATAATCAAGGCCAACTGAAGCATCAACGTTGATTTACCGATTCCGGGTTCGCCGCCAATTAATATCAAAGAACCGCCAACAATCCCTCCGCCCAGAACTCGGTTCAGTTCTTTGTCAGGCGTGATCAGCCGGTCTTCTTCTGTAAAAACAATTTCCGAAACCGGTACTGGTTTATTAGCACGTTGTAAACTGCTTGTTGCCGGTTTCCATTCGGGCACCGTGGCATTTGGTTTTTCAATTATTTCTTCCACAAAAGTGTTCCATTGCCCGCAGGAAGGGCATTTGCCCAGCCATTTAGGTGTTTCAAAGCCGCAGCTCTGGCAGAAATAAGCACTTTTGGTTTTAGCCAACTTTTTACAGGATTAGAGGATTGAGGAATGATTACAGGATTAAAAAAAATATCTCCTATAAATTCAGCATACAATTTACGGTTTCTTACCTAAAAAGCATCGGTAAAAACAGTATATAAAACAGGTTTACGATTTTATGCCAGACTAACAACAGCAGCAAAATCGTAAACCTAAAAAGGACTGACAGAAATTAAAGTTTGATCTCTTCGTCTTTGGAAGATAAAATATGAAACTCGTTCATGGTATAATTCGGCATGCTTTTTACCTTAATCCATTGATGATAATGGAAATACCATTTCATCTGGCGGTTATAAATGCCCCGCTTAATATAAGCTTCAATGTATGGATGTACACAAAGCGTAATGCCTTTTTCATTCTGTTCCTGCAAAACGTAATTGAGGTTATTTTCAATATCGTCCAGCAGTAAAACACTGGGCCGTACCGTACCTGTTCCATGGCAGGTTGGGCAAATTTCGGAAGTAACAATGTTCATCACTGGCCGAACGCGTTGGCGGGTTACCTGCACCAATCCAAATTTACTCGGTGGCAAAACAGTGTGCTTTGCCCTGTCGAGCCGCATTTCGTCGAGCAGGCATTCAAAAAGATCTTTGCGATTATTGGGCGTGTGCATATCAATAAAATCAATAACCACAATTCCGCCCATATCCCGGAGCCGAAGTTGCCGGGCAATTTCTTTTGCGGCTTCTTTATTTACCTGGAACGCGTTTTCTTCCTGATTTTCTTTGCTGGCTGTCCGGTTACCGCTGTTTACATCAATTACGTGTAAAGCTTCGGTATGCTCGATGATCAGATAAGCACCGCCTGGAAGATTAACCGTTTTACCGAAACTGGATTTGATTTGCTTTTCGATACCAAAATGCTCGAAAACAGGAATGCTGTTTTTATACAGCTTAACTATTTTTTCCAGGTCGGGCGAAATCTCTTTTACGTAAGAACGGACTTCTTCGAAAATAGCCTGGTCGTTTACAGTGATACTTTGAAAATCAGCGTTCAGCAGGTCACGTAACAGTGTAGATGTACGGTCGATCTCGCCTAATATCTTTTTTGCCGGTTCTGTTGCGGGCAAATGTGTGATGAAAGTTTCCCATTTGGCAACCAGGTCCAACAAGTCTTTCTGTAGTTCCTCTACGCCTTTTTCCTCAGAAACGGTACGGATGATCACACCAAAATTCTTGGGTTTAATGCTTTCTATGATTTTGCGCAACCGGTTACGTTCGGTATTGCTTTTGATTTTTTTAGATATAGAAATAGCATCCGAAAAAGGCACGAGCACGACGTAACGACCTGCAATTGACAGGTCGGAACTTAGCCTTGGCCCTTTTGTAGAAATCGGTTCTTTTGCAATCTGAACCGGCAGCAACTGGTTTTTACTTAAAATATCAGTGATCTTACCAGATTTGGTAATATCCTGTTCCAGTGTAAAATGATCTAATAATTTTGATTTATAACTTCCGCCACGAACTGTTTTTACCAGTTTTAGTAAAGACTGTACCTGCGCACCCAGATCAAGGTAATGCAGGAAAGCATCTTTTTCATAGCCTACATCCACAAAAGCAGCATTTAAACTCGGCATGATCTTTTTGATCCGCCCGAGGTAAATATCACCAACGGTATAATTGTTGCTGATCTGCTCTTTATGAAGTTCTACAAGTTGCTTGTTTTGCAACAAAGCAATAGTTGCACCAGCCGGGGAAGCATCGATAACTAATTCTTTTATCAATTACTTACTCCTTATATTAACGGAAAAATTCCGTTACATTAAAAAAATTAAGAAAATTTATCTGAAAAACAAGAAAAGGCTCCCTGTAATGCAGAGTGCCGATTGTTGGGAAAAGGGCAGGTTATTTCTTTTTATGCCTGTTTTTTCTTAAACGTTTTTTCCGTTTGTGCGTGGCCATTTTATGGCGTTTTCTTTTTTTACCGCTTGGCATAATTTTTTATTTAGATTATTGTTAATTCTTTAATTCTTTGATGTATTCGTCCATCTTCTGGTTAAAAGCTGCATCTTCTACCATTCCTTTGCATTTTTGATAAGCTGCAATGGCTTCAGGTTTCATACCCAGTTGTTTATAACTTTCTGCCAGGTAAAAGTAAGGTTCTACTTCGGGCTTTTGTTCAACCACGATTTTAAACCGCTGCACGGCTTTTTCAAACTGTCCGGATTTCATCGAAAATAAACCTAAGTTTAAATTCGCTTTCAGGTTTTTAGGGTCTTTAGCAACTACACCCAATAATAAAGCTATACCCGTCATTGGGCTTGGTGCGCCACCGTTTACATCAGCAATACCCAGACCGGTTTGTGCTTCCAGATTATCAGGCGCTAATTGTAAGGCTTTTTTAAATGATTCCACCGCATTAATTAGAAATGTAGGCTGTGCCAAAGTATCCTGGGTTAATTTATAAGCATCGTTAAAACGATTGCCCGCACTTAACCAGTTTTCCAGCTTGTTTTCTTTTCCCGCTGCCGATAAGTAATAAAATGCACTTGGTGCCGGAACGTTTACATCGTCCCAGGTATGCGCCAGGTCTTTTTCCAACGTAAGTTTCTCTGCATCAGAAGCAGCAGAACTTAGTTTTGATTCTTTAGCGGTGATCTCTGCTGACATCTGCGGTGTGAGCAGCTTTTTTGCAGCAGCTGAAACATATTCTATATTGATTTGGGAAGAAGCTTGCCGTGCCCTACCGCCGCCTGCTGTTGTTCCGGGCTTAGTACGTTCTTCTTTCGGCCTGATCAGTCCTTTTACCGGCAAAGAAATTAAATAGGCCATCATTGCAATAACAATCACAACTACCCCTACTTGCTTCTTTTTCATCAAAATTATTTATCAGATTTTGATTTGTTTCCTGTACGGACTTTTTCTACAAAAGTTTTTGCCGGTTTAAAGCTTGGGATAAAATGTTCCGGAATAATGATCGCTGTATTTTTAGAAATATTACGGGCTGTTTTTTCGGCCCTCCTTTTAACAACAAAACTACCAAAGCCACGTACATAAACATTTTCCCCGGTTACCATTGCCCCTTTTACCACCTTAAAAAAGGCTTCCACTGTTTCCTGTACATCTACTTTTTCTATCCCGGTCTTGGTAGAAATTTCAGATATAATCTCTGCTTTAGTCATTTGCTGTTAGTTATTGTTTTGTTGTGATACTTTAATTGTTTTTGGGTTGCAAAAGTATTGCTTTAAAACGAAACAGCGAAAAAAAAACGCTTTTTTTTATTTGTACATCTTCCTATCAATGATTTGGTTACCGTTTTGGCTGCCTATTTTTGCACCATGAATTGGAGTGATGAAATACAAAACTGGTACCGGCAACACAAACGGGACCTGCCCTGGCGCAACACTACCGATGCTTATACGATCTGGCTTTCGGAAGTGATCTTACAACAAACGCGGGTAGAACAGGGCTTGCCGTATTTCTATCGTTTTTTAGAAAAATATCCTGATGTGACCGCTTTTGCCCATGCTACCGAAGATGAAATTTTAAAATTGTGGCAAGGCTTGGGCTATTATTCCCGCGGAAGAAATATGTTGACCACGGCACGGCAGGTCCTCGAAAACAACCAGGGCGTTTTCCCGACAGCTTACCAGGAATTGATCAAACTAAAAGGCATTGGCGAATATACGGCTGCGGCAATTGCTTCTTTTGCTGCCAATGAAGTGCAAGCCGTGGTTGATGGCAACGTTTATCGTGTGCTGGCCAGATGGTTTGGCGTAGAAGAACCGGTTAATTCGCCTGCCGGGAAAAAACTTTTCCAGCAATTGGCAAATGAGGTTTTAGACCGGCAGCATCCCGGGCAGCACAACCAGGCCATGATGGAGTTTGGGGCGATGTTATGCAAACCAAAAAACCCGGACTGCAGTAGCTGTCCCGTGCGCGAAAGTTGCCAGGCGTATCAAACCAACTGCATTCATTTGTTGCCGGTAAAATTGAAAACCTTAAAAATAAAGGAGCGTTATTTTAATTATTTCCTGATTGGCGATGAACACCGGATTTTACTTAATAAAAGAAGTATGAACGACATCTGGGCCAATATGTATGATTTGCCGTTGATTGAAACCACCAATTTTACCCCTGTGGAAGAGGTGCCCGCACTGCCGGGTTTTAAAAATTCTTTTGGTGGTCACGCCGTTATTATTTCCACTTCAGCTATTCAAAAACATGTATTGACACACCAAAGGATCTTTGCGCGGTTCATTCATTTGCAGGTTGATCAGCCGGAAATCAACCTGCAGCCGTCCTGGTTTTATACTGCTGTTGCTTCGTTGGAAAACCTGGCCATGCCCAAAATCATTTACCAGTTTTTAGATCAGTTCTATCATCAGCCACACCTGCAAACCGAAATGCTTTTTACCCGACAGTAGTTTTTAGGTGGTAAAAGAAGCATCGGGTATAAATCGGTTATCTCTTCAACATCTTTTAAAAGAAGAATTATGCAGGAGTTGAAACCGTTGTTTTTTGTCTGTGTTGAATTTAAGAAATTAATTAAACAGGAATAACAATTTTATAATGCCCAAAGGTACTCGCTTTTCCAATCAGGGGTAAAGCCCATTGCTGCAGGATCTACTTTATCATATTTTTTCAACAGCGCAAAAAAACGTTCTTTGAATTGGTGATGCGGATTAATCGTTTGTAAAAAATAAATTATCATGGATAATATACAATAGGTTCTATTATTAATTGATGATATTGTACCATCACGAGTATCCGCAGTAGTAGTAACCGCCAGCCATAGTTTATTAGGATTAACAGGTAAAATAGGAGTTATACTCAACGTTTTATTCCATAGCCTTGAATGATGTGCACAGATATTCCTGATATATACCATGCTATGCAACCAGGATGCAAATGTAGATTGATCCAATCCAAAATAATTTGCGATTGCTCTTTTCGTTCTGTTAGACTTTAAATTTTGATACAAACTGGATAAAATCCCAAAAGATGAAATTTCTAAGATCATCCAACTCGGAGGTAATGGGTCCGTATAATTATTTCTAAATGCTACTATAAAATCCTCTCTGCTCCTATTACATTCTTGTGTTAATTTATACAAGGTGCTGCTATATTTTGCAGGATCAGAAAACAAATGACTGTCTGTTACCCAAAAAGGACCGTAACGATGCGCTAAAATATAAATTATCTTAGCCCTTATGGCTACTTCTATTTTTTCTAATTCAGCATTTACTAATTTTCTCAATTCCCTGTCAAAACAGTACAATTCAAAGGAGAGGTTAAATGAGGCATTCGGTTTGAATAAATGAGAGGCCTTGGGTTGTTGAAGTAATGGATACCAGTACCCGCTTAACCTATAATAACTAATATTTTCCAACAAAAACAGCGCTTTTGCGTCGTCCTCAATAATCAGGCCTCTGCTTTTTAATTGTTGTAATTGTTCTGAATAGGTTAAAGCCGGCTTTGTGTAAGGAATTCTCGGCATAGGTCAAAAAAAATGCCCACCCTGAGCGCGCTGATCTAACGAGAAGCGGGGTGAGCTTGTTGATGCAAACATATCAAAATCTAAATGCGCCTGCAAGTAATTCTTTATTTTCTGTTACTTGTGTGATAAACAAAGTGCTCACACTATACTTCTTTTACCACCCAAAAACTAACGCGCCCCCGGCGGGCAGTGATCTTTCAAAAACTTGGTATAAGTAGTGGCCAGATGCGTGCCCGTACCTTCACCCTCAGAAATACTATGTGTGCGGTTCGGATAACTCATCAACTGGAAAACCTTGTTGTTTTTAATCAGCGAATTGATCATCTGTTCGGCATTATTATAGTGCACGTTGTCATCACCTGTGCCATGTACAATCAACAAGTTGCCACGCAAATTTTGGGCATGGGCTAAAGGGGAACCTTCTACAAAATAATGCCGGTCTTCCGGCAGCAAACCCATGTAGCGTTCCTGATAAATGTTATCGTAATTCAGCTGATTGTCCACCGCAGCGATAGAAATACCAGTCTTATAAATCTCCGGGTACTGAAACATTAGGTTTAAGGTAGAAGAACCGCCGCCGCTCCAGCCCCAAACGGCTACACGGCTGGTATCAACATAAGAACGTTTTAAAATTTCTTTCGCGGCCATGGCCTGGTCGCGGATGTTCAGCAAACCGATATTGTGGTAAATGGCTTTGCGCCATTCGCGGCCTTTTGGCGCCGGCGACCCCCGATTTTCTACAGATGCATAAATGTAGCCATCGTCAGCCATGTTGCCGATGTATAAACGGTTGAAACCGGTGCCATAACTATCTTTAACCGTTTGGCTGGCCGGCTCGCCGTAAACATAAAAAACAATCGGATATTTTTTGGTCGAATCGAAATTGGTCGGCTTTACCATCCAGCCGTCCATCGTTACGCCATCTACTGTTTTTACCTTGAAAAATTCTGGTTTGATACCTGCCAGGCTGTTACGGGTGCGAACGGAAGCCTTACTGGCAGCAAGGTCTTGATGGCCTGGCAGGGAAACCACGTTGGATACCGGGGCAGTATAACTGTTGGAAAAGTAATGCAAGGCCACTTTCCCGTTAGGCGAAATATCATAGCTGTGCGTTCCAGGCTCATCCTGTGGTGTAACCCGTTCTGCTGTCCCGACGCCCTTCAGGTCCACTTTATACAAATATTCCTGGGTGGCATTGTTGGGCGAAGCCATAAAATAAATCAACCCGTTCTTTTCATCAATCCGTTCTAAGCTGATCACATCAAAGCTACCTGCGGTCAAAAGTTTTTCTTTACCTGTACGGCTAATGTTGTAAATATGCCGCCAGCCATCTTTTTCACTCAGCCAGATAAAACTTTTGCCCTGCTCCTGCCATTCCCAGCCTATCGGTTCTGCTTTGGCATCAATCCATGCTTTATCAGTTTCTGTGTAAATCGGCTTTACCTCAGCAGAAACAGCATTGCAAAGCATGATTTTACTTTCGTTTTGCCTGCGGTTGAGTTGCTGGATGATGAGCTCGGAAGAATTGGCAGCCCATTCCATCCGTGGTATATAATGCTGAACGGCATCTCCCGGAACCTTCATCCAGGTAGTTTTACCGCTGTTCAAAGCAATTACACCAATCCGGCAACGGCTGGGGTTTTCTCCTACAACAGGATATTCTACCGGAACGGTAAAGGGATAAAGCGAATCTGTAGTGTTCAGCATCAGGTAGTTCCTGATCTTGCTGGCATCCAGTTGCCAGTATGCAATAGATTTACCGTCAGGCGACCAGCGGAAACCATCGCGGCAATCCAATTCTTCTTCGTAAACCCAATCAAACGTACCGTTGATCAGTCTCTTTGTTCCGTCGGTGGTGAGTTTTTTTACCACACCTGTTTTTAAATCTTCTGTAAAAATATTGTGTTCGCTTACATAGGCTACTTTGGCGGCATCCGGGGAAAACTTAGCGAACATTAAAGAAGAAGCAGGGCGTGTGCCCCCAATTTGTTTCAGGGTCTTGGCAGCAAGGTCGGCTACCCAGTAATCACCTCGTGTGTCATAACGCCAAACTTTTTTTGTGTTGGTGTAGATCAATGCTTTTTTACCATCGTCCGAAAAAATAAAACTACGGACAGAAAGCGGCGATGACTGGCCTTTGGGCGTAAGCAATGCTTCGTTTACCAGTATAATTTCTTTAGAAGCATCCTGTACATCCGTTTGCACAATCGATCCGTCTTTCCGGTGCATATAACTATTGCCGTCTTTCGTCCATTGTGTACCCGAATTTCCCTGGGCGCGGGCAGTGCAAAAACCAATGAGGATAAAAAGAGAAGATAAAAAAAGTGGTTTTGTAATTTTTGTTAGCATTAGACGATTAAGAAGGTTTTAGTTTAATGAAGCCAGGGTATAAATTTTGTAAGCTAATTGTAAAAATTATTATAATATTAGCTAATACATTTAAACCATCAATTAATGAATAATTAAAATTATGTTTTTTCAGGACAGCAGTTTTTGCCTAAGCAGGAACTCCAGCTGGCCATTGGATACCGCCAGTTTATCGTTCATTTCTTTGATGTTTTGGTTTGCTTCATACACCTCGTAAGCCCTTTTTATGGTCTGGTCCAGCTCCTCCTCGTTCCAGGGCTTAGTTAAATACTGAAAGATCTTCCCTTTGTTAACTGCCTCTATTACAGCGTTTACATCGCTATAGCCGGTTAATAAAACCCGCATGGGTTCCGGGTATTTTTCCAAGACTTTTTCCAAAAACTCGGTGCCGGTAACGTTAGGCATCCGCTGGTCGGTAATGATGATTTCAACGGGTTCTGCATCCAAAATTTCCATGGCCTTAACCGTGTCAACAGCCGTAAGAACATGATACCTCAACCGGAAAACCGCCCTGAAAGAGATCAGGTTGTTTTCCTCATCATCAACAAAAAGGATGTTTATTTTTTTCTCTGACATAAAAATTGAAGAAGTTTAATACCTTGTATCACGATTTAAATTTATCAATAACAAATGGAAAAATTCACTTTAATTATCAAAGCCCGTTTAAATTTTATTCGTCATATTCTTTATGCTTCTTTTATCGTGTAAAAAACAGTATTGTTTCCATTTATTTTTATAGAAGTATAATACAAACACAAGTATTTAGGGCTAAAAGAAGTACCATAATCTTTTATGATACTTACTTAAACATGCCCTTATTCAAGATAAATTATTTATACATCTTGTGCTTGAATTACTAAAGAACATAGCAAATTTTTATTGGCCCTAATTAAGATCATTCCATAATGGATGACATAAAATTCAATATAAAAGCATTTAGGGCGATAGATGATATAGATGCCTGTACAAAATATGTTGAAGGACATATAAATGTATTAAAGAGCTTTGGTATTACCATGATTACATCTGCAAATACAGAATGGTTTAATGACCCAAATACTTATGTTATTACAATAAAAGGTGATGACGAAGAAATAGTATGCGGAGGGGCACGCGTGCAGGTAGCGAGCGATAATTATCAACTGCCAATTGAAAAGGCACTTGCAATATTTGATACCGATATACATAAATTAGTAAAAAAATACGCTGTAGACGGAACAGGGGAATTGTGCGGGCTTTGGAATTCGAGGGAGGTTGCCGGTTTGGGGCTTGGTGCCCGATACCTTGGATGGATTGGAATAGCAATATCAACACAACTAAAGTTAAATACCTTATTTGCTTTATGTGCGCCTGCTACAGTAAAAAGCTCTGTAAAAATGGGCTTTTTAGTTGAGACTTCTTTAGGCAATAACGGTACTTTTTATTATCCGAAAGAAGACTTGATAGCAACAGCCGCAGTAGTAAATGACGTGCCGATATTATCAACCGCAGGTATAGAGGAAAGAAATAAAATAATGGATTTAAGAAAGAACCCTGTCCAGAATAAAATTGAATTGGGGCCAAGGGGGCAAGTAATGAATATTAATTATAATTTAGAAATTGCTAATTTAACTTTTAATCAAATTTCTCTTAAATAATATTATTAAATAAGTGCCTGTTTAAATTTTGTTTAATTAATTTTATATGCTTCTTTTATCACCTAAAAAACATTAAACTTTTTATTTTTTAATTAATTGTTAATGGTTTACAGTTGATAGAAAAGCTGATTGCTGGCAGCTGATTAACAAACACAAAATTTACAGGCATAAAAGAAGCATTATAATTTGAGCGGATATAAATTTAAATTGGCTTTAAGTAATAGGTTTTATTTTAAAATTGTATTCACCCAGTGTTTATCTTAATACTCCTTAATTAAACTACTAAAAAATTTTAAATAATCGAACATTACAAATGAAAAACAATTATAATACATCCGATGAAATGTATAAACCTATATTTTATAATTTAAATATATCAAAGGATAAAGAAAACTACGACCATTTATTAAAAGAAAACCCTAATATTAAAATTTATGATGAAATAGAAGGGCAACTAAGAGAGCTAATAAAAGCAGAAAACCCTTCAATCAAATTTAAACCGGAAGATTATTCTGATGAAATTAAAAAGCGTATTCAAGATCAAGAATTATCGGAATATGGAATATGGGTTTTTTTCGAATGGAGTTGTAGAATGGTACATTTATTACCTGAAGAAGATTTTATTAATTTAAGAACTTCTGCAAATAGAAATAAAATAACAACTATAGAACGCGATATCCTTTCTACGAAGAAAGTTGGAATAATAGGACTATCTGTAGGGCAATCGGTAGCAGTTACGATGGCATTAGAACGTACTTGCAGCGAATTACGATTAGCAGATTTTGACACATTAGAGCTTAATAATTTAAACAGAATACGAACTGGGGTACATAATTTAGGCTTGCTTAAAGCGTACTATGTTGCAAGGGAAATAGCAGAAATTGATCCTTTTATTAAAGTTACATGCTATACAGAAGGTATTACTGAATCTAATATAGATAGCTTTTACTTAGAGGGGGGGAAATTAGATGCAGTTATTGATGAATGTGATGGAGTGGATATTAAAATCTTGTGTCGTATTAAAGCAAAAGAATTTCAAATTCCATTAATCATGGAAGCAAGCGACCGAGGAACTGTTGATGTAGAGCGTTATGACCTAGAACCTGAAAGGCCAATAATGCATGGTTGGTTAGAACATCTTAACATAAACTTCGAAGTATTGAAAAACTTAAAAACGAATGAAGAAAAGATACCATACATGTTGCCTATAGCTGGATTTGATACTCTTTCACAACGAATGCGAAACTCCCTTTCTGAAATAGGAAAGACAATATCGACTTGGCCACAATTAGCCAGTGCCGTAACTTTAGGGGGGGGTATTGTTACAGATGTATGCAGAAGAATTTTTTTAAATGAATTTCATGATTCAGGACGATATTTTGTTGATATTGATCAGATAATAAGTAATAAAAAATAAAAGCTTTAGAACTTAAGTTAATTTATACCTAATTCAGATGCGTACTTAATTAGAATTAAGTATGGTTACTTCTTTTGTATAAGAAGAATATAAATATTACTGCTTCACTTGATTAAAGGAATCCTAAAAATAGGTTGAACTAAATTTAAAGACACCGTTATTTTAATTTAATACACAATAAATGAGTAAGTAGGAATTTTTAATATGAAGAATCACAAGTACTAATCAAATAAATAAAAAGCCACTTAAACAGCATTTACGATTAAAAAATTTGAAACAAATAGAAAAAATTGTTCGTAAAACATAATTTCTATATAATTCTTAATGGACATGATTTTAAAAGCTTTTTTAAAATGTTTATTTCTTATTTTTATTTCTAATATTACTTATGCACAAAACATAATCTCCTATAATAACCCAGATTCTATTATTAAGATAGGCAATAAAGTTTTACTATTGGAAGATAAGAACAATAAGCTTACAATAAACGAAGCTCTAAATTCTAACCTTTTTATAAAAAGTAATCAAACAGTTCCTAACTTCCAAATATCAAAATCTACCTTTTGGATTAAGTTTAAAATAAAAAATAATACTTCATTAAAATCTTTACTATTAGAATTGCCTTATCCAACTATTGATAGCATAAGTTTTCTTTCGCTTAATTCAAATAATACTTATACAATTGAAAGAACAGGCGAATATGTACCTTTTTATCTAAGATTATATCATCATCAAAATTACATATTTAATCTATCCCTTGCTCCTTTTGAAACAAAAACTTATATTTTAAAAGTAAGAGCTTCAGAACAAATGCAATTGCCTTTATTATTAGGTTCAGAAAAATATATCTTAGAATCTTTACACGATACTGATTTATATTTTGGAGTATATGCTGGTATAATTATAGCAATGCTATTTTATAATCTTTTTTTATATTTTATTGTTAAGGACAGTACTTATATCTTGTACGTTTTTTATATTTTATTTGTAGGCCTTACACAAGGTTGTATTTTAGGATATACTTCTCGCTATCTATATCCTAATTCTATTTTTTTATCTAATTTTCTGATGATTTTAATCCCTGCTATGTCTGGAGTGTGTGGATTATTTTTTGTAAAAAGCTATTTAGCAGTAAAGAAAACAGTTTATTCTTTAATTAAATATTTAAATCTATTTCTTCTGGTTTATGGTATAATTATCTTTTTAGGAATATTAGGTTATTATCAGTTAGCGAACCTGATTATGCAAGTTAATGCCGGACTATTATCATTTTTTGGGTTTTTTATTGGATATAAAGCATTTAAAAATGGCTACAAACCTGCATTATTTTTCTTAATAGCATGGTCAGTGTTTTTGTTAAGTGTAATTATATACGTACTTAAAAATCTTAATGTTTTACCTTACAATAATTTTACCCTTTATGCTCTACAAATTGGTTCCGCATTAGAAGTAATATTACTTTCTTTTGCCCTTGCAGATAAAATAAACATCTACAAAAAAGAAAAAGAAGAGTCCCAGGCACAAGCAATGGCATCGCTTCAGGATAAAGAACGCATTGTTCGGGAACAAAATATTACACTTGAAAATAAAGTTAAAGTACGCACTACCGAACTTACAACTACCAATACCAACCTGCAAAAAACACTTACTGACCTTAAAGAAGCACAAGCACAATTGGTGGAAGCAGAAAAAATGGCTTCCTTAGGCCAGTTGACGGCGGGCATTGCACATGAGATCAATAACCCGATCAATTTTGTAACGGCAAACGTAGGGCCGCTTAAACGCGACATGGAATTATTGATAGATGCTGTGCAGAATATTGAAAATTTGAGCCTTGCAGAGGGTTCTGTTGAGGAGAAACAGCAGCAGATGGAAGACTATAAAGAGGAAATAGATTTTGACTACCTGAAAACAGAGATCAACTATCTTTTAAAAGGCATACACGAGGGCGCTTCCAGAACAGCCGATATTGTAAAAGGCTTGAAAATATTTTCGCGCCTGGATGAAGGCGACCTAAAAAAAGCGGATATTAACGAAGGCTTGGAATCAACGTTGATCATCGCCAATAACCTTATCGGCAAAAAAATACAAGTAATAAAAAACTTTGGCGATATCCCGGTAATTGAATGCTACCCCGGCAAGTTAAACCAGGTTTTCCTGAACATTATTTCCAATGCCGTGTTTGCAATCAGCGAAAAATTTGGCGACAAGCCAGGCGGAATACTAAAAATCACGACCGAATGTGACACGCATAAACTGTTTATTAAAATAGAAGATAACGGCACCGGGATGAGTGAAGCTATAAAAAATAAAATATATGAGCCCTTTTTTACAACAAAAGATGTAGGTGTAGGTACTGGTTTAGGCATGTCTATCGTGCATAATACGATCAAAAAACATAACGGACAAATTTATTTAAACTCTGCCGAAGGCGTTGGAACAGAATTTATTTTAGAATTACACCTTATATTTGAGGAAAATATAGCAGACTACCAAAGTGAGCACAACTGATAAGATCAAGATTTTATATTTAGACGATGAGGTTAATAATCTGATTGGTTTTAAAGCAACCTTCAGAATAGATTATACGGTTTTGGTTGCAGACAACAGTGAGGAGGCCCTTCAGCAATTAGAAAAACATCCTGATATACGCATTATTTTTTGCGACCAACGCATGCCTAATCAAACGGGCATAGAGTTTTTTGAGGAAATCATTGGTTCTTATCCTTTACCGATACGCATTTTATTAACCGGATACACGGATATAGAATCTGTAATTGATTCTATTAACCGGGGCAATATTTTCAGGTATGTTAGAAAGCCATGGACCAATGAAGATATTTTGTCTTGCATAGACCAGGCCAATAAATATTACATGGTCAATTCCATGCTTGCCATAAAGAACCTGGAATTACAGAAAGCGTATAATGAACTGGAGAAGTTTGCCTACAGTGTAACGCACGATATCCGCGGGCCTTTATTAAGCATTCTGGGTGCAGCGGATGTTGCGCAGTACATCGATGATATTGATGAGATTAAAGAGATGTTGCGGCTGATGGAAAAATCCGTAAAAAAGCTGGACGTTTTTATCCTGAACATCCATGACTATTACAGTTTAAAACAAGGCGAGCTGCAGATCAAAGAAATCAACTTTGAAGATGTTGTAAAAGACCAGGCAGAAAATTTTAAAATGACCACCAAGCTGAAAAATATAAATTTTATTACTAAAGTTGAGCAGAACGGCCCTTTCAGAACAGATGCCATGTCGCTTAAAATTATACTGAACAATTTATTGTCCAATTCATTTAAATATCAACAAAAAGACAATCCCGACAAAAAGGTAGAGTTATCCATACAAGTAATAAAAGGGATTGCGTCTTTACAAGTAAAAGACAACGGGATAGGCATACAGGAAAAATATATAGGAGATGTTTTTAAAATGTTTTTCAGGGCAACTGCAGAAGAGGTTGGATCCGGCATTGGATTATATAATGTTAATGATGCCGTTCATAAAATCGGAGGGGAAATATCAGTAAACTCTGTTTTTAACAAAGGGACAACTTTTGCAATCACGATACCAACAAAATAAACTTCATGCAGCAAAAAACCAATTTTATTATAATTGACGACAGCAAAGAAGATTGTTATCTTATAAAAAAGAGATTACAAACTATCAGTAAAAATTTTAATATCAAATCTTTTTTAAGTGCACAAGAAGCTTATGACCATATAAACAAAACTGTCCCTGATACTATCGGCGACCCAACTAAAAATATTATTATTTTAGATATATATATGCCTTTAATGGATGGTTTTGAATTTGTGGAAACATTTGAAACTTTACCAAAAAACATTCAGGACAATTATTTAATATGTGCCCTTACTTCTTCTATCAGTAAAAGTTATGTGGATAAAATAAGTACTTACAAATCTGTTAAGTACTTTTTAGAAAAACCCATTAAAACAGAAAGTTTGTTGGATTTAATTGCAAGCGAAGCAAAATAAAATACAGGTTGGCTGTATTAATTAAAAAAAGGTAAACTTTTGTTTGAAAGAAGGTTCCTCCTATCGTCGGAAACGGCAAGGCTGCTTTTGTCGTTTCCAACAAAGATGGAAATATTCTTTAATGGCTGATGTTACATGCCTTTTTTATCACAACAAAATCTGTAAGGCTTTTGTTGTGATAAGATTCCCTAACATGGACGGCGGAAAACAATAAAACTACGCCGTTAACTTTGCCAGAACCATATTTATAGAAAGCTTTTGCTGTTCGCCGGTTTGCATATTTTTAAAGGTGAACAAACCAGTTTGCACTTCTTCACTCCCAATGATCATTGTATAAGCAATGCTTTTGTTATTGGCATAATCCAGTTGTTTTTTAATTTTTGCGCCTGGCGGATATAATTCTGCATGGATTTCCTGCTGCCGCAACTGCTGCACCAACTTAAAGCCGTAGTTTTCAAATTCCCGATCTAAACAGCAAATCAAAACCTGCGTGCCCTGCGTGGCATCTTCCGGAAACAATTTCAATTCTTCCAGCACATCATAAATGCGGTCGGCGCCAAAAGAAATCCCGGCTCCGGTCAATCCTCTCAAACCAAACATTCCGGTTAGATCATCATAACGTCCGCCTCCGCCAATACTGCCCATCGCTGCTTCGTTGGTTTTTACTTCAAAGATGGCACCCGTGTAATAATTTAAACCGCGGGCCAGCGTAATATCCAGTTCTATTTTTGCTGTTTTTACCGTACTGATTTTTAGGTAGGTAAAAACAGTATCTATTTCTTCAATCCCTTTTAAACCGATTGCCGAATCTTTTAATACTTCTTTTAAGGCATCTAATTTTTCGTCATTGCTTCCGCCCAGCAAAATCACCGGCCTTAGCTTTTGCAGGTCATCTTCTGTAAAACCGCGCTCCAACAATTCTTTGCTTACACCTTCCATGCCTATCTTGTCCAATTTGTCAATCGCAACGGTCATATCAACAATTAATTCCGGCTTACCAATCAATTCTGCAATTCCTGCTAAAATTTTGCGGTTATTGATTTTGATGGTAAAATCCTTTAGCCCGAAATTGCCTAAAGCTTCGTCATAGATCAAGATAAATTCCGCTTCGTTCAGCAAAGAATCAGAACCAACTACATCGGCATCGCACTGGTAAAACTCTCGGTAACGGCCTTTTTGCGGACGGTCTGCACGCCAAACCGGCTGCACCTGGAAACGCTTGAACGGGAAAGTAATTTCGCTTTGGTGCGAAACAACATAACGGGCAAAAGGAACGGTTAAATCGTAGCGGAGGGCTTTTTCTGTCAAATATTCATCTTCAAAATATTTACTTATTGTAGAATGAAAATTAGCGTATTTATCTACAGTTTCAATAACCTCAGATGAGGTTACAAAACCCTGTGGATCATCTTCAATTGTATATAGAAATTTAAACGCTTCGTCTATTTCCTGATTAGTAATTTTTCTTGTTCTGTCACCACTATTCAAAACTTTAAAAATCAACTTATCACCTTCCTCACCATATTTCCCGGTCAATGTTTCCAGGTTTTCCATGGAAGGCGTTTGGATTTCCTGGTAGCCGTATTTGCGGAATACTGTTTTTATCGTATCAAAAATATAATTGCGTTTGGCCATTTCGGCGGGAGAGAAATCGCGGGTTCCTTTCGGTACGGATGGTTTGTTGGCTGCCATGCGGCAAAGGTAAAAAAAGAGGCGGAAGGGTGGAAGGGTTTAAAGGAGAAAGGGCGGAAAGGGGAAAGCCGTTCAACTCAATCATCTTTTTTAAAAAAAGGTATTACAAGAATGGATTGATGATAGTTAGTTTATTTTCTATCAGTATGTTGTGCTGCATATCTTCTGAATAAAGAATTGTACAATCGGAAGTCAAAGCATCTGCAACAATTAAAGCATCAAAAAGCTGAAAGTCATAACGGTTTACTAATTGGATAGCTTTTTGAATTGACTGACTGTCAGTAGAAATGATTGTATAATCGTTTAGCATATCTTGCCATAAGCTCAACAAAGCAAATTTTGTAAAACCAAACTTTCGCCTAAAAACATTGGCTACTTCTACCGCAATCTGACTATTGATTAAAGGCCTGTCAACAATTATTTTTTCTACTATCTGCTTTTTATATTGATCAGTATCGGTCAAATAGATTAGAATATTCGAGTCAACAAATACGTTAATCAAAGTTGTTGGCCTCATCCCGATCAAACTTATAGTTTTCATGAGAAGTACGAGGATATTTCCCGTATCTTTCTCTTATATCTTTTAGCCTTTGCTCTCTATCAAAAGTTTCGACCTCTGCATTAATTTTAGTTTCTTCAATCTCAAACGCAATCACTTCCACTTTTTTGCCTACCAAATCTTCCGGTAGTTTTAGGGTGATGGTATCTTCGGCAACTTCTACAATTTCTCTAATCATAGCTTAAAGTTAAGAAAATCGGGTTAATAAAACAACGCACTAATTTTTTGCCGGTAAAAGAAGCATTGAGAAAGGATAAGGGTGGAAAGGTTTAAAGGAGAAGGGCGGAAAGGGGAAAGCCGTTCAGCTCAATCATCTTTTTTAAAAAAAGGTATTAAAGGAATGGGTTAATGATGGTCAATTTGTTTTCGACCAGCATTTTGTGCTGCATATCTTCTGAATAAAGAATTGTGCAATTGGAAGTAATGGCTGAAGCAATGATTAAAGCATCAAAATATTGAAAATCATACTTTAAAATTAATGAATGAGCTAAAGTGATTGTTTCATGGTCAATAGGATGTAGTGTACAATTTTCAATCAAAAAATTTGCTACTTTAATTAAACGGCTTTTGTTATATTTCCACCGTTTATGGCAAATATTAATTACTTCACTAAGTGCTTGGGAAGAAAAATTTGGAAAACCAGTTATAATATCAAGAGCTAATACTTTTTTGGCAGCTTGCGTATTTTCGTCAAAACAATAAAGTATAATATTGGTGTCTATTGCAACTGTATTCTTAATCGTAATCATTTGCCTCGTCACGATTAAACTTGAAACCATTCAGACTTATGGTAAGCCCTTCCAATTCTTTGTTCAGTTGTTCTATACTCTTTTTAACAGGAGTTTTATGGCTTTCTTCTTCAATCTCAAAAGCAATCACTTCCACTTTTTTCCCTATTAATTCATCAGGGAAATTAAGCGTGTAAGTATTTTCTGCCGATTCTACAATTTCTCTGATCATAGTTTAAAGTTAAGTTAATCAGTTAAATAAAACAAGCGACGCCATCTTTTTGCCGGTAAAAGAAGCATGGGGAAAGGAAAAGAGTTGGAAAGGTAAATGGTTGAAAGGCAGAACTAAGCACCTTTATCCTTTCACCTTTCCACCCTTCACCTCCTCCCTCATCCAAACAGTTCATTTAAAATACCGGCCAAACGAATGCCGCCTTTCAGCAATTGCTGGTTGGCAATAGCGATATGGTCAAACGTATAACGGTAACTTAAATGTGCATCGGGTTTAATTTCTGTATATAATTTTTCGGAGATCTGGCTGGATTCAAACAGCCATTTGCTGATGCCGTCATGCTGTAAAGCAGTGCGTTGTGCTTTGGTACTATGGTTGATCCAGCTGGTGTATTCCGTATAACTTAACTGCTCGTCATCAATCATGTTTGAATCCCAAAGCGCGTGCATGTTGGTGGGCTTGTTGAACCAGAAAAGCTTCACATCGTTGCCGCCTTTATCTACAGTATGTGCCGTGTGCATGGGCTGGTGCACGTCGCCAACGATATGAATGAGCAAACGCAGGTACATTTGCTTTTTGCTTTGCTCCAGGTTCTTGTTTTTTAGCTGCGCGATGATTAGGTTGAGTTTGGTATAAGCATCAACTGCCGTGTCCAACTTTAGGAAAGCCTGCATTTCGGGGTAAGTATAAGGCTTGTCAAAATCGATATAATGCCAGGGCGATAAATAACTGTAGTCCTTATCAGATTTGATAAAATCGGCCCAGGTGCTGGCCATCGCTACAGATTCATCCCCCAAAATCAGTTGGATATTTTTCCGTGCCTTTTTAGTTAGATAACTATCGGCAATTTGTCCCACCACACGGTGGCCCAACTTGCCCCAGGCCATACTTTGCAGCGGTAAATAAGAGAAAAGCAGGCATAAAAGAAGCATGCCCAATTTGGTTTTTTTCATGATGATCATAAAGGTTTAGGATTACAGGTGATTTTTTTGGTGAGACGGATATTAAATGGAACAGTACTGGAAAAACTAATGACATGCAGCAACTTGTCGGTTTGTTTTTGCATTTTGAACAGATCTTCATAAACCCCGATATGGAAGCAGCCCGTATTTTTCAAACTGAAATCCGGGTTACAGTACAAGCCTCTTACACGTAATGTATCGTGGTGCAATTCATATTTCCCTCGCACATATTCCTTCCACTTGTGCTCGTTCATGCAGGTATCGGTGCCGTAATTTACTTTGCTGAAGTTATCGGTAGTGATAAAAACCGAATCGCAACTAAAGCGGAAGTGGTACAACATATAATTCAGCAGTTTTTTTTGCAGCTTCACAGAATCCTGCGCCCATTCCCCCTGCAAAAAGACCACGCCCGGCTTTTGCACCGCCTGGTTAAACCGACAGGAAGCAAGCAGCACAACAAAAAACACTAGGTAAAAGAAGTAAATTTTAAACATCAGAAAGGTACAAGTCCCTCTCCTTTGGAGAGGGATTTAGGGTGAGGCCGGTGAGGCTGGTGAGGCCGGTGAGCTTTTTAAACTTCACTTCAATCCGCCGATCATGTTTTCCGGTCGCACCCATTCGTCAAACTGTTCATTCGTCAGCAAACCTAAAACAATGGCAGCTTCGCGCAGCGACTGGTTTTCTTTCAATGCTGTTTTGGCTATTTTAGCTGCATTTTCATAGCCAATATGCGGGTTTAAAGCGGTAACCAGCATTAGCGAATTTTCCAGGTGCTTTTTAATCCCTTCGTAATTTGGCGTGATGCCAACCGCACAATGATCGGTAAAAGAAACACAGGCATCACCAATCAAACGGGCCGATTGCAAAAATGCGGCAGCCATGACCGGTTTAAAAACGTTCAGTTCATAATGCCCGTTAGAACCGCCGATAGAAATCGTTACATCGTTGCCCATTACTTGTGCCGCTACCATCGTTACCGCTTCGTTTTGGGTTGGATTGACTTTGCCCGGCATAATAGAAGAGCCGGGTTCATTGTCCGGGATATGGATTTCGCCTATGCCGGAACGCGGCCCGGAAGCCAGCATCCGGATATCATTCGCAATTTTCATCAGCGAAACCGCGATTTGCTTTAAAGCGCCATGCGTTTCCACAATCGCATCATGTGCAGCCAAAGCTTCAAACTTATTTTCGGCCGTGATAAAAGGCAGATTGGTAAATTCGGCAATGTATTCCGCCACTTTTACATCGTAACCTTTTGGTGTGTTGATGCCGGTCCCGACTGCTGTTCCGCCTAAAGCCAGTTCAGAAAGGTGTTCCAGCGTGTTTCTCAACGCCTTTAAACCATGCGTTAACTGCGAAACATAACCCGAAAACTCCTGGCCTAAAGTCAACGGCGTGGCATCCATCAAATGTGTGCGGCCTATTTTTACCACATTTTTAAATTCTTCTGCTTTTGCCTGCAAGGTGTCCCTTAATTTTTCAACGCCCGGAACCGTCGTTTCAACCACCATTTTATAAGCGGCAATGTGCATGGCTGTAGGGTAAGTATCGTTGGATGATTGCGATTTGTTCACATCATCATTTGGGTGGATAAAGGTTTTGCCTTCCCCCAAAACATTTCCCTGCAAAACATGCGAGCGGTTGGCAATTACTTCGTTCACGTTCATGTTCGATTGCGTGCCCGAACCCGTTTGCCAAATCACTAGCGGAAATTCATTGGAAAGTTTTCCTTCCAGTATTTCATCGCAAACTTGCGCAATCAAATCGCGCTTTTCGGCAGATAAAACCTTCAGGTCCGTATTGGTATAAGCCGCAGCTTTTTTTAAATAAGCAAAAGCTTCGATAATTTCAACCGGCATACTTGCCGCCGGTCCTATTTTAAAGTTGTTGCGCGAACGCTCTGTTTGTGCGCCCCAATATTTATCGGAAGGCACCTGTACCGCGCCCATCGTATCATGCTCTGTTCTGAAACCCATAATTTTAATTCGATAATTGCTGCCAAATTTAGGGCTAAATCTAAAAGTAGCGTTATCAAAATCAAGAAAATTACAATGCTTCTTTTAGCAGGTAAAAATTGGTGTGGTAAAAAGAGTATGCGGGGTTTTTAGAAGATAAAAAATTACCTTTCGGGTTTCTTAAGGAAATACTTTATAAATGTCTTTACAATGGGCAATAATTAGAAACCGTACTGTTTCTACGCTTTTTAATTCCACTCCAATTCTATAATCCCCTACCCTAATTCTATAAAAAGATTTGAATCCTTGCATCTTTTTCAGGTTTGAAATTGATTCGATTGCAACAGCATCTTCAACTGATAAATTATTTTTTCTATCCGTTTCTTTAAATTTTTGTCCTGAATTTTATCCAGGCTTTTATCAAAAGAGCGGTCAAAAGAAATGTTCATCAATCACGAAGTTTTTTCATAATGGCTTCACGGCTTACTTCTTCACCCGTTTTTTCCTGTTCCATCAATATTCCTAATGCAAAATCTTCTGCTTGTTCTACATTAATCAAACCAACCTCATCGCCTAACTTTTTAGCTAATTCTACTAAAAGTTTTAAATTTTCCGGATTGTCACTTTTGATTATAATCGCTTCCATATTCAAATATACTTCTTTTAAAAGGTAAAAATTAAGTGGTAAAAGCAGTATTCTTTTTGGGCGTTTCCCTGCGGGCCGGGCTTTGCGGGGCTGCGCTGCGCTCCGGTGCTGCGCACTAAACCCCTCCAATCCCTAACGCGGCAAAGCGGACTATTCGGCTGCCGGTTTAAATCAATATCAGGAAATTTATAATACTTCTTTTATGCCTATAAATTAAGTGTTTGTATTTTATACCAATTAAAAAAGTAGGGGAAACACCATTTTTTATACGATAAAAGAAGTATTGTAAATAAATGAACTAAAATTTAAACGAGGCCTATCTTAAATAAAAAAATGCAAGTAAAAGAAGCATCATAATTATTGAAACTTTTCTCCAGACTTTCGTAATATAATATCTAATTTTCGCCTTCGTTAAAGCGACAGATTTTATTGGTTAATGAGATTACAGAACTACCTTTTACCCCTAACGGCCGGGTTATTTTTACTAACGGCTTGTTCAAAACATAAAAAAACAACCCGGGAAGCAGCATACGAGGCACCGTTTGATACCACTTCGCTCCTGAAATACAACCCTAAAGATGCCGATAAAAGAATTGATAACTTTATGCAGAACTTGCATAAACATAATGGGTTTAACGGTAACGTGCTGGTTGCAAAAAAAGGTAAAATTTTGTACGAAAACGCTTTAGGCTGGGCCAATTACTTAACACGCGACAGTTTGAAATTAAGTTCGCAGTTCGAGTTGGCCTCGGTTTCTAAAACCCTCACCTCCACGGCTATTTTAATGCTGATGGAAAGGGGCAAGCTGAAACTGGATCAGAATGTAAAGAAGTTTTTCCCGGATTTCCCTTATGATGGCATCACCATCCGTTTGCTGCTCACCCACCGTTCGGGCATGATGAACTATGTTTATTTTACGGATGATATTTACAGAAAAGAACATCGCGATCAACGAAAGGGGTTAAACAACGCCCAGGAAATGGCTTTGATTGCCCAATATAAACCAGCCCCTTTTAATAAACCAAACATTCGTTTCCTGTACAACAACTCTAATTTTATGGTGCTTGGCGCCATAATAGAAAAAGTGACCGGCATGCCTTATGCGCAGTTTATGAAGGAAAACATTTTTAAACCGGCCGAGATGGCGCACACAGCAGTATATTCTAAAGCGGTTTATGACAAAATCCCGGCCGACGTGGTTGGGCATGACCGTAACAGCTGGCGATATTCTGTGGCACAAAACTTTTTAGATGGCCCGGTTGGGGATAAAGGGATTTACAGTACTGTTGCCGATCTGTACCTGTTCGACCGCGCCATGCGTTCCGGGCGTTTAATCAAACAACAAACTCAGGATTCTGCTTATACAGATCGAAACCCGATGCTGCGCGGCCACTTTAATTACGGTTACGGCTGGCGGTTGTTTGAAGCGCCGGGAGAAAAAGTAGTTTATCATACAGGTTGGTGGCATGGGTTCAGGCATATTTTTTTAAGGGATATGAAGAATGATGTCACCATCGTTTTATTGGGAAATATGGTAAACGGCAGCTTACTTCATTTAGACGAATTATTTAAAATAACCGGCATGCCGATTGTACGGAAAAGTGCTTACAGCGGTAATGGAATTGAAACAGAAGATCAATAATTTATATCAGTAAAAACAGCATTATGTTTGATAAACTATTTGAAGCACAGCAAAAAGCAGACGAAGTTAAAAAACGCCTGGATAGCATTACGGTGATCGGTACTGCTGAAAACGGAAAGATTACGGTTACCGCCAACGGGAACAAAGTTGTACAAGGCATCAGCATCAATGAAGATTTTTATAAAGAAGCAGACCGTGAGGAACTGGAAGAACTGCTGGCCGTAGCGGTAAATAAAGCAATAGAGCAGGCCGAAAACCTTAACCAGGCAGAAATGGCCGCGATGACGAAGAATATGTTCGGAGATTTAGGTGAGTTGGGAAATCTTTTCGGGAAGTAATTTGTTCCAGGTAGAAATACTTAAGAAACTATGAAAGTTACTTATTACGGACATGCAACAATTTTGTTGGAAACTGCCACCGCAAAATTATTGTTTGATCCTTTTATTACACCAAATGAACTGGCAAAAGGCATTGATATCAATACCATCAAACCTGATTATATTTTACTTACACATGGCCACGTTGATCACGTGGCAGATTTGTTTACCATTCAAACCAATAGCAATGCAATGGTGATCTGTATTGCCGAAATCCAGGGATGGTTAAATAAAAACGACGTAGAAAAGGTTCATGGGATGAACATCGGCGGCGGTTTTAATTTTGATTTTGGCCGCGTGAAAATGGTCAATGCCATTCATTCCAGTTCTATGCCCGATGGTTCTTATGGCGGCAACCCGGCTGGTTATGTTGTTTATGCTGATGGAAAAAAGATTTATATAGCCGGTGATACTGCTTTAACTTATGACATGAAGTTGCTGGAAGATGAAAACTTAGACTGGGCATTTTTACCAATAGGCGATAACTACACCATGGGGCCGGATGACGCCGTTAAAGCGGCTTCTTTTATCAACTGTAAAAACATCATTGGTGTTCATTTTGATACTTTTCCGCCTATCAAATTAGACCACGAAGCAGCAAAAGCAAAGTTTGCTGCCGCCGGTTTAAACTTTATCCTGCCTGAAGTTAGGCAAACCATTGATCTTTAAAAGCAAAAAGAGACCGTATCAAAATTTGAATGATGCGGTCATTTAAACACTTGCCCCTTCAAGGAGGATAATGGCCCCATACGGGAGCATAATTGTATCCGGGATTTATGGACGGGATTTGGTAAACACTATTAGCATTAGTGTAAATCCATTTATAAGCATAAACTTTCAAAGAGTCATTTTCTTTAGTAAAATAAATTGCAGCATTGGTTGCAACTGGAATACGCACAACCTGTACACCATTGATTATAGCTCGCTGTGCTGCTTTTAATAATACATCTGCTGGCTTAACCTGTGGCATTCAAACAAACCAAGTTGTTATTTCTTCAGGTTAACAAGATTATCAGCAACCTTATTAGGTATTGGTACTGCGATTTTTGCTTCTTTTTTACAAGAACCAACAAAAAACAAAAAACTGCATGCGATTAAGCAGGAAAAGCGGTAAGTTTTTTTTAGTGATTAGGTTTAATTGTATTGCAATTTACAAATACATTTAACTAAAAAATTTAATTTCTTATTGAATAAAAAGAAATCATTAAAACCTTTTTTAAGAAAAATAGAAACAGCACCTTAAATAGCTGTTCTCTTTCATACTTTTGTCAATTCATGAAGATACTCATCAGTTACTTAAAAAACTACCGTGGTTTTGTTGGGCTGGCTTTGCTGCTGGCGGCCATTAACCAGGGTTTTTCTTTGCTCGACCCTTATATTACCGGCCGTATTGTTGACCGGTTTATCGAAAAACGCAATGTACTGAACCATCACGATTTTGTTTACGGCGTTCTTGGCTTGATTGCCCTGTCTGTTGGCGCGGCAATGGTTTCTCGTATTGCTAAAAACTTCCAGGATTATTATACCAACATCATCACACAAAAAGTTGGCGCAAGGATGTATGCCGATGGCTTGGAACATTCACTCAAGCTGCCTTACCAGGTTTTTGAAGATCAGCGCAGCGGCGAAACATTGGGCATTTTACAAAAAGTACGGCTGGATTCCGAAAAATTCATTACTGCTTTTATCAGTGTTTTATTTGTGAGCTTAATCGGGATGATCTTCATCATCGTTTATTCCATCAACGTAAGTTACAAAGTTACGCTGGTTTATTTTGCGGCCATTCCCGTGATTACTTTTGTGAGCATGTTTTTGAGCCGGAAGATAAAAACGATCCAAAAGAAGATCGTGATGCAAACCACTACGCTTGCCGGTTCTACCACAGAATCCTTACGTAACATCGAACTGATTAAAAGCCTGGGCCTGGCCGGACAGGAAATCAAACGCTTAAACAAAACCACTTACCAGATATTGGATTTAGAGCTGAAAAAAGTAAAGTACGTACGCAGCATGAGTTTTGCGCAAGGCACAACCGTAAATTTTGTGCGCAGTACGATGGTGGTGGTTCTGTTGGTTTTGATCTTTGAGAAAACCATTTCCCCGGGCCAGTATTTTTCCTTTCTGTTCTATTCGTTTTTCCTGTTCAACCCCTTACAGGAATTGGGCAACGTGATCCTTTCCTGGCGCGAAGCAGAAGTTTCCTTAAACAACTTTAAGCAGATCCTATCAACAGAAATAGATGTAAAACCTGCCAATCCGGTAGATCTGCCTAAAATCAACACACTCACTTTCGAAAAAGTAAGTTTCAGGCATTTAACCGGCAACCGCAATGCCATTACAGATATTGATTTTAGCGTTGAAAAAGGGGAAACCATTGCTTTTGTGGGCCCTTCAGGTTCCGGAAAAACAACGCTGGTAAAAATGCTGGTGGGTTTATATCAGCCTTTAAACGGAAAAGTGCTTTATAACGACATCAGCAGTTCGAAGATCGATCTGGACCAGTTACGCGAAAAAATCGGCTTTGTAACACAGGACACGCAGCTATTTTCTGGAACAATCCGCGAAAACCTGCTCTTTGTACAACCGGGCGCAACCGATGAAGAATGTATGGATGTGCTGCAAAAAGCGGCCTGCTACAATTTATTGGCGCGTGCGGAAAAAGGTTTGGACACGGTTATTGGAGAAGGCGGCGTAAAGGTTTCGGGCGGGGAAAAACAGCGTTTATCCATTGCCAGGGCTTTACTGCGGAAGCCTGATTTGCTGGTTTTTGATGAAGCCACCTCGTCTCTGGATTCGATTACGGAAGAGGAAATCTCTAAAACGATACGCGATGTTTCGGAGTTAGAGAATCACATCACTATTTTGATCGCACATCGTTTATCTACTATTTTACATGCCGACCGGATTTATGTATTGGAAAAAGGCAAGATCATCGAATCAGGAAAACATATCGAATTACTGGATTTGAAAGGGTTATATTATGCCATGTGGCGGCAGCAGATTGGGGAAAGAACGGAGGCAGAAGTTTAGAGGGGCTGTTATTCCGACGACGGGAGGAATGTTCTTCTTTCAACAAAACCTTTATTGATTTTGGGTTGATAAAAGAAGCATGGCATACATTGCCTTGAATAAAATCCCAACAGAAAAAGTTCATGCACAAAAATTACCAAGAGCCGTAGGCTCGGCCAGTTTTATAACAATGGAATTAATTCCATTGTTACCATATAAACCAAGGCTACGCCTTTTGCTCGAAAAATTCAACTATGCAGAATTACAATAAGACCGCCAAAGGACAAAACTTTATTTACACTTTAGCTGCTTCCTGTGCGTTAATTTCATTCAAAGGCAGCGGGATCAGTTTTTTTGTTTTAAAATAAGTGGTCAGCACAATGATCAGCGTCATTGATCCTCCAAAAATAACCGAAGTAACCGTTCCCATTAAACGGGCGGCAACACCAGATTCAAAAGCACCGATCTCGTTGGAAGAACCAATAAACATAGAATTTACGGCCGATACGCGCCCACGCATTTGATCCGGCGTAAGCAACTGCATGATGGTAGATCGGATCAGAACACTCACACTATCAAACGCGCCCAGCATAAACAGGCAGAACAACGAGATGTAGAAGTTTTTAGAAAAGCCGAAGCAAATAATAGAGATGCCGAAACCAGTGACCGCAATCAGCAGGTTGCGCCAGGGTTTGCTCATGGGCGAAAAGCGCGTCATGGCCAGCATGGTCAATACGGCACCAACAGAATCTGCAGCACGCATCAAACCAAATCCCTCTGCCCCTACTTTTAAAATGTCATTGGCAAAAATAGGCAGTAAGGCTACTACTCCGCCAAAAAACACCGAGAACAGATCCAGACTTAAAGCGCCCAGCAGCATCCGGTTGCCAAAAACAAAACTGATCCCTTCAGACAAACTTTTATAAATGCTTTCCTTTGGTACAAATTCCGGTTCGTGTTTATTTAAAGTGATAATTGCTATGATGGCGGTGGTAATAAAAACGACTACAAAAGAAAACGTTACAGAAATACCCAGATGATCAAACAACAACCCGCCCGCCAGCGGGCCCAACACAGAAGCGGTTTGATAAGTTGAACTGTTCCAGGTAGAAGAATTAGGATACAGGTTACGCGGAATAATCCTCGTCATGACAGAAAAAGCTGTTGGCCCGTAAAAGCCCCGTGCCAAGCCGATAAAAAAGATCATAAAATAAATGATCAGGATAATGTGTGCGTTGCTGAGGTAGTGGTGTGCCCCGGGCAAAGTGGCCAGCAGCATGATTGCCGAGCAAATCCACATGACCGAAAAGATCATTAACAGCAGTCGTTTTTTTTCGGATTTATCTGCCACATATCCTCCGTACAAGGCAATTCCAATAGAAGGGATTGCTTCTGTCAAACCGATCATACCCAGAGCCAGTGCACTTTTTGTTAACTGATAAATGTAATAACCCACAATTACAGCCTGCATTTGGTAGGCAAACGTTAGAAAAAACCGCATACACAAATACGATCTGAATTCTTTAAAACGAAGGGTTGCAAACGGGTCAGGTTTAGTTATGAACAGGGGATCTTCGTCGGGCACAGACACTAATTTTTATATGGTAAAAGAAGCATGATTATAGCTGAATTGTTTTAATTAAACACCAAACCGTGCTGATCGATCAGGTAGATAAGCGAGGCAATTGATGCAGCCCCTAACTCCAGTTCGCGTTTGTTCACGTTCGCGAAAACATCTTTCGCGGTGTGGTGCAGATCGAAATAACGCTGAGAATCCGGCCGGAAACCAATCAGCATAACACTTGGAACAGTTTCTTTTAAAGGTTCGATATCGGTTCCGGCGCCGCCTTTTGTTAAGCGTTCCACTTCATAAGGTTCCAGTAAAGGTTTCCAGTTTTTGATCATTCCCTGTAAAACTGCCGGTTGTACACCGCTAAAAGAAAAACCGCGCGGTGTAAATCCGCCTTCGTCTGTTTCAATAGCGGCTATATGCTTCTCATTGTTTTTTTGCGCCAGTTCGGCATATTTCAAACCGCCTTTATGACCGTTTTCCTCATTCATGAACATTACCGCACGGATGGAATGCTTTGGGCGATAACCCATAGCTTTAAAAATACGCAACACTTCTACCGATTGCATCACGCCTGTTCCGTCGTCGTGTGCGCCTTCCGCCAGGTCCCAGGAATCCAAATGGCCGCCAACGGTGATAAATTCATTCGGGTTTTCGGTTCCTTTTAATTCGCCTACCACGTTGTAAGAAAGCACATCGGGTAAAGTGTGGCAGTTTTGTTTTAAGTAGAATTGAACACCTTTTTTTTGCTTCAGCAAACCACTTAACTGATTGGCACCTTTGGTGGAAATGGCAGCCGCCGGGATTTTATTTCCGCCTTCCTCATAAGCTGTTGCACCGGTATGCGGATAATCGTCTATGATTTCTGTCATCGAACGAACGATCACCCCTGCTGCCCCATATTTTGCCGCTTCTGCCGGTCCTCGAAAACGCTGGTCGCTTGCGTTTCCGTAAGCCGCGCCGGTTTCAATAAAACGCGGATCAAACGGACGGTTATAAAAAACAATTTTCCCTTTGATCGCGGCTTCGCCCAGCGTTTTTAATTCCTGCAAGCCTTGCACTTCAACCACTTCGGCTTTTAACCCTTCTTTTGCAGTAGCTACAGAACCGCCTAAAGCCACAACCGGAACCATAATTTGCTGTGTTCCGGAAATTATTTTTGCCTGCTCTTTTTCTCCGCGAACCCAGTGCGGAACCATCACTTCCTGTAAAAAAACACGGTCAAAACCATACTGCCCCATCAGTTTTTTCGTCCAGTTGACCGCCTTTTCTGCATTTGCTGATCCGCTTAACCGCGGCCCGATCTGTTTGCACAAGTATTCCAGGTTTTGATAGGGCTGGCCGTTTACCAGTGCTTCATCGTATATTTTCCGCAAAAATAAAGAATCTGTATTTTGGGCAGATGCGGCGAAAGAAAAGGCGATAAAAAGAGAAAGTAAAAATTTAATTTTCATAAAAGCAGCTTGAGCAACAAAGTTAAAATTTGTGCGGGCTTAGTGAAATGGGTTCAGGAGATTTTGTTCCACCTTAAACCTTCCGTTTGCTGCGGGAAGTGTTGCTGCAGCAACTGGTTTTTAGGTAAAACGAGTTGCGGGTCTTCCTCAAAAATAGCTTCTACCGTCTGTCTTGCCCGGAGCAAAATGTCCTGGTCTTCCATCAAATTGGCCAGTTTCAAATCCAATATGCCGCTTTGTTGTTTTCCTTCGATATTGCCCGGCCCGCGCAATTGTAAATCTATTTCTGCAATTTCAAACCCATCATTAGTTCTAACCATCGTTTCCAGCCGCATTCTTCCATCTTTCGATAACTTCTGGCTGCTCATTAAAATACAAAAAGACTGTTCGGCACCCCGCCCAACCCTGCCGCGCAACTGATGCAGTTGAGAAAGCCCGAAACGCTCTGCATTTTCAATGATCATAACCGAAGCATTGGGCACGTTTACGCCAACTTCAATTACTGTTGTGGCCACCATGATCTGTGTTTCGCCTTTTACAAAACGCTGCATTTCAAACGCTTTATCCGCTGCCGAAAGTTGGCCATGTACAATACTGATGCGATATTCGGGCAAAGGAAATTCCCTCGACATCACTTCAATCCCGTCCATCAGGTTCTTTAAATCCAGCTTTTCGCTTTCCTTAATTAGCGGATAAACCACGTAAACCTGCCGCCCTTTTGCAATTTCATTTTTCATAAAACCAAAAACGCGTAAGCGGCTGCCTTCAAAAAAGTGTTTGGTTTCAATTGGTTTTCTTCCTGCTGGCAATTCATCAATAATGGAAATATCCAGGTCACCATACAGCGTCATGGCAAGTGTACGGGGAATAGGCGTTGCCGTCATTACCAGGATATGCGGCGGAATACTGTTTTTACGCCATAGTTTTGCGCGTTGCTCCACACCAAAACGGTGCTGCTCATCGATCACTACAAAGCCGAGGTTTTTAAACTGCACTTTGTCCTCAATCAAAGCGTGCGTACCGATCAGGATATGCAGTTTTCCGCTTTCCAGGTCTTCGTGAATGGTCCTTCGTGCTTTTTTTGTCGTTGATCCTGTCAATAATGCCACTTCAACAAAACCTTCCCCCAACAATTGTTTTACAGATTGAAAATGCTGATTGGCCAGTATTTCTGTCGGTGCCATCATGCAAGCCTGAAAACCATTATCCAATGCCAGTAAAATGCTCATCAGCGCGACTGCAGTTTTTCCACTGCCTACATCGCCCTGTAGTAAGCGGTTCATCTGAACACCTTTTTGTGTGTCTGAACGTATTTCTTTTAATGTTCTTTTTTGTGCCGAAGTAAGGGCAAAAGGAAGTTTATGCTTGTAAAATTCGTTGAAGAAAAAGCCGACGTTTCCAAAAATATTGCCTTTAAATTTCTCCGACCTGAACAATTTGTTCTTCAGTAATTTAAGCTGAAGAAAGAAAAGCTCTTCAAACTTCAAGCGCTCGGATGCTTCTTTTAGCTGCTCAAAATGATCAGGAAAATGTATTTGCCGGAAAGCCTTGCCCCTGTCGATCAATTGATTTTCTTCCAGGATATAGGGCGGCAGGTTCTCCGTTATATTTTTACCGTACTGCTCCAGCAAATTGGCCAATAATTTCTGGATCCCTTTAGAATCCAGTAAAAACTTCTTTAGTTTCTCTGTAGAAGTGTATGCGGGTTGTAAAGCCTGACTGCCGTTACTTTTAGCCGGATTAGTATTATAAAGCTCTGTTTCCGGATGCGCGATTTGTAATTTGCCATTGAAAAAGCCGGGCTTGCCAAAAAAAACATAGGCTTTGCCAACGATCAAACTATCAAAAAAACGCGTAATCCCCTGAAACCAAACCAATTCTATCGGGCCGGTATCATCCTGCGCAGCAGCAACCAAACGCCGGGCTGCTTTTTCACCAACGATTTCTATATGCGTCAGCCGGGCGATGATCTGTACATAAGGTAAATCCGCTGATGCTTCTTTTACCTTATAAAAACGGGTGCGGTCAATATATTTAAAGGGGAAATATTGCAGCAGATCGCCGTAAGTAGCTATTCCGAGTTCTTTTTTTAAAGCCGTGGCCCGTGCAAGGCCAACACCTTTTAAATATTCAACAGGAGTTTGAAAAAATTCGTTCAAAAAGATCAGGGATTAATACGCACCGGTTTTAGGCAGGTAAAAACAGTATCGGCCAAACCTACTTACAAAGCCTGAACAGCAATAGCCGAAATTTCTACGTTTACGTTTTTTGGCAGCACAGAAACTTCCACTGTTTCCCTCGCCGGGAAGTTTCCGGTGAAGTAAGAACCGTAAATCTCATTTATCAAACCAAAATTATTCATATCTGCCAAAAAAATAGTGGTTTTAACGATATGGTCAAAAGTTAATCCGGCTTCCGCTAAAATCGCTTTCAGGTTTTTCAATACCGTATGGGTTTCTGCTGTAATATCTTCGGTAACCAATGCTCCGCTTGCAGCATCCAAAGCGATCTGGCCGGAAATAAACAAAAAGCCACCGGCAGCAACGGCTTGGTTGTAAGGGCCGATAGGCTGGGGTGCTTCTTTGGTATGGATAATTGTTTTCATCGTTTTCTTAATATAAACCAGTCGATCAGTTTCCAGATAATGCCCAGCAAAAATATAATGATAGCTGTTTTGTTTATAAAATGCATGGCCCTGATATTAAAATTATCCGGCCTGTTTTCATCTTTTTTCCTGAAAAAATACATAGTACAAATATAAAAAAAGGGGTTCAGAAAATTCTGAACCCCTTTATATGAATTAATTTAATTAATTACATACCTGGTTTAATTTCAACACGACGGTTTAGTACACGTCCTTGTTCTGTTGAATTGTCAGCTATTGGATTGGTTTCGCCGTAAGCTTTAACCTTTAAACGTTTAGCATCAACTCCAGAGTTAACTAAGTAAGTTTTAACTGAGTTTGCACGATCTTTAGACAAGCGCATGTTGTGTGCGGCAGAACCTTCAGAAGAAGCATAACCATCTAATTCAATCATTGTAGCAGTGTTGCTTCTCATGTCGGCAGAAACCCTGTCTAAAGTTGGATAAGCTGAAGTCCTTAATACTGAACTGTCAAACTCAAACTGGATGTTTGAATAATTTCCAGCAGCAGTAGTAGTAGCAATAGTTGTATCCGGTTTAGGGAATTTGATTTCGCAACCAGAACCGTCAACTACGGTACCAGCAGGTGTGCCTGGGCATTTGTCAAATTGATCTGATACGCCATCACCGTCAGAATCCTTTTTCAAATCGTCAACTGCTTTTTCAACATTTGATACACGGCCTTTTAAAGCTTCAACTTCCTGACGTAAAGTTGGGTCTTTCAACTCATCATACATCATGGCTAGCGGGTTAACCCAGTCTAAATTCGGTTTTCCTGCTTTACCCAAAGTAAATTCTAAACCACCATAAGTGTAAGAAAATCTATCTTTTGTAGGATAACGAACAGCTGCACCATCGATGTTATCACCATCAACAAAATTAGCTGTATAGCCTAAGTTTAATGCAACACCGTCTGATAATTTGAATTTTACACCTGCCCCAACCGGGATAATCAGTTCATGAATGTATTTTCTTCCGCCATTGGCGTTGTTTTTATAATCAAAAGTGGTATTGTCCTGAAAAGTTACTTTAGGTGCGTAAGCAGCATAACCGCCACCACCGGTAACATAAAAGTTAACAAAATTTTCCCTGCGCAGGAAATCTACTGTCGCTACGTTAACTACGCCCATTAAATTGGCATAGTAAGCCAAATCTGTTTTGAAGGAACGGAAACCATCGCGTGTGCCACCTTGTGCACCGGAAATGTTTCTACTATCGTCGCCGGAAAGCGTTCCGCGCATCAAATTCAACTGCAAACCAAAAGCATGGGCCAACTGCTTCCTTACAGAAATACCATAACCCAGTTCAAGATTATTTTTGGTAAAATCATTAGAGCCAAAAAACAGTTGTGGTTGCAATACACCGGCATTAGCACCGATACTGATGGTTTTGTACTGTGCCCTGCCAGCAAATACCTTTGATGAGCCGGGAACAACGGTTGTAGTCGAATCTGATGAGGTTTGTGCATGGGCTACAACAACACTCACCAAAGAAGCAATCGACAGTACAACTGTTTTCTTCAATGTAGAATAATTCATAATTTTAAGATTAAACAATTTTAATTGTGATTTTTTTTTCAAAAATAGTTATTAAGTTTGATTCGTTGTACCAAACTCCGTTCCATTTTTATATTTTTTTTTTAAATAAGTATAAAAATCCTATATCTATAATATAACCTCCTATCTTTCAATGAAATATGAACGAATGGCCAATAAGGCATTTTATACGAACAGAAAAAAATTTTGTTCTGAATTAAAAGAAAATTCATTGGTTCTTATCAATTCCAACGACGAATTTCCGCGCAGCGGCGATCAAAACCACCTTTTTAAGCAAAATGCCGATCTGTTTTACCTTAGCGGGATAGAGCAGGAACAAAGTATCCTGCTGCTGTTCCCTGATTGTCCCAACCCTTTGTACAAAGAAGTACTTTTTTTAAGACAAACAAATGAACTGATTGCTGTTTGGGAGGGTCATAAATACACTCGGGAAGAAGCAGAAAAGGCATCTGGAATAAAAACGATCCTCTGGTTGCAAGAGTTTGATGCCATCTTGTCGTCGGTAATTTTTTATGCGGAAAATATTTATTTAAATACCAACGAAAACGACCGCTATCAGCATACCGTTCCTTATCGCGACGTGCGTTTTATTCGGCAAATCCGGGAAAAATACCCCTTGCACCAATATTTACGCGCTGCACCGATTTTTCGAAACCTACGTGCCATAAAATCACAGGAAGAAGTTGAACTGATCAGTAAAGCATGCAATATTACCAGGGATGCTTTTTTTAGGGTGTTAAAATATGTAAAACCTGGTGTTGCAGAGTACGGGATCGAGGCCGAGATCATTCACGAATTTATCCGGCAGCGTGGCACAGGCCATGCATACAGCCCGATCATCGCTTCCGGCATCAACGCAACTATTCTTCATTATAACGACAACAACCAGATTTGCAGGCCGGGTGATGTGATACTGATGGATTTTGGTGCCGAATATGCAAATTACAACGCAGACCTGAGCCGTTCCATTCCGGTTAACGGCCGTTTTACACCTCGCCAAAAAGAAGTTTATAATTCAGTGATGAAAGTGATGAAAGAAGCAACACAGCTTTTACAAGCCGGAACGATCTGGAACACTTATCATGAAGAAGTTGGCAAGATCATGACTTCAGAATTAATTAAATTAGGTTTGTTGGACCGGCATGATGTAGAAAATCAAAACCCTGCCATGCCGCTGTACAAAAGATATTTCATGCACGGCACTTCGCATCACTTAGGTTTGGACGTGCATGATTTTGCCGGAAGATATACGCCTTTTGCCGCCGGAAACGTACTGACGGTAGAACCTGGCATTTATATTCCTGCCGAAGGCTTAGGCATCCGCTTGGAAAATAATATCCTGATCACCGAAAACGGAAATATAGACCTGATGGCTGATATTCCTTTAGAAGCCGAACATATTGAAGAATTGATGAACGCTTAATTTATACTAGTAAAAACAGTATGACATACATTATTCCTAAATTAAAAATCGTTGATTAAAGAAAATAATATGCGACAAGTAACTATCTATACAACAGATAAAGATTATAAGCATTTTGTTCAATTGGCTAAGAATCTTGCTTATGTTAAAAAAATTGAAACGGATGACGATGAACCAACAAAGGAAGAAATCATCGAAAATTTAAAAAAAGGTTTTGAGGAAATGCGCCTGATAAATAAAGGTGAACTAAAAGCTACACCTCTGCAAGAATTTTTAAATGAGCTATAAAGTTGAGCTTACAGATAACTTTAAAAAAGAAGCTAAAAAGTTAATTAAAAAATATGCTTCACTTCGTGAAGAAATTGCCGAACTTGGGGAAGAACTTATCAAAAACCCTACAATTGGAACTTCTTTAGGAAACGATGTATACAAAATACGTATTTCAATTGCCTCTAAAAAAAAAGGTAAGTCTGGAGGAGCAAGGGTAATTACATTTGTAAAAATTGTTGCCGAAACTATTTTTCTTTTATCTATCTATAACAAGGGAGAGAAAGACACTATTTCAAATGAAGAAATTGACACCCTTCTAAAAAATCATTTGTAAATCAAACATCTTAATATTTCATCCACAATATTAAACCAACTCCCTCAACCTTAATATTTTTTTAATTTTGCAGGCTTAATACCTTGAATGAAAACCTACCTCCGCCTGCTTTCTTTTGCCAAACCGATAGAAAAATTTGCCATTCCTTACATAATCGCTACTATTTTATCCGTCATATTCAATACACTTAACCTCGCACTTTTAGTTCCGTTGCTAAACGAACTTTTTCTAAATAAAAGTCCTTTACAACATGTCGTTGCGAAGCCAGAAAGCTTTTTTTCCCTCAAATCATTTAATTATTATGCTTACCAGGCAAATTTAGCTTACGGCGCGGACGGTGCATTAAAATTTGTATGTGTCACTATTGTTGTTTCCGTTTTTTTGAGCAATATTTTTCGTTACATCTCTCAGCGAATAATGGAAAATCTACGCATACATACTTTGCTTAATTTCCGTAAAGCTGTTTTTAATAATGTGATGGATTTGCATCTCGGCTATTTCAGTAATGAACGTAAAGGTGATATTATTTCTAAAGTTTCATCCGATGTTCAGGTTGTGCAATTCTCGGTTACTGGTACTTTGCAGGTTGTGTTTAAAGAACCTTTCCAGTTAATTGCTTATGTGGTTTACTTGTTTTATGTTTCCTACCAGCTTACACTTTTTGCTTTACTGGTGATTCCTGTTTCGGCTTTTATCATTTCTAAAATTGTAAAAAACCTAAAACAACAGGCTACAGCATCTCAGGAGTCGTACGGCAACATGATCAGTTATCTAGATGAAGCATTGTCTGGCATCAAAATTATCAAAGCATTTAACGCAACCGATTATATCAAAAGCAAGTTCGCTGAAGAAAACAACCATTACTCAAATATCATTCGTTCTATGGCGCGGAAGCAGCAATTAGCTTCGCCTGTTTCCGAATTTTTAGGTGTTTCGATGGTTGCTGGAATTGTTTTATATGGAGGTTCTTTAATTATTCATAATACTTCCGCATTAAGCGCAGCAGAATTTATATCTTATATAGCTGTTTTTTCTCAAGTGATGCGCCCTGCAAAAGCAATCTCAGATTCTTTCAGTAATATCCATTCGGGGATATCTGCCGGCGAACGCGTGCTGGAACTGATCGACGAAAAGCCAAAGATCACGGATGCACAGGATGCTGTTTTTATCGATACTTTTTCTGATAGCATCACTTTGGAAAACGTTTCTTTCGCTTACAACGAAAAAGAGGTGCTAAAAGAAGTATCACTCATCATTCCGAAAGGAAAAAACATTGCGTTGGTTGGCCCTTCGGGAGGTGGAAAATCAACTTTAATGGATCTGCTGCCAAGATTTATTGAACCCACAAAAGGTAAAATATCAATTGATGGAAAAGACATTCAACACATCAAAACCGATGCTGTCCGGGCTTTGATGGGAATTGTAAACCAGGAATCCATATTGTTTAACGATACCATTTTTAACAACATCGCTTTTGCAAAACCAAATGCCACACAAGCAGAAGTAGAAGCTGCCGCCCGCATTGCCAATGCACATGATTTTATTTTAAATACCGAGAACGGCTATCAAACCAATATTGGCGACCGCGGATCAAAACTTTCGGGCGGGCAAAAACAGCGCATCAGTATTGCACGTGCCGTTTTAAGCAATCCGCCAATTATGCTGCTGGACGAAGCGACTTCGGCTTTGGACACAGAATCAGAAAAATTAGTGCAGGACGCTTTGAATAATTTGACGAAGAACCGTACTTCGTTAATTATTGCGCACCGTTTAAGCACCATCCAAAATGCAGATGAGATTGTGGTTTTAGAAAACGGCCGCATTGCAGAACAGGGCAATCATCAGCAACTGATCAATCAAAACGGTTTGTACAAAAGGCTGATCGATATGCAAACTTTTGGTGATTAAGATAGACAACAATAAATATTTTCCAGACATAACGGTAAGCAGGTTCACCTGTAGTTTGGATTTTCTATTTGAACGTTTAACGTAAAAGTAAACATGAAGAAATGCTTCTATCTATTTTAGATTAAAAGTTCATGCTGGTTGAAAGATTGGACAAAGAGTTGTAGAAAGTGCTTATCTCCATACATCTATTTACATAATTGCAATAAATCTTAATTACAATGATAGAAGTCTCTGTTATTATACCAAATTATAATCATGCTCAGTTTCTAAGACAAAGGATAGACACTGTACTTAATCAAACTTTTCAAGATTTCGAGTTGATTATTTTAGATGACTGTTCTACAGATAACAGCATAGAGGTAATAGAGTCATATATCGGAAATTCAAAGATTAGCCACACCGTCTTTAATAGTGCAAATAGCGGAAGCCCCTTCCTACAGTGGGAAAAAGGTATCAATCTTGCTAAAGGAAAGTATGTTTGGATTGCTGAAAGCGATGATTGGTGTGAACCGTCGCTTTTAGAAACCCTTGTTGAAGGCATAAGGAAGGACGATCAATGTGTAATTAGCTATTGCCAGATGTCCTGTATCAATGAGCACAATGAGATAAGATGGCAGTCTAACCATCGTTGTTTATCTGAAATGATAGAAAGTAAAGCTTTTATCCAAGATTACCTGGCTATCAAGGTATCCATTTACAACGCGAGCATGGCCATTTTTAAAAGAGAAAAATTCAAGTATGTATCACCAGAATTTACAACATACAAATTTTCCGGCGACCGTCTTTTTTGGATTCAAATTGCAAGACAAGGCAAAACCCATATCAGTGGAAAAGTTTTGAACTATTTCAGGAAACACGATCAGGACGTAAGCGGTAAGGCGTATAAAAGCGGATTAAATTTTATAGAAGAACTCAATATTATCAATTGGATGTATAGGGAAAAATTAATTGATGACGCAATCTATACAATGGCATTTAAAAAGCAATACAAAGAGTATTGGAGGGTAAGAAATTCAATTGATGGTAATAATAAAAATATTATCACTACTTTATTTAATCATCCTCTTTCAAAAAAAACCAATACTATAAATTTTTTACCGTCAGTAATTTGGAGTACATACAAAAAGAAAGGTAAACAGTAAGATAAAAGTAGTATAAAACAGTAAGTAATTTTATCGATAGATTATCTGATTTAAGTTGAGTAAAAGCCGGTTTCAACATCAATGAAATCCAGGTTGAGGCCAGCTTTTATATAAACAAAATTAAGCTATTTTTGCATAAATATTGCTTATGTCCATTGGTATTGATGTTGTTATTCCTTCTTTTCGCCTAAGTCCGGCAACTTTATTACCTATTCTTAATTTAAAAAGGCCTGCCATTGCAGAGATACATTTTTACTTAATTGCGGATAATCCAGACATAGTTATTGATATTTCAATACAGAAATTAGTAGATAATAATACCGTTACTTTATTAATCAATCAACAAAATATGGGGGCATCTGCTACCCGGAACCGGGGTATAGAAGCCGGGAAAAGTGAATGGATCCTTTTTTTAGATGATGATATAGAAGTTACACCTGATATTTTATTTACTTATGTTCAGGCTGTTGAAGAATATCCAAATGAAACTGGCTTTATTGGTTTGGTAAACATGCCGCCGCCACCAACTTCCTTTGCCAAAGCCGTTGATGCCGATGGCTCGATAAGTATCTTCAATGCAGCTCGTAACAACGAATCTTACCCTTGGGGCGCAACCGCTAATATCATGATTAAACGCAGTGCTGTAGGTGATGTCCGCTTTTCATCTGCTTATCCAAAAAAAGGGGGCGGAGAAGAGGTTGATTTCTTTTTAAGGGTCAGGCAGTTAAATGGATTTAAAAATTATAAATGTTTGCCCGCAGCGCAGGTTGAACATCCCTGGTGGAAAAATGGGCAAACAGATTACGCCCGGTTTTACCGTTTAGGTATTGGTAATAGCTACCTTGCCGAACGCAACCCGCAGTATAAATGGTACGATTTCTTAAATACTTCTGAAATGTTACTGATTACTGTACTAACAGCTTTTGCAGCTTTTGCAGTAAATTATAACTTTATTATATATATAATTTATTTTGCCTTAATTACAATTATCACTGAGTATATAGTGAACATAGTAAGGCTACACCGTAAAATCCATAAAATAGAATTGATTACAGCATTTAATGTAATGCTAATACGCAATACTTGTGAGTTTGGAATTTTAGCAGGCAATATGTTTCGTTTTAGACTAACTGGCATAGGCGAACGCTTTAACTATGATGGTACTATTGCTAAATCTAAGATTTTCAGACTTAATAGATATAAAATTATCAAGCTAATAATCTATACTACTGCTATAATATTAGTTCGATATTTTAAAGCCTTTTAAATTTATATCGAAAAATTTATATTGCTTCTTTTAGCCCTAAAAAGTTTTTGTTTGCATCAGATTCAATAGATTGAAATAGACTAATTAATGTTTTTTATATTTTAAAAGAAGCATGAAAAATATTCTGAATAAATTTTAAACAAGCTCTTACATTTTATAATGATGGTCAACTGCATAATACTACTTAGAGGTTTTCATTATTTTATGTATTGTTTAGCATTGATATGCCTTCTTTCATAATTTTTTTTACTTGTAATAAGTAAAACAGATTATAACAAAGATACTTTTACAACAATGACAGTAAGCATCGATATCGTAATTCCCTCCTTCAGGCTGGATGAGCAATACTTAGTACCAATGCTTAACTTAAATTCACCTCAAGGCTTTATTATTAATTATTATATTGTTGCAGATAACCCGAGTTTACAGATTCCAGCTTCTATTCAGCAGCTTAGTGAACGCAATAATGTACATCTACTCATTAATCCTGTTAACCTTGGCTTTTCGAAAACTCGTAATAAAGGTATAGATGCCGGACAGGGGCAATGGATATTATTATTAGATGATGATGTACTTCCCAATGCCGATCTATTATCTGCTTATGCCAGGCAAATTTTACTTAAACCAGATGCTTTAGGCTTTGTTGGTGTAACCGAGTTTCCACCGCCTATTAATTCAGTAACCGAGGCACTGCAAATTATAGGGGTTTCCACTCATTTCCAGATGGCCAGACGAGAGGTGGATATGTATTGGTCGGCAACAGCTAATATACTACTTAATCGTAGCTTACTTAGTAACCGCCGGTTCTTACCTAAGCTTACTAAAAGCACCGAAGACATGGAACTACTGTTTAGAAACGCATTTGAAAACCATTTGAAAAAATATCAGTCAGTACCCGATGCCGTAGTTAAACATCCGTGGTGGGGAAAAGGCACCGGACAAACCCGAAGACTATTTTTGTATGGGGAAGGAGCCTCAGAAGTTGCCAGGCTCCATCCCGTTAATTTGTATACCTACTACGACTTCACGAATACTATTGAAACACTGTTATTAATCCTTATAGTATCTGTTTGCTGTATTATTTTTTCGATATTAGTAAAATGGTTGTTTCTATTAGCCGTTGCACAAATTTCTGCTGAATTACTTACCAATTATTACCGCACTATTAAAATTGGCAAATCTTTAAGCCCTATTATAGCTTGGCAAGTAACTTGGCAAAAAAATATTTTGGAAGCGGGCAGACTATGGGGAAATATAACACATGGCTACTTAAAAGGATTTGCTTTACGCATAGATGGGAGTTTCTGCAAACAGCACCCATACCCTTTTCGGCTTAACAGATATAAAATTATCAAACTTGTAATCTTCACCATAATAATGTTACTGCTCTGCCTACTTTAAACTTCATGATAGCCGCTACTGCAATAGGTTAGGTTTTCCGCTATTGTTTTACGATAAATCAGCTCGTTAGGTAAAAAGTTTTCACGATGGTGCATTGGATGAAAGATATGATAGCTGATGGCCGCCATTTTTAAGCGCTTTTTTAGGATACCAGCATTAATCAAGCGGGCAGCAAACTCGTAATCTTCCCAGCCCCATCCTTCAAAATCATTATAATAACCGTTGATCCGGATATAGTCATTACGCCAGAAAGCCAGGTTACATCCTTTTACATTCCACGAACTTTGCGGATCGGGATTGAAGAACACAGACAATAACGGTATTCGGATAGCATTAAACCGGCTGTACAAGCCTTTAGACAGCGAATGGAAATTAATTTGCCTGGTTTTAAGTATCTCTATGGTTTTTGCTTCGGTGAGCATTGCACGGCTGCCTTGTACAAAATATCCTTTGCTTGCGGCTTGTATATGATCGGCAACAAATTTAGGATTAACAATAATATCACCGTCAATCTCAATGATATAATCGGCTTCTGCTAATTTAACAGCTTTATTCAATATCAGGCATTTTCTAAACCCTTTATCTTCCTGATGGGCATGTTTTAACGGAATGGGGAATAAACTTCGGTAATGATCTATCAATGCTTTGGTATCTGCCCCGGACCCATCGTCAGCAATTAGTATCTCATCAGGCAAACGGGTTTGCTTTAATAAACTTAGCAGTACCAATCCTAAGGCTTCGGGCCAGTTGTAGGTGGATATAAGTACTGATATGGTTAACCTAGCCTTGTTCATCAATCTAAAAGTTTGCCAAAATTACTTTTTTTGATTGGAAGACATCATGAAAGGGAAAACCGTGATGCCGGAATGCTGACATAAATATTCCTGACATTCACAAAAAAAGGCGTTTCTACGTTTACTTACCACCAGCTCAAGTGAAAATACTTAAAGCCTTCTAAATTTACAGCCAATCCTTTTACAAGCTCAAAATTTATAAAATCCTTCTTTTAGCAAAAGAAAATTCATGTTTGAACTGTATGTCATAAAAAAACATAGAAATATCATTATTTTTTATAGGATAAAAGAAGCATATAAAATATACTGAATAAAATTTAAAAGGGCTTAAAGCCCTTCTATCGTATAACTCATTTTGTAAAAATTACGTAACCAAACTTATTTAGTTGATATATAAATAATAAGGCATATTTGGACCTGAAAACAAAAAAGTTATATGTCAACTAAATAGAATCCCATACTTATTGAGAAGTAAGTGCTATAAAGCAAATGGCTAAAATCAAACCCAGGTCTTGCTAAAATCCCCTATATGTTATTTCATCGATAAAATATATTAATCCTACTTTAAATGCAAGAAATCTTTATGCTTAATATCACAAAACAAAATAAAGTCAATTACGGGTTTATTGATAATATAAGATTTATAGCTATAATAGCTATTGTTGCAGAGCATAGCTATTTCTGGCCTACTAATTTATATTTCAAACCATTACATGAACAGCTGATTCAAATTTTTTCTATGCAGCTTCCAAAGTTCGGAACAATTATTTTTTTCCTCCTGGCGGGGTTTCTAATTGGGGACAAAATTAACACTTATCAACCTTTGGAATATTTAAAGCGGCGGTTAGACAATACCTGTAAGCCCTGGCTCTTTTGGGTATTTATTTATTTGGTATTAGAATATATCAATTCTGTTGTAGTATATTTCAGATTTGGAAGTGCGGACGCCTTTAAACAACCTCTTTTATATTTTTCCAATGAGATCAATTATATTGCTTTTGAAACCAGCTTTTGGTTTATCATCAACTTTATAATATGTATTGCAGTACTAATGGTATTTAGAAAGTATTTATACTCCTTTAAATTTGGTTTAATACTGGCGTTGTTTTCATTGTTCTATGCCGTTAATATTTATTTTAACTGGATTCCCAGCCGTCATACTATGGCTTTTTTAGGGTTTGTCTTTTACTTATGGTTAGGCGTTCAAATGCATAAATATTATAATGGGTTTTTAAAATGGATAAATGAAAAATCATTCATATTACTTGCGGCTTTAGCTGTTTTTACTTTTTGTTTAGCTTATGCAGAAAGCTTATACTTAATGAACTTTGTGCCAAAAGTTGACCCTTATAATACTTTACGTTTTACCAATATACTATACTCATTGGCTGCTTTTCTATTCTTTTTTAAAATTGGCAATATCTCCTGGGTCAATAAATTAAACCCGAGAAATACGACATTTGGTATTTATCTCATCCATTATATTGTTATTGCCCAAGTATTGCCTCTGATTTTCAGGCCCCTCGAAATCAATTATCAGGCACAATCTGCAACCTTTCTGTTTGGTTTTCAAATCCTCAGGTTTGTCCTTGCCTTTACAGTTACTTACCTGCTCACCTCTTTGATTAGAAAATCAAGTCGTATCAAATGGATGATTGGACAGTAACTTCCCTGAGGGTAGAACCTTCGATAGTTGCAGAATGATGAACAATGGCAAAATGATTAAACTCGTCAAAATCGAAGTTTTTTGATAATTCCGGATCATTAAATTTCCCGATCAGTCCTAAGCTCTTGTCCATTGCTATAAAGATACTTAAATCATTACGACGATGGTTTTATTGCCATAAAAGAAGCATTGAACTTTAATCATGGATTTAAATGCGGGGCATAAGCTTTTACCGTTTGCCGGGAAGTCCCCAAGCCATCAATCCCCAGTTCAACTACATCGCCGGGTTTTAAATAAACCGGCGGATGAAAGCCTAAACCAACACCGGCAGGCGTTCCGGTAGAAATAATATCACCGGGCAGCAGGGTCATGAACTGGCTGATGTAAGAAACCAGTTTCGGGATGCCGAAGATCAAATCGTCTGTATTGCCGTCCTGCATGGTTTCGCCGTTTAATTTCAGCCACAAACGAAGCTGGTGCACATCTTCGATCTCGTCTTTTGTGGCCAGGAAAGGGCCAAGAGGTGCAAAAGTATCACAGCCTTTACCTTTATCCCAGGTGCCGCCGCGCTCCATCTGAAATTCCCGTTCCGAAACATCGTTGAGCAGGCAATACCCGGCAACGTAATCCAGCGCATCTTCCTCACTCACGTAACCGGCTTTTTTACCAATTATCACCGCTAATTCTACTTCCCAATCTGTTTTTACAGCGTTTTTCGGGATGATGACCGCATCGTTCGGGCCAACCAAAGCCGTGGTGGATTTAAAGAAAAGGATTGGTTCTTGTGGGATCCCGGCACCGGTTTCCCGGGCGTGTTTTGCATAATTTAAACCAATACAAACAATTTTGGAAGGCCTTGCAACAGGCGGACCCCAACGTTCAGGACCCGGGACCTCAATTAATCTTCCCTGGTTGGCTTTTACAAATTCTTCCAGACGCGCCAAGCCGTTATCTTCAAAAAACTGCTCGTTGTAATCCCCGCCATAAGCAGAAGTATCATAACGGATACCATCCATCATGATTCCGATTTTCTCTTTTCCGGCATCGCCGTATCGTATTAATTTCATAACGTATATTTTTAGGTGATAAAAGAAGTATGTTGGGGCGATTTATGAATTGCCCCAACATGAATAGTCCATACAGTAACAAGTAGTAAAAGAAACATGCTTCTTTTACAAGTGTTTTTTAAGTATTTAGTTTGATAAAGCCAGCTACTCTGGCTATTGCCATAACTTTTCATTACTCACTCCTCTCCTCCCAGATGCTGCATAAATGCAAAATCGTGTCAACTGCTTTTTGCATGTCCTGTACCGAAACCCATTCCTGTTTACTGTGGAAAGCATGTTCACCGGCAAAGATATTGGGGCAGGGCAAACCCATAAACGATAAGCGCGAACCATCTGTTCCCCCTCGGATACTTTGCAACCGTGGCTCTAATCCCGCCCTTGTAATGGCTTCTATACCATATTCGATTACCTGCGGATGCTGGTCGAGCACCTGTTTCATGTTGCGGTACTGCTGATGAATTTGCAGGATAAAAGAAGCATGTGGATAATCTTTCAATACATTTTCTGTTGCCTGCCGGACCACGTTGGCATGGTCCCCCAACTTTTCAGTATCAAAATCACGGACGATAAAATCAATGATGGCTTCTTCTACATGACCACTAACGGAAACCGGATGTATAAAGCCTTGTTTTCCGGCTGTGTTTTCCGGGGAGAGGGCAGCAGGAAGATCAGCCAGGACCCTGCCTGCAATTTTTAGGGCACTTTCCATTTTGCCTTTGGCAAAGCCGGGATGCGAACTTATCCCATTGATAATCAACCTCGCCCCGTCTGCAGAAAAAGTTTCATTTTCTATCGTTCCGGCCGATTCGCCATCTACCGTGTAACCAAAATCCGCAGCTAACTTTTGCAGCTCTGCTTTATCCACGCCACGGCCAATCTCTTCATCGGGCGTGAACAAGATCCTGATCCGGCCGTGTTTAATTTCGGGGTGGTCCATCAACTGTCGGCAGGCATCTACAATCGCTGCAATCCCTGCTTTATTATCGGCACCAAGCAAAGTCGTGCCGCTTGCTGTGATAACATCATTGCCTATTTGATATTGCAGATCGGGATGCTCTTCTAAGCGGACAACAACAGCCGGATCATCGGGCAAAAACAAATCCTGGCCCTGATAATTGGCATGAACGATAGGTTTTACATTTTCGCCGCTGCAATCTGGTGAGGTATCCATGTGCGAGCAAAAACAAATCACCGGAACATCTTTGGCCGTATTGGCAGGAACGGTAGCATAAACGTAGCCGTATTCATCCAGCTGCGCATCTTTTAAACCTATTTCTAATAATTCGGCAACTAATAAACGGCCTATATTTTTTTGTTTTTCGGTAGAAGGAACGGTCTTGGATCCCGGATCTGATTGAGTATCAATGGTAACATAATTTAGAAACCTATTTTGTACAGTATAATGCAACATAAGCGAAGCAATCATCGTTAAACATTTTTGATAATAAGTTAATAATTCTATTTTTGAAAAGCTGGTTCTCAAAAATAAACGATAGTTGTGTGTTTGATACTGACCATTAAAAATATAATCCCTTGAAAAAGATCTCCTTATTTGTTGCTTTTGTAGTGATTAGCCTGTCGGCTTTTGCCCAGATTGGCTATAATTACGACCAGTATAGTTTAGGGGTAGGTATAAGCAGTGTTAAAATCCACGGCGATTTGCATAAATCTTATGCCCAGGCTGCATACAACGTCAATCTAAGTTATCATTTTACACCTTTTGTTACTTTTAGTACCGAAGCACAGTTTGGCCGTTTATCAAGTGCCAATATTGTAGATACGACCAAAACTTATTACGGCGAACAATCCAGCAATAAATACACAGCTATTATCTTTCATGCCGATGTGCAATTAGGCGAATTCATTAATTATAATGATGATTTCAGTTCGATCCCTATCCTTACAAAAATTTTAAACGGCGCCAAAAATATTTATATCGGCACAGGCGCCGGAGTTATTTTTAACAAAATCGACTACATCAACCGCCAGGATTTTGTCGATCCGAATTTAATTATCGGTGGTTTGGATAAAAGCAACGAATTGATTATTCCGTTAAGGATCGGATATGAATATAAAATATACAACGGCTACGATGAGCCGCAGATTCGTATAGATCTGGGTTATCAGGCCAATTTTTCCTCGGGGGACAATATGGACGGCTTTAAATCAGGCCGTTATAACGATTGGTATTCCCAGATTACGTTTGGTATTAAAGTTGGTATTGGCGGTGTTACTTCCTATCGCAAGCCTATTCATGTAGGTGCTTTTTAATTTTTAAGAAAATATTTATAGTTTTATTAAATATAGCTTAATTTGCCCTCTATAAGTAAACTCATTGAGAAAAAGCACAGCCATAATTGTTTTACTACTTTTATGCAATAAAATCCTTTTAGCACAGCTTAGTTATAACTATACAGGTTATAGTATTGGTGCAGGCGGAGGCCTTGCCCGTGCGTATGCCGACCTGGCCGGGCATCTTAATAAGCAAGCCTTCTTTGTCAACTTTAACTACAATTATACGCCCTACACTACTTTTACTGCCGAACTGCAAGCCGGAACGTTGGCAAGTGGAAGCCCTTTAACAGATAAAGATACACGTGCTTTTAAAAACAACTTTAAAGCTGTTGTTTTTTATGCAGATCTACAAGCAGGTGAGTATATCGACTATCGGTACAGTACTTTTTCTAATATTATAAAAAATATTTATGTTGGTTCGGGTTTTGGTGTGGTCCATAATAAAATGGCTTTTATACAGCGAACAAGCCTTAATAATCCCGGATATGTTTTCCCAGGCCAGGATGCAAGTACAGAGCTGATGCTTCCGTTACGGATAGGATACGAATTTAAATTCTTTAATTTTTATGAGGAGCCGCAGGTCCGCCTAAACATAGGTTACCAAATGAGCTGGGTATATGGTGAAGGCTTAGATGGTTATAATGATCCGCAGAAGATGTTTAAAAATAACTATGTTGACCGGTATTCACTCATTAGCATTGGCGTTAAATATGGTTTTGGAACCCCGGTATCTTACAAAAAACCAATACGCTTTTAATAACTGTTTATGCAGATAGAATCTTTACGGGAGTATTGTTTGCAGCAACCTGGGGCAGAAGAGACCATGCCTTTTGGCGATGATACCCTTGTTTTTAAAGTTGGCGGAAAAATATTTCTGCTGGTAAGCTTAAAAGAAGCAAACCGGTTCAATGTAAAATGCAACCCTGATCTGGCCATCGAACTGCGGGAACGCTACAGCGAAGTGCAGCCCGGTTTCCACATGAACAAAGCCAACTGGAACACGGTTTATTTTAATGGAAGCCTGACCGAAAAGCAACTGCTCGAAATGATCGATCATTCATACCAATTAATTGTTGGCGGCCTGCCGAAAAAAACACAGCAAGGTTTGCAATAAAAAGGGTGGTAAAAGAAGCATTCCCGGTATTCTTTTCTATCTTTTCAGCATGAAAATTTTCCTGTATGTTTTTTGTTTTATGCTGATGGCAATTGCGGTTAAAGCACAGCTTACGCCTTTTGAAAAAGATCCGCAGAAAAATACCACAGCTACCTACGCACAGATTGTAAAGTATTACCGGCAGTTGGATCAGCAGTACGATCAGCTCAAGGTTTACAATATCGGCACAACAGATATTGGCAAACCACTGCAACTGATTGTACTTTCTAAAGAAAAGGTTTTTGATCCGGCAACCATCAAAAAACAAAATAAAAGGGTTGTCCTGATCAACAACGGTATCCATCCCGGCGAGCCGGAAGGTATTGATGCAAGCATGATGCTGGTCCGCGATTTGCTGAAAAAGGATCAGTTACCGGCTAAGGTTGTAATCTGTATCATCGCCGTTTATAATATTGATGGCTGTTTAAACCGCGGACTTTCCCGTGTAAACCAGAACGGACCAGCAGCCTACGGGTTTCGGGGAAATTACCGCAATCTTGACCTGAACCGTGATTTCATCAAAGCTGATTCTAAAAACGCTTTGGCTTTTATGCAGATACTAAACACTTGGAAGCCGGATGTTTTTTTGGACAACCACACGAGTGACGGTGCGGATTACCAATACACAATGACACTGATTGAAACGCAGCATAATAAACAAAATCCAATTATTGCAAACTACACCAGCAAAACCCTTACGCCTGAACTGTTTTCAAGAATGAAGAAAAGCGGTTTCGAGATGATACCTTATATCGAATCGGAAGGGGCAACGCCAGATTCCGGAATTGTCGGTTTTTTAGAAACACCGCGCTACTCGTCGGGTTTTACTTCGCAACGCAACATCATTAGTTACATTACCGAAACGCACATGTTGAAAGCGTTTGCGCCCCGCGTAATTTCCACTTATGATTTTATGCAGCACCTGATCGATATTGTTCAGCGCGATGCTGTTTTTATCGGCAAAATAAAACAACAGGCCGATGAAGGAACGAAAACCCAAAAAACTTTTGCATTGGACTGGGAGTTGGATAAAAACAGTTTTGATACCATTTCCTTTAAAGGCTTTACGGCTGGTTACAAAACAAGTGCGGTAAGCGGTTTGCCAAGGCTTTATTATGACCGCGATAAACCCTTCACCAAAAACATCCGCTATTATAACACGTACAAAGCAGCCGTTTCTGCGGATAAACCTAATGCTTACATCATCCCGCAAGCCTGGGGAAAAGTAATTGAGTTGATGGAAAGGAACGGAGTAAAAATTTATCACCTAAAAAACGATACAACCCTAAGCCTTCAAACTTATTCTATTACCGATTATAAAACACCTGCCCGCCCTTTTGAAGGGCATTATCTGCACAACAACATAAAAGTATCGGTAAAAGAAGCATTGGTTAAATTTTACCAGGGCGATGCCGTGGTTTACACCAATCAGTCCTTAAACCGTTACATCGTAGAAACCCTGGAGCCGCAAGGCGTGGATTCTTTTTTCGCCTGGAACTTTTTTGATCCCATCCTCGGGCAAAAAGAATATTTTTCGGATTATGTGTTTGAAGATGTAGCGGCCGGCTTGTTAAAAAAAGACCAGGAACTGAAAAAGAAACTGGAGGCCGAAAAAACCAAAAATCCTGATCTTGCCAAAAGTGCGGCTGCACAACTTAACTTTGTTTATAAAAATTCCCTTTACTTTGAGCCAACTTTTATGCGTTATCCTGTTGGCCGGATGATTGCTCCGCTTCAGCTTAATTTAAATTAACAAAATGCTCGATTATATTTATGCAACACCGGTAGCTTCGGCTATTTTCCTGGTTACGGTTTTGACCAGCTTGCTGGCTTTTTCAAATCCCGAAATTTATGAAAAGCTGATCCTAAGTCCGTACCAGGTTTACCGGAAACAAAATGTTTATACGCTATTGACCAGCGGTTTGATCCACAAAGACTGGATGCACTTGTTTTTCAACATGCTTTCGTACTATTTCTTTGCTTTTAATTTAGAACGCATCATTGGGCATTGGCAATTTGCCGTTTTATATTTAGTGAGTTTAGTTTTAAGTGATATACCAACGGTAATGAAGCATCGGGAAGATTTCTGGTATCGTACCTTAGGCGCTTCCGGTGCGGTTTCGGCTGTCGTTTTCAGCTTTATTATGTTCGATCCAATGACCAAAATGATGATCCTGCCGCTGCCGATTCCTATTCCGGCCATTCTGTTTGGCGTCCTATATTTGGTTTATTGCGTTTATGCTTCGCGTCAGCAGGCAGACACTATTAACCACGATGCGCATTTTTATGGCGCTTTAAACGGCATCATCATTACCATAATCCTATATCCGGATGTGGTTCCTTATTTTTTAGGGAAGTTGGGGTTGCGGTAAGAGAATTTGTAGTTTTTTTTTGTAAACAAATAGCTAAATTTATGTTAGTCCAATATTTCTAATTTTATGTACACCGATGAGCTAATACAAGAATTAATAAATTGTCCTAAAATAGTTGTAGATGCTCCTAAAGAAATGAAAGAAGGTAGATCCGGTTTTTTAAAAAAGAGTTTTACACTTAAATCTGTTGATGATACATATAGTTTTAGTGGTTTTATCACTAAAAATTTAACTTTTGCAGAAAATTTTTCAATTGGTCTTACTTATAGTTCAAAAGATGACAAAGGTAGGACAACTTTATTAAGATGTAATGGCCCACATGGTATGACTAAAGAATTACATCACGCAGCATGCCACATTCATATAGTAACTGCGGAAGATGTAAATAATGGAATCAAAGTAGAAAGAAATATTAAACAAACTAATGGATATTCTACATTAGAAGATGCAGTTCAGTTTTTTGTAAAATATATTAACATTGTTCCTACTGATAGGGAAAAATATTTTCCTCCTCCAATGGGTCAAACAGATTTGTTTAACGAAGCAAAATAATGGAGAACATAAAAGAAAGATTAGAGCAGGAATTTAATTATCACGTCTCTATCAAACAAAAAAGACCTGGGATCTTTCAATTATATCTTCCTGTTTATCACGAAGATGGCGATATGATTGATCTTTTTATTACATCTAAAGGTAATAACGAATATTCATTATGTGATTATGGCTTAACACTTCAACGATTAGCTTATTCTTATGATATTGATTCTGAAAATAAAGAAGCCATCCTTCAAAAAATCATATTAGAAAACGGGTTAAATGAAGAAGACGGGAATATATGTTTAAAAACAAAACCCGATACTATTTATACAGATATTATGCATATTACCCAAGCTTACGCCAAAATTGGGAGTATGCGGTATTTTAAAAGAGAAGTAATTGAGAATCTGTTTTATGAAATTTTAGACGAGTTTATTGATATTGAACTTCAGGAATTCAATCCTAAGACAAAAGTATTTCCAATTCCAGATCGGGAAGATTTAGAAGCAGATTATTCATTTTCGCCTAACGGTCATCCGATTTATTTATTTGGAGTTAAAGATGTTGCAAAAGCACGGCTTGCCACAATTAGTTGTTTAGAGTATCAGAAAGCAAACTTGAATTTTAGGGGATGGGTTGTAAACGAAGACTTTGAAAAGCTTCCAAAAAAAGATAGAACAAGACTTACAAATACTTGTGATAAGCAATTTACTTCTTTAGAAGAATTCAAAGTATCCGCCAAAACATTTCTGGAAAGGGAAAGAACTTAAATTATTTCTCATCCCGGCAGCCCAATCTCCTCAGCCTGAATAAACATACTGTTTTTATCGGTTAAAAAACTCATTGGCTGTTCCGGGTTTTTGATGATCTCCAGCAGCAGGAAACCCCAGGGTTTCCAGAAGTTTTCTAAAACCTGGCCGTAAACTTTTGGCTTCCATTCGTCAAAAAGCGGTTTGGCACTAAGCCCTTTAAGCGGCATGGCTTCAACATAAATTTTTCCCTTTACGGGCAGCAGGTTGTATTCGGGCAAACGGTTAAACAAATAAGCTGAGTAAAAGATCCTTCCTGAAAATTCTTCAAACTGGATCGGATGCAACGTTTGTCCGGCAATTTTTTTCAAGATTTCCTTGTGATAAACCGTGTTGGCGCCATTATCCTGTAAACAAAAAATAAAACCGAAATCTTTTAAACGCAGAGAAAAGGTAAGTGAGTTGATTTCATCACGATAGTTAAATTCTTTAGTGGCCGGATCAATTTTAAACAGAAAAAAACTGTAGGGCTTAAAATCCTCAAAAACTATCGGTAAAAGAAGCATTTGCAGCATGATGTGCAGCTGACTAAACTTGTGCATCAGCGATTGCGAAATATTCAACCCCTGCCCTTCTGCATATTGTTGCCGAATGGCCGATTGCAGTTCGTTAAAAATAATTCCGTACATGATTTTCCCTGCCCAGATAAACAACTTCCACTCGTCCAGTTGCTTTACGGCTTCAAAACCCTGCCCGAAAGTAGCTTTAATTTCTGCTTCCAGCGGTTCTAAATACAAGTTGTTTACTGCTGCGGAACAGGGCAATTTCAAGTCTTTATAAGTTGGGAAATTTTCGTCCAGCATCTTAAACGGCTGGTCGTACAAATTGTATTTTGCCAGTAACCATGCCGGGAAAACCTGTATTTTTTCTTCTTCGGACTGTAAAGTTTGCCCGGTTAAAAAGCAGGTGCGGTTGCCAAAGTTAAACTTGTTGAAAGGCTGATAAATTTGCATCCTTCAAAGATAGAAATGATTTTAAGCCGATTTTTTTAGCTTTATGCGATTTAACATGAAACTGACTTACCAACCTTATCAGCTCGAACTGAACCATCCGTTCCGTATTTCAAAATTTACCCGCACCTCTACGCCATTAATATTGCTGCTGTTGGAATATGAAGGTTTTATCGGCCATGGAGAAGCTTCGATGGTGCCATACATGGGCGAAAACATAGAAACGGCAAGGCTTTTTTTGCAAAAAACAGATTTAAGCGCCTTTCATTATCCTTTTAAAATGGAAGAGGTGATGGCTTATGTAGATAGCCTTGCACCCGGAAACCCAAACATTAAAGCAGCTATTGATATTGCTTTTCATGATTTGATTGGGAAAATGGAGCAAAAGCCATGTTATCAAATGTTTGGTGCCGATCCGGAAAAAATGCCGGCAACCAGTTTTACGCTGGGTATTGATACGCCTGAGATGATAATGAAAAAGGCGCAGGAAGCTGCTGCTTTTAAGGTGATCAAAATTAAATTGGGCAGCAACAAGGATGAAGAAATTATCCGCGCAGTACGCCTGGTAACTGATGTACCATTATATATTGATGCCAACCAGGGCTGGACAGACCGGCAAAAAGCATTGGATAAAATTTACTGGCTGCAGGAACAAGGCGTAGAAATGATTGAGCAACCGATGGATAAAAACGATCTGGACGGGAATGCCTGGCTGACCGAAAACAGCCCTGTTGCCATAGTAGGCGATGAAGCCGTGCAGCGTTATGCCGATGTAGCAAAAGCCAAAGGCATTTACCATGGCATCAACATAAAACTGATGAAATCTGCCGGCATGTATGAGGGGCATCGCATGATCTTAAAAGCAAAAGAGCTCGGTTTAAAAGTGCTCATTGGCTGTATGAGCGAAACCAGTTGTGCAACTTTAGCTGCCGCAGCTTTGGCCCCGCTTTGCGACTGGGTTGATCTGGACGGCCCGTTCCTCACCAAAAACAATCCTTATCAAACACCAGCTTTTGTCAATGGAAAATATGTGCTAAAAGAAGCATCGGGTTTGGGGTTGAGATCCGTTACGGCTAATTTGTTGTAAGTTGCAGTTTGTCACAAGTTATTCTGACGATAGGAGGAACCTTCTTCAAAGAAGGTTAACTTGTAATGTTTGACTAAGGTTTATCACTTCGTTCGCTTTTTATGATTCAAGCAAAAGCTTAGTATAATTTGCTTTCATCCTTCAATCTTATTTTGCAAATATTAGCGCCATAACTATCACCCATTTTAGGATTTAAGATTAAAGCTTGCTCTAATTTTTCGAGGTTACCTTCAAGAGTTGGGAAGCTTTTAATTAACCTTTTGGCTTTTTTTATAAAAAGCGGTGTAGGTGTAACGAAATTAGCCACGCAAAGCAGACATTAAAGATTTACGTTCTGCTTTCCCCCTTCAATAATATCAAACGCTTCGTTTAAGCCTTCTTTAAGTTCCTGCAGTGTTTCCTGCCGCAATTCCTCTTTTGTCAGTCCCGAAGAAACAATTTCCCCACCCATCTTTTCTATGATGCCAGAAAATCTTTCTGCTTCTTCATCAGGTATGCGGATCGTTAAAGTTGTCATTGCACTTATTGTTAGATTAAAAGGTTAAATTAGCCAATGGTTTCTGTACTGCTTTGTTTAATAATTATACGTACTTTACCAATTAAAAAGGAACCTCTTTCAGCAACTGCTGTAATTCTTTGGAAGATTCAAAAATTCTTCAGCGTTACGGGCTTTCTTTTTACCCGTTCTAATCAGCTTCATTTCTTCCACCGCTTCTTTAATTTCCTGCCGCAATTCCTCTTTTGTCAGTCCCGAAGAAACAATTTCCCCGCCCATCTTTTTTATGATACCAGAAAATTTTTCTGCTTCTTCATCAGGTATGCGGATCGTTAAAGTTGTCATTTTATTTAATTGAACAGTTAAAGTTAACATTAAAAATTAAAAACAGAAAACGGTTTATTCCTATTTTAGCAGCCAGGATTTGGGTTGAAATAATAAACACACAAATACTGTTTTTACCCTATAAAAATCAACATGAGATATTACAGTTTTACAGATGATCCGGTTATATCACCGGATGATTTTTATATGCAGCTGGCTTTGCAGGAAGCCAAAGCAGCTTTAAAGGAAGACGAAATCCCGATTGGCGCCCTTGTGGTTTGCGAAGGACAAGTCATCGGCCGCGGGCATAATTTAACAGAACGCTTAAACGATGTTTCTGCACACGCCGAAATGCAGGCGCTCACGGCAGCAGCAAACGCAATGGGCGGGAAGTACCTGCAAAACTGCACGCTTTATGTTACCCTGGAGCCCTGCGTGATGTGTGCAGGTGCCACTTACTGGTTCCAGATCGGGAAGATTGTGTTTGGCGCTTATGATCCGCAGCGTGGTTTTGGCCGCATCAACCAAAAGATCACGCATCCTAAAACCTTAATTACCGGTGGTATCCTGGAAAACGAATGTGCAGAACTGGTCCGTTCTTTTTTTAGAAAAAAACGGATTAAAAGTTAAATCTGCACAGAACAAATTCTGACTTTAAGCCTTTATGTTCAAAGCATGACACAGATTCGTAATAAAACCAGTTTCTTGTCCTGCAGAAATAGCACAAGGCAAATTTTATTTAGGTTTGTTTCTATCAAATTCGTTAACCCTTAAATTAAACTAAAATGGCATTTACACTACCGGCGTTACCATACGCCACCGACGCATTAGAACCGCATATTGATAAAATGACCATGGAAATCCACCACGGCAAACATCATCAGGCTTACGTTACCAATTTAAATAAAGCTTTGGAAGGTAAACCGGAAGCAAACAGCCCGATTGAAGAGATCATCAAAAATATTTCTAAATTCCCGCCTGCCGTGCGCAACAATGGCGGCGGCCACTATAACCACACCATGTTCTGGACTTTGCTATCGCCAAATGGCGGCGGCGAACCTTCCGGCGATCTTACTACGGCTATTAATTCGGCTTTTGGTTCTTTCGCTGATTTTAAAACCAAGTTTGCCGAAGCCGGTACAACCCGTTTTGGTTCTGGCTGGGCATGGCTAACAGTTGGTGCCGATAAAAAACTGCAGGTAAGTTCAACACCAAACCAAGACAGCCCGTTAATGGACATTGCCGAAGTGAAAGGCACGCCAGTTTTGGGAATGGACGTTTGGGAACACGCTTACTATCTGAAATATCAGAACAGAAGGCCGGATTATATAGCCGCTTTTTGGAATGTAGTGAACTGGAACCACGTTACCGAGTTGTACAAAAAAGCAATGGCCTAATACTTCTTTTATCACCTAAAAAACGGTATGGATAAAGATTCATGCCGTTTTTTTTATTTTTATATGTATGAAAGCAATCGTTTTAGAAGCTGCCGATCAGCCGTTGATTTGGAAAGATGTTGAGAAACCCACTTTAGAATCAGGTGAGGTTTTGGTAGAAATTAAAGCCGCAGCGTTGAACCGGCGCGACTGGTGGATTACACAGGGAAAATATGCGGGCATTAAATATCCTTCTATTTTAGGTTCTGACTGTTCTGGCATCGTTGCAGAAGTTGGGGCGGATGTAGATCAAAACTGGATGGGTAAAGAAGTGATCATCAACCCGGGAAATAACTGGGGCGACCATCCTGAATATCAGCAAAAGGAGTTTAAAATTTTGGGCTTGCCCGATGACGGAACTTTTGCGGAATATGTAAAAACCGGTGCGGAATATCTCTACCCAAAACCTGCACATTTAACCTGGGAACAGGCTGCGGCCATTCCGCTGGCCGGTTTATCCGCTTACCGTGCTTTGTTTACCAAAGGAAAAGCTGTAAAAGGTGATAAAGTATTGATTGTTGGCGTTGGTGCCGGAACGGGGTCTTTTGCTTTGCAGTTTGCGCTTGCAGCAGGATGCCAGGCTTTTGTAACTTCCGGTTCGGGCGAAAAAATTGAAGCCGCAAAAGTATTAGGTGCCGCAGCAGGTGTAAGTTATAAAGCACAAGACTGGGCAGAGCAGTTAAAACATTTGGCGGGAGGTTTTGATGTGATCATCGACAGTGCTTTAGGTGAAGGTTTTGCAAAACTGTTAGACCTATGCAATCCCGGGGCAAGAATAGTTTTCTTTGGGGGAACTGCAGGGAATCTGCCGGAATTGAATGCGCGAAAAATCTTTTGGAAACAGCTTTCACTGTTAGGCACAACTATGGGCACGCAGGAAGATTTTAAAGCAATGCTCGATCTGATAAACGAACACAAGATTGTGCCGGTGGTGGATGAGGTTTTTCCTTTGGCCATAGCAGAACAAGCTGTCAGGAAAATGGACAATTCTGCTCAATTTGGAAAGATTGTACTAAAAGTTTGATGCTGTTTTTACCGGTATAAAACCTATGTTTCTTTCGGGCATCATTTTTTAGGCAATAAAAACAGCATTCCTTTAAATTTATAATGATCCGCCTTCAATCAGTTTAGAATCAATAAAAAGTTCCTGTACCACCTGTGTTCCTGCAATACAGGCAAGCATCCTGCTAAAAGCCAGTTTACCCAGTTTATAACCGCTGGTTTCTGTATAGCTGATTTCCGGATAATACAATTTAGGTATAAAACCATCACTTATGGCAATGATCCCAACTTTTTCAGGGATTTTTAAATGTAGTTTTTGGGCAGCTTTCATCGTTCCGGTCAAAATCTCATCGCTCATACAAAAAACAGCATCTGGCTTTTGTGTTTGGGCAAATGCACTGGCGGTAATCTCCAGTGCTTCTTCTGAATTGTTGGCATGATGGATTTGCAGCCCGGTCCCTGCTTCATACTTTTTAAAAGTATCCGTATAACTTTTCAAGCGCCTTTTAGTAATGGAGAGGTTTTTATTTCCGAAAATTGATAAAATAGCATACTTTTTTTTCAGGATCAATACTTCGGCTGCCATACTTGCTGCCAGGTTATCTGCTACACAAACCTTATTGCAAGCTTCGTAAGCAGGTACCTTATCAAAAAAAACAACAGGTATATGCTGGCTTTCCAGTTTTAAAAAGCTTTTGATGTCCTCGGTTTGCGAAGTAATAGCCGCAAATACACCGCTTACACGGTTTTGCTTGCATTTTTTCAGGTTTTCCTGTTCCATAATCGGATCATCACCAGATTGCAAAATTATGACTGAGTAGCCGTAACGCCTGGCCTCTTCTTCCAGGGAACTTATAAAAGAGTGGTAAAAATAGTTCGAAATAAACGGGACAATGATGCCAAATTCTTTACTGTTGTTGGTGCGCAGGTTAATGGCATAAGTATTGGGTTCATACTCCAGCATTTCTGCCAATTCTTTCACTTTGACCCGCGTTTGTTTGGAAATGTCCGGATGGTCTTTCAATGCCCTGGAAACAGTAGATATACTTAGGTGGAGCATATCAGCTAACTTTTTTAAAGTGACCTCAGGTTTCATGATATAATTGGTTCCCAAAAATAGCTTTTTTAAACAACAAACCTTAGCGGAAACGTTTGCAAAATTTTTATATTTAAATTATCAATAGAAGTATTGTGATAATAATGTTACATTTTCTATCTTCGAAGCACCAATTGTTTAAGCTGAAAATAAACACCAATTAGAAAAAGCCCTGGTTTTTTTATTATCCTGATTTTCTATTGTGTTTTTTAAGCTTAACGGACTGTAATTTATAAATACTATTTATAGAAATTAATTTTATAATGATCGATTTAATTCGTCCTCTCCCTTTAGCTGAAAAAGCAAAAGCAGTGTTGAGCGATGTGTCATTTTATCGGGGAATAAAAGGATCTTTAGGAAAAAGGGATCATTATAACCGGATTTGGACAAGGGGTAGTGCTATAGGTATAACGCTTAAAAATAATTTTCCTCTACACCTCCGGCAAAAACCGCTGCCGGGTTTTGATAGCTATGCTTCTTTTACCGCCTTTTTTTTCCTATGTAACCTGATAAAAAAAATGGATGCATTCCCTATCGCTTTGATGTTATCGCCGGATATTCCTTCTCAACAAACCGCTGTAAAACTAAACTTCGTAATCGGGCCATTTTATAAAAATAAAATCAACAATAAATGAATTAAAAATCTTAAACCTTTAATAACTAATGCGTATAACCCTACTTTTTATTAACTAATTTTTTAACTAGCAAATCAAATTATGTATATGAAACAATTACCCAAATTATGTTTCGCCGTCTTATTGTGTATTCTTACGGGACAGGCTTTTGCGCAAAACAAAACTATCACCGGTAAAATCACCGATAGTAAAGACAAATCAGCCTTAATTGGCGTATCCATTATTGTAAAAGGTTCTTCAACAGGAACAAACACTGATGCAAATGGAAATTTCAGGCTCAATGTACCTGCTACAGCCAACAGGTTGGTTGTTTCTTACATTGGCTATACTTCACAGGAAGTAGCCATTCCGGCATCAAACACGGTTAATCTATCATTGATTTCTACAACCAATTCCTTAAACGAGGTGGTTGTGGTTGGTTATGGTACCCAAAGAATTAAAGATGCCACAGGTTCTGTAGCTTCTTTAAGCCCTAAGGATTTCAACAAAGGAATTATTTCTACACCAGAACAATTGATACAGGGTCGTATAGCAGGTGTGCAAGTAACCCCATCAAGCGGAGAGCCTGGTGGCAGTGCCTCTATCAATATTCGTGGTACCGGTTCAATCAGGGCTGGCAATGATCCTTTGTATGTAATAGATGGGGTCCCTATCACTAACGACACCTATTCAGCATCAGGCGCTACAACAGGTTCTCTTGGTTCATCATCAGCAAGAAGCCCGCTTTCATTTTTAAACCCTGCTGATATTGAGAATATATCTGTATTAAAAGATGCATCTGCTTCAGCTATATACGGTTCCCGTGGCGCTAATGGTGTAGTGTTAATAACTACCCGTAAAGGCAGAAAAGGGCAGGGAATACAGGTTTCAGCAAATACTACTGTTGCTTCTACCGCAAGCAGGTATAAATTATTAAATGCTTTGCAATTTTTACAGGCCGTTACGGCTATCGGTGCTGATGCATCGGCTATTGATAAAAAAGCAAATAATAATTATCAGAATGAGATTTTTCGTACAGCAATATCTCAAAATTATACTTTAGGTTTTGGTGGTGCTAATAAACAAGGGTTCACTTACCGGTCTTCTTTCAGTTATGATGATCAAAATGGAATAGTTAATACAACAGCGTTAAAACGTTTAACAGGCCGTATTAACGCATCACAGTCTTTATTTAAAGATGTGTTGAAATTTGACCTGAGCTTTTTAGCATCAAACGTAAAAAACACATATGCACCAATTACAGATAACGCCGGTGCCCAGGGAAGTTTAATAGGGGCAGCATTAACTCTCAACCCAACTTATCCAATAAAAAATCCTGATGGTTCTTACTATTACGATGGTAGTAACCGTAACCCTGTTGCAATGCTAAACCAAATAGACGATAAAGATAATATTAACAGGTATTTAGGGAATTTTGGTGCAACCCTGAAATTAACTAAGGACTTGAGCTATAGAGGAACTTTTGGCAATGATTATTCAACAGCTAAAAGAACAACTTTCTATGATCCAAATTTGGCAGGTTATACCGAAGGTGATAATGTTAGAGGACAATCAATTCCTGCAATCAGTGGTAACGGCCGTGGTCAGCTACAGTATGTTACATTAAGCTCACAAATTACAGAACATACTTTAACTTATGATAAAAAATGGGCAGACAATAGTGCTTTTACTGTTTTAGGAGGTTATTCATATCAGGTATTTAAAAACTTCAGTCATAATGATGTAAGGGCAATAACATCTACTCCTAATGTATTAGTTAAAAATATTGATGACTTTACCAATAGGCTTCCTATTTATGGTGATTCAACAAAATCTGAGCTTCAATCATTTTATGGACGAGCTAATTATTCCTATAAAGACCGCTATTTAGTAACTGCGACAGTACGTTCAGATGGTTCAACTAAATTCGGTACAAATCATAAATATGCTACTTTTCCGGCTTTAGCAGTGAAATGGAAAATAATGAATGAGAGTTTTGCCCCAAAAACACTATTCGATGATTTGAGCCTGCGTTTAAACTATGGTAAAACCGGTAACCAGGAATTCCCGGCCTATCAGTCCCTTGCAGTAAACCAGTATAATTTTGGTAACAATAGTACAAATCTATTGTACTCTCCAAATCCGAATTTAAAATGGGAAACTACTACTCAATATGGTGCAGGTATTGATTTCTCTATTTTTAAAAACAGGTTATCCGGTAGTATTGATTATTTTAACAAAAACGGAAAAGACCTTTTATTCTTCCAGTATTTCTCAGCTCCGGCGCCATCTCCTGGTCAGTGGATCAATTTACCCGGTAACAATATAAATAAAGGTTTTGAATTAGGTTTAAATTTAGCTGCTATACAGGGTAATAAGTTTACCTGGGATGTTGCCTATAACATGACCATTTTAAAGAATACAATAAAGAATTTTGCCCAACGTGTGGTTAATACAGGTGCAATAAATGGTCAAGGCTTGTCAGGTGCTTTCTCACAAGTAATACAAAACGGTTACCCGCTGTTTACATATAAAGTAACGCAATACAATGGATTGGATATTAATGGCTTTGGTAGATATCCTAATGGAATTGACGGTGCTACCCTACAAGGCAGTGCTTTGCCTAAGTTTACCGCCAGTTTAACAAATAACTTTGGCTACGGCCCCTGGAGTTTAAGTGTCTTTTTAAACGCGGCAACCGGTTTCTACATATATAACAATACAGCCAATGCTTATTTTTACAGAGGCAACTTGATAACCGGCCATAATGTAACATCTGATGTGGCTTTCACCAATGAAAATGCATTAAACTCTGGCCAGGTATCAACTCGTTGGCTGGAAAAAGGTGATTTTTTACGCCTTTCAAATGCATCATTAGGTTATACATTTAATTTAAACAATAGTAAGGCATTTAAAACATTAAGATTAAACTTAACAGGTCAGAATTTATTCCTGATTACGAATTATTCCGGACTCGACCCTGAAATCAATACCAATAAGCAAATCAACAGCGTGCCTTCAAGAGGTATTGATTACACCTCTTATCCTAAGGCACGTACAATTACATTTGGTTTAAACGCAGGATTTTAAAATTTGAATATGAAAAATTTAACAGTAAAAATAGGAACAATTGCTATGGCGGGGCTCTTTCTTACCGCCACAAGCTGTACAAAGTTGAATGAAAACCTTTATGGGTCAAAATCAGTTTCAACTGGTAGTGCAGGGTCTGCTTCGAATTTGAATGGTGTTTATGCTCAGTTAAATGGCCAAACTAACCAAGCAAATACATACGCTTTACAAGAGCACCCTACAGATGAAATGATGGGGCCAACAAGGGGAACGGATTGGGGTGATTTTGGTGTGTGGCGTAAGCTTCACACGCATACCTGGGATGCTTTTCATCAACAGGTAAGCGATACTTGGGATGAATTAAACACAGGTGTTTACCGTGCAACACAGGTAATTAATACAGCAGGTGTCTCAAACCAAAATAAGGCTGAGGCCAGCTTTTTGAGGGCATACTTTATGTTTCAGGTAGTTGACTTGTATGGCCAGGCACCATTTAGGGATCCGGCTGCTTCCTCAGATGCCAACCCTACAGTTTACAGCCGTAGTGCAGCTACAGATTTTATAATCAAAGACCTGGAATTTGCAGAAGCTAATTTAGGTACTGCAGTTGATGTAGGCCATGCAAGTAAAGCTGCTGCCGATGCATTACTGGCCAAAGTTTATTTAAATAAAGCTGTTTATAAGGCTTCTACTGTTGGCGGGCCATTTACATTTGATGCTGCTGACATGAGTAAAGTTATTACTTACGCCAATAAAGTAATAGCTGCCGGTTATCATTTAACAGGACCTGGCAAATACTTTGATAATTTTGCATGGAATAATTCTACGCTTAGCCAGGAAATCATTTTAGGTTTGATAAACACAGCCTCAAATGCTCCAGCTAATGCACACAACCGTTGGAGAATGGGTATGCATTACAATCAGACCCCAAGTGGCTGGAACGGTTTTACAACTCTCGCTGATTTTTACAAATCTTTTGAACCTACAGACGAGCGTATCGGTGGGTCTTATCCGGGATTAACCAATCTAAATGGTTTAACAACCGGATTTTTAGTTGGTCAGCAATATGGTCCCGGCCATGTTGCCTTAACTCAGAGAAACGGTTCACCTTTAATTTTTACACCAAATGTAGATTTAAATTATTCAACAGAAGCACAAGGTATCAGGGTGATTAAATATTTCCCTCAACCAAAAGCTGATGGTTCTGTAAACGATGACAATGCAACCAATACCTATGTTATTTTGCGTTTCTCGGATGTTTTGTTAATGAAAGCCGAAGCTATTGTGAGAGGCGGGACCGATCCTAATGGACAATCTGCCATTGAAATAGTTAACAACATAAGAACAACACGCGGAGCAAGTGCATTAACTACCCTTGACGCAAAAGCTTTATTAGCTGAAAGAGGCCGTGAACTGTATTATGAGGGGTGGAGAAGGAACGACCAGATTAGGTTCGGGACATTTAATAATCCGGTTGACCAGCGTCCGACGGCATCTGATAAAACACGCACTATTTACCCAATCCCGCAGCGTGCGGTTGATTCAAATCCTAATCTTACGCAAAACGCGGGATATTAGCTATAAATTTTGTTAAAAAATAACTAAAAGCACATACTTCTTTTATGCCTGTAAAAACAGTAAACTTTAAATCCACGTATTCAGGCACGAAAATTATATGGATAAAAGAAGTATCATTCCTTTTTTGATATAAAGTTCACTGTTAAATTTATTGATAGTACGTAAACGTAGCGAAATCCTTCGCTACGTTTATTGTCATATTTTATGCTAAAAAAGCTTTTTCACCCTGTTGTTGCTGTTGTGCTTTTTACATTCTATGCTTGTAATTCACACAAACAGAATACCTTGTTCGCTTTACAGGATAATGAAGCTATAGGCATTAGCTTTGTTAACAAGGTTACCGAAACCGATCAAACCAATGTTTTTACTTTCCGTAATTTTTATAATGGCGGTGGGGTAGCGATCGGCGACGTGAACAATGATGGGCTAAACGATGTATTTTTAACCTCCAACCAAAACGGGAACCAGCTATACTTAAATAAAGGGAACTGGAAATTTGAAAATGTTACCGGTAAGGCACGTGTAAAAGGAACTAAATACTGGAGTACCGGCGCTACCATGGTTGATATCAATGGAGATGGCTGGTTGGATATTTATGTTTGCCACAGTGGTAACGGGCCTGAAAATACCCGCGGAAACGAACTATTTATTAATCAGCATAACGGCACTTTTAAGGAGGAAGCAGAGAAGTATGGCCTGGTGGATAAAGGCTTATCTACACAGGCTATATTTTTTGATTTGGACAATGACGGTGACCTGGACTGTTTTGTGTTGAACAATTCTTTCAAGCCAATTGGTTCTTTTGATTTCAGTGCAAATTTAAGAGGGGTTGTTGATGAATTAGGCGGTGCACGTTTGTACCGGAACAATAACGGTCATTTTACCAATATTACCAAACAAGCCGGTATCTACTCCAGCGATATTGGTTTTGGCCTCGGTGTTTCCGTAGTTGATATTAACCAGGATGGCTACCCCGATCTGTATGTATCCAACGATTTTTTTGAGCGGGACTATTTGTACATCAACCAAAAAAACGGGACTTTTAAAGAAGATATCCAGAATGAAACCGGCCATTTAAGCCTGGCGTCTATGGGATCTGATATTGCGGACATCAACAACGACGGGCAGTACGATATTTTCACTACAGAAATGCTGCCCGAAGGCGATCAACGCCTGAAAAAGATGACTTCTTTTGAATCATACGATGTTACTAAGCTAAAACAGCACGACGGTTATTATAATCAGTTCATGCAAAATTGCTTGCAGTTGAATAACGGCGACAATACTTTTTCTGAAATTGCTTTTTACAGTGGTGTTGCCGCTACCGACTGGAGTTGGGGCGCCTTACTGTTTGATATGGACAATGACGGCTGGAAAGATATTTTTGTGTCAAACGGTATCTACAAGGATCTTACCGATCAGGATTACATCGAGTTTCTTGGCAGCCGGGAAAACATGGAAAAAGTAAGCGAAAAAAAAAAGTTTAACTATCGTGATTTTACGGATAAGATGACTTCAACCCCCATTTCTAATTATGGATTTTTGAATAATCATAATCTTACATTTTCTAACAAAGCAGCAGCATTTGGTTTAGATAAACCTTCCTTCAGCAATGGTGCATCTTATGCTGATCTGGACAACGACGGCGATAACGATTTAGTGGTAAATAATGTAAATATGCCGCCATTTATCTACAAAAACAATTCAAACAAAGCTGTAAACCACTTTATTCAAGTGAAATTGCAGCAAGACGGTTTAAACCGTTTTGGTGTAGGTACAACTATAAAAGTGTTTAATAAAAACACTTCACAAATTTATTATAACCAGCCCACCCGGGGTTTTCAAAGTTGTACTTCACCCAATTTATTAACCATTGGTTTAGGTAAAAATACAATGGTTGATTCTGCACAGATCATTTGGCCGGGGGGCAAATACGAAACAGTTAGAAACTTAAAGGCCAATAAATGCTATACTTTTTATGGTAAAAACGCACTTTCTACCTATAACTTTAATAAAAAGCCCGTTAAAACTATTTTCAAAGAAAACACCAAAAGTTTATTCGACAGTATTCCACGCCACATTGAAGACGATTTTATAGACTTTGACAACGAAAAGCTGATGCAGCAAAGGCTGTCAACCGAAAACCCGTTTATGGCGTCAGGAGACGTTAATAAGGACGGTTTACAGGATTTCTATTTTGGCAGTTCAAAAGATACGCCTGCTGCTATCTATGTTCAGCAAAAGGGCGGAAAGTTTAAAAAGTATGTTCCGCCGGATTTTGAAAAGCAATCTTACCTGGAGAACGCGGGCGCTGTTTTTGGTGATTTTGACGGCGACGGGGACGAGGATTTAATTATTGGTGTAGGAGGCAATGCCGAAGAAGCTGGCACGCCAATTTATTTCCCGCGCTTTTTTGAAAATGATGGCAAAGGGAATTTCCACCGGAACCCGGATAAAACTATTCACGCCGCCGTAAATGCTTCCGTAGTTGTTGCTTGTGATTATGACAAAGACGGCGATCTCGATTTATTCATCGGCGGCAGAAGTGTGCCTGGCGTTTATGGTTCTTCCCCAAAATCTTACGTTTTTCAAAATGATGGTACCGGGCATTTCAAAGATGTTTCTCAAATTGTGCTTGGAACAAATACACAGTTAGGCATGGTTACCGCTGCTAAATGGATCGACATGGACAAAAACGGTTTCCCTGATCTAATTATAACCGGCAACTGGATGGGTATTAAAAAGTTCATGAACACCAACGGTAAGTTTACAGAAGATAAACAACTGGAAAATTACAAGGGCTTATGGAGCAGTTTGGAAGTTGCAGATGTGGATGGTGATGGCAACTTGGATATTATAGCCGGCAACTTGGGTTTAAATTCAAAGTTTAGGGCTTCAATTGCTGAACCGATAAAAATCTATATCAAGGATTTCGATCACAACGGAACCAGGGAATGTGTTGTTTCCGTGTACAAATCAGATCATGTAGAATACACTTTTAACATGCGCCCGGATTTGGTTGGGCAAATGCCATTGTTTAAAAAGCGTTTTTTAAGGTATGAAAACTACGCCGGTAAACCTTTTAACGAAGTTTTTACGGCTGATATGCTGGATCGGGCAGAAGTGCACGAAGTTAATTACCTGGCTTCATCAGTTTTTATCAATAATGGAAAAGGTAAATTTAGCTGCAGGCCCTTTCCGGAGCGCGCCCAGCTATCTTCCATCAATACCATCTTGTGCGATGACATCAATAATAACGGTACAAAGACCATGATTATGGGCGGTAATTTTTATGGCTTTAAACCAGAGATTGGCCGGTTGGATGCCAGTTACGGCCTTTTCTATCAGTATAGTAAAAATGGGTTTAAATACCTGGAGCCGTCAAAAAGCGGAATTAAACTAAACGGCCAGGTACGCTCTTCGCTCATCATTAAAAATAGTAAAGGCGGCAAATATTATCTTTTCGGAATTAATGATGAACCGCTAAAAGCTTTTGAATTACAATGATGCTTCTTTTAGCACATAAAAATTGGTGAATGATATTGGCTATCAGCAGTCAGCTATCAGGTTTTAGCATGAACTATCAACAATTAGCTGTCACCAGTTTTTATGGCATAAAAGAAGCATCAGCATAAAAAAATTTTAAATAAACCATAATTAGTAGCAATATATGCGGCGATATTTATTGATAACCGGTTTGATCATGCTTGCTTTTTGCTGCTCCTGCAAAAAGCAAAAAGCCGGCGAAACGGTATTTAAACTTTTGCCGCCTTCGCAAACCAATATCAATTTTGTCAACAAAAATACCGCTACCGATTCTGTCAATATCCTCGATTATCTATATTTCTATAACGGTGCCGGGGTAGCCTCTGCCGATTTTAACAACGATGGCCTGCCCGATCTTTACTTCGTTTCTAACCAGGAGAGCAACAAGCTTTACTTGAACAAAGGCAACTTAAAATTTGAAGATATTACCGCAAAAGCAGGCGTGGCGGGAACAGGCAACTGGAAAACCGGTGTAACCATTGTGGATATCAACGGTGATGGCTATAAAGATATTTATGTGAGTGTGGTTTCCGGTTATAAAGGGTTTAAGGGTAAAAATCAGCTGTACATCAACAATGGCAACCTTACTTTTACGGAAAGCGCTGCCAGATACGGCCTTGATTTTGCCGGTTTTTCTACCCAGGCTTCTTTTACAGATTATGATAAGGATGGCGATTTGGACATGTTCCTGCTCACCTCATCCGTGCACAGCAATGACACGTATGGCGATTCTACGCAACGTTTCAAATACAGCCATCCCGCAGGAGATCACTTATTCAGGAATGATCACGGGCATTTTACCGATGTAACAACAGGTTCCGGTATTTATGCTTCCCCTATTGGTTATGGTTTAGGCGTGAGTGTGGGCGATTTGAACAACGACGGCTGGGACGATATTTATGTAAGCAATGATTTTTTTGAACAGGATTACTATTACCTGAACCAACGCAACGGCACTTTTAAGGAGCAGTTAAAAAGTGCTTTTGGCCATACCAGTTTATTTTCGATGGGCAATACCATGAGTGATGTGAACAAGGATGGACAGTTGGATATGTTGACCACCGATATGCTGCCCGAGGACATGAAGGATTTAAAATCTACCATCAATGATGAGCCCCTGGATATTTACAATCAGGAAGTGAACAGCGGCTTTTATTACCAATACTCCAAAAACTGCCTGCAAATCAATGTAGCCAACGGCAAAAAGTTTATGGATATGGCATTGTATGCTGGCGTTTCTGCTACCGACTGGACATGGTCGCCAATAGCCCAGGACTTTGATCTGGATGGTCGCAAGGATTTGTTCTTCTCCAACGGGATAAAAAAGCGGCTCAATGATATGGATTACCTAAAGTATTTGGGCGAACCGGGCTTTGTAAAAGATTTTAAAGCAGGAAGGGGTTTCGACAAAGAAAAGATCAGCCGGATGCCCGACGGAGCCGTTCACAACTTTTTTTATCACGGAGAAGATCAGTTAAAGTTTGCCGATATTTCTGCTGCCAATGACATGCAGGAACCAACCATTTCGGCTGGTTCTGTTGCTGTGGATTTGGACAATGACGGTGACCTGGAAATTGTTACGAATAACATGGATAGCCCGGCTTCTGTTTATCAAAATATGACGATAGAAAATGCACCGCAAAAGAAGCATGCGTTTATCCAATTCAGCGTAAAATACAAAGGGGCCAACTTGGATGGCATTGGTACAAAATTGTTTTTGAAAGCAGGAAACACAATTGACCACCAGGAAGTGCAAACCAGTACCGCTTTTGAAAGCAGTCAAAATACGAACTTGCTGTTCACTTTTCTTCCAAATGAAAAACCTTTTGAATTGCTGATCGTCTGGCCGGATAACTCTTATCAAATTATCAATCAATTTAAAACCAACCAGAAAACAGAACTGGTTTATGATTTTAAGCAGGTAAAAACAGCATCCGGCGTAGAAGCTTTAATTCATGATTTTATAGATCCCGCTCAGCAGTTCGACAGCAAACAAACTCCGGCAAAATCAATAGCTGATGTAAAAACTTTTGATACACCTGATTTCAATTATTACTATTTGTTACCGCACGCTTACTTGCCGCATACGCCAGCTATCGCTGTTGCCGATATGAACAAAGATGGTTTAGATGATATTTATGTGGGCGGTATTGCCGGGGAGGAAAAGTATCTTTTAATGGGTGATAAAAATGGCGGCTTTAAAAAGATGGTTGTACCGGCCTTTAACCAGTTTGCTGATTTTGCGGATGCCGATGCCCAATGGTTGGATGTGAATCAAGACGGATGGTTAGATCTATTTGTTGCCAGTGCCAATCATCCGTTTATGGATGCTGACAAAACTACGCCGCCGCGTTTGTACATCAACAAGGGAAACAACCAGTTTGAGTACAAGCCGCTGCCGCAGGTAAAAGGCAGTTACACCAAAATGTTTCTATATGATTTTAACAATGATGGCTTAAAAGATGTATTCCTGACGAAGGGTATTTCTTTTAGAAATTATACAGCGCCTGCTCAAAATGTCGTCCTGATTAATGACGGGAACGGAAACTTTACCGAAGCGCCAAAAGATAAATATTCGGAGATAACGCACATTCGATATATTACGGACGTAGTTACGGCAGATATTGACCGCAACGGCAAAGAAGATTTGGTAATTACAGCAGAATGGCAGCCGGTACAAGTATTCTTAAATAATGGAAAAGGACTAAGTAAATTTTCATCACCCGTTTTAAAAGATTTACAAGGCTGGTGGCAAACTGCCGCTATTGTTGATCTGGACAAGGACGGCAAACCGGATTTGATAGCCGGAAACTGGGGCTTAAACAACAAGTACAATGTTACTGCCGAAACGCCGCTGTTTGCTTATAACAACGATATTGATAACGAAGGTAAAAACGACCTGATCCTCTCTTATAGTTATAAAGGTAAATACTACCCTTTCAGGCCGAAAAATGACCTGGAGCAGGAGCTGCCTTACCTGAAAAAAGAGTGGCTGAGTTATCAAAAAATGGCCGATAAAACAACTGCTGAAATATTTAAAGACAAACTGGATGAAACGCACAAGTTAACAGCCAATACCTTTAAAAGCATTTTTATCAGTGATATTTTACATGCTAAATCTTATCAGGATTTGCCTTATCCTTACCAGCAGTCGCCGATTCGATCTATCACACCAACTGCAGGTAATCAGGTTTTAATTAATGGCAACTTTTGGGGCGTTGTTCCTTATGAAGGGAAATATGATGCTTTGGGTTTGGCCGATTTAAGTTATGATGTAAAGCATAAACAATTCACCACACCCGTTTATTGGGTTGATCCTGCGTTTAATTTTCAGGAAGTAACGTATTTCCACAACATCAAAACAAACGGTAAAACAGCTATGCTGATGATGACCTATGAAGGTAAATTAATGATTGTTCCTCAGTAAAAGCTTCTTTTAGCGCTATAAATTCGAGCTATCAACCATGAACTAATAAGCATTTCAAAATATAGGATAATAGATTTTGGTTATCCATTTTGTGGTATCGGCCTCTATGGTACGGTCTGTAATTAAAGACTCAAAAGGCATAGCCGGAGAGGTGAGATGATGGTCTTTTTTATAGTTTTCAAGCTGGGCAAAAGCATCATGTACTGTATTAAGGCCTCCTTTTACCCGGGTTTCCATAATATTGCCTAAAACCATTTTATTGATAAATGTATTGCCGCTGGTTTCTATCGTTTTGGTTATCGGGATGCCCACCATTACTTCGTATTTGCTGTTGTCTGTTTGATGGACATTCAGCATCGGTGGGTCAGCCTCTACTCCATGCTGTTGCCTGATTTGCTGTTTCAGCATGGCAATCAGTTCATATACCTGCGCCATTTGCGGGTAATGAGGCAAAACGGTTTTAGTAGCCAGGATAAGTGGGTCTTTCACCCGGTTTATTTTCACATCAATGTGATAAACATTTTTATCGTCCTCCAAAAACTGTTTTAAATGCAGTAAAACAAAGTTCATGTCGTTTTTAATCCTGATCGTCTGCCGGTAAGTATTAAATCGGTCAATAGGGTTTAACCCGGTTTTTTTAACGCCAATCCAAGTAACTTTTACATCGTCAACACCTGCAGCAATAAAGGAAAGATGCGTATTTAACGTGAGTTTAGGATTGCCAATAGTTAACGTAATAGCATCATTGCTGGCATTTTGAATGCTGTATAAATTGTTTTTGTATTGATATTGCGTATTTGTAGTGGCAGATGTTCCGGGCCACCATTTTGGCCATTGGTCTTTATGGGTTAGAAATTGAAACACATGGGCATCAGTAGTGGAAATCAGGACAGTATCGTCGATGGAAATATTGGCCGGAATCAACAAATAAATGCCAGCCAAAGCAAGAGCCGACAATATAAACAGCCCTGCAAAAATCTTTTTTAACATAAACTCAAACAAAAATTAAAGGGATAAAGGTAAGCAAGGGATGATCCGTTTACAATCGGCAATCAACTGAAAAACTTACTGTTTTTAGGGTGATAAAAGAAGTATACGAAGCCTGAAAATCAGCACATAATTGTAACACCAATTGCTTACGCAGGCATTTGTAAAAAGCAGTTTAAATTTAAAATTTCTGATTGTTTGAATATATTCAATTCCTTACCTAACTTAGTGCCACCAATTAAAATACCAAAACCTAAAACAGCATTAAGTATTTAAGTTCGAAGGCTTGATTTCCCTTCGTTATTAGATTCAACATATAAATGAGAAAACGTTACTCTTGTATTTATTCTAAGCAACCAACTGAACAACCTTTTCGCTTTGTTGTATTCCCGTTTGGCGATGGTAAAATATCCTTGCAATTTTTAAGGATGCATATGAAGCAATTTGTTGATGTAATTGCTAAAAACAACAACTGCCGGTATCAACAATACCACCCATTTGGTTAAACAATAATTAATTTTGATTTAGAATGAAACGTTTTCTTTTTATAGTAACCTGGTTTGTTATCTTATTGTCCTCCTGCAAAAAAAACGATTATAAAAAAATATTGCACGACCCTGCCTTTTACAGCAGGACTGTGCACGAATTGAACAGCATTGTAATGGGCAATAACTTTACACCGGTTGTTGCTTCCAGAAACTATGCTTACGCCAATATTGCCGCTTACGAAGTTATTGCTGCCGGTTACCCTAAACATTATAAATCTTTAAGCGGGCAATTAAACGGGCTAAAAGAAGTACCTAAGCCACTTGCAGGTCAAAAAGTAGATTTTGAATATGCAGCTTTGCTGGCTTTTTGCGGGGTTGGGCAAACGGTTACTTTTCCGGAGGGAAGTATGCAGTATTATACCGATAGTTTGCATCAGATAGCAGTTGACCACGGTATGCCGAAAGAAATGATCTCTGCATCAGAAGAATATTCAAAAAGAGTTACCGAAGCGATTATAAAATGGAGCAAAGGCGATAATTATTTAAAAACGCGAAGCGCTTCCAAATACTCGGTGAAAAGTAATATTCCGGGCAGATGGATACCCACGCCGCCATCTTATGCCGCAGCAGTTGAGCCGCATTGGCAGCAACTTAGGCCAATGGTAATGGACAGTGCCAGCCAGTTCAGGGTTCCCCCTCCGCCTGTTTATAATGTAAGCGATAAAAACAGCAAGTATTACAAAGAAGTAAAATACATGTTGGATGCTACCGGTAAGCTTACGCCCGAACAAATCCATGTAGCCGACTTCTGGGACGATAACCCGGGCAAATTAAATGTATTGGGCCATGTGCAATACATCACCAAAAAGTTTTCGCCGCCCGGACATTGGATGAGTATTGCCGGTATTGCTGCGGAAAGGGCAAAAGCTGATTTCCCGACCACGGTTTTTGGATTTGCCAAAACTTCCATTGCTTTGTTTGATGCTTTTATCCAATGCTGGGACGCCAAATATTTTTACAACACCGTGCGCCCCGAAACGGTAATCAATAAATTTTTTAATGCTGATTGGCGCCCGCACCTGCAAACGCCGCCGTTCCCGGAGTATACCTGCGGCCATTCTACCATTTCATCTGCTGCTGCCGAAGCCCTGACCAGTGTTTATGGCGATCATCTGGCTTACCAGGATACCTCCGAACTGGAGTTTGGGATCAAAAGCCGGTCGTTTAAATCCTTTCGGGCAGCTGCCGAGGAAAACAACTGGTCACGCTTTTATGGTGGCCTGCACTTTCATAATTCTTGTATCGTTGCGCATGAGTTCGGTAAAAAAGTTGGGGACCTGGTAGCTGATAAATTAGTAATGAATAAATAAATCCCTGTTTGGTAATTATCCTGTATGCTTCTTTTAAGGGATAATTTTTGGATTGATAATAAGCAGCCGGAATATATATTAAAACACAAGTATCCATCAGCCCGGAAAACCGTAAAAAGCTTTATGGTTTTTTAAGGCATAAAAGAAGCATACAATTAACTTTAAAATAAAGGCACCTTTCATCAACCCTTCCGTACTTCTTTTAGCTGCCTTTTTTGAATGCGCTTTAAACGGCGGATTTTTCTTTTCTCTATCCTGTTTTCTTTTTTCAATAGCCGCTCATTTTTATTTTGCTTATAATCTGTAGCCCGCTGCCTCAGATCCTTTTCAATTTGAGCAGATAAACCGATAGATTCTTTAATCCCTGTATATATTGACCGCCAGAGCATTCCCAGATAAGAAGTATTTTCCGGCCGCTCATAAACAACATTTTCCACACGTACCGGATCGTTAAATCTTGGATTGTCCCGGATCAACACAAAGGCATTGGCCAGTATCGAAATAAAAGACATGCGTTTGAAGGCATTTTTTTCGTTCTCCTTCAACAACATCACATTCAGGTCATGATACAAAAAAACAACCTTGCCAGTGGCTTTTTTGGCATTTGCCTGCATATCAAAACTAAGTCCGGTTACAATGCCGTTTGTAAATTGTATCAAACCCAAAGGTTTAGTGGCCGGGTTAAGGTTAACCAGGTTCATCGGCCCCATGTTGCCTTTGTAATATAACAAGTTAGCTGAATTGGACGGATCAAAACTGATGTTCACATTCAACTTGCCATAACCCATTAAATAGGCTGATAAGTTTGCAGTCAGCTTTCTGTTTGTTTGACGAAGTGTATCAGCACCGGTAACGATGTTGTTTACAGTTCCGTTCAATTTCTTAAAAGTAATTGCTCCACTTAATTTGGTTTTAGGACTTATCTCGGTATAAATCACATCCAAATCTTTCAAATGCAATGTGTTAACGGCTATATTACAGTGTGCGTTTTTTAAACGTGCATATAATCCAAAACTTCGCGCCGAATCTACAGGCACTCTTGGTTTAGTACGATCATAAAAAAGATTTGCCTTCCCGCCAAAAACAGTAATATCGGCAGCAACCAGCTTGCGGTAACTGATAAAAGCGCGATAATCAAAATGGTTAATCTGAATAGAATCTGTTTCCAACCTGAAATTCCTGCGCTGCAGTTGAGGGGTTTTAATTGATGATTTTTGTGGCATAAAAACAGCATCGATTATTTTTACGCTGGCTTTTGCGCTGGAAAAAACAAGCGACCGTGCCCGGTACTGGTACAAACCGTTGGCAGTGCTGCCGGTGTAATTGTTAAATATGACGGTAATATCTTTACAAAAGTCAAAACGGTTTTTATCGTTCTGGCTGGCCGGATCAATCAGCAAATCTGTTCCTCTTACATCAACTTCTTTAAAACGCGTAACCTTAATTCGGCCTGCCGTTTCTTCCTGATACCTCAAATTGATATTGTTCAGCAAAATTTTACCGATATGAACTGATTTTAACGTACCTGCAATACTTTGATACACTGTTTTTTTACTGCTGTCCGTTACATCATGATTATGCTGTTCCTGATAAATAAGCTGCATGGAAGGCTGGCCGATCACCAGATCATCTACATCCAATTCCTTTTTAAAATACAGTTTAAAAGGATGGAAATGCTTAAACACAATTTTCTTTACCAATAAAATGTACAAACTATTTGGTGCCTTACCTGCTCTTTTTTGCCGGTCAAAAACAGCAGTATCCGGTTTTAGGCTGAGATGTTCAATTACAATATGCCCGGTTAACACATTCAAACTGCTTCCTGTAAAATCAACCTGGTATAAACCGTTGCTCAGTCTGAAAACTGCTTTTTTTAGTTGTGTTGATAAAATTGGTGAAAAATAAAGATTAATAAACAGCGCGGTTATCAGTGTCAAAAACAGCAAAACCAGAAAAGGCAAACCCAGTCTTTTAAACCATATATTGTTTGTTAACCCTTTTAACCTCATTGGTACAGTTAAATTTTAAAAAAATTTATTGCTTAGCGGCCACTTTTTTTTGCTGACGGCGTTCCTGTCGTTTCTCTCGTTTTCCTTTAGAAATCCCCAGAAAGGAACCTATTTTATTGACCATGTTGGTTTTAGTTGCCTTAGCAGCAGGCGTAGCTATAGCGGTAACAGTGTCTTTTTTAGCACTTAGCCCAACGCTTGATTTAATACCTGTGAACAAACTTTGCCATATAAAATAAAAAAATTGTGCTTTAATTGGCCGGTTGTATTTAATCTGACCGGTCCTAAAATCATTATTTTTATCCGGATTGTCTGTTTTTAAAATAAACATGTTTGCCAATGCAGAGATAATTCTTTTTCCCTGTAATTTTTTTTCGTCTTTTTTCTTTTTTAAAAGCTCTATTTTCAAATTCTTGTAATAAAGCTTTAACTGCCCGGTGGCATGATAATTATCTGCATTGGCATTAAAAGTTAAACGTTGTATAGCTACGGTTTTAATTTTAACCCTGCCTAACGCAATTGTGGTTTTATTGAACAATTCCCCATTTAACATGCCTAAATTTGCGTCATAACCAAAAGCGCCTTTTTTATCTGTTAAATCAAATTTAAAGTTTACGTTTAAATTAGCTGCATTTAATAAACGGGTGTGCAGCCTGGCAATTGCATATTTATTGTGAATTTTTGCCAAAGAATCATTGGTGACATTAAAAATCTGGCCACTGGTATGATAAAAATAAATAAACCCGGTTTGTTTAGTGTCCCTATCGGCTTCTGCATAAGTTACATTGATGTTTTTTAAATTTAAAGTATCAATTTTAACCGCCGTTGCAGCCTTTTGCAATTGCTGATGCGGAAAATTATCCCACTGGTGCTTTTCAGACTTGTCTTGCGGATAAGCGTTATTGTTATAAACTTCTATATTGGCGTTGCTGATATTTGCTGTTGTAGAAAAAAGTTGCTGTTGTTCAAAAACCTTTTTCAAATCAATATGATCAATGGAAACGGTGTTAAATTTAAGGTCATACCGGTCTTTACTAAATTTAACTTTATGATAAAACGCAACCTTGTTATAGCGAGGGGTAAATGCAATATGATTGAATATAACCTGTCGTTTCCGGCTGGAGAAATAAACATCTTTTACGGACAGATAATACAAACTGTCGGATGTTGCAAGCTTGTAATTCCTTACCCTGAAAACCATATTTTTACTGGAATAAAACCGGGAAGTATCTTTTTCTGATAAAGAATCTATCAATACTTCTTTTACATCGATGTTTATATTGTTCAACGCTGTATGCTTAACCTCCCGGCTGTTTTTATTTACCAACACAAAATTGCCGTTCTTTAAAGAAATACCGTTAACCTGCACTTGCTTAAATATCTTTTTAATTATCTGGTAAAGTGTTTTAGGCTTTCCATTTTTAACCGTATCGTTATAGGGCTCGCTTTTGCTGATAACAGTCAATTCCGGGTTGCTGATTAGAACAGAATCAATATTGAGCTTTTTTTGAAAAAGGGCTTTTGTTGCTGTTACATCCCGGATATCCAGCTCTTTGATTTTAACCCGATACAAATTATCCGGTGCTTTTTTTAAGGCAATAAACTTGTTATAGATGGCTGTATCTGGCCGCAATTCAAAATCTTTAATATTTATGTGCCCGGAAAACAAGTTAACATCAATATCAGAAAACTGAATGTTGTACAGTCCACCCGATCCTTTAACAACGGCTTTTTGTAATTTATGCTTTAAAAAAGGTTTCCAATTATTCAATAAATAATACCCACCTGCCCCTAAAATTATAAACAGGCCAAGTAAGGAATATAGAATAGGTTTGGAAATACTGCGTTTTTCCTTTACATGGACTTCTGCTGGCATCAAAATTTATCTTAATAATTTTCAAATACGGAATAATATTTCAATAGTTCAATTTGTTTATATATCAAACGCTGCCAATCTGTCATTTTATTAAACAACATTTTCTTAGTTTTGCATTCTCAATTTTTTTAAATAATGAATTTGGATATTCCAAACAGTAAACATGATGAAAGCCGGCAAGGCGAAGCGTTGGTACTGGAAAAACCTGTTTTGAAAAACAACGGACGGAAACTGTATATCGAAAGCTATGGCTGCGCCATGAATTTTTCTGATAGCGAAATTGTAGCTTCCATTTTGGCTGATCGGGGTTTTGAAACCACTGCTGATTTTAAAGAAGCTGACGTGATTTTTATCAATACCTGCTCTATCCGCGAAAATGCCGAACAGCGAGTGCGAAACAGATTGAAAGAATTCAAGGTTTCTAAAATTCGCAATCCGGGAATGGTAGTTGGCGTTTTAGGCTGCATGGCCGAACGATTGAAAGCAAAATTCCTGGAGGAAGAAAAATTAGTTGACGTAGTGGTTGGTCCGGATGCTTACCGCGACCTGCCAAACTTGATTGAACAGGTTGACGGCGGGCAAAAAGCCGTAAACGTATTGCTTTCCAGGGAAGAAACCTATGCTGATATTAGTCCGGTCCGTTTAAACAGCAATGGTATTAATGCTTTTGTTTCAATTATGCGTGGCTGCGACAACATGTGTTCTTTTTGCGTTGTTCCGTTTACACGTGGCCGCGAACGTAGCCGCGATGCCTTTTCTATTATCAAAGAATGTAAAGATTTGTTTAACGCCGGGTATAAGGAGGTTACGTTGCTGGGGCAAAATGTGGATTCTTATAAATGGCAGCCTCGCCCTAAATCCCTCGCCGGGGGAGAGGGAAGCGAAAGCCTCACCAGCCTCACCCTAAGTCCCTCTCCGGGGGAGAGGGACTTACCGGGCGGGTTTTTTAACTCCCTCTCTCCTGGAGAGGGCCGGGGTGAGGCTCTTAATTTCTCTGGCGAGGCTATAAACTTTGCAAAATTATTAGAACTCGTTGCCCTCATTAACCCCAAACTGCGCGTACGTTTTTCTACTTCGCACCCAAAAGATATTACCGACGAAGTGCTTTTCACCATGAAAAAGTACGATAACATCTGCAAATACATCCATTTGCCCATTCAATCCGGCAACAGTAGGGTTCTCGAACTGATGAACCGTACTTATGACCGTGCCTGGTACATGAACCGCATCGATGCCATCCGAAGGATTCTGCCTGGTTGTGCCATTTCTACCGATGTAATTACCGGTTTTTGTTCTGAAACGGAAGAAGAACACCAGGAAACATTAAGCATAATGGATTACGTACAGTATGATTTTGCCTACATGTTTATGTATTCCGAACGGCCGGGAACTTTGGCTGCCAAGCGTTATGCCGATGATGTGCCGGAAGAAGTAAAAGGCCGCCGTTTGCGGGAAATTGTAGATAAGCAACAGGCTCATTCCCACCTTCGGTTGTTGGAACAGATTGGCCAGGTACAACAAGTTTTAATTGAGAAACGTTCTAAAAAATCTGAGTTGGACTATAGCGGACGGAGCGACAAGAACGCAACCGTTGTTTTTCCGGCTGATGATCGTTTTAAACCTGGGGATTATGTTGATGTTTTAATTGAAAAATGTACAACAGCTACATTAATGGGTAAAATTATAGGGTAAAAGAAGCATGGAGATACAGGAAATAAAACAGCGGTTCGGCATTATTGGCAATTCCCCTTTGCTAAACCGCGCCATTGATATTGCCAACCAGGTAGCGCCAACAGATATTTCTGTTTTAATTTCTGGCGAAAGTGGTAGCGGCAAAGAAGTTTTTTCTCATATTATCCACCAAATGAGTCCACGGAAACACGGTCCTTTTATCGCTGTGAATTGCGGTGCCATCCCCGAAGGAACGATTGATTCTGAACTTTTCGGGCACGAAAAAGGCGCTTATACCGGTGCCATTGGCGAGCGCAAAGGTTATTTTGAAACCGTGAACAGCGGTACTATTTTTCTGGATGAAATTGCAGAAATGCCGCTGGGCACACAGGCCCGTTTACTTCGGGTCTTGGAATCGGGGCAATATATAAAAGTGGGTTCATCCAAAGTAGAAAAAACGAATGTCCGCGTAATTGCAGCTACAAATGTAGATGTTTATGATGCCGTTAAATCCGGGAAGTTCCGGGAAGATCTGTATTATCGTTTAAATACCGTTCCACTCAGGATTCCTCCCCTGCGCGACCGTAAAGAAGACATTTACCTGTTGTTCCGAAAATTCACGGCTGATTTTACGGCTAAATACCGCTCTCCTCCTATCCAGATGAATGAAGAAGCGCAGCAAATGCTGGTTAATTACAGCTGGCCGGGCAACGTCCGCCAGTTGAAGAATATTGCCGAACAGCTGGCAGTTTTAGAGCGCGAACACACTATTACTGCGCAAAGCCTGCTGCAATATATCCCGCAGGAAAGCAGCGGCAGCAATTTGCCGATGCGCATCAATCAGCAGAAAAAAGAAGATTTTTCTGAACGCGACATTTTGTACAAAGTGCTTTTTGATATGAAGCGCGACATGACGGAGCTGAAAAAGTTAGTGGTGGATATTATAGAAAATGGCGGCGCGCCTGCAAATTATCCGGGCAACCAACAAGCGCTAAACCAGCTTTACCGCGACGTGGAACTGGAAAGCGGCCATCACCATAATCACCTCCAAAACCATCAGCAGGAACCTACCTTAACTATACAGCAACCGATTGTTCAGAATAATAATAATAATAATAAGGATCTGAACATTACACATGAAGCCCAGGAAGTGGAAGAATCACTTTCGCTGATGGAAAAAGAATCGGACCTGATCAAAAAAGCTTTGAAAAAGCACAAAGGGAAACGCAAGTTTGCTGCCGGGGAATTGGGGATTTCCGAACGTACACTCTACCGAAAAATCAAAGAACTCAACTTATAAAAAACGCAATTAATGGTAAATGCTTCTTTTATCGGCAAAAAAAATGTGCTGCTGTTGTTACCGATGCTGTTGTTGTTACAAAGCTGCGGTGTTTATTCGCTTAGCGGAGGCTCTGTAGGAAACTTAAAAACAGTAAATGTGCTGTTTTTTGAAAACGTTGCGCCGCTGGTGGTCAATAATTTAAGCCAGAGCTTTACAGAAGCGCTGAAAGACCGCATCAGGACCCAAACCCGCCTTAGCACTGTTCGCAGTGATGCAGATGCTACTTTGGAAGGCCGCATTACCGGCTACACCATTGCACCGGCCGTTTTACCTGCCACTACAACCAATGCACCGCCTATTTCCAACACCAACCGTTTAACCATTACGGTTAGCGTAAAATACACTAACAGGTTAGATCCGAAATTGAGTTTTGAGCAGTCATTTCCACGGTATGTAGATTACCAGGGCGATATTAGTACGCAGGAACAAGCCTTGATCGTAAAAATAAACACACAATTAACAGAAGATATTTTTAACCGGGCTTTTGCAAATTGGTAAGCAAATCGTAGTTTCAAACCGTGGATCAGACACAGAACGGGCAAATGCCTCAATTTTTACAAAGCTTACTGGCCAATCCGGCTACTGCCAGTCAAAACGACCGGGGGCAACTGGAGTTGCTTGTTCAAAATTATCCGCAGTGCAGTATTTTCCACCTGCTGCTGGCCAAAGCTGCGCAAAACAGCGAAGCGGAAATTGCTGCAAAAGCATTGCAATCTGCAGCCGTACATGCAGCAAACCGCGAAGTTTTGTTTAGGTTGATTTATCAACCTGAATTGATAGTTGCCCTCAAACAGGAGAAGGTTTATCCGCGCGTTCAACTTTTGCCAAAAGTAGAAGCTGTAAAGCCGGATGCTTCTTTTATGCCAGTAATTTCAGGAGAAGAAATAATTATTGCAGAAAAAAATCCTTCCTCCGCAGAAACTGTTGATGCTTCTTTTACCGGTGAAAAATTAGTGCCGGAAGAAGGTTATGATACAGAAACAACTGCGGATGCTTCTTTTACCGATGAAAAATTGGTATCTGAAGAAGGTCCGTCTTCCGCAGAAAACACTTCCATCAACCCAAACCAAGAAGAAGCTATTATAGGTGAAAACGATCTTCGGGCAGAAGATGTGAATTTAACTTTCGTTAACGGACCGGCAGATGCAATTGTGTTTCCGATGGAAGAAACAATTGCACAGCATCAGCAAAAAGAAGGGCCGATTGTTCAGGAAGCCGAACCGAAAACTGCAAATGCTTCTTTTGCACAGGAAATTGACGAGGAAGTTTATGACGAGATCACAGCGATTGAAGACATCCATTTTGAGGCGGTAAGAACAGCATCGCCGAAGGAAGCTCAACCTAAACCTGAACAAGAAAAAACAATTGAAGGACCGCCTGCACTAACCATTCAGGACAAGGCAGAAAAAGATATGCTCAGCAGCATTGCTTCGATTGATTACTTTACGTTCAACAATAAGTTCGGACAAAATCAAACACCCCCTGTACGGGAACAAGCTGTAGAAATCACATCAACCAAAACGGCCGGTGCAGCAGTTGTTTTGGCAAAACCGGCCGGTCCATCGGCACAAACAGAACCCGAAACGGTTTCTAAATACCACGACGATAAAATGCCTTACACGTTTCTGTGGTGGCTGGACAAAACGCGGAAAGAATATGCCGGCACGTATCAGCCTTACGTAAAGAAACAGCAAACAGAAAAGGCCGTTCCTGATGATTTAAGCATTGGCCCGGAGTTGCACCAACAATACATCGAAAGTATTTTTCATACTAAACCTCCGCATGAAATGGCGGAAAACACTTTGCCGCCTGTTATTGAACCCCAGGTAAAACGCAAGGAAGACGAGCTGATCGAGCGTTTTATTATTGAGGAGCCGCACATCCATCCGCCCAGCATGGATAAATTAGATACAGAAAACAAGGCTAAAAAAAGCTCGGAAGATGGCGATGTTTTAGTGACCGAAACACTGGCTAAAATTTATTTAGACCAGATGCTTTACCACAAAGCCTTAGATACTTATAAAAAACTGGTGTTGAAATTTCCGGAAAAAAGCCGTTACTTTACTGCCCAAATTGATTTGATAGAGAAAAAAATAAATTAACACATACCCGAAATGTATTTAGTGCTTGTTATCCTGATCATTATTGTTTGCATCCTGCTTGGTTTGATCGTGTTGATCCAAAATCCAAAAGGTGGCGGTCTAAATTCCAATTTTTCGAGTTCATCGCAAATGATGGGCGTGCAAAAAACCGGTGATTTTTTAGAAAAAGGCACCTGGGTTTTGGCCATTTCGCTGATGGTACTTGCACTGGCTGTAAATTTGGTTTCTAAAAACGGAACGGTTAGTACTAAGGCTTTGCAAAACCAGGAACAGATTGAAAAAGCATCCAAACCTGCTGCCCCGGTTAGCGGACCGCTCAACCTACCTCCGGTAACCCCAACCCAAACCCCTGGTAAAAAATAAGCTATAAAAACAGCATCCATATAAAAGGCTTCTTGTGATTGGAAGCCTTTTTTGATTCTGATTTTCTGCCATGATGGCACGTTCATCTATCTAAAAAAAACTTTATGACTTTTTGCTAAAGTAATTTTGACAACATGAACCAACGGATAAGCCATTATAGGTACAAACCAGTCTTTGGCACAATTGCTGTTTCATTGTCAGCAAATAATTTTATCTAAAAACTAAAAATTTAAAATAATTATGTCATTAAACATTAAACCAATCGGAGACAGAGTAGTGGTAGAAGCTGCTGCTGCTGAAGAAAAGACTGCATCCGGCATTTTCATTCCAGACACTGCAAAAGAAAAACCACAGCGCGGTAAAATCGTTGCCGTTGGCGAAGGCAAAAAAGATGAGCCTTTAATTGTTAAAGTTGGCGACGAGGTTTTATATGGCAAGTATGCCGGTACTGAAATTACTTACGAAGGTAAAGAGTACTTAATTATGCGCGAATCAGACGTTTACGCAGTTCTGTAAACTAAACCCGGGTTAGCGTAACCAAAAGATTTCCCTTAAAACTATTTATTTCAAAAAGTAAAAATTCAAAATACAATGGCAAAACAAGTTAAATATAATGTAGAAGCACGCGATGCTTTAAAACGCGGTGTAGATATTTTAGCCAATGCGGTTAAGGTAACTTTAGGCCCTAAAGGCCGTAACGTTATCATCGACAAAAAATTTGGTTCCCCAATCATCACAAAAGATGGTGTAACAGTTGCTAAAGAAATCGAATTAAAAGATTCTTTAGAAAACATGGGCGCACAAATGGTAAAAGAAGTAGCTTCTAAAACTGCGGATATTGCAGGCGATGGAACTACAACAGCTACAGTTTTGGCACAGGCAATTGTAACTGCCGGTATTAAAAACGTTGCTGCCGGTGCAAACCCAATGGATTTGAAACGCGGTATTGATAAAGCAGTTGCCGCTGTTGTACAAGACTTGAAACAACAATCCCAAACTGTTGGCGAAGACATCAACAAAATTAAACAGGTAGCTTCTATTTCTGCCAATAACGACGAAGTAATCGGTTCTTTGATTGCAGAAGCGATGGGCAAAGTTGGCAAAGACGGTGTAATTACTGTTGAAGAAGCAAAAGGTACGGAAACTGAAGTTAAAACGGTTGAAGGTATGCAGTTTGACCGTGGTTACCTTTCCCCGTATTTTGTTACCAATGCAGATAAAATGGAAGCGGAATTAGAAAGCCCTTACATTTTGATCTATGATAAAAAGATCAGCAGTATGAAAGAATTATTGCCTGTTCTGGAAAAACAAGTTCAAACCGGTAAACCATTGTTAATCATTGCTGAGGATTTAGACGGGGAAGCTTTAGCAACTTTGGTAGTAAATAAAATCCGCGGCTCGCTGAAAGTGGTTGCTGTAAAAGCCCCGGGCTTTGGTGACCGCCGTAAAGCCATGCTGGAAGATATTGCTATATTAACTGGTGGAACTGTTATTTCTGAAGAAAGAGGTTACAAGTTAGAAAATGCCGACCTTTCTTATTTGGGAACTGCTGAAAAAATTGTGGTTGATAAAGACAACACAACAATTATCAACGGTGCAGGAAAGTCTGAAGAAATTAAGGCCCGTGTTAATCAAATAAAATCCCAAATCGATTCTACTACTTCTGATTACGACCGCGAAAAATTACAAGAACGTTTGGCCAAATTATCTGGCGGGGTGGCTGTGTTGTACGTTGGTGCTGCTACCGAAGTGGAAATGAAAGAGAAAAAAGACCGTGTTGACGATGCTTTACATGCAACCCGTGCTGCGGTTGAAGAAGGTATCGTTGCCGGTGGCGGTGTTGCTTTCATCCGTGCAGTTGATGCTTTAACTAACTTAAAGGGTGCTAACGAAGATGAAAATACGGGTATCCAGATCATCCGTCGGGCTATCGAAGAACCTTTGCGCCAAATTTGCGAAAATGCGGGTATTGAAGGTTCTATTGTAGTACAAAAAGTAAAAGAGGGTACTGCTGATTTTGGTTACAACGCACGTACCGACAAATATGAAAACTTAATCGGAGCTGGTGTTATCGACCCGACTAAAGTAGGCCGTGTGGCTTTGGAAAACGCTGCTTCTATCGCTGCGATGTTGTTAACAACAGAGTGTGTTTTAGCAGACGATCCTGAAGATGAAAAAGGCGGTGCCGGAATGCCTCCAATGGGTGGCGGCGGTATGGGCGGCATGATGTAATCATTCGTCCAGCAACTGTTCAATTATTTATACAGTTACAAAGCCTGTCTGATTTTTCGGACAGGCTTTTTTGTTTTACTGCCAGATTTTGTATGGCTAAAAGAAGCATTGGCAGGCTTTGAATTTTTTTAAAAAAAATTCCGCTTAATCAATTGATTAAATGTTTAAACTTATATAAATATGACAAATTAAAAAAATACAGGCATCATCTTTGAAACAGAGTTAGTATGAAAATTTTATGCGAAAAAAAGAATCACTTCAGGACTATTCTAATTGAATGGGTGGCTTTGGAAGTACCTACTATATTGTTTTCGTTGTTGTAAAGCTTAACTGCTTTCACAAACGCTCAATAGCCTCAGCTTATAATTTTATTATATCTGCTGTTTGGCTTTTGTATCTAAGTATTTATTTATTGATAGTACCAACACCGTCAAACTGTAACCGGGCAACATCCTCTACACATCACTTTTAAATTAGTAATTTTGGTGATGCAAAAAGAGCAGATCTCTGTTTTTGATATGTTTAAAATCGGTATCGGGCCTTCCAGCTCGCATACATTAGGGCCGTGGCGCGCTGCGCAACAATTTCTACAATTGCTACATGCTTCCACAGATTTGGCACAGGTTATTCAAATCAAAATTTTACTCTATGGTTCTCTGGCTAAAACCGGTAAAGGCCATGGAACAGATATTGCCGTTTTGCTGGGTTTGAGCGGGGATGACCCAGTTACGTTTGATGTAGATCAGATCGAACCGAAAATTGAAGACATTCGGCAAACCAGGCAACTATTTTTAGGCGGTAAAAGAAGCATTGGTTTCGATATGGAAGAAGACCTGCTTTTTTTAACAAGCATCAGTTTGCCTTATCATCCGAATGCCGTTACTTTTCAGGCTTTTTTGATAGATGGAAGAGCCGTTTCCGAAACTTATTATTCTATCGGCGGCGGCTTTGTGGTGAAGGGGGACGGACAGCAAACTTCCGCAAAACCAGAAGTTGACCTGCCTTTTCCAATTGACACGGCCAATGATTTATTGCATTGGTGTTTAAAAACCGGGCTTAAAATATCCGACATAGTGATGGAAAACGAGCTGGCCTGGCGCAGTGAAGAAGCAACCAAAGTCGGCGTACTGCAGATTTTTGAAGTGATGAAAGCCTGTTTGTATCGCGGTTGTCATACTCCAGGCTATCTTCCGGGCGGTTTAAATGTGGCCCGACGTGCAGCACGATCAAACCAACGGCTTTTGGGCGATGCGATCTATGATGATTATGAAAGCTGGACAACAGCTATCAAACAAAAAAACAATAGTTTTTCATATATTTTAGATTGGGTAAGTTGTTTTGCACTGGCCGTAAATGAGGAAAACGCTGCTTTTGGCCGAGTGGTTACCGCGCCAACCAATGGTGCGGCAGGTGTTATCCCGGCGGTACTTCATTATTTGATTATTTTCTGTGATAAAAACAGTACAGATCAGATGGTCCGTTTCCTGTTGACCGCTTCTGAAATCGGCAGCATCTTTAAAAAGGGCTCGACTATTTCGGCAGCTATGGGCGGTTGCCAGGCAGAAATTGGCGTTTCCTCAGCCATGGCAGCAGCAGCTTTAACAGAATGTTTGGGCGGATCACAACGCCAGGTTTTAATGGCTGCCGAAATCGCGATGGAACATCACCTTGGCATGACCTGCGACCCGATTGGCGGTTTAGTGCAAGTCCCCTGCATTGAGCGTAATACCATGGGCGCGATCAAAGCCATCACGGCATCACAATTAGCCTTGCAAAGCAACCCGGACAATGCTCGTGTAAGTTTGGATGCAGTAGTAAAAACCATGTGGGAAACCGCGCAGGACATGAACTCGAAATACAAAGAAACTTCGGATGGCGGATTGGCGGTTCAAATCCCGATCAGTATGCCGGAATGCTGATTTTTAGACGGTAAAAGAAGCATCGGCATTAGGGATTTTGGGGTTGTCTGAAGAATAAGCGTTCATCAAATTCGTAAGGCTCAATCTTTTCAATAGAAAGCTGATCCTGATCCTGATGATTCGGATTGATGAGGTAATTGAACTCTCCCTGAACCACAACAGATGGTACTTTTAAAATCAATGCTCTTTTGCCGATAATAAATTTATCCCCTATCATCTGGGTAGAATGGGAATGTGGAATAGATTTAAAATCAGCAGGGAGCTTATTTTCCTTTAGCTCTTCTATAATTGCCAAGTCGGGCACTTCATAAGTAACGATAGCATATCCTTTTGGAAGGATGCCTAAAGGAACATGCACTGCTATTTCAGTAGTAGCTAAGGCAATAGATTGAGAAGTATAAAGCATGGGAGTACCTTTACTGTTCCAGCGTCCTCCGCTTAGTTCGGTTCCTTTTCCGCTTAAATCTTTACCGTATTTAACTTTGGTTAGGCGGTATAATTTCATGCCAGCACACCATGTTCAATTCGCGTAAGTTCATCTTTTACTAAATTAATACCAAAAGTAGTATCCAGCAATTCTTTTGGCTTGCCGCCGCCAAGCGCAGGGCTTTTAGTATTTAGCCAAATATCAAAATTTTTATTGTCTTCAAATATGGCTGATCCATATTTATACAGAAGTCTGATCTCCAGGATACGTTCTGCAAAATTGGCTTGAAAAGGTTTCTTTTCCTTCCGGTACCGCTGCAAAGTCCTTTCCGGTAAATTTAGGTAACGCGACCATTCTTCAACAGAAAATGGAATAGCCTTCAGCATTTTATCAAAAAAAGAATACGCTATTCCTTCCCGCACGGTTTTGATCAAAAAAAGGCTGTCCTTGTCATCCACAATGTTGAAAGATAAATCCTGCTCTAAAAGTTCATCGGCCTTTGTCATAAAGTAAATATAAGACAATAAGTATTTATATTATTACAATTTTTATTTCTGAATTTGCTGTATCGAATAAACAATAACTAAATGCTGATTTTTAGACGGTAAAAGAAGCATCGGCAAAAAACAAAAATTGCAGCATTGGGATAAAACTTTTTATGTTGTTTTATCAACCCAAATTTTATTTCGGTTCAACCTGCTTCAAATCTTATCTTTGTTGATATGACCGCAGCTGAAATCAATACCAAATGGACTGCTTTGCAGCAACGGATTGCGCAAGATTTTGATTCTGACGTGCCGGATATTAAAGTCATGCTTTTTCTGGTTGGCGTGCAGGAACTCGGCCAGGGCCCCCGCAAATTCAGCAAGCGGCAAAAAGAGGAACTGATGCACATTGCTACCTGTAAATTATTTAGTCAGCTTGGTTTTTACGAGCTGGAAGGTTTGGACCAGGACGGCTGGCCGCACTGGAAATTGGTAAAAACCATTCCCAATTACACGTTGCTGGAGCAGGAAATGGTAATGAAATCGCTGATCGTAAATTATTTTGAGGAGGGGTGAGAAAGCTATCAGCAGTTAGTCATCAGCTTTCAGCCATTAACAATGAACCATAATCAACATGCTTCTTTTACCATGAAAAAATTTACTTCTGCTTTTATTTTGCTGCTTTTAACTTTTAATGTTTTTGCCAAATCGCCAAAAAACCAATATGTTCGCATCAAAACCAGTTATGGAGATTGTATTATCAGACTTTACAACGAAACCCCAAAACACCGCGACAACTTTATCAAATTGACCAAGCAGGGTTTTTATAATGGCACCCTGTTCCATCGCGTGATCCAGGATTTTATGATCCAGGGCGGCGACCCGGATTCAAAAAAAGCAAAAGCCGGGCAAGCGTTAGGCGATGGTGATGTGGGTTATACGGTTGATGCCGAATTTCGAGACAGCTTGTTTCATAAAAAAGGTGTGATTGCCGCTGCGCGGGATAATAATCCGAAGAAAGCTTCCAGCGGCTGTCAGTTTTATTTGGTGGAAGGAAAACGCTTTACCGATGAAGCTTTGGACAAGCTGGAAGAAACCCGTTTAAAAGGACGAAAAATTCCGTTTGCTCAGCGTGAATGGTATAAATCCGTTGGCGGAGTACCGCATCTTGATCAAAATTATACCGTTTATGGCGAAATTGTTTCCGGTTTGGATATGGTTGACCGTATTGCCGCCGTAAAAAAAGATGCAAAAGACCGTCCGCTGCAAGATGTACCGATGATGGTTAGTTTGCTGAAGAAAAAAGAATGTAGGCGCTTAGACAGGATTTTGAGCCTTTAGCTTTCAGAAATCAGCTTTCAGCTTTTGCCGATCAACCTAAAACCCTTTACCTTTCCGCCTTTTTCCTCTCACCTCAAACCCTACACCTCCCATGAAAATCATCACCTATAACGTCAATGGTATCCGTTCTGCCATCAGCAAAAGCTGGCTTTCCTGGTTGCAAGCTACCGATGCGGATGTGGTGTGCTTGCAGGAAATTAAAGCAACGCCCGACGTTTTGCAAAGCGAACTGTTTTTGCTGGAACAAATGGGTTACCATCATTATTGGTTTCCTGCGGAGAAAAAAGGTTATAGCGGCACTGCTGTTTTTACCAAACAAAAACCGGTGCACGTAGAATATGGCTGCGGCATCCCTGATTTTGACAGCGAAGGACGTTGCTTGCGTGTAGATTTTGAAGAACTTTCCGTGATGAGCGTTTATTTTCCATCCGGTTCCAGCGGAGCAGAACGGCAGGCTTTTAAGTTTCGTTTTCTGGACGAGTTTGGCGATTATCTGCACAAGCTGCAATGGGCCTTCCCAAGATTGGTTATTTGCGGCGATTATAACATTTGCCATCAACCCATTGATATCCATAATCCAAAATCAAATGCCAACAGTTCAGGTTTTTTACCAGAGGAGCGCGAATGGATGGAAAAACTGCTGGAATCGGGCTTTGTTGATACTTTCCGGCATTTTAACAAAGAACCGCACCATTACACCTGGTGGAGTTTTCGCGCAGGTTCACGCGGTAAAAACCTGGGCTGGCGCATCGATTATAATCTCGCAACGCACGAATTGAAACCATACTTAAAACGTGCCGCTATTTTGCCGGAAGCCAAACATTCTGATCATTGTCCGGTGCTGTTGGAGTTGGAGTTTTAAGGGAGCTTGTCATCCTGAACTTGTTTGTCATCCTGAACTTGTTTCAGGATCCCTCTTGCATGACCGCAACCTTCCTGATGGGATGCCGAAACAAGTTCGGCATGACAGATTTTCTTATCCTGAACTTATTTGTCATCCTGAACTTGTTTCAGGATCCCTCTTGCATGCCTGCAACCTTCCTGGTGGGATGCCGAAACAAGTTCGGCATGACAGATTTTCTTATCCTGAACTTGTTTGTCATCCTGAACTTGTTTCAGGATCCCTCTTGCACAATCACAACCTTTCACGTGTGATGCCGAAACAAGTTCGGCATCACAAAACAATCAAACCTCCTTTTAAAATCGCCAAATCTTCTCCGGCGCAATACATTGATGCAGCTTTACATCAAGTTCATCTGCATCTTCAATCAGATCAACCGGATCAAAAAAGGACAGGCCTATAAATTGTGTTCCATCTTCACATCCGGCCAAAAAGCGATCATAAAAACCACCTCCGTAACCCACCCGGTTTCCGCTTAAATCAAAAACAAGCAACGGCACAATTACGATACTGTTTTTATCGATATAAAATTGGTTTCCGCTGAACGGCTCTGGGATGCCAAACTCATTTTCAGCTATCATTAATTGTTCGTCATCGATAAAATGTGTTAATGTTTTTTGTTTGAAATCTGCCTTGGGGAAAACCCTTTTAATATGCGGATGCTCCTTTTGCAGGTATTTAATCAGCAGATACGTATCCGGTTCTTTTGTGCGCAGCATGGGCAAAAAAACATGAACAGCGGTTACACCAGAAAAATCCAACTGCATAAACTGATGCAATAAGTGCTTGTTCAACGTTTGATATTCTGTTCCCAAAAGCTGCAAACGTTTTTCCAGATAGATTTTACGGAGTTCCTGCTTCTTCATAAATTTAAAAAGCAATAAAGGATTGGAAACAAAAAAGGCGCGCAATCCAAAGCTGCACACCTTTTTTTTACCGGTAAAAGAAGCATCCTTATTTTACACGTTCCACGTAACTGCCGGTTGCAGTATCTACTTTAATTTTATCGCCCAGGTTGATGAATAAGGGTACTTTAATTTCGGCGCCGGTTTCAACGGTTGCACTTTTTAAAGCGCCGGTTGAAGTATCGCCTTTCACGGCAGGTTCGGTATAAGTAATTTCTAACTCAGACAAGGCCGGTGCTTTGGCCATGATCGGTTCATCACTTTCAAACGCTACAATTACATTGGCACCTTCCTTTAAAAACTTAACTGCTGTGCCAAACAAAAATTTTGGGATGTTAAACTGCTCGTAAGTGGTATTGTCCATCACCACCAGATCGTTGCCATCTTCATATAAATACTGGTAATCATTTGTTTCTACACGGGCAATTTCGACTTCTTCTTCCGTACGAAAACGGTATTCTACCAATTTGCCCGATTTTACATTGCGCATACGTGCCTGGTAAAAAGCACGCAAATTGCCTGGTGTGCGGTGGATAAATTCTTCTACCTGTACCAGATCGCCGTTAAAACGCAGGATGTTGCCATTTTTTATATCGGATGCCTTAGCCATAATCAGTTTATTTTCAGAGCCGCAAAATTAGCAATCAGACGGAAAGAAACAAATTGCTTTAATTCGCAATCATCGTTTTTCGTTAGTTTAAAATCACATTGTAACATATGGCAAAAGAAGGACACCGTTTTTTAACAGGTAAAAACAGTATCTGCTGACCAGAAAGGCAATGAAATACTTTCAAATACAACTCAGGCTTTTTTCTTGTAATCCAATATGTTTAAACTGTTTTGGCAGAAAGCATACTCATGTTCCTGGTTAGAACAGATGATGGTAAGGCGGTTGGCAGCGAACTTTTCTACCAGTTGCAAATACCACTCAATTCCTTGCATATCCAGGTTAGCAGTTGGTTCATCCAGCATCAGCAAAGGCGTATCGGCACAAAAAGCAAGGGCTAATTTAACGCGTTGCTTCATCCCCGAAGAAAAATAACGGACCGGTTTATTTTTGCTGCCTTCCATCTGCAAGAGATCAATGATTTTGTGCCGATCAATTCCCTCCTGATAGTTTTTAAACTGAAAATGGAAATCGATCATCTCGCTCAAACTGAATTCTTCGATTAGTTCGAGATAAGGTGCAGCCAAGCTTACATGCTGGTAAACTTGCTCAATCTCTATTTTTTTTTGCTGATAAAAGAAGCTCATATTGCCTGCAGATGGCGACAGGCTGCCATTTAATATTTGCAGCAGGGTAGATTTGCCCGAACCGTTGATACCCAGAATGGCATAACTCTGTGCCAGGGAAAAAGTATAATTGATGTTCCTGAATATCCAGTCACGGTTAAAACGTCGGCCGAGGTTTTCAAGAATGATCTGCATGAAACGAATGCTCTTGCTTTAAAAAGAGGAAGGATTACCAAAGCCTTTCATGATGCCGCGGTTTGAATTCCGGATAAAATCCAATATTTCATCCCGTATTTCTGTTGGCCGACGTTCAGCCTCGATCATATATAGTGCATTGCTTAAATTAAGTCTTTTAACAAAAATCGTTCTGTAGATATCCTGGATTTCGTTGATCTGATCAGATGAATACCCTCTCCGGCGTAAACCCACCGAATTGATCCCGACATAAGACAACGGTTCCCGTGCAGCTTTTACATACGGCGGAACATCTTTCCGCACCAAAGAACCACCTGTAACAAAAGCATGCGCACCGATATGGCAAAACTGGTGTACCGCAACCATGCCGGCAAGTACCACATAATCATCTATACTAACATGGCCGGCCAAAGTGGTGTTGTTTGAGAAAATACAGTTGTTGCCTATCTGGCAATCGTGCCCAACATGACAGTAAGCCATGATCAGGCAATTATTTCCCACACTTGTTTTCCAGCGGTCTTTAGTCCCTCGGTTTATGGTCACGCATTCGCGGATTGTCGTATTGTCACCAATTTCCACAGTCGTCTTTTCGCCGGCAAATTTAAGGTCCTGCGGGATGGCAGAAATAACAGCACCCGGAAAAATACGACAGTTTTTACCAATACGGGCCCCATCCATAATGGTAACGTTAGATCCGATCCACGTACCTTCACCAATTTCCACATCTCCGTAAATGGTAACAAATGGTTCAATGGTTACCTGATCAGCAATTTTTGCGTCCGGGTGAACGTATGCTAAAGTTTGGGTCATGCGTTTTTGTATCTAACAATTTGTGCCATCAACTCGGCTTCTACTACCATTTTTTCGCCCACAAAACCAACGCCTTTCATTTGTGCAATGCCCCGGCGGATAGGCGCCAGCAGATCACAACGGAAAACCAAAGTATCACCCGGCAAAACTTTATCTTTAAATCGCGCATTTTCTATTTTTAAAAACAGTGTCAGCCAGTTCTCCGGATCAGGAACGGTATTCAACACTAAGATTCCTCCGGTTTGTGCCATCGCTTCTATCTGTAACACACCAGGCATTACCGGTGCACCTGGAAAATGACCTGCAAAAAAAGGTTCGTTCATGGTAACCGCTTTTACACCCACTACGTGCATTTTTGTAAGCTCCATAATCTTGTCAATCAGTAACATGGGAGGCCTGTGCGGCAATATGTTCATGATCTGTACTGTATCATAAACCGGCTTAGCATTAGGGTTGTAGTAATGGAGGTTTTTTTTGCCGCGTTCTTTTTTAATCAGTGCTTTTATTTTTTTTGCAAAAGCGATATTGGCCGCATGGCCTGGGCGGGCAGCCATGATGTGTCCTTTTAACGGTACGCCTACCAGAGCCAAATCGCCAATCATATCCAGCAATTTATGCCGGGCGGGCTCATTCTGGTGCCTCAGTTCTATGTTGTTCAGGATACCTTGTGGCGCAACATCAATATCTTTTCGGTTGAACAGCTTAGCAAGGTGTTGTAGTTCTTCGTGGTTTACATCCCGGTCAACCACAACAATGGCATTATTGATATCTCCGCCTTTGATCAGGTTATGCTTTAGCAGCATTTCCAGTTCGTGCAAAAAACAAAAGGTACGGCAGGATGCAATTTCACGCCGAAACTCGGAAATGGTAGAAATACTGGCATGTTGGCTGCCCAAAACCGGCGAATTATAATCAACCATACAGGTAAAACGATAATCGTCCAATGGCATGGCTACCATATCTACTTTACGGTCAGGTTCTGAATAATGGATGTTATAAGGAATACTAAAATACTCGCGGTCTGCTTCCTGTTCTTTAAAGCCTACTTCTACTAAAGCATCCACATACTGTAAAGCACTGCCATCCATAATTGGTGCTTCGGGACCGTCCAAATCAATCAAAACGTTGTCAACCTCTAAACCTACTAATGCGGCAAGCACGTGTTCAACCGTGTTTACAGAAGCACCATTCTGGCTGATGGTTGTGCCACGGGAAGTATCGGTTACGTTATCTACATCGGCTTCAATTATTGGCTGGCCTTCAATATCTATTCTTCTAAACTTAAATCCGTGGTTTTCAGGGGCCGGGCGAAAAGTCATGGTTACTTTTTCGCCTGTATGTAACCCGGTTCCCGAAACAGAAGCCTCCGTTTTAATTGTTCTTTGTTTTACATTCATAATAATTAAATCGTTACTGCCCGGATGTTGTGATATGCTGCTCAGAACCTTGTTGCAATCCTGTCAGTTTTTTCTCTAGTTCTACTATTTTTTTTTCCAATTCAGGCAAACGGGTCAACACAACCTGCGAACGCATGTGGTCCTGATAGTGGGTTGCAGGTGCCCCTGCCCATTTTTTGTTTTCTTCTTTAATGGACCTGCTGATGCCGGATTGGGCCTGCACCTGCGAACCTTTTGCTATATTGATATGGCCAACAACACCTACCTGTCCGCCCAGAACCACGTTTTCACCAATTTTTGTACTGCCCGAGATACCGGTTTGTGCAGCTACAACTGTATTGCATCCAATCTCTACATTGTGCGCAATCTGAATCAGATTATCCAACTTTACGCCTTTACGGATAATGGTTGAACCCATTGTTGCGCGGTCAATAGTGGTATTGGCGCCAATTTCTACTTCATCTTCAATGATTACGTTACCAATCTGGCTTATTTTCTGGTAACTGCCATCTGCTTGTGGTGCAAACCCAAAACCATCTCCGCCAATAATTACACCTGAATGAATGATGACGTTATTGCCAATAATGCAATCGAAATAGACTTTTACCCCTGCAAACAAAGTAACATTGGCCCCCAGTTGAACATCATCGGCCAAAAATGAATTTGGATAAATACGACAGTTATTGCCTATTTTAACATTGGGGCCAATGTAGGTAAAAGCGCCAATGTAAACATCATGGCCTATTTGTGCAGAAGGATGGATGAAACTTGGATGTTCGATACCTGCTTTGGCCAGTTTGCTTTGGTTATATTTTTCGAGCAGGACAGAAATAGCACTGTAAGGATTTTCAACGCGGATCAACGTAGCATTTACCGGTTCTGTTAAAACCTGGTCATTCCCCACAATAACAACCGAAGCTTTTGTGGTATATAAAAACTGTTCGTATTTTGGATTGGCCAAAAAAGACAAACAACCTTCTTCTGCTTCTTCAATTTTCGCCAACTGAGTAACCTTTACTTCAGGCTTACCTTCAACAGTTCCATTTAACAATAAGCTGATCTCAAGTGCGGTAAATTGCATCCGACAAATTTAATTCTAAATATCAAAGCAGCAAATTATTAAACCGGCTGCTTTAAGTATTATTAGAGGTCTTTAATTACACATAAAATATATTTCACTACCCGTTTAGATAGCGAAATCAGGTTTGAATTATCACTGGCATCGGAAATATCCTGCACTTCGCCGTTTTTAAGCAAAATCCGGATGTTTTCATCGCCCACTTTATAAGCATCGTTTACAACACGGTCTGTAAAAATATAATAACCGGATTGCTCGTCATCCAGATTATATTTTTGCTTTACCAATTGCTTTAATTCTACGGTCTGATCTAACGCAGGAGGCATGTTTGTTATTTCTACACGGTACAGATTGCGGCCGATAAATCTTGTGCAAAGGTCAGACAAGATAAAGTCCGAATGGTTTACCCAAACTTTTATAGCCGATAAAATATCGGTGTCGTCTAAATTGATGAAAGCATCCAAGTGCCGCGCATCCATTACAAATGCTTCTTTTAGCACACTTTTATTAAGAAAATGTGCCAATGCCGGCGTCGCAAATAAATCTTCTCCGCTTAAAGCCAGCTCACGGCCGCGTTCTAAAATTTTAACCAGCAGCATTTCGGCGGCAATAACGGTTTTATGCAGATAAACCTGCCAGTACATCAGCCGGCGGGCAATCAGGAATTTTTCTACCGAGTAAATGCCTTTTTCTTCTACCACAATATGGTCCTCACGCACATTCAGCATTTTAAGGATGCGGTCAAAACTGATCACACCTTCAGAAACACCGGTAAAAAAACTGTCCCGGTTAAGGTAATCCATCCGGTCAATATCCAATTGCCCCGAAACCAGCTGATGTAAAAAATGCCTCGGATAAGTATTGTTAAAAATACTGATGGCCATTTCCAACTGCCCGTTAAACCCCTTGTTTAAGCGGTTCATCAGCAACCTGGAAATCATTTCGTGCGATACTCCTTTTACCAGTGTATTTTCTAAGGCATGTGAAAACGGCCCGTGGCCAATATCATGCAGCAGTATGGCAATTTCTACCGCTTCTTCTTCCTCCGCAGAAATTTCAATGCCTTTGCCACGAAGCGTTTCTACTGCAAGTCCCATCAGGTGCAATGCGCCCAGCGCGTGGTGAAAACGGGTGTGCAGCGCACCGGGATAAACCAAATGCGTCATGCCCAATTGTTTGATGTAGCGCAAACGCTGAAAATAGCGGTGTTCTACCAGGTCGAAAATCAAATCGGTCGGTATGTTGATGAAGCCGTAAACGGGATCATTGATAATCTTCTTTTTGTTCAATGGATGGATTTTTTTGAAAACGCTGTTAAAGTAAAACAAATTGCCACTTTCTTAAAGGCCGGTTAAATTTATGCTTTAAAAACCCGTCATGCTTCTTTTATGCCTGTAAAATTGGTATTTATATCAGGCCCGGATTCCCTAAAACATAAAACACACTTATTTTGATGGCATAAAAGAAGCATGGGCTTATATACAATCATTTTTAAAACCCTTCTTGATTTTATGTTAAAGTTTGTTAATTTAAAAAAAGCCCGAGCAACAAAAAGTTGCAACAAGGGTTGTAATTTTAAATAAATACCAAAATGCAAGACACTACGATTTTATGGGCGGATGACGAAATTGATTTTCTGAAACCACATATATTATTTTTAACGGAGAAAGGCTATCAAATTAAAACGGCGACCAACGGAACCGATGCTGTTGATGTTTTCAAAAACAACAATATCGACCTGGTTTTTCTCGACGAGAACATGCCCGGTTTAACCGGTTTGGAAACCCTGACCGAAATTAAAAACATCAATGCCGATGTGCCGATCGTGATGATCACCAAAAGTGAAGAAGAGCACCTGATGGAAGATGCCATCGGTTCTAAAATTGACGATTACCTGATCAAGCCGGTCAACCCGAAACAGATTCTCCTGACCATAAAAAAACTGACCGAAAACAAGCGTTTAGTTACCGCTAAAACCACAATGGGCTATCAGCAGGATTTCCGCACTTTGGGAATGACGCTGAATGAGAACCTGAGTTATCAGGAATGGGTGGATGTTTATAAAAAGCTGATTTACTGGGAACTGGAATTGGAGAAGCTGGAAGATGCCGGCATGCACAATATCCTGACTTTGCAAAAGGCAGAAGCCAATACCCAGTTCTCTAAATTCATCGAAAAAAATTATTTAAAGTGGATCAAAGAGCCCGAAACTTCCCCTATGCTTTCGCCGCAGCTTTTCAAGAAAAAGGTTTTCCCGCAGTTGAACGCCACCAGCCCTGTTTTTTTTATTTTGGTTGATAATTTGCGTTACGATCAATACCGCATCATTCATCCCATCATTTCCGAATACTTCCGTTTGGAAGAAGAAGATACCTATTTCAGCATTTTGCCAACAGCAACGCAATATGCGCGCAACTCCATTTTTGCCGGTTTAATGCCGCTGGACATGGAAAAACGTTTCCCGGAAATGTGGCAAAACGATGAAGACGATGGCGGCAAAAACCTGTTTGAAGAGCAGTTTCTGGGCGATCAGATCAAAAGGGTATTGCGGAAAGACATCAAGCATTCTTATCACAAAATCTTGAATATTGATGAAGGACGCGCACTCAACGATTCCATCAGCAACCTGATGAAAAACGAGCTGAACGTTGTGGTTTACAACTTTGTGGACATGCTTTCGCATGCGCGGACGGACATGCAGATGATCCGCGAACTGGCCAGCGGCGATGCAGCTTACCGCTCGCTTACGCTTTCCTGGTTTGAGCATTCGCCTTTGTTTGACCTGTTGAAATACCTGGCACAAAAACAGGTAAAAGTGGTGATAACAACAGACCATGGAACGATCAGGGTTAAAAACCCGAGTAAAATCATCGGCGACAGGAACACCAATACCAACCTGCGTTACAAACAAGGCAAAAACTTAAATTACAATGCAAAAGAAGTATTCCACATCCGCAACCCGCACGATGCTATGCTTCCGAAACTGCACGTAAGTTCAAGTTTTGTGTTTGCCAAGGAAGATAAATACTTTGTTTACCCTAACAATTTTAACCACTTCGTCAACTTTTATAACGAAACCTTTCAGCATGGCGGCATCTCGATGGAAGAGATGATCATACCGATTGCTACTTACGGGCCGAGGTAGCCGGATTTTAGTTGCAGGGGAGGCCGTATCAAAATTCAAATGATGCGGCTTTTTATTTTATGCGGAAGTAAAATCCGCTTTAAAACAAAAAACTACCGATAAAAGAAGCATCCGAACTTTCATCCCCTATCGTAAAGGCTTCGGCACAATCGGTAAACTTTCATGGCCTTGTTCATCTACGGACTGTACGGCAAAAAAGTAATTGTCTTTTGAATAATCCAGTGTTGCTTGTGTATCGGTTACAAAAAATTTCTTTTCCCAGTACGGACTAATGGTTTCCCTCATCAGCACATAATAACCGGCCGGCTTTTTCCCAGCCTTTGGTGCTTCCCATTTTAAAGCAGTTTTATTGGTTAAGCCACTGGTAATTACACTTACATTTTGCGGTTCGGCGGGGGCCAGGGCAAGGTTAGCCAGAACAGAAAGGTTCATCCGGGAAACTTTCCTGATATAATCATAATCGACAAAATCGGGCAAATCACCATAATCCACACCGTTTGCTTTACGAACATCCTGGTGCTGGCGGTTAAAATCCTCGTTCATTTCTGTAAACCTAACAGCACAGAAACCCTGCTGCAAAAAAGGTGTCTGATCTCCGCCTCTCAAATAACGGTCGCGGCGATAAATCATTTTTACATCTAATTGTGTCACATAACGTTCGCCTATTTCTTTGGTATAACGGGCCAGTTGACGCGACGGACTATCATTTTCTCCGCCATTATTAACCAACGAGCTGATAGCTGCACCGGTACGACGCGCATTTAACGAATCATTTTTTGGAGCAATAACTGTGGAAGGAACGCCTTCGCTAAAAACACGAACGCTGCGGTTGTCTTTCAAACCCGTTTCCATGCCATAAGTATTGCCCACAATATCGTTGTTCAGCATTGCATCGATGTTCCAGTTCTCGGCCTTTGCACGTTTAGCAACATTGGTAGAACCATTTAAACCCTGCTCCTCTCCGGCAACAGTCATGAAAATGACGGTTGCAGGAAAAGGACGCTTGCTCATTACGCGTGCCAGTTCCATTGATAAAGCAGTCCCGGAAGCATCGTCAACAGCGCCTGGTTCAACCGAATTGGCATTCATGATATCATTTACCCGCGAATCATAATGGCCGGAAACCATATAAATGCGCGAATCGTTTGGATCTGTCCCTTTTAAAATGGCCAAAACGTTTTTCAAAACAGTAGGTTTATCAATCCTTCCGCCAGCGGGTTGGGTAAAAGTATCAAATTCAACTTTCATCCTGCCGCCCGAAGCAGCGGCATAACGTTCCATTTCAGCCTTGATCCAGTTTCTGGCTGCGCCGATGCCGGTAGTTTTGCTGGTGGTATCACTTAAAGTATGCCGTGTTTTAAAGCTAACCAACTTGCATACTGTGGCTTCTATATTTTTGGCAGAAACTTCCTCCACCATTTTACTGATTTGCGGATCGGGTTTGATAATAGTGGTTTGCGCAAAAGCACAAACCTGGAAAGCGGCAACCAAAAAAGTGCAAAGTATATTTTTTCTCATGCTTTAAATTGTTATTTACCAGTTTTTTGCCTGTAAAAGAAGCATTGCTGTTTTTAAAGACAGGTTTCTCTTCGTGGTTCTCAAATTAAACCTTTAATTAGTTATAAAGCTGTAACAAATCTGTTAAATAGCAATCCCGGTGTTGAATTAAATTGAGCTTTTATTGAGCGTAAGTCATCATCCCCCTAACCCACTTCAAAGGGGGAAGCATTTTTGCTGCTTTTCTATTGTTTAGAAAGGCCTGCTTTAGATTCCCCCCTCAGGGGAGCAGGGGGATAACCTTAAATATCATAATGCTTCTTTACACAAATGCAAAAGGAGCACTCCTGATTTGAGAATGCTCCTTTTACTGGCAAAAATATATAACCAATTAAGCGTCAGATCACCGTAACTTTGATCATGTTGGTCCTTCCTTTTTTCTCCATTGGGATGGCGGCTGTATTGATCACCACATCGCCTGGTTCCACTAAATTCTGGTTTTTTAAAATTTCGTTGATCTCCTGGATACTTCCATCTGTAGAATTACTGTCAAACCTATCATAATAAAAACCCCTTACGCCCCATAATAAGCTTAAGGTCCGGAGCAAATGGCGGTTCCTTGTAAAAATAAAAGTGTTTGCTTTTGGCCTGTGGCTTGAAATTTCAAACGCCGTATAACCGGATGAAGTCATGGTTACAATTCCGATTGCATTGGTTTGTCCTGCCAGGTAAACAGCCGAACTGCAAACCGCGTCAGACATTAAAGTGGCTGATTTTGTATTTACCGGTTTTACGGTATGGAAAGGATAGCCAAATTCTTCAATGTTTTTGATGATCTTTTGCATCGTTTCAATCACAATTACGGGATACTCCCCTACAGAAGTTTCCCCGCTAAGCATTACGGCATCGGCACCGTCTAACACAGAGTTTGCCACATCGTTTACTTCGGCACGTGTTGGCCTTGGCGCGGTTATCATGCTTTCCAGCATTTGTGTGGCTACAATTACTGGTTTAGAAGCTGCACGGCATTTGCGCGCAATCATTTTTTGCAATAAAGGAACCTGCTCCATTGGCATTTCCACACCAAGGTCACCGCGGGCAACCATTACACCGTCTGTAGCTTCAATAATCGCATCAATGTGGTCAATGGCTTCGGGTTTTTCTATTTTGGCAATCACCCGTGCTACTTTACCGCTCCGGCTGATGATCCTTTTTAAATCAATAATGTCCAGTTCTGTACGAACAAATGATAAACCGATCCATTCCACATCATTTTTTAGCGCAAATTCCAGGTTAAATAAATCTTCTTCAGTTAAACTTGGTATAGAAACTTTGGTGTTTGGCAGATTAACACCTTTACGCGAGGTTAAAATTCCGCCGTAAACCACTTCGCAAGCTACAGTATCTTTATTATTGGTCTCTAAAACACGCAGTTGCAGTTTGCCATCATCCAATAAAATCATTTCGCCAACAGTTACATCTTTAGGGAAATTCTCATAAGTAATGTAGATCTGTTTGTCATCGCCAATGCTTTCATTAGTGGTGATGTTGATCTTCGCGCCTTTAATTAATTGCACACCGCCCTCTTTAACCAAACCAATCCTGATCTTCGGACCTTGTAAATCTGCCAGGATACCTACGTTCAGTTTGTATTGCTCATTGATTTCGCGAATGTTATCAATCGCTATCTGATGGTCTTCCTGTTTACCATGGGAGAAATTAAGCCTGCAAACATTTACACCGGCCCTGATTAAAGACAACAGCATCTCTTTTTGTGAAGAAGCCGGGCCAAGCGTGGCGACTATCTTAGTTCTTTTATGCGAAATTTTCATTTAAATGATTTTTTAAAAAGTGACGGGGCCATCATTTGTGCTTTTAATTAGGTTGCAAATGATGGTTTCAAGTATAAATAATTGATTAAATTATAATGCTTCTTTTACACAGGCAAAAATAGTGTAATTTTTAACTAAGCGAAATTGTTTAGAACAACAGGTTTTCATTTGATTTGATCAGTTTAGGATCTGCCTGTTTAACCGCTTCGATGTTTTCTATGGTTCTTAACCGCAAGAGCATGTCGTCCAGGTCTTCCTGATCAAAATGGTTTTTAATCAGTATAAAATAATTGATGTTGCTTAATTCAGGGATGAGGTAACCTGCCGTGCCCTGGTTTGCCAGGAAATAAAACCCGGTGCCCGAAGCTTCTGTTTTATAAAAATACTGAGAAAACTGCAGCGGTTCGTTGCCGGCAAACAAGTTTAAACAGTAATCCCCTACTTTCCTGAAATCAGTATGCAGTTCCTTATTGATATGGTAGCAAAGCCGGTAATCCCTTAAGTTACTGACAATTGCAATCAGTATAAAATCCAAATCTAATTCAAAACTTAATATTTTTCGGTCCAAGATGATTTGAATTTAAAATTACCCTAAATTACAAATCAATCCATTATTACCTTTACCGTCCAAAGCTTTTATCAATATTATTCAACACTTAAAAAGCAGGCATAAAAACAGCATTATTTTTACCGTGTATTTACTAAAGCAAATTTTGTTGTTGGGTTTGATATTTGATTTAATTTATTTTTCTTTGCACAGATTTATTTAACCATAAAAAATTAAGACTATGTCTGATATCGCTTCCAGAGTAAAAGCAATTATCGTAGAAAAATTAGGTGTTGACGAGAACGAAGTTACACCAGAGGCCAGTTTCACCAATGATCTTGGTGCAGATTCTTTAGATACTGTAGAACTGATCATGGAGTTTGAAAAAGAATTTAATGTAGCCATCCCCGACGATCAGGCTGAAACTATCGGTACAGTAGGCCAGGCTATCGCTTACCTGGAAAAAAACGTTAAATAAATAGCGCTTTTTGCTAAATAAATGGAGTTAAAAAGAGTAGTTGTAACAGGTATTGGCGCACTTACTCCGATTGGTAATAATGTTCCGGATTACTGGAATGCTTTGCTTGCCGGAGTAAGTGGGGCCGACCTCATCAAAAGCTTTGACACCACAAAATTTAAGACAAAATTTGCCTGTGAAATAAAAAATTTTTCTGCTGAAGTTGTTTTCGGCAAGAAAGAAGTACGCAAGATGGATCCGTTTGTCCATTATGCGATGGTTGCTACAGATGAAGCTGTACAAGATTCCAATTTAGATTTTCCCAACCTCGACACTAATCGCATCGGCGTGATCTGGGGCGCCGGGATCGGTGGTTTAAAAACCTTTTTAGACGAAGTATCTGCTTTTGCAAAAGGTGATGGTACACCTCGATATAACCCCTATTTTATACCTAAAATGATCCTGGACATTGCCCCAGGCCACATTTCTATTAAATATGGCTTGCGAGGTCCAAATTTTTCTACTGTATCTGCTTGTGCTTCAGGTACGAATGCACTGATTGATTCTTTTAATTATATTCGGTTAGGAACGGCAGATGTGATAATTTCAGGAGGTTCTGAAGCTATTATCAATGAAGCCGGCATGGGCGGATTTAATGCAATGCATGCTTTATCTACCCGAAACGACGATCCGAAAACTGCTTCCCGCCCTTTTGATAAAGACCGGGACGGTTTTGTAGCAGGTGAAGGTTCGGGTGCATTGATCCTGGAAAGCCTGGAACATGCCAAAGCACGCGGCGCAAAAATTTATGCCGAAATGATTGGCGGTGGCATGAGTGCAGACGCAAATCATATTACCGCCCCTCATCCGCAAGGTTTGGGTGCCCGTTTGGTCATGACTAATGCACTACGTGATGCGCAGCTTAATACTGCTGATATTGATTACATCAATGTTCATGGCACTTCTACCCCATTGGGCGATATTAGCGAATCAAAAGCTATTGTCAGTTTATTTGGTGAGGATGCTTATAAATTGAACATCAGTTCCACCAAATCCATGACAGGCCATTTACTTGGCGCTGCCGGCGCTATAGAAGCTATTGCTTCTGTGCTGGCCATAAAAAACGATATTGTTCCGCCTACCATCAATCATTTTACAGATGACCCGGAGTTTGACCCTCAGTTAAACTTCACTTTTAACCAACCGCAAAAACGCCTGGTGCGTACCGCCATGAGCAATACTTTTGGTTTTGGCGGGCATAATGCTTCTGTAATTTTCAAAAAATACGACGAATAGTATTGAATGCCGGTTCTAAGGTTTTACAAGCTTTACTTATCCCCTAACAGAAAATACGTTAAGCTGTTAAAAAACCTGCTGGGCTTTGTGCCGGGTAATTTAATGCTTTACCGTTTGGCTTTCCGGCATAAATCCGTTGCTCAGGTTATAAAAAAGGGTGTTAAAAACAGTAACGAAAGGCTGGAGTTTTTGGGCGACGCTGTTTTGGGTTCTGTTGTTGCCGAAATCCTTTTTAAAATGTACCCCTATGAAGATGAAGGCTTTTTGACCGAACTACGCTCAAAAATTGTAAGCCGCATCAACTTAAACCAGCTTAGCCGTAAGCTCGGTTTTGAGCAACTGGTGGAGTTTGACAGCCGCGTAATCAACAACAGCCGCCAAAACTCTTTGCTGGGCGATGCTTTTGAAGCCTTAATCGGTGCCGTTTACTTAGATAAAGGCTACAACTTCACCAAAAACTTTTTGGAAAACCATATCATCAAATCGCATATTGATATCCACAAGCTTGAAAACACGGAAACCAATTTTAAAAGCAAACTGATTGAATGGTGCCAGCGGCACAGTAAAGACATTAGCTTTGAACTGACTACCAACCAGCAAGGCGAAAGTTCAAAATTATTTACCGTACAGGCCAGTATTGATGGCGAGGTTTTTGGCAGCGGTAAAGAATTCAACAAAAAAACAGCAGAAAAACTTGCTGCCGAAAAAGCTTGTGAAGCATTGGGGATTTAAGGACATGTCATCCGTACTTGTTTCCAGATCCCATTGGAAAGATTAAAACGTTATTGTAATTTTTCACCTTTCTAATAAAGTCCTCAAATAAATTCGTGATTACAGCGTAGAATCAAAATCTTCTGAACACCCCTAATTGCAGATCTGGATTAATGGCGTAAATATAAATCCTAATCAACGGGCAAATACTTCTTTTATCAATATAAAACAGGTAAAGAACTTACAATTGAACATGGGTTTTCAATGTTTAATTTGAATGTTGTTTATTGACTTACTAAGATTAAAATTTCTTAGCTCACAAAGACAGCCTTGGCAAATTCCGGACAAAGAATATTTTTAAAAGAACTTCTCTGATATTCCTTCGAGGTCACATACAGTAAATTTAACCGCAGGAACTTTCGTTTCTTACCCTGCTTATTTCAATTTTTCTAATTCATATTTAAACGCTTTTCTCCGTTTTATTTTGGCAGGTAATGATTTACCGGAATTGTAAGCTATTAAATATCCCAAGAGTTTTTTTCGGCTAAAACTTATCCATTTAACTTGTCCATCAATGATGTAAATCGGACAAGCATAAAGTACTAAAGCTATTGTTATTGGTACTAATATGAGCATTGCTCCTACCTTTATGTTATTCAATAATAAGGCAGAACCGACTCCAACTGCAAGAGGAACAAATGTTTCATATATACCGTCTTTTCTTTTCTTAAAAAAATAGTTGATTAAAGCCCTGGTTGAATCGTCCCTGCCATACTTTTCTAAAAAATATTGCTTAGATTGTTTATAGCTTAACTTATTTATACTGGTATCGACATAACTTATTTTAATAGCTGCCGAGGTGTTAGTGAAATTTAAAAAAAGGCTCAATAAAAAAAGTAAACAATATTTCATAATGCTTTGGGTTCATTAATGCAATTATTCATTTAATGCCAATATCCATATTGGTTAAATAAACTATTTACGCCTGATGACTGATTGTTGCCGTTTTGCTGTAAAAGATTCAATCGGTAATCTTTTAAGGTATTGATGTTCGAATTAAATGCATTAAACATTTGTTGATGCAATTACTAATAGACTTTAAAACAATATGTGTTTGTAAGCTCCAAACCTTCTATTTTATATCCCGGCCTGTTGTTTTGATATAGGTATAAGTGCTGCTTTGTATTTATAAAGTTGATAAAATAACTGGCTTTAGTGCATTTATCAGTGGAACGAAATACGTTTTTAGAGTTATCAACCCCCAAAATATAAACTCCTTTTTTTTGTGCAACAATCCCTACTTTTAAAGAATACTGATTATTCGCTTCTATAAACAAGTATTCTTTTATTCTATCAGGCAAGATATTGTTTTCTACTATTTTGCCTTTTAATAGGACGTACTTAAATTCATTAGCTGCGTATGTAGTTCCTGGATCACTAATGCTACCTCCTGTAAACCTATCTAATGATATAACCGTTCCTAAATTACTAGCACCACTATAATCAATTAAATTTTTTGTACTAATATCATTTAATGAAACTGGGATATTTGATTCGAGCCAAACCGTATCACCAACACGGATACTGTCCTTATCGGGATAAGCCCGGATACTTGTTTGAAAAGTAAATTTTGTATCCGCACAACCTAAGCCTAGTTTGCCGCAGCCGTTTATGCCTGTTACTGTAAAAAAACCAATAACGGCAAAAGTCAATTTGATTTTAATATCCATACTGATTGAATAAACTTACTACCCCTTGGGACTGATTGTTGCCGTTTTGCTGTAAAAGATTCAATCGGTAATCTTGTAAGGTATTGATGTTCGAATTAAATGCATTAAACATTTGTTGGTTTGTATATCCAGATACTTGATCTATTACAGGTCGCGTTTCGTTTCTACTATCCATTAAATCATAAAACAACCCCTGCGGTATCCAATAAAAAGGATCATTTGTTCGGTAAGGGCTAAAATCTTCCAATAAATTTAAGTGACTACTTAGCCCATATATAGGATTGTTGTTTGTGTAACCTATCCCTTGTTCTACAGTATAACCACTATAGGTAATACCATATTCCTTGTCAGCTAAATAATGCCCCATATAATAAGCCCATCCCTCTCCTAAAGCTATTTTATCATGAAATTCCCCTGTACTTCGTCCATATGGAGTATACGCGTTATCAGAAGCATATGCTCTTATAAGGGTGCTTATTTCACCATCCACAAAATTTCCATACCAACTACTTCCCAAGGCAGCATAATGTGCGGCATGTGTAAGTTCATGATAAACCGTTTCTTTCAAAGCATCAGATGTTGGGTACTGGTAACTAACTGCCATATCAATTTGGTGCTTGAGCACTATCAGTAATGCGTCTATAACACCTGCAATAGGGTGGGCAGCAGTAAATAAAAAGGTATATACAAATTCGCGTGGCAATGTATTTATAGCTCGTTTACTAAACATTGGGGTAGCTGCTCCACTGACTGCATTTGTTAAGAGTATTTTTATTCCAGTTGCCGGCTGGCCGATACCTTCTTGTGGGGCGTAGTCCCGGTAGTCCTGTACAGCGTTATGTGTCGTTGCCCCAGCCCAATACCGGTTCCCTTTAGAGCCCGGATCAGTATATAAAGGAAATGTATAACTGATGTTGCTTTTATCTCCGCTAAAAACACCAATTGTTTTTTTAATTGGGAAAAGCATCTGCCACAACCTGGCGCCTCTCAAGCCGCGTACTTCTGCATCCAGGTTTTTAAATTTAACGTTCACCCTAACTTTGTTTTTAAAGCGTTTTGTGAGTTGGTAATGCCCGTTATTATCAGTAAATCCCCTTTCTATTTTAAACCATCGCCGTGCAACAATTGTTGCTTTACGTACGGGCCGGTTTGTTTGGGTTTGTGTATCATAAACCAATATATTACCTCCCGGCACTGCGGCATCTGGTGCAGGTGCTGGCGGAGATATCTGATTAGCTACACAGTTTGTTCCATCCCAATAATACCCCTGAGGACAATTATTGGGTACACAAACACGATGATAATAGTCCCAATGATAATCCGGCGGGCAATCATTGGGTACACAAGCACGAACCGAATAATCCCAGTGAGAATCTATAGGACACTGATATATATTTGGCTGAGGCCTTATCGAATTAGGTAGCATGTTTGAGGATCCCGCTAACCTTTCTGCTTCCGTTTCTACGGCAGTATAATCATTGCCTGGAATATGTATCTGTGCCAGGATTTGATATTGTATCCCTGCCGGAAACTGAAAATCAGGCGGAACAACGGCATACTGCCAGGTTATTTGTTCATCAGGTATAGAAGGGTCCTGGTAGTAGTCCCCCCTCATAATTTACATCGTAATCAACAGGGGTATCGAACACTTCTAAGTTTTGAGCTTCCATTGCGGTAGTCAAAACATCCAGTTGATCTACATCGGTAGGTTTAAAGCGGACATACAGATTAGTAACATTAACCGTTACATTAGTAATGCCCAGGTTTTGATAGGCCTGCTGCATATTAGGGATCAGGTAAGGATTGGGAAGCTGATTCCCTAAAACAGTTTGACGTTCTATAGCATCATCGTCATGGTTTTCGAAAACCGAAGTAGCTAAACTGCCCATCATCATTCCGGAAGATAAACCCTTTAACGTCATCAAAGACGAATCGATTCCTTTGTTTGATGTTTTGTCGTATCCCAGTTCATTTTTCTTACAAGAACCAGACAATAGTAAAAGGATTAAAAATCCACAGTAGTAGAGGTTTCTTTTCATATCGCTTTTATAATGGTTAAAATAGCCGTATTGCTCTTTAGCAATTTTGTTTAAATTTAAAATAAAATAACAAACATGTTACAATATTTTAAACTATTTTATTTTAGGCTTCGAAGCCTGCTAATTCGATTTGTAGTTAAGCTTGTTCGAAGGGGTTTTTGTTGTGGAAATTGTTTCAGAACTCCGTGTTAGAGATTGGACTGATCATGTTGGATGCTGAAACAAGTTGCATAACAACATAAATTTAAACCATGCTTCTTTTAGTACAGTTTTTTTAGCGGCGGCAATCCTTTTCCTTCTTTAAAACCTTGTGCAGACTTTTTAACATAATCAATCAGGTCATAATCGTTCCAGGCAGAAATCTGATCGAATGAAGGCCGGTACGAATCCATAAACGGCTGAATTTGCTCCTCACGCAAATCTGTAACCTGCTTGATCAGACCTTTGTTAAACCGTTTATCCACCTTTACCTGCTCGATTTCATTTTTAGAAAACTCCTGGAAATGTTTTGCCTGTTTGGGCGCTTTACCAAAAAGTTCGTGTAAACCGGTTAAGGGCGAAGTCAGCAAAGAAAGTGCAGGCGGCTTTCCATTGTAAAAAACGCCCTGGCTACGGTATTGCCGCAACACTTCATCCAGCTCCTGCTTTTTACTTTGCCCGATAACTTTTACTTCATTTAGTTGAATAACCGGCGAAAGCTGCAGCACGATGTCCTGTTGATTTACAACTGTAAAGAAATATTCATTATAATCTTTTTTAGTAATTTTAAGCGTATCGCCAACAGCAGCTTTTATGTTGAATATGCCCAAATCATCACTGGCAACTGTTACAATTTGTTTTAAATTGATCACCCATGCATTTGCCACGCGCTGCCCGGTTTGCTTTTGAAATAAAACACCTTTTAATAAAAATGTTTGTTGGGCAAAAACAGCGGAAGAATTACCGGTCAAAATAAGTATCCAAATAAATCCAACAACCCAAAAAACGTTTTTACACATCGGAGCAAACTTACAAAAAGCAAAAATGGGCAAGCGTTAAAGTTTGTTAATTATAAATTTTAGGGTGATAAAAACAGTATCGGCATCTTTACAAGCTTAGTTTTGGTAACACTTTAGCGATGTTGATAAATTTTTATCTTTGCAGATGATTAAATCCATGACCGGTTTTGGACTTGTGAGCCAGGATCTGGGAAACGTAAAATATACGGTCGAAATTAAATCCCTCAACAGTAAATTCCTCGAACTGTCTGTTAAACTGCCGCGCGCTTTTGCTGACAAAGAATTTGAACTGCGCAATGAGTGCAGCCGGTTGATTGACCGCGGCAAAGTGAACCTTAGCATAACGGCAGAACAAAACGATGCTAAAAATACAGCGGCAGGTATTGATGTGGCTTTATTGCAGCAATATTTAAAGCAGCTAAAAGAAGTAAGCAACTTAGTTAACGAGCCAGCCTCCAACCTGCTGCAACTGGCTTTGGGCTTGCCAGACGTGGTAAAATACACGGAAGAAAAAGCATCTGAAGATGAATGGAAAACGGTAGCGCAAATTTTTAAAAAAGCGGTGGATGCTTTCCAGCAGTTCAGGGCAGACGAAGGAAATGTGCTGGAGAACGATTTAAAACTCCGGATCAGCATTATTCTCGAAAACCTTTTTAAAGTAGAAACAGAAGAACCTGTGCGGATCATCACCATAAAAGAACGTTTAAATCATTTTCTTGTTGAAGCAGTTGGCCGTGAAAACATTGATCAGAACAGGTTTGAGCAGGAACTGATTTACTATATTGACAAACTGGACATTACAGAAGAAAAAATCCGCCTAAAAGCACATTGCGGTTATTTTTTGGAAACCTTGAAAAGCGCTGATGCGAATGGTAAAAAGCTGGGCTTTATTGCACAGGAAATTGGCCGCGAAGTAAACACGCTGGGTTCTAAAGCCAACAATGCCGCCATACAAAAATTAGTGGTGGGCATGAAAGAAGAACTGGAAAAGATCAAAGAACAATTGCTGAACGTATTGTAAATGAGTGAATGATCGGGTGAGCGGAGAGCGTTAGCGCTACATCGTTATAAATTATCACCCGCTCACCCAATTACCCCTCACCCCATGAACCAAAGCGGTAAACTCATTATATTTTCTGCACCTTCAGGGGCCGGGAAAACTACAATTGTGCATCATTTGCTAAGTAAGTTTCCGGATTTGGAGTTTTCCATTTCTGCCACAACCCGCAAGCCGCGCGGTGATGAGCAGCAGGGAAAAGATTATTATTTCATCTCGCAAACGGAGTTTCTGCACCGCATTGCCCAAAAAGAATTTGTAGAGTTTGAAGAAGTTTATTCGGGCACATTTTACGGCACTTTAAGGGGGGAGATTGAAAGGATCTGGAACAATGGCAAACATGTTATTTTTGATATTGACGTAGTTGGCGGTTTGCATTTAAAAAGAAAATATGCCGAAAAGGCATTGGCCATTTTTGTACAGCCGCCATCGCTGGAAGTACTGATCGAAAGGTTAAGCGGCCGCGGAACGGATACCGAAGATAAGCTGTCAGAGCGTTATGCCAAAGCAGAAAAAGAGCTGGATTATGCGCCGCAATTTGATGTGGTCCTAAAAAATTACGAACTGGACATTGCCTGTAAAGAAGCCGAAACGTTAGTAGCAAATTTTATTGGCCTTTAACCATTTTTACCTGATAAAAGAAGCATGAAGATCGGGTTGTTTTTTGGCTCTTTTAATCCGGTTCATACCGGCCATTTAATCATTGCAAGCTACATGGCCAACTACACCGGCCTGGAAAAGGTTTGGCTGGTGGTTTCGCCGCACAACCCTTTAAAAAAAGCAAGCGATCTCATCAATACTTACGACCGTTTGGAAATGGCGAAACTGGCAACAGAAAAGTCTGACCGGATTGAAGTAAGTGATATAGAACTGAAACTTCCGCGTCCGTCATTTACTATTGATACTTTAATCCATTTAAAAGAAAAATTTCCTAATCATGAGTTTATATTGATCATGGGTTCGGACAACCTGAATTCTTTACACAAATGGAAAAACTATCAAATTTTGCTGCGCGATTACCAGATCTATGTTTATCCGCGGCCGGGTTTTGAAAATGCTGATTTAAACACGCACCCTGCCATAACCCTCACGAGCACACCGCTCATTGAAATTTCCTCTACTTTTATCCGTAAAGCCATCTCCCAGAAAAAGAACGTGCAATATTTTTTGCCGGACAACGTGCTGGAATTTATCGACAGCAAAAACCTGTACCGGTAAAAGACAGAAAAATCCTGATGCTTCTTTTACCCTTATAAAAACAGTATGCTTTTGATACTCTTTTTATGTTGATAGCTCATGGTTCATTGCCGATAGAAAAGCACTGATACCTGAAAGCCCGCATCTGACCACCGATTTACAAACACCAATTTTTTGTTGCTAAAAGAAGTATTTTTGTCATTTCTACTGCAAGGGGAAATCTTATCCGGATATTACATTTCTTGTTTCGCTTTGAAGAAGATCCCCCTTTCATTGGGATGGCAGGATGACAAAAAAAGAGTTGCCCTGCAGATGCCGAAACAACTCTTTTTACCACATAAAAACGGGTGAAGAAATTACATACCAAAAGCTTTTTTTAATTCGCTGGCTGCAAAAGCCTGTGCTTCTTTAGCTTGCGGAACTACGGTAGCCATTCCAAAAAATTCATGGTTTACACCATCATAGTTCTTGCTGTTTACCGTTACACCTGCCGCTTTCATTTTATCGGCCAGCATCATGCCATCGCTTTGCAAGGGATCGTACTCGTCTGTAATGATTGTAGTTGCAGGCAACCCTTTTAAATTTGCACTCACCAAAGAAATCCTTGGGTCTTTTGCATCTGCCATCGTGCGTACATAATTCTTGGTGAACCACATCATCATTGCTTTATTCAATGGCTTAGCGTTTGCGTTTTTAACATAAGAAGGCGTGTTCATATCCGTTTGTGCAATTGGGTAAACACTAACAATATGTGTTGGAAGCATAATACCTTTATCACGGGCCGCAATAGCAGTTGCCACGGCTAAGTTGCCGCCGGCACTTTCCCCCAAAACAGCAATTTTTTTCGGATCGCCTTTAATAGAAGCCGCATTTTTTACAACCCAGGCATAAGCAGCATAAGCATCATTATGTGCAGTCGGGAATTTATGTTCAGGGGCCAAACGGTAAGCTACGGATACTACAACTGCGCCAACCTGCCCGGCCATTGCTTGTGCAGAGGCTCCATAAACATCAATATTGGCAATTACAAAACCACCGCCATGGTAATACACAATTACCGGGAAAGGGGCTTTGCCTTCTTTTGGAGTGTAAACCCGTATGTGGATGGTGCCCCCTGCAACAGGTATTTCTTTGCCCACCGTATCAACTTTTGTTGGCGGCATCGGGATGTTGTTTTCTTTCATTACGTCCATTACCGCATCTGTTGGGGTGTGGTTTTTCCTGGCTTCTACAGCAGTAAGCGTTTCAGTTGGTTTGTCGCCATAGCTTACTAATTTTTCAATTACCACTGCCATTTCCGGTTTAATATTTGGCGCCCAGGCTGGTTTTGGCCCTTTCGGGGTCAGGGTTTTGGCTGATGCAGCGGTGGTATCCACCCTGTTTGTTACTGTACTGGAAGTATCGCTTGTAGTGGTTGTTTTTGTGTTGCTGTTGCAAGCGGCTAGTAAAGAAGCCGCGATACCAAATACACAAATGGAAAAATAAAATTTTGGTTTACCTTTTGCAAGGTTTTTTTTGCTGGTGAAGTTTTTTTTCATGGAAATAAATTGAATAGGCCCGTTCTGACAAGTATTACTAACCATCCCTTAACCCTTTTGTTTAAAATCAGTTACACTTTAGTTAAAAGAAAGTTAGTGCTGTGGCTAAAAGGGCAGAAAAGAGAAAAGCTTAACTTAATGGCCGGTTAAAATAATACTCATTTACTGCTTGTTCCTGGTTACCAAAACCCAATCAACCAAAACTTTTGCCTGTCCGGCTTTTACACGGTCAAAGCTGGTTTGTGATAAACCGAAGTAGGGAACAGTTATTTTATTGACACCGTTAGGGTAGCCACCACCTAAGGCAAAGTTAAGGATGATGAACTTAGGATTATCATAAGCCCATCGGCCATACTTTTCAACCATTTCGCGGGTTACAGTATAGGTTACCTGGCCATCAACTTTAAAAACAAGTGCGTTGGGCGACCAGTCAACCGAATAAACATGCCATTGGGTAACATCAGTTCCTTTAGGAAAAAAGGCACGGTAAGCTATTGGGGTATTGCCAAAATAGCCGGGGCCATGCAAGGCGTGGCTTACCCATGACGAGTCGCCTACTGTTTCCATCACATCAATTTCGCCGCAATCGGGCCATTTTCCTTCGCCCAGTGCCCAAAATGCGGGCCATATCCCGGCACCGGTAGGCATCTTCATCCGTGCTGAAGCGGTACCATAAGTAAACTCAAATTTAGTGCGGGTATTAATTCTTCCTGAAATAAAGTCATAACGGCGCTGCTCTTTACTGGTAAAGCCCGGGCGGTAAACCGCTTTTATAACCAAGGCACCGTTTTTTGCGCCCCCAGCAGCTTTACCGTGAACAAAATACAGGGTTGCTGTAGAATCTACATAAGCCTGCTGTTCATTATTTACGGTATTGCCCGTTACTTCTACGTTCCACCGGCTACGGTCCAGTACCTTGCCATTAAAATCTTCAAAAAGTAATGTGTCTGTTTTAACTGCTTTTGTTTGTGCTACGGCAGAAGTAATATACAGGCTGGTAATTAGCAGGAAATTATAAAATTTCATATTGAATTAGTTTAATTGATTTGGGAAGCACAAGTATAACTGAATTTTACAGGGATAAAAGAAGCATTGCGATCAATCCTAAACATTCAAGGATTAGGTTCAGTTTAAACAGATCCTTAATAACCCTTTACAAAAAAGACAAAGAATTGCCAGATGGCAAATGTGTGGTTTTAACCCCTGGAACTTTTTCTTTGAGCCATTTTGCCATAAATTCCGATCCTGGTTCTTCGCTGGCTATATGCCCCAATATAACCAGGGCCAGTTGATCGCCTTTTGCCCTTGCGTCCCTTACATATTCAGCCGTTTCCCATTCTGATACTTCACCGCACATCATCACATCCGGCTTCGTCTTCATGATAGCCTCTATCTGGCTTTTACCGCCAGCAGCGCCTGGCATCAGCAACACTTTTTTGCATAACTGCCCCGGGTCGCCGATGTAACGCAGCATCTTGATATTTAATTTTTGCTTGACCTGGCCAATTAGTCCGCTTAGCGTCTCGGCAGGGGTTAAATTATAAACATTCTGGCCCGGGTCTCCAAATTTTTGCCACCCCAGTTGTTCTACAACACCTTTGCGCACGCCATCTGGTAAAAGATTGTGTACGTAATCATGATTTCTCCATACAGCAATATTGTGCTGTTTTAGCAGGGCGGTTTTATAGCGATAAACATCGTCGTCTTCAAGCCACTTCGTTTCATCCAAATGATTGTAAAAGGTAGGCTCATGGGCAATAATAAAATTTGCATTTAGAGAGATAGCTTTCCTGATCACATCAATCGTTGCAAACATAGTGGTAACTATACCGGTAACTTTCGTATCCCGGCTGCCTGCCTTTAAAGTATCCACAGTATTTGCTTTTGCGCCCCCGGGCACTTCTTTAATAAAAAGATCCATAATCTCACCAACTGTTATTGGTTCATACATATTTAGAAAACCCGAGGCGGAACTTATAAGTGGAGAAGAAAGTATTATTGCTGTTCCAAGGGCTTTGCTTGTGTTGGTTATAAACCGCCTTCGGTTGATAGGATCAATTGGGGCAATTTGATTAGCAGGTGTTTTCATATTTAATGGTTTATTTCCAAATGTAATTAAAGGATTTGAAAGATAAATAAGTTTGAAAACTTGTGATTTGATTTACTACAAATGATGTAATTTGTTCTAAAACCACAGCATTAGTATGATTACAGCGATTGGCAAATTCAAATCATAAAACCAACTTCCATCACATCATAAAATTCCTCTCTGCTTAATTAATCGTATTTTCGTCGCTCAAAAAAGTATTTTAAGATGAGTCAGCGAACAAAGATCAAGTCGCTTTTGCAAAGCGGACAAGCCGGATTTGAAACTACCGTAAAAGGTTGGGTGCGTACCTTTCGCAACAATCAGTTTATTGCTTTAAATGATGGCTCGACCAACCAAAATTTGCAGGTTGTGGTTGATTTTGAAAATACAGATCCGGCACTTTTAAAACGTTTGACCACCGGGGCTGCTATCAGCGTTACCGGGACATTGGTTGCTTCATTAGGAAAAGGGCAAAAAGTAGAGGTAAAAGCAGCATCTATCGAAATCCTTGGCGATTCGGACCCGGAGAAATATCCGCTTCAGCCTAAAAAACATAGTCTGGAGTTTTTGCGCGAAATAGCACATTTACGCTTTCGTACCAACACTTTTGGTGCTGTTTTTAGGGTGAGGAATACGCTGGCTTTTGCCGTGCACCAGTTTTTTCAGGAACGCGGGTTTGTGAATCTGCAAACACCAATTATTACCGCTTCGGATGCTGAAGGTGCGGGCGAAACTTTCCATGTCAGCAATTTTGATCTGGCCAATGTTCCGAAAACAGATAGCGGGGAGATTGATTACAAGGAAGATTTTTTTGGAAAAGCAACCAATTTAACGGTTTCCGGTCAGTTAGAAGCAGAACTGGGCGCGATGGCTTTAAGTGATGTTTACACTTTCGGGCCAACTTTTCGAGCAGAAAACTCGAACACCACACGCCATTTAGCAGAATTTTGGATGATTGAGCCGGAAATGGCTTTTTACAATCTGGAAGATAACATGAACCTGGCCGAAGCTTTATTAAAGTATGTGATAAAAGAAGCATTGGAAAAAAATGCAGACGACCTGGAGTTTTTAGCGCAGCGTTTGGCCGAAGAAGAAAAGCAAAAGCCGCAGAACGAACGGCAGGAAATGCCTTTGCCGGAGAAGTTGCAGTTTTGTTTAGACCAGGATTTTGAACGCCTGACTTATACAGAAGCGATCGACATCCTGAAAGAATCAACCCCGAACAAAAAGAAGAAATTCAATTACTTGATTGAAGGCTGGGGAGCCGACCTGCAATCAGAACATGAACGTTATTTGGTAGAAAAACATTTTAAAAAGCCCGTGATCCTAACGGATTATCCCGCAGGGATCAAAGCGTTTTACATGCGCCAAAATGAGCCAGATGCAGAAGGCCGAAAGACCGTTCGGGCCATGGATATTTTATTTCCGGGGATTGGCGAAATGGTTGGCGGTTCTCAGCGGGAAGAACGTTTGGATAAATTAGAACAACGCATGGACGAAATGGGCATACCGAAAGAGGAATTATGGTGGTACCTGGATACGCGCCGGTTTGGCACTTGCGAACATGCCGGTTTTGGTTTGGGTTTTGAACGATTGGTGCAATTTGTTACGGGAATGGGCAACATCCGCGATGTCATTCCTTTTCCACGTTTTCCAAAGAATGCGGAATTTTAACTTCAAAGGTGAAGGTTGGAAAGGGGACTTCTTTAAACAACAAGAAATGAATTCCAAAATCAATATCCGTCAGGTAAAGTTTGAAGAAGCTGCGGGACTGGCAAAACTATCCGCAGAACTGTTTTCAGAAACTTTTGCGCATTTAAATGACCCGCAGGACATGCAGCAATATTTGGAGGAAAGCTTTAATCCGGAAAAAATACGGGAAGAACTAAACGACCCTGATACATACTGTTTTTATGCCATTAAAAATAGTGTGCCGCTTGGCTGCATCAAACTCATACTGCATCAAACCCATGCTTCTTTTACCGGCATAAAAACAGCAGAGCTTTCTCGTTTGTACGTTGCCAAGGCTTATCACAACCAAAAAACCGGAACTGCATTGATGCAATTTGCAATAGACTTTGCTTTAAAAAACCAGGCAGAAAAATTATGGCTCGGCGTTTGGGAAAAGAACCAGAAAGCGATTGATTTTTACTACAAATGGGGCTTTACAAAAACCAACACCCATCCTTTTGTATTGGGAAAAGATGTGCAGGAAGACTGGCTGATGGAGAAAAAACTGGATTGATCTTTACTTTTCTTCCTGGTAACCTTTATGAAGCACTAAAAAACTGGCACGTTCTTCTTTATGAAAAGGCACGTCCCAATTGCCCTGGTAACTGATCTTTGTCGGCAATAATTCCCCATCAAAACGGTTTAATTCAATGTTCATCTGCACGTTAAAATCCATCACAAAGTTTTTGAATTTCATATCGACATAACGGCCTAAAATTTGAAAGTTACGCCGGTCAAAAATTGTGGTTAGTTCTTTGATCATCACTTCATCTTTTTGCTCATCCAGCAGATCCGGCCGCTGAATAACTTTGAAACGATAAACCGGAATGGAATCTAAATAGGTGCCGCGGGCAAATTCGTAACGATAAAAGTTTTTCATTTCCGGCGAGAAGATCTCCGTTTTTTTACTGATAAAAGGAATACCGCCGACTGGTCTCCCCGGACTAAAAATCAATGTTTTCAGCTTGTCTTTATACGATTCGTTTTTCCCGCCAGCGTTTGGTGGATCGCCACCTTTTACAAAGTCTGAATTATAGGCGTTCATAAAAATATAATCAAACATTTCTACCGTATAAAGTTCGTATTTACCGTTGCGTTTATAAATTTTTCCGCTGTCTTGCTTCGCCAAATATTGAATTTTATGTCCTCCTGTTGTATTGCTGTGTTTTAATTTCCGATAGATCTTCCCTTCAACCCTGTCTTTTTTATCATAGCTATAAACACGGTTTTCGGCAGTAAAAGCATACTTTTTCATATTGCGAAAGGCTTCATAAAAGCTGGTGTCACGTAAGATCTGATCGATAAAATCCTGCACGTACAACCCGCCGCGGGCACGCACGGTGGCTACGGCCGAATCCACCACGATTGTTTTTACCGTATCCGGATTAAATCTGTTAATCTTCTGTGCAAAAGCACCCAAAAAGCAAAATATCAACAGAACCAGTACTGCTGCTTTTTTCATCTTCATCCCTAAAAATAGTCTGGCATAAAAGTAACAGATTAAACAGATATAGCATCAGTTGCTGCAGGCAAACGTAAAAACACTTCTTAAAATTACGTGAAAACACGCTGACAAGTACCGTTCTAAAACGGGTAAAATAGTTTTTCGGACCATCGAACTTTACACTTATAATCTACATGGATTATAATCAAGTCATGAAAAAAATATTATTTATTGTCCTGCTAAGTGCAGGATCAGCTGCACAAGCGCAGCAAAAAGCAGAAGCTTTAGATCCAGGTAAAGGCTGCTGGGTGGTTGAAAGCAATGTCAATTCCCCCCAAAAACAAATAGTTAAATTTTACAATTCAGATCTGCAATTGGTTTACCAGGAGTATTATGACCGGAAACAATTGAACTATTCTAAAAAAAATATCCGACGAATGTTGGACAGTGCTTTAGCAACTGCCTTGAAAATAAAAAACGGATCTGATGAAAGTGTAAAGATGGCAAATGTTATCAAACATAATCACTAATCACATTTTGTTTAAGTATTGAAATATCATTTTATGTTCCTGGAAACTTATAACCTGATCAGTATTGTTTATTTTTTAAAATATGCAGAAGCTTATATTGATTTAATTGTAAGTATAAAACTTCTGAACTTTTTTAGAAGATTATCTTGTATGTTGTTAACATCAAATGCTTAGGCATATTCAAATCATACTTATTACCAAGCTAATTCTTCAAATAACATCAATAAGGATTTACAATTGGAGCAAACAGTTTAATGTTTGATAATTGAAACGGTTGTCTTTTTAGTTTTTATCCTAAATTACAATTTAACAATCATCTAAAATTTTTATCCCTGCATAAAAAAGCAAGCATTCAACCCGAACAAAGAACATAAGCCTTGCATAAGACACGTAACTATTTACCGTATTAATACGCTTTAAAACAAGTAGTTTAACGATTGCCCCAGCTTTAACCCGGTTGTAAGTTTGATGAAAAATCAATCAATCAAATTTCTTTAAAAATTTAAATTATGAAAACTATTAAAATCACTTCACTTGCTTTAAGCATGATCCTTTTGTTTGTAAATGCCAAAGCAGACAAACCCAAAAACCGTGCAACGTTAACCATGAAGTTTTCTATCACCGCATTTATTGATGCCGATGCCCGCGGTATTTGTGATGGCCTGACAGATATTATAGCCAACAATGCAAAGTTCAATATTATGCGCGGCGATCAGATGATTAGTTTCAACAAAAAGGAAATCATCAATAGCATGGAAAATTTACGTGGCGTGCAGCAAAATTGCACAACCAAGTACAACCTTGTAGAAGCTGCCGGAAATTATGTATTGATCAAAGTAGAAATGAAATATCCAACTTTCACCCGTTTTAATTATGTAACAATGAATGAATGCAGTGATGGATGGAAAATTACAAATGTGTCCAGCATTTTTACAAAATGAAACAACTCTTGTCATTTCGACCAACGGGAAAAATCTTATTCAATAGTACAAAGTTTCTCTTTCGCTTTGAATAAGATTCCTCCCGTCGTCGATGACAAAATTAGAATACCAAGTTTATACTTGTAAAAGAAGTATCAGTTAATTGCCCAATTGTTTAACTGCTAAGTAAGCCATTAAACCTGTGCTTAGTTCAAGCGCACTTTCATCAATATCAAAAGTTGGCGTATGTACAGAAGAAATAATGCCGCGTTCTTCGTTCCGGGTTCCCAAACGGTAAAAACAAGCATCGGCAACTTGAGAGTAATACGCAAAATCTTCGGCAGCCATCCAAATATCTAAGTCGAGCACGTTTTCTTTTCCCAGAAAATCTTCAGCAAAACCCCGAACCCTGGCCGTCAGTTTTTCTTCGTTGATCAAAAAAGGATAACCTTTTCTAATCTCAAAATCGCATCTTCCGCCCATACTTTCGGCAATACCTTCGGCCATTTTTTTCATCTTAACATGTGCTTCTTCCCGCCATTTTTCATCCATCGTACGGAAAGTCCCTTCTAAGTAAACGTCATTTGGGATCACATTGGTGGCACCGTTTGCAATTACTTTTCCAAAAGAAAGTACCGAGGGCGACTTGGGGTCGGCAAAACGGCTTACAACCTGTTGCAAAGCCGTTAAAATATGCGCCGTGATGATAACCGGATCAATATTTTGCTGGGGCTGTGCGGCATGTCCGCCTTTTCCTTTTACGGTTACATAAATTTCATCGGTAGAAGCCATGTACTTTCCGGCACGGAAACCTACTTTACCGGCATCAATCAAAGGCATTACATGCTGGCCAATTACAGCTTGCGGTTTCGGGTTTTCCAGTACGCCTTCTGCAATCATCAAACTTGCACCTCCCGGAAGTTTTTCTTCCGCAGGCTGAAAGATAAATTTTACGGTTCCGCCAAAATCTGCTTTTAACTGATTTAAAATTTGAGCTGTTCCTAAAAGAGAAGAAGTATGCACATCATGGCCGCAGGCATGCATCACACCAGGATTTTGCGATTTATACGAAACATCATTGGCTTCTGTAATCGGGAGCGCATCCATATCCCCACGCAAAGCAACAACCTGATCGGAAGCTTTTTCGCCTTTTAACAATGCAACTAAACCATTTCCTGCCATCCGCTCATAAGGAATGCACAGTTGATCCAATTTGGAAGCCACAAAAGCACTGGTGTTTTTTTCGTGGAAAGAAAGCTCGGGATGTTGGTGAAGATACCTGCGGTTAGCAATTACATCCTTGTGGATATGTTGGGCAAGTTCCTGTATTTTAGTTTTTATCATTGGACGTATCCGGTTTTGGGGGATTGATTTTTTCGGAAACGATAAACAAGGTTGGAAATTGGGGACGAAGGTCCCGCATCAGTTTCTGTGCTTCCAACCTGGACCGGAAATCCCCTGCCTTGATCTTATAATTCGGTTCCTGATAAACAATGTAAGTCCTCAGTTCAGGGTACATCTGGTTAAACATTGCTTGTTTGGCATAGGTTTCGTTCCGGTCCGAACTGATGAAAAACTGTACCCGGTAACCCCAGCCGGAATTATTAACAGACTTTGCCGAAGATGATTTAATTGCCAATAAACGATGCGCAATTAAAGTATCTATCCTCGGATCTTTAATCACTTCTACTTCGCCGCGCGTTTGTGCAAAAGAAATGCCTGATAAAAAAAGCATTGCCAAAAGAAGCATCCCGGCTGGAAAATCTAACCGAATGCTTCTTTTATCGCCTAAATTTAGGTGCACCATTGTACTGATTTGTTCGGCTTGCAATTAAGCAGTTCCAACACCATGACAGTTTTTATATTTTTTACCGCTTCCGCAAGGGCAAGGATCGTTACGTCCGATCTTTTGTTCTACCCTAACCGGCATTGGTTTTTGCACTTCGCGCGTATCTTCGTCGGGCACGCCATTGGTTTCGTGTACCAATTGCGGTTTTGTTGTGCGCAATTGGCGCAGGTCCATTTTAGGTTCCGGCCTTGCTTCCCGGACTTCTTCCGGCTGCTGTTGTACAGGGATGCCGCCTTTGAACAAGAAACTAACAATTTCTTTGTTTACGTTAGAAAGCATCTGCCTAAACAATTCAAAAGCTTCAAACTTATAAACCAGCAAGGGGTCTTTTTGCTCGTAAACGGCATTTTGTACCGATTGCTTCAGTTCGTCCATTTCGCGCAGATGCTCTTTCCAGGCATCGTCGATAAAATTCAGCACCACGTTTTTTTCAAATGACCTAACCACTTCCCAACCTTCATTTTCAACAGCTTTATGCAGCGGAACCGCAACCTGGATACCATGAATACCATCTGTAAACGGAACAATAATGTTTTCGATCATGTTGCCGCGCGTATCATAAACATCTTTTAATACCGGGTAAGCTTGTTTGGCTATGGCTTCTGATTTTCTTTTGTAATAATCCGTGATTTCGTGAAATGCTTTTTCTACCAATACCGGAGTTGCTTTTGCAGTAAATTCATCAGCAGTAATCTCGGTATCGACGGAAAACAAACGGATCATTTCCAATTGAAAACCTTCGAAGTTGTTTGCATCTTTAAATTCGGTTACCACATCTTCGGTTACGTCAAAAATGGTATTGTTGAGATCGACGTCCAACCTTTCACCAAACAAAGCATTTTTACGGCGGGTGTAGATAACGGTACGCTGCGAGTTCATCACATCATCATATTCCAGCAAACGCTTGCGGATACCAAAGTTGTTTTCTTCCACTTTTTTCTGCGCACGTTCTATGGATTTGGTGATCATGGAATGTTGGATCACTTCGCCTTCTTCAATGCCCATGCGTACCATCAAGCCTGAAATCCGTTCTGAACCGAATAAACGCATCAAATCATCTTCCAAAGAAACAAAGAACTGGGAAGAACCCGGATCGCCCTGACGACCGGAACGACCACGCAACTGCCTGTCGACCCGGCGTGATTCGTGCCGTTCTGTACCTACGATGGCCAAACCGGCCACTTCTTTTACGCCTTCGCCCAGCTTAATATCTGTACCACGGCCAGCCATATTGGTAGCAATGGTAACCGTGCTTCTTTTACCGGCTTCGGCTACGATGTCTGCTTCTTTTTGGTGCAATTTTGCATTGAGGACGTTATGTTTGATACCGCGCAGCTTCAGCATCCGGCTTAACAATTCCGAAATTTCTACGGATGTTGTACCCACCAAAACCGGGCGGCCGGCTTGTGTCAAGGTTACAATCTCATCGGCAACAGCGTTGTATTTTTCGCGCATGGTGCGGTAAACCAAATCCTGGCGGTCTGTACGGCTGGCCGGTGTATTGGTTGGGATTTCAACCACGTCCAGCTTATAAATTTCCCAGAACTCGCCCGCCTCTGTAACGGCAGTACCGGTCATACCGCAAAGTTTGTGGTACATCCGAAAGTAGTTTTGCAAGGTAACTGTAGCAAAAGTTTGCGAAGCATCTTCTACTTTCACATTTTCTTTGGCTTCAATGGCCTGGTGCAAACCGTCGGAGTAACGGCGTCCGTCCAGCACACGGCCGGTCTGCTCGTCCACAATTTTTACTTTGCCATCATCCAGGATGTATTCGGTATCCCGTTCAAAAAGCGTATAAGCTTTTAGCAATTGGTTAACCGAGTGGATACGCTCTGATTTGATGGAAAAATCCCGCATCAGTTCATCTTTCTTAGTTACTTTTTCTTCGGAAGTTAAGTTTGATTTTTCTATTTCGGCTACTTCTGTCCCTACATCGGGCATTACAAAAAAGTGCGGGTCTTCCCCGGAAGTGGTAATCAGCTCGATACCTTTTTCGGTTAGTTCAACCTGGTTGTTTTTTTCATCAATGACGAAATATAACTCGGTATCAACCTTAGGCATTTCCTTGTTCTGATCCTGCATATAATAGTTTTCGGTTTTGTTGAGCACCGTTTTAATACCTTGCTCACTCAAAAACTTGATCAATGCTTTATTCTTAGGCAAACCGCGATGGGCACGTAACAAGGCCAAACCGCCTTCTTCTACGCCAGTTTTACCTTCGGTAATTTGCTTTTTGGCTTCGTTCAGTTTAGTGGTAACATAGCTTTTTTGTGCGTTTACCAAACGTTCTATGCGTGGTTTCAAATCATAAAACTCGTGCTCATCACCGCGCGGGACCGGCCCGGAAATGATCAAAGGTGTACGGGCATCATCAATCAAAACCGAATCCACCTCGTCCACCATGGCGTAATGCAATTTGCGCTGCACCAATTCTTCCGGGCTGCGTGTCATGTTGTCACGCAAATAGTCAAAACCAAACTCATTGTTTGTACCGAAAGTAATATCAGCGAGGTAAGCATTGCGGCGCTCTTCCGAGTTGGGTTCGTGTTTGTCGATACAATCAACCGCTAAACCATGAAACTCGTACAATGGCCCCATCCATTCGCTGTCCCGGCGGGCCAGGTAATCATTCACCGTAACAATATGCACACCCTGGCCGGCTAAAGCATTCAGATAAGCCGGAAGTGTGGCAACCAGCGTTTTACCTTCACCGGTAGCCATTTCAGCTATTTTTCCTTCGTGCAAAACGATACCACCAATCAATTGCACGTCATAATGCACCATGTTCCAGGTAACTTCGTTTCCGGCAGCGATCCAACTATTGTGGTGAATTGCCTTATCGCCCGAAACTACAACGTTCTTTTTGTGCGTAGCAAGTTCGCGGTCAAAATCTGTTGCCGTAACTTCCAATGTTCTATTGTTGGCTAAACGACGTGCTGTTTCTTTCACCACGGCAAAAGCTTCCGGCAAAATGTCCATCAGGATCACTTCCAGTTCTTTGTTGCGGTCTTTTTCCAGCTTGTCAATTTCCGTATAAAGTTCTACTTTGCGGTTCACTTCCAAAGCCTGGTCGTTTTCCACTTCTGCTTTGGCTGCTTTGATCGCCGCGTCTGTTTTTTCTAATCCAGCCTTAATGCGTGCTTTAAAATCAAGCGTTTTTGCGCGCAGTTCGTCATTGCTGATTTGGTCCAGCTTTGAAAACTCCGCTTTTATTTTCTCTACTAAAGGTTGTACACCTTTAACATCCCTCTCCGATTTATTTCCGAAAAGTTTACTGATAAATCCCAACATGTTTTAATCTTAAGATAAAATACTCCGTTTGCAACAATTACGCCAGCGGTAACCGAAGCCATAATGGCAGGTAAAAATACGGTTTTTGATTGAAATATAGATGCTTTAGCCCAATAACGGGCAGGAAATGAAAATACTTCTTTTACCATATAATTATTGGGGTTGGAGCTTCAATACGATAAAGCTGTTTCGTGTCTTTTAATTTTACTGTTGATACCCCTTCAAATACTGTCCATTTATTTTTTGATGCTTCTTTTATCACCCAAAAACCATTAAACTTTCTATAGGTTTTTATTTAAATATGCACAATATAAACACTGGTTTTCTATGCTAAAAGAAGCATGGAAAACAGGCCGAACAAAATTTAGACCTGTTTTTATATCAAAATTAAAACAACACAAAACGGTGAAGCGAAAGTTAGATTTTATAATAATTTTTAACCGCACAACAAATCAAGAATTACAATGAGTTAAAGCCTGTTTAAATTTTGTACGGTTTATTTTCTATGCTTCTTTTATCACCTAAAAATCATGAAAATTTCTATGTTTTTCCACGATGCCAACTCCCTCTCCTGTTGAGAGGGTTGGGGTGAGGCTAAACACCAAATTTATAGGCATAAAAGAAGCACGGCTTTCAATCCTGGGCATATAGAAGGATCTGATATCAATTCAAACAGGCTCTTAGTTAAATTTTTTTAGATTGTACTGTTCCGAACAAATTTTTCTCCTAAAAAAATATACAGATGGCTTACAATGAAAAATTAGCAGACCGAGTAAGAGAAGCATTGGCAGATATGGATGATGTGGAAGAAAAGAAAATGTTTCAGGGGCTCACTTTTATGGTGAATGGAAAAATGTGCGTAAGCGTGCGTGATGATGAAATTATGTGCCGTATTGCTCCTGAATTGATGGATGTTGCCCTGGAGAAAAACGGCACAAGGCAAATGACCCATGGAGGCCGCACTATGAAGGGTTTTATATTTGTTAGTGAAGAAAGTATAAAATCCAAGAATGATTTTGATTACTGGATAAACCTTTCTAAAGATTTCAATAAAAAAGCAAAGGCTTCCAAAAAAACAAAACAAGGAAAGCCGAAGCAAAAATGATCTCCTTTTAAAGAACTTGACTATGCTTCTTTTGTATGTTGTGTTATATATCTATAACACAAAAAACCTGGAGTTTAAAAAATAAGCATAAACTTACATAGACAAACTTGCTTTACAGGCGAATTAATTATATTTGTATTGATGGATAAGCTTTCGGATTTTATTAACGTTGACCAAAACATTATGTCTGGAAAACCGGTGTTTAAAGGAACACGTGTGCCGGTACAAAGCCTGTTCTGGCATTTAAAAAAAGGGATTTCTATCAGTGAGTTTCTGGAAGATTTCCCAAGCGTAACTTTGGAACAGGCAGAAGGCGTGATTGCATGGGGCGCTAACCATTTTGAATTTCCGGAAAGCATTTTAGATGAAACTACTATTAGATGAAAACCTGCCGGTAAAACTAAAATACCGTTTGCTGACCGAGGGTTTGAAGTTTCAACCATTAAAGAGATGCAATGGTTGGGTAAGCAAAATGGCGAATTGCTGCAACTAATGCTTCTAATAATTTTACTACATTAATTACAATTGACAACAATCTTTTCAGCAAAACTTTAGAAACTATTCTGTTCAGGTTATTGTGTTGATTGCTGCCGATAACACTTGCGCAACTATTATGGAGGTTTTCGATAAGATAGTTGATACTATCAGTGAAGATTTTACTGGTTCAAAAACAGTTATCCATCCTGGTTATAAAGCTTAGTTGTTTCGCTAATTCATTACCATTTCTTCCCGCAAATCCTATCTTTACCACATGAATATCCTGCTCCTTGGTTCTGGCGGAAGGGAAAGTGCTTTTGCCTGGAAGTTATCGCAAAGCCCGAAATGTAAACAGCTATTTATTGCGCCTGGCAATGCCGGGACCGAAACTTATGGCCGGAACATCAATATTAGTGTTACTGATTTTGAAGGGATAAAAGATTTAGTGCTTAAAAACAGCATCGGTTTGGTTTTGGTCGGGCCGGAAGAACCACTGGTAAAAGGTATTCATGATTTTTTTCTGGAAGATGACCTGCTGAAAAACGTACCTGTCATTGGCCCTCAAAAAGCAGCCGCACAGTTGGAAGGCAGCAAGGATTTTTCAAAAGAATTTATGTTTAAAAACAGCATTCCAACCGCTGCATCTAAAACTTTTACTTTAGAAACTTGGGAAGAAGGACGTGCTTATCTCGCTACACACGGCTTGCCAATTGTGCTGAAGGCAGACGGACTGGCGGCCGGAAAAGGTGTGTTGATCTGTACCTCTTGGGAAGAAGCGCAACAAGAATTAACCGCGATGCTGCGCAATGCTAAATTTGGCGCAGCCAGTTCTAAAGTCGTGGTGGAGCAGTTTTTACAGGGCATAGAGCTTTCTGTTTTTGTGCTGACGGATGGCAAAAACTACAAGATTTTGCCCGAAGCCAAAGATTATAAACGCGTGGGCGAAGGCGACACCGGTTTAAACACCGGCGGTATGGGTTCGGTTTCGCCGGTGCCTTTTGCTAATGCCGCTTTTATGCAGAAAGTGGAACAGCGCATCGTCATCCCAACAATCGAAGGATTGAAAAGGGAAAATATCCCTTACCAGGGTTTTATTTTTATTGGATTGATGAATTGCGAGGGCGAACCTTATGTGATTGAATACAATTGCCGTATGGGCGACCCGGAAACAGAAAGTGTTTTGCCGCGGATTGAAAACGACCTGGTGGAAGTATTACGAGCTGTGGCTGAAGAAAGGCTGGATGAAATCAACCTGAAAATTTCTGATCAGGTTGCGGCAACCGTAATGTGTGTAGCTGGCGGTTATCCGGGCGAATACCTGAAAAACAGAACCGTTACCGGAATTGAAAACGTACGCGGTTCACTCGTTTTTCATGCCGGAACCAAACTGGAAAATGAAGAAATTAAAACTTCCGGCGGAAGGGTCTTAGCGGTAACCAGCCTTCAAAATACTTTGTTTGAAGCTTTGCAGCAAGCTACTTTAGATGCCGCCCGGATTTATTGGGACGGCAAATATTTCAGGAAAGATATCGGCTTTGACCTGCTTTGATGATTTTTAGGTGATAAAAGAAGCATTGGCCTCACCCCGGCCTTTTCTGATAACCTTAAAATCCTCTTTTTGAAAAGCCTCACCCCGGCCCTCTCCAAAAGAGAGGGAGTAAAAAAAACCAACTGCCATGGTTTTCAAGTCCCTCTCCTCTGGAGAGGGATTTAGGGTGAGGCTTCCAAGTCTCTTACTTCAGCACTTGTGCCAAAGTTTGTTCCAGCTCTGCCCCTCTTAAATCTTTCGCAATGATCTTTCCTTTCGGATCAATTAAAAAGTTTTCTGGAATAGCTCGCACACCATACAAAGCAGCCGCTTCATTGTTCCAGAATTGCAGGTCGGAAACATGGTTCCAGGTCAATCCATCATCTTTTATAGCTTTTAACCAGGCATCCTTTCCGTTTGGCTGATCCAGGGAAACACCCAGAACCGTAAAGTTTTTATTTTTATACTGATTGTAAACTTTCACCACGTTTGGATTTTCCTGACGGCAAGGGCCGCACCAGGAAGCCCAAAAATCCACCAGTACATATTTTCCTTTGAAAGAAGATAAACTTATGGGTTTGCCCGAAGGATCATTTTGAGTGAAATCCGGCGCAACAGAACCTATCGAAGTAACTTTCAGTTTCTCTAAAGCTGCTTTATAATTACGTCCGTTGCCGGTATTTTGTATTGATGCCGACAAACTGTTAAAAAGCGGCATCACCTCGTAGTAATTTGGAGAAGGGCCGGCAAAAGACCGTACAGCATCTAAGCTTGCAAAGGATTGAGGATTTTGCTTGATAAACTTTGCCAGTACTGCTTTTTGCTCGTTTTGTAATTCTTTAAACTTTTCTGCAAATTTCGGCCGGTCGGCTTCCGCAGCTTTTTGATATGCGTTACTCAAACCCTGAGCTTTCACCATCACAGGTTTTATCGCTGTGGCTAAAATTACATTTTCGTCATTTAATTTAGAACCGGTGATTTTTGCTTTACTAAGAGAATCAGTGCCTGCTATTTGGACAGCAGCATTTTCTAAATACAAATTTAGCATATCAGGAAGACCGCCAACACCGGATATTAATTTAAACCAGCCAACACCCGAATGGTCCAACAGTAACAAAGCTTGTTCCGGATCTTGAATATTTCCTTTAAATTCAAACCCACCAGCCGTTAAAGTAACCGAATCAACAGCATCCTGTCCGTTTATTTTGCGTAGTAAAAAAGCTTTTGCAGGCTGACCGAGCTTTCCAACCTTACCTTTTACGTCAAAATTTCCCGTTTGCGCATCAACTATCAAAGGCAAAGCAGACAGCATTAAAAACAAAACCTTTTTCATGTTATATATTTTTGTAGATAAAAGAAGCATGGCACGAATTTATCAAAATCAAATCAGTTTCTGATAAGTACGCCACCAAAGATCAGGCATTTCGCCGGAAACGGCCAGCAGGTAATCATCATAATGGCAAGGCACCAAGTGAAACCGTTCATTCTTGGAGCCTGCCGATGGGTATGGGATTTGCATCCACCAACGGTCAGACTTTTTACTTTTTACAAAAACCAATTCGTGTTCTTTATGCTTTAAACTCGTTTTATAGATCAAATATTGTGATTTAGGATGCAAAGGGAAATCTTTTTTCCGGTTGTAAAAACCATCGATAAAATACCAGATCATTTGGGCAAGCAACATCGCGGTTTGTCCGTTACTGTCATAAGCCGGGTTAAATTCGTAAAAACCGATGGAGCTTAATTTATCATTGAAACCGGCATACCGGCAAATCTGGCAGGCTTCTTCCCCATAAAAACCATTCGGAACAGCATTAAAATTAGCTTGTGCATCGGAAGAACGGATGGTGCCGATATCAAAACTGATCATGCTGGCATTACGGATAATGGGTTCTGTCAATTGGATCTTTCCGGTTAAATTGCCCAAACGATGTGCATCAAAAAACAACTTGTCCATCATCAGCAAACGCTCCTGGTTTACAAAATAAGTTTGATAGCCCAGGTTGCTGAAATTGAACAGCATGTCCGGCTCGTGCATGAATATTTTGTTGAGGTAGGCAGCCGAAGTGGTTTCGATACTTTCCGGATATTGGTCGTCTTCCATATCCAATTTTGCATCTACAATCACCAGGTCAACCTTTTGTTCCAGCACTTCGTAAGCCAGGTATTGTGCATAGGTTAAATCCTGACTCCCACCAATTAGGATGGGCAGAATATCCATCTTTACCAATTCGGCAACTACTGTTTTTACGGCAAAATAAGTATCAATGACCTTTTCGCCGCGACGGATATTGCCCAGATCGGCAATTTTGGTTTTATAATTTCCCTCAAATAAATGATACAGCTTTTCGCGGACATAATCCGCGCCAAGCGCGCAGCCAGAATTTCCATCTGTGTTACGGTCTTCCTGCACACCCATAATCGCTATATCAGGTTTTTGATTTTCTAAATCAGGGAAATGATCGGTAAAAACACTGATACAAGTACCGAGACGGCCGTTGTTAAAAGCGTTTTCGGGCAACAAGCGCCCGGCATCCACAGGCGTAAAAAAATCAATTAAAGACATTTAAGCAGATTAGTTCCGGGGCCAAATATCTGTTATTTTTATTAATGAAAAACAATTGAATTTTATGGCGATAAAAGAAGTATCTGCAAAATTACGTTGTGAATTTAACCACAGTTTCTACAGTACAAAAACCTTTTTGCCCTGTAGTATCAACACGGAAAATAATATTACTTTTTTCAACCTGGGGAAACTTGGCTGAAAGAAATTTGAAAACGCGTTCCTGTTCTTTTTTCAAAATACTAACATTGATTGTTTTACCTTTAGATATATAAGAATTAGGCTGATCTTTTTTAAAAGGAAGAAGCACATTTTCCGGCACGTTTTAAGTCAGTTTTGTAACTTTAAAACCGGGCTCTGTAGCCTGATTTTTAGCTACAGTAGGTTCATAAAATTTATAGAAGAAATCAGGGTTTTTAACACCGTAATCATTGCTGTTGTTGCTGATTGAAACCCAATCGTTAATCTGGTAAGTTTTAGCTCCGGTTTTAACTTCATGAACAAAACGCAACCGTACATGATCGCTTTCTTCAATATTACTAAAATCAGGAGCTGTTGGTTTAAAATTTAAAGTGAATTTATAACCATTAACTATTTCCAGTATAGCGCTTTTCCATTTACCGTTTGGATATTTCTGAATATGTGTGATCTGGCCATCTGCAAAACGGACTTTGTTCGCTTCATATAAAAATGGATAATTTGGTATTTTATCTGCTTCGGCTAATTGGAATACTTTTATGTTGTCTTTCTCTATAAAAGCTGGTTCAATCATAATTGGAGAATTTCTGCCGAAAGCACTTCCAAATACTTTCATAGTAATTTCGTCACCAACTTTAAGCAGATTGTTTAGTTGTTTTTCCTGTCCATACTGGGTTCTCATAAAGTAGTCATTTCCGTTATAAGAAACCATAAACCCCTGCGTTTTGTGATTGCCTGTATTCATGATATCCAAGTCTTTAACACCCTCTCTATTTACAACTTCATTAACTTTTACAGTTATGGTTTTTCCCATAATTTCTTTTGCCAGCTTCTCTTTCTGTTTAAAGTCATCCGTTTGGCGGTAAGCTTCGGCTTCTTTCTGCGATTCAATTTGTGCTGATGTTCGTTTAATTTTCTGACGATATTTTGTGGTATCTTTTTGATTTTTAACAGTTGGTTGATTTGATTTAACTTCTCTTTCTAATTTTGGATATTCAGATTTTCGTTTAAAATCAAGATCATATTTTATTTTTTTTGCTGTTTGTTTGGTTTTAAATTGGGAAGCAGCTTTATCATTTTTCAACCGGGCAAAAGCCAAACAACTGATCAATACCACCGGCACGATCAATACATAAATCACTTTTTTGATTTTTGATGAGGGTTTATTAAATAACATACTAATGCGTTTTTTTAAAGGTATTTTGCTGAAGTTATGGTAAAGCATACCTTGCCCTGCTACTGATAAATGCAAAAGCAATTCGGCATAGCACTTTTTATCTGTTGAATTTGCTATTGCACGATCAACTTCAAACTCATGGTTTTCTTCAACAGATTTAGCATACAAATAGATAAATGGGTTAAACCATAAGATAACTTGTGCGAGTTTTACAATAAGGCGGTCAACCGAATGATAAAGTTTTACATGCAGCATTTCATGCGCAATAATTTGTCGCATTTCAACTGTAGAAAGTTCCTGATCGTTTAAAAAAATGTAGTTAAAAAAGGAGCCGTTAGTAAATTGATGATCGCCTCGTAAAATATTTACATTCCCGACTTTGGTAATTTTCCTGCCCCTAATCTTTTTAAAAAAAATGATTAGAGTAATAATCAGCTGAATGGCCAATGCTATTACAGCTGTAAAATAGAATATTTTTAATGGCAGCACCCAATCCATAGGTTTTGCGGTTGCAGCAGTTTTCTGGATGTTAGTTATCTCTGCAGGCACAACTTGCAATGTATTTACATAAACTGCCTGCTGCACTACTGCTATATGCTGTTCCTGAGGACTTACCGGTATGCTTAGTACGGGAATGATAAAACTCAGGAGCAGACTGGCCAGTAAATACCATCTGTTTATAACAAAAAAAGTAAGCCTGCTTAGTAGTAAATAGTAAAACAAATAAAAAATAGCTGTACAGGCCGATACCTGCAAAAGATAAACTGATACATTCATTTTTCTTCGCTTTTATAGATGATGGCTTTAATCTTGTTTAAGTCCTCTTCACTCAATTTTTCCTCGTTCACCATGTGGGAGAAAAGGCTTTCGGCAGAATTATCAAAGTATCCGGAAAAAAACTTTTTAAATGTTGCTTTCCGATAATCAGCTTTAGAAATAGCCGGAAAATATTCGTAAGTTTTACCATAAGCCTTAAAACTCACATATCCTTTTTTTTCCAGCAGGCGCACCACCGATGAAATGGTATTGTAAGGCGGCTTTGGATCATCGGGCAGCGCATCAATAATGTCTTTTACAAAACACTTTTTTAAACGCCATAATACTTGCATCACACGCTCTTCTGTTTTGGTCAATTCTTCCATAACCAAAGCTAAAACTTATAATTCAGTTATACAACTATTTTTTACGTTGTTTAACTTGTTTTTCAGTTTTATCATTTAGCGAATTCATTAGCAGCAATCAATACCCCTTATTAGTTAAGTTTGCCATCATTATTTAACACAACTCATGATCTTAGTTACAGGCGCAACCGGTTTTTTAGGCTCTGAGTTATGCCGGCAACTATTTTTATCAGGTAAAAACAGTATCCGTTGCACCAAACGGAAAACTTCCAAAATCCCGGAAATACTGCTTCCTTTTGCAAAACAAATTGTTTGGGCAGAAGCTGACCTGCTGGAAATTGATGCCCTAAGCGAAGCATTGGCCGGTGTTACACAGGTTTATCATTGTGCCGCGTTGGTTTCTTTTGATCCTTCCCTCAAAAAAGAACTCATCCAAAACAATGTGGAAGGCACGGCCAATTTGGTTAATTTATGCGTTGAAAAAGGGATCAGGCTGCTGCACGTTAGTTCGATTGCAGCTGTGGGCAAAGGCAAACCGGGCGAGCTGATCAACGAAAACCATCACCTGGAAGAAACACCAAAAGAAAACGCGTATGCTATTTCCAAGTATGAAAGCGAGATGGAAGTTTGGCGCGGAATAGCCGAAGGTTTGGATGCGGTAATTGTAAACCCGTCTTTAATTATCGGGCAAAATGCAGGCAAACAAGGAACCGGGCAAATTTTTGAAACGGTGCGTAAAGGACTAAAATTTTACACTTCGGGCAGTTGTGGTTTGGTGGATGTGGAAGATGTGGCCAAAGCGATGATCCTGCTGATGGAAAGCAGGATCAGCAAAGAACGTTTTATCATTAATGCGGAGAATTGGCCTTACAAAAAAATTTTTGAAGAAGCCGCCCACTGCTTTGGTGTAAAGCCTCCCGCGCGGGAGGCCAAACCCTGGATGCTGGAACTGGCCTGGCGCGCATCTGCTTTGGGTACTGTTTTTACCGGCAAAAAAATGGGGGTTGATAAAATTTCGGCTCAAGCTGCCAGCCGCGTACAGGATTATGATAATGCTAAGATAAAAGCAGCTACAGGGATAAAGTTTAAACCGGTAAAGCAATCGGTAGCTGAAATTTGTGACGCTTTGAAAAACTAATTACTTTAAGTCAAGTCATAATTATGCTTTTTCAAAATAGCATTTAAAAACCGTTTCCTATAAACCTATCCTGTATATTCGCCCCATCAAAGTTCTTTACTTTCAATCTTCAACAGCAGGGTTGTTTGCCGTTTGTAGGGCAGGCATTAAAAAGGAACCGTGTGCAAATCACGGGCTGTCGCGCAACTGTATGGAGGAAGCTTTTAGCAATTAGCTATCAGCCGTCAGCTATTAAAAGCTGATTGCTGAAGGCTTAAAGCTAATAGCTTCCCCCAAGCCAGATACTTGCCCCGCTGTGTAAGACCAATGCTTTCGCGATTTGAAGCAGTAGTCAGGATACAAAAAACACCGATAAAAACAGCATGGCGAAGCCCTGCCGAAAGGATTCTTTGTATCTTTATTTCTACCTAATTACCGAAAGCATACCGAAAACCGTAAGGGACATTAATTTTAATTAATGTTTAAAAAGTTTTATGCGTATGCTCAAAAACAATCTCGGCTACCCGCGTGTGGGGGCCAACCGTCAACTCAAAAAAGCCTGCGAGCAGTATTGGTCAGGCAAAATCAACAGTAAGGAGTTGTTTACAACTGCCCGAAAAATCAGCAATGAAAACTGGCAATTACAAGCAGAAGCCGGCATTGACCTGATCCCGTGCAACGATTTCAGTTTTTATGACCAGGTGCTGGACATGTCGCTGCTTTTAGGCGCTATCCCGGAACGTTACAATCCGGTAGTTACCAGTGTGCAAGGCAACTCGGAACCCGACCTGTACTTTGCAATGGCGCGTGGTTATCAAAAAGACGGGCTTGATATTACCGCTATGGAAATGACTAAATGGTTTGATACCAATTATCATTACCTGGTGCCCGAATTTAAAGCCAGTCAGCAATTTAAAATTTTTTCGGAAAAGGTTTTTGGTGAATTTACAGCAGCAAAACAAGCAATCGGCAAAACACCAAAGCCGGTTTTGCTTGGGCCTGTTTCTTACCTGCTTTGCGGAAAAGAAAAAGAAGCTGGTTTTAACCGTATCGAGCTGATCAAAAAGCTGGTCCCGGTTTATGTGGAGATCATTAAAAAACTGGAAGGATACGGCGCAGAATGGATTCAATTGGACGAGCCTTATCTGGCAATGGATTTAACCGCGCAGGAAAAAGAGGCTTTTCAATATGCTTACCAGGAAATCAGCAAGTATTGTAAATCAGCAAAAATTTTGCTGGCCACTTATTTTGAAGGACTACGCGATAATGCTTCTTTTACCGTACAATTACCGGTACACGCACTGCACATTGATTTGGTTCGGGCACCAAAACAACTGGATGATCTGCTGCCGTTGGTTCAAAACAGTAGCCTGATCCTTTCTTTGGGTGTGGTGGACGGCCGCAATATCTGGAAAAACAATTATCGGCAATCTATTGCAAAAATCAATCAGGCTGTTGCAGCTTTGGGTGAAGCACGGATAATGATCGCGCCTTCCTGTTCTTTGCTGCACACACCTTTTGATCTGGATCTGGAAACAGAAATCAAACCGGAAATTAAAAACTGGATGGCTTTTGCCAAACAAAAACTACACGAGGTAAACGATCTGTATGAGATTATTAATGGAAACACTGATTTGATGCAAGGGAACGCGAAAGCGATTGAAAGCCGACGCACTTCTGCGTTGATCCACAAACCGGAAATTAAACAACGTGTAGCAGCGGTTACCGAAAAAGACGCTGCCCGTAAAAGTATATTTGGAATCAGGCAGGAAATCCAACAGAAGCGTTTCAACCTGCCGCTGTTCCCAACCACAACCATTGGCTCTTTCCCACAAACTGAAGATATCCGGCAACTTCGTTTACAACTTAAAAAAGGTGAAATTACCCAACAGCAATACAATACAGAAATTGAAAAGGCAACAATCAATGCGATTAAATGGCAGGAAGAAGTTGGCCTGGATGTATTGGTGCACGGTGAATTTGAACGGAACGATATGGTGGAGTATTTTGGCGAACTGCTTGACGGTTTCCTGTTCACCAAAAACGGCTGGGTACAAAGTTATGGCAGCCGCTGCGTAAAACCTCCTGTAATTTTTGGCGATGTAAGCCGCCCGGCAGATATGACCGTACGCTGGAGCAGCTTTGCGCAGGCACAAACCAAAAAACTGATGAAAGGCATGTTGACGGGTCCGGTTACTATTTTACAGTGGTCTTTTGTGCGCGATGATCAGCCACGGTCTGAAACCACCAACCAAATTGCTTTGTCTATCCGGGATGAAGTAGTTGCGCTGGAAAAAGCCGGCATTAAAGTGATCCAGATTGATGAACCTGCCATCCGTGAAGGTTTACCGCTACGATTGGCCGACCGGGAAGCATATTTGCAATGGGCAATCATGGCTTTCCGTTTATCAGCCAGTGGTGTGCAGGACGAAACGCAAATCCACACGCACATGTGTTATAGCGAATTTAACGACATCATTCATCACATTGCAGCAATGGATGCGGACGTGATCACGATAGAAACTTCACGTTCGCAAATGGAACTGCTGGACGCTTTTGCTGATTTTAAATATCCAAATGAGATTGGCCCCGGCGTATATGATATCCATTCGCCACGCATTCCAACAGTGAAAGAAATGACCGACCTGCTGGAAAAAGCCATGCTTCTTTTACCGGTAAAAAACCTGTGGGTAAACCCTGATTGCGGTTTAAAAACACGTAAATGGCCGGAAACGCAAGCCGCACTTGCCAACATGGTACAAGCTGCCCAAACCCTAAGAGAAACAGCTAATCAGAAAGTTTGAGCTTAATAAAAGCGAAGGCTATGCGAATAAAAGCGTAGCCTTTGCTTTTTAAGATTATTTTTGCAAATGACGATTGATGAACGCATCGAAAATTCGGTAACGCGGGTTTTTAAAACCGTGTTTCCCAACACAACCAACCATTACGAAACACTTTTTGGCGGTACGGCCATGATGATGATGGATGAAGTTGCTTTTATCACGGCTACCCGTTTTAGCCGCAAACGTTTGGTTACGGTTTCTTCGGACAAGATCAATTTTACGGTGCCTATTCCTGCCGGAACCATTATGGAACTGATTGGCCGCGTAATTTATGTTGGCCGAACCAGCATGAAAGTGAACGTAGAAATTTTTGTGGAACAGATGTACGAAGAAGTGCGTTACCGCGCCATCCATGGCGAATTTACTTTTGTGGCCATAGATGAGCATAAAAAACCAACACCGGTTTTGGGTTGATAGTTCCCTGTTGCCTGTTCTAAGTGCCGCACTGCATCCGCTGAAAGCTGGTTGCCGAAAGCTGATTGCCGAAAGCCTACACCTCTTCCCTCATTGCTCCTACCTAAAAAAACTGCACCTTTGCGCCTTCTTAAATTTAAACATGAACCAGTATTTCATCATAGATTTCGACAGTACATTTACACAAGTTGAAGCGCTTGACGAATTAGCCCGCATCTCCTTAAAAAACGATCCCCGGAGGGAAGAAATATATAAACAGATCGAAGATCTAACCAACGCGGCAATGGAAGGCCGCTTGTCGTTTTCCGAAAGCCTGGCCGGCCGTGTTAAATTGTTGCAGGCCAACCGCAGTCATTTAGATCTGTTGGTAAAGCATCTGCAAAAAAAAGTCTCGGCATCCTTCTCCCGCAACCGCATCTTCTTTAAAGAACACCGTGATGAAGTGCTGATCGTTTCGGGCGGCTTTAAAGAATTTATTACGCCCGTGGTTACCAAATATCATATCAAAACCAAAAATATTTATGCCAACACTTTTGTGTTTGATAACCAGGGAAACATCATTGGCTATGATGCGGACAATCCGCTCTCGCAGGAAGGTGGCAAAGTAAAGTTGCTGCGCGAACTGAATTTGCAGGGCGAAATATTTGGCATTGGCGATGGCCATTCTGATTTTCAGTTAAAAGAATTCGGGCTGATCAAAAAGTTTTTTGCTTTTACAGAGAACATCGAACGCAAAACCATCGTGGAAAAAGCAGATTACGTAACGCCCAGCTTCGACGAGTTTTTGTACATCAACAAGTTTTCTCGTGCTATTTCTTATCCTAAAAACCGTATTAAATGTTTGGTTGCCGGTGATGTTGCAGACGAAGCCGTCATCCAATTGGGCAAAGAAGGCTATAATATCCGCATCCGTCCAAAAATTGAAGACAAGTATTTGCAGGAAGCCGGGATTTTGTTTTGTGATGAAGATACACAGCCAACAGAAAAGCAACTGGAAAAAGCAGGACGTTTAAAAGTGATCGGCTGTTTTGGCAAAGCCAACCGCGGCATTGCTGATTTTGCCTGCGAAAAAGGCATTATCATTTTTGATGATGTAAAACATAATCCGCGCAACAGCGACTTTATCCCAAAACGGGTGATGGATTTTATGAACGAAGGGAAAACGCATACCAGCGCCAACTTCCCAAACCTGCAACCACCTCGTGTTAATAATGCGCACCGTTTAATACATATCCACAAAAATGTACCGGGGATTTTGGCAAAAATAAACGACGTTTTTGCACGCCATCATATTAATATTGTAGGCGAGTTTCTGGTTACCAACGCACGTATCGGTTATGTTATTACCGATGTAAACGCTGGTTATGGACAGCAGGTTTTAACCGAATTGAAGCAGATTGAACATACGATTCGGTTTAGGTTGCTGTATTGATTGGTTTTTTTATCATGCCGAACTTGTTTCGGCATCCCTCGAGAAATTAGAATTGTATCTATCCTGAGGGAACCTGAAACAAGTTCAGGATGACAAGAAAGTTCAGGATGACAAAAAAGTCCAGGATGACAAGCAACTGCCAGTGCTTCTTTTACGCCACTATTTTTCTTTTAGCGGAACCACCAGTACCGGGATTTCGGTATGTCTGGAAACATCCTCCGATACGCTGCCGGTGATCAATCGGTTAAAACCGCTGCGCGCATGAGAACCAACCACAATCAGATCGGCTTTAAATTTTATGGCAGTATCCACCACAACAGTTGCGGCATCTCCGCTTTCTAAATATTGTGTAATATTATGTTCTGCTCCGTACATGGCCACAAAACGTTGCATGACGGTTTTTGCAGATGCTTCCTGCGCATCCAACATTTCTACCGGCGGCATGTTCAACATGTTTAATTCCCCGCCTGCAATACCTGTAGTAACCGGCGCAATGATCATCGGTTCCACCACTTCCACCAAACCTACCTCTGCCCCGAGCAATTTAGCCAGCGCAAATCCGCAAACAGCTGCTTTTTCCGACTGGCGGCTATCGTCAATCCCGATTAAAATCTTTTTAAATTCCATGGCTTCTGCATTTATTATACATAGATAAGATTTTTAAGCGAAAAGTTTTAGTGCTATAATAGTATTCTTAATGCACGGAGGTTTATATTTTCAACTTATCGGTAGAAATCATTTTAACTGCTCTAATGGTTTGCAAACAAACTGTAAACACAACAATACAGATGGAGATAGCCAAAGCAATTATAAAAGTGTTGACAGAAAGATGGACCCGATAGGCAAAAGTCGCCAGCCATTTATTTGCAATGATTAAAGCAACAGGCCAGGCAATAATATTTGCGGTTAAAACCATATAAAAAAAAGGCTTACTTAAAAGTATCATTAATTGTTCTCCCTTTGCACCGAATACTTTTCTGATTGCAATTTCTTTTATACGCAGATGAATAGCATGTGCTGCCGAAGAAAAAAGACCTAAGGAAGCAATAAATATGGCCAATGCCGAAAAACAAATTAGAACAGATTGCAACTGCTCCTGTTTTACAAAAAGCTGCCCGTACAGTTCATCAAGAAAATGATAGTTGAAATTATCTCCGTCAAGTTTATTAATGTCGTGCCATTGATGACTTAAAGTTGTTAGCATTGCTGGTATGGCGTTGTTTTGGGCACTAATCATGATCTGTGTTTTAGGCATCCAAAAATTATAATTTAGTAAATAAATTGTTGGCTTAATGTTTTCTTCAAACCCATAATCTTTCACATCTTTAATTACACCCATTATCCTGTAATTGCCTCCACGCCCATTTATGGTTTTGCCAATAGGTTTCTTTAATCCCATCGCCCTTAAAGCAGCTTCATTGATTACTGCATTTACAGAATCACCCTGAAAAGATGAAGAAAAAACCCGTCCTTCTTTTAATCCGATATTTAAGGTTTCAAAATATTCATAGTCAACACCAATAGTATTTATAGAAAATGCTTTACCCTGAACGATGTATTCATAAGGAGAAGGCATTATGCCGCCTGGCACATTAGAAGCCACGGTAACGTTTTTTACGCCAGGTATAGCTTTTATCCGGTTTCGGACTGGTTCAAATTTTCTTAGATTATTAAACAGACTAAGATTATCTATATATACTACCTGTTTAGCTGTAAAACCAGGATTTTCAGTTTTCATAAAAGTAACCTGCCTATTAATAACAATCAGGGTTATTATGAAAACGATAGCAAATGTGAACTGAAGCACCGTTATTGAACTTCGTATCCAGGAGAACTTTCCTCCTTTAATAAACTGATTGCCTCTCAATACTTCAACCGGGTTAAATCCTGCCATAATAAGCGAAGGATAAATTCCTGCAAGCATAGTAAGGGCAATTAAGGTAAAGAACAATTGAGTTATTATGCCGAGGTTAATACCTGAAATCAGCAAATTGACTTGTAATAATTGATTGAAATACGGCAAGCCAATTATTACAAGTCCAACAGAAACAATTAAAGCAACAAGGCATTGGATAAATATTTCCAATAGAAATTGAATAGCTATTTGCCTTTTGATGATGCCATTTACTTTTTTAATGCCAACTTCTTTTGCACGTTTGTTAGCCTGAGAAACATAAAGATTTGTAAAATTAACGCCGGTTACAATCAAGATAATCATAGCCAATGCAATCAGGCCTTTTACAATCTGATTATTTACAGGAGAACCATAATGCGGTTTTAAATGCAGGTTGTTTAACGGGTCTAAATAGATAGCTGCTGCTCCGGACCGGCTTAATGCTTCTCTGGCTACCTGGCTGGTGTCGGCCAGTACGGCTTCTTTATATATTTGATCAATTTTTTTTGAAAGGAGGTTAATATCCGTGTTAGGCTTTACCAGTAAATAAGTTTGATATATCTGGCTGGCATAGCTCTGATCCTGTCCTGAAGTAATATCGTTGCCAAACCCGATACAATCAAAGTTTAAATTAGTATTTCCAGGCGCATCCTCAGCTACTCCTGCAATAGTCATAGGCATCCCTGACTTTGACATCATATTCACTATCTTATTTTGAACTGACCTACTGCCGGGAAAGAGCACGCTTGCTGTTGCTTTTGACAGCAAAATAGTAGGTGCAATAATGCGTGGATTCAAATTAAACCCTTTAGGTTTAACACCCAATATTTTTGCTATGGAGTAATCAGCTCCAACCCATTTTTTTATCAGAAACCTTCCTGAAGAGCTGTAAATAGGAAGCTGAAATAAAGCGGTATTCGTCCTTCCTGTTTCTTCAACTTCCGGGCACTGGCTTTTTATTGCTGCCGCAAGTTTGGCAGGCGTATAGGGCGATGGGCCATTAGGCATTTCCCTTTCCACTAAATAAATAAGATTGACATTTTTGTTCCATTGATCATAGCTGGTTTCATTATCAACATATAAGGTAACAAAAATAAATCCTGCCAAACCAAGGGCTAACCCGGTAAGGTTTAAAAAGTTGTACCATTTGCCTTTTAAAAAGGCGCGGAAAGCAATTTTGAAATCTATTATATTCATGGTATTACATTCTAATGGATAAAATAACTTGTTCAGTATCTATCACTATTTCCAATCATATTTTAAGCCAATGATTAAAATGTTTATTTATAGACAATTAATTTTAAAACTAATGTTCGATTATGAACATTAGTGTTCGCTTTTATTACAACTATTAAATAGCCATTCTTCAAAAAACAATGAAGCAGGGTTTACTGAATACTTGTTTACAAATAAACATTTGTAATACAAAATTTACTGCACAAAAGAAGCATTTAAAAAACTACTGCAATCACCGCAATCCTGCAAAAGAAAACAAACAAAAAACCCTAAATTGCGGTCGATATTAAATCAATCATACAAAGCATCATGGTATCAGAAACGCTTGACATACAGGTTAGCAGGGCAGCAACATCGCGCCTGGCACAAATAGATTTTAATGATTTGCCTTTTGGGAAAAATATCAGCGACCACATGCTCGTGGCCGATTATGAAGACGGACAATGGCAGAACTTTCAGATTTTGCCTTATGGCGAAATTGGATTGAGCCCGGCCATTTCTGCTTTGCATTACGGCCAGACGTTTTTTGAAGGATTAAAAGCTTACAAACTGGCAGATGGCCGGATTTCTATTTTTCGTCCGTATAAAAATGCCGAACGTTTTAACAAATCGGCCGAACGCTTGTGCATGCCGCAACTGCCGGAAGACCTGTTTGTGCAAAGTATTGCAGCTTTGGTGGAAACCGACCAGCAATGGATCCCGGAGAAAGAAAACCATGCTTTGTACATCCGTCCGTTTATGTTTGCTACCGAAGCTGCTTTTGGCGTACATCCGTCCTCAACCTACAAATTTTGCGTTTTAACCGGCCCTGTCGGCCCGTATTTTTCAAAATATTTAAAGGTGAAGGTAGAAACCGAATATTCACGTGCTTGCGATGGTGGTTTTGGCTTTGCAAAAGCAGCAGGCAATTATGGCGGTTCCATGTTGCCGGCCAAAAAAGCGGCTGAAGAAGGTTTCGACCAGATCATTTGGACAGATGCCCGCGAGCATGCTTATATAGAAGAGCTGGGCGCGGCCAATATTGTTTTTGTATTGGATGGGAAAATAGTTACGCCATCAACCCGCGATACGATTTTAAAAGGTGTAACACGCGACAGCGTGCTGAAACTGGCCCGAAGCTGGAACGTATCTGTAGAAGAACGCCGTGTATCCCTTGCAGAAGTTTTGGAAGGCATCAAAAATGGTAAAGTAACCGAAGCTTTTGGCGTTGGCACAGCAGCAACCATCACTTCAATTGCAGAAATTGGGTTTAAGGGCGGAATTTATACGTTGCCAGATCCTGCAAAAGGGGAGTTTTCTGTAAAACTACGCCGCACGTTGGACGACATTAAATACGGCCGGGTGGAAGATGTGAACAACTGGAACTATATTGTATAACTGTTCCGGGTTTTTCTTGTGATGTTGTTGGATGCTTCTTTTATAGGGTTAAAACACGTGTTGAAAAACAACATTTCAAATACTTCTTTTACCGACTAAAAACTTTTATTCCACTTTGTAATAGTAAACATGCCTTCCCGGCCTGCTCTATTGGTTTGAATTTTGAAATGAATAGTCTGAATTGAGCAATCGACGGAACGTTTCAGGCCATACTTTTGCTTATTGAAATATAAAGGGTTTTAACTAAACCGGGTAAATGGATAAATTAATTTGAGCCAAACCCTTAAGGGCATCTCTAAAAACCCGTATTATTTGTTTGGCCTCACCTTTAATTCCTCTCCATTGGAGAGGAAAAGGAGCGTTTTTAGAGATGCCCTTAAATAAAATCAGGAATGACCGTGAAAACAGAAACGCTGGAAGATTTTTACAAATATAAATTTGATTATTTGCCTGCCGGTCTGCAGCAGGAAATGGGTCATTTTAATGTTTTTAGGCTGGAGGATTGCATGGGCCCGAATGCCAAACCAGTACTATACAGCCGAAGGGATTTTTACAAGATCACCCTGATCAGAGGGGAAAATATCTATCATTATGCAGATAAAAGCATTGAAGTTTCAGGTTCAACGTTGATTTTTTTTAATCCGAACGTGCCTTATACCTGGCAGTCCTTGTCGGGAGATCATACCGGTTTTTTCTGCATCTTCTCAAAATTATTTTTTACGGATAAGATACGCGGCAGCTTAAACGACCTGCCGATGTATGCACAGGGGGGCAAACCAGCCTATCTATTAAATGAACAGCAGGACAAGCAGGTAAGCGCAATTTTTACAAAAATGCTGGAAGAGATTGGTTCTGATTATGCTTTTAAGTACGATTTGCTTAGAAATTTTGTGACTGAACTAACCCATTATGCACTAAAATCAAGGCCATCAGAAAGCCTGTACCAGCATCCGGATGCCAAATCGCGAATTGCAGCAGTATTTACAGAATTACTGGAAAGGCAGTTCCCAATAGAAAACCCATCGCAGCGCTTTACCATGCGCTCGGCTAAAGATTTTGCAACACAGTTAGTCGTACACGTTAACCATTTAAACCGTGCGATCAAGGAAACCACCGGCAAAACAACAACAGATGTCATTGCAGAAAGACTGGTGATGGAAGCCAAGTCGCTTTTGAAACATACCGACTGGAATGTATCCGAAATTGGCTATTGTTTGGGTTTTGAAGAACCGGCACACTTCAACAACTTCTTTAAAAAGCAGACCCAGGTTACACCTTCTGTTTTCCGGCGCGTTTTGTAAAATCTGCGGTTTGAATTTTGCAATTAATAGGTTGAATCCTGCAAGCTGATACTGTTTTTATCGGGTAATTTTGTGTTATTAAAAAACACAAGATCATGGAAAATAAAAAAGTATGGTTCATCACCGGCGCTTCAAAAGGCTTGGGACTGACCTTAGTAAAACAGTTGTTAGAGCAGGGCTACCGGGTAGCAGCTACTTCAAGAAGTGAAAACGAACTGAACCAGGCAGTTGGAGAAGCTGGTCCGGAAAGTTTCCTGGCACTGGCTGTCAACCTCAAATCAGAACAAAGCATTGCCGAAGCAATTGAAAAAACAATTAGCCAATTTGGAAAAATTGATGTGGTGGTTAACAATGCCGGTTACGCCTTAACAGGAAGCCTGGAAGAATTAACAGACGAGGAAGCACGTGAAAACTTTGATATCAATGTTTTTGGTTCACTCCATGTGATCCGGCAGGTGATGCCGCATTTACGGGCGCAGCAATCGGGGCATATCTTTAATATTTCCTCCATTGGCGGCTTTACCGGTAATTTCCCCGGTTTCGGTATTTACTGTGCCACCAAGTTTGCCGTGCAAGGCTTTACCGAATCTTTGGCTGCCGAAGTAAAACCGTTCCATGTTCATGCAACGGTAGTTTATCCCGGCTATTTCAGGACCAGCTTTTTAACTTCCGGCTCACTGAATGTACCGAAGCACCAGATTAAGGAGTACCAGTCGGTACGCGAAATGCAGGACGCGCACCAGCAGCAGATCAACGGCAACCAGCCCGGCGATCCAGAAAAAGCGGCAGCGGTGTTGATCAAAATGGCCATGACCGCGAACCCGCCTTTGCACCTTTTCCTGGGGCAGGACGCTTACGATATGGCTCAACAAAAAATAGCCGCTGTTGAAGAAGCACTGGAAACCTGGAAAGCGGAGACCGTATCAACAGGATTTTAAAGATCAAAAGTAAAACCCGGTCTGTTTTTATAAACGAAAGCCAGCCGGTTTTTTGATTTTTTAGGATGCTTCTTTTAGCCCTATAAAACTGGTGTTTCAACTATCAGCCCTTGTAAACTCCGGTAAAGCATACCGGTTTTGGGGTGATAAAAGAAGCATCAGGAAACACCAGGGATGATCTGGTGTTGTAGCAGTGGTCGTAAGAATCAACACATCAAAAGAATTAATATTACAGAACATGATGGAAAAGACAAATAACCCGGTTTGGTTTATTACCGGTTGCTCTACAGGCTTTGGAAGAGAGCTGGCAGGATTAATATTGAAAAGATGATGGAATGCCGTAATTACCGCAAGAAATGCCGACCAGGTGAAAGACATTGCCGAAGGGTTTGAAAGCACTTCCCTTGTTATTTCCTTAGACGTAAACGATAAAGCCCGGGTTTTGGCCGCAGTAGCCAGGGCAGAAGAAACTTTTGGCAAAATTGATGTACTGGTAAACAATGCAGGATACGGTTACTTCAGCAGCATTGAAGAAGGCGAAGAAGAAAAGATCAGGGCACAGTTTGAAACCAACTTTTTTGGATTGGTAAGCATGATACAAGCCGTATTGCCCGGAATGCGTGAAAAACGGCATGGACATATTGTTAATTTCTCTTCTATCGGAGGCTTGAGGGCCTTTACTTCAACCGGGTATTACCATGCTACCAAGTTTGCAGTGGAGGGATTATCAGAATCCTTGTCTCAGGAAGTAGCCCCGCTGGGCATTAAGGTATTGATCGTAGAACCAGGCCCTTTCCGTACAGATTGGGCAGGACGTTCAACCGCCCGTACACCTGTTCAAATAGCAGATTATGAAGCTACAGTAGGTGCACGGATGACCGCCAGCCAAAACGGAAGCGGCAAACAGGTAGGCGACCCGGTAAGAGGATGTGAAGCCATTATCAAAGCAGTGGAATCTGAAAATGCCCCTTTGCGTTTATTGTTAGGCGGGCCGGCTTTTAAATTGGCTTTGGAAAAAGTAGATATGCTGAAGGAAAATTTTGAAGCATGGAAAGAGCTTACCCTTGGCGCAGATTACCCGGAATCAGAAAGATAAATTACAAAGGTGGTTTTAAATATAAACCTGAAGCCAGACTGAGCTTCAGGTTTTAAAAGAATTTCAAATGCTTCTTTTATCACCTAAAAACTGCTATTCCACCTGGTAATGATAAACCTGGTGCCCTAAATTGCCATCGCTGTCAATCCCTTCGATCACTACGCGGTAAGTCCCTTTGCTGTCGGCATTAAAAAAGCTGAAGCTGGCTTTACCTGCTGCATCCGTAATTAAATTGGGATTCCAATAAATGGTGGTACGCAGGTCGGCCACTGCTTTATTGGTTTTTGGGTCATCATATTTAGGTGCATAAAACTCTTTGCTCCGGCTGAGGCCTTTTGGATTATAAGTTACAATACCGGGCGCGTAACGCTGGAACGAATAATCAGGGCCACCGCGTTTGGTGGTGATCACCAATACACCGCCGCCGCCGCGCCCGCCATAGATAGCAGTGTATCCACCCGAACGCAGTACTTCGATGCTTTCCACATCTGTAGGTTGGATAACACTTAAATAATCACTTTCCATATAAATACCATCCACGATAATCTGCATGGGCTGGTTGAAGCTTCTGGTGGAATACGGAATACCGCCCCTAAAAATAACGCCCAACAACCTGCCCTGCAAACATTGATCAAGGGTAACACAGCCTTGCAATAGCTGGTCGGCTTTAATGATCTGGTCGGCATTGCCCGCGCCATTGAGGTTATTGGAATTTTTAAGCGGTGCTTTTTTCTCGGTAATGGTTACTTCTTTCAAAATGATCGTCCGGTTTACCAGGCCGTACTTGCGCAGGTCGTCGTACTGTGCTTTGCTGTTGCGCAGGTAGGCAACCATGTCATTGGTCATATTTACGGCAACATCCGGTTCGTTTTTATTTTTGGTAACGAATTGCGGCGGAACCTGATCTAAAGTAATCTCTACATTTTTTTGTCCTTTTACGTTCCGCGCCTGTACCACAAAGCGGATGCTGTCCGGGAAAATCAGTCCGTCAAACTTAAACCTGCCGCTGGCATCGGTTACCGTATCCAGCAGAAACGCACCTTTTGAGGTGGTAAACAAAGTAACCTTGCCATTTGAAACCGGTTTGCCGCCCGGTGTTTTTACAATACCCGAAACAGCCATGGATTGTTCCGGTTGGAAGGTGAGCTGCGGAAAGCTGTTGCCCAGGATTATCCGCCAGGCAAAGCGGCGGTAGCCTTGTGTCAGCATCAACACATCCAGGTCGGCCTGGGTTTTTTCGTTGTTCTCCATAAAATAATAGCCCGGTTGTTCGATATAACCTTTTATGTCTGAGGTCAGCAGCAGGGTTGATAAGATCGTATTCTCTTTAGCCTCATTCACCGGGACTTTGGTTTCATCGGTAACGGCCACAGAAAAACTGCCCACTACCGGTGTTTTTGCTTTGTTTAGGGCAGTAAAACTGAGGTCAACTTTTTGCCGGGGCGCAGTAGTTGCGGCGGAAGAAACATTGAGGTTAAGCTGATCGGGATTTTGAATGAAAACGATCCGCTCATTTAAAGGTTCGCCTTCCTGGGTAAACAAAGTGAATTGTGCAATGCCCGAAGGGAAACGGCTTTTTGGTATTTTAGCCGAAAAAAACTGACTTTCAAGTTTGCTCTTGGCCGTATAATAAACCTCTCCGCCCGACTGGCCAACCACCATAATATCCGTGTTTTGCTTCTGCTGAAAAGTTGCATTACTAACAGAGATCCGAAGATTGATAAAATCCGGTTCGGTATTGTTTACGCCAAGCACAAAACCCTGGTCAACCGCTTTCGGCAGGTTAAAACTTTTTTCGGAACCATCCGGAAAAGTGATCCTGGCCGTATAGGTTTTGCCGCTTTCCGGGACCAATGTAAACACACCCATGCCCAAATGCCGGGTATTGATGTTGGCCGCTTCTTTGTTTTCGCTGTTTAAAACCGTGCCTTTGATATCCACGCCCAAACCATCCGCGCCTACTGCTTTAAAAGCAACTTTGGTGCGAATGCCATTCACCAGGTCGCCGCTTTCCGGGAAAAACTGCACATCAACATCGTTAGAAGTTGCTTTTACCGGTACTGTTTTTACCACTGTTTTTTTATCATCGGTAGTAAGGCTGGTGATGATCCGCCCGGATTTATACAGGTTAGGTTGTGTATTGCTGAAATTGATACTGAGGTTTCCGCCATCATCAGTTATGCCTTTGCCTTTTAAAACTGTCCGGTAATCCAATTGCACGTTGTAAGTTACCGGCCTGTTGGCGTAAGGATGATTGTTAAGGTCAGCATAATTAATAATGGCACTAACCCTTTGCACGCCGTTATCGTTGGTAAACGCATATTTTACCGTGGTAAAAACAGTATTGGAAATGGCGTTGCCAATGCTGATGGTTTTATCATAAAAATAATCCTCCCCAAAGTTGCGCATCCACTGTGTATAAGCCCGGATGCGGTAATTTCCTTCTTTTAAAGTATCTGCCAGCGTAAAACCGCCCAAAGCCAAACCTGCAGACAAGGGCAAACGCAGTGATTGCTTGATAGAATCTTTATCGTTGATCAAATCAACATATAATATTTTACTCAACCCCGAAGGCTGGTGTTTGCTGCCGATAGTGGTATAAGCTTTAAAATAAATGATATCGCCGATGGCATAATAAGGTTTGTCCAACTGCAGGTAAACTTTTTCTACAGGATAGTTGTCGGTAAATTTTTGCAGCTGCGTTAAAATCTTTTTTAAAGGGTCGTCCTGCTGTACAATAAAACCCAACAACCCTGCTGATAAAAGCAGTAAGGCAACAGTTAAAAATCTTTTTAATTTCATCGTTTTAACAAAAGAAAACAAGGTACTCAAAAAACCGCCTTTGCTGATAAATAGTTTTACCGTAACACTTAGTTTACAACTTAAAAGCTGTTTTTCCACATCATACTTTCAACCGGGCGTGTGGTTGGTTTGCTGTACTTGGCATTGGCTTTGGTATTGTAGTAGGTTTCGATCTCGCCTTCTACCACAAAATAGATCAACTGCCCGATCGGCATTCCTGCATAAATACGTACCGGCTGTGTAACCGAAATTTCCAACGTCCAGGTATTGCAAAAACCAACGTCGCCTTTTCCGGCGGTGGCGTGTATATCAATGCCCAAACGGCCCGTACTGCTTTTACCCTCCAAAAATGGAACGTGGCGGTGTGTTTCGGTATATTCTACAGTTACGCCCAAATATAAAGTGTTGGGTTGAAGCAAAAATCCATCTTTCGGGATTTCAAAATGATCGATTTCGTTATGCTGTTTGGCATCCAGCACGCGGTTGCGGTAAGTGGCCAGGTATTTCCCCAGGTGTACATCGTAAGAATTGGTGCCTAAACAACCTGGGTCAAAAGGTTCAATGATAATTGTCCCTTTTTCAATTTCCTGTAAAATTAGTTTGTCCGAAAGAATCATAAAGCGAAGATGCAGAACCTAAATTAGATTTTTTAAAATATATTGACATCCTTTTTGCAACTTTACTTCATGGGGATGGCTTATCGTAAAAAGGTGGACAACGACACCGAAATTGCCCTTTGGAAAATTGAAGAAAATGCCGAAGAATTATATCAGCAATTACAATTGGACGAAGAAGAAAAAGCGTTTATACAAAACCTAAGCAACAGCAAACGCTATTTACACTGGCTGGGCACACGCGTACTGCTGCGCAAAATGCTGAACACCGAAGAATATATCGATTGCAAGGTGGATGAGCATGGCAAACCTTATTTAACTTCCATTCCTTATCATATTTCGCTCAGCCATTCTTTTGATTATGCGGCCGTGATGATCGGCAAAAACAAGCCGGTTGGCATCGATCTTGAAAAAATTGACCGGAAAGTAGAACGTATTGCCAGGAAATTTATGCGGCCCGAAGAACTGGCTTTTATCAAACCCGAGCATAACATCAAGCAATTATATGCCTGCTGGTGCGCCAAAGAAGCCATTTACAAATGCTATGGCCGCAAAGAAGTTTCCTTTATCCACCATATTTTTCTGGAGGATTTTGATTACCACGAGGAGGGGATTTTACACGCAGCCATCAGAAATGATACCACTCAACTTAACTTCGAGGTTGAATATTTACAGTTTAACGGTTATATGATCGGCTACGCCAAAGAGGTGTGAACAATTAGCTGTCAGGTGTCAGCTATTAGTTATCGGCATGCCTTTCACCTTTCAACCCTTTACCTTTTTACCTTAAACATGAGCAGGAACAAACAGGTTATTTTTGAAGATTGGGGACTAACCGATTACCGGGAAGCCTGGGACAAGCAGGAGTCACTTTTTGCAAAAACCGTAAAACTCAAAACCGAAAGCCGCAACCGTGGCGAAAACGATGCTTCTTTTACCGGCATAAAAACAGCAACACCTAATTATCTGATTTTTTGCGAACATCCGCATGTTTATACTTTGGGCAAAAGCGGCAAAAAAGAACACCTGTTATTATCAGAAAAAGAACTTGAAGAGAAACAGGCAAAGTTTTACCCAATCAACCGGGGCGGCGATATTACCTATCACGGGCCAGGCCAGTTGGTGGTTTACCCGATCCTGGACCTGGATAATTTCTTTACCGATATCCATTTGTACCTCCGTACACTTGAAGAAGCCGTGATTTTAACTTTAGCGGATTATAATATCAAAGGCGTACACTATCCTGGTTATACCGGCGTTTGGCTGGATGCCGATGATCCGCAGAAAGCCCGAAAAATTTGCGCGATGGGCGTAAGGTGCAGCCGCTGGGTTACTATGCACGGCCTGGCTTTTAACATCAACCCAAACCTCGGTTATTTCAAAAATATTGTTCCCTGCGGGATTGAAGACAAAGCGGTAACGTCTATGGAGGCAGAGTTAGGAGAAGAAGTACTGGTAAAAGAAGTATCAGGTGTTTTGAAACGATATATATATATATTATTTGGAATGATTTAGTTGAACTTAGCTGCTGCACAGGAAGAACTGCGCCGTGAAAGAAGGGTAGCCTTAGTTTTCAGGGGCAGGGCCTTTTATGATGCCAGAAGATGGGGCGTAATTTTTGATATTACAAAGGGCGGCGGTAGAAAAGGCGCTGTTGCGCTTTCTTCTACAGGTGTTTTAAGCAGTAATGCAACCATCAATTATGACTTCCTGGATACTGGGACGTACCGGCTGATGAGTCTGTCATCAACCCGCCGGCAGCAGGAAGCGCACCTATTGTAAATCCAAACTAATACAAAACTTAATTTTTTTAACAACCGGGCAGTTTCAAATCCCATTGAAACTGCCCGGTTTGTAAATGCTTCTTTTATCCATTAAAAATTGGTATGATGTAACTGATCTTTATCTCAAAAAACAAATGGGCAAAACAAAAGAAAACCTGTTCATCACTCATTTACGTAATTTTTAAAATAGTTTATGTTAGATGAAGAAGTACCTTTTTTTGCCTGCCGTTTCGATGGTATTGTTATTTATGTTTTGCACAAAACGTTCGGACGTAACCGTAACCCAACCTGTAAAAGTATTTCCATCCCCACAAAAAACAAATAGTTATCTTGCTTTAGGCGATTCTTATACCATTGGGCAATCTGTTCCGGCCAATGCTTCTTTTCCGGCACAATTGGTTCAGGCATTGGGCTTGCAGCAGTTAGGGTTCACCGATCCAAATATCATTGCACGGACCGGTTGGACAACCGATGAACTTCAATCGGCCATCAATACAGAACAACCGACTAACAACTTTGATTTGGTCACGCTTTTAATTGGGGTAAACAACCAGTTTAGAAACTACAGTAAAACTACCTACCGGCAAGGGTTTGTTTCGTTATTAAACCAGTCCATCACCTTTGCCAAAGGCAACAAACAACATGTTTTTGTGCTTTCGATACCCGATTGGGGCGTTACGCCGTATGCAAACGGTTATGACAGAAGTACAATTGCAAAAGAAATAGATCAGTTTAATGCCATTAACAAAGAAGAAAGTTTAAAAGCAGGTGTGGTTTATGTTGATATTACCGCCATCTCCAGAACTGCGGCAAACGATCCTTCTTTAATCGCTGAGGACGGATTGCATCCATCTGCCAAAATGTACGGCCTGTGGGTAAAAGAGTTGGCGCCGGCAATACTTTTGAATTTCAAATAGGTTTTATTCCAAAGCTTTTGACCATTTGTCCCGAACTTTGATTTTAGTTATTATCCAACCTCGTCCTGGTTACTCATTGCAGGATTTCTCTTTTGGCCACCCCCCTAATCCGGAAAGGGGAAGTATATTTTGCTACTTTTCTATTGTTTAGAAAGGTCTGTTTTTAGATTTCCCCCCTTCGAAGGGACTTCGGGGCATGAACCTGTATTTATTATAAAATATCCTTGATAAAAGAAGCATCAAATATCAACGCTTCGAAGAAGGTTTCTCTTATCGCCGAAATCACAAAAATGCTTCTTTTACCCCTATAATCCTACTTTTTGGTGCTGCTCCGGGATCTCCACTTCCTTAAACTGATAGGTTTTGATCCGCTCGGCAAAGTTTTGCTGCACTTTGTACTCGCCGTGCACCAGGAATATTTTTTTCACTTCTTTCGGATCCTGGCAGGATAAAAAACGCAGCAAATCTTCATAATCTCCGTGTGCACTCATGGATTTGATCGCTCTTACTTCGGCCATCACCTGGTATTCTTCCCCAAAAATACTTACCCATTTATTACCGTTGATCAATCTTCCGCCCAAAGATTTTGGTTCGCAATATAGCCAACCATCAGGACCGTATTTTTATGGTTGCCGATATTGTTTTTGATATGATGCTTTACACGCCCGGCTTCGGCCATGCCGGATGCAGAAATGATGACGCAAGGCCGCGGATCGGCATTTAACGCTTTTGATTCTGCCAACAGCTCAATAAACCGTAAATTTTTAAATGCAAATGGATCGGCATCTACCTGAAGCACTTTTTGCACACCTTATATTATATACTTCGGGATGTTCTTTTAAAACTTTTGTTGCTTTTTCGGAAAGCGGGCTGTCCACATAATAACAAACATCCGGCAAAATACCTTTTAACTCCAAACTGTTAAGTGCATACAGTAATTCCTGCGTTCGGCCAACGCTAAAAGCCGGAATAATAAGCTTGCCGCCTTTTACCAAGCAAGTCTGCTCAATGATCCCTTTCAGCTGATCTTCTATCGGCTCTAAATCTTTATGCAGCGAATCTCCATAAGTAGATTCTAAAATGATGTAATCCACCTGTTCAAAGGGTTGCGGACTGTTCAGCAGCAGATCGTTGTACCTTCCCACATCACCGCTAAAAGTAAGGTTGGTAAATTTTCCGTCTTCCAGAATAGTTAAATGTACTGCTGCGCTGCCCAGGATGTGGCCTGCATCTGTAAACTTCAGTTTAACACGCGGCGTAATTTCAAACTCTTCACCATATTCTACAATTTTAAACAGCTGCAAGGCGGTAATCACATTTTCTTCGGTGTATAAAGACTGTATTTCTTTCTGGTTTTTTTGGCGCCGGTGCTTGTTGCTGTATTCAGAATCCTGTTCCTGTATTTTGGCCGAGTCTATCATTAATATCCTGGCCAGGTCCATCGTTGCCGAAGTACAAAAAATAGATCCTTCAAAACCTTCGGCAACCAGGCGCGGAATCAATCCGCAATGATCGATGTGTGCGTGCGACAGGATCATGTAATCTACCTTTTTCGGATCGAAGCCAAAGTATTCGTTCAATTCCTCCGTTTCTTCGCCCATTCCCTGGAACATGCCGCAATCCAGTAAAATTTGTGTTCCGTCGTTCAGTTCTAATAAATGTTTGCTTCCGGTTACATTGCGGGCCGCGCCGTGGAAAGTAAGGTTCATTCTAATTCGATTTGCGTTTTTTCCCTCCTGCAACATCATCTTCAAACAAATGTTCTTTTTTAAATTTTTTTGAAAAACTAAAATAATAGTTTTACCTTGGCTTTATGAAAACAATCAAAGAACTGACCCGCGCGGAAGAACAGATCATGCAGGTATTATGGCAATTGGGAAAAGGCTTTGTAAAAGAAGTGATCGACGAACTGCCCGAACCAAAACCTGCTTACAACACGGTTTCTACTTTCATCCGCATCCTGGAAACAAAAGGCTTTGTCGGCCACCAATCTTACGGCAAAAGCCACGAGTATTATCCTTTGATCAGCAAGGAAGAATACCAGAATTTTTCGGCTGACAAACTATTGAACGGCTACTTCGGCAACTCTGTGGAGCGTATGTTTTCCTTTTTTGTGGAAAAGGAAAAGATCGACCTGAAAGAAGCAGACGAGATTATGAAAATGATTGAGAAACTTAAAAACAAGTAACCATGAACTGGTGGCACTATCTTTTACTGGCAAACCTGTATTTAGCGCTATTTTACGGGTTTTATCTGTTGTTGCTGCGCAAAGAAACCTACTTTATGCTCAACCGCATTTATCTGGTTTCGGCGGCGGTATTGTCTTTTTTTATTCCGCTGATGCAGTCCGAATGGGTTAAAGACCTGTTTATCACAAAGCAGGTGCAGCAAACCATTTATTACATCAACCCGGGTTTTGTTTATCAGGTTACGCCAACAACAGAAAGCAGTTTTACCGTTGCACAGTTTTTTACAACGGTTTACTGGCTGGTAGTGATGCTTCTTTTAGCACGGTTAATTTATCGTTTCTCATTATTGAAGAAGTATATGCAAAGCGAGGAAACCGGCAGTGCTTTTTCCTTTTTCAAAAAAATTAAGGTAGATGAAAACCTGCCGCAAAAAGACGTGATCCTGCAACATGAACAGGTACATGCCACCCAGTATCATTCGGCTGATGTGCTTTTGTTTGAAGTGCTGGCCATCCTCAACTGGTTTAACCCGGTGATCTATTTTTACCGTAAAGCCATCAAACACATTCATGAATTTATTGCAGATCGTAATGCCATAAGTTTCGGAACCAATAAAAGCGATTATGCACTGCTGCTGCTGAGCCAAAGTATAGGTGTGCAGCCGAATACTTTAGTCAACAGTTTTTTCAGCCAGTCGCTGTTAAAACAAAGAATTATGATGCTGCATAAAAATCCTTCCCGCAGAAGTGCACTTCTTAAATACGGCCTTTCGGCTCCGCTTTTTGCTTTGATGCTGATCTTTACTTCGGCAACGGTAAATGAGCAAAAAACCATTCTTAAAATTTCAGAGAAAATCAATAGTGATGCGACTGTTACTCAAGTAGCACAAGATGTAGGAAATCAATTGAATACACTATCGAAACCTCCTGTCAATTTAAAAACCTCAATAGTAACTACAACCTTAAACGGAAAAGTAGTAAATACTTTTGGTAAACCTCTTGCTAATGTTAAAGTGTCTTACAAACAAAACAACTTTAATACAACAACCAATGAAGACGGGGAATTTAAAATATCAGAATACTATAAAGGAGCTGCTGTAAGTTTTACAAACACTGATTCAATTATTTTGGTACGAGCATTTGAAAACATTGCTGGAAAACTTCAAATCGTTGTAATTGAAGACAAGAAGTCAGCAGCAAATAAAGCCAATTCAATAACAATAACACATTCTTCTGACCCTGCTGGAGTTGTTAGTTTTGCAGCAGTTGAGAAGCTGCCATCATTTCCCGGAGGAGAAGCAGGTTTCAGCAAGTTCTTAGCTTCCAGTATCCGTTACCCAAAAGTAGCGAAAGATGAAAAAATGCAGGGCCGCGTAATCATTTCTTTTATTGTAGAAAAAGATGGTAAGTTAACTGATATTAAAGTGCTGCGCGATATTGGCGGCGGCTGCGGACCGGAAGCTATTCGTGTTCTGTCAGAATCACCTGATTGGAACCCAGGAATGCAAAAAGGAGAACCTGTTAGGGTTGCTTATACCATGCCGATAAATTTTACGCTTGCTGCTGATAATAATAATGTTACAAAAATCGGAATTATCTCTACAAAAAAAGATAGCGTTACTGAGGTTATATTGACTCCTCCTCCTCCTGCTACAAGTACAGATTCTTCTAAAAGGATTAGGGGAATAAGAATTAATGGAACCACTTCTGATGTTAATAAAGCCCTGATTATTGTTGATGGTGTTGAATTGAAAGCAAAAGACGGGCTGAAAAGTATTAACCCAAATGATATTGAAAGTGTCACTGTTTTAAAAGATCCTTTAGCAATAGCTAAATATGGCGATAAAGGTAAAGATGGTGTCATTTTGATCACCACTAAAAAAGGCAAAAAAGCTACGGAAACTACTAAGCCTTAATGCTTCTTTTAGCACATAAAAATCAGCGTCGTAAACCAGTGCTGATTTTTTTATTCACTGTCTTATTCAACTACAGAACGACAATCATGCTGGTAGCCACCCAGGTGCGTGGGGCTGAATGCCGCCCGGAGGCGATCCGGCATTCTTGATTTCGTTGGTTCTTTTTGATCAAGCAAAAAGAACGTACAAAAAAAACTGAACGCTTTAAAGAAGATTCCTCTCTTCGTTCAGAATGACAGTGCAAGAACCGGCAATCCGCAACTCAGCACCCGCAACAGAACTAAGGCAAGCAACCTTTTCCCTACATTTGCCCCTCATGAACGAGGTATTTCTAAAAAAAGGAAAAGAAAAAGCGGTATTGCAGCGGCACCCCTGGGGTTTTTCGGGTGCGGTTGAGCGGGTAAAAGGCAATCCCGAAAACGGTGAAATTGTAAAAACACTCGACAGTAAAGGCGTTTTCCTGGCTTACGGTTTTTATAATGGCCAATCGCGTGTGGCGGTGCGTTTGCTGGAATGGGACGATGCTGTTTTTATCGATGAAAAATGGTTGCGCGGGCGAATTGCAACGGCTGTTGATAATCGTAAAAATCTTTTTAATGAGGAAACCAATACTTATCGTTTGATTTTTAGCGAATCTGATTTTTTGCCCGGCCTAATTGTGGACCGTTATGCAGATCATCTTTCAGTACAAATCCTGACTTCCGGGATGGAAAAAGTAAAAGAAATCTGGATTGATGAACTGCAAAAACTGCTTCAGCCCAAAAGCATTTTCGACCGCAGCGATGCCACTTCCCGTGCACATGAAGGCTTGGATGCTTCTTTCGGTTTGCTTTATGGCAATAACCCGCCGGATTTTGTGGAAGTGAAAGAAAACGGAATCCGTTATGAAGTGAGCATCGCCGAAGGACAAAAATCCGGTTTTTATTGCGATCAGCGCGATAACCGTAAATTGGTTGCAGCCCATGCTTCCGGCAAAAAAGTGCTGGATTGCTTTGCTTATACTGGTGGTTTTAGTTTGAATTGCCTTCAAAATGGAGCTGGTTCGGTTACTAGCGTGGATAGTTCGGCATTGGCTATGGAGACTTTGCAGAAAAACGTCCGCCTCAATAATTTTGATGCTAAAAGAAGCATTACTATACAATCCGACGTGAATAAACAGTTGCGGAAGTTTCGGGAAGAAGAAGAGAAATTTGATCTCATCATTCTCGATCCGCCTAAATACGCCCCTTCCCGCTCGGCTTTAGACCGTGCCTCCCGTGCTTACAAAGATTTAAACCGGCTGGCCATGCTCCTTCTTAACAAAGGTGGATTGCTGGCCACGTTTTCCTGCTCGGGCGCGATGGATATGCCTACTTTTAAACAAATTTTAGCCTGGGCTGCGCTGGATGCGGGCAAGGAAGTGCAGTTTATCAGTCAGTTAAGCCAGCCGGAAGATCATCCAATCCGTTCTTCCTTCCCCGAAGGGGAATATTTGAAAGGGGTGATTTGCCGGGTGGGCTAATTATTTAATTTAACGCCAGAACGACAGCCAAACTGGTCATCACCCAGGTGTGTAGGGCTGAATGCCGCGCGGAGCCGATCCGGCATTCTTGATTTTTGGTTCTTTTGATCAAGCAAAAGAACGCACAAAAGGAAACTGATTCATAGAAGATTATTCCGCTGCGCTGCCAATGACAATGCGGATACCGTGCTTCTTTTACACTACTTTTCCCAGTTTCTTCTTTGATTTGGATCGCAACTTCAAGTTCAGCATTTCCACCAAAATTGAAAACCCCATGGCAAAATACAAGTAACCTTTAGGGATATGTTGATCAAATCCCTCGGCCAGTAAAGAGAACCCTATCAGTAATAAAAACGAAAGCGCCAGCATTTTTACGGTTGGGTGCGAGTTTACAAATTTGGCCACGCTGCCTGATGCCCACATCATGATGCCAACAGAAATAACAACGGCAGCAATCATCACTTCCAAATGGCTGGCAATACCAACAGCGGTAATGACAGAATCGAGCGAAAAAACAATGTCCAGCAATACAATCTGCACAATTGTTGACCAGAAAGAATTTGGTTTGATGTTAGCGTCATCTTCATCACCGCCTTCTATCTTTTCATGGATTTCGCTGGTACTTTTATAGATTAAAAACAAACCGCCGATAATCAGGATCAGGTCGTGCCCGGAAATAGCCAGTTTTTCTACCCAGTCCGGATCGGTGATGCCAACCAAATCGGCAACATTAAACAGCGGTTTTGTCAAACTCATGATCCAGGTTAGCGAAAGCAGCAGCAAAATCCGGGTGAACATGGCCAGGAACAAACCCAATTTCCGGCCTTTGTTCTGCTGGTTTTTGGGCAGTTTCCCGGAGAGGATGGAAATAAATATAATATTGTCAATCCCTAAAACGATTTCCAGAATGGTTAAAGTAACGAGGGATATCCATGCCTCGGGCTGTGTTAAAAATTCCATATCGCAAAAATGCTTCTTTTAGTCCTTAAAAATCAAAAAGAAACCGTGATAATAATTTACAAAAATTATATCTTAAAGTTTACTTCAAACGTTTAACAACGTATCGTTTAATCATCTAAAAATATACGCTAAGTATCTTTTACATAAATAGGATGATTTAACCCGAACCAGGCCAGCACTTATTTTTACCGGATAAAAGAAGCATCAGTGAATTGTTGTGTTACAAGTTTTGGTTTAAAACAATTCATTGTAATATTGTTATCATGGAACAGACGGCTCTGGTTGACTGTCTTTTTTTTATTTTAAATTAGCAAACTGTATTTACAAAAAAGACAAATGTTTGGTGTAGGATTTAATTTAATGCGTATAAAGAACATGTTTAAAAAGTTATATATGATGGCCATTCTGGGCGCTTCGGTAGCCTGCCAGGCCACGCCCGGGGAACCTATAAAAGTTGCAGGTTCTAAAAACCTGGAGCCGGACCAGCAGCAAAGTATTGTTTGTAAAGAAGTAACGGAAATGATCACCCATTACAACTACAAGAAAATCCAGCTGAACGATTCTATTTCTACCGTGATCTTTAACCGTTACATTAAAGCTTTGGATGAAAACCACAACTATTTGCTTGCATCGGATATAAAGGATTTCGACCAATATAAAAGCAGGCTGGACGATGACCTGCAAAACGGCGACCTGAACCACGTGTTTTACATGTTCAATGTTTACCAGAAACGGTATAACGAAAGGATAAAATACTCGTTGGAGCAACTGAACAAAACTTACGATTTTACCCAGAACGAAAGCTTTATGTTCAACCGGGAAAACCAACCCTGGTTTTCAACGGTTACCGATCTGGACAAGTTTTGGGATAAACGCGTAAAATACGATTTGTTGAACCTGAACCTGGCTACGCCTGACCTTACTAAAGATAAAGAAATACTTAAAAAGCGTTACGAAAACCTGATCACGCAATCCGGCAAACTGAACAATCAGGACGTTTTCCAGATTTTTATGGACGCTTTTACCGAATCCGTTGATCCGCATACCAATTACTTTATTCCTTCCAGGGCTGCACAATTTAATATTGACATGTCTAAATCTTTGGAAGGGATTGGTGCATCACTGATATCAGATAATGAATACATCACTATAAAAACAATTGTTAAAGGCGGCCCGGCCGAACGAAGCAAGCAATTGACTATTGATGACCGGATCATTGGTGTGGCCCAAGGCAAGAACGGCGAATTTCAGGATATTATCGGTTGGCGCATTGATAATGCCATTACCCTGATCCGAGGGCCAAAAGGAACAACCGTCCGCTTAAAAATCCTCCCGAAAGGAAAAACAACCACCAATTCTAAAATTGTTGAAATGGTGCGCGAAAAAATTGTTGTGGAAGATCAGTTGGCCAGTAAAGAGGTCAGGACTTATAATTTGAATGGCAAACCGGTTAAGATCGGCATTATTGATGTACCCGGGTTTTACCTGGATTATAAAGCTTACCAGTCGGGAGATAAAAACTACCGCAGCGTTAGCCGTGACGTAAAAGTAATTTTAGACAGCCTGAAAGCACAAAAAGTAGATGGCATAGTGATCGATCTGCGGCAAAATGGCGGCGGATCTTTACCGGAAGCGATACAAATGACCGGCCTGTTTATTAAAACAGGCCCTGTTGTGCAAGTGAGGGACGTTAAAAACCGGATTGAACAGGACACGGACGACGACCCTGAAATTGCATGGAACGGGCCAATGGCTGTTATGGTAGATCGTTTTAGTGCTTCCGCTTCCGAAATTTTTGCTGCCGCCATCCAGGATTATGGCAGAGGACTGATCATCGGTACACAAACTTACGGCAAAGGAACCGTACAATCAGCAATTGATCTGGACAAGGTGATCGGAAATTCTTTTTCAAAACTATTGGCAGGCGTAACAGGCAAAACAGGCCAGCAGGGTTTTGTCGGGGCAGACGGACAGCCTACCGGCTTTGGGCAGATCAACCTCACGATTGCCAAGTTTTACCGGATCAACGGAAGTTCTACCCAGCATAAAGGCGTAGTTCCGGATATTCTGTTTCCTTCTGCCATTCCTTTAGACAAATACGGGGAAGATACAGAACCTTCTGCCCTGCCGTTTGATATGATCGCCAAAAGCAGTTATTCATCTGTTGGCAGTTTCGCCACTGTTGTTCCGGAACTTAAAAACTTGCATAACAGCCGTATGCAGGCCAACGTAAACTATAAAAACCTGTTGGAAGATATTGCCGAGTATAAAAAGCGGGACGCAGAAAAAACGGTTACTTTAAATGAAGCAGATTTGAAGAAGCAACATGAACAGGATGATGCCATATCATTAGCACATGACAATGCCCGAAGGGCAGCACTTGGGTTAAAGCCTTTGATTAAAGGAGAGCCGCGAAAAAAAGACAAGGACGCCGATTTCCTAAAAATAGAAGCCGGACAAATCCTGACAGATTATATCGGTTTAAAAAAATAACCCAAAAAACCTCCGGCCAAAACCCGGAGGTTTTTTGTTTCAAACTAAATTGCTGCTTCCCTGCTTATCTTTGAATATGGCAAAGCAGCTTCTTCAATTTACAGATAATGGTATTTTTTGTGCCGAAGGTAATTTTTACATTGATCCCTGGCAGCCGGTGGACGATGCCGTTCTTACCCACGCACATGCCGATCATGCCCGTGCAGGAAGCAAAAGATACCTGGCTCACGAACTTTCGCGGGAGATCTTAAAGTATCGCTTAGGCGCTGATATTTCACTCCAAACCATTCCTTACGGAGAAAAGGTTTACAAAAACGGCGTACAGATTTCGCTTTTCCCCGCAGGGCATATTATTGGTTCGGCCCAGGTTAGGGTAGAGTACCAGGGCGAAGTCTGGGTAGTTTCCGGTGATTATAAAGTGGAAGATGACGGTATTTCCACACCTTTTGAACCGGTGAAATGCCATCATTTTATTTCGGAATGTACTTTCGGGATGCCTGTTTATCAATGGAAACCCCAGCAATTGATTTTTAACGAGATCAACCGGTGGTGGGGGAAAAACCGGGAAGAAGGAAAAACAACCATTGTTGCCGGTTATTCCCTGGGCAAAGCACAACGCATTTTGTGCAACCTCGATCTTTCCCTGGGCACTGTTTTCACGCACGGCGTGATTGAAAACACCAACGATGCTTTGCGCAGGAATGGGATCGAACTCCCTTTAACGGAACGGATTACGCCCGATACGTCCAAAGAAGCATTAAAAAAAGGGATTGTACTGATGCCGCCATCCGCAGTGGGCAGCACATGGATGCGTAAGCTGCAGCCTTTTGAGTTTGGTTTTTGTTCGGGTTGGATGAATGTCCGCGGCGCAAAAAAACGCCGGGCTGCAGATCGTGGTTTCGTACTTTCCGATCATGCAGATTGGGACGGACTGATCAGTGCCATTGATGCTACCGGCTGCGAATCGGTTTACCTTACCCATGGTTATACCGCTACTTTTTCCAGGTATTTAAGGGAGATTGGTTTTGACGCGCATGAAGTGCATACACTTTATGGGGATGATGAGAGTGAGAGTGAAGATCCGACCAACGATTTAGGAGTGGGGAGCGCAGAAGAAGCAGATACCAAAAAAACAGGCATAAAAGAAGCATTGCCGCCAGAAAGGCAAGTCCTCTCCTTTGGAGAGGATTTAGGTGAGGCTGGTTTAGGTGAAACTCCTAAAAAAGAATCAATATGAAACATTTCGCCGCCCTTTTTGCCGCCCTGGACGAAACCAACAAAACCAACGAAAAAGTAAACGCTATAAAAGCCTACTTTTTAACTGTAAACGATGCAGACAAAATGCACATGCTGGCTTTGTTTACCGGCAGGAAACCGAAGCGGCAAATCAATGCTACTTTGGTAAAAAACTGGGCGATCGAACTGGCCAACATTCCGGTTTGGTTGTTCGAAGAAAGCTACCAAGTAGTGGGCGACCTCGCCGAAACTATTTCCCTGCTCTTGCCCGAAAGCACCAGCACTTCCGATAAAAGCCTGACCCAATGGATCGCCGAGATCAACCATTTGAACAAGCTGAACGAAACGGAACGCAAAATATGGCTAACCGAATCCTGGGCTTCTTTAACACGGCAGGAACGCTTTGTTTTTAATAAACTGCTTACCAGTAGCTTTCGGGTTGGCGTTTCGCAAAACCTGGTGGTAAAAGCATTGGCCGATATTTCCAAACTGGATGCAGCTACGCTTACACACCGCATTATGGGCAGTTGGGACCCGGAAGTTTATACTTTTACACAGTTGATGGAAGAGCAGGGTGCATTGGACGACCTTTCCCGGCCTTATCCTTTTTTTCTGGCTTATCCGATCCAGGAGACGTCGGAAAAACAAAAATCCGCGGAGGAAATGCAAAGCATACTTGGCGACGCTTCCGAGTGGCAGGCCGAGTGGAAATGGGACGGCATCCGTGCACAATTGATCCATCGTAAAGGTGAAATATTTATCTGGAGCCGGGGCGAAGATCTGGCGACAGAAAAATTCCCGGAAATGCACCCTTTCATCCAGGCGTTACCAGACGGAACTGTTCTGGACGGCGAACTGCTTACTTTTAAAGATGAACAACCGCTTCCTTTTAACCTGCTGCAAACCCGCATCGGAAGGAAAAACCTCACCAAAAAAATCCTGGAAGAAAACCCCGTAGCTTTTATTGCTTACGATTGTTTGGAATGTGCAGGAGAAGATATCCGCGGCAAAACACAAACCGAACGCCGCGTCAAGTTGGAGCAATTGCAGCAGGATACTCCTTTTAGCACTATATTTCGGGTGTCGCCTTTGATCAATTTCAATACCTGGGAAGAACTGGCCGCAATCCGGAAAAATTCCCGGGAAATGATTGCCGAAGGCATTATGCTGAAACGAAAGAATGCAACTTACCAGGTTGGACGCAAACGTGGCGACTGGTGGAAATGGAAAATCGATCCGCTTTCGGTTGATGCCGTGATGATCTATGCACAAAAAGGGCATGGCCGTCGTGCTGATCTTTATACTGATTATACTTTTGCCGTTTGGGACGGTGATCGTTTGGTCCCTTTTGCCAAAGCTTACTCCGGTTTAACCGACCAGGAAATCAATAAAGTGGATGCTTTTGTAAAACGAAACACGCTGGAAAAATTTGGTCCGGTACGAACGGTAAAACCAGAACTTGTTTTTGAGATTGGCTTTGAAGGGATCAATCAGTCCTCCAGGCATAAATCGGGCATTGCCTTGCGTTTCCCACGTATTTTGCGCTGGCGGCACGATAAAAAAAAGGAAGAAGCCGATACTTTGGAAAGTTTGAAGAGTTTATTGTGATTAGAAGTTGGGGGAGAATGCTTCTTTTATCGGTGTTTTTTTACATCAACTATTATCCTAAGTTAGAATATCCAATCTTTTTTACTCAACATTTTCTTAACCTAAAATAAATTTGCTTTTTTCAAAATAATTGTATGTTTATTACATTTAATTATATACCTATTATAAAGCTTTCGGTTAATCTTTAACACGACCGAATACTCGTACTGCTTCTACCGTATAAACTTCTGTTTTTCTTTTGTTATTGCCCATAGTTTAATAAAAAACGCTTATGAAAACACGGCCTTATTTGTTCAGGAAACCGCTTAAAACGCTTTCCCTGTTTTCTGTACTTTGCTTTCTACTTTTCACCAACATGAAATGTAAAAAATATTCTCCTGATCCCGGCCCGGAAACTTTGCCTTCACGTTGGTCGGGATTTGTAATCCCGTCCTTTGAGCTTAGGATCTACGATCCTATTTATTCAATCAACAAAACATTAATCAGCCCTTGTTGTCCGGTATAATTGATTGCAGAACTATTGACATATTGTTCCGGTTCGTAAACAATACCTGCTGCAACCGGATTTTGATGCAGATAATTTAACTTTTGTTCCATAAACAAGTTGGATTCCAGTTCTATCGGGTGCAGCCCGTCCTGCCAGAACTTGTATTCCTTGTTCTTAACGTTGACCTTTCCGGCAAACCCAAACTTGTCCAACAGCCATTCTTTCCTGCTTTCGTTTATTTCTTTGATTAAAGCAACAACCGCTTTAGAAGTAAACTTTTTAAAGTCGCGCATAATATCAGACAGTTGTTTATTTTCTTCCGCAGAAGCAATTAAATGTAAATGGCTTGGCATTAAGCACCAGGCGTATAAAACCAAGCCTTTTTCTTGTTGGCAATATTTCAAACTGTCAATCACGACTTCTGCCAGTTCTTTCCGGGTAAAAACATCAATCCAATCTATAACTGTTATGGTCATATAATATATGCCATTGTTGCCAATCTTGTATTTGAAGCCCATTTGTAAATGTATAAAGATGGATTGGGAAATCCACAGCTCAAAGGACGGGATTGCAAATCCCGACCAGCGAGAGTTTCCCACGTATTTTGCGCTGGCGGCACGATAAAAAAAAGGAAGAAGCCGATACTTTGGAAAGTTTGAAGAGTTTATTGTGATTAGAAGTTGGGGGAGAATGCTTCTTTTATCGGTGTTTTTTTACATCAACTATTATCCTAAGTTAGAATATCCAATCTTTTTTACTCAACATTTTCTTAACCTAAAATAAATTTGCTTTTTTCAAAATAATTGTATGTTTATTACATTTAATTATATACCTATTATAAAGCTTTCGGTTAATCTTTAACACGACCGAATACTCGTACTGCTTCTACCGTATAAACTTCTGTTTTTCTTTTGTTATTGCCCATAGTTTAATAAAAAACGCTTATGAAAACACGGCCTTATTTGTTCAGGAAACCGCTTAAAACGCTTTCCCTGTTTTCTGTACTTTGCTTTCTACTTTTCACCAACATGAAATGTAAAAAATATTCTCCTGATCCCGGCCCGGAAACTTTGCCTGCCGAAACCCAGACTGGTGCCCGTACTTTTGGCTGCCTCGTAGATGGAAAAGTTTGGCTGCCAATATCCAAATTTCCTTACTCTTCATTAAGTACAACTATTCAATATAATATATTAAATCTTAGTAGTACTAGAAGGAATGAGTTTATATCTATTGCTGTAAGAAACATGACAGATGTTGGCAATTATGATCTTAAATTAAATAATAGTCATGCAAGCTATACAATTGAAGATACTTTTTATGAATGTAGGCAGGGTTTATTGATTATAACCAAGTATGATAAAACGAATAAAATATTGTCAGGCCGTTTTTCATTTATCGGGCAAGATAGCATCAGCAAGAAAACCGTTTCGGTTACGGATGGCCGCTTCGATGTAACTTTTACAAATTAATTAATTTCTAAACTTAATAATACCTCTTATGAAAAAACTACTATATTTTTCCTGCTTGGATTGTTATTAATTTCTTACCCGCGTAATTCTGCTTAAAAATTTGATAACATTAAACTATTTGTGTTTTTGAAATTAAGTTGTAGCTTTATGTTAAACAATTATTACTTCTGAAATTGCCCGGCTTTCTCTATATCGGGTGTCTTGCTACTTCTAAGAATACTGCCGTTTTGTACGTTATTTTTAAAAACTAATTGATGAAGCCAAAAATCCTTTTTCTGTTTGCCGCTTTTACCTTTTTGCTTTTTACAAACATGAAATGTAAAAAATATTCCCCCGATCCAGGCCCGGAAACACTGCCTGCCGAAACCCAAACCGGTGCCCGAACCTTCGGCTGCCTGGTGGATGGCAAGGTTTGGCTGCCGAAAGCTAATTTCCCTTACTCATCGCTAAATACGACTATTCAATATAACATATTAAATCTTAGTAGTAGTAGAGGCAACGAGCACATTGCAATAGCTATAAGTAACATAAACTCTACTGGAGATTATATTTTCCCTGTAAACAATAATTATGCTGATTACAATGTCGAAGGTGTATTTTATAAAGCGAAGCAAGGAACATTGACGATAACCAAATATGACAAAACCAATAAGATATTATCAGGCCGTTTTTCCTTCACCGGACAGGATAGCATCAGCAAAAAAACTGTTTCAGTTACAGATGGGCGCTTCGATGTAACTTTTACCAATTAAATTAAAATTTGTCAACACTAATAATCACTGTTATGAAAAAACTACTACTTTTTCTCCTGCTTGGATTATTGTTCAACAGGAATCTGTGGGCACAAAATACTCCGGATGATTTTTCCAATCGTATCAAAAGTATTTTTCAGTACGTAGATACAAGCCCTGTTAATACAGGGATCCTACTGGACTGCGGTATAGATTTTTTGAACCTGGATAATCATGCTGGTACGACACTTTTAGACAGTAATTTTGTAAGTATGCGGGAGTGGCGAAGTATATACGGCAGCTTGCTAAGCTCACAGTTTAATAATCAGGTAAGTTTCACCTCTTTTCCTGATTTTAACAACCTACTTAACAGCTATACAAGTAGTGCCCAACCTACACCTTTCGCTTTTTTATATTATAATTACCAGGTTTTGAGAGGCGATGCCATCAATTCGGGATTGATGTATGCGAGTAACGATCAATTATTTGACGTAGCCAACCGTAGCCAAAGCCCCTATTTAACTAAATCTGCGTTTGCCATAGCACCGCAAAAAGATTATTTTACTGCACCCGCTGGAGCAGTCAGCTTTATTTTTCCTACTGCTTTAATGTTTGGCAATACAGGCAAAACAATAAGTCAACTCAAAATTAACCTGGATGATGGTAATGGTTTACGAGTTGTGCCTGTAGGTAACGCATTTACCGCTACATATAATAGCGGAGGCGTAAAAAATGTAACTTACGAAGTAACTTTTACCGACTATACGGTATTAACCTCTCATAGTAAAATTTATATTGAAGTAGTGGCTGAGGATTATTATACGCCGGGTGGAGGCGACTATTCAGAGCAGTTTCATGCGCGTACTGATGTTAATTTAGTTGCAAATACATCAAACGGAACTAAACGTGCTACATTACAGATACGTTTAAGCAACAATCACGCAAATGATGACATCTTAAAACCTTTGATTGTAGTAGAAGGGATAGATTTTTGGAGAATAACCGGTAGTCCTGATTTTACTGTTAATGATTTTTTGGGCGAAAATTTAAATAAATCTTTGTTCCCAAACTATGATAAATTAAGAGACGCAATAGATATTGCTGGTTACGATATCATCTTTGTAAATTTTGACGAAGGAACTGCTGCATTAGAAGACAATGCGCAACTGGTGCAGCAGGCAATCACTTGGGTAAATACATACAAAACCGGTACAACCCAAAATGTAGTGATGGGTTTGAGTATGGGGTGTGTGCTGTCCCGGTACGTATTACGAACGATGGAAATAAATGGTATCCCACATGATACAAGGTTATTTGTTAGTATGGACGGGCCGCACCAAGGTGGCAATTTCCCGTTGAGCCTGCAAGCTTTAGTTAAAAATATTAATACTGCAGGTTTAAGTTTATTTTGGGGTGCAATACCATTAATTCAGCTTAAAGATATGTTTCCTGAAGTAGCCATTGCCAGTAATATTTTAAACACACCTGCGGCGAAGCAATTGTTATATTATAGGATTGGAGATGGCAATAGTTTACCTATTGATAATGCAATCCACGATAATTTTTACAGTGCTTATCATGCGTTAGGGATGCCATCCTGCCGAAATATAGCCATCAGTAATGGTTCTGAATGCGGAACAACTCAAAACTATCCGCCTTTGACTACTTTGTTTGAGATGAAAATGGAAAAGCAAGCTCCAGGAGGTTTAGCAAATATTTTTGATTTTTTTACTACAGCTTACCAGGTCGCATTCGGACTGCTTACTAATAAGCCATTAATTGGACTTGGTTCATTACTAGGGACATTCTCAACAAAAACAAGTTTTGTGGTAGATTTTCAAGCTAAAGCATTGCCGGATCACTCTACCCAACAGATTTATAAAGGGTTTGTAGGGGTAAAAAGAAAAATCTTGTTTTTGTTTACTGTAAATTCATCCATTACAAACCAGACTGTAAATTCACAATCATATATGCTTCCATTGGACACGGCTCCTGGTGGCCAGGCAAATTTTGCCGGTGGGGGTGGTTTAGGTTTGCCGTCAGGATTATCAAGCATTATTAAAGTAAACAGTACCTGTTTTATCCCTACTGTTAGCGCGTTAGATATTGGATCGGGTAATTCGACTATTAATACCGCACAACTGAATAATACCTATAGTATCGATAATCCACCATATAATCCTTACAATACTCCTTTTAACAATTTTATTACTGCTGTAGGCAATAACGAGGATCACTTAACAATGAGCCCACGAAATGGAGACTTTTTGCTAAAGGAACTTGGCGGCACTACAAATAGTTTTGCAAGTTGCGTTATCTTTTGTAATTCCAATTTGATTACTGGTTCCTCAAGTATTTGTAATACAGCTAATTATTATATCAATAATCTACCTGGTAATACTACAGTAACCTGGACTGCAAGCCCGGCAAACCTGGCTAATATTAATGTATCTAACAATGTAGCTACTGTAACGCCAACAGGCAACGGATCAGTTAATCTTTCAGCTTTAGTACAAAGTGTTTGTGGCAATATTACAATTTTAAAACCAGTAACTGTTAGTTCTTCACCCACCGTAACTTCCATATCCGCTACCATGAGCGGTTCCTGCCGGAGTGGTGGCTATCAAGATTGGCTTTTGCAGGCCACGCCAAGTAACCCAAATGCTACCAATTGGCACTGGACGGTAAGCAACACTTCGCCTGGCAGCACTTTAACTTTTCGAAGTCCCAACTCGCCAGGTACAATTGTTACGGTACATGGCGGTGGCGGTGCCAATGTATCTTATACGGACCCTTGCGGCAATACTGCCACCAATGGGGTTACCATATACAGCCCTTGCGGTACTGGGAGCAGGATAGCCTCCTACCCAAATCCGGCCAATCAGGAAATGACGGTTGATTACCAAACTGCCGATAGTTCAAACCCAGCAAGTACAGCAGAACAAACAAGTTCGGCAGACCAAACAAGTACGTCAAATTCAAGTACGCAAAGCAAAACCCTAAATAGTTTTAGTGTGGAATTGTACAACGATAAAGGAAAGGTGTTAAAATCAGGAAAAAGTGCCAACGGTAAAGCTGTGGTTTTAAACACGGCCGATATCCCGAACGGCAATTACTTCCTTCATGTGATAGACGGCAAACAAGTAACCAAAAAGCAAGTTGTCATCCAGCATTAATGGGGAAACATTAAATAGTTTTATAGGTGGTAATAAACAACCATACTTCTTTTATCGCCTATAAATTGTTAACAGGCACGTTAACAAAGGCAGTATTGGATGGATAACTTTCATTCTTTAACCTGTCCAGCGCAGTTACTACATACTGATAAGTTTTTCCGGCTTCAGCGGTCTGGTCTTCTGCTTCGCGTTGCTGCGTATAAGCAATATGAATGATGTGTTTCGGATCAGCCAGGTTGATGGGTTCATGCTCATCAAAACGATAAACCACATAACCAAAAGCCGTATTGCCGTCACTGGCAGGCAAAGGCAGCTGCCATTGTAAGTTGATTGTTTTGCCTGTTGCTTTTGCCGTTAACCCACGCGGGATATTGGGTGAAACAGCATCCCGCCATAACATGGCCGGCGGCAAGGCCGGGTAACGGTAAAAGTCGGTTTTCAGGCTGTCCGTAAATCCGAGCAAGTTGTTTTGTAAAGATTTGGAACTAAAATAAACGCTGCCCTGCACACGTGCGTTTTCCCGGTCGTAACGGATTTGCCTTGGCATCTGGGTGCTTTCCTTCCAACTGGCGCTCATGCGCTCATTGATGCGGTAAGCGGCCATACCAATGTACAAATGCCGACCGTAGGTATTATTGCCCCACCAATCCACTAATTTTTCATAAGCGGCAGCACGGTTGTTAAAAGGCCAGTAAATTTGCGGGTTGATGTAATCCAGCCAGCCTTCCTTCATCCATTTTCTCGAATCGGCAAACTGTTCATAAAAGGAAGAACCGCCACCGGTTTCAGAACCTTCGGGATTTTGGCGCTTGTTGGCCCAAATGCCAAACGGACTGATCCCAAATTTGATGTAGTTTTTATGGTGATGGATACTATCGCCCAACGCATGGATCAAAGTATCTACATTATGCCTGCGCCAGTCTTTAATGTCCGTAAAACCGTCGGGATGGTCCTGAAAAGTTTGTGCATCATCAATATGCTGTCCATCTACCGGGTACGGATAAAAATAATCATCCAGGTGCACGCCATCAATGTCATAATTATCCACAACATCTAAAATTACTTTAATGATATAGTCGCGCACTTCCGGCAAGCCTGGATTAAACAGTTTCCTGCCGGCATAATTAAAAAACCAATCTGGTTTTTGCTTAGTGATATGGTCTTCGCTTAACCCTTTTTCATTAAAAGAAAATGTAGCCCGGTAAGGATTAAACCAGGCATGCAATTCCATCCCGCGCTGATGCGCTTCGGTAATGGCAAATTCCAATGGATCATAAGCCGGGTTTGGTGCTTTTCCTTGTTTACCGGTTAACCATTTGGACCAAGGTTCGCGGCTTTTGGCATACAAGGCATCGGCAGCGGGCCGCACCTGGAACATTACTGCATTGATACCTGTTTGGTGGTGTGCGCTCAATATCTCCAAAAGTTCCTGCTGCTGGCGCTGCGGACTGGTTTTACCGCTGCTTGGCCAATCAATATTGGTTACGGTAGCAATCCAAACACCCCTGAACTCCCTTTTAGGCTGGGGCAAAACCTGCCCGTTCACTAAATCAATCACACAAATCAAAAACAACAGCAGCGGCACTGCCTTTATACGGTCATACATCAAGCTAAAATATTAAAAATGGCAAAGATAATTAAACTCCATTTAAACAATTTTATTGGAATGGATTTTTATTTATACGTGCTTAGTTAAAATTATATCCAAAAAAAACAATAATACTTCTTTTATCGACATTAAATTGGTGTTTGTGCAGCAACTAACTATCAAAATAAAAGCGCACTGTTTTTTATACGGTAAAAGAAGCATAAAAACAAGATAACTTTTCTATACATTCCTAAGGTTTTTGTTTTACCGCAAGCTATTCAAAATAAACAAAAGTAAGTTTGAACAGACTGCATCCAACTTTGAAAAAGCCCTTTTCTGTTTATTATGCTAATTTTTTATTGGTTAAAAATTTGAATATGCTATCTTCGATTAGGGATTTTTTTATTTGCGATGCAATATACCATGTAAAACCATAGTTTTATCGGCAATATCATTAGGTTAAGCACGTTAAAAAAATCAAATTACAAACTAAGCTTTGCGGCATAAATTTTTATCGAAAACCAATTTATTCATTTAACTCTTTAACATGGACAATCAAAACCAACAAACGCCCGCCAAAAAATCCAATGTAGTTTATTTTCTGATTGCTGTTGTGCTGGCATTGCTTGGTACAAATGCTTATCTGTATTTTCAGAAAAATAAATCTGATGAAAAGCTGGTTTACCAAATTAATGACGACAATAAAGTACTGGTAAAAACACAAACAACTTTAAAAGCATCCTTAGATAGTTTAACCAATCAGCTTGATTCTGCCAACAGCGGGAAACACCGCATTTCGCAGGCCTTGCAGGCCAAAGATGAACAGTTGAAAGCTAAAATCACGCAGTTGAGAAAAGCACTTGCCAACGGGCACCTGAATGCCCAGCAGTTAAACGCCGCCAGGGAAGATATTAAGCAACTACGTTATTTTGTCACTAAATACACGGCTGACATTGAAGAGTTGAAAACGCAAAATGCATCTTTAACAGTTGAAAGGGATACGCTTAAAACCAACCTCGCTACTGTAAACCAGAAAGCAACTACTTTGCAAAAGCAAAACCAGGAACTTAGCACCAAAGTACAAACGGCCGCGGCCCTTAAATCTTCATCTATAACCGTTACGGCATACAAGGTTAAAAATAGCGGAAAAGAAGTTGAGGTGAACCGTGCATCTCCCGCAAAAAAAATAAAAGTAATGTTTAATGTGGCCACCAATGATTTGGCAGACAAAAGTTTACATGACATTTATTTGAGGGTGATTGACCCGACAGGAAACCTGATAACTTCTGATGCTTCGAGCACTTTTAGCATTAACGGTCAAGATTTACAATATACCTATAAAAGCAGCATTGATTTTAAGAACGATGGCAGCGGTTATACGATTGATTGGGTTAATCCGTCTGCGTTTCAAAAAGGCACATATTCTGTTTTGTTATATGCCGATGGTTACCAAATGGGCAAATCATCTTTCAGCCTGAAATAAAAACCAAAATTGATAATTAAAAAAGGGGCTTTAACCAGTCCCTTTTTTTGTGGCATAAAAGAAGCATTCATGGAAGCCGGGAAGACCGGAAGTTGGGAAGACAAACCTGAAGGGCCGGACGGTTTTGTTTACCGCATTTCAACTTTCCACACTTCTGCCTTTGCGAAAGAACAGACAGCTCACAACTTACACCAAAACTATGAAACTCACCCTCGGCTTTTCGCCCTGCCCAAACGATACTTTTATTTTTGATGCTTTAATCCATCATAAAATTGATACCGAAGGTTTGGATTTCGAGGTGTTTTTTGATGATGTGGAAACGTTAAACCAGAAAGCTTTCTTTGGGGAACTTGATGTTACTAAACTCAGTTATCATGCTTTTGCTTACGTAACCGATATCTATGTTTTGTTGGATGCCGGAAGCGCCCTTGGTTTTGGTGTTGGCCCGCTGCTGATTTGTAATGATGAAAAATGGACGGACCTGTCTTTATTAAACCCCGAAATTGCTAACCTTAAAATCGCCATTCCCGGAAGATATACCACTGCAAATTTTCTGCTCAGTTTAGCTTTCCCCGAAGGGAAAAACAAAACGGAAGTCGTTTTTTCGGAAATTGAAAGCCAGCTGATCAACAGGAAAACCGATCTTGGCCTGATCATCCATGAAAACAGGTTTACCTACCAGGATAAAGGCTTGTATAAAATTATGGATTTGGGCGATTACTGGGAACAGCAAACCGGCTGTGCAATCCCGCTTGGCGGCATTGTTGCAAACCGGAATTTACCGGTAGAAATTCAACATAAACTCAATCGGGTTTTAAGAAAATCTGTTGAATTTGCATTTGAAAACCCAAAGTCGGGACTGGAGTTTATCCGCTCCCATTCCCAGGAAATGAGCGAGGAAGTGATGTACAAACACATTGACCTTTACGTAAATAAGTATTCCATTGATTTAGGAAAAGAAGGCCGGAAAGCAATTGGGCTACTTTTTGATAAAGCTTTAGCACTGGGCGTGATCCCTGAAATTAAAAAGGACCTGTTTTTATCGGCGTGATTTTATTTTTAATTGTAGATTTAAGGAAAAAAAATGAATCAATAATAGAATTGCATTCGTAAAACTCATATTGTACACCAAACAATAACCCTAAAAAATTTGATGAAAAATTTTGATGAAACCATCAAACTGTTAGAACATTCTAACTTTTACTATATTATTATTGCCGGAATGGACAGTAATTACAGTTATGTAAATACACATTATGCCGATGCTTTTGGGCACATTGCAAAACACATGGTTGGCCAGCCATACTACATTACCATGCACCCGGACGACAGGAAAGTATGCGAAGAAACATCGATAAAATGTTTTCAAAATCCGGACAGGTCTTTTCCTGCCACTATTCGAAAGCACGATGGCAAAGGTGGTTATATCATTACCCAATGGGAATACCGGGCCATGTTTGATGATGACCAACAACCTGTCGGCGTTTTTTGTATGGGTTATGATATTACAGAATATGAGAAAGCAAACCAGCAACTGGAAGTAGCAAAAACAGAAATCAAGCACAAGAAGAACATCTTGGAACAGATTGGCTGGGAGCAGTCGCACGTTATCCGCCGCCCGTTAGCTAATATTATAGGCTTGGTAAATATTTTAAACAAGATGGACGTGGACCAAAACCTAAGCAATATTTGCGAGATGTTGACGGACAGCGCTGCCCAATTAGATGAAGCCGTTAATAATATTGTTAGAAAAACAGATTAACGATACTGTTTTTATGCACTAAAATCTGTTGTCCCGGTTTGTTCTTTTTAAATAATTTTTAGAAGATTTATGTGGCTAAAAGAAGCATCAGTTCTTATCGCCTAAAATCAAAGGCATACCTTTGCTGTTGCCCATAATAATTACTTTGGCATTTGGCGATGTGGCAATGGCTTTTTGTGCCTGTATAGATTCGTACTGCAACTGCTTGTCGGTTAGATTAGTGGAAATGATGCGTTGGTAATCCGCAATTCCCTGAGCCTGGATCCTTTTCTGTTCTGCTTGCTGGCGCTCTTTCTGCAATACAAACTGCATTTTTTGCGCGTCCTGCTCGGCGTTGATCTTTGATTCGATGGTTGACCGAACGGATTGCGGCAGCGTGATGTTACGAACCAGAAGCTGCTGTAGCTCTATCCCCCTTTTAGAAAAACTTTCGCCGATGGTTTTGTAGATCTTGTCCTGAAATTCCTGCCTTTTGGTAGAATAAAGTGCAACAGCTTCATAATACACGGCATTGTCGCGAATGGCCGTACGCGAAACCGGCCTCACAATTTTATCTACATAATCTGTACCTATGTTTTGCAGTACAAAAGGGGCCTGGTCGGCTTTTAAACGAAAAAGTACCGATAAATCAATGGTTACTTCCAAACCATCGGCAGACAAAATCCGGATGGCATCATCGCCTTGCCGCTGACCTTCGTTGGTCACGCCGCTCATGGTATAGTTTTGGGTTTTTACATCAAATGTGGTTACATCAACCAGTGGGTTAATTAAATGTAAACCGCTTGGCAGCACATCATTTTCAACCTTGCCAAACAAGGTTTTAACACCAACCCTTCCCGGTTCAATCACTTTAAATACCGAAAAACTTAGCCCTAAAAGAAGCATTGCAATGCCGGCAATATAAATAACCGGGCCATAAGCAGGGTTAATGGAAGGCGTGCGTTTAACCATACCGCCTGCAATTAGCAGGAAAACGCCCAGGATAATCAACAGCATGTATTTTTAATTTAAGTGGTTTGCTTTTTTTGAAGTGCACGTACTTCTTTTGCCAGCCGTATTTTTAATATGATGGTAATTACGATGATAAAAACACCGGCAGCCAACCAGTCATAACGCCGATGGTTTATACTCCAGTAAACCAATATCACACATAAAATGATACCGAGGTTGTAAAGACTGTTTAAAAGAAGTTTTATGCCCATTTAGTAAACCTGAATTTCCGGGTCAATATCTTCTGCCCATGCCAGCATGCCGCCTTTTAAATTGTATAAATTGGTAAAACCCTGCTGCTCCAACTGCATAATGGCCGCTGCACTGCGCTTTCCGCTGCGGCATTGTACAATTACAGGTTTGTTTTTGTTGATTTTGCCCGATTCGATCATAATCCCGCTTAATGGGATCAGTTCGCCGCCGAGGTTAGACATTTCGTACTCAAAATCCTCACGCACATCTATCAGCTGGAAATCTTCCCCGGCATCCATTTTTTCTTTTAATTCCTGTACGGTTATTTCTTTCATTGTATAAATATTATACATCAAAGTTAAGGGTTTAATTGATTTTAAATCAGCTTTTAATGCCCGCTCAATAATTTATTCACGCAGATAACCGTTCTCACAGCACATACTGTTTTTACCAGGTAAAAAAAGCATTGCCAATGTTGGCACTTAGTTAAAAATAAGCCAATTAGAACATTTTGTTGTTACTTTTGAAAATATGAAACAAGTAAACCGATTTTTCTGGTTCTGCTCTGGTGTGCATGTAGATACTTTAAAAAAGTATCCGATCGAGCTGAACAAATATGTGGGCATTGGCGCAACTATATTTTTTACTGCCTTATTTGCCGCCCTGTCTGGCGGTTATGCCATGTATTTTGTTTTCAGCGGTAATCCCGGCGCCCCAATCTTTGCTATTTTATTTGGGTTGATCTGGGGTGCGGCCATCTTCAATATGGACCGGTATATCGTGGGCAGCATCAACAAAAGGGGCTCTGTCAACCAGCAGATCCTGCAAGCCACGCCACGGATCTTGCTTGCCATCATGATTGGTATTGTTATTTCCCGTCCTCTTGAACTGAAGATCTTTGATAAAGAGATCCGCTCAAAACTTAAAACAGCTTACCTAAAAGGCCAACGTTCTAAAATTGACACCATGAACCAAACCTTTACCAAGAAATACGGTATGGATCTGGCAAAAGCAGCAGATATCAAAGCCGAAAGGGATTCATTACAAAAAGATATTACCCGCTCCCGCTATCAGCTTAACCAGGAGATTTTCGGTGATAAAACCAACCAAACTTCCGGAAAAACCGGTTTTGGCACTTATGCGAAACAAAAGGATGCGGTTTTAAAAGAAAAAGAAGCCCGGTTAAATACCGTTCGGGAAGATCAGTTTAAAATGGACCAATACATCAGCAACCGCAAAAACGTGGAAGGCGTAACCGATACCAAGTTGTTTAACGACCATCAACTGGACAGCCTCTCCAATGTTGCCGGTTTTGCCGACCGCAACTGGGCACTCGGGCAGTTATCGTACAACCAAAACGGCACACGCGAACTCGATACTTACCTGGCGCAGTCCTTCATCAGTTATTTATTTATTTTGTTTGAATGTTTGCCGGTGCTGGTCAAGCTGATGTCGCCGAAAGGCCCTTACGATGTGGCCTTGGGCAAAACGGAAGAAGCCAACCTTCACTTTGCCGAGAAAGACATGGAACAGGATATCACGGTTACCGATGCCGTGCAGGACCACCGTATCAATACCAATATTAACTTGAGTAAAAACAGCATCACCAAACGCGCCGAGCGCAAAATGTCGCGTGAAGATTTAAGAACTTAAATGCTTCTTTTATCGTGCATTTTTATGTATTGAAACTTTCTCCTGTCATCTGTTTTTATTTTTTAGCCAATAACCATGAAATTTAAATTCCCCCTGTTGCTGTTGCTCTGTTTGGATTTTGTGGCAATTGCACAAAAACCTGAACAACTAATCGTAAAAACCGATGTGGAAAGAGTGATCAAAACCCTTTCTGCGGATGATATGCAAGGTCGGGCAACGTTTACGCCGGGCATAGAAAAAGCTGCGCGTTTTATCGAAAGCGAATACAAAAGCATTGGTTTGTTGCCGCTAAGTGTAAATGCAGGTTATCGGCAAAACTTCAATATGTTCCGTGTTACCCCTGTTGAAGTTTCGGCATCCATCAGCAATAACCTAATACCAAAAGAAAATGTGATCGTAGTTAGCGGCACTGCTTCTTTTAATTGGAGCAATGACCCCGATGTGGAGATTGTAAAGATCAAAGCCGAAGATAATTTCAGAAATGAATATGCTAAATTGCTCGGCAGCAACAAGAAAACACTTGTTTTGGTTGATCCTCATTATGAAGCAGTGTTTAAACGGGTTTCTGCACGCAATATGGCTGGCAACATCAGCAAAGAAGTGAACCCAAACCAGCAGCTTGTTTTTATCCTGGGTGATTTTAACCAGGTAAAAGCTTATGCCGTAAAATACACGGGCAAGGTAGAAAAGGCGCCATTGTTTAATATCGCCGGAATAATTCCCGGAAAATCTAAAAAAGATGAATACGTGGTTTTTTCCGGTCATTATGATCACTTAGGAATTATTAAGGCTGTCGACCGTGATTCAATTGCCAACGGTGCGGATGATGATGCTTCCGGAACTACAGCCGTAATAGAACTGGCACGTTATTACAAAAAATTGAACAACAATGAACGTACACTGATTTTTGTTGCTTTTACGGCAGAAGAAATCGGTGAATTTGGTTCAGCTTATTTTGCCACACAAATTGACCCGGTAAAAACAGTTGCCATGTTTAATATTGAAATGATTGGCAAAACTTCCAAATTTGGCCCGAACACCGCTTTTATCACCGGTTTTGAACGTTCTGATTTTGGCACCATCCTGCAAAAAAACCTGGAAGGGACGAGCTTTAAATTTTACCCGGACCCATATCCGCAGCAAAACTTGTTTTACCGCAGTGACAATGCTTCTTTAGCAAAAGTTGGCGTTCCGGCGCATACCATTTCTACCGATCAGATCGATTCGGACAAACTTTATCATAGTGTAAAAGATGAGTTCAGTTCGATGGATGTGAACAATATTACAGCTACCATCCGTGCGATTGCTTTGAGTTCGAGAAGTATTGTTGCCGGGAAAGATACGCCGAAACGAATTCCGAAGTTGGAGGAATAACATCTCTATCCAATTTTTTCTGTTCAATCTATATTAAAAATTAAGCCTCTATTTAGTATATTTAGATATGGAAAGAAAAATGGCAATGGTAGTTAACCATGTAAAAATGGAAGATGAAGATCATTTGGATGTACAGTTTTGGCAATCAAAGAGTAGCATAGAAAGGCTTGCAGAAGTTACCCGGTTAAGAATTAATTACTATACCTGGCTAAATGGTTTTTACCCGGAAAAAATAGCCAAAGTGGTTACCACAAGAACATTATGATCTTTGAAAAAGATTTTGTTGATTTTATAGAATTATTGAATGCGCATCAGGTTGAATACATGGTAGTAGGCGCACATGCCTTGGCTTTTCACGGTCGGCCAAGACATACAGGCGATTTGGATATTTGGATTAAGCCAAGTTCTGCTAACGCAGATAAAATGGTAATGGTGTTAAAAGATTTTGGATTTGGTTCTTTAGGCCTTACAAAAGAGGATTTTATAAAAGAAAATAATGTTACACAGTTAGGCTATCCGCCATTAAGGATTGATATTTTAAATGCAATATCCGGGGTTGATTTTGAAGACGCTTATAAAGGAAAAATAGATGCAGAAGTAGATGATCTGCAAATTTCATACATCAACATTAAAGACTTTATTGCTAATAAGCAGGCATCAGGCCGAGCAAAAGATTTAGGCGATATTGAGGCACTTAAAAGGAAGCCGAAATAAAAAGATTGGTATTACGTATCATCGAAACGTTAATATTTGTAACAATGTTCAGTAATCCTTGATTCCTGTACATGGCGTTAAAAGGCCTTCATCAGCCTGTTTTAGGGATTCATTTACGCCATTAATAACGTGTTGAGGATAAACTTCACTTTTTTGTTCAAAAGAAATTTTCATGGCTTTAATTACTGCTTTTAAAGCGATAATTTGTTCCTTGTTTTCCGGGTAAACAATTAGCGTATCCATATCACAAATATAAAAATCTGTTGTAAAAAAAGCAGTGATAGGGAAGCGGTATGAACGGAAAAAGGTATGCCAAAAAGAATACCGAAATTGGAGGAATAAAAATTACTGGTTACATCAAAATATTTAATCGAATAACAAACAGACCTCTTTGTTTTTTCATTATTCTTTCTTTAAATTGGTTAACATCCGTGTTGTTTTAGCATAATCCGTATAGATATATTTTCCTAACATGGAACGCTGAAGGATAAGCACATACTTTCCCCAAGGCTTGTTTACTTCTGTTTGAACGGTTTCTGTTTTTACTTTTAAAGGAGCTGATGGCGGCATCTTTTCATTCAACAATTCATATACTACCCTTCCGTCCATTTGTTCCGGTACTGCGATATGTTGCAAGTGCAAAATAGTTGGGGTTATATCCACATTGGAAGTAGGCAGATCGCTTTGAAAGCCTTTTTTAAAAGCCGGTCCTGATGCGATTAAAGCAATATGTACTTCGTAAGGACTAAATCCTCCGTGGCCTGCTACACCGCCTGCAAAACTGGTTCCTGCATACCCGAATTGGTTTTTACGGTCGTCCCAATTCTCATCCACCAAAATATCGGCAGATCGGGTGGGATGGTCCCAATGGATCGCCTCAAAAGAAAGCGTTCCTTTAACCCAGCCTTTCAGGTCGCCCGCTTTAATTCCTTTGGTAAAAACAGCACCAATAAATTCCTGTTCCTGCAAAGCAGCAACGATCTTTTGGATCATTTCCGGGTTATGGTCTTTTACATAGATGGCTCCTTCGGCCACCACTACATCTTCAGATAATTTGTCTTTTTTTAAGCCTTTATCCACCAGAAAACTTAAAAGGTTCTGCTTGCCTGCATGTGTTACAAAACCATGATCGGTAGAAACAATGATGTTGTAAGCTTGCTCCAGGTTTTTACTTTTTAAAGAATCCAGTATCCGGCCAAACTCATGATCTACGGATTTAATGGAGGCCATGGCAGTCGGGGAACCGATACCGTCGCTATGAGCGGTCCCGTCCGGATCTGAAAACCAAATGGCGCTTACAGCAGGCCCGTTCACAGCAAAACCAAATTTGATCAAGGCATCTGCAACCCATTGATGCTGAGGGGTATTTGGTTTTGCATGGGCCGGAATCGGGCCAATAGCATTTACGACCGAATCCTTGAAAGATGCGGGCAGGATCATGGATGGATTGACAATGGCACCGCCACTAACTGTATGATTTTGCAGCAGTGCCTGCCCGGTAGAGCCAGAGCTAAATACCATCATGCGTTTGCCTGCTGCCTGTAAAACTTCGCCAAGTGATATGGTTGTCAGCAGTTTTCCGTTCGTGGCTGTGTTGATCCGGTTTAAATCTGCTGCTTCGCCGGTGTTCAGGCCTTTTGTTTTATCTACTTCCGGAAAGTAAACCGTATTGCCCATTAGGCCGGTTTTGGCAGGATAACTGCCGGTGGAGTAAGCAGATGAATTAACGCGGGTTACGGTTGGAAATACACTGTGGTGCTGTTTACCGTAAGAACCAAGCTTAGAAAAAGCATACAAGTTAGGCATCGCTTCAGGTGTGATGTAATCTGGTCTTAATCCATCAAAAAAAACAATAAGTGTTTTTAACTCAGCCTTCGTAGATAAAGATTGTGCGTGGGATTTTGTTACTGTTAACAGTGCTGAAAATATATAAAGAATTGTCAATGCTTTTTTTACCATGATTATTTAAGTAATTTATTTTGGGGTATTTTATTGTTGGATTATTTTTAGGCTTATTTTAGCTGGGATTGATATTGCCAGGACTAAGAAACAGTAGTTGAGCATGGTTAATAATGGGTAGCTGAGGGCTGATCCCTGAAAGCTAACACCTAAAAGCCGGTTGCCGAACACCAATTTTACAGTGCTAAAAGAAGCATTTGAGCCGGTTATTAGAAATTAATCTGATCCTGGTGAGATTTTATTCAATATATTTTGATGCTTCTTTTATCCCCTAAAAATATATGTTTGCCATGCTTCTTTAGCCGATACCTCATACCTGACTGACGATCCTTACTTATCCCACCAAACTTTGGTATTGCTGTTATCACCGCCCATTGCAGCAGTAGCGGCAGCCAGGTTTGCAGCATTTAAGGATTGCAGGTAAGTTGGATACGGAATGCGGTAAGGGAACTGGTTTCCAGCAGGAATGCCCGAACCCCTTGGCAGCACCGGATAACCGGTACGCCTTTTTTCAAACCATGCCTGGTAATCTACGAAGAAATACGCAAAATATTTTTGGAGCATGATCTGTTGCAGTTGAGCATCAGGCGTTGCTGCCTGATTATAAGCTACGCCAGTTTGTTGTAAATAATTAGAAGGTAAGTTACCCCCCCATTGTGTCATGGATGCAGTTATACCGTTTTCATAGTGCGCTTTAGCTGTTTTGCCGGTATTGAACCCTTTTAAAACAAGTTCGGCTTTGATAAACTCTTCTTCTGCATAAGTCATCATCACCCCTAATGTGGCGGATGTTTTTAGTGCATCATTGTAGCTGGAGTTTTTGCCAACTACATATTCTGTTGTTGTCGGGTATCCGCTTTCAATACCCTGGTAAATATTCTGTCCGTTCACAGGTACGGTTAAAGCCCAAACAGCACGCCGCGGATCATTCCAAGCGTTTAGATTATCAATAAAAAACCTGGTAAAATAAACACCATCCCTCCAGTCAAGCTGCCGGGCGGTGAAATAAGGGTTGAAAAACGGATAAACATTCGGAAATTTGAAAATCCCTTCATCTGCGTTGGAGGCAAAAACAGGATATTTAACCGGATCTGCAAGAATAGCATTGATCTGATCGTTTACGTTAAGTTCTGAGGCATGTTTTGATAAACGTAAAAGCAAGCGGAGCCTTAATGTATTGCAAAACTTCTTCCAGCGTTGTATGCCAAGGTTTTTTCCTGCTGTTAACGTATTTGAGGGATAAACATAATCACCGCCGTAAGTGAGTGCCTTAGTATCATCAAACAGATCATTTGCTGTTGCAAGGTCTTTTAAGATCTGGGTGTAAATATCTTTTTGGGCATCGAACTTAGGCTGAAAGTTTCCGTCTGCTGCTTTTATAGCTTCCGAATAAGGAATGTCGCCGTAAGCATCTGTAAGAATAGAGTAAGCCCAGCATTTGTAAACCAGACCAATAGCTTTATAATTTTTTTCGTTCAGCCGGTCAGCACTTGCCATGATCACATCGATATCGGCCAAATAAGTATAGAAGCTGGTCCATACTCCCGTTCCCGGAGTAATTACATACCGGTGAATCCCATCCCTGGTGCTGCTGCGGGGCGCATTCACCTGCATCAATTCATGGGTAAAACTTCTGGCAGCACTGATACTGCTGCTAACGATGCGGTACTGCATCTGCCCAAGGACGACCCCTGGGTTTACCTCTTTCGGACGGTTAGGGTCGGTATTGAGTTGTTCAAAGTTTTTAGTACAAGAGAATTGCAAACAGCTCAATAGTATGATTAGTAAATATGCTTTCTTCATGATATTCGTATGATTATAATTTGAAAGTGAGGTTAATACCCATAGTGCGTGTAGATGGGAACTGCATTAATTCTACACCAGGGGTAAGGGTTCCGCTGTTCAGGTTGCCACCTTCGGGGTCAAACCCCGGAAATTTGGTGATATTGAACAAGTCACGGCCATATACTGCAACACTGGTTTGTTTAAACCCTACTTTGGCAAGCAGCTTTGCCGGTAAATTAAATTCTACTCGTGCTTCCCTCAGCTTTAAATAAGTAGCATCAAAAACATTGGTTTCGGCATTATCGATAGCATAATAATTTTCGTAGTATGAACTGGCCGAGACGTTCACTGTGTTGGGCCTGTAAACGCCATCTGTTCCTAAAACTACACCATCGCCTACAATCCCGCCTTCGCGGCCGGGCAAAGTAACTTTTGTTTTGCCCAAAGTATTTGATTTATGGTTGGTTTGCGAGTACAAACTTCCGCCGTGCTGGTAATCAAGCAGAATACTTATCCTGACTTTATTAATGGTAAATTCATTCATTAGCCCGGCTTTCCAATCCGGAAAAGCATTGCCACGGACTTTAGTGTTTGGATCTAAAGTAGCGGGAAGCCCGGTTGAATTATAAATAATTTTTCCATCCGGAGAACGCTGAAATCCTTTTCCGTAAAGATCACCCATCCGGCCTCCAACCCTTGCTTCAATAGTTACATTTCCATCATGGCTATAAATAACCTGGTTGGTTAAACCATTGGTGAGTTCTTTAACATAGCTTCTGTTCCTGCTCCAGTTTAAAGTTGTATTCCATCTAAATTTAGGTGTAGCTACCGGTGTGCCCTTTAACTGTACTTCTACCCCTTTGCTTTCAATCAACCCGGCATTTACCAATGCGTTGGCATAACCGGATGTAGGGTCAAGCGGGATAGCCAAAATTTGGTTGCGGCTGTTGTTCTGGTAAACAGCTATATCGGCTGATAGCCTGCTTTTAAATAACCTCAGGTCTAAACCTGCTTCATAACTGGAAGTGATCTCAGGTTTAAGTGCCGGGTTAAATAAAGTTGCCGAACTGGTGAAGGTATTTGTATAAATCTTGTCGTAGTACTTGGATGTTTGATACGGCCTGGTGTCGTTGCCCACTTGCGCGTAAGACAATCTTAGTTTGGCAAATGAAATCTGTTTGGGCAAGCTAAACATATCACCCAGGGAAAAACTGGTACTTACGGATGGATAAAAAAAGGAGTTATTTCCATAAGGAAGCGTACTGCTCCAGTCATTACGGCCTGTTAAATCCAAGAAAACCGCATCATTATAAGCCCACTGCGCAGCAGCATAAACACTGTTGATGGCCTTTTGGGTTTTCTGAGGGTCTGCTACCGGCGGGTCAAGGCTATTTGAAAGCTGATAAACACCAGGTTGCGCCAATTGATCTGCGTAGATGCCTGCAAAGTTGTACGTTTGTTTCAAAGCATTAGCACCGGCATTAACCGAGATGTTCATTTTGCTGCCGATCTTATCTTTATAAGTCAACAAAACATCACTGTTTGATTCGTAACTGAAAACGTTCTGTTCCCGGTAGCTGCCTTTAGGGTATTTTGTAATACTGTATGGGCGTTGCTCTGAGCGGAACTCGTTTGACATATCCAAACTCGTCCGCAGCATCAACTCTAACTTTTTGCTGAATTCGTAGTTAACAGAAACAGTCCCGACAAGGCCGTTCTTGTTGATCTTGTTCAGATCCTCATATCGGTCAATATAAGGATTATCGGGCCCAGGGTTGAACGGGTTTTTCTGCTGAACACCTGTAAGGCCGGGTTGCCAGTAGGGTGTAAACCAGTTGTGGTTGATGTTGGGCGCCGTTCCAATTGCCAAAAAATACATCAGCGTTTGATTGTTGTATCCTGCCGAAGGAAGGTTATCGCTGCTTTTATTGGTATAATTTGCCTTGCCGCTGATCCTAAGTTTATCGGTTATCTTCTGGTTTACAGATAATGCAGCAGAAGTACGCTGAAAACCGGTATTTGGGATAATCCAGGTATTATTAAGGTGTGATAAAGAAAGCCTGGCCGAGCTTTTATCCGTTCCGCCTTCGATAGAGAGGTTGTTGGTAACGGTAGAACCGGTTTGAAAAAAACCTTTGATATAATCCGGATAAGCTACCCAGGGTGTACGGACAGTGGATTTGTTATCAGGCGTATTCGGATTATACTGAAAATACGACTGCCCGTTAAACTTTGGGCCCCAGGCCCGGCCGGCCGCAGCGCTCGTACTGGTGTTGATCCCGTCAGCACTGTCCCCATAAGAATAATAAGCGCTTGTTCTGCCTTCCCCGTATTCATACTGGTAATCGGGCCAACGGTTTACCTGATCTATACTTAGGTTCAGGTTGTAAGTAATCCCCAGCCCGTTTTCTTTTCTTGCACCGCTTTTTGTGGTGATAATCAAAGCTCCTCCCGCTGCACGGCTGCCGTAAAGCGCTGTTGCTCCCGGCCCTTTCAATACGGTAATGCTGGCAATATCATCCGGATTAATATCGGATACGTCCGAACCAAAATCAACCGGACTATCTGTAGCCAAATGAGCTTTAAAACCTGTACCTGTGATTTTGCTGTTGATCGGGACACCGTCCAAAACAATCAAAGCCTGGTTATTGTCCAGGTTCAAAGAATTTTCCCCCCGAAGTGTTATCCGCGAAGAACCCATTGGACCTGATCCGGTGCCTTGTATATTCAAACCAGCTACTTTACCCGAAAGGGAATTTACCCAGTTGTTCGTTTTGGCATCTTCTACTGCACCTTCTTTTAGGGTTTGTGCAGCAAACCCCAATGATTTTTCTTCCCGTTTGATGCCTAAAGCCGTTACCACCACGTCATTCAGCATTCTTGCATCATCACCAAGTTTTACGTTGATTTCTGATTGCCCGGTGTATCTTATTTCTTCTGTTTTAAAACCGATAAAACGAAAGACCAAATAATCATTTTTTGAAAGCGGCCTGGTACTTGTAATTTGGTAAAAGCCGTTTTCATTTGTCGTAGTAATAATAGAGGAGCCTTTTATAGCAACACTTGCCCCGGGAAGCGGCTTTCCCTGGCTATCCAAAAGCCGGCCTTTTATTTTTTGAACTTGTGAAAAGGCATTTATACTTACTGATAATGCTATAAATGCCAGTAATACAATGCGTTTAATAATTAAAGTAAAATTTTTATTCATTGCTTTGCCTGATATTATTAATGCGGCAAAGCTATTAATGTGGTTTTAAGGAAAGTTTAGTTAACTAATGCTAAATTGTTAATATATTGTACATAAATTAACAGTTATTAATACAACCTGTAATTTAATTTTACAGTTTAATTTTATTAAATTCATGTACGGTTCACAATCTTAAATTTAAGTGGTTGGAATTATAGTTGCCTGTTAAATCTTATCACACCTCCTTCCGCATAATATAATCATTCAAAACATAGGGCCCGAAAGGAATGTCCAATGTTTCGATGATTTTAAAGCCCATCTTTTCGTAAAAAAAGCGGGCTTTGTTTTGCCGGTGCACGTTCAGTTCTAAAAAATGCTTTCCGGCCTCCTGTACTTTCGTGCATACTGTTTTTATCAACAATTTTCCGTAGTCTTTTCCTTGTGTTTCGGGCAGTGTATAAAGTTTGTGCAGTTTGTAGATTTCCGGGTTTTCTGTCCTCGGACTGTAAGCGGCAAAGGCAACAACCGCTCCTTCTTCCTCCAAAAGCAAAAAGGTTTGTTCGCCGCTTTCTATTTGCTGCCGGATCTTGTCTTCCGCATAAATTTCATCCAGCATAAACCTGATCTGTTCTTTGCTTAGGATTTCCGAATACGTTGGCCACCATATTTTTTCTGCCAGTAAACGAAGCATTACTGCATCTTCAACTGTCGCATTTTTAATCTCCACCATGCAGCAAAACTAAACAGAAAAGTAGCTTTCCAGTTCTTCCAAAGTATTGGAATCGGTGTGGATATCCTTGATGATCCTGCCTTTTTCCATCAACAAAATACGCTGGCAAACATCGGTGATATGGTTTAAATCATGACTGGAGATCAGCGTGGTCATGCTGTTTTTATCACCTAAATCTTTCAATAGGTTTTTTAAGCGGATTTGTGTGCTTGGGTCAATGTTGGCAAAAGGTTCGTCCAGCATCAATATTTCCGGGTTCTGCAAGAGACAGGCCGCCACGCCAACTTTACATTGGTTCCCTTTAGAAAGGTCGCGGATGTATTTGCCTTTTTGTAAGATTTCCCCGTTGAAAAAATCTGTCAAACTATTTAGCTTTTCATCTACATAAACCTTGTTTTCGTTGTGCAGGCTGCCGATAAAGTAAAAATATTCTTCGGGCGTGAGGTAATCGATCAAAAAACCTTCATCGAGGTAGGAAGCCGTGTAATCTTTCCATTGCTCATCCTGCATTACATTTTTTCCGTTGGATAAAACCTCGCCGCTTTCCGGTCGGATCAAATCCAGGACCATGCGAAAAAGCGTTGTTTTTCCGGCGCCATTATTCCCGACCAAACCAATGGTTTCGCCTTTTCTGATATTTAAATGCGAGATATTTACGACCGTAACACCGGCATAAGATTTTGTCAGGTTTTTAATTTCAATCATGGTTATTTGTTTCTAAAGCCTTCAGCAATGGTGTATTTTTTCCCCTCAAAATCCCCTTCCAACTGCTTGATCCAGAAGTTTCTTGTCAACACAAAAATAATCCCCGTGATGCCAATTATAATTAAGCCAACATTTGGGTATCCAATCCAGGAACTTGGTCCGTAAATTACATAAGGTGCCAGCAAAATTGGCAAACCCATCAGCAGTTGTGTGGCGCCTACGCCTTCCCAGTTAAAAGAAGCACCTTTGGAAAGATCAATCCGGCGGTAATTTCGGTTGGCAAAAAAGAGAACGACAACTGTATTTACGCCAATATTCCATAAATACATCACAAAATGAACGAAAATGACATGCCAGCCGAAGTAAGCATAAGGCAGCGTCAACAGAAAAGCAAGTGTAGAAACAGTGGTAAAAAGTAGGAACTTAGCTTTTAAAAAATCGGTGAAAGTAATCTTGCTGATTAAAATACCATCAAAATGAGAACCTTGCCAACTGAACATAAACTGGCCGTAGTTGATGATGAAAAGGCCTGTCATGAAAGTTGCAGGAAATAGCTTCATCGCTTCGCCATAATGTGGATTGGTGTAAAAAATCAAGCCGTAAAACAAAAAAGCACCCGTCATGATGATAGAAGACCGGCTTCGTTTATTACGTAAAATCAGTTTGATTTCGTTGGAAACCAAATCCCCAACTTTGCCAAAACGGTTGAAGAACGGAATATCGGTACTGCTTTTATAGGCTGTTTTTTTAGATCCTAATTCTTCCAGGTACAAGTTATTTTTGAGGTAGATGAAGTTGACCACATACATCAAAACCGCTAAAATAGCCGGCAGCAATACAAAATAGGGATGCCGGATCAATCCGTTAAAAAACGCAAAAGACAAACTGCGGATGGAGTACAAATGCCAGGAAAAATCTGCCGTGGCAACAAGCACCAGCAAAGCAGCAAAACTAATGTAAAGCCAGCCATTCAGGTTTGATTTCCGTTTGATGAAAAGGCTTAGATAATTGTTAAAAATGGTAAAACCGAGAATGGCAACAATAAAAAGCAAAGCAGTTGTATGGCTGGCATCCACCCAGATCACTTTAAAAATAAAGGGTAAAAACAGCAATACCGGCCATAAATTAAAAAAGGAAAGCAACGAGGCGAACGACAGATAACGCACAATTGTATTTTTTTTGATGCGTAAATGCAGGTAGGGCTGAACTTGCAAAGTGGGCAGTTCCTGCAATTGGAAACGCCAGAGCAAGTCAACCAAAAAGTAATATAAAATGATTTTGCAGAAAGCGTCGATCAAGTCTTCATTTGGGAAAGCTGCTTCCAAAATTTTATCCATAAAAAAAGCAAGCGCCAGCACATTGAGCAGCAAATACAAGATCAAAATTGCCAGCACAATTTTGATGGCTATACTTTTACCTGCACCAACGTTACGCAGGAAGGACTTGATTTCGTGTTGTATAAAAATGCGGGTCATAGGCTGATAACTTTTGCTTGTAAAGTACACTTTTAAAATATTGACTGCAAAAAATTAAACTACTATCGCTTAACCTGCCCCATGTTACGGCCTAAGCTTCGATAAATCCCATCTCCAATTATCATCCTGTAAAAGTGAGGTTCATTTTAGAGCATGCTAATTTATATTTGATCCTCCAACAAGTTCAGAACGGATGGCAATGCTTCTTTTAGCACTAAAAAATTTGTGTTTTACTGTTAGCTGTCAGTTTAAGCGGCCGGCCGTAAGCAAAAGCTATCAACGATGTTCAACTTACTGTTTTTTACAGGATAAAAGAAGCATTCTTTTCCTCCTGTAAGGGAGAAAGATATTTATGGTTGGTACTGAGTATACTACATATTAAACCCGTATTTAGCCAGTAATAAAAATCGAAATTTGCCTGCCCTGATTACAATTGTTGAGGAAACAGGCCGGGTCAGTAATTCTGATCCAGGATATTTTCCAGTGCACGTTCGGCCAGTTTTGGTTTTTTGTTCTTTATTGCCCTAAATAAGGACACATGGAGTTTATAATTACTTGCAAAATGATCAACGTTGTTAACTTGTCGTTTAGTGAAAAAATCCCGGATCATTTGTGTGAAGTCCTGGTACAGGTCGGTTAAAACCAGGTTGGCAGAAGAACAGGCGATAGCCAGATGAAAGGCAATATCAGCATCGGCAGATTGGTCCTGATTGCCGTCGAGGATCTTTTTTTTCTTTTCCTGCAGGCACTTCTTTATTTTAACAATGTCTTCTTCTGTGCGATGTATAGCTGCCAGTCGAACCAGCTCTTTCTCCAACACCCTTCTTACACTGTTGATTTCATCAAAGTCAGCTCTTCGCAACCGCTGATGAAGCGATTCGCTTCTTACCGGCAAATTCACCACAGTGCCAAATCCCTGCTTAACTTTCAAAACCCCAGACACGGCAAGGGTTTTAATAGCTTCCCTGATGGTAGAGCGTCCTACTTCATAGATCTTCATTAATTCAGGTTCGGCCGGCATTTTCTCTCCCGGTTTAAATTTGCCCTGCGCAATATCCTGTTGTATCCTGATGATTACCTGATCAGAAAGTTTTTCCGCATTCTTCATAGTGATCAAAACGTCAGATGTTTAAAAAAGTGCGATGAAACAAAAACATCTGATGTTTATTTTACTAATATACAATTGAATTTTCTTTTTATTTATATCAAAAGATTGAGCATAAGGTATCTATAAAATATTAATCAAAGAATTTTCTCACGGGGGCTCATTGTAACAATTTTGTTTTTGCAAAAAAAATCAGTATTTAATCAGATATTAAAAATAGATTTGTTGCAGATATTAAATCAAAAATAGCTCAAAAATGCAAAAGCTGTTAAATACCATATTTAAATTACACCTGGTCCTGGCAATCTTTATCGGATTGCAGGGGCGTGTTTTGGTACGGTATGCCAATGCTTTTATGCACAAAGGCAACAACAGTGAGTTAAGCTTTACGAAAGCGTCTGAGGTTAGAACCACAATTGTTCATTGTAAGCTGCAATGTTTTGCACAGAAATTTCAGCAGGTTATACTTCCGTTTGTTGCTTTCCATTCTGACATTCCGGTTCCCACGCCGGTTGTCCTGTTATATCATTCTGTTGTTACAACCAGGTGCCAGCCCGGCTACAAACTCCGGCAGCTTCCACTTAGGGCCCCTCCTTTTTCTGAGCAGGTATAGCTGAAAACAGTAATAAAGCATTTCAATGATTTTATGTTTTATCCCTTTCCTAAAGGATAGTACATATGCTGCTTTTTCAGGCAGGTCATTAGGTTCTTTAAAGCCTGTTCCGCTACCTTGGGCTATATCCTTCGGCCATAATGTTTACGGTGGAATAACGCTTTCCGCCAATCATTCCATTTTCACTTTATCAAAATGAAAAAGATTATTAAACGGGCAAGATATGTCCTGCTTATCTGCATAGTTATTTTCACTTTAAAAGCCCAGGCACAGCAACCGGTCCTAACCTTAAAGGATGCCCTTCAAACAGCCTTGCGGAATCAGGAGTTGCTTAAGGCGAAAGACAATTATGCCCATGCATCCGCAGAAGCTATAACAACTGCCAAAAGAGAAGGACTGCCTGATTTAACATTATCTGCGCAGCAAGCTTATGGCACACTTAGCGGTTTAAACGGGCTAACCTCCGGATTACCCGGCTTAACAAGTACAACTTCGGGCCCGGTTACTTCTTCACAGAACTGGAACGCCACTTTTGCTGCACTTTATGCTACCAATATCAACTGGAATATTTTTTCTTTCGGATTGCAACGCGCCCATGTAGCTGAAGCCAATGGCCAGTACAAGCAGGATTTGACTGATCTGGAGCAGGAAAAGTTCCAGCAGCAGATTAAGGTTGCCGGAGCTTACCTGAGTTTGCTTGCCTCTCAACGTTTGCGTATTTCTATGGAGCACAATGTGCAACAGGCCACGCAGCTCCGTCAGGTAATCATCAACAGGACGTCAAACGGATTAAATGCCGGTGTAGACAGTTCTATTGCAAATGCAGAACTTTCCAGGGCGCGGATTACGCTGTTGGATGCGCAGAATTATGAACGGCTTCAGTCCAGCACGCTTGCCATGCAAATAGGTGTAGTACAACAGTCTTTTATATTGGATACTTTTTACGTAAATCATTTACCAGCTCGTTTACCCGTACAACCTATTGATAACATCAAAGACAACCCGACATTACTGTTTTTAGCATCCCGTGTCAAAACCAGCGAGTTGACTGCCGATTATCTGGCTAAAACAAGACTGCCTAAGTTTTCCCTGTTCAGCGTTTACCAGGAAAGAGGTTCAGGCTTTGGAACAAATTATGGCAGTAATTTAAACGACTTTAATCCAAATTACTTCGGCGGTATAACTCCAATACGTTCAAATTATCTGATTGGCATCGGCGTAAGCTGGAACCTTTCCGAACTGAGCCGGGTAAAGTCCCGTTTGCGCAGTCAGCATTACTTGTCGGCAGGGCTTAACAATGAATATCTTTTGGAAGAGAACAACCTTTATGATCAGTTAACACAAGGAAATGCTCAGTTAGAAATTGCTTTACAAAAACTTAAAGAGGCGCCTATCCAGCTTCAATCGGCCACGGACGCTTACCGGCAGAAAAAAGAGCTTTATGCTAATGGCCTGACGAGTATTGTTGATGTTACATTAGCCCTTTATAATCTGAATGTTGCTGAAACCGACATGGATATTGCCAGTAATGCGGTTTGGCAAAGCCTGCTTTTTATTGCCGCATCTAACGGAAACCTCGGTTTATTTCTTAATCAATTTTAAAACCAAATCCGATGAATCTGATTCAATCTGCATTACGCAGACCTATTACAATTATGGTAGTAATTACGGGGTTTGTGCTTTTTGGCATCATGGCCATTAGCAAAATCAACATTGATATATTTCCCAACCTTAATTTACCCACTATCTATGTTTCCCAACCTTATGGCGGAATGTCGCCGCAGCAAATGGAAGGCTTTGTATCCACCAACTATCAAAACCTGTATTTATATGTAAGCGGCATCAAAAGCATCGAAACAAATAACATACAGGGGTTAAGTTTGCTTAAGCTAAGTTTTTATGATGGTACCAATATGGCACAGGCTGCTGCAGAGGTAACCTCGCTTACCAATCGCGCCTTTGCGGAAATGCCGCCAGGCACGCCTCCGCCAATTATCATCCGTTTTGATGCTTCTACTTTGCCCGTGGGTCAGTTAACTATTAGCAGTCCTAAACGCACCAACAATGAATTGCAGGACTTGGCTAGCACTTATGTTCGCCCCAATTTCTCTAAAATACCCGGTTTAACCTCGCCTCCCCCCATTGGAGGGAACGCAAGAACGGTAGTAATTAAAGTCGACCCGGGATTGATGCGCAGCCATAACCTGACACCAGATCAAATTACAGCAGCGGTGAAAGACAATAATCGTATTTCTCCGGCAGGAAACATCAATATTGGCAATACTGCTTATCTAACACCATCCAATACCGTGTTGCAGCACGTTAAAGACTTTGAAAAAATCCCTTTGCTCTACCAAAATGGTGCTACAATTTATTTGAAAGATGTGGCAAGGGTAGAGGACGGCGCAGATATTACCAGTGGTTATGCTTATATCAACGGTAAACGGTCCATCTATATTCCTATCATTAAAAGCGCGAGTGCTTCAACATGGTCTGTTGTACAGGATCTGAAAAAAGCCATTCCATCTATGCAAACCCTTTTGCCTTCGGATGTTTCCCTGAAGTTTGAGTTTGACCAGTCGGTATATGTAATCAATGCAGTTAAGAGCCTGATCAGTGAAGGGGTGATCGGTGCTATATTGGCAGGTTTGATGGTTTTAGTTTTTTTAGGGGATAAAAGAAGTGCTTTTGTAGTGATTGTCAACATTCCGCTTTCAATTATCATTGGCACTTTGGCGCTCAAACTTTTTGGACAGACCATTAATATCATGACACTAAGCGGCCTGGCCCTTGCCATTGGGATACTGGTTGATGAGTCTACGGTTACTATTGAGAATATCCACCGGCATATGGAAATGGGTAAAAACAAAGCCCGGGCGGTTGCAGATGCCTGCGAAGAGATAGCCCTGCCCAAATTGCTGATTTTACTGAGTATCCTGGCCGTGTTTGTGCCTGCTTTTTTTATGACGGGTGTGCCGCAAGGTATGTTTTTACCGCTTTCCATGGCAGTGGGTTTTTCGATGATCGCAGCTTTCCTGTTATCACAAACCCTGGTGCCGGTTCTATCCAACTGGATATTAAAACAACCAGAACGCCGGAAGGAAGAAGAAATAAACCAGCACAAAACAACCCGCTTTGATCGTTTTAAAAATGCCTGTACTGCCGGGATTGAAAAAATGATGAAGCGCAGTAAGCTAACTATTGTGCTGTATGTGGTTATTTCTTTTGTGCTCGTTGGCTTTGGAATAACTTTTATCGGCAAAGATATTCTTCCCCGTGTAAACAGCGGGCAATTCCAACTGCGTTTACGTGCCCCTGAAGGCTCCCGGCTGGAAAACACGGAAAATGTAATGCTTCAGGCGCAAAGTGTTTTGTACCATATGGTTGGCAGGAATAATGTGGAAATTACCTCCTCATTTGCCGGTACACATCCTTCTTCTTTCCCCACTTTGCCCATCATTTTATTTTTAAGCGGTTCAAATGAGATCGTTATGCAGGTGAGCCTGAACCCTGAATATAAGATGGATATTGAAGAATTAAAAGAAAAATACCGCAATTTACTGCATCAGGCCATGCCGGATGTGAAACTATCTTTTGAGCCGATAGACTTAACAGATAAGATTATGAGCCAGGGTTCGTCAACCCCGATCGAGGTTGCAGTGATGGGCAAAGACCTCAAGCAGAGTAAAGCCTATGCGGATAAGCTGCAGAACACCTTACAGCAGGTTCCTTTCTTACGGGACGTTCAGCTTAAAGAACAGCTCCATACACCTGCAGTCCATATTGAGATAGACCGGGATAAAGTTAAACAAATGGGCCTGACCATGACCGATGTGAGTAGTTGTATTACCGAGGCCACTTCATCCAGCCGCTTCACAGAAAAAATATTATGGCTGGACGAAAAGAGCGCAACATCTTATGACGTACAGGTAGAAGTGCCGCAAACAGATATCGGCACAATGGATGATCTTTCCGGCATTCCTATATTTAAGGACAGGCCAAGACCGGTTTTAGGCGATGTCGCTTCGCTAAAAGTAGATACCATAGTAGGTGAGTATGACCGTAAGGGTGCTACCAGGTTTTTGTCTGTCGGTGCTAATATTTATAAAAAGGACCTGGGCTCTGCTGCAATTGCAGTTAACAAAGTACTAAAAGAAGCCGGAACACCCCCAAGAGGCATAACCACGGAGGTAAGAGGGTTAACTACACTGCTTGATCAAACACTTAGCAGCTTACAATCCGGTTTACTCATCACTGTTGTCATCCTGCTATTAATGCTTGCTGCTAATTACCAATCTTTTGCACTGGGATTTACGGTAATAACTACCATACCGGCAGTATTGGTAGGTTCATTACTGATCTTATTTGCAACAGGGTCTACCTTAAACCTGCAATCTTATATGGGTATTATTATGTCTGTGGGTGTTTCTGTATCCAATTCTATCTTGGTAGTAACTAATGCCGAACATATCCGTTTGGGAGGTAAAAATGCAATGGACGCTGCCACTGAGGCAATTGGTATACGTTTAAGACCCATACTGATGACTACCATTGCCATGATTGCGGGTATGATTCCGATGGCTTCTGGTTTGGGGGAGGCTGGCGACCAGACCGCTCCGCTAGGCCGTGCAGTAATTGGTGGATTGATTGCATCAACATTCGTATCCCTTTTTATTCTCCCCGTAATCTTTTATGTCATCAGGCGTAAGGCATCGGTAGCGCCCATTTCCATGGATCCGGACGACAGCAATAGTATTCATTATGACCCTGACAATTCATTAGCTCTTAAACATTAAAACCAAAATCATGAAAATATCATCTCTTATTCCGGGATTTTTATTTATAACCATCATTACATCCTGTGGACAGCAGCAGCAACCAAACATTCCACTAGCCCCGGAAATACCTTCCGTACAAACCTTTCCGCTAAAAAAAGGCCAGCTAAATACCAGCATGTCTATACCGGGTGAACTTCGCCCTTACCAAGAGGTTGACCTTTTTGCCAAGGTTAGCGGATTTGTTAAAAACATGGCCGTAGATATCGGGAGCGAAGTGCATAAGGGACAATTATTGATTACACTGGATGCACCGGAAATGACGGCAAGCCTACAGGAGGCATCAGCATTGCTTCACACTAAAGAAGCGGTATACAGAGGCTCGAAGTCGAACTACATGCGCTTATTGCATACCAGTAAAATGCCCGGAACCATATCGCCAAATGAACTTGACCTGGCGCATGCCCAAATAAGCGCGGATAGTGCAAATTTATTGGCTGCACGTTCAAAGTACAAAGAAACTACCGACTTGAGAAATTACCTTGAAATCCGGGCACCTTTTGATGGGGTGGTTAGCTCGCGCAACGTTTATGTGGGTGCTTATGCAGCACCGGCCGATAAAGGCTCTGGTAAACCCTTATTAACCTTACAGGAGCAGGCTAAGTTAAGACTGGTTATTGCTGTGCCGGAAGCAGCTACAGTTTATTTTGAGAAAAAAGATACGGTGCACTTCACGGTACAAACGTTACCGGGAAAAGTATTTGTGGCCATGGTTAAGCGCTTGGCCGGAAGCCTGAACACGCAATTGCGGACCGAGCAGATGGAAATGGATGTTAACAACCGGGATAAAAAACTGCTGCCCGGCATGTATGCCCAGGTTAACCTGCAGCTGTCTGATGCGCAAAAGGTTTTTGTGGTACCTCTTTCTGCCGTTGCCGGAAACTCTCAAAGGATTTTTGTCATTCGGGTTAATGGAGACAAAGCAGAATGGGTTGACGTTAAAAAAGGCAGACAAAGTACCGACCAGGTAGAAATCTATGGTGACCTGAAGGAAGGCGATCATTTGGTTAGCAAAGCTTCGGATGAACTAAAAAACAAGTCAATTGTAAAAATTGTCGATTAATTCAAATCCCAACAATTCCTTACCATGAAAATCTTTCGCTTAAATACATTATTATAACTGTTATGTTTCTCCTGAACTGCTTTGCAATAGCCAGAGCAAAAGGATAATTATAGAAATACAAGCCTATGGATCTGAAACTGTGGAAAAAGGCCTGCTGATACGTCAATACCCATACTTCTCTCTCCATAAAGCTTTCAAACGTTCTTTGACTTTATCTTCCGCAGCATTATTGCCAGGCTCATACAACTTTGTTCCGCTAATGGCATCAGGAAGATATTCCTGATCAGCAAAATTACCTTCAAAAGCATGGGCATACTGGTATTCTTTGCCGTAGCCGATATTCTTCATTAGTTTGGTTGGCGCGTTGCGCAGATGTAAAGGAACCGGAAGATCTCCCGTTTGGGCAACTAATTGCTGGGCTTTGCTAATCGCTTCGTAACTGGCGTTGCTTTTGGCAGAAGTAGCCAGATAAACTACGGTTTGCGAAAGGATGATCCGCGATTCGGGCCAGCCAATTACATTGACCGCCTGGAAACAGTTGTTGGCCAGAAGCAGTGCGTTCGGGTTGGCGTTGCCGATGTCTTCAGAAGCCAGGATCAACAATCTCCGGGCGATAAACAAAGCATCTTCGCCACCGGCAATCATCCGCGCCAGCCAGTAAACGCCTGCATTAGGGTCGCTGCCGCGGATGGATTTGATAAAAGCCGAAATAATATCGTAATGCTGTTCGCCGGCTTTATCGTACAAAGCCATGTTTTGCTGCACATGATCGAGCACTAACTTATTGGTGATCGTGATCTCATCGCTGTCCAAAGCATTTACCAGCAGTTCAAAAATGTTGAGCAGCTTTCGTGCATCTCCTCCGGAAAGCCGTATCAAAGCTTCGTATTCTTCGATTGTTATTTTTTTGGTGCTAAAAACAGTATCGGTTGTGATGGCATTTTGCAAGAGGCCGATCAGTTCTTCCTCGGTCAGGTTTTTCAGGATATAAACCTGACAGCGCGACAGCAAAGCAGAAATAACTTCAAAAGAAGGATTTTCCGTGGTGGCACCAATCAGCGTGATGGTCCCTTTTTCTACTGCGCCCAATAACGAATCCTGCTGCGATTTGGAGAAACGATGGATCTCATCGATAAATAAAATCGGTTGCGGTTGTCCGCCTTTCTTCAACAGGGAGGCTTTTTCGATCACTTCGCGTACTTCTTTTACACCCGAATTTATGGCGCTCAAAGCAAAAAACGGACGGTTTAACGACAGGGAAATGATATTGGCCAAAGTAGTTTTACCAACGCCCGGCGGCCCCCACAAAATGATGGACGGCATATTGCCGGATTCGATCGCTTTACGCAAAACTGCGCCCGGCCCAACCAAATGCTGCTGACCGGCGTAATCGTCCAGGCTTTTTGGCCGCATCCGTTCGGCTAAAGGGGGTAGGTTATTCATCGGATACAAAGAACCGTAAAATGTATTTTATGGAAGCATTGACAACCGTTTTTGAAGAAGAAATGATGTTGGGTTTATTATTATTTAGCAGATTTAAGCCATTGTTCAAACTCCAAAACTTCTTCTTGTGTGGCATTTGGCTCATCTTTCACTTCTTCCATTGCAAATAGAAGTGCCTGATCTTCTTCACCCTCAGTCAACTTAACTTTAACAATTTTAAAAGCCAGCACTTTAGCCAATTCCCGTAACAATTTATAGTGTTCGGCTTTGACGTTTTTAAGTACCATTTTCATAAACGAATGTATAAATTATGCTGCTAAAAACAGTATTCTCTCAGTTCTTATGGCATCACCTCAAACAAAAAAAACTGCGTTTTCTCAGTCTTGCTGAAGTTATTATCCGCCACAAAAATGATGCTTTTATGTCCGTTTGGTAAAATAGGGCCGAAAGTTGCGCCTTCCACATTATCAACGTAGATTTTCAGGTCGTCCATATTTAACAACAGCTTTTTGCTGACCAAATGCTGCGGCGTCGTTTTGATGAAAGAAGTATTGGAAATCACATTATCTGCTTCGCTTAAATCCGCTAAAAAAACACGGATTACGCAGCCCTCCCGACCCTCAGAAAAAGAACGTTCGGTAACTAAAAGTTGGTTTTTATTGATGGAAAGAATATCGGGGATGCCATTGATCTTAAAGCCATTTTCAGGCTTGGCAGGATAAACCACCGGTTCCAGCTTATATGCATATTGCGCTGTGTTTTGCTTGCTCTTCCAGTCAAACTTGTAAATCCGGACAAGTGGATTAACATCTGTTACATCTGCACGCGGCCCGTCCTGGTACAAAGGTTCTTCCAAACTTACGTAAAGCGTTTTGTAATTATCGGCAAAAGCCAGTCCTTCCAAAACACCGTTTCGGCGCGGCCCGCTTTCAAAAGCGTGCATTTTCAAATTATCGGGCAAAGAAAGCGTGCTTACATATTTTCCTGTGGTAGAAACAGTATTGACAGCAGGATCGATCAGCACCGTATCTCCCGGTTTTACAATGCGTTCGCCTTCGCTGCTCCAAACCAATTGTTGCGTAACAGGATTATAACGCATGGCTTCCGGGTCAATCGTTTCAAGCGTGTGTTCTTTCAGGTTCGGATAAGGCTTGTTGCTTTTTTGTTTTAAAGTGATGACGTCGGTTAGCTTTACACTGTTGATCTCTTTGCCCAACAAACTGATCTTGGCCGTATAAAAACGTGACGGATTGATCTCCGAACGGTCATCACTGATCAAATAATATACATCATTCTTTGCATCGTAATCAATACTGGATAAACCTCCAACTGTGGTATTTTTAAATTGCAGGTTGTACGGCAAATCGTACTCATCCAAAAACTGTAGCTTGCTGATGGTTGTGGATGCTTCTTTTACCGGTACTTTTTTTATGGTTGAACAAGACGAAGTTAGCAAAGGCAACAACAGTAGAAAAAGTAGTTTTTTAAGCTGAATACTGTTTTTATAGTATAAAAATGGGTGTCTCATTTATTTTTTTTAAAAATCCTATTTATACAGCACAACTATGGTTTATGCAAAAATACCAGTTGCATATATAAATTCCTGTTTGTTTTGCGCTTATTATTCCTTCTATTTTTAATTTTACCTGATAAACCAATCCCAAAAACCAATGCTTGTCAATCCTTCTGTCATCACAGACATTAAAGTTATTATCAGCAATGCAAAGGATAAAGCGATCCGGCTGGTGGACCATGAGCGCACCCTGATGTACTGGCATATTGGGCAACGTATTTTTGAAGAAGAGCAGGATGGCAAAGAGCGGGCAGATTATGGCGATTACCTCACTAAGTTTATTGCAGGACAGTTGGAACCGCAGTACGGAAGCGGCTTTTCAAAGAGGCAAATAGAACTGTTCCGGCAGTTTTATAGAACATTCCCAATTGCGAACGCAGTGCGTTCGCAATTGGGATGGACGCACTACAAACTATTGATACGTCTTGATAGTGAGGATAAAAGGGAATTTTATATAGCTGAAGCCATTAAAAACAACTGGACAACCCGCCAATTGGAACGGCAAATCCACAGCAGCCTTTGGGAACGATTGCTGATGAGCAACGACAGGCAAAGTGTTTTGGCCATAGCCAGGAACGAGAAAGAACCATTTGATGCAAAAGAGATCATCAAAGACCCGATGTACCTGGAATTTTTAGGGTTAAAACGGGAAGCTTCGTATTATGAAAAGGATTTGGAACAGGCCATTATTACCCATCTGCAGGATTTCTTGTTGGAGCTGGGCAACGGTTTTGCTTTTGTGGCCAGGCAGAAACGATTGCATATCGAAGGGGAGGAGTTTTTTATCGACCTTGTTTTTTATAACCGGCTGCTGCAATGTTTTGTTATTGTTGAGATAAAAACAACTAAGTTCACCCATCAGGACATCGGACAATTACAAATGTATGTAAACTATTACGACCGCTTCGAAAAGAAGGATTTTGAAAACCCAACCATCGGTATTTTACTTTGTGCCGAAAAAAACAATGCCGTGGTAAGGATCTCCCTGCCGGAAAATAATAAAACGATCATTGCAAGCGAATACAAATTGTACCTGCCCACCGAACAGCAGTTGATAGAAGAATTGAAGAAGGAAATTGACAAGCAGGAAAACGAAAGCAACTAAACATTCAAAATGATTGCTTCTTTTACCGAACAAAATCTTCATCAGCTTTGTGATGAACTGGCCAGCCGCGATGCTTCTTTTACCGGTATAATTTCTGCATTCGGTTACCCGCCGTTTTGGAGCAGGCCCAATACTTTTGAATCACTCGTTCATATCATTTTAGAACAACAAGTTTCGCTGGCTTCCGCTTTGTCGGCACTTCAAAAACTAAAAGAAAAAACCGGACAAATTATACCCAAAACACTTTTGTTTTTAAGTGATGAAGAACTAAAAGCCTGTTATTTCAGCAGGCAAAAAACGGTTTACGCAAGGCATCTGGCAGAAAATATTTTAAACGGAAACCTGAATTTACAGGAATTAGAACAACTGCAGGATGATGAAGTCCGCCAAAAATTAACTGCTATAAAAGGCATCGGCAACTGGACGACGGATATTTACCTGATCTTTATTTTGCACCGTACAGATGTTTTTCCGGTTGGCGATCTGGCTGTTGTCAATGCTTATAAGAAACTGAAAAAACTGCCGCCCGAAACTTCAAAAGAAAGGCTTCTGCAACTGGCAGAAGCCTGGAAACCATTTCGCACGATAGCAAGCATGCTTTTATGGCACGAATATTTAAGCCGAAGGAAAATTAAATAACTTCTCCGGCCCTTTCTTTTTCCTGAAATTTGTGGACTACATCAATTGCATTGTCCACCACATCACTCAGCGCAACGATGAAAGCGCCCGGTTTGGCCATTCGGATGGCGTGTTGGATCACATCCATTTCTGCATCAGCAATTTCGTAGCTTTTATTTTGACCTGATGCTAAAACTCCTTCTTCCATCAATTGCAAAAGCTCTTCTTTTTTCCGTCCGCGCAAATGGTTTTCCTGACGAAGGATGATGTGATCGAACATTTCGGCTGCAATTTTTCCGATTTCGCGGATGTCTTCGTCGCGGCGGTCTCCTGTACCGGCAATTAAACCAATTTTTTGCGGCGAGTCCACTGTTTCCAAAAACGCTTTAATACCATTAAAGCCATTAGGGTTGTGGGCGAAATCGACCATCATTTTAAAATCTTTGAAATTAAAAATATTCATCCGCCCGGGCGTTTGTGCAACCGAAGGGATGAATGTTTCGAGCGAGGTTTTAATATCTTCTGTACGGAAACCCCAAACAAAAGCCGCCAGCGTGGCTGCCAGTACATTTTGGATCATAAAGCCAACTGTTCCGCCAAAGGTCAGCGGGATTTGTGCTGCTTTCTGCACCCTGATTTTCCAGCTTCCTTTTTTGATGGTGATGTAGCCGTTTTCATAAATACAGGCAATATTCCCCTGGCTGCAATGGTTTACTATGACCGGATTGTTTTCGTCCATACTGAAATAAACCACATGACAATCTGCCTTTTTACCGATCTTGACACAATATTCATTATCTGCATTGATCACTGCCCAGCCGCTTTTTCTAACGGAGTTGATCACTACTTCTTTTACCCTGCTTAAATCATCAAGCGTGTGGATGTCGTTCAAACCCAAATGGTCTTCCTGGATATTAGTCAGCACACCGATATCACATTGGGCAAAACCCAGTCCTGAACGCAGGATCCCGCCGCGGGCAGTTTCAAGCACGGCAAAATCTACCGTTGGGTCTTTCAAAATAAATTCTGCACTTACCGGTCCGGTGGTATCGCCTTTTACCATTAAGGTGTTTTGTACATAAATGCCATCCGAAGTGGTAAAACCAACGCGGTAGCCATTGTTTTTTACCAAGTGGGCAATTAAACGTGTTGTAGTGGTTTTGCCATTGGTGCCGGTAATAGCGATGATCGGAATGCGTGAAGATTTTCCATAAGGATACAACATATCAATTACCGGCGCGGCTACGTTGCGCGGCAACCCTTCGCTTGGTGCCAGGTGCATCCGGAAACCAGGTGCGGCATTCACTTCTAAAACCACACCTCCGTTTTCTGTTAATGGTTGTGTAAGGTTTTCTGCCATGATGTCGATCCCGCAAATATCCAAACCAATGATGCGGGAAATACGCTCACAGAAAAAAACGTTCTGCGGATGCACCATATCCGTAACATCTACAGAAGTTCCGCCGGTACTGAGGTTAGCCGTAGATTTCAGGAAAACCTGTTCGCCTACAGGCGGAACACTTTCCAACGTATAGCTTCTTTTATGCAGTAAATCTAAGAGGTCGCGGTCGATGATGATTTCTGTCAGCACGTTTTCGTGGCCGTAACCTCTTCGCGGATCATTATTTTCTGCATCGATTAATTGATTGACCGTAGATTTCCCGTCGCCAATGATATGCGCCGGTACCCGGAGTGCGGCAGCCACCATTTTATGGTCAATCACCAAAACGCGGAAATCGTAACCGGTAATAAAACGCTCTACAATTACTTTCCTGGAAACCAAAGCTGCATGTTCGTAAGCATCCAAAGCTTCCTGTTCTGTTTTTACGTTGATGGTTGCACCTCGGCCATGGTTGCCGTCCAAAGGCTTGAATACTAATGGAAACCCTACTTTACGTATCGCTTCGTGCACACCTTCAACAGCAGTAATGGTGATACCTTTGGCCACGGGAATGGCCTGCTCTTCCAGCAATCTTTTGGTTTCCTCTTTATTCCCGGCCAGATCAACCGCAATGCTACTGGTACGTTCGGTCATGGTGGCGCGGATGCGCATCTGGTTTTTGCCGTAACCCAATTGCACTAAAGATTGATTGTTCAGTCTGATCCAGGGGATATCCCGCGCAATCGCTTCTTCCACAACAGAACCGGTACTTGGCCCGAGGCGTGTTTGCTCCCTGATCTTTTTAAGCTGACGGATATCTTCCTCCAGATTATAGGGCAGGTTATTGATCAAAGCTTCTGCAATTTTAACCGCAGCTTCTGCTGCATAAACGCCTACTTTTTCTTCTTCATAATTAAAAACCACATGGTAAATACCTTTGTTTTTGGTTTCACGGGTACGGCCGTAACCAGTTTCCATGCCAGCTAAAGTTTGTATTTCGAGCGCAATGTGTTCGATCACATGTCCCATCCATGTCCCTTCTTTTACCCTCAAAAGAAATCCTCCCGGTACGCCGGGCGAACAGCGGTGACTATATAAGGAAGGGATCAGCTGCTCCAATCGTTCATAAAAACCTTGTATGCTATTGGTTGGCCGTTCTTCCAGTTCTTCCAAATCCAGGCGCATTTGTATGAGTTTTTTCCGGTATGTACTCCAAATGTTTGGCCCTTTCAGCACCTGAATTTTTTCTATCTTCATATAAAATATCTGCTTCTTTAGCTTCTTTTAAACCTGTTTTTTATCTAAATCACCTGCAAGTAAATAAGTTTTTGAATAAAAATATAACTTATGTTAACTTATTAGCCGCTTGCGCCGTTATCTTTGGAAAAATACCTTAAATTTTTGATTGATGATCATACCAAAAGGAAAATTAGTAATTATTGGTGGTGCCGTTGACTTGGGTACGAACATCAGTGAATCAGAAAGCATTAAAAAACCGGATCATCTTCAGTTTTTTGAGCGGGGAATTTTAAAACGGATAATTATAGAATCTGCATGCGTAGAAGATTCTAAGGTTGAAGTAATTACTACCGCTTCACAAATACCGGAATTAGTTGGTATAGAATATAAAAACGCTTTTAATCAGCTACATGTTGAAAACGTAAGCGTACTGGATATCAGAAGTCGTGAAGATGCGGACAATCCGGAATATTTGGAACGTATTAAACAGGCCGACGTAGTGATGTTTACCGGAGGAGACCAGCTAAGGCTAAGTTCTATTTTTGGCGGAACAGCGTTTTTAAACATCTTGAAAGACCGCTATGTATATGAACATTTGCTGGTTGCCGGTACTTCTGCAGGTGCTGCCGCCGCTTCTGCCAATATGATTTACCGCGGACAAAGCAACGAGGCCATGATTAAAGGCGAAGTACAGATGACGGCTGGCCTGGGTTTTATTGATTCTGTTGTTATTGATACACATTTTGTGCAGCGCGGCCGTATAGGACGTTTGTTTTACGCAGTGGCCAGTAATCCCGGGATTCTGGGAATTGGTTTAGGTGAAGATGCCGGATTGCTGATTACCGAAGGAAAAACGATGGAAGCCATCGGATCGGGATTAACGATTGTGGTTGATGGCAGGAACATTATCGAAACCAATATTTATGATGTAGAAATGGGCACACCGGTTTCTGTTGAAAACTTGAAAGTACACGTGATGTCTATTTATGATAAATTTGATCTGCTTCAACATAAATTGTTCATTAACAAAATTATTAAAACAGCAACCAGTTTACCTGTAAATATACCATACAGCGATAAATTATGAAACTGATTATTCACGGTGGGTTTTTTAGCGAATCGGACACCAACCAGGAAATTAAAAAAGCCAAACAGGAGGCCTTAGCTACAATAGCCGAAGCCAGTTACACTTTTTTAAAAACACATTCTGCCGTTCAAACTGCTGTTTTTGCGGTGTCTTTATTAGAAGACAGCGATTTGTTCAACGCAGGTTATGGTTCTCAAATTCAAAGTGACGGCAAAATTAGGATGAGTGCTGCATTAATGGACGGAAGGACAGAACGTTTCTCTGGTGTAATCAATATAGAAGATGTAAAAAACCCGATCCAGGTGGCCGAAAAACTACTTTCGCTCCAAGACCGTGTTTTAAGCGGAAGCGGTGCCAAGGATTTCGCGCGCGAACATGACTTTCCATACTTTAACCCGCAAACGCCGCAACGTAAACTGGAGTACGAACACAAATTGCAAAACTCAATCCGCTTAGGTACAGTAGGCTGCGTAGTACTGGATAGCCATGGGAGCTTGGCTGCTGCCACATCGACTGGAGGCAAAGGTTTTGAAATTCCTTGCCGCGTAAGCGATTCGGCCACGGTTGCCGGCAATTATGCCAATCCTTTTGCGGCTGTTTCCTGTACCGGCGTAGGCGAAGATATTGTAAGCGGCGCTGTTGCCGCTAAAATTGTAACCCGCGTAACCGATGGTTTTAAATTGAGCGATGCCTGCGAAAAGACCTTATCAGAATTAAGTGCATTTAACGGTTTTGCCGGGATAATCGGCATTAAATCAAACGGCGAAATTTACCATGCCGATACACATCCATACATGGTTTGGGCAAGTTACGATGACGGATTGCAGGTATTTAATTAAAAGACAATACTATGTATTCTTATCCGTTAAGCAATTCTAACCTTTTCAATACAAACCTACATCTATGAAAATATTTTTAACTGTTTTTATCGGTCTTTTTTCCCTAACTGCTTCTGCCCAGTGGTATGCCGAAATGCCTTGGCAAAAACACGAACGTTTACCACAGCTTGCGCAACCTGTATTTACAAATAAATTTGCTCCTGCTGTATTAATCTATGATACTTCTTTTAACAGCTTTAATATTGATTTAAGCCGCAGCCGGTACAGTATTAATGCAGAAGAAGCTTTTATTATGAAAAATTTGAGGAATAGTATGCGTTACGGGCAAGGTGCCTTGCCCGTTCAATTTGACAATCTGGCCAATTTTTACTTTAGCCAAAACCGTTTTTCAGAAGCAAAATGGTACTTGCTCCGCAGCAACGCCATCTCCAGGCAACAAAAAAATTATGCTGAAGTTATTGGTTCGCTGATGGTTTTGGCAGATGTAAAATCAAACCTGGGGGATTTTAAACAAGCAGATGCAGATCTGGCGGAAGCCAAAAATATTGCTGCTTCCCACAGTTTGACACCTGATTTGTTGTTGATCGAACAGCACACCAAACAAATCCATTTAAATAAAGAAACAGGCTTAAAATTTCAAAACCGTTATTCGGACCTTTTATAACAGCAACATCAAACATTTTGAACATATTATAATTTCATGATAAAAAATGATGCTTCTTTTATCGTGTAAAAATCAAATAGCTTTGCTTTCAATAATTACCATCCAGCAAAAAATATTAAGTTACTGGCTGCAAAGAATATTAAAAAGAATATAATTTAAGGTTTAAACCCCAAGTATGCAATTTGATATAAACAAATTGTATTTTTACCAGTTAATGTAAAACAATTATTAAAAATCTAAATCATGGCAAAAGCTAAAAAAGAAGAAACAGAAGGTGGAATAACCGCTTATTCTGTTAAAACAAAAACCAAAAATGTTCCAATGGTTGATCCTGTTATTAATGTTAAATCGGGCAGATTTATTGCGGTGGGAAAAGATGCTGAAGGAAACAATATGGCCGCTATTTTAGGAAAAGCTAAAGCAGAAGAACACATTAAGAACGGAAACGCTAAAAAAGGCGAAGGCTGGTAAAAATAATTACTGCTTTTATGTAGTAAAAATTTGCCAGGTTGCCCTTACAACGTAAACTGATTTTTTTAGTTTATTAAACCCTAAAGCTATAATGCCAGGTAACCTGATGGTTATCTGGCAATTTTTTTAGGTGTACTTTGCGTTAATTGTTCTGCTTAAATTACCCTGCTTAACGGTTAAATTACATTGTTGATCTGATGGCTTGTATGCTTTATTAAAAACCTTTATCTGCCAATATCCCAAACCCTTATTATGGCAAAAAGATGCAGGATTGCGGCAAGGTTACAGAAACAATTAAAGGCAACGACAAATAAAATCCGGTGCAAACCAATAGATCAGCTAACAAAACCTTTTACCCTCCCAACTATAAGATCAATCTTCTTTCAACAGGTTTTTATAGGTTTTAGGTTGATAAAAGAAGCATCTATATCAGCCTTTTGAAGATAGTTTCCCTCTTTTGGTTGATTTGTGTTTGAAACCAAGTTTAAAGCAGCGGTCATATTATTAAAAACCATAAGGGCAATTATAGGTTAATATTGATGAGGACAAGGAAATCAAATCTTTACTTTTTCCAATAAAACACATCATGAATAAAACGATACTCGTATGTGATGACAACCAGGACATTCTCGAAATGATTGTACTGGTACTGGAAACATATGGCTACCCCGTGATAGCAGAAAGCAACAGCCCTAATTTGTTCAATATCATTAAAAAAGAACATCCCTGCTTAGTTATAATAGATTTGTGGATGCCGCTAATGACGGGTGATGAAGTAATTAAAATATTAAGAAAATCACCAGAAACACGGGATTTACCGGTGATAGTACTTTCTGCCTCTGTGGATGGGAAAGAAACTGCAGCCGAAGCCGGTGCTACACATTTTATCAGTAAACCTTTCGATATTTATAATTTAATAGATAAAGTTGAACAGTATTATGCCAAGGCGTGCTGATTTTCCCCTGGTAAAAGAAGCATTGGATTAACAACCACACCACCCACCTGTACTTACTTCTTTTTAAAGTTAAGGAATTGCGTACATTTTCTATAAAAGCCGTTTTATACCTTTTAACAGGTAAACCAATTATTTAATTTAAGGCTGCTTCTTTTCATGTAGTAAATTGTACTATTTAAATTATTTCTGCCCGTCATTAGGCCGGGGATGGATAACCAATGCTTCTTTTATCCCACAAAATTCGGCAGCTATTGCCTATTTTTATGCCCATAAAAACAGTATGCTAAAATATAGGCATTATTCTTTTGACCTGTGGTTAACGCTTATCCGTTCCAATCCGCTTTTTAAACAGGAAAGAACTAACTTTTTTTACCATCGTTTTAACCTTCGGCATAAAACAACAGAAGAAGTAGATTCTATATTCAGGCAGGTTGATTTGATGTGCAATGCCGTTAACGAAAAAACAGGTAAAAACATTGATGCCGATGAAATGTACCTGATGGTAATCAGCCGGATGAACGAAGGCCGTTTTCCTTTGCAGGAAGTTGACCTGGTTTTGCTGGACCAGGAGATGGAAAGCTTGCTGTTTAAGCATTTACCTTTTGTATATTGCAACGAAACGATAAAGATATTGGAGCACATTTGCAAAAGCGGGGGAAGTACCGTCAGCATTTTAAGCAATACTGGTTTTATCCGCGGAAAAACTTTGCGTAAAGTATTAAAGCAAATTAAATTAGATGGTTATTTTGATTTCCAGCTGTATTCTGACGAAGCCGGAATGTCTAAACCCAATCCTGATTTTTTTAAGCTGATGTTAAAGGAAATTGCAGGGACCAGAACAGAAAGCATCAGTTTAAACAAAATCATTCATATTGGTGATAATGAAATTGCTGATATAAAAGGGGCAGAATCGGCTGGGATTCAAAGTTTGCTCATCAACCCGAACGGTCAACAGATTTTAAGTTTAATCAACTGATGTTGTCAACCTACTCATTACATGAAATTAGCAATACACAAAATTTTGGTTTTTGTGCCGATGATTACAGCCGTTTTAAATTTGGTGATGAAGCCGTTGCAAAAGCCTTTGGTACCGATCTCGCAAACGGTTTTATCGAAAAACTTGTTGCCAATCCTGTCCATCAACAAATTGTAGTCATTTCCAGTCCGTATTCTTTTATTCCCACGGCTACTTTTGCCATGAAAAACCATTTTGTGTATCAGTTGAACCAATGGCTGGCCGATCACGGCTTTTCGGTTGTGCAGGAAGCAAAAGTACATCGTACGGTTACTTACAAAGAAGATTACGGCGAATTAAATGCTGAAGAAAGGACCAGCCTAATCAGCAAGGATTTTTTTCATATTGATAAAACATTCATCCCCGGCAAAACCTTGTTGTTTTTGGACGATATAAAAATTACCGGCAGCCATGAACGGATGATCCTGAAAATGATCAGGGAAAATGATCTGAAAAACGAAATACACCTGTTGTATTTTGCAGAATTGGTGAACAAAAACATTCATCCGAATTTTGAAAATCATTTAAACTATCATGCCGTAAAAACCATTTTTGACCTGGACAAAATCATCAACAGCAATCATTTTTGTATCAATACAAGATTGGTAAAATACTTGTTAAATTACGAAAACAGCAGCTTTTGTATTTTCCTGCAAAACCAAACTGATACTTTTATTACCCATCTTTACAATATGGCTTTAGGCAACAGTTACCATTTAATGGAAAGTTATAGTGTAAATTTGAATTACATAAAGCATTACCTCAATACTAAAAAACAACTTCAACATGGCAATTAACTTGCAAAAAGGACAAAGGGAAGCGATCAACGCACCAAAATTTACCATTGGTTTAGGCTGGGACACCAATAGTTCATCATCAGGCACCGGCTTTGACCTGGATGCTTCTGTTTTTATTCTGGGGGAAAATAAAAAGCTGCTTTCGGACGAGCATTTTGTTTTCTACAACAACCTTACATCTCCCGATGCCGGTGTAGAACATACCGGCGACAATTTGACCGGTGCAGGCGAAGGCGACGACGAACAGGTTAAAATTGATCTTTCTATAATTGATCCGCGGGCAACTGAACTAACGGTAGTGGTTACGATCCATGAAGCCGCTGCCCGAAGGCAAAATTTTGGTCAGGTTAAAAACTCTTTTGTGCGTATTTTTGATAGCGTGAGCAATGCAGAATTATTAAAATACGAACTGGAAGAAGATTTTTCCATTGAAACAGCAGTAGAATTTGGCCGCATTTACAAACGCGAAGGCAAATGGAAATTTGAAGCCGTAGGTGTGGGCATGAAAGGCGGTTTGCAGGATTATTTAAACAAATACAATTAAAATTATGGCCATAAATCTTCAAAAGGGGCAACGCATCAACCTTGAAAAAAGCAACGGCAGCAAACTGCAAAGCATTTGCGTAGGCATCAACTGGGGCGCTATTGAAAAGAAAGGCTTTTTTGGCTTTGGCACCACAAAAGAAGCAGTGGACCTGGATGCCAGTTGCGCACTGTTCGACGGTTCAAAAAAACTGCAGGAAACCATTTACTTTGGTAATTTAACTTCTAAAAACGGTTCGGTAAAACACAGCGGCGATGATTTGACCGGCGATGTTGACGGCGACGATGGTTTGGACAACGAAGTAATTTCGCTTGACTTTTCTTTGCTGAACAGCAACATTGAACACGTGGCCTTTGTGCTTAACAGTTTCCGCGGGCACGATTTTGGCAAGATCCCTTTTGCTTCAATCCGCATTTACGAAGGCACGCCAAAAATGGTAAGGGAAGTTTTTGCCACTTATGACATCGCCCACAATTCTAATTTTTCGGGTTATGTTTCGATGGTGTTGGGTGTTTTTTACAAAAGGAACGGCGAGTGGAAATTCAATGCCATTGGCGAACCTACAAAAGATAAAAAACTGCCCGAAACAATCAACACGGTTATGAACCAGTATCTGTAGCGCACCAATTTTTTACCGGTAAAAGAAGCATCCGAATAAATTTGCTGTAACATCTGTATCATCCTCAACTCTAATTTTAAAAACAATGATGGAAACCAATCCGGTCAATCAAAATCCAAGTATTCCTTCTGTTAAGCTGGATAAAGATGGCAATGCTGATTTATCCAAAATTACGCCTGAAGACGAGCAGAAGTTAAGCGAGATCAGCAAAACCATCAACCCGGGCGATGTAAATTCTATCCTGAACTACGGTGTGGAAGTGCAAAACTCGATGGAAAAATACAGCAACGCATTTTTAACTTCGGTGCGTACTTACGACTCGGGGGAAGTGGGCGGTTTAATCACCGATCTGCTTTCGGAACTGAATTATATTGATGTGGATGAATTGGACCAAAGCGGATTCAAGCAAATCCTTTCCAAAATCCCGTTCCTTAAAAAGATCGTGGTGGACACACAAAAACTTTTTCAGAAGTATGATACGGTTGTGAACAATATTGATAAGATCACCAATAAAATCAAAGTTGGAAGGCTTAATTCGATTAAAGACAACAGCTCGCTGCAAACCATGTTCGATAGTAACGTAAGTTACATCAAACAAATGGAGGAGCTGATCATTTCAGGCCAGCTAAAATACAAGGAACTGAGCGAAAAGCTGGCACAAATGGATGCCAATGCTGCTGATTACAACGATTATGAAATTGCCGACCTGCGCGATTTTGTAAATCGGTTGGATAAACGCCTGGCCGATTTAAAAGTGGTACGTTTTATCATGATGCAATCGCTGGCGCAAATCCGGGTGGTGCAAAACAACAATACTTCTATCGCAGAAAAAGCGCAATCCATTATCTCCACCACGATTCCCGTTTGGAAAAACCAACTAACCATCGCAGTAGCTTTGCACCGGCAAAAACAGCACGTAGAGGTGCAGAAGAAAATCTCGGACACCACAAACACCATCCTGCAAAAAAACGCCGAGTTGCTGAAACAAAACAGCATTGACGTGGCCCGAGAAAACGAAAAAACAGTGGTTTCCATCGATACTTTAAAAAGGACTACGCAATCATTGATCGAAACGCTGAACGAAGTAAAACGCATCCACGATGAAGGCAACCAGAACCGTAAAGTGTTGAATACAGAGTTGCAGAATTTGGAGACCGAACTGAAGAAAAATGTAACCAGTATTAAGTAATTTTGTATGAATGGACGAGCATCTGGCAACGATATTTAATGAATCTAAACGGATCATCAGTAAATTACAGTTGCTTGCCGCTTTTTTTGAAGAGGAAATCATCTACAAAATTTATCTGCGCAGCCAGGTAATCCACCAGATGTTTGAGCAAAACCCGGAGCTGGATGCCAATAACCTCGAACTCTTTCATCAGCAATACACGGCAAGTTTGATCGAACTTTTAAAGAAGATCAAAAAAAGCAATGAGAAAAACGTAAGCCTGCTGTTTGATGAAATGGAGCTGAACAAAGAGCTGACAGACAAGCTTTCCAGCTCTTTTTATACCGAAAAAAGCTACCGGCAAGGGCAGCAGAAACAATCGCTTAAAATGAATATTTCGTTGCGGCGCCTGTACCAGTTTTTGTCGGACAATGTGGATGAATATCCGTTTTCTAAAAACATCAACAGCTTTAGCTCCCGGTTTTCACAGGATTTTTATTACGAAGTCCCGATAGGGTTGTTAAACGAATTGACACATTATGATCAGGCCGAAGTTTATGCCAATGCTTACGTGGCGATCCAGAAAAAACTGTTGGGGTTATTGTGCAAGTATGATTTTAAAACTGAGTTTTTTTGCGGATTAGAAGCCGGAAATACCGTAGCAGAAGTTTATAAATTTGTTGACACAGATAAATATTTCCTTTTTTATCCGGCTAAAAACTTATTCCTTTTTTGTGATTTTGCTAAATTGAAAAACATTGGCTTTACCAATCAAATTTCAAACAAAGGAAAAATGATCCAGGAACTGAAGGACAAGAATGATCAACTGCAAAGCAGTATTGACGGAACAAAAACTTATCTTCCGCAGGAAATAAAAACACTGTTGGCAGAAAATTATAAAAAGCTGACAGATCTCCGCTTCCTGCAAAATATTGGCAACTTTGATGCACAGGCCAATATTTTAAAAGCCATGCTGAATACGGACATGATTTAATTTTATATCTTCCCATCGGTAACAAAAACATTAAAAAGAGGTCATAAAAGAAGCATTAACAAATCAATATGGATATTTTACATCGGTTATTAGGCGAAGACATTCAGGCGGGTTTGCTTATCATCTTAAATTTAATCGTGATCGAAAGTTTGCTGTCTGTGGACAATGCAGCAGTTCTGGCAACGATGGTAATTGATTTGCCGAAAGAACAAAGGAGCAAAGCATTAAAGTACGGCATTTTAGGAGCGTATGTTTTCCGTGGCATTTGTTTATTTCTGGCTGCCTGGTTGGTTAAAATCTGGTGGTTAAAGCCCTTGGGCGGCTTGTATTTGCTTTATTTAGCGTTTGATTACTTTAAAGGAAAAACCAAAGCTGAAGAAGGTGGTGAAGATGAAACGGTCAACAAAAACGAAAACTGGGTTTACCGTTCTACAGTTGGGCTGGTTGGTACTTTTTGGGCAACAGTAGCTTTGGTGGAAGTGATGGACCTGGCGTTTTCTATCGACAATGTTTTTGCTGCGGTTGCTTTTACCAAACATGTTTTCCTGATCTATGCCGGCGTTTTTATCGGCATTCTGGCCATGCGTTTTGTGGCGCAGGCTTTTGTTAAGCTGATCGAAAAGTTTACTTTTTTAGAAACTGTTGCTTTTGTGGTGATTGGCGTACTTGGCCTTAAACTTACAGCCTCTGTGTACACCCATTTTTATCCGGGAACACCTTTTGCAGAAATATTAGAAGGCAAAAAAACCGATCTTTTTGTTTCTGTATTTACCGTTGCCGTATTTCTTATTCCGGTCATCACTTCCCTGCTGTTTAATTTCCCCAAAAAACAAAGCCTGGAAGTAACCAGGGATGCAGAAAAAGTGCTGGACAAAAGCTAATTGGTTTACTTATTTTTAGGTGATAAAAGAAGCATCGTTAATTTTTCCAACGGAGCGTTTTAATCATCATATCAATATCTTTCTTTACAAATTCCAACACTGGTTTGATAGAATCCTGCCTTGGCACTTCATTAAAGTACAAGGCGCCTCTTAGATAATTTTTTGTACTGTCTGTTAAATAAAACTGTACTGCCGATGCTGCATTGCCGTCAATCCGGTAATAAATTCCGTACATTTTACGGTCCGGGTATGTCATTGTCCCTTCATCAATTGCGGTTGCTTTTACCGAATGTTTAAATGCGAAAGTATGCGCATCTTCAATCAATTCGTTGAAAACCTTTTTCGAAGTTATCGGCATATAACTTAGGTGTAAAGTGCCTTTAAATTCAGGAAATTCTATATCAAACCAGCAAGGCTGTGCATTCTTGTTTTTATCAGGTTGGATATCGGCATAAACCGGATAAGAAAAAGTAAACGGACAATTGCCAGCGTAAGCGCGGTATTTTTTTTCGGGAAAAACAATCCGAAAAAAACCACGCGGTTTGGGGGTAAAATCATGGTTGTTGCCACATGAAAAAAGCAGGGTTAATCCGGCAAAAAACAAAACTAGAGACCACTTTTTATCCATGTAATCGTTTTTGCTTTATGTGTTCCAGATCTCCCATGATTTTTCTGCCTGTAAAACAAGCATCTCATAACCGTTTTTAATAATTGCGCCCAGTGCTTCCCCTTTTTGTAAGAACGCCGTTTTTTCAGGGTTATAAATGAGGTCGTACAATAAGTGCTGATCTGTGATGGTATCGTAAGGAATAGGCGGAAAAGCAGTTGTATCTGGTGCGGTACCTAAAGGCGTGGTGTTAATGATCAATTTATACCTGCTGATTATCTCCGGTGTTATATGTTCATATGAAATTTGCCCCGGTTCAGGCCTTCGTGATACTACCTGAAATGCGATCCCTAGTTTTTTCAATACGTATTTTATAGCCCTGCTTGCGCCACCATCACCTAAAACCAGTGCGTTAATATGTTGAGCCTTCAGCAGCGGTTTTAGCGAATGTTCAAAACCATAAATATCGGTATTATATCCTTCCAGCCGGAAATCCGAACCTGCAAAACCTGCTTCAGCTGAAAAAACAGCTTCAACAGTACTTTTCCTGGTCACATGGACACAGTTGATGGCTTCTACTTTTTTTGCTTCATCATCTACCCGGTTCATATAAAATACAGTGCCTATTTTATGTGGTATGGTTACGTTAAGGCCGCACAAATCAGGGTGGGTTTTGATAAATTCCGGAAAAGTGCTCAGATCTTCCAGCTCAAACAGTTCGTAAATACAATCTTCTATCTTTTCAGCAGCAAATTTTTCTGTAAAATATTTTTTAGAAAAAGAATGCTTTAGAGGATAACCTATCAATCCGTATTTCTTCATGCTTTTGTAAGCGGATTTTAAATTAGATGATAGATGAACAGTGTAAAAAACAGTTTATTGATTTAAGAAGAAGGAAAATGTATCGCTGCGCAAACCAAGACGGATTGTTTCCAGCGGAATAACTTCTGCCGGTGCAATATTGCCCAAATTAACATTTGCACCGATCAGTTTGATAAACCAAACCTGCTGTGCTTTTTGCGGTGCTTCCCAAATGATTTTTTCTTCGGGGATTTGTGTAAGGATTTCATCTACCAAACCTTGCCTTACTTCGCCCGAATCCCGGTATATACCAACATTTCCGCTTTCACGTGCTTCGGCAATCACTTTCCAGGAACCAGCTTCCAATTCGGCATTCATCAGCTTGATCCATTTATATGGAGCAAAAATTTTCTCTACGTCTTTAGAGCCAACTTCAGAAATAACAGTTACCTGCTTGCTTAAATCTTTGATATAATTGCATTTTTCATCGTGATCAATCGTGATAGAACCATCAGAAACTTCGGCATATTCCATTTTGTATTGATCCAGCACACGGCGGTAATCATCAAATTGGCCACGGGTAATAAAGGCTTCAAACAAAGTACCGCCAAAATAAACCGGAATGCCGGCATCACGGTATAACTTTAATTTTTCGGTAAGATTTGGTGTAACGTAAGAAGTTGCCCAGCCCAGTTTCACAATATCTGTATATTGCCCGGATACTTCCAGAAAATCTTCTACCTGCCTTAAACTTAAACCTTTGTCCATCACCATGGTATAACCTGATGATCTTGGTTTTTGCGTACGCTCCGGAATATTACTTAGAGAATAATTCATTAAAATACAATATTGATTAAAAACTAGCTATACGCTGGTTTTCCTGAAAGTCGTAAATGTAAAAAAAAAACAAAACTTATGGCTTAAAGGCGCATTGGAAACAGCATAACAATTACAATGTAGAATGCGAACAACAATTGTATCAATAAATTTTCACTTATGAAAATCATGAAACGTTTCGCTGTAATATTTGGGCATGTCTTTCACTATTTCATCCCTTCGTTGGCAAATGTCATTAGCGATTGATAACCAAGATCGTTTAGAGTAACGTTTATTTTTGCCAATGCTAAGGCCCTGTCCGGAGGGAAATTAGGGTTATAGGCAAGTATGGCATCCCTAAGTTCATTAATAAAATAATCAGCCATGGTAACGTGCGCTGGATTTACGACTTTTGTTTCATAGCCTGTATCTATCCAATAGTCGTTAGGGTCTGCCCCTACAACACTTGTGAAATTGGTGTCTTTATCATAATAGGACAAAGTAGCTTTTACACTCAATTCTTACCCTGCATATATATGTGCCAGTTGAAAAGTTAAGGGCTATTCTTTTTACCTACACTTTGAATATCATACAAAATCTCAGGTTTTCTGGGTGGCATTAAATAAACCTCGTGTTTAATGAACGCATTGTCGCTAGGCTCAATAAAATAAAATACAGTTTTTTCAACCTTGCTGATACCATATTGAACAGCTATATCTATCAGTTTTTGTAAAGTTATAAATTGTGTTTTTTCGACCTCCTGTTTCGACATACTTACTCCTTTTCTTTTTACAACATAAGTAAACGTTGGGTTCAATTGCCAGGGATAACACTGACACATAAGTCTGTAATAATGAAAATAACCCTCAACTCCAATATCAAACATTCGATCCTTTACTGGTACAGCTGTAGTATCTACTAAATAATAAACAGTATCCCTGTTTGTGTTTTTCTGTGCATAAGCATCCATTACTATAACCAGCAGTACCAATCCGGCTATTAGTGACCTAACAATTTTTTTCATACCATAAATTTATTAATTGCAGCCCGATGTAGGCAGTCTTTGGCTCGGAGGAGCATTTAACTGTAGACGAGGAGATGGTTCAATAGACCTTGCGCAATCTTTCGTTATAATATTTTGGGATATCTTCCACAATCCTATCCCGATATTCGCAAATTGTATTTGCAATTGAATCCGAGGATCGATTAGGGTTACTTTTATTTATGGTTAAGTAGCCGTATGATTTACCATTATCGTCTAAGATTAATGGCGGGTATTTTGCTTTTTTGTTAAAAGGAGAATAATTACTCGACTTACTGCCGTACAAGCCAATTTCATTCCATATGGATTTGGCACTATGTGTCGATCCATAATCCCCAAATATGCACCACACCGAGTTTAAATCGTCGGTAGCACAATCCAGGCACCCTAAATATTGATCGTGACTTTTACCTCCGTATATTTTTAATTTAGTCTGGGCTTTTAGGTTAAAAGAGGCTAAAAAAGTTAATGATAATAAGATTGCAAATCCTTTCATGGTTTAATTCCTACAAAGTGCCCTTGATTAGATCTCTCATTACTTCCGATTTAGTCATTTGCATATTATCAAAAGATAACCTTTACTGAAAATTGCTTCAATCATTTAATTGTTAAATAACCGCTTATAATATTGGGGAATATCTTTCACAATCTCCTCCCTTCGTTCACTAATCATATTGACAAATGAATCCCAGGATCGTTTAGGGTTGTTTTTATTAATTGTTAAGTACCCATATGATTTGCTATTTTCGTCCAAGAGTAATGGGGGGTATTTTGCTTTCTCGTTATATGGGGAGTAATTACTTTTCTTACTGCCATAGATTCCTCTCTCATTCCATATGGATTTATCGCTATGTGTCGATCCATAATCCCCAAATATGCACCAGATTGAATTCAAGTCATCGGTAGCACAGGTCATGCAGCCTAAATATTGATCGTGGTTTTTACCACCATATATTTTTAATTTAGTCTGGGCTTTTAGGTTAAATGATAATAAGATAAACAATAAGGAGAACAGCGTTATATATGGTTTCATGCTTTAGGTCTTACACAGTTTCCCTTGATACAGTCTCTCATAACTGCCGATTTAGTCAATTGCATATTACCAAAAGGCAGGCTATTCCCGTTAGGCCCTCTCATTTATAATCATGAAACGTTTCGCTGTAGTATTTGGGAATATCTTTCACAATTTCATCCCTTCGTTCACTAATCATATTGACAAATGAATCCCAGGATCGTTTAGGGTTGTTTTTATTGATGGTTAAGTATCCGTATGACTTACCGCTTTCGTCTAAAATTAATGGCGGGTATTTTGCTTTCTCGTTGTATGGGGAATAATCGCTGGTTTTACTGCCATATATACCAATTTCATTCCATATGGATTTATCGCTATGTGTCGATCCATAATCCCCAAATATGCACCACACCGACTTTAAATCGTCGGTAGCACAATCCAGGCACCCTAAATATTGATCGTGGTTTTTACCACCATATATTTTTAATTTAGTCTGGGCTTTTAGGTTAAAATATGCTAAAACAGTTAATGATAATAAGATTGCAAACCCTTTCATATTCATTTGAATTTATGGTGTACATTTAGTTCCTACGGAATTACCCTTAGTAACATCCCTTTCGGCAGTGTTATAATATTGAATACTCGTGTAATCAAGAATGCCCAGTTTTGCCAATGCCAAGGCCCTGTCTGGAGGGAACTTAGGGTTATAGGCTAGTATAGCATCTTTAAGTTCATTTATAAAATAATCAGCCATTTTTACGTGATCTTGATTTACTACTTTTGTTTCATAACCTGTATCAATCCAATAGTCATTTGGGTCTGCCCCTACAACACTGGTGAAGTTAGGGTGAGGAACTACTTTTACCATCGGATATTTAGCCGCAAAGGCAGCTGCGCCCAATTTATCCTTTTCTGAATTTAGAAATGCATGAATAGCTTCGTGGTATAAAGTAACCAGCCTGTATTCATTGGACGAATTCGTAAGAACAAAAGGGTTTATATATATCTTAAAACCCTTTGTATGCCCATCTTCCCCGGTGTTACTCCCTGTGAATTCAGCCGGGTTACCATCAAGAAAAGTAATATTACTACCGTCTTTAGAATCAAAAGCCTGGTAAATAATCCTGGCAATATCAGTATTCAGCCTGGGCAATGAAGCTACCAATTGTTTGGCACATGGGTATTTGGGGCTTAAACTGTCTATGATATCCCTTGGAAGTATTGTTGTTGTAATCCTCACGGTACAAGGGGACTGAGGTTCCGGCTGTGGAAAACCACCATCAATTGGAAGTGGCTGGTCAGGCGGTTTGGCAATATTTACCTTGATCGAGTTCGCCACAGCATTTGGTTTTACCACCGGATATCGATCAGGGCATGGTGGGGGGATATAAGGAGAGCTGCTGCTGCCACCACTGGCGCCACCACCACCATCACCGCTACCTACACTACCACCACTACCTACACTACCTCCATCGTCAACATAAGTTGTAGTATATGAAGAACCTACATAAGTATAAGTGGCATTATAACCACCAGAAGTTCCTCCTGATCCAACGTCAACATATTGATAATAGTCTGTATACTGAAGAATGATATATCCATTAGTTTTTAAACTTTGTACAGCTTTTTCACTACCTGGTGATTCATTTCCGGGATGTGATGCTCCGTTAGGAGATATCCAGCCAGTAATAATTCCTTTTTTATATAACCAGCCGTTTACAAATTTACCTTTAGGCGTAGCATACAAAACTACTCCACTAAAATCACTATCTCTTTTGTTATATTTGTTCCTGTCAAGTTTAGTCAGGTCGCCTTTTAAATAGTCGGGATCGGCTATAATAGTCATGATATAGGCATTAAACTTCCCCGATTGCTTTAAGAGCAGAAAGGAACTACGGCTAAAAGCTGGGTTATAAACAGCTTGATCTGGCGATGAGCTTTTTAGACCTATTTTCATTTTTGTTGATGCATCCATAGGCATTTCAATTACATCATCATTAAACCGGGTGTAACTGCGGGGAAGGTTCCAGTCGGGTTTAACATACTGGCTCCAATCCGTATTTGTCTCAATAGCCTGGGTTTTAAGATTGCTGTTACTGTTAATACTTACCGGGTAGGTGCTTTCATACCAGCTTTTAGCCTGGGCTATCAGCGGGTCGGTAATTGCGGTTTGCTGTTCGGTATGATTATCTTTTTTACAGCTATTGACAACAACTGTTATTAATGCCATAATACCAAATAATAATAAGTAGAATCTTTTTAACAGATGTTTAGGTTTAAATTTTTTCCCGAAGTGTTTATTGATTGTGTGTTAATAAATAAATGTATGTAGGGACATTTACATAGGCTAATTTCTCAATTTAAAATGTAAATAACGCAACATAACCGGCTAAAGGCGATAGAATCTGTTGATCAGATCAACAATAGCTTTATTTTCCTGCAACTGCGGCAGGTATTCAAATAAAATATAATGCTTTTCGGGATCTATGGTTAAAGCTGTTTCCAGGTATTTTAAAGCTTCGTTGTATTCGCCTTTTGCAAAAAGGTAAGCTACCATGCGGTAAAAAAGTTCTGCCGCATCCGGATTGTTTTTGATGGCTTCGGCAATGGTTTCAATAGCTGCGGTCAGCTTATGCTGTTCATATAAGATAGAAGAATAGTCCAGCCAGGCATCTACATCCAGCGGGTTTAATTCAATCACCTTGGCATAAGCTTCCTCTGATTCGGGGAGGTTGCCTAATTTATAATTGGCATCTGCAATGGCAAACCAGTAATCAGCGTTTACGTTATCCAACTCCAATGCCCTTTTGTAATAGCGCAAAGCTTCGAAATAGCGTTCTTCAAAATCAAGCGTTACGCCAATGCCAAACCAGGCATCGCCCATTTTGGCATCTTTCCGAACCGCTTTTTTGTAATAAGCGCGTGCTTCGTCCATGCGTTCCAGCTTTTCGTAGCACTCGCCGATAGAACAATAAGTATCTGCACTGGCCGATTCGTATTCCAGCGTTTGTTTGTAAACCTCAATTGCTTCGGTATATTTATCAAGGTTAATCAGCGCGTTACCTTTATTAAAGTAAGCATAAGTAAAGCTTTCATTAATTAAAATGGCGTAATCATAAGCATCTATCGCTTTTTCAAACAAGCTGAGTTTTGTAAAAGCATTTCCTAAATTATACCATGCGGCATAACTGTAAGGTTCTTTATCAATATATTGCTCGTAAAACTGTACGCTTTCATGCTGCCTGTCCAAAACATCATAACAAAAAGCCAGTTCGTACAAAGCATCCTGGTTTTCCATATTTTGCTCTAAGCAAAGTTTCAGGTACGTGATGGCACTGTCGTATTCGCCTTTACTTTGATAAACAAAAGCGATATGCAGCAAAATGTCATCTGTTTCTTCTGCCAGGGGCAAGGCTTTTTCGTAATTTTCCAGCGCTTCTTCGTGCCGCTCCAGGCTTTCAAACAAATTACCGCGGATAATATAAATATCAGCATCTGACGGTTCTAAGCTTTCTGCTTTTTCCAATATGGTAAAAGCATCGGCCACTTGGTTGGTTACGATAAAAAGCTGAGCTTGTTTGATCAGGAAAACTGCGGCAAATGGATACTGGCCACGTGCATAACTAACTACCTGAAGTGCTTTTACCGGGTCGTTTTTTTCAATGTAGTAATCAATAATGTTTTCGAATACCTGGGCATCAAAAAAGTACTGATCATGATTGCGGATCATCTCCTCATACCGTTCTACAGAAAACCTGGGATCCTCAGGGAAATTGTAATCAAAATCTTCTTCCATTAAATTTTATTAGCAGAACAACGAGTCGTTATTTTTAATATTTAAACACTAATGTAACAGCAATAAACCATATTCATACAAATCACTACTGAAATGTATTTTTATTTCGTTAAACACCTGTCTATAGCGAATTTTCATTTTCCTGCAACCTGTTTTGTATTTGCTTTAATTTGTAGCTTTGTCAAAAGTACTAAAAAGCTTTTTTAATTATCGTTTTAAGGATGAAGTATAGATAAGATAAACGTCAAAAAAAGCTTTTTTAGTATAGAAATTTATAATGCCCCGTGACTGTTCCCCAGGTAAAACGACAAACCCGGTTAATTGATAAAAGCCAAAAATTTATACCATATTCATGAAGATTGTTTTAAAAACAGCCGTACTTTCTGCGGTTGCACTGTTTGTAATAAATGCTACACAAGTTATTGGGCAGCAACTGCCTGCCAAACCTGCCGACCTGCCAAAAAACTGGCACATATTGGATTTGCAAAAAGACGGTTATTTTGGTGTGAGCCTGAACCAGGCATACGATTTTTTAAAGGGTAAAAAGAGCAAAACCGTTGTGGTGGCTACCATAGACAGCGGGATTGACACTTTACAAAAAGACCTGCAACCTATTTTATGGATAAACACCAAAGAAAAAGCCGGCAATGGCAAAGACGATGACAACAATGGTTATGTTGATGATTTGCACGGATGGAATTTTTTAGGCGGACCGAACAACAAATGCGACGTAAACGAAACTACAGAAGAAGTACGGGAGTATTATCGTTTAAAAGATAAATATGCACCCATCACTACAGCTGCCGCTGCTAAAGATAAATCAGAATATGCATATTGGTTAAAGGTTAAAAGTATTCGTGATTCTACCGTCAGCAAATCACAAGCTGAGCTTAATCAGCTGACACCTTTAATGAACGCATTGGTTACTACCGATGCTTTTATTAAAAGATCATTAAGGCTGAAAGCCGGCCAGTCTTTCACTAAAAATGATTTGAACAGGTTAGATGATAAAAACGATACGCTTAGCAAGAGCAAATATATTTGGGGCTTGATTTTACAGGAAGCGGACAATGCCAAAACAGATACCAAAACCATTACAGAACTAAGTGAATACATCACGAAACTGAATAATGATGTTACCCCTGACCTGGAAGCGCGTAAACGTGTAGTTGGCGATAACCCCAATGATATCAACGATAAGAAATACGGCAGTAATCAGTTAAAATTTGAAGATGCTTCGCATGGGACTGGTGTAGCCGGTTTGATTGGTGCCATCCGCAACAATGGTTACGGCATTGATGGTATTGCCGATAACGTAAGAATAATGGCGATAAAAGCAGTACCAAACGGCGATGAATATGACAAAGATATTGCTGCTGCTATCCGATACGCAGTGGACAACGGCGCAAAAATAGTGAACATGAGTTTCGGCAAAAAAATATCCCCGCATAAAAAATGGGTGGACGATGCCATAAAGTATGCCGCAGAAAAAGATGTGTTGCTGGTACAGGCTTCGGGTAACGACAACCAGGATGTAGATGTAAAACCTGAGTTTCCGAATGACACGTTTTTAGATGGATCTACAACGGACAATCTAATTAGTGTAGGGGCTTCTGCTGCTTTAAATGATGAAAACCTGGCCGGTCCTTTCAGTAATTATGGTAAAAAAAGCGTGGATGTTTTTGCGCCCGGTGTAAAAGTTACTTCTATTGATAAAGATGCCGAATTTAATACTGCCGATGGAACCAGCTTTGCTTCGCCGATTACGGCCGGAATTGCAGCATTGGTTTTAGAGTATTATCCCACCCTGAGTGCAAAACAACTGAAAGATGTTATCCTGGTTTCGGCTAAACCCCTGCCAGGGATCCTTGTGTTAAAACCAGGGAGCAAGGAAAAGGTTGATTTTACTACGTTAAGTAAATCTGGCGGCGTGGTTAATGCGTTGGAAGCTTTAAAAGCAGCTTCTAAAATAAAAGGCGAACGGAAAAAATAGCGCTAATGGTTTCAAGTTAAAGTAAAGCTGTAATTGTTATAAATTTGGCTTTACTTTTTCTTCTTTTAAATCTTTTTTTAGATCTTCATCTTCTAAATCTTCATCAAGATTATACTCTTCTTTTATCCGATCTAATTCTTCTTCGGTCAGCCTTTCGATCCCTAATCTTTTGTTGTTTCCGGTATCCAAAGCAAAAATGATTTCATCCAGTTTAAGTTGGGTGGCTTTATCTGCCTTGTTCTGCCCTTTTTGAATGAGAAACAACATAATAAAGGTAATAATGGAAGTAACGGTATTCAAAATCATTTGTGAACTTTCGGAGTAGTGCTCAAAATAGCCATAAATGATCCAGACGATCATCAGGGCATTAGCCGTTAAAATACCTGCCGTGCTTCCTGTCCAACCAATTACTTTAGTTGTAAGTGCTCCCCAAAAGTCTTTTTTCATACAAACAAATTAATCAGTTTATAAATAGCTTAAAAGAATAACTTACTATAAGTTTAATGTCGTACAAAGCTAAGAAGGATTTATACGATAAACGTAAATAAAATGGATTGGTTAATCCAGCGTAATTTGTCTTTTTATGCTCTCCTCCAGTGAAATGAAAGTTTCGGTACGCTGTATGCCTTCAACGCTTTGAATCTGTTCGTTCAAAATCTCCCTTAAATGTGTGGTGTCCCGGCAAATTATTTTTGCAAAAATACTCCAGCTGCCGGTTGTATAATGCAGTTCTACAATTTCGTTTACCGTTTTTAACTGTTTAACGGCATTAACATATTGCGACCCTTTTTCAAGAAAAATCCCCAGAAAAGCACAAACGTCATACCCGAGCTTTTGCGGATTGATTTCGAGGTTTGCCCCTTTAATGATCCCTAATTCCTCTAATTTTTTCATCCTGACATGAATTGTTCCGCCGGAAACGATCAATTCTTTAGCAATTTCGGTGTAAGGCGTAGTTGCGTTTTTCATCAGGATGGATAGGATCTGTATGTCTAAATTATCAATTTCTGAATTATGAGGTTTTTTGAGAGGCATAATTTTTCAAATATGTAACAGTTAACAATTATAATTATAATTTAAATAAAAATAAAAATAATCTATTGAAATATTTGCAAAGAATTGAATCTTCCCTTAAGTTTGTGTCAAGCAATCAGAAAAAATGTTCTTTATAATTGCTGACAAAGAAATTGTAGGATGGTGAAATTTGGCAGACACACCTCCTTGTCCCGGTGGCGAAGATGATGGGAAACCACGGCAACGTGATAACCACTTCGTGAAGGTTCGACCCCTTCTCCTACAGCCCTTCTCATAATTTAGGTTTATAATTGGTTAGTAAAAGCCCCTGCCCATCAGGGGCTTTGCTGTTCAACAACAATTTTATACCGGTAAAAGAAGTATTATAATTTTTGATAGGACACATCGCAGTTGTTCGTTGTCATCCCGGTGCAAGATGGATCTTCATTAAATATTATTTCAATGATTTTAGGTAGATAAAAACAGCATGCAGCTATCTCGCTTTGAATAAGATTTCTCCCGTTGGGTAGAAATGACAATAATGCTTCTTTTACCGATATAAAATAGTTGTCGAGGAAAAACCTATTTGCAGTATTTAGCCAGATAGGCATCTGCTTTATTGCTGCCAATGTTGTGTACGAATTTCCAGTCTTCACAGGCACCTTCGCGATCTCCTTGCTTTAGTTTTTGATTGGCCTGGTCCATGATTTCATCTGCATAATCCTCATCAAAACCCAATTGCTTTTTTAACGCGAGGATTTCAGGTTCTTTAGTGATATCTGCTTTGCCCAGGTATTTATTGCTGTAGTAATTGGTTACGGCATCTACTAAAGCTTCACGTGCTTTGTAAGCTGTTATCGCTTGTTCCATATCGTTCCGGGTCCTGGTGCTGCAATTGTATTCGCTCAAATTAAAATTAACGGGCAAAACCAATGTGGTGTTCAGATCATGATTGGCAGGCAAGATCCATTTTCCGGCAGTAAGTTTTACCAGGCGGACAGCTTCGTCATCCAGGTCAATACCAAAACCGCTTTGCACTTTAACGTTTACAGGTTTGTTGTTTTGATCAATGTTGAAGCTGACTTGTATCGTACCGGAAATACAGTTTTGTTTAGAGTACTCGGGGTAAATGAGGTTTTGCGACAAAAACCGGTTCAACGCCTGCTGTCCGCCTTTAAACTCCGGCTGGTCCTGCAAAGTAAATGCGGAAAGAAAAGTTTGAAAAAATAAGATCAGGTACAACATGGATTTGATTTCTAAATAAAACAGGATAACGAAAAAACCGGACGATCGTTGTATTTAAAACCGAAGAATTAAATTCGGGTCTGGAATGTTCTGCCGGTATTTCCCTTTTTCTGAAAATTTACAAACACCCGGATAATCGCCTTTTTTCCCTTCCATGTCAAACATGATCTGATAATGCAAATGCGGTGGCCAGTTACCGTTTTCTGCGGCGGTGCCAAATTCGGCCAGTTGTTCGTTTTGGCGGATTGTTTTTCCGGGATATAAACCTGTCAGCGACTCCCTGTTCAGATGGCCATAGAGTGCATAGAATTTTAACCCGTAAAAGACGTGTTCTATGATAATTGTCGGGCCATAATCCCCAAAAACATCATTATCCTGGAAACTATGAACTTTACCGGTAAAAGGAGCATAAACCAGCGTACTTGCCTCTCCCCAAATATCTATGCCCAAATGTAAACGTCGCGGTTCATCCGAAGTGTTAAAATGTGCACTGCGGCCGTATAAAGTACGATGTTCAAAATAACCGCCAATTCCATAACGGCAAAGGTCCTTTTGTAAAGCAGCAGCTATCCAGGCAGAAAAAGCTCGCGTATCAGCAACCGTTTCTGCACTAAGTTCTGTGTTGGAAGCCGTAAAATCAAAAGGAAAAAGATGATCGGTTAGCGGATCATAATCAACAACTTTACCAATCCCCTGCCCGTGTTTTTGCAGGAGGCCGGCAAATTGCTGCGTTTTGTCCATCGGCATAAATCCTGCTTATTGTTCTTCGTCTTTGTGGATCTTATCGAAAATCTTGTCCATCCGGTTTACGTAGTCGCTGGTGTCATCCACAAAAAACTCAAGTTGCGGGATCACGCGTACCTGATCTTTGATCCGATTGCCTAATTTATACCGAATTTCCGCGGCGTGCAACTTGATGATTTGTAAAGCCTGCTCGTTACTGGTTGCGTTAAAAAAACTGAGGAAAACGCGTGCAATGGCCAGATCGGGCGTGGTGCGCACCTTTGTTATGGTAATTAAGGTGTTAGGCAGAAAATTCATTCCTTCCCGTTGAAAAATAGCCGCCAGGTCTTGTTGGATAACCCCGGCGAACTTTTGTTGTCTTTTTGATTCCATGATGATATTTTGATTTGCGGGCAGGGGGTTTTCAAATAAACGCAATGTCAAATATAAATGATATATGCTGAAATTGCCGATAACTTAGCATTGCCTTTCATACCGAAATTTAGGGCATAAAAACAGTATGCTGTCAATACAAAAGTTGATCGTACGGAAACCTTTCTGTATGAATCGCTTTTACCTCATCGTATAACAATTTCCTGAAATCTTCCAGGTTTTCTTTGTTGAGTGCGGAAATAAATATGGCCGGACTATTATGTTTCGCCATCCAGCTTTGCTCAAACTCTTCTAAAGTAGTTGCTGTTTCCGGTTCTTCCGGGTTGATGTTTACAGGATGATAAGCATCAATCTTGTTAAAAGCGGTAATGACCTTTTTATCAACAACGCCCAGATCTTTCAGTGTTTCGGTCACAACATGAATTTGATCTTCAAACTTCGGATGTGAAATATCAACAACATGGACCAGTATATCTGCTTCGCGCACTTCATCCAAAGTTGATTTAAAACATTCAACCAAATGATGGGGCAATTTGCGGATAAATCCAACCGTGTCTGACAACAGAAATGGCACGTTTTCGATAACCACTTTCCGTACCGTTGTATCCAAAGTGGCAAAAAGTTTGTTCTCTGCAAAAACTTCCGATTTGGAAAGCATGTTCATAATGGTGGATTTACCCACGTTGGTATAGCCAACCAAAGCTACACGAACAGATTGGACACGGTTTTTACGCTGCGTTTCGTTCTGACGGTCGATGTGTTTCAGTTTTTCTTTCAGGAGGGAGACTTTGTTCAGGATTAATCGCCTGTCGGTTTCAATCTGGCTTTCGCCCGGGCCACGCATCCCGATACCGCCTTTTTGCCGCTCTAAGTGTGTCCACAAACGCGTAAGCCTGGGCAGTAAATATTGCAATTGTGCCAGTTCTACTTGCGTTTTTGCCTGCGCGGTTTGTGCCCTTCCGGCAAAAATGTCCAGGATCAGGTTACTGCGGTCCAAAATTTTTACCTGTAATTCGGTTTCGATGTTCCGCATTTGAGAGGGTGATAATTCATCATCAAAAACCACCATGTCAATCTCTTCTGCCGCTACATAAGCTTTAATTTCTTCCAGCTTTCCCGTTCCGACAAAAGTGGCACGTTCAGGGTGCTGCATTTTTTGGGTGAAAGTTTTTACTGCTACACCGCCTGCCGTTTCCACCAGAAACCCAAGTTCTTCCAGGTATTCGCGTTCTTGTTCTTCTGTTTCATGCGGCATGATAATGCCTATCAGAACAACTTTTTCCTGCTTAACCGCAGTATCATAAAATTTTTGTTTCATATCGATCCATACTCCTTTTACAGGATAAAAAAAGAAGCATAAAAGTTTTTAAACTTTAAATAATGTATTAAATAAGTATATGAATACTACTCCTTTTTTTCAATCATCCTTTCTGTAGCTTGTTTTAAAAGATCATTAAGTAATATACCAGGGTTAATAATTGGAATGTAAAGATGGCTGTGAGGTGTACCGGCTAAATTTTTTGCTAAAATAGCTCTAGTATGTGTAAAAGCCATTCCAAATAAAGTCTCTAATCCTTGATAAGGCAGTTGTAAAGCATCATTATCTTTTGTAAAATACTGTTTTAAGTTTTCTACAAAAAATTTAGATAAGACTGTAGAATATATGATTCTTACTTGATTTTTACTGTTAACAAACTCTACCTCTATAATAAATTGAATCCAGTCTTCAATCTCATTGAAGGACAAATTCATGTCGTATCCAATAGCTATATCATCGGTATTAGGCTTTTCAAAAATATTTACTTGAAAACCTAAATCCTGTATATTTAATATACCGGTTTTTAAACCTTGCTTTTCTTGTGGTATGTTATGCTGCTGACTCATCCATTTCTGAATTAGTTTCAAAAGGTAGTTTTTTAAGATACTTTTCAGTGCCTTTTTTTATTATAGTATTTGAGGAAGGGTTTTTAAATCTATTAGAGATAATAATCCCACCCCTCAATTCAGAGTTTAAACTTTCTTGCTTGCTTTTATCTTTTTTAATCACTTCTTCGAAATCCAGGTATTTAATTTTAGGAATGCGTCGTATTGAAATGAAAAACTCTATTAGCTTTTTCATAGTAAAATTGGCATTACCGTTCATGATTTGTGAAATATATCCCTTAGAAACATTTAACTTTTCAGCTAATTCTGTTTGTGAAATATTCTCTTTGTCTAAATATTGCTTTACTTCAGCAAACAAGTCATTTTGAGCTGCTTCAAACCAGTAATCTGGACTTTTTAATAATTCTTCTCTTGTTATCATGGCTTCTAAATATTTGATGGTAAAGAATCAAGAAAGGCTTTTTTAATTGAACGAAACGTTGATATATCCTTTTTTTGTTTTTTTGATTTGTAAGCGCAAAAAATTATAACAAATCCTTTATTAATCTTTATTGTATAAATTCTTATTTCATCCTTTTTAACTTCATATTCTTGAATTGTAGCAGGCTCTGGATTTTCAATACTTCGAAATTTAGTATCAGGAACTAGGTGCCCGTCAGAAACATAATTCATAATTTGAAAACAAGCATTAAATCTACTTTTAAAATTCCCGTTCTTGATATACTCGTTATAAAACTGGTCAAACTGTATATGTCCATCTATATCAAGTTTAAAAAAGGGTATCTTTCCATTTACCTGTTCTATTTTTACAAGTTCAAATTTAGTCATTTGTTTAGTTATAACTAAACCGTTTTTTTGGTTTGATGAAAAAACTACATTTAATAAATAGGCATTTCTATAATTATCTTTAAATCTCCCTCACAAACGCTTTCATCGCTTCTCCCGGATCTGCTTCTTTCATAAAATTCTCTCCTATTAAAAAGCCGTTGAAGCCAGCTTCTTTTAGCTGACGGATGGTTGCAGGATTTGAAATTGCGCTTTCCGAAATCTTTAAAAATCCCTGTGGTATAGATTTTATCAGGGTAAAAGAAGTATCCACCGAAACGGTAAAATCAGCCAGGTTGCGGTTATTTACGCCGATGGCATCAACCTGCGGATCAAGACTGCGTTCCAGCTCTTCCAAATTGTGTACTTCCAGCAAAACATTCATCCCTAAACTTTTTGCCAATGCAGCCATTTTTTTGATTTCCTGCGGAGATAAAATTGCTGCGATCAATAAAATAATATCCGCACCAAGAGCTTTGGCTTCAAGGATCTGGTATTCATCGATCATGAAATCTTTTCTTAAAACCGGAATATGATTGGCGCGCCTCGCTTGTACCAGATCACTTTTTTTGCCCATAAAAAAAGCATGGTCCGTTAAAACAGACAAAGCCGAAGCACCTGCAGCCGCATAAGCCTGCGTTGTTTTTTTAACTTTAACCTGATTGTTGATGATTCCTTTGGAAGGGGACTTGCGCTTAAATTCTGCAATGATCCCACTGCGCGAAGGATCAAGCAAAAAATCGCGAAAGGAAAGCGGAACACGATTGAAATATTCGGATTCTTCTAACCGGATATAAGAAGTTTTCTTTTTTGCCGCCTCAACTTCTACCCTTTTTCGGGCAACAATCTGATCTAAAATATTCACCATTAATCTTTCTTTATCAGCAAAAACTTATAATTTTATAAAATGATTGGCTACTAAATCCGTACCTGCTTCCGTTTCCGGGTTTGAAAGCCAGTTGTACATCATTTCTTTTCCATATTCTGTCAATACAGATTCCGGGTGAAATTGTACGCCGCGGACATCATAAGTTTTATGCCGCAACGCCATGATGGAATTATCCTTTTCATCAATGGCCGTGATCATTATTTCATCGGGCAAACCTTTTTCTGCCACTACCCAGGAATGGTAACGCCCAACATTAAACTTTTCAGGCAGCCCGGCAAACAGTTTTTCTGTTGTATCCATTACTTTTATCGGCGTTGAAAGCCCGTGCATGGGCCGGCTCAGGTTAAAGAGCGTTCCGCCAAAAACTTCGGCAATAGCCTGCTGGCCCAAACAAACCCCAAAAATACTTTTGGTTGGTGCATACGTTTCGATCACTTTTAACAGCAAACCCGCTTCTGATGGGATGCCCGGCCCGGGGGATAAAATAATTTTATCAAAAGCTTCCACCTCTTCCAGTAGGAACTGGTCGTTGCGCCAAACTTCGCATTCTAACCCCAATTCATTTACCAAATGGACGAGGTTGTAGGTAAAAGAATCATAATTGTCTATGATTAAAAGCTTTGTATTGGTCATGATACTTCTTTTATCGTCTTAAATTCCTTCTGCCATTTCCAATGCTTTGCGCAAAGCGGCAATTTTATTGTTTACTTCGTTCAGCTCGCTCACCGCAACAGAATCGGCCACAATTCCGGCACCAGCCTGATAATGCAGCACATTACATTTACTTAAAAAAGAGCGTATAATAATAGCATGGTTAAAATCGCCGTTAAAACCAAGAAAGCCAATGGCACCGCTGTAAAACCGCCTTTTGCCTTTTTCGTAAGCATCGATCAGTTCCATGGCGCGAAATTTTGGCGCACCGCTTAAAGTGCCTGCGGGATAAGTATCAGCCACCACTTTAAAGGTAGGAACACCGGGTTTTAATTTGCCTGTAACGCGCGAAACCAAATGGATGAGGTGCGAATAATACTGCACTTCTTTAAAAGCTTTTACTTCTACGTTGGTGCAGTGCCGGCTCAAATCGTTACGGGCCAGATCTACCAGCATCACGTGCTCGGCAGATTCTTTCGGGTCGCTTTCCAACGCACGTGCCAACTGTGCGTCTTTTTCATCATCACCTGTACGTTTAAACGTCCCGGCAATCGGGTAGATGGTCGCAACTCTGTTTTTGATGGTGATCTGTGCTTCGGGGGAGGAACCGAAAATTTTAAAACTGCCGTAATCAAAATAAAACAAATAAGGCGAAGGGTTGATAGAACGGAGCGCGCGGTAAACATTAAATTCATCGCCCTGGAAAGATTGGCTAAAGCTTTTGGAAGGCACGATCTGGAAAACATCGCCGCGCAAAATATGCTGTTTCATTTTTTCGACGATAGCAATATACTCTTCATCAAGCAGGTTAGAACCTTCTTCGCCTTGTAAATTAAAATGATATTCGGGGAAGTTTTTATTTTGAATAAGGTACTGGATACGTTCTAATCCTGAAGGCTGCGGGTCGTTTTCCGGCTTGTTCTCAACAATATACAATTCGTTCTTAAAATGATCGACAGCAATAATATAGCGGTAAACGAAGTATTGCATTTCCGGTATTTTACGCACATCTTCTGCTTCTTCTGCTTTTAGTTTGATGGTTTCAAAATGCGCTACGATCTCATGAGAAAAATAACCAAACAAACCATTCGAAATAATTTTTAACGGAAGCATATCTGTTTCAAACTTACTTAGAAAAGCTTCAACATGCACAACAATATCGAAGGTTCCGGCTTCAAATTGCTGCTCTGCACCATCTGGGTATTGATTTAACATTGTTCCGTTTTGAAGCACCATTCCGGCTATTGGTTCGCAGCAAATATAGCTCATGCTGTTTTCGCGGCTGTGGTAATCAGAGCTTTCCAGCAATAAACTGTTTGGAAACACATCGCGCAACTTTAAGTAAATGCTTACTGGTGTAGCTGTATCGGCTAAAAGTTTTTTGTAGGAAGATGTTATTTTGTACTTCATTTTATTCATTAAAAAACCCGGCTCGTGTTTACGGCCGGGTTAATATTAGGTTTATAATTGATTAGACAGGAAAAATCAAAAACAATACCCGGCTTCCTTTTTAAAAAGGTTTTGCCAGCTGCTTTTATACGTTTGATTATTCACTACGAAACAAAATTAGAAAGAAAAATGAAACTGCAAAATTTTTAGAAAAAATATTTTCAGACAGATGTGCTTAACACACCACGGCGGCTTAAAAGAAGTGTAATTAATACAATTATTGCAGCTAAAAGATAGAAAACAAAAATGTTAAGATGTTTCTTTTGCGGCAGTAAAATTTTTTTGGAACGTATATAACCAATGGTGATCAATATAATAGCAATGATCATCATGGTAATGTGTTCTGCTGTCCAATACCTTATTGTGGGGTTTTTCATTGCTGTGCCTGAAAACTGCACCAGTGGACTTAAAAAGTATAAGATCAGGCCAACAAGTAGTTGGGTATGTGCGGAAATCAGTGTAAAAAGATTTAGCTTACGATTGCCTTCAGTATAAGATTTTTTACCTATCCAGCCCAAAAAGGATTGTATAATCGCCAGAACGACTAAAATCAATACAATAAAGCGCAACCCGGAGTGTAAATGTTTTAAAAAAGAGTACATAAAAGAAGCATTTATTTTTTTACGAATATACAGCTATTTTAAACAGGGCCCTTATCAGCAGATTATTGTAACAATAACATTAATTATAGGCAACAATTCATTTTTCAACAGTAAATTTTAATACATTTATTGAAAAACCATCTACAGAATGAAAAAACTCTTACTTTTTTGTTTTGTCCTGATCATTTTTAAATATTCCAGCGCCCAGGAAAGTTATCCTGTAAACGGTGCCTGGGATATTAGGCCAGGGCAATACGCTTTTACAAACGCAACGATTGTTGCCAGTCCCGATCAAACCATTACGAACGGAACTTTCCTGATTAAAGACCGAAAGATCGAAGCTGTTGGCCAGGCCGTTGTTGTCCCGAAAGGATATGTAGTTATCGACTTAAAAGGGAAATTTATTTATCCGGGGTTGGTAGATGCCTTTACAAATTACGGCATGCCCGAAGTGCCACGCCAAGCTTTTGGTGCGGGTGGCAGCGGTGGATTTAACCGTACGCTGGTTCCGGTTTCAACCAAACCCGGTGCTTATGGCTGGAACGAATCCATTAAACCGGAAATGAATGCAAAAGCTGTTTTTCATGCCGATGCTGTAAAAGCCGCAGATTTTAAAAAGAACGGTTTCGGAACCGTGCAATCGCTGATCCGGGATGGAATTGCCAGAGGAACATCGGTAGCTGTTACTTTAGGCGATGAACGGGATAACGAAGTAATGCTGAACGACCAGGTTGCGGCACATTATTCTTTCAGCAAAGGTACTGCGGCTACCAATTATCCAACTTCTTTAATGGGTGTAATTGCATTGTTACGCCAAACTTATTATGATGCGGCCTGGTATAAAAACCAGCAATCAGAATACAATATTTCATTAAACGAGTTTAACCGGATACAAAGCCTGCCGCAAATATTTGAAGTAACGGATCCGCTAAGTACCATGCGGGCAGCAAAAATTGCAAAAGAATTCGGCAAGGTTTACATTTATAAATCCGACGGAAAAGAATATCAGCGAATCAACGATATGAAAGCTACCGGTGCAAGCTTTATCATTCCGCTTGATTTTCCTGCCCCTTACGATGTAACCGATCCTTTTGATGCGCGTAACATTACTTACGAACAAATGAAGCACTGGGAACTGGCGCCAACCAACCCGGCAACGCTTGAAAAAGCCGGGATACGTTTTGCCATTACTTCGGATGGTTTGGATAAAGCCAGTGATTTCTGGACCAACCTGCGCACAGCCATAGATTACGGCCTTACCGAAAAACAGGCGATAAAAGCAGTAACCGTAACCCCGGCAGAAATGCTGGGCATTGCAGATAAAGTAGGCACACTTACAAAAGGTAAAATGGCCAACTTTATCATCACCTCATCCAGCATCTTTAAAAAAGACAACGTGATTTATGAAAACTGGATAGAAGGCCGCCAGTATGTGGTATCAAAAATGGACGTGGCCGACCTTCGAGGCAGGTATAATTTAACCGGTGAAGGTTTATCTGCCATTACTTTAAATGTTGGCGGAATACCAGGTTCTTATACGGTTTCTGCCGATCGTAACGGTGCAGACAGTACACGCGCGCAGGGAACCTTTGTACGTACCGGAGATCAGGTGAATATTTACTTCGATCTAAAAAGTAATCCGGCCGGTAACGTGCGTTTAAGCGGATATATTTCTTCCGTGTCGCCAACTACATTGCGTGGAGAAGGCTTGCTTCCCGACGGAACCACTACCAGATGGGCGGCTGTTTTCACTGGCCCTGCAACAGCAGTTGCACGTCGTGAACCACCAAAACCGAATACCAACGTTGGCCCGGTTGTTTATCCTTTTATGGCTTTTGGCAATGTACAAATTCCGAAAGCAGAAACGGTACTGTTTAAAAATGCAACCGTATGGACCAACGAAAAAGAGGGTGTCTTAAAAAACACAGATGTATTGATTGAAAATGGCAAGATAAAAGCAGTAGGTAAAAACATATCTTCGGGAAACGCTAAAATAATTGATGCAGCCGGCAAGCATATTACAGCCGGTATTGTGGACGAGCATTCGCACGTTGGTGCAACCGGTGGCATTAATGAAGGCAGCCAGGCGGTTACTTCCGAAGTGAGGATTGCGGATGTACTCAACTCGGAAGATATTGAGCTGTACCGTCAACTGGCGGGCGGCGTTACCACTTCCCATATTTTGCATGGTTCTGCAAATCCGATTGGCGGACAAACGCAGTTGATTAAACACCGCTGGGGCGTAACACCAGACCAGATGAAGTTTGAAGGAAGCCCTGGCTTTATCAAATTTGCATTGGGCGAAAACGTAAAACAAAGTAACAATCCCGCAGCTTTTGGTGTGGCCAATGTTCGTTTCCCCCAAACACGAATGGGCGTAGAGCAGGTTTATATAGATGCTTTTACCCGAGCAAAAGAATATAAAGCGGGCCGTGCGGTAAAAGGAAATAATGTTCGGCGCGATCTGGAGTTAGATGCTTTGGTGGAGATCCTGGAAGATAAACGCCATATTACCTGCCACTCTTATGTGCAGTCGGAAATCAATATGCTGATGCACGTAGCAGATTCCATGGGTTTTAAAATCAACACTTTCACCCATATTTTGGAAGGCTATAAAGTAGCTGATAAAATGAAGGCACATAACATTGCCGGTTCAACTTTCTCTGATTGGTGGGCTTACAAAATGGAAGTTGCAGAAGCAATTCCATACAACGGAAAGCTGATGCACGAAGTAGGCGTTTTAACCGGCTTTAATTCTGATGATGCAGAAATGGCCCGACGTTTAAACCAGGAAGCCGGAAAAGCAATTGCTTACGGACAAATGAGCGAGGAAGATGCACTGAAATTAGTTACCTTAAATCCGGCTAAAATGATGCACGTAGATAACCGCATCGGCAGTATTAAAGCCGGTAAAGATGCCGACCTGGTTTTATGGTCTGCTGATCCTTTGTCCATTTATGCAGTAGCGGAAAAAACTTATGTAGACGGTATACCCTATTGGGATTATGCAGAAGATGCTGCTAAGCAAAAAGCGATGAAAGCAGATGAAGGCCGCATTGTCCAGAAAATGATTGAAGCCAAAAATAGTGGCGCAAATGCTCAAAGGCCCACTTTACAGCGCCGCCGTTTGTATGAGTGCGAAACACTGGAAGAAGACCAGTTCGTGGTTAAACATGATGGCGTTCAGCAAATTCAGAATCAACATTAATCCTTTTTATCACATCATGAAAAAAATAATTTTAAGTTTAGGGGGATTAATGCTGGCAACGGTCTTTGCTTTTGGCCAGGCCAATATTTCTCCCGCAAAACCTCAATCCAAACCCATTTTAATTACGGGTGCAACCATCCATGCTGGCAACGGACAAGTAATAGAAAATGGTTATATCGCTTTTGACAAAGGTAAAATTACAGCCATTGGAAGCGGTACTGCGCCCAATGCTTCTTTTAGCGAGGTAATTCAGGCAAACGGCAAGCAGCTTTATCCGGGTTTTATAGTGCCGGTCACTACGCTTGGTTTGGTTGAATTTGAATCGGTACGAGCTACGATTGACGATGAAGAAGTTGGCGACATCAACCCAAATGTACGTTCTCTGATTGCTTATAACACCGATTCCAAAGTAATTCCAACTGTTCGTTCCAACGGAATTTTACTGGCTCAGCCAACACCAGAAGGTGGTTTGGTTTCCGGTCAGTCTTCTGTTGTCCAGTTAGATGCCTGGAACTGGCAGGATGCCGCTTATAAAACCGACATTGGCATGCACCTGAACTGGCCTGTTGCACGTGCGGCAGGCAGAACAAGAAGAGGCTCGCTAATCCCGGGGGCAGCAGCGCAGGAATCACCCGCAGACCGTGCCCAAAGAATTATAGATGAACTGAACAAATACTTTACAGAAGCCAAAGCGTATGCAGAAATGGCCGGGCCAAAAGTAACCAACCTGCGCTTTGAAGCTATGAAAGGTTTGTTCAACGGTACCAAAAAGCTTTTTGTAAATGCTGATAATGCAAAAGAAATTATCCAATCCGTTTCCTTCACTAAAAAATATGGCATAAAAGAAGTAATCGTTGGTGGAAAAGAATCTTATTTGGTGTTGGATGTTTTGAAGGAAAACAATATTCCGGTCATCCTGAAAGAAACACAAACGCTGCCTGATAAAGACGAGGATGATGTTTACCTGCCTTATAAGTTGCCAAAGATTTTGCAGGATGCCGGTGTACTTTATGGTTTAACCGGAACAGGTTTTTGGCGGCAGCGCAATTTGCCGTTTGAAGCAGGTGAAGCTGTGGGTTACGGTTTGACTAAAGAACAGGCCGTGGAAATGATCACGTTAAACAACGCTAAAATTTTAGGGATTGATAAAACAGCCGGAAGTTTGGAAGTAGGTAAAGATGCAACGCTTTTTATTTCTAAAGGGGATGCGCTGGACATGATCACGATTAATGTAGAAACAGCTTTTATTCAAGGCCGCAACATCAATCTGGATAACCTGCACAAACAATTGTACAAAAGGTTCGCCGGTAAATATGGGGTAGAAGCTAAATTGTAATCCCGATATTTTTAAAAAAGGTACTTTCAAAACAGGAAGCACCTTTTTTTATGTGCTAAAAGAAGCATTGGTATTAAAATTTAGTGCATTAAAAGAAGTATTGCAAAAACGGACAGAAGGGCAGAACAAATATTTATGGAAACAGGTAAAATAAGATAGGATTTTGCAGAATGAACTTTAATATGCTAAGAAGATATTTTTTATGATATTTCAGTTGGATGGCCGGCCAATTTTTCCTGATCCGGCGTTGGCAGAACCTGATGGATTACTCGCTATTGGCGGCGATCTGTCTGTTGAAAGGTTGATGAATGCTTATGCTGAAGGAATTTTCCCCTGGTACAGCAACAAGCAACCTATTTTATGGTATTCGCCGCATGAGCGCTTTGTGCTGTTTCCCGATCAGTTGAAAATTTCAAAAAGTATGCGGCAGGTACTTAGGTCAGATAAATTTACGGTTACTTTTAATCGGGATTTTCCGGCCGTTATTCAAGCCTGTGCCAAAAGTTTCCGCGGTGGGCAAAAAGGAACATGGATTACAAGGGATATGGAAAAGGCTTATCTCGAACTGCATCGGCAAGGCAAAGCACATTCGGTAGAAGTTTGGCAAAATGATGAATTGGCCGGTGGCTTATACGGCGTAGAAGTAAACCGCATTTTTTGCGGGGAAAGTATGTTCAGCAAAGTAAGCAATGCTTCAAAAATGGCATTGATAAATTTATGCAAGCAAAAACAGTATGAATTAGTTGATTGCCAGATGCATACAGAACATTTGGAATCAATGGGCGCAGTGATGATCAGCAGGGAAGAATATCTAAAATTTCTTGCATAAAAAAAGGGGCTTCCCCGATTTAAGAAAGCTCCTTTTAGCAACCTTTTTTATAACTGACTGGTTATTTCGGTTGACAGTGGTTTAACGCTCGAACGGTAACGGTGGATCAGCTTTCCGTTCTCATCAATCAAAAACTTCTCAAAATTCCACTTGATTTCACCGGTAAAATCAGGGTTTTCTGCGGAAGTTAAATACTTAAAGAGCGGGCTGATGTCGTCCCCTTTAACACTTACTTTTTCACTTAAAGGAAAAGTGACACCATAATTCTTCTTGCAGAATTCTTTTATCGCCAGGTTTGCACCGGGTTCTTGTCCGCCAAAATTATTGGCCGGAAAACCCACTACCACAACTTTGTCTTTATACTCATCTGTCAGTTTTTGCAATTCAGCATATTGAGGAGTAAAGCCACATTTAGATGCGGTGTTAACAATTAAAAGTTTTTTACCTTTATAAGCAGCAAGATTGAAGTTTTTACCGTCGATAGATTTCAGTTTATAATCATAAACAGAACCAGGTGCGGTAAAAATTAACGCAAGAACAACAGCAATTGATTTTATCATTTTTTTTGATTAATTGCTGTAAAAGTACGCTATTTTTGATCAATGGTAACCAAATTGGTCAGATAAAAATTTTCTTTAGCTGTCATCAATTTTTTTTCCAGTAGGGATTTATCCTTATACCCCAATAAATGCAATGTTCCATGGATCATAACACGATAAAGTTCCTGTAAAAAAGGAATTTGAAAAGTTGCTGCGTTTTCTGATACTCTTTCTACCGATATAAAAATATCCCCCGCAATTTTTTTTTCTTTTTCTGAATTATCGAAAGTAATGATATCAGTATAAGTATCATGCTGCAAATAATCCTGATTGATTTTCAAGAGATAAGCATCCGGGCAAAAAACGAAGTTGATTTCTTTTAAAAAATGATTTTCTGCAATAATAGTTTGTCCGATCCAATTACGCAGGCCCTTTTTGTTTTTGAGTTTAAAATCTATTTCTTCTGCAAAAAAATTGATCTTAGCAGGCATTTCTACAATTTGAAGTGCAGCTCCACTTCATTTCCGCGTACATTAAAAATAAACTGGTCTGCCAGGTGTTTGATGATGAAAACGCCGCGGCCGGTAAGTTTTTCTAAATTTTCAGGTGCAGTTGGGTCAGGAATATTGTTGTAATCAAATCCCGGGCCTTCATCAGCTACCGTCCAAACAACTTTTTTATTGTCTGTAACTTCTGCGTTGATATAAACGGTTTTGTTAATGTCCGATTGGTTTCCGTGTACAATTGCATTAATCAATGCTTCGTTCAAACAAGTCATCATATTAGCAAAAGTATCTTCACTAACATGATAGCGTTCTGATATTTCTTCAACCAAACTTTCCAAACGAGGTATGCTGTCCATCGTGGAGGGAAGCTGAAGCGTGTACAATTCGCCGTCTGATACTTTTACTGGCTGCACCATTATTATTTGTGGTTAATTTCGTTAAAGTAAGTCTTTATTTTTGATTTATAAAACAAATTTACATCCGTAGGTATAGTTATAAGCTGTTCTGTTTGCTTATTTTTTAGCTGCTGATAAGTTTGTAACGCCTTTTGATAGCCCGGAGCATTGTTTTTGCCAGCCTGGCTTTCCCGCTTTTGGTCTTGTTGGCGTTCCTGTTCTGCTTTTTCAGCTTCTAATAACCGTGTTTGTATTTTCTGTTGCCTGATTAACGTTTCCGTTTCAATTTTCTTATTTACGAGATCCCTTTCAGTTTGTTCCATTTGTTTAGAGATGTCGCCAAGATTACCCAACCCGTTTTTACCATCTTTGTTTTCTTGCTGGTTAATATTTTGTAACGCGCGGCGGATCATTTCCTGCTGACGTGCCATTTTTGCCATCTGTTCGCTCATGCCGCCTTTTTGCTGGCCGGGCTGCCCCTGGTTACCCTGCTGCTGCATTTGCTGGCGTGCTTTCTGCATGTTTTTATTCAGTTCCTGCTGCATCTGGCTCAATTGCTGCATCGACGGCTGCTTTTGTTTACCGCTTCCGGGTTTGGCGTTTTTCATCATGTTTTGCAGCTGATCCAGTACTTCGTTCAGCATTAAAGCGAGATTGTTCATGGAAGTCATGGCAAACTGCTGATCTCGATTTGCTTCTGCTGTCCGCCGGTCCCCTAAATTAGTAATTGCCTGGTCAATATTGGTATTGACGGCTGTTATTTCTTTGTTAACGGTAGCTTCAATTTGCGGAACACGTTTGCTTAATGCAAATAAGCTGTCTTCCACTGTTTTTAAGTTGTCTTTTATGTTTTGTTGTTGTTGGGTTTGGTTAACGTAATCAGGATCGGCAGCGTTTAACTGCTTAAAAATCTGCATCACCTTTTCCTGGTTAAAAGAGCTCGTAATCAGGTTTTTCAAAATAGACCTCAACTGCTGTACGTTTACTTGTGCTTCTTTCTCCTCGCCCTGCTGTTGCATTTGCTTCATTTTGCTGCTCATTTTCTGCATTTGCCTGGCCGCTTGCTGCTGTGATTGCGAGGCTTTCTGCCGGTCGTTTTTACTCAGGTTTTCTTCGCTTTTGTCCATTTGCTGTTCAGCTTCTTTCTGTTCGGCTTTTGGCGTTTCAAAATTGTTCTTGTTGTCAAGCTGCCCGTTTTTCTGTTCCAGATCTTTCAGGGATTTCCCCAATTCCTGAAAATCTTTTTTAATCGCTTCCTGCTCCTGTTTCAGTTGGTTGGTTTCCTGCTTCGTTTGTGCACTCTTTTCTGCTAATTGCTGTTGCTTTTCGGCTATTTTATCCAACTGATTGATGTTTTCGTTCAGCTTCTGGTCAAACTCTAATTGTTTGTACAGTTCCAGCATCCGGCCAAGTTCTTTTTGTAAAGATTTATTGTCCATCTGCATTTTAGAAACGTCTTCACGCGTTTCTTCTTTTTGGTTTTGCTGCAGCATTTGTTCTAGGCTTTTCAGCAATTCTTTGGTTTTCCCGTCCAGCACATTCTTGAAAAGGTCGTTGATCTGCTTTTGCTTCTCTAAAATTTCCTGGTTCTGCTGTTTCGTTTCCTGGCGGTCATACAAATTCTGCTCGTTTTCCTTTTGCATATCCTTCACCATCCCTTCCAGTTCCCGGCGTTTTTGCAGCAAATCTTCCACCTGTTTTTTCTCATCAAAAGAAAGTGTCTTCTTATCCAGCAATAAACGGTTTAATTTCTGTGCATCACGTTCCACTTCTGCCGAAAGTTTAATGGCCGACTGCATTTTGTTTTTTACCGATTGCGTTCCGGCGTCCAATTGTTTGTTCTGTTCCGTTTCTGTTGGGATCCGTAAAGTTTGTTCAGGTGTCCTACTGTGTTTTGCACCGTTCACTCCGTCGTTATCGGCCACATCAAAATAATAACTCAGCTCGTCTCCAGGGTTTAACGATACTTCTTTTAGGTCCCAAAAATAGAAGAAGGTGGACGAGGTTTGCCCCAAATCAGCTTTAACCGGTAACCTGTAATTCTTATTTTTTGTGGGAGAAGACGGATTACGGACCGAATAATGAAAAGTAAGCGATGAAAAACCGTAATCATCCTGGATCTTCCCGGTAAAGTAATGCGCTTTTGCGCTGATCGAATCTGCTTTTTGCTCCGCAGCAATCACCGGCGGCAAATCAGGAATGACGGCAATCCGGTAAGCAGCAGAATCAGCAGAGCTTACAAAACGGTTAATTGGTTTTACAGCGTAAGAGCCGGATTTCAGCAACCTTTCCTGGTGTTTAAACAGTTCGTTATCAGAAGTAATCAATGTCTTTTTTTGGTTTAGCGAAAATAAAACCTCATTTGCATTCTCCGTATGCAATTCCCATTGCACAGTTGTTCCTTCCGGCAATGTCAAATCGCCTGCATTGTTTATGTTTTCTAAGGATTTATGCAGATAGGAAGGATAGATCAAGCGTGCATCCAGATGCAGCAAAGACGGTTTTGGATTTACTTTGATTTCAAATTCCTCCGAAGAAAAATCACCGCCGGTTAACCGGAAACGGATATTGTTCTGAACGTTAGAAAAAGTATGGTAAAAAGAGCTCAGGCTTTCTTTGTCCAGCTTAAAACTGTTTTTACCGGTTTCGAGGTAAACGCTTTCCGGAAATTCGTTTCCTGTAAGTTTCAGGTCCAGCTTCAAATCACCGCCCTGAACAACCGAAAGCGATTTGTTCAAAATATGCCAGTTAAAAGGGGCTTTCGGCGCGAAATATTCGTTGTGTTTGATGATACGTTCTGTTCCGTCATGAATGATCGAAGGTGCCACAAAAGCAACCATTATAATCAGTACGAGCGGAATCAAAACCCATTTTAAAAACTTTTTGTTTTCGTTGATCTTGACTGCAGCAGAAAAGGTAACAGGTTTCAGTTCGGCAATTTTTTGGTTGATACTGGCTTCAATCAGGGCTTTTCGTTCAGGATTTTGGTCGGCAATTTTTTTAAGTTGAAGCGTGTTCAGCAGCTTATCCTGCACATTCTGGAAATAACGGCCGATGATTTCTGCAGCCTGATCGTGCGAGATCAATTTTCCCAGACGAAAATAAGCCAGCAACGGCGGCGCCACCAGCCAGCAAAAAAGCGAAAGGTTTAAAAGGATGAACCCGTAAAAAATGAAGGAACGGAAAAACGTGTTAAAATGCCCGTAATACTCGGAAAAAGTAATCAGGAGATAACTAAAAAACAGCGCGGCACCCAAAAAGATCAATCCCCGGAGTAGCTTGTTTAAGTAATACCTCCGGATGAATTCATCCATTTTGCCAATCAGTAAATCGTAATTACTACCAGGCTGCATCATTATAATCCAAAAATAATAATAATAAGCTGTACCAAAAAGGGCGCGTACACTTATTATCAATGCTTCTTTTAAGGCATAAAAAACGGTAAGCATCAAAATTTTTGAAACCCCGTGGAAAGCAAAACCGTATGTTTAAATCTTCGAACAGGATCAGGGATTGTAAATTAATATTTGTAATCTAAAATAAATTAATACCTTAGTTAACCAAGTATCTATTAGCCCACTATCTTATAATTTTAAAAAAAATATCAACAAAGGGGCTGTAGCCTTTAAGCCGCTTTAAGTTAAACTGTGCAATAACAATTAAAAAAGCTATGGTAAAACCTGTACGATGTAAAACACTGTTGGGTCATAACAATCTTGATTTTTCTATTGAGTGTTTGCAAAGCTTCATCCGTTATTCCGGCCATAAAGTTCTTCTGGAAATCTTTGAAGATGGTTCCATCACTGAGGCAGACGAAGAAAAGCTGTTATCAAGTTTAAAAAACAGTGTAGTTGTTAAAAAAGCAGAAAGAGATGTGAAGTTTGCAGCCATTTTGGCCAAATACCCTGCCTGTGCAGCCTATCGGAACAGCACCAATTTCTCCCAAAAGCTGTTTGATGTGATGCTATATGACAATCAGGATGTATTCTACATTGACAGTGATATTTATTTCTTGCAGAAATTTCTACTGCCCAAGTTTGATGAAATGCCAGTGTTTATGTACGATAATCAAAACGCTTACTCTTTTTCGCCGATTGACCTGTTAAGGATCAATATTCCTGCTTTTCCAAACGTCAATACCGGTGTTTTTTATTTTCCAAAGCATTTATTTGACTTGGATTTTATTGAACAACTGCTTAATGATGAAGTAATTGCCAGAAGTTTTAAAAAATGCCCAAACTGGTCGGAGCAAACGATCTGGAGTTTCCTGGCAGCCAAAAGCAGAAGTATTAGTTTTTTTGATTACAATCAGATCATCATGGCAGATTATGCGCTCAAGACTAATTCGGATACGGTGGCCATTCATTTGGTTTATTATTTTCGTACCCACATCAAGCAGTTAAGGTTATTGCCGCCTATGCAGGCAAAAGATTGTTCCGTCATTAGGCTGACAGCACATTCTGCTTATCTCAGCAAAATGGATTTTGCTATTGAAAAGTTTAAAAAGAAAGTGAAAACGTTGTATCAGCAGTAAGCAATTGCTTTTTCTATACAGGAAATCTAAACTTTTGTAATCGTTTTCATCCCGAAGCTGTAAAAACCCTTTTCTCAAGAAAATCTTTCCTTCCGAAAAATCCACAACATTTTTACACAAACCATTTCTTGTAAAAACCTATCTTGAAAGCTTTTTAACACAAGGTAAATTTTCAATACTTCTTTTATGCCTAAAAAATTACATGCTGTTTGTTTGGCTTTCTTAATGGCGTTTGCAACTGCGGCTTTTGCACAATGTGTTGCACAAAAAACCATTGCCAGTGTTCCTTATTATTCTGATCCGGCCATTTCACCTGATGGCGCCGAAATTGCTTTTACTTCCGGCGGCGATATCTGGACGGTTGCTGCCGCGGGCGGCGAAGCGCATTTGCTCATTTCCGATCCGGCTTATGATTCGCGGCCGGTTTACTCGCCAGACGGCAATTATCTGGCTTTCAATTCTACCCGAACCGGCAATGGCGACATTTATATTTTCAACCTAAAAACAAACGAATTAAAACGCCTGACTTTTGATGACGGGAATGAAAGCTTGAGCGCCTGGTCGCCGGATGGCAAGTATGTTTATTACGCTTCCACCAGTCATGAAATTTCTGGCATGAATGATATTTTCCGGGTAAAAGCAACAGGAGGCACACCCATGCCGGTAAGCGAAAACCGTTACATGAACGAATTCTTTGCGATGCCTTCCCCCGATGGAAAAACCCTGGCTTTAACTGCCCGGGGAATAGCGGCACAGCAATGGTGGCGAAACGGCAGCAGCCATTTAGATCAATCTGAAATTTGGCTAATGAAAGGCAACACTTCGGAGTATGAAAAAATTACTGCGGGAGGAGCGAAAGAATTGTGGCCGATGTGGAGCAAAGACGGCGCTTCTGTTTATTATATTTCCGACCGGAGCGGCACCCAGAATTTATGGGTAAAAACAGTATCAGGAACGCCGAAACAATTAACCAACTTTACAAAAGGCCGTGTGCTTTGGCCAACAATGGCCTACAACGGGAAAACCATTGTGTTTGAGCGAGATTTCAAAATCTGGAAATACGAGGTGACTTCCGGGAAAGCGGATGAAGTTTCCATTGTCCGCCGTGGTTCGCCTGCCGGCCCCGGTACAGAGCATCAAAGGCTTACCGGCCCTTTCCGGGGTTTACAGCTATCGTCCGATGGCAAAAAAGTAGCTTTTACAGCACATGGCGATATTTTTGTGGCCGGGGCGAAAGAAGGCGGAGACGCCGTCCGGGTTACGCAAACCGGTGGAATGGAATCCCAATTGCAATGGTCGCCGGGCAGCAATACGCTGGTTTATGTTTCCGACCGCAGAGATGCGGCACATTTGTACCAGTACAATTTTATCACCGCAAAAGAAGTACAACTAACCCATGCCAGTGAGGATGACGGCGCACCGCTGTTTTCGCCAAATGGCAAAATGATTTCCTTTGTTCGAAATGGCAAAGAACTGCGGGTTTTGAACCTGGAAACGCATCAGGAAAAGGTATTGGCAAAAGGCTACCTGGGCCGTCCGCCGTTTACGGCTACAGGCGGTGTTAGCTGGTCGCCGGATGGTAACTGGCTGGCTTACGGCGCTTATGGCAACAAAACTTTTTACAATGTTCAAGTGGTCCCTGTTGCCGGCGGCGAAACCAAAGCCGTTAGTTTTTTGGCCAATACTTTTGGCGCAGATGTGAATTGGAGCGCAGACGGAAAATACATCCTGTTCAACACCAACCAACGGACGGAAAACGCCAGCGTTGCACGGATTGACCTGGTGCCGCAGCGGCCGCGTTTCCGCGAAGACCAGTTCCAGCAGATGTTCATCGAGCAAAATACTTCGCCTGCAAGCCCGGTCAACCTTGTAACATCCAAACCTTCTACCGAAAAGAAACCCACTACGCTGGATTCTTTAAATAAAACAGGTGTAAAAACAGTACGTCCGCCAGCAGAGGCAGTAAAAATTGTAACAGCAGGCATCCGCCAGCGCTTAAATATGTTGCCGCTGGGCGTGGATGTGAACGGTTTGAAGATCAGTAAAGATGGAAAAACACTCTTAGTTACCGCTACTGCTGCTGGCCAACCCAACCTGTACACCTATTCTTTAGACGAACTGGCTACCGAACCGGCCGTTTTAAAACAGCTTACTTCTACGCGCCTGCCTAAGGCTGATGCGCAATTTTCTGCCGATGGAAAAGAGGTTTTTTATCTGGAGCAAGGCCGCATTCAATCTGTTCCTTTAGATACCAAAGTGGTCAAACCGCTTGCCGTTACTGCCGAAATGGATGTTGATTTCAACAAAGAGAAAACAGAGGTATTTAACCAGGCCTGGGCAGCACAAAACAAGGGGTTTTACGATGAGCATTTCCACGGGACCAACTGGAACGAAGTGCGGCGCGAATACGAACCGCTGGCTGCCGGAGCCAGTACACCCGAAGAATTAAGGCGGATTTTAAGTTTGATGGTAGGCGAGTTAAACGCTTCGCATTCGGGTATTTCCGGTTCTACGCCTTTGCAAGTTACGACCGGCCGTTTAGGTTTGCATTTTGACCGAGCCGTTTACGAAAACAGCGGCCGTTTTAAAATCACTGAAATTGTGCCTTTAAGTGCAACAGATCTGGCAGGCAACATTCACGTTGGTGATTATTTAACTGCCGTTGATGACCGGCCAATCAAGCCAAATGATAACCTGGACCAGTTGCTGGAAAATAAGATCAACCGCCGTGTGGCGTTAACTATTGCTCCGGCTTCCGCTGCAAATCCGCATAAAGTTACCTTCCGCCCTATCAACCAGGCGACAGAAAAGGGCTTGCTGTACAAAGCCTGGGTACAGCGGCAGCGGGATTATGTGAACAAGATCAGCAGCGGCCGTTTGGGTTATGTGCATTTGTTTGATATGTCCGAGCAATCTTTAAACCAGCTTTATTTGGACCTGGATGCCGAAAATCAATCTAAAGATGGCGTAATCATAGATGTGCGCAACAACAACGGCGGCTTTGTAAACGCTTATGCTTTGGATGTGCTCACCCGAAAACCTTATCTCACCATGACTGGCCGCGGCATGCCTTCTGGTCCGGCCCGTACACAATTGGGGCAAAGAACGCTGGAACTGCCAACAATTCTGGTTACCAACCAGCATTCTCTATCCGATGCGGAAGATTTTACAGAAGGTCACCGCACTTTAGGATTAGGAAAAGTGGTGGGCGAACCAACCGGCGGCTGGATCATTTTTACCGGCAGCACTACTTTGGTAGATGGTTCCGTTTTGCGGATGCCTTTCAGCCGGATCACTAACCATGAAGGAAAAGACATGGAACTGCACCCACGCCCGGTTGATTTACCGGTTTCCAGGGCTTTGGGCGAAGGTGATCAGAAAGATTCCCAATTAGATGCCGCAGCGAAGGAATTGCTGCAGGAAGTGGGGCCGAAGAAATCGAAGTAGGAGTTGAAATGGGATGCTTCTTTTATCAACTAGAAATTAGTGTACTAAAAGAAGCATTTTTCATTCTTCCATATGATGCTGTGGCGGCAAAACTTTTACATCCCGCTCCACTTCTTTTTGTTCGACATGTACGGCATAATCCGCAGGTTCAATCTTATCCCCGTATGCTTCTGCATAAACCTGTGTAAACTCGGCACCAAAATACAGAATGGCAGCCGTGTAATAAATCCAGACCAGGATCACGATCAGCGATCCGGCAGCGCCATAAGTAGAACCGGTGCCGGTAGTTTGAATGTAAAGGCCGATGAGGTACTTGCCCAGCATAAATAAAAGGGAGGTAAAAAAAGCTCCGGTCCGTACATCGCGCCAGGCAATTTTAACATCGGGCAAAAACTTAAAAATGATACCGAAAAGCACGGCAATCACGATGAAAGTAACGCCAAGGCTGATCAGATCGAAAAGTTGTACGGTAACTTCCGGGAAATAACGGGTGATGCGTGAACTCAACGTCAAAATCAACGTGTTTACAATCAGCGAAACGATCAGTAAAAAGCCCAGGCTGATGATCATTGAAAAGGAGATCAGCCGGTTGGTCAACATTTTTAACCAGCCTTTTTTAGGTTTTGCTTTTACCCGCCAAATAAGGTTGAGCGAATCCTGGATCTCCATAAAAATACTGGTTGCACCAATAACCAAGGTAACCACACTGGTAACAATGGCAATGGTGGTTTTGCCGGATAAAGAAATGCTTTTGATCATTTCCTGGATCTGTAACGCAGCACTGCTGCCCACGTAAGATTTTATTTGCGGATAAATATTGTCCTCGATGGCATCTTTTCCCAGAAAAGCACTGATCAAAGAAATAATTAGCATCAGCAGTGGTGCCAGGGCAAAAACAGTGTAATAAGCTAAAGCAGCACTGAGTTTCAAACCGCGGTCGTCCAAAAAACCGTTAAAAGAGGCCAGTAAAACTTTTCCTGTTCTTTTAAGGTATTTTAAGGCGAAGTATTTTTTCATCAATATAATTTGTTTTCTAAAGGCGATGAAGCTTCTCGAGCCTTATTCCTATCTGTTTTTGAGCCGTGACCCATCGAGGTTTCATTACGGTTTTTTAGGCAGTAAAAACAGTATTACAGGTGTATTTACAAGTTAGAAACGATCAGCAGGTCAAGGTCTTTACTGGGGATATTAAAGCGTTCGGAGAAATGCTGACTGGTCAAATGGCCCTGATAAATATAGACGGCGTTGCGCACGCCTGCTTTTTCCCAAATTACGTTTTTAAGTCCGCCATGTTCGCCAATATCAAGCAAAATAGGTGCAAAAATATTGGTAAGTGCATACGTTGCGGTCCTTGCTACGCGTGAAGCAATGTTAGGCACACAATAATGGATCACATCATATTTCCGGAAAACCGGATTGGTGTGGTTGGTTACTTCCGAAGTTTCAAAACAACCGCCCTGATCGATACTGACATCAATAATAACCGAATTGGGTTTCATCTGGCTAACCGTTTCTTCGGTTACCAAACTGGGGCTGCGCCCCGTGTTTGCCCGAATGGCGCCAATGGCAACATCGCAGGTAGTAATTGCTTTTTCTAATACAATTGGCTGGATAACAGAAGTAAAAACACGGTTGCCGATATTATTTTGCAGGCGGCGAAGCTTATAAATTGAAGGGTCAAAAACTTTTACCTGTGCCCCCAATGCCAATGCGGTACGTGCGGCATATTCGCCTACGGTCCCTGCACCCAGGATCACAATTTCTGTTGGCGGAACGCCTGTAATACCGCCCAGCATCAAACCTTTTCCGTTAAAAACATTACTTAAATATTCGGCTGCAATCAGCACGGAAGTAGCTCCCACAATTTCGCTCATCGCCCTAACCACACTTAAAGTACCGCCCTCATCCTGCAAGTTCTCAAAACAAAGCGCTGTAATTTTTTTGTTAAGGAGTGCGTGCAAATATTCTGCTTTAATGGTTGAAGTTTGCAGTGCCGAGATTAAAGTCTGGTTCATCTTCATCATCCCAATTTCGGCCAAAGTAGGCGGCGCAATTTTAAGGATAATATCTGCCTGGTAAACCTGCTGTGCATCATACACAATTTGTGCCCCCTGCTCGCTGTAATTGTTATCGGTAAAATTTGCGGCCAAACCGGCATTGGATTCTAAAATTACCGTATGCCCGTTGTTAACAAGGGTAGCTACCGAAAGCGGCGTTATGGCAATGCGGTTTTCCTGAAAAGAAGTTTCCTTTGGGATGCCTATGTAAAGCTTGTTTTTTTTGTTCCTTACTTCCAGCATCGACTCCTGCGGCTGCATCATAGCCTGCTTTGCGACGTCGGAAAAACCACTTAAAGTACCTGAACTCATATTATTTTTATTTCCACTTGCTGAAATTAAGCAAATATAAGCCGAAAAAGCATTAAATTTTCGCTATTGTTAATTTTCGCCGCTGATCAGGTTGTGCTTCAATTGAAATTTTAAGGTACTTTTCTGGTAACAGGTCCGGTATTTTTTCCGGCCATTCGATCAAACAATAATTGCCGGAATACAAATATTCTTCCAAGCCTAAGTCCAAAGCCTCTGTTTGAGTTTTAAGCCGGTAAAAATCAAAATGATAAATAATCCCGTCGGGGCAATGATATTCGTTTACGATAGAAAAAGTTGGACTGGATACCGCATCTTCCACACCTATAGCAACACAAAAAGCTTTGATTAAAGTGGTTTTTCCGGCACCCATTTCCCCATAAAAGAGCAGGATTTTATCTTCTCCGGCAAATTCAATCAATTGCTTTGCGGCATTTGGTAATTGCCCAATGCTTACTGCATCAATTTCCATCTATAAAAAGAGTTTGTAACAACTGCAAAAGTATTTATTCTTATTACGTTTTTAATGGTTAAGAGGGGGGCAAATACTGTTTAAATATTTTTTACACATGTTACAAGTTAGAAGCTGTTTAAATTTTGTTCGATTTATTTTAGATGCTTCTTTTATCACCTAAAAACCGTTAAACTTTTACACTTTTTGTATCGGCACACCGCCAAAAGACTGAATGTTCAGGGCATAAATCAAAACCGCACTCGCGATTGTAATCACCAGGGAGCAAAGTGCAGGTCCAACAATAAAAATAGGTTTGCTTTGCAACGTTTCGTTAGCACGGCCCAAAGAAATTTTGTACGGCTTACTGAAAAACAAAGTGAACCATAAAGCCCCCAGCATAAAATACGCGACAAATGCGAGTAAAACGCTAATCCAATTTAAATTTGCTAATTGACTGATCATAATGTTGTTTTTTTAAGTTTGTACAGCAAATCTAAATTGGGTTAATGACAGCCCTATGTCAGTGGTAAAAAAGAAATTAATGATAACGGTCAAAATATTCCTGTAAGGTCATTTTTGTGAGGGACAAATTTCCCGGTTAGCACATGCAGTTTTTTAATCCTGTCCAGTCGGAAAAACCGAAACCCGGTACGCAAACGGCATCACGCTACCAACAGCCAGTTCTCTTGCGTACTTAATAATGCAAAGGGCTCAATCAATCTGCTTGTAGTCTTACTTGCTTCATTGAGATATTCAATTCTTGTCAGGTAAAAATTGGTGAGGGCAAACTGTAAATCAGATAAGTTATTACTGTTTCTTTCGCTGTTGATGTTTTGACTAAACCGGGTTCGTTCTGCAAGTAAATTAGCTTTTTCTTTTATAGGATGCCCTAATACAGCTTTGATTTTGTCGATAGCTTCTGAAAATTCTTTAACAAAAGAAGCATCTTTGTTTTTTAATACCAATTGTTCTGCAAGGATTAAAGCGTTGGCTTGGTTTTCTGTAAACATCACGGGCGGAATCCTGTATCCTGCCATTAGTGTATATCCTTTTCCGTCTTCGGTCAAAATTGGAGCGCCTGCTTGTTCCAATGCTTTGATGTCCCTGTAAATTGTCCTGATACTAACCGAAAACTTGTTTGCCAGTTCTGATGCCGTCAAATGTCGTTTCGTTTGCAACTGGGTCAAAATTGCGGTCAGTCTTGAAAGTCGTTTTGTGTCATTGTCCTTCATTATTCAAATATTTCAGAATAGGGTTTCCATTATTGATGGGGTTATAAAATGGTTCATACACTCAAGATTGTGAAAGCTTTGCAGTACTTTTTTATTGTCGCTCACTTTGCCACAGCGTTAAGGTATATTTTTTCATTGAATAAAGAAAGAGGTTGAAAAAAGTTGGAATGTTGTGTGGGTGTCTATTGCTAAAACTGCAGTGAATAACCCTTAATATTTTTTGCAAAAAACTCGTTTCAGCTAAATAATAAGCTTTGGGTAGTCCTATAAAAAATAATTAAAAAGCACGGTAATGCTGGGTAGTACCGTGCTTTTAAGTGATCCCGACGGGAATAACTAGTATTCTTAACCCTGTGACTTTAAATAACTTATCTGTGTATAAATTCAATACTCACCGAATTACTCACCGCTTTTTTTGATACAGATTAATTGCAAATCTTAAGATATAAAGATACGAAACCTATTTAACATCTCAATAATTGAACCTCAGATTGACAGGGCAAACGCATTAAAATAATCGTTTAATTATTATTGAATTAAATACTTAATAATCAGTTATTTAGTTTAATAATATGATGATTTATTTGTATATTTATCTGACAATCAGATGGATACAAAAAAC